>Ga0208735_100003_pt1 | contig 532596 bp, 497 predicted proteins | sample Subbio12Aug_8Aab_FD_184829 | JGI IMG/M metagenome (GOLD analysis project Ga0208735, IMG submission 184829) | Serpentinite rock and fluid subsurface biosphere microbial communities from McLaughlin Reserve, California, USA - CR12Aug_8Aab (SPAdes) | ecosystem: Environmental > Terrestrial > Deep... | reverse complement strand
ATTCTCGCCCTTCTGGTGACCGCCGAGCTTCTGGTAGAGCAGCTTCGAGATCAGGAGCCCGTGTTCGGCGCGCGGACGGCCGGTGAGCGCAAGGCGCGCACTGGCGGCGGCTTCTGCAAGCCGCGGGTTCATGCCGAAGCCTTCGTAGGCAAGCCGGAACGTGGCCGCGCGGCGATCGGCGTGGCCGGCACGGCCGACCGTGTCTAGGAACTTGCGGACCTCGCGCGTCCAGCCTTCCTCGAGCATGCCGCCCGGATCGAGAAACAGAAGCCATTCGCCGCGCGAAGCTAACTGTGCACCCGCCCGAAGCCGTAGGCCGAGATCGTTGTCGCCTTTCACGAAGATGCAGCCCGCCGCATCGGCGACCGCTTCGGTTTCGTCGCGCGAACCGCCGTCGGCAAGCACGACGTCGCGCACGATGCCCGCCGCCGCGCCGGACACAAGCGCGGAGAGCGTCGGAACGATCTCGCGTTCCGAATCGAGCGTGGGAATCACGACGCTAATCAAATGAACCTTCGCGCCTCCGGCGCGGTTATAGGGCAAGGCGTTGTTACCGGCCTGCCTCGGGAGCCTCAAGAGTTTGCAATGGCCTAACTTTCGGCACCATATCTTGTTCTTGTTTTGTTCCCATTTTGGGACTAGGATTTCATTCCATCGGGAATCCTCGCCATGGACGACAGATTCGACAACGACCGAGACCTCGAAATCGACCGCACGGAGCCCAGCTCCGCGCCGGAAGGCGCCGACGGTTTGCTCCCAACCACCGTCGGCAACGAGCGCCGCAGGGGTCGCGGAGCCGTATCGAATGCGAGTGGCCGCTACGAACCGGCCGCCCGGATTCCGTTTGACGACGGCTGGCTGTCGCTCGACGACCTGCCGCCGTTCAAGACCGTCGAGCGCGAGGAGCGGGCGCGCAAAATCATCACCCGCAACGAGTCCCCCGATCTCGGCTTCGACCGCTCGATCAATCCCTATCGCGGCTGCGAGCACGGCTGCATCTACTGTTTCGCGCGGCCGACCCACGCTTATCACGGCATGTCCTCGGGACTCGATTTCGAAACGCAATTGTTCGTGAAACCGGACGCGCCGGAACTGCTCCGCAAGGAGCTGGCCGCGCCCAGCTACAAGCCGCGCACGATTGCGATGGGTACGAATACCGACCCCTACCAGCCGATCGAGCGCAAATGGAAACTGACGCGGCGCATCCTCGAAGTGCTGCGCGATGCGAACCACCCAGTCGGCATCGTGACAAAGTCCGTGCTGGTACTTCGCGATCTCGACATTCTCTCGGAGATGGCCGCGAAAGGGCTTGCCAAGGTCGCGCTTTCGGTGACGACGCTCGATCCAAAACTCGCCCGCGCCATGGAGCCGCGCGCCTCGACGCCGCCGAAGCGGCTCGAAGCGATCCGCGAACTGTCGCGCGCCGGCGTGCCGACCGCGATCATGACCGCGCCGATTGTGCCCGCAATCAACGATTCCGAAATCGAGCGCCTGCTCGATGCGGGTGCTGCGAACGGCGCGGTCGAAGCGGGTTTCGTGATGCTGAAGATGCCGTTCGAGATCAAGGACCTGTTCCGCGAGTGGCTGCGCGAACACTTCCCCGACAAGGAAAAGCACGTGATCTCGCTCGTGCGCGACATCCACGGCGGCAAGGACTACGATTCCACGTGGGGGCTGCGGCAGACCGGCACCGGCCCCTACGCCTGGTCGATCGGGCGGCGTTTCGAGCTCGCCTGCAACCGGCTCGGTTTAAACGCGAGGAGCTATCGCCTCACCACCGCACTCTTCAAGAAGCCCGTTCTGCGCGGCGACCAGATGGACTTGTTTGCGGCGTAAGCCCTGTCGTCCTCGACGCCGCCAGCCAAGTCGGGTTTGCCCGATTCTTAAAATTCCGATCTTGGGTTTACCCAAGATCGGTGCGGCGATCGGGGTCCATGATCTTGCGCCCGCTTTGAAGCAGCGCAGTGCAATTCCATCAAAGACTGGGGGTATGGGTCCCCGCTTTTGCGGCAACGGCGAAGGGCAAGAGGCGAATTCCCTAACAGCCGTTAACACTTTGCATTTACTGCGCTTTTACCCTGTCCGGGCATGGTGCGCTTCTGTTTGGTTGCGTAACGAGTACCCGGTATTGCGTATGCGAGTCTCGCGTATCGGGGCGCCCAGTAGGGCGCCCCGTTCAGTTTTAAAGCCCGACCTTCCGGGACTCGAACACAATCGCATCATCGTGGGCGATTGCATCGAGGAGTTGCTGAAGCTCCCGGAAGCCTCGGTCGATCTCGTCTTCGCCGACCCGCCCTACAATTTGCAACTTCGCGGCGACCTTTCGCGGCCCGACCAGTCCAAGGTCGATGCGGTCGACGACGCGTGGGATCAATTCGCGAGTTTCGACAGCTACGACAACTTCACCCGCGCCTGGCTCAAGGCCGCGCGGCGCGCGATGAAGCCGAACGCGACGCTCTGGGTGATCGGCTCCTATCACAACATCTTCCGCGTCGGCACCGCGCTACAGGACATCGGCTTCTGGATCCTGAACGACATCGTCTGGCGCAAGGTGAACCCGATGCCGAATTTCCGCGGGCGGCGCTTCACCAACGCGCATGAAACGCTGATATGGGCCGCGCGCGACGAGAAGGCGCGGAAATACGTTTTCAATTACGAAGCCCTCAAAGCCGGCAACGAAGACGTGCAGGTGCGCTCCGACTGGACGCTGCCGCTCTGCACCGGCGCCGAGCGCCTGAAAGACAAAGACGGCGACAAGGTGCATCCAACCCAGAAGCCGGAATCGCTGCTCGCGCGCGTGCTGCTCTCGTCCACCAAGCCTGGCGACGTCGTGCTCGATCCTTTTTTCGGCTCCGGCACCACCGGTGCGGTCGCGAAGAAGCTATCGCGGCGCTTCATCGGCATCGAGCGCGACAAGACTTACGCGAGCGCTGCGAAAGCCCGCATCGACGAAGTCGTACCTTATCCCGAGGCCTCGCTCGTTCCGTTCATGACCGCGCGCGAAGCGCCGCGCGTGGCCTTTGCGAGCGTGGTTGAACGCGGGCTGATCGAGGCAGGCAGCGTGCTTACGGACCACAAGGGCAAAGTCCGCGCGACCGTGCGGCCCGACGGTACGATCCAGCTTGGGCCGAACGTCGGCTCGATCCACAAGATCGGCGCGCTCGCGCAGAATCTGGAAGCCTGCAACGGCTGGACCTACTGGCACTTCGAGGACGGCAAGGCGAAGAAGCCGATCGACGCGCTGCGCTCGATCATCCGCGGTGAGTTACAGGCTGCGGAATAGCCGCTACGAAACGTCCGGCCTTGCGGTCGCGGTCGTCACCGGCCCCGGCGTGACGCCGTTCTTGAACGCATAATCGAACATGCCCTGCGCGATTTCGCGCTCGCCCATGATCGTGTGGCTCGCGCCGAGTTTGTTGAGATTGGCCTGTTCGGCATCCGAATGCGCACGCGCGACGATCTCCAGCGCCGGGTTCGCTTTCCGCGCCTGCTCGACGATCTGGCCCGCCTCGAAGCTTTCCGGGATCGCGACGAACAGCGTCCTTGCCGCAGCCAGATTCGCGGCCGCGATCAGCTTGGGCGAGGCCGCATTGCCGAAGAATACTTCGACCCCGCGCGCACGAAGCTGCTTCACGACCTCCGCACGGTCTTCGATCACGAGAAAAGGAATGCTCATCTCGTGCAGCCTCTCGCCGATGTGGGAGCCGACGCGGCCGTAACCGACGACGACGGCATGATTGGTGAGCCTGGTCGGCTCCGGAATCACGGTCGCTTCCTCGTGCGGAGCTGCCGGAGACGCCATCTCGTTTTCGGGCTTTACCGCCCGTTTCTCGATGCGCGGCTTGATCCAGTCGATTGCCTGAAAGACGAACGGATTGGCCATGATCGAGATGATCGCGCCGGCGAGAATGAGATCCAGCCCGGTTTGCGGCATCAGCTTCAGGGTGACGCCAAGACCGGCGAGGATGAACGAAAATTCGCCGATCTGCGCGAGCGAAGCGGAGATCACGAGCGCGGTCGATGTCGGATACTTGAACGCCCGCACGATCAGGAACGCGGCAACGGATTTGCCGAATACGATGATGAAGATCGTGCCGACCACGAGCCACGGATGATTCACGACGATGGCCGGGTTGAACAGCATGCCGACCGAAACGAAGAACAGGACTGCGAACGCGTCTCTGAGAGGCAGTGTTTCCTCGGCGGCGCGCTGCGATAGCGGCGACTCGCTCATCACCATGCCGGCAAAGAACGCGCCGAGCGCGAAGGACGCGCCGAACCACGTCGATGCCGCGTAGGCGATGCCAATGGCGATCGCGAGCACGGAGAGACGAAACAATTCGCGCGAACCGGTATGCGCGACCCAATGCAGCGCCCACGGAATTACGCGCTGGCCCACGACCAGCATCACGAGCACGAAGGCCGCGACCTTGCCGAGCGTGATCGCGATCGGTTGCCAAATTGCCGGATTCGATACCGAACCCTTCGCCATCATGACGCTCGCCATCGCCGGAAGCAGCACAAGCGCAAGCACCATCGCGAGGTCTTCGACGATGAGCCAGCCGACCGCGATACGGCCGCGCTCGGTTTCGACGAGGCGGCGCTCCTGCAACGTGCGCAACAACACGACCGTCGATGCGACCGAAAGTGCCAGCCCAAAAACGAAACCCGCTGTCCAGGTCCAGCCGAGGAAATAGGCCATCGCCATGCCCATCAGCGTCGCGGTGCCGATCTGCACGACGGCGCCGGGTATCGCGATGGCACGAACCGACAAGAGATCCTTGAGCGAGAAGTGCAGGCCGACGCCGAACATCAGAAGAATGACGCCGAGTTCGGCAAGCTCGTTGGCAATTGCCTGATCCGCGACGAAGCCCGGCGTATAGGGACCCGCGACCACACCCGCGAGCAGATAACCGACGATCGGAGAAGTACGCAGCCGCTGCGCGATCGATCCGAAGATGAAAGCGAAAACGAGACCTGCGACAATCGTGGCAATCAGCGGTGTGTAGTGCGGCATCACCCTAATTCCCGCGCGCGGCGCGCATGCATTTCAACAACTAACGTATACGCTTTTTAATTGGAGGAAGCGGGTTATCAAATGCAAAAAAGAGGCGCCCGCGCCACGGCGAGGGCATTGATCGCCGTATAGCTACGGACCTGCAATCGCGTTGCTGGTGAGCGGCCGCAAAAAAACACGGGGCCGCTCGCGCAGCCCCGTGCCGATTTTCAATCGATCTGCCTACTTTGCGGCCACGACCATGATCTCGACCTTGTAGTCGGACGAGGCAAGCTTCGCCTCGATGGTCGCGCGCGCGGGCACGTTGCCGGGGGAAACCCATGCTTCCCAGACCTTGTTCATCTCGGCGAAATTCGAGATGTCCGGCAGGAAAATCTGCGTCTGCAAAAGCTTCGTCTTGTCGGTGCCGGCCTGCTTCAGGAGGCCGTCGATGATCTCGAGTATCTCCTTCGTCTGCTCGGTCACGCTCTTGCCCTTGGTTTGGCCCGCAACCTGACCGGCAAGATATACGACGCCGTTGTGCACGACGGCCTGTGCCATCCGCAGGCCCGGCTCGATACGTTGAATGCTCATTTCTTCGCTCTCCCTTTCGATTTTTGCTTTCCGCCGAATTCGAGTGCGTGGGCGATAACCTTTCGCATCACGCTCGGCAAGGCTTCGTCACCGAGCGCGCGAAGCTGCACGAAGCGCATGCCTTTCGGCGCTTTCGTCCTTGCAGGAGCCTGCGCGGTGTAAACCGTAAGCTCCAGCGGAAAATGCGTGAAGACGTGCCGCACGGTCTCTGCCGCTTTCAGCCACTTTATATTGGCAAGCGGTGCCGCCATATTGGCAAGCGGTGCCGCCTTCGTAGACGCTCTATAGTCCGCGCTCCACTCGCTGCCCGGAACTTCGGTCATGCTGGCAAGCAGACCTTTGTCTGCGCGCGTACGCAAAAGAATGTGTCCGTCTTCGCGGATCACGACGAAGGCTGCGCCCTTGCGTAGCCTGCCTTCCGCTTTTGCGATCTTGCGCGGGAAGGTCTGCTGATCGCCGCGTACACGGGCCGCACAGGATTCCATCCACGGGCAGATTGTGCAGGCCGGGTTCTTCGGCGTGCAGATCGTGGCCCCGAGATCCATCAGCGCCTGCGCGAAATCTCCCGCGCGATGCGCGGGCGTCATTTCGGCGGCGAGGCGCGCGAGCGCTTTCTTCGCGGCAGGCAGTTTCTCCTCGACGGCGAAGAGCCGCGACATCACGCGCTCGATGTTGCCGTCCACCGGCGTCGCTTTTCTGCCGAAGGCAATCGCGGAAATCGCGGCGGCTGTGTAGGCGCCGATTCCGGGCAGGCGCCGCAGTTCCGCTTCGTCCTCGGGAAACCGTCCGGAATATTCCGCGCTCACCGTTCTGGCGCAGGCATGGAGATTTCTCGCGCGCGCGTAGTAGCCCAAGCCTGCCCACGCGGAGAGCACCTCTTCCTGCCGTGCGTTCGCGAGCGATATAAGGTCAGGCCATCGCGCGAGAAATTTCGCGAAGTAAGGCAACACGGTCTCGACGCGTGTCTGCTGCAGCATGATTTCGGAGAGCCAGACCCGGTAAGGGTCCGGCTTCGCGGAACCCCTCACCCGCCACGGCAGCACGCGTGCGGAAACGTCGTACCAGGCCAGAAGCGTTGCGGCATCGGGTGCCGTTTTCGGCTTTGCCCGCTCTTCACTTGGTGCCCAGCTTGTCTCGCGCATCCGGAATCATTACGCCGAAAGCAGCCGGAGTCGCAAAGATGACCGTGCCGCCCAAACGTCCGCGCCAAGCCGCGCCGATCGCCGATCTCGTCGGCAAAACGGTGGGCGATGCTTTTGCCAGGCAGGGCTTTGCCGCGGTCGAGATCGTCACGCACTGGGAGGAGATCGTCGGCACAGAACTCGCACGGCGGTCGGAGCCCGTGAAACTCGTCTGGCCCCGCCGCGACGACCCGGAGTCGGTCGGCAACCTGCAAATCCGGGTCGAAGGCGCCTATGCGCTCGAGATCCAGCACATGCAGCCGGTCATCATCGAGCGGGTAAACCGCTACTTCGGCTGGCGCTGCGTTGGCAGGCTTGCAATCCGGCAAGGTCCGGTTGGCCCGCGCAAAAAACGTCCGGCTCCGCGCAAGGAACCGACGCCGGAAGAGATCGGTCAGGCACGGGCTGCCATCGGAGAGTTCAAGGACGAAGGGCTTGCCCGGTCGGTCGCCCGCCTTGGTGCGCTAATCAAAAGCCGCGGACGCAAATAGTGATGTGCGAGTGGTAATGTGTATGTGATCGCGGCATCCCACGCTTGCCACAATCGGGGCCGCAGTCTAGGTCGAACCGTCAATCAGCCCTTGTCCGGAGGCCGTCTTGTCCATTTCGCGCCGTGAATTCACCGCTGGAGCCGCCGCCACCGTACTGGCGGCGAGCCTTCCTTTCGCGCCGCTCCCGGCATTCGCGCAGGGCAGGCCGAGAAAGAAGTTCGAGATCGGCGAACTCTACAAGCCCGGGCCGCTCGGCGATCACGTGCTCGGCAAGGACGACGCCCCGGTTACCATCGTCGAGTATGCGTCCTTCACCTGCGGACACTGCGCGAATTTCCACGTCACGACTTTCCCGAAGATCAAGGAAAAGTACATCGACACCGGCAAGGTGAAGTTCATTTTCCGCCCCTTCCCGACCGGCCCGGCGCAGCTTTCCATCGCAGCAGGCATGCTCGCGCATTGCGCAGGCAAGGATAAGTATTTCGCGATGACGTCGGCGCTCATGGAGACCCAGCGCAACTGGATGTCGACCGAAGATCCGCTGCCGCTGCTGCAAAAGCTCGCGGGTCAGGCCGGCATCGACGAAGCCAAGTTCAAACAATGCCTTGGCGACCAGACGCTTGCCGCCGAAATCCAGCGCACCGGGCTCCGGGGCTACGAGGCCTTCGGCGTCGAGGGCACGCCGACGTTCTTCATCAACGGCAACACCGTCATCGACGGCGACGCCTCGATCGACCAGTTCTCGAAGATCATCGATCCGCTGATTAAGTAAGTAGTGGATTTAGCGGCCTTTTTCGGCCCGCTATCCCCAGCGTCGTTCGATCAAAATCCGGGGCGGACTTGCCGCCACCCTGCCGGAGCCCCATCGTCTTGGGCATCCGAATCGCGCGGTCATAAGCGCGTCACAAGGCCAGAAAATATATGCAGTTCACGCGGTTAAAGCTTCTCGGCTTCAAGTCTTTCGTTGAGCCCTCCGAGTTCGTCATCGAAACGGGGCTGACCGGCATCGTCGGCCCGAACGGCTGCGGCAAGTCCAACATCGTCGAGGCGCTGCGCTGGGCCATGGGCGAAAGCTCGACCAAGGCCATGCGCGCGCAGGACATGGACCAGGTGATCTTCGCCGGTTCCGCACACCGTCCGCCGCGAAACACCGCCGAAGTCGTCATCGTCGTGGACAATGCCGAGCGGAAAGCGCCCGCCCAGTTCAACGACGCGGATATCCTCGAAGTGTCGCGCCGGATCGAGCGCGAAGCGGGCTCGGCTTATCGCATCAACGGCCGCGAAGTCCGCGCCCGGGACGTGCAGTTGCTGTTCGCCGACGCTTCCTCCGGCGCCCGCTCCCCCGCCCTCGTGCGGCAGGGCCAGATCGGCGAGATCATCAACGCGAAACCGGAATCGCGCCGCCGTATCCTGGAAGAAGCCGCCGGCATTTCCGGCCTTCACGCGCGGAAGCACGAGGCCGAGACGCGGCTTCGTGCCGCCGAAAACAATCTCCAGCGGCTCGAAGACGTGATCGGCCAGATCGCAACCCAGATGGACAGCCTGAAGCGGCAAGCGCGTCAGACGGTTCGGTACAAGAACATCTCCGGCGAAATCCGCCGCCGTCAGGCGCTTTTGATGGCGCTGCGCTGGCGCGAAGCAGAAGGTGCAATCGCCGAAGCCGAACGCACCCGCGATCTCGCGATCCGTGCGGTCGCCGACCAGACGAAATTGCACCTCGAAGCGAGCCGCAAGCAGAGCGAAATCGGCGAGCAACTCAACCCCGCACGCGAACAGGCGGCGATCGCGGGCGCGACGCTCCAGCGCCTTACCATCGCAAGCGCCGAGCTCGACCGCGAGGAAGCCCGCGCGAAAAGCCGCGCAGAGGAACTTGATCGCCGTCTCCAGCAGCTTACCGCGGACATCGAGCGCGAACGCGCGCTCGCAAACGACGCGGTCGAGGTGCTTGCGCGCCTCACGCGCGAAGAAGAAGCGCTGGCCGCGGAAGAAAACTCGGTCGCGGGCGGCGAAACCAATGCCCGCGAGCGGCTGATCGCAGCCGAGCAGCAACTCGCCGCGACGGAAAAAGCATTCGACGAAGCGACCGCCAAACTCGCTTCGCTGGTCGCCAAGCGCGGCTCGCTCGACGCCTCGATGAGCGGCTACCGCGAGCGACTCGCGAAGATCGCCGCCGAAATCGCGCAGATCGAACAGGAAGCCGGCCAGGGGCTTACCGAGAACGGCGGCGAACTCGCGAAGCTTCGCGAGGCGGCCTCCGCCGCGCAGGAACGCGTCGCGAATACCGATGCCGCCGCATTGAAAGCGGAAGCCGCGCGCTCCGCCGCGATGCAAGCCCTCGAAGTGGCCCGCCAGCCGCTTCTGCAAGCCGAACAAAACCTGCACCGGCTCGAGACCGAAGCCCGCACGCTCGCCAAGATGCTGGGCGAACAGTCGAAATCGCTGTTCCCGCCCGCTATCGATCTGGTCAAGGTCGACAGCGGCTACGAAGCCGCGATTGCAGCCGCACTCGGCGACGAACTCGACGCGCCGCTCGATGCCGCCTCGCCCATGCACTGGGCGGGCGCCACTTCCGGTACGGCGGACCCGGCTTTGCCTGCCGGCGTCGAGCCGCTTGCCGCGCATGTGAACGCGCCGGAAGAACTCAAGCGCCGCCTCAACCAGATCGGCGTGGTCGCACGGGGTCAAGGCGCTGTCGTGCGCAAGCAGCTCGCGGTCGGCCAGCGTCTCGTTTCGAAGGAAGGCGATCTGTGGCGCTGGGACGGTTACACCGTCACCGCGGATGCGCCGACCGCCGCTGCGCGCCGTCTCGCCGCGCGCAATCGTCTTGCCGAGATCGACCGCGAAATCGCAACCGCGCGCGACACGGCCGTGAAAACGAAAGAAGCGAACGACAAGGCGCAAGCCGACCTTTCGAAGGCCGAAGGCGAAGAGTTGAACGCACGGGGCCTGTGGCGGAATGCGCAGAGCGCCTACGACGCCGCCTTGCAGGCACTTGCCGATGCCGAACGCGGCGCAGGCGAGCACCAGTCGCGTATGTCAGCGCTTTCCGAAGCGCGCGCGCGGCTGCTCGCGAACAAGGGCGAGATCGAAGGCGCCGTGGCTGAGGCCGCAAGCCTGCTCGCGTCGCTGCCGGTCGTCGCTGCGACCGAGGCCGCACTCGCTGCCGTGCGCACCAAGCTTACAGCCGACCGTGCCGCCTACTCCTCCGCCAAGGCCGACATCGACGGGATCGAACGCGAGCGCGCGACCCGCGCACAGCGCCTTTCCACAATCGGCGCAGAACGTGCATCGTGGCGCGAGCGCGAGGAGCGCGCAGGGCTTCAGATCTCCGCGATCGAGCAGCGCATCACGGAAACGCGAGGCGAACGCGCAGCACTGGACGATGCGCCGGCGAAATTTGCGGGACAGCGCAGTGCGCTGCTCACTGAAATCAATACCGCCGAAGCGAAGAAGCGCGAAGCCGACGACAAGCTGGTCGCGGCCGAGCAGGTGCTCGCTGCGGCCGACAAGGCCGAGCGAGAATTGCGCGATGCGCTCGCCGCCGCGCGCGAAGTTTCGGCGCGCGATGAGGCCCGTCTCGAAGCCGCCCGCAACCGCAAGAACGACCTCGTCCGCGAGGTGACCGACGTGCTCGGGGGCGAACCTACCGCCGAGCGAATCGCCGAGGCGCTGGACACCAAGGGCGCCGAATCGGATCCCGCCGAAGTCGCCGCCAAGCTCGAGAGCCTTGAGCGCGAGCGCGAGCGGCTGGGTGCGGTAAACCTGCGGGCCGACGAGGAACTCACCGAGGTCGAAAAGCAGCATATCGGCCTCACTTCGGAGCGCGACGATCTGGTGGAAGCCATCAAGCGGCTCCGCCAGGGCATCCAGAGCCTCGACAAGGAGGCCCGCGAGCGCCTGACCGCCTCGTTCCAGACCGTGAACGAGCACTTCAAGAAGCTGTTCACCGGGCTGTTCTCGGGCGGTACCGCGGAACTCGTGCTCACGGGTTCCGAGGACCCGCTGGAGGCCGGCCTCGACATTATCGCGAAGCCCCCCGGAAAGAAGGCGCAGTCGCTGTCGCTGCTCTCGGGCGGCGAGCAGGCGCTAACCGCAATGTCGCTGATTTTCGCGGTGTTTTTGACGAATCCGTCCCCGATCTGCGTGCTGGACGAAGTCGACGCGCCGCTCGACGACTCGAACGTGGAGCGCTTCTGCAACCTGCTCGAGGAAATGACCCGCCAGACCGACACCCGCTTCATCACGGTGACGCACAACCCGATCACGATGGCGCGCATGGACCGGTTGTTCGGGGTCACGATGGCCGAACGCGGCGTCTCGCAACTCGTTTCAGTCGATCTCCAGACCGCGCAGAGCTATCGGGAAGCCGGGTAGTTTTCCGGGCCTCTTGAGACTCGCCGCCGCACCTTCGAGAACGCGCGGTTTATTCAACGAATTCAGGGTGTTAAGAGACGTTTACGTTTCTTGACACCCATAGACCCCCTCAATATGGTCCGCGCGGCTTCGGAGAGAAGCCGCTGTTTTCCTTGTCATTTGCGAGGTTACCGATGCCCGGCGACCCGAGGGAAGGAAACGGCGGCGGCGAACTCTCCGAGAGGCTGCGACGTCTCGACGAGAAACTCGACGCGCGAGAGGCGGAGGACAAGCGGAAGCATTCCGCACCCTCAACCGACGCTGCGGATCGTTCAGGGTTCACGCGAGGCTTGAAGCTCTCCGGCGATTTCATCGGGGGCGTCGTCGCAGGCTTTGCCGTCGGGTGGGCATTCGACAAGCTCACCGGATGGTCGCCTTGGGGGCTGATCGTTTTCATTCTCCTCGGCTTCGTAGCCGGTATTTTGAATGTGCTCCGTACGCTCGGCGCTGTGCCGCAGTTCGGCGGACGTAAATAGAAAGTGGCGCATCGCGCGCCGAACGAGACTGGAACCGATGGCTGCTGATCCGATTGCACAATTCCAGATCAAGAAGATCGTGACGCTGGGACACATTGGCGGTCACGAGATCGCGCTCACCAATTCCGCGGTCTTCATGATCGCTGCGGTCTCGCTCATTCTCGGCCTGATCTATCTCGCGACCACGAGCCGCCGTCTCGTTCCCGGCAGGCTGCAATCGGTCGCGGAGCTGACCTACGAATTCGTGGCGAACACGGTGCGAAGTACCGCCGGCACCGACGGCATGCGCTTCTTCCCGCTGGTGTTCTCGCTCTTCACGTTCGTGCTGGTGCTGAACCTGCTCGGCATGATCCCGGGCTTCTTCACAGTCACGAGCCATATCGCGGTGACCGCGGCGCTCGCCGTACTCGTTATCCTCGTCGTGATCATCTACGGCATCTACAAGAACGGCCTGAAGTTCTTCAAACTGTTCTGGCCGTCCGGCGTGCCGCTTTTCATCATGCCGCTGATCACGCTGATCGAAGTCCTTTCGTTCCTTTCGCGTCCGCTTTCGCTGTCGGTTCGTCTGTTCGCGAACATGCTCGCGGGCCACATCACGCTGAAAGTGTTTGCAAGCTTCATCGGTCTGCTCGCGACCTCGCTGGGTGTTGCCGGCTGGCTCATCGGCATCCTGCCTTTCGGCATGCTGATTGCGTTGACCGCGCTCGAATTCCTGGTCGCGTTCCTCCAGGCCTACGTCTTCACGATTCTGACCTGTCTCTATCTCAACGACGCAATTCACCCCGGCCACTAGCGGCCGTCTAGTTCAACCAGAAAGCTTCCAGAGGAGTTTCACTATGGATCCAGTAGCAGCAAAAGAACTCGGCCGTATGATCGGCGCCGGCATCGCGGCGATCGGCATGGGCGGCGCCGCGATCGGCGTGGCCTTCATCTTCGGCAACTACCTGTCGGCGGCGCTCCGCAACCCGGCCGCCGCACAGGGCCAGTTCGGCAACCTGATTTTCGGCTTCGCCGTGACCGAAGCGCTGGGCATCTTCTCGCTGCTCATCGCGCTCCTGCTGCTGTTCGCCGTCTAAGCGAACCGAACAGGGCCTACGTAAATGGCTACGAAAGCACATACCGAAGTAGCGGGTGGCAAGAAGGCGCCGTTTCCGCCCTTCCAGGGCGAGACGGTGGCTTCGCAGCTGTTCTGGCTCGCGATCTGCTTCGTCGTCCTTTACGTCGGCTTGTCGCGCATGCTGCTGCCGCGCCTCAGCGGCGTGATTGCACAGCGTAACGACAAGATCGAAGGCGATCTCGAAACGGCCAGCCGGTTTCGCAACGAAAGCGAAGCCGCGCAGGTCGCCTACGAGAAGGCGCTCGCCGACGCCCGCGCCAAGGCGCAGGCACTGGCTGCCGAATCGCAGGCCAAGGCGGCAGCAGCCGCCGACGCGCAGCGCAAGCAGCTCGAGGACGGCCTCAAGAACAAGCTTGAGGCCGCCGAAAAGCAGATCGCAGCTACGAAGACGGCCGCGATGTCGAACGTGCGCGGTATCGCCATCGATACCGCGGGTCTGATTGTCGAACGGCTGACCGGCAAGGCGCCGGCGAAGCAGGCCGTCGAACGCGCCGTCGATACGGCGCTACACTGAGGAGAGTTTCGTGGAATTTCTTTACGGGACGGACTTCTGGGTAGCGCTTTCGTTCGTCGCTTTCTTTTTGATCGCGCTCAAGTTCGGCATCCACCGCACCGTGCTCGGCGCGCTGGACGGACGTGCGGTCAAAATCAAAGCCGAACTCGAGGAAGCCAAACGCCTCAAGGAAGAAGCGGAAAAGCTTCTTGCCGAATACAAGCAGAAGGCGCGCGAAGCAGAAGGCGAAGCGCAGGCGATCATCGCGCAGGCCAACACGGAAGCGAAGCAGATCGCGGCGGAAGCCAAGACCAGGCTCGAAGAGTTCATCGCGCGCCGCACCAAGATGGCGGAATCCAAGATCGCCCAGGCGGAACAGCAGGCCATGGCCGAAGTTCGTGCTGCCGCTGCCGACGCTGCCGTAAAGGCAGCCGAGACCATCGTCGCGGAAACCGCCAAGGGCGCCGAAGGCAAGTCGCTGCTCGATAGCGCGATCAAGGACGTGAAATCGCGGCTCGGCTAAGCCGGCCGCCTAAGCGCAATAAGACAAAAGAGAACGGCCGCTCCCGGGTAAACCGAGGGCGGCCGTTTTTTATTGCCTCTGCGGCTTCGTCGTTACTGTTTCGCCGGCGGCTGGAACACGGGCTGCTGCTGGCTGGACGGCGCCGGCTGAAACGTCGGCGGCGGCTGCTGTTGCGAGGGCGGCTGGAATCCCTGCTGCGGCGGGGTCTGTTGTGCCGGGGCCTGCGCCTTTGGCGCGGGTTTCGGCTTTGGCTTGGGTTTCGGTTTCGCTTTGGCCTTCGCCGGCGGCGGAGCGCCCTGCGGGTCGAAGCCGACATAGATCACGTACTTCTCGAGATTCTTGTCGGCGGGAAGCGGAAAGGTCAGGTCGTCGTCGACATGGGTGAACGGCACCTGTGTCGCGCCCTGGGTGACGTTGACCTGCACGGCATAGAACTTGGAGATCACGGGGCGCGGCTGCGGGCCTTCCTGAACGACCGCGATGCGGATCGGCACGGTCACGGTACCCGGACCGCCTTTCGGCCCGACCACGAGGCGGCCTTCGACGCCGACCTTGATCGTCATGGTGCTCCCGAGGATCGCGCACTCGCGCGCGATCTGGATCACGCTGGCCTGATAGCGGACATTGGCCGGGCCTTGCCCGTCGTTCTGCGCCCAAGCACTGGCGCCCTGACGAACCAGCGCTCCAGGGCAGTCCTCATCGGCGTTAACCTGCGTGGTCTGGTTGGGATTTGGATTATTGGGGTCGTCCGTGGCGGGACCCTGCTTGAAGATGTCGCCGAGACCAACATTGCCGATAGGGCCGACAACGTTCTCGATCGTACTGCAACCGCCCAGCAGGCCGACAAGCACAACGGCTGCCCAGCCCTGCATGCGCAGGCTTTGCCCGGGTACTATACGCATACTCACCACTCCTCCGCCGCCCATTATATCAGCACTATGAGCACGCGCGAACCCTGGAAATCACCCACCGTTCGATTTGGATAACGGCGCAGGCCTGCCGACGAGAATGACCAAGAGCTTGCTGTCGGCGAGAAACTTCTTCGCGGCGCGTCGAACGTCATTCGCCGTCACGGCGTTAACCATGTTGTTCCGGCGCGAGATGTAATCGATGCCGAGATCTTCCAGTTGAATCTCAAGCAGCTGCGCCGCGACCTTCGCAGACGTGTCGAAGTGCAGAAGATAGGAGCCGGTCAGATAGCTCTTGGCCTGCGTCAGCTCCTCCGGCGTCGGGCCGTCTTTCGCGATGCGGACGATTTCCTGCTCAATGATCTGCAAGGCCTCGCCGGCCCGGTCGTTGCGGGTCGAGGTGCCGCCCATGAATAGGCCGGAGCGGTCGAGCGTCGCGAGATAGGAATAGACGGAATATGCGAGCCCTCGCTTTTCCCGCACCTCGCGGTAGAGCCGCGACGAGAAAGAGCTGCCGCCGAGAATGTGGTTCAGCACGAACGCCGACATGAAATCGGGATCTCGGCGTTTCAGTCCGACGCCGCCGAAGGCGATCGTCGTCTGCGGGATGTTGAGATCGATGACCTCGCGGGTGCCGAGCGCCTGCGGCGCCGCTTCCGGGATTGCGGCAAGCTCCGCTTTCGCCGGCAGCTTCGCAAAAACATGATCGACCAGGCGCGAAATTTCGGCGCTATCGGCCGAGCCCACGACCGCAATTTTCAGGTTCGACCGCGCGAGGTTCTTCTTGGCATAGGCAAACAACATCGACCGTTCGATACCGCCGATGGAATTCTCGTCCCCCTTCACGGGGCGGCCATAGGGGTGACCCGGAAATGCAGACGCGAACCAGCGCAGTCCGGCGACCTCGTCGGGGTTGTTCAACGACCGCTTGTTCGCAGCGATGATGCTGGCACGGATGCGGTCGATCGCCTCCTGATCGAAACGCGGCGCCGTGAGGGCGAGGCGCAGAAGCTCGAAGGCTTCTTCGCGATGCTCGCTCAAGACCCGCACGGAGCCGCGGAATGCATCGCGATCCGCCTTGAAGCTGAGCGTGATGGCACGGCCTTCCAGCCGCTCCTGAAACGCCTTGGCGTCGAGATCGCCCGCGCCCTCGTCGAGCAGGGCCGCAGTCATATAGGCGAGCCCGGCGCGATCTGCGGGATCCTGCGAGGCACCGCCGTTGAAAGCGAAATTCACGGAAAGTATCGGCAGCGTGTCGTCGCGCACGAACCAGACTTCGATACCCGCGGGCGTCTTGATCCGCTCGATCTTGCCTACCTGCGCATCGGCCGCGCTCGACGCCGTAAACAGGGCGAGAGCCATCGCAATCCCTCTCAGAAAAACGGAATAACGGCGCGCGAACGGGAGCGGCTTCAAGTGCGTTTCTCCGGCGCGGAGTCCTGCGGACGAACGAGATGGCCGGTGACCGCTCGGCGAATGTCGAGCCATTTCTTCGCGGCCTCCTGTACCTGCTCCGGCGTCACCGCCTTGATCTTCTCGGGCCATTCTTTGACGGAAGCCGTGTTCATGCCTGTCGTCAACGCGGCGCCATAGATGCGGGCCAGCGTCGTCTGGTTGTCCTGCGAGAAAATCGTGGATGCGATGACCCGCGTTTTCACGCGATCGATTTCGCCTGCATCGACTCCGTGCTTCGCGATCTGCGCCACGACCTCGTCGAGCGCCGCTTCAAGCGACTCCAGCGAAGTACCGGGGCGCGGAGAAGCGTAAAGGCCGAAGCGCGTCGCATCCAGGGAGGTCCCCTGATACCAAGCGCCGGCATTCGCCGCGATGCCCTTCTCAACGACAAGCGTGCGGTAAAGGCGGCTGGTCTGTCCGCCGCCGAGAATCTGCGCAAGCACTTCCAGCGCTTCCGCTTCGCCACCCGCAGCCGTGCGGTAAGAAGGGACGAGATAATAGCGGGACAGCGAAGGCTGCCGCACGCGCTGATCCGCAAGCGTAATGCGCCTGTGCGCACGCGGCTCGGGCTCCACCGGGCGGACGCGCGGCGCGACTTCCGCAACGCGCGGAACCTTGCCGTAGGTCTTTTCGGCCAATGCCCGCGCTTCCTTTTCGTCGAGATCGCCGGCGAGAACGAGCACGGCGTTGTTCGGCGTGTAGAAGCGCCGGTAGAAATCGAGCGCCGACTCGCGGCTGAGCTGCTGGATTTCGTGCATCCAGCCGATGATCGGACGGCCGTAAGGATGATTGACGTAGAGCGCCGCCGAAAGCGCCTCGGACAACTGCGCCGCGGGGTCGTTGTCGGTGCGCATGCGGCGCTCTTCCAGGACAACATCGCGCTCGGGCAGCACGACTTCGTCGGTCAACTGAAGACCGGTCATGCGGTCGGCCTCGAAGGTCATTACCTGTTCGAGGTTCTCTTTTGTCACACGCTGGAAGTAGGCGGTGTAGTCCTGCGAGGTGAAGGCATTCTCCTGCCCGCCGATGGTCGCAACCACCTGCGAGAAGCGCCCCGCCGGATTTTTCTCGGTGCCCTTGAACATCAGATGCTCGAGGAAATGCGCGAGGCCCGACTTGCCGGGCGTCTCGTCGGCCGAGCCGATGCGATACCAGAGCATGTGGGTCACGACCGGCGTGCGCCGGTCGGGGATCACCACGACATCGAGGCCGTTTGCGAGCCTGAATTCGCTGACCTGCATGCCCTGCTGCTGCGCAGTAACGCTCACGGGCAAGAGAACAGCCGCCGAACCGGCGGCCGCGCAAGTTGCTATCATCGTCATGACGACTTTTCGCACCTTTTAGACTGCTCCGTCGGATCCGGACGCACGCAGCGGACTACGCTTTCACGTGCGGCTTGGCCCTGTCAGGGTTAATTCGTCGGCCGGTCGCCGGTGTAGTCCGGCATGTTCGGATGCACGAGCTTTCTGTCGTCGCGACCCTTCTCCTTGGTGACGACACCATAGGGCGCGTTTTTCGACGGGGTCAGATAGCCTGCCGGCGGCTGGGTCAGCGTCTGGCGCTCGGGCTCGCTCGTGAACTCGATCGGCTTCTCATGCTGTTCCCTGCCGATCATGGGCAGCATCTTCGCGATGGACGGCACGCCAAGTTCGTGAACGGTCGATTGCGCGTCGTTCGTGCTCGCGTCCGTTCCGGATCCCTTCTTGCTCGCGGCGCCCCGGAGCTTCAGCTCGTCGGGCCGGAGCGTACGGCCATTGTAGCTCGGATCGTCCAGAGCGCGGGAGACGATGCGGTTGCCGCTCTTCTTGCGTTTCTGCGCGGCCTTCACTTCCGGGTCGATCGGGAAGTCAGGATTGCGGATACGCGCCGAGTTCGGCTCCACAGGCGTGGGCAATACGAGTGCCTGCTGCGGGGGACGCTGAAACTGCTGCTCTGGCGTTTCAGCCGTCTGCGGAGGAGCGCTGAAGTCCCACGGATTCTGCTGCGAGGTCGCCGCCGATGGCGTGGGAAGAACCGGCTGCACGTAGGGCGTGATCGGCGGAACCACGAGCGGCGGACGTTCCTGGTAATTGATCTGCGGGCCGGGCAACGCGAGCAGGCCCACGGAACCCAGAAGCTGGCTCATGAAATTGGGCTTCTCGTCATCGTCGTCGTCCTCGGCGAAGGACGGCTGCATGGCACCAGCGATCACAGCCAGCCCAAAACCGAAGGCGGCGAGTAGAGACAGGAAACGGCGCTGCGACATGACGAGCCTCGAGCACGGAAAGCGGCTTACAGGAGGGTCAAATCCCTCACTCTGGCGGCGATTTCAAGGCGTTAGGCCTTAACGCATCGTATATGAGCCCGATTACCCCGGCAACGATGGCCGCATCCGCAAGGTTAAACACGTACCAGCGGTAGCCAAAGGCGTGCAGGGCCACGAAATCCACCACCGCGCCGTAGATCGCCCGGTCCAGCGCATTGCCCAGCGCACCCCCGATCAGGAGCCCCAGCGAGGCCGCCACGACCGGTGTGACCGCCCGCCGCAGCCAGAAAAAGAACAGGACCGAGGCTGCGATCTTGATCGAAAACAGGAGCCAGCGGCCGAGTTCCCCGTCCTGTGGAAAAAGCCCGTAGGAAATGCCCCGGTTCATGGCCAGAACGAAGTCGGCAAACGGTGCGACATAGATTTTTCCGCGCGCCGCGAGATCGAGGCCGTTAAGCACCGCATATTTCGTGAGCTGGTCGAGCGCGAAGATCACGCCCGCGATCAGGAGACCCATGCCGAGATAGCGGCCGGCCGGCACAGCCAGCGTGGTCCGCACCGTTTTCGCGCGTGCGGGCGCGCGCCTGCGCGGCGTCTTTTTCTTCGCGGTCTTCGTCGAGACGCGCTTTTTATTCGGCTGCTTTGCGCGCGGCATGATACTCGCGGAGCGCGGCTGCATCGCGCGGGGTTACGTCGGGATATTCCTTGTCGGTACCGACGAGCGGGGAGATTTTCCATGAACGCGCGCACTTCGTTCCTTCTGCGCGCGCAGGCACGACGGCGACACCCGGCACTTCCGGCATGCGGAAGGCGTCCTTCGGTCCCTCGCCGCTCTCGATCTTCGCATCGGACGTGATGCAGACCTCGGCCATGTCGACGCCCTTGCAGGCTTCCAACAGCTCCTTGTCGGCGATGTAGATCACGGGCGCGGCTTCCAGCGAGGAGCCGATCCGTTTCTGTGCGCGCTCGATTTCAAGCGCGCCGGTTACGGCGCGGCGAACGGTGCGGATCTTCTTCCACTTCTCCGAAAGCGCTTCGTTGCTCCAGCTTGCCGGAATCTCCGGGAAGGTTTCGTTGTGGACTGAACCCTTCTCGCTCGGGAAGCGCGAGAGCCAGACTTCTTCCGCCGTAAAGCAGAGGATCGGCGCGATCCAGGTCGTAAGGCACTTGAAGGTGTGATCGAGCACCGTGAGGCAGGACTTGCGGTCCACCGACGAGATCGGGTCGCAATAGAGCGTGTCTTTGCGGATATCGAAATAGAAGGCCGAAAGATCGACCGTCATGAACTGCGCGAGCGAGGCGAAGACGCGCTTGTAGTCGAACTCGGCGTAGGACTTGCGGATCACCGCATCCATCTCCGCGAGACGGTGCAGCATGAGCTTCTCAAGCTCCGGCATCTTCTCAAACGCGACGCGGTCGGCTTCCGTGAAGGGATGCAGCGAGCCGAGAATCCAGCGCAGCGTGTTGCGCAGCTTGCGATAGGTATCGACCGTCGTCTTCAGAATTTCGGGGCCGATGCGCTGGTCGTCGGAATAGTCGGTCGCTGCGACCCACATGCGGAGAATGTCGGCGCCGCTTTCCTTGATGACCTTTTGCGGCTCGACGGTGTTGCCGAGCGATTTCGACATCTTGCGGCCCTGCTCGTCGAGCGTGAAGCCGTGCGTCAGCACCACGTCGTACGGCGGGCGGCCGCGCGTGCCGCATGATTCCAGCAACGAAGAGTGGAACCAGCCGCGATGTTGGTCCGAGCCTTCGAGATACATGACCGTATCTTTGCCGCCGTCGCGCTTGCGCTCGATGCCTGCGAGCTGCGGAAACTGCTTTTCATCTTCGAGCACGAAGGCGTGCGTCGAGCCGGAATCGAACCAGACGTCGAGAATGTCGTTCACCTTCTCGAATTTTGCCGGATCGAAGTCAGGCTTCAGGAAGCGCGCGCCGTCTTTATCCGCGAACCATGCGTCGGCACCTTCCTTCTCGAAGGCTTCGATGATGCGCTTGTTCACGCGCTCGTCGATGAGCGCTTCGCCGGTATCCTTGTTGACGAAGACCGCGATCGGCACGCCCCAGGCGCGCTGGCGCGAGATCACCCAGTCCGGGCGGTTCTCGATCATGCCGTTGATGCGGTTTTCGCCGGATTGCGGCACCCACTTCACATCCTTGATGCCTTGCAGCGCGAGGCTGCGCAGTGTGGCATCGAACGCCGGAATCTTCTTATCCATCGCGATGAACCACTGCGGCGTGTTGCGATAGATCACTGGCTTCTTCGAGCGCCACGAGTGCGGGTACTGGTGCTTGAGGCGGCCGCGCGCGATCAGCGCGTTCGCTTCCGACAGCGCCTTGATCACGGCGTCGTTGGCGTCGCCCTTGTTGCCCTTGTCGTCGATGACGCGCTTGCCCTCAAACCCCGGCGCTTCTTTGGTCAGGCGTCCGTCGGCATCCACCGTAAAGGGAATTTCAGTTGGGATGCCGCGCTCGGTGAGCGCCTTGCCGTTCGCCATCCAGATGTCGAAGTCGTCGCGGCCATGACCGGGTGCGGTGTGCACAAAGCCGGTGCCGTCTTCGTCGGTGACGTGATCGCCGTCGAGCAGCGGGACTTTGAACCCGTAACCAGAATTGTGAAGAGGATGTTTGCAATAAATTGGAAACAGCTTGTTCGGCACTAGGTCAAACAGTTTCTTGAAGGCCGCAACCTTTGCAAACTTCATGACATTGTCTGCAAGTTTTTCGGCGAGGATCAATCTTTCGCCGACCTTTGCCCAATTACCTTCAGGCGCTTCCGTCACTTCATACAGTGCATAATTTATCTTCTTGGAGTAGCTGATCGCGCGGTTGCCCGGGATAGTCCACGGAGTCGTGGTCCAAATAACAACCGACGCGCCGAGCAACTTTCCAGCTTCAGTTTCTGAGCTGCCGCCGTCCCACATCCAAGTGACAGGAAACTTCACCCAGATCGTATCGCTCGTGTAATCCTCGTATTCGACCTCCGCTTCCGCGAGCGCGGTCTTCTCGACGACCGACCACATCACCGGCTTCGAGCCGCGATAGAGCGTGCCGTTCGCCGCGAACTTCATGATCTCGCGCGCGATCGTCGCTTCAGCCTCGAAGCTCATCGTGGTGTATGGGTGCTTCCAGTCGCCCTCGACGCCCAAGCGCTTGAATTCCTCGCGCTGCACCTCGATCCAGTGCTGCGCGAAATCGCGGCACTGCTTGCGGAATTCGTTGATCTCGACCTGATCCTTGTCCTGCCCCTTGGCGCGGTACTGCTCTTCGATCTTCCATTCGATCGGAAGGCCGTGGCAGTCCCAGCCGGGAACGTAGTTCGAATCGTAGCCGAGCATCTGGTGCGTGCGCGTCACCAGATCTTTGAGAATTTTATTCAGCGCATGGCCGATATGGATGTTGCCGTTCGCGTAGGGCGGGCCGTCATGGAGAATGAATTTCTCGCGGCCCTTCGATTTCGCGCGCATCAGCCCGTAAAGATCGATCTTCTGCCAGCGCGCAAGAATCTCCGGCTCCTTCTGGGGCAAGCCGGCGCGCATCGGAAAATCGGTCTGGGGCAGGAACAGCGTCTCCGAATAATCGGGGCCGTCCTTCTTCTCTTTGGCCATCGGGGGTCGGGTCTCTCAGAATGTGGCCGCCTTCTAGCAGCCGGAATCAGGCCTTTCCAGCCTGCCGGAGTAGCGCTTTGGCTTCCTCGCTGTCGCGGTTCATCTGGGCAACCAGCGCCTCGAGGCTTTCGAACTTCGCCTCGTCGCGGAGGAAGCCCGCGAACTCGACGGTCATGTCCTGCCCGTACAAATCCCCGGAATAGTCGAACAGGAAGACTTCGAGCAGCGGAGCGCCGTTGTCGAACTGCGGGCGGCGGCCGAAGCTCGCAACTGCGTCGTAGACTTTTCCGCCTACATGGGCGCGGACGGCATAAATGCCGTGCCTGAGCTTGCAGGATGGATCGAGCCGCAGGTTCGCAGTCGGAAAGCCGAGTTCACGCCCGCGTTTCTCGCCGTGGATCACTTCGCCGGTGACGAACCAATGATAGCCGAGCAGTTCATTGGCGCGCGCGATGTCGCCCGCTTCCAGCGCGTCGCGAATCCTGCCCGAGGAAACCGGCATGCCGCCGTCGTTCAACGGCTGCACGATCTCGACTTTGAAGCCGTGGCGCTTTCCAGCGTCGATCAGAAATTCCGGGGAGCCCTGCCGCAGCTTCCCGAAATGAAAATCGTGGCCGACGGCAACGCCGGCAATACCGAGCCAGCCGACGAGAATTTTCGAAACGAATTCTTCCGCCGTGAGCGAGGCAAGCTCCGTGTTGAACTGCATCACAACCGCGCCGTCGAGATTGTTCGCTGCGAACAGACGCAGCTTGGCAACTTCCGGCGTAATGCGGAACGGCGGCGTGTCCGGCTTGAAGAAGCTGCGCGGATGCGGCTCGAAGGTGAGCGCCATCGCCGCGACATTGTTTTTCTTCGCGTGAATCTTCGCGACGTTGAGCACCGCGCGATGCCCGCGATGCAGGCCGTCGAAATTGCCGATCGCGACATAGCCGCGCTTGAGCGCGGGCGGCATTGTTTCGCCGTCGCGGATCACGTGGAAACCTGCTGGCAGCCCCGCCGAAACGTTCATCTCAGAACTGGAAGTATATGAAAGGCGGCGCCTGGCCAACCTGCTGGAGCGCCGCGGTCAGCACGAGCAATCCGGCAGAAATTCCCCATGCCGCCCCGCGTGCGAAAGCCTGCCGCTCGAAATGCGGGATCGCCTCCGGCAGCGGCCTCATCCGGGCAATCGCGACCGCGGCCACAGTTGCGACCGCGTATCCGGCCAGCAAAGTCCACAACGCCACGTCCGCCGAGCCTCCGACAAAGAGTTTGTCCGCATCGAACGCATAAAGCTTGCGGATGCAGTTGCCGATGTCGGCAAGCGAACTCAGGCGGAAGAAAATCCACGCGAAGCAGACGGCATGGAACGTGAGCACGATCGAAAACCCGGTCCAGAGTTGCGCCGGAACGCCCTCGAGCTTCGCGAGAGCCTCGTGCAGCGAAGTCTTGGCCCAGAGATAGTTGATACAGAGATAGATGCCGTGCAGCCCGCCCCAGATCATGAAGGACCAGCTCGCGCCGTGCCACAGGCCGCCGAGGAGCATCGTTACCATCAGCGCGGTGAGCGTTGTCCGCACGCCGTACTTGCTGCCGCCGAGCGGAATGTAGAGATAGTCGCGCAGGAAGCGCGACAGCGTCATGTGCCAGCGGCGCCAGAAATCCTGAATCGAGGTCGCGAGATATGGCCAGTTGAAATTGTCAGGCCAGCGGAAACCGAACCAGAGGCCGAGTCCGCGCGCGATATCGGTGTAGCCTGAGAAGTCGAAATAGATCTGCAGCGCGTAAAGATAGACATAGGGTAGCGACCATACGCCTGCCGTGGCGCCACCCGAAACGTCGGCGAAGAACGGATCGATGGCAATCGCGATCGAATCCGCGAGCACGAGTTTCTTGAAGAAGCCGCGCGCGATCAGGAAGGTGCCTTCGAGCGGCGCTTCCGGGCGATCCGGCAACTCGCCGGGGCGCAAATGCGACAGAAACTCCTTCGCGCGCAGGATCGGCCCCGCGACGAGATGCGGGAAGAAGGTCGTGAACAGGCTGAAGCGGACGAGGCTCGGTTCCGCTTTCACGACACCGCGATAGACGTCCACCATGTAGGCGATGCCGGAGAATCCGTAGAACGAGATCCCCATCGGAATGAACCAGCCGTCGATGGCGTCCGTGCCGGGAAGGCGCCAGCCCGTGAGCGAATTGATCGTGACGATCAGGAGCGGCGTGTATTTCCATGCCGCGAGCACGCCGAGATTGAAGGTAATGCCGGCGATCAGTGCGAACTTCCGGCCCTGTCCGCTCTTCGCGCGCTCGATCGCAAGCGCCGCCGCCCAGTCGGCGACGCAATAGGCACCGATCAGAACGACAAGCCACCAGCGATGAAAGCCGTAGAACAGAAGGCTCATCGCAAGCATCGCCGCGATCTTCAACTCGTAGCGGCCGCGCGTGAAATGCCAGACCGCGAAGAAGATCAGCAGGAAATATACAAATTCTCTGTCGACGAAACTCATTGCGGCAGCCCGCTGTTTGCGCTGCCGCGTTTCGTGTTTTTGTCGATGTGCTGTCTCAGTCCGTTCAGCACCAGCTCATAACCCATCGTGGTGTAGTGCCAGTCGGGCACATAGAGCGCCCAGCGGTCGGGCTGCGCACGCAAGAGTTCGACCGGATCGTAGAAGTCGATGCCCGCTTCCTTGGCCAGCGCCGCCATCGACTTCTGCAACTGATAGTTCGAGCCGTCGTAAAGCACCTGACGCCGGTCCGGCAGCACGACGACAGTCGCAGGCACGCCCGTCTCGCGCGACAGCTTGCCGATTTCGCCGAACATCAGGCGGAAATCGCGCTCGACGATCTGGGGCACGTTTTCGGTGATGGTGGAGAGACGAAAATTCGGAAGGTAGTTGTGCCTGCGCGCCCGCACCCAGCCGATCAGCGCAAGCCTGCTGTTATCGACCACCCAGTCGAACGGCCGCGGCGGCTTACGAACCGAATAGACGACTTTGCCCTCGCGGTTGATGTTGAAATACGAGAGCGGGGTCTCGGTGTAGCGCGCGATTTCAAGCGGAATCAGCACGAAAATCAGCCGATCCGATCTGATGCCGTATTCGAAAATCATCCGCGCCTGCTGAATGCGCATGTTGAGGCGATCGTTCGCCTCGCGGAAGAAAAGAATGCGATGCGTGGGCATCGTCGCCCGCGCCGTGTTCGAAAGGCCCAAGGCGAACGAAACGCCGAAGAACGTCCAGGTCGGCTTTTCGGAGGTCTTGGGAATCTGCGCGAGCTTGGGCGCTTCCGCCGGTTCGTAGAGATCGGGAGAGCGATAGTTCATCCGCAGCACCGGATCGCTCTTGTAATAACTCTTCAACGCGAGATCGCCGTCGAGAAACTGCCGTACGTTCTGCGGCGGACGCAGATGCATGAACGCTTCGCCAAGCGCGAGCGGCAGGACCAGTCCTGCGGCGACACCGGCAACGACCAGCCAGGTCGAACGCTTGGGAACTGACAGCTTCATGAGGAAACGCTTGGATTTCGGTTGCGCCGGTTAAACCCGCGCATGCGCAAGCGAGTCAAGCGAACCGGATCGCGCCTTACTGTTGCGGCGAGGCCGGTCTGCGCGGCACCGAGACGGTGGCCTGCCCGTCGAGTACGCGCTGGCCGTCCACCTGCGCCTCGCAATAGAGGACCACCCGGCGGCCCTTCTCGATCAGCTCCACGACTTCTGCGCTGACCGTAACCACGTCGCCGATCTTCACCGGGCCGTGGAATTCAAGGGTCTGCGAAATATAGACCGCGCCGGGGCCGGGCAGCTTGGTGCCGAGGATCGCCGAGATCAGGCTCGCCGTATAAAGGCCGTGGGCGATGCGCTGACCGAATACGGTCTTCTGGGCGTACAGGTCCGAGAGGTGGACCGGGTTGTGGTCGCCGGTCAGTTCGGCGAAGCCCACCACGTCCTCATCCATGACCGTGCGCATGACGCTTTCGCGCATGCCGACCCGGATATCCTCAAAATACAGCGGCTTGAAAGCCGTCATGTCCAGCATCTTGTTCAAACCCAGACCCCTCCCAAGCCGTTGCACCGGGCCGCTCTGCGGCAGGGCACAACAGGCTCCCGCACCGCAATAACCCATAGAGGGGGAAAAGGGAATTAACCGTCTGGCAAGCCGCCTTTGGTACCCCAGAGCCGCTAACGGCTGCCAGAACGGCAGCCACGCAATATTCGCGGAGCAGGAAAGATGGCGGCTGACACTGGTATGCCGATCCTCGTCGTCGACGACTACAAGACGATGATCCGGATCATTCGAAATCTCCTCAAGCAGCTCGGCTTCGAAGATGTGGATGAAGCCGCGGACGGCAAAGAGGCGCTCGGCAAGCTCAAGGAAAAGAAATACGGCCTCGTGATCTCCGACTGGAACATGGAGCCGATGACCGGATATGAGCTGTTGCGCGAAGTGCGCGCCGACCCCGATCTGGCAAAAACGCCCTTTATCATGGTCACCGCGGAATCGAAGACCGAGAACGTAGTCGCCGCGAAGAAAGCGGGCGTGAACAATTACATCGTGAAGCCGTTCAATGCGGCGACTCTCAAGAACAAGATCGACGCGGTTTTCGCGCCTGCCGCGTAACCGAAAGCGGCCGGGCCTCGAACATGGCGTTTTCATTGGACAAGGCCGAGCTTGAGAGCGAGCTCCGCAAGATCGCGGACTACATCGTCACGCTTAAGCGGGAGATCGCCGTACTCCAGGCGAACGAAATCCACACGCAGACGATTCCCGGAGCGGGCGAAGACCTCATCGCGGTTGTGACTTCGACCGAAGGTGCCACCAACGAGATCATGGCGATCGCGGAGAACGTACTCTCCGCCGACGCTAGCGATCCGGTTGCCTACAAGAACTTCGTCGACAAAGAGATGATGGCCCTCTTCGAGACCTGCGCGTTTCAGGACCTGACGGGCCAGCGCATCTCGCGCGTCGTCAAGACGCTCGAGAACATCGAGTCCCGCGTCTCCCGCTTCGCGAGCTATACCGGCGTTCAGGACGCTTCCGGCTATGCAAGCGACAAAGAAGCGGATGATGCCAAGCGCCGCGAGCGGCTGCTTCTGAACGGTCCGGCGCTCGCAGATGACGGCAACAAGCAGAACGACATCGACCGGCTGCTCGCGAGCCACCGCGGCGAGTAACCGTCAGGCTGTCCGGGCGAATTACCAGCGTAGCCGATGCATCATGCCGACGGGCCACGCGGCCTGTTCGGCAAAGATTTCGCCCGCCCGGTTTTTCTCTTCCGAGAAATCTTCGGCGTGGATTCCGCCGGTGATGAACAGGCAGTCGATGCCCTGCAGCGAGGCACCCTTCAGATCGGTGCGCGCACCGTCACCGATCGCAAGCATCTCGCTCTTCTTTATCGTCTCGCCGCGGATCTTCTCGGCGACCGCAACCACGCGATCGTAGATCGGTGCATACGGCTTGCCGGCATAGATCGCCTTGCCGCCCATTTGCTCATAAAGCTGCGCAAGCGCGCCGGCGCAAACGATCAGCTTGTCTCCGCGCTCGACCACGAGATCGGGATTCGCGCAGAGCATCAGAACGCCGCGCCTGATCATCTTCTCGAACCTGCTGCGATAATCCTCTGCGACCTCGACTTCGTCGTTGAAGGGGCCGGTCACGACGGCAATGTCGCATTCGTCCTCGCCGACCAGCTTGTTTGGCAGGCCGTCGTAATTTGGAAGATCGCGCTCGGGGCCAAGATGAAAAAGCCTCGCTTCGGAGCGGCGCTCCAGTTCCGCCCGCGCCACATCGCCGGAAGCGACGACTGCATCGTAGCAATCCGCGGGCACGCCCCACTTCGCGATCTGCTTCGCGACGACCGTGCCCGGACGCGGCGCGTTTGAGATCAGCACGACGGTCGCGCCTTCACTGCGGGCTCGTTTCAGCGCAGCACAGGCCGCCGGATAGGCGGCAACGCCATTATGGACGACCCCCCAGACATCGCTGAGCAGGAGCTTGTAGTTCGCTGCAATCGTTCCGAACCCTTCGAGCACGGGCGGGATGGCAGGGGAGATACCGGGGGCGTTGTTATTCACGGCGCGCGGAGTCGCACGAATGGCCGTGCGGCGCAAGACGGTTAAACGTTCAGGCGCGGCGAACGGTTCGCGCGGCGAGCTTTGAAATGTCGTTCTGCCGCGGCGCCGGCCCGGCAGGCTTCTGCTCCGGTGCCGGGAATTCCGCGATCTCGGCCTTCATGATGTCGGAGCGGATCGGGCGCGGCGGGGCGAACAGCGTGCCCTGCCCGAAGCCCAGATTGTAGTCGAGGAGATCGGCCACCGTTGCTTCGGTCTCGACCTTCTCCGCAATCAGGTCGATGCCATAGCGCCCAAGAAGATCGACCAGATCGGCCGGATGCACCTGCGCGCCGGTTTGCGGCACGCGGCCAAGCAGCAATTCGGCGGAAATCTTCAGGTAGCGCACGCCGCGTTCGGCCATCGCCTGCGGGTCGATATGGAGGTCGCTGACTTGATCGATGGCAAAGCGGAAGCCGTGCTCGCGCAACCGGTTGAGGCTCTCGCGATAGACCGCGCTCGGCGAGCGGAAATCGTTCTGCGCGATCTCGATAAAGAGCGACGGCGCAATCGCCTTGTTGGCATCGAGCGCCTTCATGATCGCGCTCATGGCGGGGTGGTCCGACAGCGTCTCCGGTGCAAGATTGAAGAATATGCCGACATCTTTCGTCTTGGTCGCGAGCTTGCGGACGACTTGCAGGGACGAGTTGACCAGATTTTCGTCAAGCGCGAGCACCGCGCCGCTCCTGCGCGCGGAACCGATGAAGTGCTTCGCTTCGATCAGGTTGCCTTCCGGCAGCCGCAGCCGCGACACGGCTTCGTAGAAGCGCACCTTGCGCTGCGGCAACGTCACGATCGGTTGCAGATGGACGTCGATGCGCTCGTTCTTCAGCGCATCGCGGATGAGAACCGCGACTTCGTTGTCCTTGAGCTGGCCGAGCGGATTGACCGGGCCTGAGGCCTGCGCGGGAGCGGCTGCGGGCGCAGGGGCGGTAACATTGCCTGCGGCGGACAGTGCGGCATTCGCCGCGGGTGCGGCCGCAAATAGCTGTTTCTGCGCGAGCTGGCTCTCGTGTTCGCTTACTGTTTTCGCAAGCTCCTCGACGAGGCCCGCTAGATCGCTGATTTCCTTGGCGATCGGATCGGTGTGCGATTTCAAATCCTGCGAAGGCGCGGCCTCGATCTTATCGAGCCTGACGCCGAGTTCCCCGACCTGGCGGGCGATATCGGCGGAAAGGCGAGCTAGTCCTTCGAAACGTTCGGCGGCCTCCAGGCGATCGCGCGAGCGCGAAGAAACCGACTCCACCGTCATGAGACCGAAAAGCAGGGCCAGCGCCGTAAAGGCGGCCTCGACCACGGTAATCCCGGCGGCGTAATGCAATACTGCGCCGGCAGACGCTGCGATCAGCGTCATGCAAAACGCAATGAAGAAAAAGCCTCTGCCGAACATGCTAGCTCAGGAGCCCGCAACCCCTGCCGATCCGGGGAGATGCCCCCGAATCTCCATTGCGAATCATAGGCGAATGGAGTGACCCAAGGAAGCGATATGGGGCCTCATCCTTCGAGGCGGCCCGCTATGCCGGCGTCCCTAGGATGAGGACCGCATCCTCATGGCGAGGAGCGATGCGAAGCATCGCGTCTCGCATCATGAGGGCAAAAAGCTACCTGACCGGCTGAATTACCTTGCACGCCTGCACGAATACCGCCGCGACGGTGCGCGTCGCTCCACTGGAAATTGGCCTCAATCGCAGTACATTTTGTTTGTCCGACCGTTGCCGTTCCGAAAGGACTCGCGACGGCGTGACCCCGAGCAAAATCGACAAGCAGGAATCGATATGACCGCGTTGATCCTCGACCGCCGCAAGCTTCTCGCTGCCGGCGGATCCTTTCTGGCGATGAGCGCCTCCGGGCTCTTGCTACCCGCCAGCGCACAGGGTTTGGCGCCGACGCCATCGATGCCGGGCGGCACCAACAACTACCACGCCCATAAAGGCGCGCCGATCGTTCAGCGGATCGGCAAAGGCGGCTTCGTGATGTCAGGCACCGTTCGCCGCGCCGGCGACGGAGCGCCTTTGGCCGGGCAGCGCATCCAGATCTGGGCGCATACCGTTGAAGGTCGCGAGGAAGACGCGCGCAGTCATGGCGCGACACTCACGGACAAGAACGGCGCGTTTCGTCTCGAGATGCCACAGATCATTCCGATATTCGGCCAGCCGCATGCTCATGTGGCGTATGACAGCGGTGAGTTCAAATCCGTGTTTCTGCGTCCCGTAATGCGGAGCGCGAAGGACACCAGCCTGGAAGCGCATTTCGTTTTGCAGCCGGCCTGACCGCGCGCTGAACGAGCGATGGGGCCGGCTCGCACCGCATTGATCTGGGCCATGCTTGCCGCCGCCATCGGCGTACCGATCGCACTCGCGGCGACCAGCCCGTATCTTCAATGGCGCGATGCGATCTATATCGGCGCCGGCTTCGCCGGGATCGTTGGGCTGGGCCTCCTGCTTGTTCAGCCGTTATTGATCGCCGGATCCCTGCCGGGGCTGTCGGCTTTCCGCGCGCGGCGCGTGCATCACTGGATCGGCGGCGCGCTGGTGGTCGCAATCATTCTTCATGTCGCGGGGCTTTGGATCACGAGCCCGCCGGACATGCTGGACGCACTTCTATTTCGCTCGCCGACATTGTTTTCGCCGTTCGGCGTGGTGGCGATGTGGGCAATCTTCATTACAGCACTCCTCGCTTTCTTCCGCCGGAGGCTACAGTTGCGAACATGGCGCATCATTCATCTGTCGCTTGCGTCGGTCATCGCCGGCGGCAGTATCATCCACGCGATGCTGATAGACGGCGCGATGGAGACGATCTCAAAGGCCGCACTTTGCGCGCTCGCCGCTGCGGCGGCGATCAAGGTCGTGATCCACCTTTGGCCGCGCAAGAAGCGTGCGCCTATTGAATCGCCTTAATCACCTTGCCGAGCTTGTCGAAAATCTCGCCGATCTGGGCTTCCGAGACGATCAGCGGCGGAGAAACGCAGAGCGTGTCGCCTGCGGCCCGCAGCATCATACCGAGATCGTGGAAGGCATATTCGAGCGACTCGTAGCCGCGCTTGCCGGGCGTATCTTTCCGGGGAGCGAGGTCGATACCGCAGGTCAGGCCCACGCAGCGGATGTCGAGCACGCCCGGTGTGCCTTTGAGCGACATCGCCGTGTCGTACCAGAACGGCTCCAGCTTCTTCGCACGGTTGAAGAGATCTTCCTGCTTGTAGAGATCGAGGGTAGCCAAGCCCGCTGCGACCGCGAGCGGATGCGCGGAATATGTGTAGCCGTGGAACAGTTCGATGACGTGCTCGGGGCCTTTCATGAAGGCGTCGTAGATTCCCTTGCGCGCGATCACACCGCCCATCGGCACTGAGCCCGCGGTAATGCCCTTCGCGAAAGTGATCATATCGGGCACCACGCCATAGCGTTCGGCCGCGAAAGCATGCCCGAGACGGCCGAAGCCGGTGATGACTTCGTCGAAGATGAGCAGGATGCCGTGCTTGTCGCAGATCTCGCGCAACCGCTTCAGATAGCCTTTCGGCGACGGCAGCACGCCGGTCGAGCCCGACATCGGCTCGACGATGACGGCGGCGATGGTGGAAGCGTCATGCAGTGCCACGAGGCGCTCGAGATCCTCTGCGAACTCCGCGCCGTATTCCGGCTCGCCTTTCGAGAACGCCTGTTTTTCGCGGTCATAGGTCGCGCGCATGTGGTCGGTGCCGCCAAGCGCGGTGCCGAACTGTTTACGGTTCGCGACCATGCCGCCGACCGAAATGCCGCCGAAGCCGACACCATGATAGCCGCGCTCGCGGCCGATCAGGCGCGTGCGTCCAGCATTGCCGGAGACGTTATGATAGGCGAGCGCGATTTTCAGCGCGGTATCGACCGCTTCCGAACCCGAGTTGCAGAAGAACACGTGATCGAGATCGCCCGGCGCAAGCTCCGCGATGCGCGTGGCCAATGTAAACGCCTGCGGATGCGAGAACTGGAAGCTCGGCGCGAAATCCATTTCGCCGGCCTGTTTGCGGATCGCTTCCACGATCGGCGCGCGGTTGTGGCCCGGGTTGATGCACCACAGGCCCGCAGCCGCATCCAGCACCTTGTGGCCGTTCGCCGCCGTGTAGTGCATGTCCTTCGCGCTCACGACGAGGCGCGGGCGCTTCTTGAAGGCGCGGTTCGCAGTGAAGGGAACCCAGAAGGCTTCGAGGTCGTTCGGCGCGTGTTTCGCGTCGATGTCGTAGGCGTAGGCCATGGGATCTTGCTCCTTGAGCGGGCACTTTAGCAGAACAGTTCATCCTTCGAGACGGCCGCTTCGCGGCCTCCTGGAATGAGGCCTTTTTCGCCTCATGGAGAGGAACGCCGGGAGGGCGCGTTTCAAACCATGTGGCGGTAAGACGCTGGAAGAAAAGGGTTTGTTTACCCTGTTTTGCCATTCTGACCCCCGCAATAGGGCGCTCCAAGAAGGGGCGTCTGTCACCAGTCCGCGTCGAGGGGTCGCCCGGTAATGGTAAGGAAAGACGGCTCGAAAGAGCCCAATAGCGTAAGCGTTGCGTCCGCATCCGCCCGCATTCTCATCGTAGATCACGATCCGGCCACGCGCCGCATTCTGATGAAGGCATTGGCGAGCATTTCGCCGCTTCCTTTGGAAATCGAAGAAGCCGAACGGGCCGAGGACGGAATTGCGGCTGCGCGCAAGTGCACTTTTAGCGCTGCTGTGGTCACTTTCGACCGCCGCGCACTCTCCGCGAACATGGAAATGGTCGCGCATCTGCGCGAGGCCGGCATCCATGGACCGATCGTCGCTACTTCTTCTACGGGCTCGGTCACAGCCGCCGTCGAAGCGATCCGCTCCGGCGTCAACGATTTCGTGGTGAAGCCGTTCCAGCCGAACGAATTCGCGCGCCGCATGCTTGCGCGCATCCGGGAATACGAATCCTCGCGCATGGCGATTGCCGAGATTCCGGCGCACGAAACCGCGGAATCTTTTGAAGGATTTATCGGTACGTCTGCTGCGATGAAAGAGGTCTACGCGCAGATCGAGCGCATTGCCTCCTCGAAGGCGCCGGTCTTCGTCACAGGCGAAAGCGGCACCGGCAAGGAAGTCTGCGCGGAAGCGCTGCATATCCGCTCGCGTTGTCATTCGGGGCCGTTCATTGCACTCAACTGCGGCGCCATCCCGAAGGAACTGATGGAAAGCGAAATCTTCGGCCATGTGAAGGGCGCCTTCACTTCGGCGCATGAAGACCGCGCGGGGGCGGCGGAGCTTGCGAACGGCGGCACACTGTTCCTTGACGAAATCTGCGAGATGGATTTCGCCCTGCAATCGAAGCTGCTTCGCTTCATCCAGACCGGCACGTTCCGCCGCGTGGGCGGCGCGAAGGAGATGAAGGTGAACGTGCGCTTCGTCTGCGCGACCAACCGCGACCCGAAAGAGGAAGTCGCGCTCGGCCGTTTTCGCGAAGACCTTTACTACCGGCTGCACGTGCTGCCGATGCACCTGCCGAGCCTTCGCCAACGCGGCAACGACATTCTCCTGCTCGCACGCACTTTCCTTGCGCGCTTCGCGGAGGAAGAGGGCCGCGCATTCAACGGCTTCGATGCGGACGCGGAAGCCGCACTGATCTCCTACAACTGGCCCGGCAACGTGCGGCAGCTACAGAACGTGATCCGCCGCGTCGTCGTGCTGCATGACGGCGAACTCGTCTCGGGTCCCATGCTCGACCTGCCGGCAGGCAACACGCACGAAGCCGCCCGCGACACCGGCCCGCTGCCGCGGATCGAAAGCCCGTCGATCGATCCGTACTGGATGCAGGAGCAGCGCATCATCGAGGAAGCGCTCGCTGCCTTTGACGGCAACGCGCAGAAAGCCGCGGCTGCCTTGGAAATCGCGCCCTCCACGATCTACCGGAAGATGCAGAGCTGGGGACAGGAGTAGGTCCAGCACAATATTGTCGTCTCCGCGAAAGCGGGGACCCGGCAAGCAGCTTGCTCCCCCATTCTCACTCCTTTAACACCGCGCCCGTGACGGCATTTCGCCGTCCGGGGGCACCTCATGGCACTCATTTCAAACATTCTCGTCGGCATTGTCGCCGCCCTGCACGCCTATTTCCTCGTGCTGGAAATGTTTTTCTGGACCAAGCCGCTCGGTCTCAGCACCTTCAGAATGACGCTCGAGAAGGCGCAGGATTCCGCCGTCCTCGCCGCGAACCAAGGCCTCTACAACGGCTTCCTCGCAGCCGGTTTGCTCTATGGAATCTTCGCCGCGAACGCGTCCGTCGGCTTCCAGTTCAAGGTGTTCTTTCTTCTCTGCGTGATCTCCGCCGGTCTTTACGGCGGCTACAGCGTTTCGCCGCGGATTATCTATGTGCAGGCGGTGCCCGCGGTGATCGCGCTCATCTTCGTGTCGCTGGTGAACCGTTGATCCTGTCGTCCCGGCCAAGGCGCGGAACGCGCCGCGAGCCGGGACAACATAGCTTTTTGAAATAGCGGTTTTTCTGCTATCCGCTTTCCCGCATGAACAAACCGAACAAAATAAAGCCCCGCCTGCCCCGTGGTCTCGAGGACCGGGGGCCGGAAGAATTGCGCGCGCTGCGCATCATGACCGAAGCGATCCGCGGGGTTTATGAGCGCTATGGCTTCGAGGCGGTGGAAACGCCCGCGATCGAATACACCGAAGCGCTCGGGAAATTCCTGCCGGATTCCGACCGCCCGAACGAAGGCGTGTTCTCGTTTCAGGATGACGACGAACAATGGATGTCGCTCCGCTACGACCTGACCGCGCCGCTTGCGCGTTACGTCGCCGCGAACTTCGATCAGTTGCCGAAGCCCTATCGCTCGTATCGCTTCGGCAATGTGTTCCGGAACGAAAAGCCGGGTCCGGGCCGCTTCCGGCAGTTTCTCCAATTCGATGCGGATACCGTCGGCTCCGCGACCGTCGCAGCCGATGCCGAGATGTGCATGATGGCCGCCGATACGATGGAAGCGCTCGGCATCAAGCGCGGCGATTACGTCATCAAGGTGAACAACCGCAAAGTGCTCGACGGCGTGATGGATGCAGCGAACATCGCGCCTGACAAACGGCTCACCGTTTTACGCGCGATCGACAAGCTAGACCGACTCGGCATCGACGGTGTGAAGCTCCTTCTCGGCGCGGGGCGAAAGGACGAATCCGGCGACTACACGAAGGGTGCGGGCCTCGATGCTGCCGGTATCGACGCAATCACCAAGTTCGTGGGTGCGAAGGGTAAAGGCAATCGCGATACGATCGACAACATCAAGAATGAAGTAAAGCTCTCGCCGGCCGGCGAAGAAGGCGTCGAAGAACTCGTCACGATCAGCAAGCTTGTCGCCGCGAGCGGCTATGAAGATCGCGTGTTGGTCGATCCCGCCGTCGTGCGCGGCCTCGAATATTACACCGGCCCGGTTTACGAGGCTGAGCTGACTTTCGAAACCAAAGACGAAAAAGGAAATCCGGTTCGCTTCGGCTCGGTCGGTGGCGGCGGACGCTATGACGGCCTGATCGCGCGCTTCCGCACGGAGCCGGTACCGGCAACGGGCTTCTCCATCGGCGTGTCGCGGCTCTTGGCAGCACTCCGCATGCTGAAGAAGATCGACGACAAACCGGAGTTTGGTCCGGTGGTCGTCACGATCTTCGACAAGGACCGCATCGCCGACTATCAGGCGATGGTCAAAGAGCTTCGCGAGGCCGGGCTCCGTGCCGAGCTTTATCTCGGCAATCCGAAGAACTTCGGCAACCAGCTTAAATATGCCGACCGGCGCAATTCACCTGCTGCCGTGATTCAGGGCGGCGACGAGCTTGCGCGCGGCGAGGTCCAGATCAAGGACCTGATCGACGGCAAGAAGGCCGCCGAGATGATCGCCTCGAACGCCGAATGGCGCGCCTCGCGCCCGGCGCAGTTCTCTGTCCCGCGCGAGAAGCTCGTGGAGACAGTGCGGGAAGTTCTGGCACGACATTCAATCAAGTAATCCGCCGTCCCCGCCAACGGGGTCGCGCTTGCGCACGCCGATGACAGGCTCCGGCGGGGACCCATAGTCCCTGCGCTGGTGCAGAATCCGATGGTAATGGGTCCCGTCCTGCTCGGCGCAAATTGCGCCGCTTGGCCGCGACGACACTGAGTAACCCTCTGCGCACTTTGCGTAGCGCCCCATCCCTTCCCCTGCTACAAGCCCGCGCCATGACGACAGGCACACCAAACGGCAAGAACGGCCGCGCCGCCGCCCTCGTAGAACTCTACGAGCGCGCGGGCTATGCGCGCGTCGAACCTGCGATCCTGCAGCCTGCCGAGAGCTTTCTCGAACTCTCGGGCGAGGAACTGCGCCGCCGTCTTTACATCTTCACCGACTCCGAAGGCCGCGAACTCTGCCTGCGCCCCGACCTCACGATTCCGGTCTGCCGCGCGCACATCGAGAATAACGGCAACGCCGCCAACTACTGCTATCTCGGGCCGGTCTTCCGCGACCGCGGCGGCGGCAGCGGCGAATACATGCAGGCGGGTATCGAGCAACTCGGCCGCCAGGACAGATCGGCCGCGGACGCGGAATGCCTTTCGCTCGCGCTCGAATCCACGAAAGTTTTCGGGATCGATGCGCCTGCAATCCGCATGGGCGATGTCGGCCTGTTCTCGGCACTCGTCTCCGCGCTGAAGCTGCCGCCCGCGTGGCAGCGGCGTCTCCTGAAGGATTTCAACCGCACCGGCACGCTGGAAGCCGACCTCGCAAGCCTGCGCAACAAATCCGACCCGCGCGCGTCGCACGCGGGCGTGCTCGCGGCACTCGAAGGCTCCGACCCGAAAGCGGCACGCGCCTTCGTCACCGATATTCTTTCGATCGCGGGCATCTCCGCGGTCGGCGGACGCACGCCGGAAGAAATCGCCGAGCGCTTTCTCGAACAATCCTCGCGCGGCGCGACTTCCGGTCTCGCGCCGGATGCGGCGGGTGTGCTCGAGAAATACCTGCGCATCGCCGGCGATCCGGACGAGGCGCTCGGTGCGCTGCGTTCGCTCGCCTCCGAAGCGAGGCTCGATCTTTCGGCAGCACTCGGCGAATTCGAACAGCGCACGGGATTCATTGCCGCGGCGGGCATCGACGTTTCGAAAATCCGTTTCGCGACCGCATTCGGCCGCGCGCTCGACTACTACTCGGGCATGGTCTTCGAAATCTACGACCCGTTCGAGCGCGTGAATGCGCCGCTCGTTGCAGGCGGCCGTTACGACAACCTGATGACGCTGCTCGGCAGCGAGGCGGGCATTCCGGCGGTCGGATTTGCGGCATGGATCGCAGAACTCGAAAGCGCGGGAGGCGCGGTATGAGCGCGCTCATTCTCGCCGTTCCGTCGAAGGGCCGCCTGATGGAGAACGCGCACGCCTTCTTCGGGCGCGCGGGCCTCTCGCTCGTGCAGGGCCGCGGCGGCCGCGACTATCGCGGCACAATCCCGGAAATTGCGGATGTCGAAGTCGCCTATCTCTCGGCGGCCGACATCGCGACTTCGCTTGCGCAGGGCTCTATTCACATCGGCATCACCGGTGAGGATCTGGTTCGCGAATCCATTCCCGATGCCGACAAGAAGGTCGTGCTGCTCGAAGGCCTGCGCTTCGGTTACGCGAATGTCGTCGTCGCCGTGCCGCAGGCATGGATCGACGTCCGTACCATGGAGGACCTCGACGACGTCGCAACCGCGTTTCACGCAAAACGCGGCGCGCGCATGCGGGTCGCCACGAAATACGTGAACATGACGCGGGCCTTCTTCGCGGGCCACGGCATTGCGGACTACCGCATCGTCGAGAGCCTGGGCGCGACCGAAGGCGCGCCCGCAGCAGGCACGGCCGAACTCATCGTCGATATCACCACGACGGGCTCGACGCTTGCCGCGAACGGCCTGAAAGTGATCGACGACGGCATCATGCTGCGTTCGCAGGCCAATCTCGTCGCCTCGATCAATGCCGACTGGAATGCGAAAGCACGCAAGGCGGCGCAGCTGCTCCTCGACCGCATCGCGGCGGAGCGGCGCGCCCGCACCATGCGCGAGGTGCGCATGCGCTTCAAAGGCGCGGACGAAGAAATGCTGGCGGAAGCCAAAGGCCGCTTCGGCGTGCAGTCGCCGTTCGGCGGGCCAACGTCCTCGGGCATGCTCACACTCCTGTGCCCGCCATCGACGCTGCACGAGTTCACGATCTTCCTGCGCGAACGCGGGGCGGAAACCGTGATCGTGTCGGCGCCGGAGTACGTCTTCGCGCAGGACAATCCGCTGTTCGACAAACTGATGGCGAAGCTGCGTTAACGCGTGGATGGCCGGGTCAAGCCCGGCCATGACGGCTTACGCCGTCACTTTACCGTACGAAAAACGATAAAGCGCGCGAGCGTAAAATTCACGACAAAGCCGAAGCCGATCGCGATGATCTTGGCGACGATCAAAGGCACCAGCGGCGCGGTCAGCACGAGCGCAGTCGTGTTTGCGACCAGCCCCCCGATCTGGGTCGCCGCGAAGAAGAGGTAGTCCTGCAGCCGAAAGGGCTTTCTGAAGGTAAAGCGCGAATTGAGCGCATAGGAACAGCTTACCGCGACCGCCCAGGCGCAGATATTTGCCACGATCAGGTTGCCGGTCAGGAACTGGATGGCCGCGAAAAACACGGCGGTATCCACGCCGGCGTTGACGAAACCGATCAGGCCGAAACTGAAAATCTGCTTGAGGAGAGCGCGCATGGAATCACTTGGGCGAGAGCCGTTTCCTAGCACGGCGGCGGGCCGAACCGCGGGCGTTTTACCGCGTTTTTGCTTTGCGCTAGGAAGCAGCAAGAGGAAGGAAGAAACTGGCTGCTACGCAGCCGGGCAAACCAGATGAACGCGAAGCAAGGCATGAAAAGGGCGGAAGGCCTCACCATCGTCGTCCCGGTCTTCAACGAGGCCACCGGACTTCCGGCTCTTCACAAGAAGCTCATGCTGCTTGCGGAGCGCCTCGGCAGCCAGCGCGGATTGGCGGTCGAGATCGTCTATGTCGATGACGGCAGCCGCGACAATACTTATGCGATTGCGCGCGGCCTGCCAGCCGAGAAAGCCGACGTGCAGACGATTTCGTTTTCGCGGAACTTCGGCAAGGAATCCGCGCTGCTCGCAGGTCTCGAGCATGCCCGCAAGAGCGCGATCCTGTTCATGGATGGCGACGGCCAGCATCCGCCGGAGCTAGCCGAGAAGCTCGTGGCGCTCTGGCAGGACGAGCATTACGACGTCGTCTATACGGCGAAAGCACACCGGGAGAACGAACCGGCCACGCGCAGGCTGTTCGCAAAGCTTTTCTACCGCGTACTGAATTTCAACGTGCGGCAGGAAATCCCGGAAGACGCCGGCGACTTTCGCCTGCTCTCGCCGCGCGCAGCGGATGCGCTGCGCCAGATGCCCGAGCGCAACCGCTTCTTCAAAGGCATGTCGAGCTGGATCGGCTTCCGGCAGGTTCGCGTGCCCTATGAACCGGCACCACGCGCCTACGGCGCGTCGAGCTGGAACATGCGGGCGCTACTCGGCCTTTCGATCGAGGGACTGACTTCGTTTTCCGCAGCGCCGCTCCGGATCGCGAGCCTGCTCGGCATATTGCTATCGGCGAGCGCGTTTCTGTTCGGACTATGGATCCTGTTCGAAACGCTCGTGCTCGGCAAAACCGTTCCGGGCTATCCGTCGGTGATCGTCGGCATCATGGTGATCGGCGGCGTGCAGCTGCTCGTGCTCGGCGTGATGGGCGAATACATCGCGAAAATTCTTTCCGAACTGAAGCGGCGGCCGTCCTATTTCATCGCCGAAAGCGAACTGCGCGAAACCGGCAAGAGCGAATACAGCGAGCGCCGTTCCGGCACGCCGCGCGAGGCCGCCGAGTGAAGCGGATCGTCATCTGCGCGGACGATTACAATATCGCGCCCGGTGTTTCGAAAGCGATCCGCGACCTCGTGGCCAAGGGCCGCCTCAACGCCACCTCGGTGATGACGATCTTTCCCGGGCTCGAGCACGAGGCCAAGGCGCTTGCCGATACGCCCTCGCCTGCTCCGATCCAGATCGGGCTGCACCTGACGCTTTCCGGCGGCTTCTCTCCGCTCGTCTCGCCACCCATGGTGACAAGCGACGGAAAGTTGCCGGACATGATGGCGCTGCTTTCGCCGCTGTCGCTCTTCAGGGTGAGCAGGAGTTCCGTCGCGCTTGAAATCGAGGCCCAGATCGGGGCCTTCGAGCGCGCCTTCGGCAGGCCGCCCGACTACGTGGACGGCCACCAGCACTGCCACCTCATGCCCGCGATCCGCAAAACATTTGTGCAGACGGTGGCGAAGCTTGCGCCAAAGGCCTGGGTGCGCCAATGCGCGCCGGCGAGGAAATCGGCACTGATCTCCGCAGACAACAAGACCCGCGTGATCGGAACGCTGAGCCTCGGGCTTGAGCGGCTCGCGAAACGCGCCGGCCTTGGCGTCAATCCGTCGTTCTCGGGCGCCTATGAATTCGCAGGGAAGGAAAGGTTCTCGGACCTGTTTCCGCGCTTTCTCGACGAACTCACCGACGGTGGCGTGGTGATGGTTCATCCGGGCATGATCGACGACGTACTCCGCGCCCGCGACAAATTGGTCGAGCGCCGCGAAGAGGAATACTCCTTGCTTGCAAGCGAAGCGTTTCACGACGCGATGAAAGGCGCCGGAGCTACCCTTGCCTGAAAGAGAAGACCTTTTCGAGAACATCAAGGCGAACTGGAAGACCTATGCCTGGCGCGCCCTTGGCGGCGGCATCGGCATTTATGCGATGCAGTGGCTTGCCGAAATCGGGCACTTTCCGATTGCGCTGGTGCCGTTCGCGACTTCCGTGGTGAATGTGATTGCGCTTCCCGACGCACCGCCGGGGCAGCCGCGCGCGCTGATCGGGGGTCACCTGATTTCGACTTTTATGGGTCTTGCCGTTTTGTCAGTGCTCGGCTCGGGCGCATTCGCAGCGGCGCTCGCGGTCGGGCTTGCGATCATTGCGATGCATTTCACGCGCACCATGCATCCTCCTGCGGGGATCAACCCGTTGATCATTGTGACGTCAGCGCTGCCGTGGAGCTTCCTGCTGATGCCTGTGCTTGCTGGAGTGATCCTGCTGACGGCACTCGCCTACATCTGGCATGGCATCGAGAACCATTTCGTCGATCACGAAGGAAAATGGCCGGCGAGCTGGCTGTAGTTTTTCTCGGCGCTATCGGCGCCATTTCTCTTCCAGGGTGTCCCACGCCGGGGCGTTCAGATCGCGCGAGAGCGCCTGCACCAGCGGATCGGAATCGACGTAAAGCCCGCCGCCTCCGAATTCCTGCATCGGTCTGATCTTCAGCCGCGCGCCAGCACCCTTGTCGGCAAGCAGCGCCTTCACTTCGTTGATCCCGACCAGAATGTAGTCGGCGGTTCCCGGACGCTCGAATTCCGCAAGCAGCGCAACTTCGATGTTGTCGGTGAACCCCAGACCCGGGAAGTGTTGCGATTTGCGCTCGAAACCGAGAACGAGTTCGCCGGTCGCCGAATTCCATGATGAAGAAACCATCGACGCCTGAAGCGCGCGCGCGAGCGATTTGCCGATCTCAGATTCCAGCTTTTTGCGGTCGGGCTTCCCGCCCACGGTCCATTGCGTAGCGGGCAGACGAAGTGCTGCGCTCATGTTGCTGTAGTTGCCCCAGCCGGCGGCAATGACGCCGGAAACCTTTTTCGCTTCGGCGATCACGGCTTCGGCCCGCGCGGGGTTGACGACGAACTGGATGGTCTGCGATCCGGCGCGGAGCGCCGCACAGTCAACAGACAGTCCGAATAGAACGTCGAGCATGACGTCCTGCTTGCGCAGGAAATCGATCAACACCGGCATGCCGCCGAGCTTCACGCGCACGGCGACCCACTGCGGCGAGACCGCGTAAAAATTCGCAGGCTTCTCGACGAGCGGAATCTGGTGCAGGCTTTCCTCGTATTCCTTCTCGGTGCTTTCCGACACGTGATCGATCGAGAAAGCCGCGTTTACCCCGCCGATTTTCAGCGTGCCGGAATAATTCAGGTCGTTGCCTTTCAACTTGTGGGCGTAGCTGAAAGCGACGGGCGTCTTTTTCAACTGGCTTACGCCGGAGCCGGAAAGTTCGCCGTCCGCCGGTTTGAGATTGATAACGGCGCGGTCCCAGGGACCGTCTCTTTCGGATTGAAAGCACATATCGAGTTCGGCGCTTTCGACTTTTCCGTCCCTGCGTTTCTCTTTGATGACCGTTTCCGCAAAGGCCGTTTCGCCGAAGCTGATGCTCGACTGGGTCACAACCGTTGTCTGGGCCCTCGCCGGTGCAGCCAAAACGAGCAGGCAAACTGCAATCGCCTGAACTATGACTTTCCTCATGGTCGCGCCTCCCCCGGGAGCAAACGAGAAAATCGCCGGAGGCATCAACCTGAAACAGGTAAGCTGAACGGCAGTTGAATTTCCGGGCGGCACGGCGAAGGCATAGTGAAAAAGGCGCGGGATACGATCCCGCGCCTTCATCTTTTTGGTCTTGGTTTTCCTTAGAAGTCCATTCCGCCGCCCGGCATTTGCGGCGCGGCAGGGCCGTCCTTTTTCGGAAGCTCGGCGATCATCGCTTCGGTCGTGACCAGTAGACCGGCGATGGAAGCCGCGTCCTGCAACGCCGTGCGCACGACCTTGGCCGGATCGACGATACCGGCCTTGAACATGTCGCCGTACTTTTCATTCTGGGCATCGAAACCGTAATCCGGATCGTTCTGGTCGGTGATCTTGCCGACCACGATCGAGCCTTCTACGCCTGCGTTTTCCGCGATCTGGCGAATCGGCGCCTCGAGCGCCTTCAGCACAATGTTGATGCCGGCCTGCACGTCTTCGTTGCTGTCCTTGATGCGGCCGACCGCCTTCTTCGCGCGCAGGAGTGCCACGCCGCCGCCGGGAACGATGCCTTCTTCGACCGCGGCACGGGTCGCGTTGAGCGCGTCATCGACGCGGTCTTTGCGCTCCTTAACCTCGATCTCGGTGGCGCCGCCGACGCGGATCACCGCAACACCGCCCGCGAGCTTCGCGAGGCGCTCCTGCAGCTTTTCCTTGTCGTAGTCCGAGGTGGTTTCCTCGATCTGCTGCTTGATCTGCGCGACGCGGGCTTCGATGTCCTTCTTCTTGCCAGTACCATCGACGACCGTGGTCTTTTCCTTTTCGATCACGACCTTCTTGGCGCGGCCGAGCATCTGCAAAGTGACGGACTCGAGCTTGATGCCGAGGTCTTCAGCGATCATCTGGCCGTTGGTGAGGATCGCGATGTCCTCGAGCATGGCCTTGCGGCGGTCGCCGAAACCCGGGGCCTTCACCGCCGCGACCTTGAGGCCGCCGCGGAGCTTGTTCACGACAAGAGTAGCCAGCGCCTCGCCTTCAACTTCCTCGGCGATGATGAGGAGCGGCTTGCCTGTCTGCACCACTGCTTCGAGGACTGGCAGCATGGTCTGGAGCGTCGAGAGCTTCTTCTCGAAGATCAGAATGTAGGGGTCGTTCAGCTCGGCAATCATCTTGTCGGCGTTGGTGACGAAATATGGAGAGATGTAGCCGCGGTCGAACTGCATGCCCTCGACGATGTCGACGTCGGTTTCGAGCGACTTGGCTTCCTCGACCGTGATCACGCCTTCATTGCCGACGCGCTGCATGGCTTCGGCGATCATCTTGCCGATGTATTCGTCGCCGTTCGAAGAGATCGTGCCGACCTGCGCGACTTCCTTCGAGGATTTGACAGCGCGGGCATTCTTGGTGATGTCGTCGATCACTTTGGCGACGGCGATATCGATGCCGCGCTTCAGGTCCATCGGGTTCATGCCGGCGGCAACCGATTTTACGCCTTCGCGCACGATCGCCTGTGCCAGCACCGTCGCAGTCGTGGTGCCGTCGCCTGCGAGATCGTTGGTCTTCGAGGCGACTTCGCGCACCATCTGCGCGCCCATGTTCTCGAACTTGTCCTCAAGCTCGATGTCTTTGGCGACGGTGACACCGTCCTTGGTGATGCGCGGCGCGCCGAAGGACTTGTCGAGCACGACATTGCGGCCTTTGGGGCCGAGCGTCACCTTCACGGCGTTTGCGAGAATATCGACGCCGCGCAGCATGCGGTCGCGCGCGTCGGTCGAGAATTTTACTTCCTTGGCGGCCATTTTTAACTCCGGAAATTTTGATCCTCACCCCGAGGAGCAAGCAAAGCGAGCATCTCGCAGGGTGAGTGTTAGGTGTCCTCATCCTTCGAGACGCCCGCTGCGCGGGCTCCTCAGAATGAGGAAGGAACCGTTTACTTGCCGACGATGCCCATGATGTCCGACTCCTTCATGATGAGGAGTTCCTGGCCATCGATTTTCACTTCGGTGCCCGACCATTTTCCGAACAGGATGCGGTCGCCGACTTTGACGTCGATCGGAATGAGCTTGCCCGCTTCGTCGCGGCCGCCCGAACCGACGGCGACCACTTCGCCTTCGGACGGCTTTTCCTGCGCCGAGTCCGGAATGATGATGCCGCTCTTGGTCTTCTGATCGGCTTCGATGCGCTTCACAACTACGCGGTCGTGCAGGGGACGGAATTTTTTCATGAGAGCTTCCTCGAAATTTCGCGCGAAATGGCGCGGAGAAAAGGTTGTGGCACTCGCATATTTCGAGTGCCAGCGGCGGAGGGAATACCCCGCGTAGCAAGCCAGAGTCAAGGATTGTTCTGAAAACGTCTTATTCTACAGATGTTTAGAGAGCGAAAGCGCGGAGCGCATCATAGAGAAGCTTCACCGCCGCGACGAGCAGGATGACGTAGCACCAGAAGAAAAGCCGCGCCTGATCGAGCCGGTCGTGAATGTACTTGCCGAGCCAGACACCGAGCGGCACCACCGGCGCAAGCACGAGCGCCTGCACGAACGTGTGGGGCTTCGCCATCAGCAGCGCCGAGTACGGCACGAGCTTCACGATGTTGCCGAGGCTGAAGAGCGCGACAGCGGTGCCCGCGTAAACGGTCTTGTTCAGACCGCGATAGAGAAGATAAGCCGTCATGGGCGGGCCGCCGGCATGCGCAACGAACGTGGTGAAACCCGCCGCACTTCCGGCGACGAGCGCCAGCGGCGGCGAGACCGGACGTTCCTTGTGTTCGGATTTTCTGCCGCGGAGAAACCAGTCGAGCGCGAAGATCACCGTGATGCCGCCGATGCCCGCCGCAACAAGCCTGGGATCGACATAGACGAAGAAAACATAGCCGAGTGCGATACCAGCGAGGAGCGCCGGCGCGAGCCATGCAAGATCCGGCTTCGACCATGTATGGCGGCCGAAGCTACCGAACGCAAAGAAATCCATGAAGCTTACCAGCGGCGCCACCACGATCGCCGCTTCGATCGGCGTCATCACGAGCGAGAGCAACGGCACGCCTAAAATCGCAAGCCCGCCGCCGAACGCGCCCTTGCCGACCGAGACGATGAAGATCGTCGTCAGCCCGACGAGATAAAAAAGCGGATCGGTGGGGATCAAGCGTGTCCCGCGGGCTTGCGCGCCCGATACGGCTCTTCGAGATACTTCTTCGTCGCATCGTCGAGTTTGATTTCTAGCGCCTTTAGCGCATCCGGCAGATGATGCGGCTTGGAAGCACCGACGATCGGCGAAGTCACCAGCGGATTCGCAAGCGTCCATGCGATTGCAACGGCTGCGCGCGACACACCGAGCTTTTCGGCTGTGACGCGCACGCGTTCGGCGATTTCATGATCGGTGTCGGTGGCACCGATACCGAGCGTTTTCGCGAAGTCGTCGGTTTGCCCGCGCAGTGTTTTCTCGCCTTGAGACGGCATCGAGCCCGCAAGAAATCCGCGCGCGATCGGCGACCACGGCGTCACCGCAATCTTCTCTTCCTTACAGAGTGGCAACATTTCGCGCTCCTCCTCGCGATAGATGAGGTTGTAATAGTTTTGCATCGAGACGAAACGCGCGAGGCCGCGTTCCTTCTGCATGGTGAGCATCTTCGCGAACTGCCACGACCACAACGAGGACGCACCGAGATAGAGCGCCTTGCCGGCTTTCACGACATCGGAGAGCGCTTCAAGCGTCTCTTCCATTTCGGTCTCATAGTCGAAGCGATGGATGATGTAGAGATCGACGTAGTCCATCTTGAGGCGCTTGAGCGATGCGTCGATGCCCTCCATGATGTGCTTGCGCGAGAGCCCTTTCAGGTTCGGCGCCTTTCCCATCGGGTTGAAGACCTTGGTCGCGATCACGACTTCCTCGCGCCGCGCGGCATGTTCCTTCACGGCCCGGCCGAGAATTTCTTCGCTCGCGCCCTGCGAATAGACATCCGCGGTGTCGAAAAAATTGATGCCGGCATCGAACGCCGCCTTATAGAACGGCTTTGAGTCATCTTCGGTCAGCACCCACTCGCGCCAGCTCTTCGAGCCGTAGGTCATGCAGCCGAAACACAGGCGCGAGACCTTCATTCCGGTCGCGCCGAAACGCACATATTGCATCAGGTCGTTTTCCTATTTCACGTCGAGCATCGTCGACGGCAACCATAGCGCAAGTTGCGGGAAGACTGCGAGCAGCACGACTGCAACGCACATCAGCAGGAAAAGCGGGAACGCATAGCCGCCGATCGCGAAAATCGAACGGCCGGTCATACCCTGCAACACGAAGAGGTTGAAGCCCACCGGCGGCGTGATCTGCGCCATTTCGACCACCAGCACGATGTAGATGCCGAACCAGATCAGGTCGAAGCCTGCGGCGGTGACGAGCGGCATGACGACCGAGGTTGTCAGGACCACCATCGAGATGCCGTCCAGAAAGCAGCCGAGCACGACGAAGAAGATCGTGAGCGCGACGAGCAGCTGCCACTGCGACAGGCCGAGGGTCGTGATCCATTCGGCAAGCGCGCGTGGAATTCCGGTGAAGCCCATCGCGGTTGTGAGAAACGCAGCGCCTGCGAGAATCGCCGCGATCATGCAGGACGTTACCGCACCTGCCTGCAGCGCCTCGAAGAAAGTATGCCTCGAAAGCTGGTCGCTCCACCAAGACAACAGCAGCGAAAGCGCGACGCCTACCACAGCGGCCTCGGTCGCGGACGCCAGCCCGCCATAGATTGAACCGATGACGCCTAGGATAAGGAGGAAGATCGGAATTAGGCGCCGCGTCGCGCCCAATCGCTCCAGCCACGAGACCGAGGGTTCAGCCGCCGGCATCTTGTCGTCGTTCATGAGCGCCCACACGATGACGAAACCCATGAACAGCAAGGCGAGCATGATTCCGGGAACCACGCCGGCGATGAAAAGCCGTGCGATCGACTGGTCCGTCGCTGCGCCGTAAACGATCAGAATGATCGACGGCGGAATCAGGAGACCGAGCGTGCCTGAGCCCGCAAGCGTGCCGATCGCCATGCGGTCGTCGTAGCCGCGCCTTTTCAGTTCAGGCAGCGAAATGCGTCCGATCGTGGCACAGGTCGCCGCAGACGAACCGGAGACCGCCGCGAATACGGCGCAAGCGGCAACATTTACATGAAGGAGCCGCCCGGGCAGCCGCTGCATCCACGGCGCAAGTCCTTCGAATAAATCCTCCGCGAGCTTGGTGCGAAACAGTATCTCGCCCATCCAGATAAACATCGGCAACGCGATCAGGTCCCAGCCATTCAGCGATTGCCACAGCGATGTCGAAAGGGAAGCGCCGGCCGGCGCCGCCGAGAGAATTTTCATCGCGACAAAGCCGATGGCACCGAGCGCGAGCGCGATCCAGACACCGGAGCCGAGTATGATGAACAGCAGCAGGACGAGGAATATCGTCCACTCGACGAAGCCCATCGCCTACTCCTGCCCCTGGGTGATCGCGCTCTCCGCCTTAACGAAAGAAGGCGATCCGTTGCGTAGCGTTTCGAAGAACTCGTCGAGCAAAGCGATGCAGAGCGTGACGAGCCCGAACGTCATCGCGCTTTGGGGAATCCAGTATTTGATCGGGATCAGGCCGGACGATACGTCGCCGAACTTCCACGAGGAATAGGTAAGCGTCGCGAGCGACCAGCTGGCATAAACAGCCACGGCCAAGCCGGCGATCAGCGCCCACAACTCAAAGCCTCGCCGGATGCGGGGCCCCATGGCCCCAAGCAGCATCGTCACGCGGATGTGGGCGCCCCGCTTGAGCGTTGCGCCAAGCGCAAGAAAGCTCGCGACACCGAAAAGATAACCGCCGATTTCAGCGAGCGACGGGACGAGAAACCCGTAGGGCGGATAACCGGACAGTTTCAGAACAGCGTCGAAGATCTGACCGCAAATCTGCGCGCCGACCAGCACGAGAATCGCCACAAGGCACGCCGCGGAGAGCGCGAGCGTGAGAGAGTAAAGGCCGTTCAGCAGTTTGCGCATGGAGCGATGTGAAACGGCCCGCTCTTTTCGAGCGGGCCGCTATTCCTTGTTTACTTCCGGAACGCGTCCAGAATGGTCTTGCCGTCAGCGCCGGCAAGCTTTTCCCATTCCGCAGTCATGGTCTTGCCGATTTCGGCGAAACCCTTCGTGAGCGCTGCGGACGGTTGGATGATCTGCATCTTGTTGCCGGCCATGACCTTGATCTTCTCATCGGTCTCGGCTTCGGAGGCCTTCCAGCCGCGGTCTTCCGCTTCCTTCGCGGCTTTCAGCACCGAAGCTTTCACGTCAGCCGGCAATGCGTCGAACGCAGCCTTCTGCACGAACACGACGTTACGCGGCAGCCAGGCCTGCGTGTGATGGAAGTGCGAGAGATAGTCCCACGCCTTCGTATCCGCACCGGTCGAGGGCGAAGTGATCATCGCGTCGACGCGATTGGTCGCGAAGGCGGTCGGAATATCCGGCACTTCGATCTGCGTCGGGATCGCGCCTGCGAGCTGTGCGATCCGCTGGGTCGAAGCATTGTAGGTGCGGAACTTCAGGCCCTTCAGATCGTCGATACTCTTGATTTCCTTCTTGGCGTAGATGCCCTGCGACGGCCACGGCACCGAGAACAGGAGCACGAGACCTTCTTCCGCGAGCTTCTTTTCGAGGAACGGCTTCTGTGCGGCATAGAGCTTGCGCGCAGCGGCGTAGCTGGTTGCAAGGAACGGCACTGAGTCGACGCCGTAAACCGGGCTTTCGTTCTGGTGGAGCGAAATCAGCACCTCGCCGATCGGCGCAACGCCGCGGCGGACGGACGATTTGATTTCCGGGTGCTTGATCAGCGAGCCGTTCGAATGAACGGCGATCGTGAGCTTGCCGCCGGTCGCCTTTTCGACGTCCTTGGTGAACTGCACGACGTTCTTCGTATGGAAGTTGCCGTCGCCGTAAGGCGTCGGCATGTCCCACTTCGTCTGCGCGTTGGCTGCGGTCGCGGCCAAGGCCGAGATCGCAACACCCGCGAGTAACGCGGTAATCTGTTTCATTATCACTCTCCCTTCGGGGTTCGGCGGACGCCGTCCCCAATTTCCGTGACGTTAGGCTAGCAGCCGGGGTGAAGCGTTAGAAGCTCCGCCGGCTACAGGCTTGCTGCGGCGCGTGCTGCCTGGTCGTAATGGCCGGACAGCGCACGCATCAGCCCGGCAATTTCGGATAGGCGCTTCTCGTCGGCCCCGGTGGCTTTCACGGGAGCTACGAGCAACGCTTCGCGGATTCTTCCGTATTTCTTCACGACCGCTTCACCCTTCGCAGACAGCGAAACCGTTTTTTCGCTGCCTTTGCGGCCCGAAGTCAGCAGGCCCGCGCCTTCGAGCTTTTTCACCGCGTAGGTCACGAGATGCGTATCTTCGATCGAAAGCACGAGGCAGATATCGGCAAGACGCTTCGGGCGATTGCGGTGCGCAACGGCATGTAGCACCAGCACTTCCATCGGGTTCACGTCAGGAAGGCCAGCAGCCGCAACGCAGCGCACCATCCAGCGCTCGAAGGCGTGACCGAGGAGAATAAGACCGAATTCGAGTTCCGAAAGCGAAGGCATCGCACCAGCCGCAAGATGCGCCGACGAAACGATCGGCCCGAGCCCTGTATCCGCCCTGCTGCTTTGCACTGCCGAAAGCCGCGCCGTCTTTGGCATTCCGCCTCCCCACGCGAGAAAATGCCGACCGGTGGGAAGCGTATCGCTCACAAATAATTTGTCAATAAATCGTCGGCGATTTATTTGTAGGCGTCGGGAGAACTTCGATGGCGAAAAAAGCTTCAAAGAAGAGCGGCGCGAAAGCTTGGGACTTCTGGATCGATCGCGGCGGCACCTTCACGGACGTCGTGGCAAGGCCGCCCAGCGGAAAGCTGATCGCAAGGAAACTTCTTTCTGAATCGCCCGCCTATCCGGATGCCGCAGTGCAAGGCATCCGCGAGTGCCTCGGGCTCGAAAAAGGCGCTGCCATCCCTCGCGGCACGATCGGGGCCGTAAAAATGGGAACCACGGTCGCGACCAATGCGCTCCTGGAACGCAAAGGCGACCGCACGCTCCTGCTCATCACCAAGGGGTTCCGCGATGCGCTGAAGATCGGCTATCAGGCGCGCCCGAAAATCTTCGCCAAGGAAATCATCAAACCGGAGATGCTCTACGAACGGGTCGCGGAAATTTCCGAGCGCATTCTCGCGGACGGCACCGTCGAGCAGGAGCCCGAAGAGCCGGAAATCCGCACAGCACTTGAAGCGGCGCGTCGCGACGGCATCGCCGCTGTCGCCATCGTGTTCATGCACGCCTATCGCTATCCGCAGCACGAGCGCCTTGCAGCAAGGATCGCGCGCGAGATGGGCTTCGCGCAGGTGTCCGTTAGCCACGAGACCTCGCCGCTCATCAAGCTAGTAGGACGCGGCGACACTACTGTCGTCGATGCGTATCTTTCGCCGATTCTCGCGCGTTACGTCGAGCGCGTGAGCAAAGAGCTGGACGCAAAAAATTCCGGCGCACGGCTCATGTTTATGATGTCGTCGGGCGGGCTTACAGCCGCCGACCTCTTTCAGGGCAAGGATGCAATCCTCTCCGGTCCTGCTGGCGGTGTCGTCGGCATGGCGCAGACCGGCGAAAGCGCCGGCTTCAGACGCCTGATCGGCTTCGACATGGGCGGGACTTCCACGGACGTTTCGCATTTCGACGGCGAGTATGAGCGTGCTTTCGAAACAGAAGTCGCGGGCGTGCGCATGCGCGCGCCGATGATGCAGATCCATACGGTCGCGGCAGGCGGCGGTTCGATCCTGCATTTCGACGGCTCCCGCTTCCGCGTCGGACCGGATTCGGCGGGCGCCGATCCCGGGCCGAAGTGCTACCGCCGTGAAGGGCCGCTTGCCGTGACCGATGCGAACGTCATGGTCGGCAAGCTGATCCCCGATTTCTTTCCGAAGATTTTCGGCAGGACCAACGACCAGCCGATCGACGCGGAAGCCGTGCGCGGCGCTTTTGCGAAGCTTGCGAAGGAAGTCGGCGGCGGCAGGTCGCCGGAGGAAATCGCCGACGGCTTCATCACCATTGCGGTCGAAAACATGGCGAACGCGATCAAGAAGATCTCGGTCGCGCGCGGCTATGATGTCACGCGCTACGCGCTGAACTGCTTCGGCGGCGCGGGCGGGCAGCATGCTTGCCTCGTCGCGGACTCGCTCGGCATGAAGAGTGTCGTCATTCATCCGCTTTCGGGGCTTCTTTCCGCCTATGGCATGGGGCTCGCCGACATCCGCGCGACCCGCACGCAGGCGCTCGAAGAAAAACTCGGCACGAAAGCGCTCGCTTCCGTGAACCGGATCGGCAAGAAGCTCGGTGCTGAAGTGAAACGAGAAGTCGCTTCACAGGGCGTGGCAAGCTCGCAGATCCAGGTGATCGTTCGCGCCCATCTGCGCTATGCCGGAACCGACACGCCGCTCGAAGTCGTCGCCGGCACGCTCAAGAAGATGCAGCGCGATTTCGAAGCCGCGCACAAATCCCGCTTCGGCTTCATGGACCGCGACAAGGAGATCGTGGTCGAGGCAGTCTCCGTCGAAGCGATCGGCGGCGGTGCGAAGTTCTCGGAGCGCGCAGGCAAAACCACGAACTCGAAGCTTCCCGGGCCGCGAAGAAAGACGGAATTTTTCTCGCGCGGAAAATCGCAGACGGCAGGTGTCTATACGCGCGACCAGATCAAGCCCGGGCACACGATCAAGGGGCCTGCGCTCCTGATCGAACCGAACCAGACCATTGTGATCGAAGACGGCTGGGCCGCGAAGCTCACGGCGAAAGATCACATCGTGCTGACACGCATCAAGGTTTTGGCGCGCAAACACGCGATCGGCACCAAAGCCGACCCGGTGCTGCTCGAAGTGTTCAACAACCTCTTCATGTCGATCGCCGAGCAGATGGGCGTCACGCTCCAGAACACGGCCTATTCCGTCAACATCAAGGAGCGGCTCGACTTCTCCTGCGCGGTATTCGCACAGGACGGCACGCTGGTCGCGAACGCGCCGCATATGCCTGTGCATCTCGGCTCGATGGACCGCTCGGTCGAAACCGTGATCCGCGCGAACAAAGGCAAGATCCGGCCCGGTGACGTCTACGCGCTGAACGCGCCCTATAACGGCGGCACGCATTTGCCCGACATCACGGTCTGCACGCCGGTGTTCGACGCGAAGGGAAAGAACATCCTGTTCTGGGTCGCTTCGCGCGGACATCACGCCGATGTCGGGGGCGTGGCACCCGGCTCGATGTCGCCGTTAGCCACCCACATCGACGAGGAAGGCGTCTATATCGACAACTTCAAGCTCGTTGACCGTGGGCGCTTCCGCGAAAAGGAACTTTATGCGCTGCTCGAAGGCGCGAAGTATCCGGCACGCAATCCGCTTCAGAACGTAAACGATCTGAAGGCGCAGATCGCCGCCAACGAAAAAGGCGTGCGCGAACTGCGCAAAATGATCGCGCTGTTCGGCATGCCTGTCGTGAAAGCCTACATGGGCCATGTGCAGGACAACGCCGCGGAATCCGTGCGGCGCGTGCTCGATCGCCTGCACGATTCCGAATTCTCTTACGAGATGGATCAGGGCACCTTCATCAGGGTGAAGATTTCGGTCGACAAGAAGAAGCGCGAGGCAACGGTCGATTTCACTGGCACCAGCCCGCAGCAGAACACAAACTTCAATGCGCCGGCGCCCGTCACCCGCGCGGCCGTGCTGTATGTGTTCCGCGTGATGGTGGACGACGAAATTCCGATGAACGCGGGCTGCCTAAGGCCGATCAACATCGTCGTGCCGGAGCGCTCGATGCTTTCGCCGGAATATCCGGCCGCCGTTGTCGCGGGTAACGTCGAGACTTCGCAGGCGATCACGAACTGCCTGTTCGGCGCGCTCGGTGCACTTTCCTGCGCGCAGGGCACGATGAACAACCTGACTTACGGCAACGACAACTATCAGTATTACGAGACGATCTGTTCGGGCTCGCCCGCGGGTCCCGGCTTCAACGGTACTGACGCCGTACATACGCACATGACGAACACGCGGCTCACCGATCCGGAAGTGCTCGAATTCCGTTTCCCCGTGGTGCTCGAGGACTTCCACATCCGCAAAGACTCGGGCGGGCGGGGCAAATGGCGTGCGGGCGACGGCATCTATCGCCGCGTGCGCTTCCGCGAAAAAATGGATTGCGCGATCTTGTCCGGCCACCGCCGGGTGCCGCCGTTCGGGCTTGCCGGAGGCGAGAGCGGGCATGTCGGCGAGAACCGCGTTCGCCGTCTGAACGGCATTGAAGAAAAACTGAAAGGCTGCGACCAGACCGTGCTGGAAGCGGGCGAAGCGGTGATTATTGTTACGCCAACCGCCGGGGGATATGGTCCGCTCAGCTAGGGGTGTACGATGCCGCTTCCTTCCAGCGCGATTGTCGAACTGCATGAGCGGATCGAAGCGGAGGCCTATCGCGACCTGATCGACTGCGCTTCAGACGAGCTTCGTGACAAGCTCGGTCTGGAACATCACGCAATCCAGGACGGCACCCTCTTCGTGTGTCGCGCGATCGATCACATCATGTTCGACCGGGTGGTAGGTCTTGGTATGCGGGCAACGCCGCAGGCGGATGTGCTTGACCGCGTGATCGATATATTCGGCAAGAACGGCATCAAGAACTGGGTAATTCAACTGGCGCCAGGCGCCGACGCGCTCGCAAAGCTCTGCGACGCGCGCGGCTTTCTGCGACACCCGCGAACCTGGGCGATTTTCTCCCGCGAGTGCGTACCTGCGCAGAAGATCAAGACCGAAATCACGGTACGAGAAATCGGCATTGCGGAGCGCGATGCCTTTGCCAACGTCGTTGCGAGATCCTACGGCGTGCCGCCGCTTGCTTCGCAGTGGGCAGCAAGCGCAATCGGGCGCAGAAAGTGGCGCTATTTCTGCGGATTTTCCGGGAACGAGTTGATTGCGTGCGGCGTGCTCTATCTCGATCGCGGAGCCGGCTGGCTTGGCTTCGGCGCCACACTCGAAGGCCATCGCGGCAAGAAGGCGCAGCAGGCAGTCCTTGCAGCCCGCATCGAAGCTGCGCGGCTCGAAGGCGCGAAGGTGCTGTTCACGGAAACCGGCATCCCCCACGAGGGCGAGGCTGGCCCATCGTTCAAGAATATTCAACGCGCTGGATTTCGTGTCGCTTACGAACGGCCGAATCTCAGGCTCGCCTAGTCCTCGCCCGGCACCGCCTTCGGCGCATTTTTCTTTGTCGCAGGCACGTCCTTGTAATACTTCCGGTTCTTGATCGAGCCGGTGAGAATTTCGTCCACGTTCTTTTTCGCGCCGACCCGAGCCGGCGGAACCATGCGATTGGGATCGTAGGGCGCGGGTTGCGGTCCCTGCTGCCACTGCAACCGCTGTGGCTGCTGCGGATTCGCAGGAGACTGCGGGGCCTGCTGCATATACTGCGGCGGCTGATAGCCCTGCTGCTGCGGGCCGATCGCGAGCGGCTGCCCCGGTTGCTGCTGCGCCTGCTGTTGCGGCGGCGGATAGGACTGCGCGGGCGAAAGCGGCTGCTGCTTCGCGCGCGGGTGATAACCCGGCTTCTGCGACGCTTCCTCCGCCTGCTGTTGATGATGGGGCTGCACGCGCACGACCGGGAACCGCTCGTAATGCTTCTGCTGCTTCTGCACCATCGGTCCCGGCTCGTTCGGATAACGGAACGGCTGGCGCGGCGGCGAAACCAGTTCGGGTTTCGGGCGGCAGACCACCGTGTTCCTGCGCGCAAGATCGAAATGAAAGTGATCGTGATGCGCGGCGTCATAGCCGGGTCCGAGCACGGTCGTGAAAACCTCGCAGCCGCCTGCATGCACCTGCCGCAGGAAGCCGCGCTCTTCCTGCGATCCGCTCCAGCCTTGCTTGACTGTGACGACACGGCCGCTTGCAAAGGTGAAGCCCGCGACATCGAGCGCATTGCCGTAGCCGTGTTCCGACATGATGCCGTTACCGCCGATGCGGCGGCACGAATAGGAAGACAGCTGCCGCACTTCGACGATCTGTTCGCCGAACCACGCCTGCGCGGCCGGCTGCGCGACCTCGGAAAGCCAGCGGTTGAAGGCGACCGTCATCGGGCAGCCGAGCGTGGCCTCGGGCTTCATTGAGACCTGTCCCTCGGCAGCGGCGAGAATCTTGAAGGGGTGGTTCATCCCGCAGGAATAGTTGCCGCTGATCTCGGAAACCGGCTCGACGTAGGCGCTTGTCTGCACAAGGCGCTGCGCGATGCACTGTTCTTCGGCCTGCGCACGCCAAGGCGCACGCTCTTCAAAATTGAGAGCGCGGCAGCCAAACAGCCCCAAAGCGACGAGCGGGGCGACGAGATACAAACGTCCGCGCGCCATGCGCCGCAAAATGGATGGCCCGGGTTTAGAGAGAGTTAAGAAACGCAGGGCGGCCATGCACGCGGCTGTCGCAGAAAACCGTTCGATTGCCCGCTTCAGGCGTTGCCCGCTCTTAACGGAAGCGGCAAAAAGACGGCGAATGTCACGGCCTACCAACTGGCTCGAAAAGCTGCGCGGGCCTCACCGCGCGGTACCGGTCTTCGGGATCACCATGATCCTGACCTGGGGAACGCTTTTCTATTCCGCGGCCCTCCTTCTCCCGCTGCTCGCACAGGCGCGGGGCTGGCCCATCGCGCTTGTGATGAGCGGCATCTCGATCGGCCTGCTCGCAGGCGGGCTCGCATCTCCGAAAATCGGCAAGGCGATCGACCAGTACGGCGGACACTATGTAATGGCGGCGGGCTCGCTGCTCGGGGCCGGCGCACTTGCCGCCCTGCCCTTCGCAACACATCCGGTTTTCTACTTCGGCATCTGGATCGCGCTCGGCATCGCGATGGCGGCCAACCTCTACGATCCGGCCTTCGCGACGCTCACGCGTATTTTCGGCGCGGAGGCGCGCAAGCAGATCACGCTGCTGACGTTGATGGGCGGCTTTGCCTCAACCGTCAGCTGGCCTGCAACCCATCTGCTGCTGCAACTCACGGACTGGCGCGGTACTTACTTCATCTATGCCGCCGTGATGGCGCTCGTGGTGGCGCCGCTGCATGCCTTTGCCGTACCGCGGAGCAAGGCGAAGGCGCCTCTACCCGTCGAAGGCGCGAAAGTGCCGGCGGTGCTCGCGGCCAAAGGGCTCGTATTCGCACTCGTCGCCTGCGCGTTTGCGACGTTCATGTTCGCGCAATCGGGGATGCTGACGCACATGCTTCTCATCTACGAACGGATGGGCGTGGACCGTGCCACCGCGGTCGCTATCGGCGCGCTGTTCGGCCCGGCACAGGTGGCGGCGCGCATCTGCGAGCTTGCGGTTGCGCGGCATACGCACCCGCTGAACGTCGCGCGTTTCGCGGCAGCACTCCTGATCGCGGGGTTCGCCGTCTTCGCGCTGTTCGGAATCAGCGCATCCACAGCCGCAGTTTTCGTCATCATGTTCGGTGCAGCCAACGGACTGATGACGATCGCGCGCGGCACGCTTCCACTCGCCCTGTTCGGCCCGAGCGGTTACGGGCATCTGGTCGGTCGTCTCGCGGCTCCGGCACTTGCCGTGCAGGCCGCGGCACCGATCGCGATGGCTCTCGTGATCGAACGCGTATCCGACCCGGCGGCGCTCGCACTCACCGCCTGTTTCATTGCCGTGGCGCTTGCGTGCTTCCTCTGCATCCGGCGGCCGTCCTGACCGGTGCCCCCGGTTAAACATTCCGAAACCATGATCCTAAAGCCGGCGGAAACCATGATCGGAAGGATCATGCGCGAAAGCACGGCATTGCGGGCCTGAGCTCGCGCGAATTTACCAAACGGTTGGGATGACAAAATACTAACGGAACACGCGCGGACGTTTGCGTCGCGCGTGTTGTTCGGCGATTTCAGTCACGAGTACGTCGATGCGTAAATTCGCTCTCGCCTTCGTTGCCGCCACTCTCGCGGCACCCGCAATAGCCCAGGACGCGCAGCTCCCTGAGCGTGAGCCGATCGTGCTCGCGCAACAGGGTCCGTATGTCGTTCGCGCGCCGCGCTATATCACCGATCCGAATGAGGTCCGCCAGCCGCGCAAGCAGAATGTGCGCAGGCAGCCACAGCGTCAGCAATGGGATCAGGACGAAACCCCTCCGCGCCACTATGTGCAGGCACAGCCAGCCGCGCGGTATCAACAGCAGCAGCCGCAGCATTACTATGCGCCGCAGCAACGGCAACAGCAGCCGCAGTATTATTATGGGCCGCAGCAACAACAGCAGCCGGCGAACCTCGGCGGCGGTTTCATCGAGTTTCTCGTCACCGGCAGAAGCGGTCCCGCGATCCGTCAGGATCAACCGCAGCAGCAGGGTTACTATTACCCGCCGCAGCAGCAGCAATATTATCAGCAGCAACAGCAGCAGTATTACCAATCGCAGCAGCAACAGCAGCAATATTACCCGCCGCAGCAACAGCAGCAGCCCGCCTACTACCAGCAGCAGCCGATGGACGTGGCGCGCGTCGATCCGCAGGAGCGGCCGCAGCGCTCATCCTTCGATCCGCGCTTCGAACGTGCCGACATCGAATACAAGACCGAGCACCCCGTCGGCTCGATCATTATCGACACCCGCACGCGCTATCTCTATCTCGTGCAGCCGAACGGACGCGCAATCCGCTACGGCGTCGGCGTTGGCCGTCCGGGCTTCGAGTGGAAGGGCGTGAAGACCGTTTCCGCAAAGAAAGAGTGGCCGGACTGGCGTCCGCCTGAAGAAATGCGCAAACGTCAGCCTTACCTGCCCGAGCACATGCCCGGCGGACCGAACAATCCGCTCGGCGCGCGCGCTCTCTATCTCGGCTCGTCGCTCTATCGCATTCACGGCTCGAATGAGCCGCACACCATCGGCAGCGCCGTCTCTTCCGGCTGCTTCCGGATGCGAAACCAGGACGTGATCGATCTCTACGACCGCGTCAAAGTCGGCGCGCGGGTCGTCGTTCTCTAATTTAAAGTAGCGTCGCGACCGAAGTCGGGTTCACCCGACTTCGGAATTCTACAATGCACAAGTCGGCCAAGGCCGACTTGTTTGCGCCGCGCGACAAAAGAAACGGGCCGCATGTGGTGCGGCCCGTTTTTTATTTGCGTTTGCCGATGGCAGCCTAGGCCGTGGTGATCAGCTTGTAGGCCGGAATCGTCAGGAACTCGGCAAACTCATGCGCGAGCGACATCTCGCGGAAGAGATCGACGGCTTCCTTGAACCGGCCCTGATCGTAGACATCGGGCCCGATGGCGCTGCGCACCTTCGCCATTTCGTCCCTGAGCACGGACTCGAACAGTTCCTGCGTCACTTCGCGGCCGTCGGCGAGCTTCGCGCGGTGATAGAGCCACTGCCAGACCTGCGCACGGCTGATCTCGGCGGTCGCCGCGTCTTCCATCAGATGATAGAGCGGAACCGCGCCGCGTCCGCGCAGCCACGCTTCAATATACTGAATACCGACGCGGATATTCTGGCGCAGGCCTTCTTCGGTGCGTTCGCCCGCATGCATCTCGAGCATCTGGTCGCGCGTGACCTGCACGTCGCGGCGCAGCTTATCGAGCTGGTTCGGCGTCTTCATCATGCGATTGAAAACTTCGGATGCGATCGGAACGAGGTCCGGATGCGCGACCCAGGTGCCGTCATGTCCGTCACCGGCTTCGCGCTCCTTGTCCTGACGGACTTTCGTGAACGCGGCTTCGTTCTTCACCGCATCGCCCTTCACCGGAATCTGCGCCGCCATGCCGCCCATGGCGAAAGCGCCGCGGCGGTGGCAGGTACGGATCAGAAGCAGTGAGTAAGCGCGCAGGAACGCGCGGTCCATCGTCATCACGCCGCGGTCGGGCGTGAGGAAGCGGCGATTTTTTCCGAGCCGCTTGATGAACGAGAAGATGTAGTCCCAGCGGCCGCAGTTGAGGCCGCAGATATGATCGCGAAGTTCGTAGAGGATCTCGTCCATCTCGAACGCCGCCGGCAGGGTTTCGATCAGCACCGTCGCCTTGATCGTGCCCTTCGGCATCTTGAACTTGCGCTGCGCGAAAACGAAGACGTCGTTCCAGAGCTTCGCTTCCTGATGGCTCTCGATCTTCGGCAGATAGAAGTAGGGGCCGGAGCCCGCGGCGCGGGAGCGGGAGGCGCAGTGGAAGAAATAAAGCGCGAAATCGAACAGCGCGCCCGAGACCGGCTTGCCGCCGACCAGAACGTGCTCTTCCATCAGGTGCCAGCCGCGCGGGCGCACAATCAGCGTCGCAAGCTTGCTGCCGAGCTTGTATTCTTTCCCGGTCACAGGATCGGTGAAGTCGATCTTGTTGTCCCAGCGATCCTTCAGGTTGATCTGGCCTTCGATCAGGTTGTCCCAGCTCGGCGAGCAGGCATCCTCGAAATCGGCCATGAAAACTTCGGCGCCTGAGTTCAGCGCGTTCACGACCATCTTGCGGTCCACGGGGCCGGTGATTTCGACGCGGCGGTCGATCAGGTCCTTGGGCAGCTTGCCGATTTTCCAGTCGGTTTCGCGGATCTTCCGGGTCTCGTTCAGGAAATCCGGCAGTTCGCCTTTGTCGAAGCGCGACTGACGCTTCAAGCGCGCATCCATCAGGTCGGCGCGGCGCTTTTCAAATTTCTTGTGCAGTTCTGCGACGAAAGCGAGCGCTTCCTTCGTGAGCACTTCGTCGAAGCGCGGACCCCGCTGCCCGCGGATGGAAACGCCACCCATGCGGACGGAGGTGCCTTTCGGCGCGGGCTTCTTCGCGGCGGTCTTCTTGCTGGAAGACTTGGCCTTGGCGCGGGCCGGTTTCGCCTTAGGCTTTGCCTTGGCCTTTCCTTTCGGCTTTCCTTTGGCCTTACGCTTTGACTTCTTCGCGGGGGCCATCGGCCTTCTCCCTTGGATTTAAAGTGGCCGCGTTATGCCACAAACCCTCCGGGGGATTCCAGCCATCCAGGGCATTTGGTTTGGGGCCGCCCGTTGCCCAATCCAGCAGTTCCACAGTGTGGAGGATCGGCCACTCCAACGCCGAGCCGATCTGGACCATGCAGCCGGTATTGCCGGTGGCGATCAGGCCGGCTGCCGTGGAACGTACATTCGCGACCTTGCGCTCCCGCAGACGGCCCGCGATCTCCGGCTGAAGCATGTTGTAGGTGCCGGCGGAGCCGCAACAAAGGTGCCCCTCCGGCACGTCGCGTACCTCGAAGCCCGCACCGGAGAGCAATTTCTTCGGCGCCTGCGTGATCTTCTGGCCGTGCTGCATCGAGCAGGCGGAATGATAAGCGACCGGCACCCTTACCGGGTTCACGGTCTTCAGTTCGATCATCGAAAGATACTCGGTGATATCGCGGGCGAGTGAAGAGACCTTCGCCGCCTTCGAAGCATAGGCCGCGTCGTTGCGGAGCATGAAGCCGTAGTCCTTGACCGTCGTGCCGCAGCCGGACGCGGTAATCAGAATTGCGTCGAGCCCGCCGCCTTCGATCTCGCGGATCCATGCATCGACGTTGTTCTTCACGAAAGCATGCGCTTCGTGCTCGCGGCCCATGTGATGCGAGAGCGAACCGCAGCAAACCTCGCCTTCGGGCAACACGACTTCGATGCCATGGCGCGTGAGCAGCCGGATCGTGGCTTCCCGGATCGAGGGCTGCACGACCTGATCGACGCAGCCCGACATCAGCGCGACCCGGCCCTTTCTCACGCCGAGCGGCGGATGCACGCGCGCAAGCGCAGCACTTCTCTTCGGGAGCGAGCGGGGGCTCAGCGACAGCATCGCGGCGATGCGGGTCATGCCCAAGGCTTTTGCGATCGGCGCGGTCCAGCGCGTGAATTGCGCGAGGCGCATCATGGCGCGGAAGCGCGCCGGATACGGCATTACAAGACGCAGAATCGTGCGCGAGAACCTGTCCGCAAGCGGGCGGCGATAGGTTTCCTCGATATGGTTCCGCGCGTGATCGACGAGATGCATGTAATGAACGCCCGACGGGCAGGTCGTCATGCACGAAAGACACGAAAGACAGCGATCGATGTGCTTCACGTCTTCGCCGGTCGCCGCGCGGCCTTCCTCGAGCATGTTCTTGATGAGGTAGATGCGCCCGCGCGGACTATCGAGTTCGTCGCCCAAGAGTACGTAGGTCGGGCACGTCGCCGTGCAGAATCCGCAATGCACGCAGGCGCGCAGTATCCGGTCGGATTCCGCGGTGTCGGGATCGGCAAGCTGCGTCAGTGAAAAATGCGTCTGCATGGCTATTAGGTGTCACGCCCCGCAGTCCGGCGCAACTACACCGCAAACTTCATGCTTCGGCGTTCTGTTGCTGCCGGCCACGGAGAATACGCCGGAAAAAGTAAAAGCTACGACGCACCGGAGTGTCGATATCGACGTCTCTCGTAATCGTCGCACCGCCCTTTTCCACTTCAAGAACAAGCTTGCGCTCATGAAATTCCTCAAGTTCGGGCCGGTGGCCCACGCTAACAATTGTCATTTGCGGTAGATTTACGTGGATCAGGTTCAACAGCTTTTCCTGACTTCGGGTGTCTAGGGCGGAGGTCGCCTCGTCCAGTACCGCTATGTCAGGTTTGTGGATGAGTAGCCGCGCAAAGGCGAGACGCTGCTTCTCGCCGCCGGAAAGCGTCTGCTCCCAGAACTCGTTCTTTGCTTCAAGGAGGTCGATGTGTGCGCCCAAATCCACGGCTTCTAGCGCTTCAACCACTACCGACTTTTCGAATCTAGATTCTTCAGCCGGATAACTGACCGCCCTGAGCAGTGTGCCAGCGGGCACATAAGGACGTTGCGGCATGAACGAAATTCGCGCGTCTTTGGCGATCTCGATTCTGCCTTCTCCCCACGGCCACAGGCCTGCGATAGCGCGTATAAGCGTACTCTTTCCGGACCCTGACTCGCCGACGATAAGCACCCGCTCGCCGGGTGCAATCGTGAAGTCGGCGTCTTTCACGACACCTGTGCCATCGTCCAGCGCGACCGATACGCTGTCCAGTCGAAGCGCCACGCCTTCTGCCGCTTCTGCCATGATGATGCGGCCCGCGGCGATACCCGTCTCTGCGCGTTGAAGACCGTCCAGCGCCACCATCAGCGATGAAGCGCGACGCGCGCTCGCCGTCCAGTCGGCGAGCCGCGGATAATTATCGACGATCCAGTTGAACGCGACCTGTACGGTAACGAAGGCGGCCGAGGCCTGCATAACTTGCCCCAGCGTCATCGAGCCATCGAGATACTTCGGAGCAGACAGAACTACGGGTATGACGGGTGCCAGCAAGTAGCTCGATTGCGCCACTATCATCGTTCGCCCGAACTGCTTGCGGATTTCGCGCCAGCGGTTGAGCACGTCTTTCAGAATTTTCGAAAGGCCCTCTTTTTCTTCTCGCTCCCCTTCAATGAGTGCAATGCTTTCCCCGTTTTCCCTCAGACTGGTCAGGGCGTAGCGCAATTCCGCTTCGGACTGCGCCCTTGCCTCGCTGGCTGAAACGTAGCGGCGACCGATAAAAACCATGGCCATACTCGCAGCCATTGCGTAGAGAACGGCGGCGATGACCAGGTAGCCGGGAACAAAGATTTGAATTTCTCCCCACTGAAAAGTTAGGTTCCCCCCGACAAACCAGAGCACGCCCACAAAAGTTACGGCCGACAGGAACGCGGAAAAAATGCCGGCGACAAAATCGACCGGCGCCTCCGTCGAAATGCGCACATCTTCCGCAATTCGATACTCCGGATTCTTATGGTCTCCTTGCATCAAGTTGAGATGGAAGTAACGTCCGTTCTCAAGCCATCGATCAATAAGATGATTGGTCAGCCAAGCGCGCCAATGGATTTGTGTTGTCACCCTTGCGTAAATAATGGCTACCGCAAGCGCGATAGAAGAGAGCGCCAACGGCACGAAAATAAGCGCCTGCCACGCGACCAACTTCCCGTTCTTCTGCTCCAGCGCATCGAAAATTGTGCGGTTCCAGACATTGATCTGATACTGGATGAAAACCTGCGCCGCTACGATTAGGAGAACAGTCGCGACCAGCCACCAAGCCCACCTATCGCCGTCTTTGCCCCAGAAGCCCTTTGCAGTCTGCCAAAACCGTCGAACCAGACGGGCTTTGCGCCTCTGTTGCTGTTCTAATTCCTGCAATTTGATGGACATCCGTCGCCGCCAATCCGGTACCCGTCGGTTCGTAGTCCGAACGTAAATCTGAGCAATAAGTTCAACTGTCCGCGTAGATGCGGCCTGGGTTGAGAACGCCCTTGGGATCGAAGCTCGCCTTGAGCCGTTGCGAGATGGCGGCGCGAACCGGATCGAGCGGCTCGAACACATCGGCAGACGCACGGGCGGCGGCGGATGCGCGAATGAGCGTGGCGTGGCCGCGCCCCGCGAGCCCAGCACGCACCGCGTCTTCCTCCGGCTTGTCGCCGGGCATTTCCAGCCACAGCAGGCCACCGGCCCAGTCGTAAAAATAGTCCGCGCCGGAAGCGGCGTGGATACCGGCCGCAATCACCGGCGCGAACGACGGCGTAGTCGAAATCTTCCAGACCGCCCGCCCGCTACGGCCTGCAAAGGGCGTGACATCGCGGATGTTCTTCCACAGCGCACGGGACTCCACGGCATCCAGCGACCCGAGGTCGCCGAACGGGCGGAGCAGCTCCTCGAGCTTCCCCTTGCGATAGGCGACCGATTGCGAAATGCCTTCGAGCCGGAGCGCGGTCACCGCTTTGCCGGGGGCGTTCAGTTCCGGAACGCGATCCGCGGATACCCTCGGCAGGTGCGCGGCGGCGGAGACTTCGCAGCTTGAGCCCATGGCAGCCGACATGGCCTCGTTCGCGCGGACATCGCTAAGTCCGAACACGAGCACGGTCGCGCGATCCTCCGCGCGTGGAAGCACCTTCAGCGTAACGTCGGTCAGCGCCGCCAGCGTGCCCCACGAGCCTGCAAGCAACCGCGGCAGATCGTAACCCGTGACGTTTTTCACGACGCGGCCCCCGGCCTTGAAGATTTCGCCGCGACCCGAAACCGCGGAAACGCCAAGCATGAAATCGCGGGCGGCGCCTGCCTTGATCCGGCGCGGCCCGGAAAGCCCGGCACTGATCGCGCCGCCAATCGTTCCGGTGCCCGGCGCCTTGCTCAAAAGCGGGCCGTAGTCCATCGGTTCGAAGGCAAGTTCCTGCTTCTTTTCTTCGAGCGCCTTCTCGATCTCGGCAATTGGGGTTGCGGCGCGCGCAGAGAGCACAAGTTCTTCGGGTTCGTAGAGCGTAATCCCGGAGATCACGGAAAGATCGAGCGTGGCGTCGGCCTGCGCCGCGCGGCCAAGCTCGCGCTTCGAACCGCGGCCGATCAGTTCGAGACGTCTTCCGCCGGCCGCAGCCGACGCGATGGCTTCGGCGACGTCATTGGCGTCGCGGGGGTTGAGAATGTCCTGCATCAGAAGCGCGGCAGGTCGGGGAACGCGGTCTTGCCGCCGTGGACATGCATGCGGCCCATTTCGGCGCAGCGGTGCAACTCCGGGAAAACCTTGCCGGGATTCAAGAGCCCCTTGTCGTCGAAGGCACATTTCACGCGAAGCTGCTGATCGAGATCGGTCTTCGTGAACATCGTCGGCATGAGATCGCGCTTCTCGACACCCACGCCGTGTTCGCCGGTGAGCACGCCGCCGACCTCGACGCAGAGGCGAAGAATGTCGTTGCCGAAATCTTCCGCGCGCTTGAGTTCGCCTTCCTTGTTCGCATCATAAAGAATGAGCGGATGCAGATTGCCGTCGCCGGCATGGAAGACGTTCGCGACCAGAAGGCCGTACTTCTCGGAAAGCTCGCGCATCCTGGAGAGCACGAGCGGCAGCTTCGCCCGCGGGATGGTGCCGTCCATGCAGTAGTAATCCGGCGAGATACGGCCGACCGCCGGGAACGCGGCCTTGCGGCCGGCCCAGAACCTCAGCCGCTCCTCTTCGTTGTTGGAAATGCGGAGCGTGGAGGAGCCGCATTCGTTCGCGATCGAAGACACGCGATCGATCAGGTGATCGACCTCCGCTTCCGGGCCGTCGAGTTCGACGATCAGCAACGCTTCGACGTCGAGCGGGTATCCGGCTTTCACGAAAGCTTCCGCAGCATGGATCGCGGGTCTGTCCATCATTTCCATGCCGCCCGGAATGATGCCGGCCCCGATGATCTTTGCGACACAGTCGCCGGCGGCTTCCGAGGTCGGAAAGCCGACGAGCAGCGCCCGCGCCGTCTCGGGTTTTTTCAGAATACGGACGGTGACTTCGGTAACGACGCCGAGCAGTCCTTCCGAGCCGATGATGAGGCTAAGGAAATCGTAGCCCTCGGCGTCGAGATGCTTACCGCCGAAACGTACGACCTCGCCGGTCATCAGCACCATTTCGACGCCTAGTACGTTGTTGGTGGTGAGCCCGTATTTCAGGCAATGCACGCCGCCGGAATTTTCCGCGACGTTGCCGCCGATGGTGCAGGCGATCTGCGAAGACGGATCCGGCGCGTAGTAAAAGCCTTTGCCTTCGACAGCCCTCGTGATGCCGAGGTTGGTAACACCCGGCTGCGCGACCACGGCCCGGTTGGCATAGTCGATCTCGAGCACCTTGTTGAACTTGCCGAGCCCCAGTAGCACGCCGTCCGCGAGCGGCAGCGCGCCGCCGGAAAGCGAGGTGCCCGCCCCGCGCGGCACGACCTTCACCCCGTTCTCATAACAATAGGAGAGAACCTTCGAGACCTGTGCGGTCGTTTCGGGCAGCACGACGACCATCGGAAGCTGCCGGTAAGCCGTGAGCCCGTCCGACTCGTAGGGCCGCATCGCCACATCGTTTGCGATCACCCCTTCCCCGGGAACGATCGCGCGCAAGGCCGCCACGATCGCCTCACGGCGCGAGAGCACCGAGGTGTCGGGAGCGGGCATTGCGACCATGAGGCGGGTTCCTTCGGGCGCGTATTCTGAGCGCGCTAACGTCTTATATCAGAACCATTCCAAAGGCCGAAAAGCGAAAGCCAGCCCCGTTTCCGGAGCCGGCCTCGCATCGGCTGTCGATGGGCGCCGAGGCGCCCGTGGCACTTAGTTGGAGCCGAACGGCGACCAGGGCTTCGGCGCCGGCTGCGGCGTCACGGGCGCCGGATCGGACGCCGGGAAGGTCTGCGAGAGCGCCTTGTCGAGCTTCTTGTCGGCCTTCTTCTTCGGCGACGGCTTCTTCGCGGACTTCTTCGCCTTCTTCGCTACTTTCTTCTTGGTCTTCTTTGCGGCCTTGCGCTTCGGCGCTTTCGCTTTTTTGGCCTTCTTCTTTTTCGCTTTCTTCTTCGATTTCTTAGCCATGACTCACCTCTCGAATTTTACCGTCCGTAGGTGCGGCCGGAACCGGCCGCGATGAAATTCAGGTACTGCGCACCACCAGAACATGCAGGCTACGCGGGCCATGCGCGCCGAGCAAATGCGTCTGCTCGATGTCGCCCGACCGCGAGGGTCCGGTAATCCAGTTCACGACCCGAGGCATTCCCTTCGCGCCGTAACACTCGCGGATTTTGTCCCAGACTGTTTCGTAATCGCCTGCAATGTCTTTTTCGTCAACCACGACGAGATGATGGTCGGGCAGGAAGTTAAGCGTCGTCGGATTGTCGGCGCCGGATACCATCACGAGCGTGCCGGACTCGGCGACCGCTCCGAAGGAGTATGACACCGAAGCAAGCTGCGCGCCGTCGGATGCGCCTTTCGTGACCTCCAAAGTGCGCTCCTTTGCCCAAGGAATGAGCGCAAGGCGCTCGTCATCGCCATGGCGGATCGACTGCGGCAGGTTTTTCGAGCGCAGATAGGCGGCGACGGCAGCCGGTACCTCTTCTTTATTGTCCAGCACGGCGATCGAGGCTTTCGCTACCTCGACCATCTGCCTGAACAATTCCAGTCTTTCCCGGTCCGCCTTCTGTCCGCGGGCCGGGACAACGCCGCGCGGGTGCCGCTCAAGCCGCGCGGCGATGGCTTCGCGGCGCGCACGATCTTCACCGGAAACGCGCAGCGACTTTTTGATGTTCGCGAAGACCGCTTCCCTGCCCTTCATCGCGCCACCCTTCGCTTCTTCCAGAGCGCCTGGAAGGTCTCGCCCTGCGGCGCAGGGAAGTCGCGATGCTTGGTCCAGCCGCTTGCCAGCGGCAACGAACGGATGCGTCCCTTGCCTCCGATAAGCCGGAGCACCTTCATCGCAACCGACGTGGCCGCACGATAGAGCGCCGGGCGCTTCGCGAAGGCGGCCCAGAAGTCGAGACCGTAGCGTGCCGCGGCCGGCTGCAGATGCCGCTCGAACTCGCGCTCGCGCCAGTTGCGCATGAGCTTCGGCAACGGAATCCGCACCGGACAGACTTCCTCGCACCGGCCGCAGAACGTGGACGCGTTCGGCAACTGCCCGCCCTTTTCCACGCCAACGAGAGAAGGCGTCAGCACCGCGCCCATCGGCCCCGGATAGACCCAGCCATAGGCATGGCCACCGACCGCATGAAACACCGGACAGTGGTTCATGCAGGCGCCGCAACGGATGCAGCGGAGCATTTCCTGAAATTTTCCGCCGAGCATGTTCGAGCGGCCGTTGTCGAGCAGCACCACATGATACTCGAGCGGGCCGTCGGGATCGCCCTCGCGCCGCGCGCCGGTCGAGAAGGTCGTGTAGACCGAGAGATCGAGGCCGGACGCGGTGCGCGCCAGGAGACGCAGGAAGGTTGCGGCATCTTCGCGGGTCGGCACCACCTTTTCGATGCTTGAGATCACGATGTGCGCTTTCGCAAGCGTCTGCGTCAGATCGCCATTGCCTTCGTTCGTGACGATCACGGACGACCCGGTTTCCGCGATCAGGAAGTTTGCGCCGGTGATGCCGACGTCGGCCGCGAGAAATTTCTCGCGCAGCATGGCGCGGGCTTCGGCGAGCAGCGAGGTCGGCTCGTCGAGATTGCGCTCCGGCGGAAGGTCCGTATGCGCGCGGCGGAAGTCCGCCTCGATCTGCTCCTTCGTGACATGCAGCGCCGGCGCGATCAGGTGCGAAGGCGTCTCGCCGCGTAACTGGATGATGTATTCGCCGAGATCGGTTTCGATCGGACGGATGCCGCGCTCCTCGAGATAGGCGTTGAGCCCCGTCTCCTCGGAGATCATCGACTTGCCCTTGGCGACGGTCTTCGCGTCGAGCCGCTTGCAAATGCCGTGAATGATTTCGTTCGCTTCCTCGGCGTCTGCTGCCCAGTGCACATGGCCGCCCGCGGCGATCACGTTCTTCTCGTAGGCTTCGAGGTAGAGATCGAGATGTGCAAGGATATGATCCTTGAGATCACGCGCGGAATCCCGGATCGCATCGTACTCGGGAAGCTTTTCTACCGCCGCCTTGCGGCGCTCAATGAATCCTTTTTCGGATCGCGCCAGCGCCTTCTGCAGAAAAGCATCGTCGAGCGCCTTGCGCGCATTCGCATTGAAGTGCGGGGAATTGACGGCCTGGCTCATCGCTCGGGCTCCCCGATCGCAGGCTCGTCACCCATGCCCGCCAGCACTTCCGCGATGTGGCGCACTCTTATCTCTTTGCCCTCGCGCGAGAGCTTGCCTGCCATATTCATCAGGCAACCGAGGTCGCCCGCAAGCAGCGTCGAGGCGCCGCTTGCCGCGATGTTCCCGGTTTTCTTGCCCACGATCTTGTTCGAGACGTCCGGATACTTCACGCAGAAGGTGCCGCCGAAGCCGCAACAGACGTCGGGATCCTTCATCTCGACAACCGAGAGCCCTTCGACGCCGGCGAGCAGCTTTCGCGGCTGCGCCTTGATGCCGAGTTCGCGCAGACCCGAGCAGGAGTCGTGGTAGGTGATGCTTCCTTCGAAACGGGCGCGCGGCGCCGCTTTCAATACATCGCTCAAAAAAACCGTCAGTTCGAAAGTCTTCGCGGCAAGCGCTCTGGCCCGCGGCAGCCACGCCGCATCGCCTTCGAACAGTTCGGGATAATGCACGATCACCTGGCCCGCGCAGGAGCCGGACGGCATCACCACATAATCATAGGGCTCGAAGGCCTTAATCGCCTGCATCGCCAGTTCGCGCGCAGTGCTGCGGTCGCCGGAGTTGAAGGCAGGTTGACCGCAACAGGTCTGGGCGGGCACTTCAACCACGCAGCCGACATCTTCCAGCAACTTCGCCGCCGCGAAGCCGACGCGCGGACGCATGAGGTCGACAAGACAGGTCGCAAAGAGGCCGACACGAAGCGGCTTGGTTGCGACGGCAGGGACTTGATCGGGCATGGAAGGACTGTGGTGCTGCGGCTGGCAGTATTCGGGAAAAGTGCTAGTAGTCGCCGAAATCAAATCTAACGGTTCGGGGCCGCACCATGCAAACCATCACCTGTGTCGAAGACCTGCGCGAAATCTACAAGCGCCGCGTCCCCAAAATGTTCATCGATTACGCCGAGAGCGGCTCCTATTCGGAGCAGACGCTCCGCTGGAATCGCGAAGACCTGCAAAAGATCAAGCTGAAGCAGAAGATCCTGACCGACGTCTCGAAACGCGACACCAAGACCACGATCGCGGGCAAGCCGGTCAATGTGCCGCTGGTGCTGGCACCGATTGGCCTTTGCGGCATGCAGCATGCGAACGGCGAGATCCTCGCGGCGAAGGCCGCAGCCGAAGCCGGGATTCCCTTCACGCTTTCCACAATGTCGGTCTGCTCGATCGAGGATGTGGCAAGCGAGACCAACAAACCGTTCTGGTTCCAGCTTTACGTGATGAAGGACCGCACCTTCATCCGCAACCTGATCGCGCGCGCTGCGGCAGCGAAATGCTCGGCGCTGGTGCTGACCGTCGATTTGCAGCTGCTCGCGCAGCGGCACCGCGATATCAAGAACGGCCTCACCGTGCCGCCGAAGATGAAGCTCGCGAACATCCTCGACATCATGACCAAGCCGCGCTGGGCGATGGGCATTCTCGGCACTAAGCGCAGGAGCTTCGGCAATCTCGTCGGCCACGTGAAAGGGCTCACGAATACCGGCTCGCTCGGTGCATGGACCGCGGAGCAGTTCGACCCGGCCCTGAACTGGGAAGACGTAAAGTGGATCCGCAAGCTCTGGAAGGGCAAGCTGATCATCAAGGGGATCATGGAAGTGTCCGACGCGCAGCTCGCGCTGAAACACGGCGCGGACGGCATCGTCGTATCCAACCACGGCGGGCGCCAGCTCGACGGCGCCCCCTCCTCGATTTCAGCGCTGCCGAAGATCGTTGACGCGGTCGGGGCGAAGACCGAAATTCTTTTCGACGGCGGCGTCCGCACCGGACAGGACCTGATGCGCGGGCTCGCGCTCGGCGCCAAGGGCGCGATGATCGGCCGCGCGTTCGTCTACGGGCTCGGTGCGAACGGGCAACAGGGCGTGAAGACCGCGATCGAGTGCATCCGCAAGGAACTCGACATGTCGATGGCGCTTTGCGGCGTGAACAAGATCTCGGAAATCGACGAGCGCGTGCTCGCGGACTGAGGCCGCTTACATCCCGAGTTCTGTGAGCCCCGGATGATCCGCAGGCCGCGGACCTGACGGCCAGCGGAATTTCCGCTCGCTTTCCTTGATCGGAACGTCGTTGATGCTCGCCTCGCGGCGGCGCATGAGGCCGTTCTCGTCGAATTCCCACTGCTCGTTGCCATGCGCGCGGAACCAATCACCGTGCGCGTCGTGATATTCATAGGCAAAACGTGCGGCGATCCGGTTGCCGTGAAAGGCCCAGACCTCCTTGATCAGGCGATAGTCATGCTCCTTCGCCCATTTGCGCGTCAGGAACTCGACGATCGCGGGACGGCCAGAGAAAAACTCGGCGCGGTTTCGCCACCAGCTGTCTTCGGTGTAGGCGAGCGAAACGCGCTCCGGGTCGCGCATGTTCCATGCGTCCTCCGCCGCCCGCGCTTTCTTCGCGGCACTCACGGCGTCGAAAGGCGGCAGCGGCGGGCGCATGACGATCAGTCTTCCTTGAAGCCGTATTCAGGAATGTTGCCGCTCGCGCCGTAATATTTGTACGGCAGGAACTTGCCCGACATCGTGATCTTCACGCGATCGCCCTTCGGATTCGGAAGACGTTCCATCACGAAGTCAAAGTCGATCGCCGACATGATGCCGTCGCCGAATTCTTCCTCGATGAGCGCTTTCCAGGCCGGTCCGTTCACCATCACCATTTCGTAGAAGCGGTAGATCAACGGATCGGTGGGCGGCATCGGCGTGCCGGTGCCGCGATAGGGCACTTCGTTCAGCATCGCCTGTTCGGTCTTCGAGAGCCCGAACAATTCGGCCGCGGCCTGCGCCTGCGGCTTCGTGAGCTTCATCTGGCCCATCAGTGCGCCGACGATCAGCGTCGGCGAGAAGCCGCCGATTTTTTCGCAGATGTAGCTCCACTTCCAGCCTTTCTCGCGCTTGATGTCGAGCAGCTTCTCGGAGAGGTCTTCGCGTTTCATGGTCGTCTTCCTTGCTTAGAAAAATGCTCAGGCGCGCTTGCGCATGGGTTCGGGTGCGGATGGGGTTTCGGATACCGGGCGCACCAGCGGAACGTTCATCGGGTCCCAGGGCTTACCCTTCATCTCGTCCTTGAAAGTCCGCGAACGGCTCACCAGGAAATCAATCAGGTGATTGCGGATCGCATAATAGTCTGCGTGCTTATGGATCTGATTGCGCTCGCGATCCTTCGGCAGCGGATTCTCGACGATCTCGGCGATCTGCGCTTCCGGCCCGTTCGTCATCAGCACGATCTTGTCGGCGAGATAGATCGCTTCATCCACGTCGTGCGTGATCATGAACACGGTCTGGCCGGTGTTGAGACAGATGCCGCGCACTTCGTCCTGAAGCGTGCCGCGGGTCAGCGCGTCCAGCGCCGAGAACGGCTCGTCCATCAGGAGCATCTTCGGCTCCAGCGAAAGCGCCCGCGCGATGCCGACACGCTGCTTCATGCCGCCCGAGAGCTCGGAGGGCTTTTTGTATTCGGACCCTTTCAGGCCGACGAGATCGATGAACTTTTCCGCGTGTTCCTTGATCCGCGCCTTGCTCCAGTCCTTGTGCCTGGCGCCGACGGCATAGGCGACGTTGCCGAGCACCGAGCGCCAGGGCAGCAGCGCATGGCTCTGGAAAATTACGGCGCGATCGAGGGCGGGGCCGTCGATCGCCTGATTGTCGACGATCACGACGCCTTCGGAGGGCGCATCGAGGCCGGCGAGAATGTTCAGCACCGTCGTCTTGCCGCAGCCGGAGTGGCCGATCATGCAGACGAACTCGCCGCGGTTGATGCCGAGCCAGAGATTCTCGAACACCGCCGTCTGGCCGCCGCCGGGCGCGGGATAGCGCTTGGCGATCGCCTCGATCGAAATGAGCTTTTCGGTCATTGATTTATTCCGGATAGGTCACGAGCTTCGCGGCACGCGCGAGCAGTTGATCGAGGATCATGCCGACAATTCCGATCACCAGGATCGCGTTGATCACGTTCGTGATCGAGAGGTTGTTCCACTCGTTCCAGACGAAGTAACCGATGCCGGTGCCGCCTACGAGCATTTCGGCGGCGACGATCACGAGCCAGGCGATGCCGATCGAGATGCGCATGCCCGTCAGGATCGTCGGTGCTGCGGCAGGCAGGATGACCGTGAAGGCCCGCTTGAAGGCGCCGACCTCGAGCGTCCGCGCGACGTTGAGCCATTCCTTGCGGACGCTCGCCACGCCGAACGCCGTATTGATCAGCATCGGCCAAACCGAGCAGATGAAGATCACGAAGATTGCCGAGTAGTTGGAATCCTTGATCGTGTAGAGCGCGAGCGGCATCCAGGCGAGCGGCGAGATCGGCTTCAACACCTGAATGAAGGGGTCGAGCGCGCGGCTCATGAGCTGCGACATGCCGATCAGGAAGCCGAGCGGAATCGCTACAATCACCGCAAGCAGATAACCGAGCACGACACGGCCGATGGAATAGGCGAGCTGGATGCCGAGACCTTTGTCATTCGGCCCGTTGTCGTAGAACGGATTGGTGATGTGCTTCCAAAGTGTCGCGCCCACCTGCAAGGGACCCGGCATCGCGGATTTGCCCTGCGTCGCGGTCAGGCCCATCAGCTTCGCGTACTCCGGATCCATCTGCTGGACCGTGCCGGTTCCGCTCGTGGCGAGGTGCCAGCTGCCCAGGAACAGCACGAGGATCAGTATCGAAACGACGGCTGCGCGGAAGGAGAGAGTCATTGCATTGGCTTTCTGTATCGTCATGGCCGGGCTTGTCCCGGCCATGACGAGTTTCGTTATGTGCGCTTGATCTTGAAGCTCTTGATGTATTCCTCGGGCTTCGACGGATCGAAGGTTTTGCCCATGACGACGAAGCTTTTCGAGGTGGAAGCAGGCGGCGTCAGGCCGACCTCTTTCATCAGCTTCGTGGTGTCGGTTGCGAGGTACACCTGCTTCGCGACATCCGCATATTTCACTTCGCCCTTGATCTGGCCCCACCGTTTCATCTGCGTGAGGATCCAGACCGCGAAGGACTCATACGGGAACGGATCGAAATCGATGCGATCCGGAACCTTCTTCACGTTGCCGAGACCGTCGGCGAAGGTACCGGTCAGCACCTGCTCGACTACCGTCACGGGTTGGTTGAGATAGTTCGCAGGCGCGATCGCTTCGGCGATCTGCTTGCGGTTCTCCTGCTTCGTCGCGAATGCAGTCGCGTCGATGATCGCCTTGAGCAGCGCCGCGTAGGTGTTCGGCGAACCCTTGACGAATTCCTGCGAGGCAGCGAAGGCGCAGCAGGGATGACGATCCCAAATTTCCTTGGACAGGATGTGGATGAAACCTACGCCGTCATAGACCGCGCGCTGGTTCACGGGATCCGGCGCGAGGAAGCCGTCGATGTTGTCGGCGCGGAGGTTTGCGACCATCTCCGGCGGCGGCACCGCGCGGATCTGCACGTCGGTATCCGGATCGATGCCGTGCTCGGCGAGATAATAGCGGAGCAAATAGTTGTGCATCGAGTAGTCGAAGGGCACCGCGAACTTGAAGCCCTTCCATGATTTCGGATCGCGCTTGTCCTTGTGCTTGATCGCAAGCGTGATGGCCTGACCGTTTATGTTCTCGACCGCGGGCATCGTGTAGGGGATCGGATTCGAGCCTACGCCGAGCGTGATCGCAAGCGGCATCGGCGAGAGCATGTGAGCGGCGTCGTATTCCTTGTTGATGGTCTTGTCGCGCACCACCGCCCAGCCGGCGGTCTTGATGACATCGACGTTCAGGCCGTGCTTTTCATAGAAGCCCATCGGCTTCGCCATGATGATCGGCGTGGCGCAGGTGATTGGGATGAAGCCGACCTTCAGATCCTTCTTCTCGAGCGGCTTCGCCTGCGCGAAGACTTCGGTCGCGGTCGAAAGCGGGAAGAACTGCGAGATCGCGGCAAGCGCGGTCGCGCTGCCGACGCTCTTCAAGAATGCACGGCGGGCGGCGTCCTGCGGAAACATCGCGCGAAGCACGGCTCCTGCGACGACGTTCTCATAGCGCCGATCTTCGCTTCCGGCGACTTCCTGCGCTTGCAATTGCGAAGCGCGATCGTGTTCCTCGACGCTTCTGTGCTGGCCGCACGGACAGCCTGAGGTCAGGCGGCGCTTTGGATCGAACGGATTGTTGAACATAGACATTGCAAGTCCCCTCTCGGCGAATGAGTTGGAGAGAGAAGAGCAACATCGGTGCCAAGATTTTACGGCTCGTTCGAAAGTGCGACGAAGATGTAATTTCCTATTGCGGTCAGCAATTTAGCTGCTACGATTTATCGTACTATACGATATTTCGTAGTCCTGCCGGGAACGCCTGCTGCGAATGAAAAGATTGCAGCCGAAAAAAGAGGCAGCGGAGGAAGAAAGCGAACGCTTCTTCCGTGACGTCGCGCGCGACAACCGGCTGATCCTCGAGGCGGCGGGCGAAGGCGTGTACGGCGTCAACGCGGAAGGTAAAACCACCTTCGTCAATCCCGCCGCTGCGCGCATGCTCGGCTGGAACGCCGAAGAACTGATCGGTAAAGCGATGCACGAGACCGTGCATCACAGCCATTCGGACGGCTCGCACTATCACAATCACGACTGTCCCATTTACGCTGCGTTCCGCGACGGCGCGGTGCATCAGGTTTCCGACGAAGTATTCTGGCGCAAGGACGGATCTTTCTTTTTCGTCGAGTACACCTCTACCCCGATCCGCGACCGCGGCGTGGTGGTCGGCGCGGTGATCGTGTTTCGCGACATCACGCAGCGGCGCGAAGCGGACATGAAGTTGCGCGATGCGCTCGCGGAGGTCGGGCGGCTCCGCGAAAAACTCGAGCGCGAGAACGCCTATCTCCAGGAAGAAATCCGCATCGAAGGCAATCGCCGCGGGATCATCGGCAAAAGCCCGGCGATGCAGCAGGTTCTGCGCCAGATCGAGATTGCCGCATCGTCGCGCTCGAACGTGCTGATCGCGGGCGAGGCCGGAACGGGGAAGGAACTTGTCGCCCGCGCGATACATGAGGCAAGTTTGCGCGGCGACCAGCCTTTCATCCGGGTGAACTGCACGACAATTTCCCGTGCGGAATCGGAGAGCGAATTGTTCGGCGAGCCCGAGCGGAACCGTTCGGGACGCTTCGAACTTGCCGAAGGCGGCACGCTCTATCTCGAAGAAATCGGCGACCTGCCTCCGGAAGCGCAGGACCGCCTGCTCGAGATTCTAGAGCAAGGCGAACTGCCGGCGCACGGCGGGGCGGCCGCACGCAAGTCCGATGTGCGGGTCGTCGCATCCAGCAGCCGCGATCTCAAGGCCGCAGCAAAGCGCGGAAGTTTCCGCGGTGAACTGTTCTACCTGCTGAATGTGATCGCGATCGAAACGCCGGCACTGCGCGAACGGCGCGAAGACATTCCGCTGCTGGCTGCGCACTTTCTAAGCGGCGTGAACCGGAAGCTGCGCGTCTCTTCGGCGCTTAAAATATCCAGCGCCGACATACAGCGGCTTACGCAATATGCATGGCCCGGCAATGCACGCGAGTTGCAGAATGTGATCGAACGCGGGGCCATTCTCGCCCGCGGCGGACAGATCCGTGTCGACCTGCCCGAGCCCGCACCCTCTCACCGGATTGCGAACGCGGCGGCGCAGGTCGTGACCGAGGACGGACGGCGGGATCGCGACCGCGCGAACATCGTTGCGGCGCTTGATGCCTGCGGTGGCAAGATCTTCGGACATGGGGGTGCCGCGGAACTTCTCGGTATCAAGCCGACGACACTGGCTTCCCGGATCAAGTCCCTCGGCATCCGCTACCGCAAACCCTCCGTCAGATAGGTTGCGGGCTCTGCTGCAACGCGGGAAGTGCCCGCTCTTTCGCAGCTTTCGGAAATGCAACCGGCCTGTATATTCGGTGTAACTTTCCCTCGCCGGTTTTCCCTACATGAAACAAGCCTTTGAAGTCCTGCGGACGTTTCTCGCGCTCGCGGCGCCCTACTTCCGCTCCGAAGAGAAGTGGCGAGCGCGCTCGCTCCTGCTCGGCGTGATCGTCGCCGAGTTCGGCGTGGTCTACGCGCTGGTCGCGTTCAACCACTGGAACGCCTACTTCTTCAACGCGATCCAGGACCGCGACTGGGAGGATTTCCGCTACGCGCTGTTTCTGCTCGCCGGTATTGTGCTCTGGACCGCGGTTGCGACCGTGGCGCAGTTCTATTTCGGCCAATCGCTGATCATGAACTGGCGCCGCTGGATGACGGCGCAGTTCGTGAACCGGTGGATGGCGGACGGCCGCCACTACAAGATGCGCGTGCTCGGGCATGACGTCGACAATACGCATCTGCGGATCGCGAACGACATTCTGATCTTCATGCAGAAGACGCACGACATCGGCTACAACCTGCTCGGCAGCTTCATCGCCCTTATATCGTTCTCCTATATCCTTTGGGGGCTTTCCGCCATCGCGCCGCTCGTCGTCTTCGGCGTCAACCTCTCCTTCCCGGGCTACCTGTTCTGGATCGCGTTCGTCTACGCGGGGACAGCCACGCTGATCGCGCATCTCATCGGCAAGCCGTTGATCGCGCTCAACTTCAACCAGCAGCGTTTCGAATCCGACTACCGTTTCGCGATCACGCGCGCATGGGATCATTCCGAGCCGATCGCATTGATGCGCGGGGAAAAGATCGAGCGCGAGGCGCTCGGCACGCGCTTCGGCAACCTCGTATGGAACTGGACGCGGCTGATTCACCGTCAGTCCGGTCTTACGTTCTTCACTTCCGGCGTTTCGCAATTCTCGGCGGTGTTTCCGACCATCGTGATGAGCCCCGCGTTCTTCATGGGCGCGATCCCGCTCGGCTCGCTGATGCAGGGGGCGCTCGCGTTTCAGCGGGTCGATTTCGCCTTCGGCTTTCTCATGCACTTCTATGCGAAGATCGCGGAGTGGAAGGCGAGCATGGACCGCATCGTGCAGCTCGACGCGGCACTCGCCAAAACCGACGGCGCGCAGGAGACCGCGCAGATTTCCATCGACGATCATCACGAAGGCGCTATCGATGTCGAGAAGCTCGTTGTCACCTTGCCTTCCGGTGCCGCGATTGCGGCACTCGACAGGCTATCGCTGCGGCCAGGCGATACGACGCTAATAGCCGGCCCTTCGGGATCGGGGAAATCGGCGATCCAGCGCGCGCTTTCCGGCGTGTGGCCGCTCGGAAGCGGCAAAGTCGCGCTGCCGCATGACGACGTCCTCGCCATGCCTCAGCGCTTTTATTTTCCGCTCGGCTCGCTCAAGGCCGTCATCACCTATCCGACGCCCGCGAACGAAGTCGACGACGAGCGGCTGGGCAACATCCTGCATCAAGTGGGGCTCGACCATCTCACCGGCCGTATCAACGAGGAGGCGGAATGGGGCTCGATGCTGTCCGGCGGCGAGCAGCAGCGCGTGGCCTTCGCCCGCGCGATCCTGCGCGATCCTGCGATCCTGATGCTCGACGACTCGACGTCGAACCTGGACGGCGATGCCACCAAGCAGATGTATCAGGCTCTCGGCAGGAACCTGCCTGAAACCATTATCATTTCGCTCGCGCGTACGGACGCGCTCCGCACGCTGCACAAGGATCTCGTCGTCTTGCAGCCCGCTGCGGCCCGTGCGACGTAACCGGCAAATGGAGAAAGCGCCTATGGCCAAGATGAGCTATTACACGGACGCGTGGGGCATGTTTTACGATGTCTGCCCCTGCGACGTTCATGTCACCGACTATCTCGAAGCGCACGGCGTGAAAGACGCGAATGTCTTTCACTTCGGCACCGGCACGCACCACCATGTCGGCATTCGCTCGCAGGAGAACGGTCTCGGGAACCGGGTGCTCGGCATTACGGCTTCGATCGAAGAAGCCGAAGCCTATACCAAGCTTGCGATCGAGCGGCCTGAAGTCTCCCGCATTTACAAGGCATTTTTCGGCGACATCTATGTGCTGGAGCCGAAGCTCTTGCCGAACTTCGATGTCGTGGCGCTCGTGCACCTGTGCGAGTTCCGCACGCCCGCCATGGACGCCTACGGCGCGCTGACCGACCGTCAGCTCGTCGATCTGTTCACGGCCAAGCTCAATCCCGGCGGGCACATGATCTTCTATACGGGATCGATGGCCTGGGACCGCGCGCAGCCGATCGTCGAGCAATGGGCGAAGGACGCAGGCTTCGACAAGACCGAGCAATTCAAGACGCTCGCGGTCTACCGGAAAAAATCCTGAAGCAAACCCGCTCGATGCAAGCGTGGATTTGCACGGCCTACGGGCCGCCGGAAGTTCTTGCCCTGCGAGAGGTGGAAAAGCCCAACCCGCAGGCCGGCGAGATTCTCGTCAGGATTGTCGCAACGACGGTGAACTCCGGCGACGTTCGCGTACGCGCGGCAAGCGTGCCCAGAGGCATGCGTCTGCTTGTTCGGCTTGCGCTCGGATGGTCACGGCCACGGCAACCCGTTCTCGGCACCGAGCTTTCCGGCATCGTGGAAGCGGCCGGCGAGACAGTGACGAAATTCCGCCCCGGCGACGAAGTGTTCGCTTTTCCCGGCGTGAAGATGGGCTGCCACGCCGAATATCGCATCCTGAAGGAGAACGAACGGGTTTTCCTGAAGCCAAAGACGCTTTCGTTCGCAGAAGCCGCCTCGCTCTCTTTCGGCGGCAGTACTGCGCTTCATTTCATGCGCAAGGCAAATCTTGCGCGCGGAGAAAAACTACTGGTGATCGGCGCGTCCGGCGCCGTCGGGTCCGCAATCGTGCAAATCGCGAAGCACATCGGCGCGGAAGTAACCTGCGTCACCAGCGGACCGAATGGCGATCTTGTACGGTCGCTCGGCGCTTCGCGCGTTATCGACTACCGGAATGAAGACTTCAAATCTGAGCGCGAAAGCTATCACGTGATCGCCGAGTGCACAGGCGTGCATACTTTTTCCGATTGCAGACACGTACTGAAGCCGGGTGGACGCTTTCTCGGAATCGCGGCGGGCCTGCCGGACATGGTTGCCATGCTCTGGTCGAAGGCCGTCTATGGCAAACGCATCGTCGCCGGACCCGCCGAAGAATCCTCTCCCCTCGTGCAGCAGATCGGCGAGTGGGCCGAAGCCGGCATCTTCAAACCTGTCATCGACCGCAGTTTTCCGTTCCAGGCGATGCGCGAGGCGCATGACTATGTCGATCGCGGACGGAAGCGCGGCAGCGTCGTTATCGAGGTTACGCCCCGGTCCTGACGTAGCCGCAGCGGCATTGCGCGCACTGAGCTTTCGTTGACCTATCGCAATCGGCGCGCTCTTTTTTTGCGTTACAAGAGCACGGAAAGGATCGCCGTTTTGAGCATTCCAGTACGCGGCACCGAGCCCTCGCCGCTCGACGGCGCGGAGCTCGTTTCCGTCAACGAAGACAGCATCCGCGCGCTGGTGCACGCCTTTTATGACGCCGTGCTGAAAGACGAAGTCATCGGGCCGATCTTCGCGCGCGAGGTCGTGCCGGAGCGCTGGCCCGCACATCTCGACAAGATGTGCGCATTCTGGTCGTCGCTGCTCCTGAAGACGCGGCGCTATGAAGGCCGTCCGCTCCGTCCTCATCTGCAGATTCCGGGGCTTTCCGAAGACCACTTCCGGCGCTGGCTGGCGTTGTTCCGTCAGACTGCAGAACAGGTTTTCAACGGCGAGGACGCGGCGGCGGTTACTGCGCTCGCGGTGAAGATCGCGCATAGTTTCCGGCTTTCCATTGCGTTTCACCGGGGTGACGATACGGCTAATCTCCTGCCGCTGACCGCCGGACACTGAACGGAGACCATCGTGACATTGACAATCGGACGGCCCGTGCTCGCGCTTTATTGTGCGTGCTGGGCCGGTATCGTGATCGGCGTCTCCTTCATCGCAACGATCGCGAAGTTTTCGGCCCCTTCGCTGACACGGCCCGTGGCGCTCGATGTAGGTGCGCACACTTTCGCGATGCTCTCCCGCATCGAATGGGGGCTCGCGGCGGCGCTCGCGCTGTTCATTCTTGCCGCCGGGCTCACGCGGCTTCGCTTGCTCCTGCTGATCGCAATCGTGGCGATCCTCGCCGGGGAAGCACTATGGATTTATCCGCAACTCAGCGCGCGGACGGCGCTCGTAATCGCGGGCCAGCCGCTACCGCCCTCGCCGCTTCATGCGTTCTCGGTGGTGGCGGAGTCCTCGAAAGTGCTCCTGCTCGCGCTGTTCGCTGTGCTGGAATCGCGGAAACCCTGACGGCTGGTGAGCGGAGCGCGGATCGCGGATCGCGGATCGCGGAATGGTACAGCTGGGTGGGCTCGAACCACCGACCTCCGGTTCCACAGACCGGCGCTCTAACCAACTGAGCTACAGCTGCACAGACTGCCACGCGAGGGATCAACAGACCCCGGGGCCGCAGCGCGGGCGGAATGTCTTAGAAACCGCCGTGCAATGCAAGAGTTAGTGAAAAAGGCTCAAAAAAACAACGAGGCCCGGGCTTTACGGCCCGGGCCTCGGTATTCGCGTCAGTTCCGGCTTCAGGCCGAGAACTTGAAGGTCTTCGACACGCCGGTCTTGATCGGCTCCGACGTTTCGGCGGCGATCTTTTGGGCGAGCGAGGAGAGATCCTTGGTCTGCTCGGTCAGCGCTTCGAACTGCTTGCGGAAATGCGCGGTCGAAATCTCGGCGGCTTCGGCGAGCGTTTTCGTGCCGAAGATTGCGGCCGTGAAGTCGAACGAGGCGTTCACGTTGGCGCGCAGCGCGTCGAGCGCCTTCATGTTGAATTCGGTCGCGCCCTTCGAGGCTGCGGTATAGGTGTTCTCGAGCAGGTCGGTCGTCTCTTCGGCGGCCGCCTTGATCTTGTCGTAGCCTTCCTTGGCCTGTTTCACGCCCTTCTCGGCGAACTCGCGGACGATCTCGGGCACTTCAACTTTCGGCATTTCGAATTTGGGCATCTCGGTCATGGCTGGGTTTCCCTGTCTGGGCGATGTGCCGCGGACCCTCTGCCCGCGGCTCAATCTGACTTGGATAACCCCGTACCACAGATATTGTTGCACCGCAACATAAATATTGCGATGCACTAAATGATGGTTAATGAAATCAGGCCTTCGGCTTGGTCGCCTCGCGGGCTGCCGCCTGCACCTGCTCGCCCATGGCCTTCGACTGCTCGGAGAGCTTCTGCATGGTCTCTTTCGCGAACTCGGTCTGGAGCTGCATGATTTCCTGCGGATCGCGGGCCCGGACTAGCTTCTCGGCGAAGGCGAACGCCGCAGCCACATTTTCCTCAGCGAATCCAATCGCCTGCCGGCCGACATCGCGGACGCCAGAGGTCGCCGCATCGGACTGGCTTTCCACTGCGCCCATCGCCTTGGTCGCCTGGTCCATGTAATTGTCGAAGGCGGTCTTCGCCTGCTCCACGCTCTTCTCGGCGAAGGCACGCATCTCCGGTGGAATTTCCAAACCCGGAACTTTTCCGAACATTGTTCTTCTCCCTGACTTCGCACCCGTTCCGCAACGCTACGCGGGCTGCAGTCCGCGCTCAACCGTTTTGGCCCCGCCTGAGACAGATTAACCTTGCAGGACAAAGGTTTCCTGGTGCGGCAGGCGAGTAATAGCTTTCCGGAGGCGCCCAAATTATGAAGAAAGCGTAAATCCGGTCGCTAAACTTGGTCAAACCGCCGCCCGGACCCGCGTTGGATGATTGGGATGCGTTCGTTTCCGGCCTTTGCCGAACTCCTCGCCGAGCCGAAGCTCGCTGCGCTGATCCTCGATTCCGCGCCCGTGCTGGTGTTCGACGGCAGCGGCACGCTCCGTTTCGCGAACCGAGCCGCAGTCGCGGCCTATGGCGCGGCCTCGCTTGCCGAATTGATCGAGAAAGCGCCGTCGATCTTCGGCGAAATGCCAGACACTGCAAGAGAGTTTTCCGAAACGCTCCCGCTCAACGGACACTACCGCCGCGAAGCGATCGCGCTTGCGAAGGACACCGAGACTTTCCGCTGCGAGCGGATCGGACTTTCGAACGGACAAAGCGTCATTCTGTTCACCGGACTTGCGCGCGAGCGCTCCGACGGCAACCTCGGCAAGGCCCTGGCGGCCTTGATCGACGGCGAACGGGCTCCGTTCGCGCTGTTCGATGTTTCCGGCAATCCGCTTGCCGCGAACCGCATGGCAACCGCGATCATGGGCCCGGCCGGAACGCTCCTGCATCTGCACACCACCGCCGCTTCCGCACTCTCCGACGCCAATCTGAAAGGCTTCGGAGAAATTCCGTTCGGCGTGCTGAAAATCTTGCTTAAGAAACTCGCGATCGGATCGAACACGCTGTTGTTCGCATCCTTCATGCAGCCTGAGCGTCCGGCCGCAGCACCCGTATCCGAGCCGGAAGCGGTGACCGCGAAACCCTTCGATCCGCGCCCGGAAGAAAAGCCGGAAAGCAAACTGCCGAAGGTCATCCCGCTCGGCCCGCCCAAGAACGACAATGCAGGCCGGGAAGCTCCTGCCCGCACGCAAGCTGGTGAGGCCGATCCCGAAGCGGTCTCGGAGGAAGAGGTCAAGGAATTCTGGGCGGAGCTTGGCGGCGAGGAAGAAACTCAACCGGAGCCCGGCAGCGAGGAAATTCTGGCCGTCGTATCGGGCAACGAAGAAATCAGCGCAGAGGAAGTGAAGAAGTTCTGGAGCGAGGCTGAAGACAAGACGGTGAAGACGAGGCCCGCAGAACCGCCTGTGCAGTTCCCGGTCCAATCCAAGCGTTCGCCTTCCCGGTTCGTCTGGCAACTCGACGCGGACGGAAAATTCACAAGCGTTTCGCCGGACCTCGCGGAAGCCGTCGGCGCGGCACACACGGCAAAGACCGGAGAAGACTGGTCCGCACTGGTCGCCCGCGCGGGGATTGCCAATACCGATGCGCTGTTTGCATCCGTAAAGCGGCGCGATACCTGGTCCGGCGTATCGGTGCTCTGGCCTGTGGCAGGAACAGAAACGGCGCGCCCGGTGGATCTCGCAGCACTGCCTGTGTTCGACCGCGAGCGCAATTTCCTCGGCTATCGCGGCTTCGGTGTATTCCGCGACGCGATTCCATTCATCGCAAAAGCGAAGCCTGCCGCCGCCGAAGCAACCGAAGAAACTTCGGCGAACGACGAATTTCCGGTCGCGATCGAACGCGTACAGGCGCCGGAGCAGACCGCGAAAGAAACGCTCCAGCCGGGTTCTTCTGAGTCCGTAAAGCCTGAGGCCGCCGCAAACGTCCGTGCCCCGGAAACCGAAAGCCGCTACAGGCTGTCTCCCAAGGAGCAGACCAACTTCCGCGAAATCGGCCGCGTGCTGACGCGCGAAGCGCTGGAGCGCGAACGCGAGCGCGTTGCGCGCGAACTCGACCGCACCGCCGGTGTTCGCGCCGAGACCGCTCGCGAAAGCGCGCCCGCCGCCAGGAAGGAGGACATTACCGCGCCGCGCGCACGCGGCACCGAGGAAGCAGCACCGATCCTCGCAGCCGCGCCCGATCTTTCCGGCGCTTCGGAACGCGCGCTCATGGACCGTCTGCCGCTCGGCATCGCGGTCCATCGCGACGAAAAGCTTCTCTACGCCAACCGCGCGCTGTTCGAGTGGATCGGCCTCGACAATATCGATGCGCTGGAAAAGAACGGCGGGCTGGCGCGCATCTTCTCCGGCGCGACCGCGCCAGCCGAAGACGCTGACCCCACCATGCCACGGACGCTCGCGGTGCAGGGCCCGAACGGCGAGCCGATTCCGGTCGAGACGCGGCTTTTCTCCGCGCCGTGGTACGGCAAGTCCGCGCTCGTTTATGTGTTGCGCCGTGCGAATGCCGGCTTCGACGAGCGGCGCGAGAGCGTCGAGCGTGCATTGCGCGCGGCAGAGGCCGCGACCCGCGAGCAGCAGGCGATCCTGGATACCGCGACCGACGGCGTGCTGACCATCGACCGCGACGGCAAAATCGTGGGCATGAACAAATCGGCCGAAGCGCTGTTCGGCTTCGACTTCGCGGAAGTCCAGAACTCATCGTTCACGATGCTGTTCGCACCGGAGAGCCATCGCGCGGCGGTCGATTATCTCGACAAACTCGCCTCGAATGGCGTCGCGAGCATCCTGAACGACGGCCGCGAAGTGGTCGGCCGCGAAAGGAACGGTGGGCTCATTCCGCTGTTCATGAACCTCGGCAAGGTGGGCGAGGACGGCCAGAAGTTCTGCGCGGTCCTGCGCGACATCACGCAGTGGAAGCGCGCGGAGGAAGAACTGACCGGCGCGCGGCGGCAGGCCGAGCTTGCGAGTTCACACAAGTCCGACTTCCTCGCGAAAATCAGCCACGAGATGCGCACACCGCTGAACGCGATCATCGGCTTTGCGGAAGTGATGATGGAAGAGCGTTTCGGCCCGATCGGCTCGGATCGCTACCGCGAGTATCTGAAGGATATCCACCAGTCCGGCGGGCATCTGATTTCACTGATCAACGATCTCCTCGATCTGTCGAAAATCGAAGCGGGCAAGCTGGAACTGAACTTCGCGAGCGTCGATCTCAACGAAGTCGCGAAGCAATCCATGTCGATCATGCAGCCGCAGGCGAACCGCGAACGCATCATCATCCGCAGCGCGCTTGCCGAAAACCTGCCGCCGGTGGTCGCCGACGAGCGTTCCATCCGCCAGATCGTGCTGAACCTGCTTTCGAACTCGGTGAAATTCACAAAGCCGGGCGGCCAGGTCATCCTTTCGACTTCGCTCACGGAAAAGGGCGAAGTCGTGCTGCGCGTACGCGACACCGGGATCGGTATGAGCGAGGATGAAGTCTCGGCCGCGCTCGAGCCGTTCCGTCAGCTCTCGACCTCCGGCCGCGACCACAAGGAGGGCACCGGTCTCGGCCTGCCGCTCACGAAGGCGCTCGCCGAAGCGAACCGCGCGAGCTTCCAGATCAAGAGCGCAGTGAACGCCGGCACGCTGGTGGAAGTCGCATTTCCCTCGACGCGGGTACTGGCGGGCTGAGCTATCGCGCGAGTCGTGATAGGTTGCCTGCCATGAAAATCGGCCGCCGCAGCCTGCTTGCCGGAATCGGCGCATTCTCTCTCGCGCCTCGCAATGCATTCGGTGCCGTCAAGGACGCAACGGGCCGCACGATCGATCTGCCCGCGAGGATCACCCGCGTTTTTCCCGCAGGGCCGCCGGCTGCGATCATGCTTTACACGCTCGCGCCGGACCTTCTGCTCGGCTGGCCGCGCGCAAACCGGCCGGAGGAAATCGAATTCCTGCTTCCCGATGTGGGCGCGCGCGCCGAGATCGGGCGCATCACCGGGCGCGGCAACACCGCAAACCTGGAGACGGTTATCGCGCTCAAGCCAGATCTGATCATCGACGTCGGCAGCACCAGCACCACTTTTGTTTCTCTCGCGCAGCGCGTGCAGGACCAAACCGGCATTCCCTATGCGCTTCTGGATGGACGCTTCGATGCGACAGCCGAATCCTACCGGCTCCTCGGCGCTTTGACGCAGCGGCAGCAACCGGCCGATTCGCTCGCCGCTTATGCGGAAGAAACCTTATCCACGATCACGGGACGGATCGGTTCGATTCCTGCGGCAGAGCGCCCGCGCGTTTTTTACGCGCGTGGGCCGCGCGGACTGGAAACCGGCCTCGGCGGGTCGATCAATGTCGAGACGATTGAAATGCTCGCGCGCAACGTCGCCGGCGTACAGCGCGGCGGTCTCGCCAATGTTTCCATCGAGCAGGTGCTGCTTTGGAATCCGGAAGTGATCGTTACGATAGACCAGACCTTCGCAGCGAACGTACGCAGCGATCCGGCATGGGCGAGCGTCGCCGCCGTGCAGAAAAACCGCGTACATCTTTCGCCGAAGCTGCCGTTCGGCTGGGTCGATTTCCCGCCTTCGGTCAACCGGCTGATCGGCTTGTGGTGGCTCGCGAAGATTCTCTACCCGGAGCGTTTCCCGGAGGACCTCAACGAACGCACGCGCGATTTCTACAAGCGCTTTTATCATGTCGATGTATCCGGTGCGCAGCTTGCGCGCGTGCTCGCAGGGCGCAGCTGATCCATGCGGCTTTCCGCACCCTCGGGAATTGCGGTTGCACTAGCGCTCGTCGCCGCAGGCTTCGCCGTCGCATTTCTGGTCGGCAGATTTCCGGTTTCGCTCGGCGACGTTTTCGCTGTGCTCTACTCGAAACTCTCTGGCGCCCCCTCCGGCGTTTCCAGCGCGGCCGAGACGGTCATTCTCAATGTGCGCGGCCCGCGCGTGCTTGCGGCGTTTTTTGTCGGAGCTGCCTTGAGCGTTGCGGGCGCGGCGTTTCAGGGATTGTTCCGCAATCCGCTGGTCTCTCCGGATATTCTCGGCGCATCTTCTGGCGCCGCGCTCGGCGCGGTGCTCGGCATCTACTTCTCGCTCGGCGTGTTTGCGATTCAGGGCCTTGCATTCCTTGGCGGGCTCGTCGCGGTCGCTGCGGTTTACGCAATCGGCTCGGCGTTGCGGATGCGCGATCCGGTCCTCGTACTCGTGCTGGCGGGCGTCGTGATTGGGGCGCTGCTGGGCTCGGGCGTCGGCCTCATCAAGTATCTCGCCGACCCTTATAACCAGCTTCCCGCGATCACCTTCTGGCTATTGGGCAGCCTGGCTGCGACCTCGGCATCGGATCTCGTTTCGCTGGTTTCGCTGATCGCCGCCGGCACGTTCGTGCTGCTTCTGTTGCGCCATCGCATGAACGCCATGTCGCTCCCCGAAGAGGAAGCGCGGGCGCTCGGCATCTCGACCGGACCGATGCGGATTGCCATCGTTGCGGCGGCGACGCTTGTGACATCCGCAAGCGTAGCGGCCGCGGGCATCGTCGGCTGGGTCGGTCTCGTCGTTCCGCATATCGCCCGCTCGCTGACCGGGCCAGATTTTGCGAAGCTCCTGCCGGTATCGGCTTTGCTCGGCGGAAGTTTTCTCCTCTTCATCGACACGATCGCGCGCACCGCAGCTTCTATCGAGATCCCGCTCGGGATTCTGACGGCCTTCGTCGGCACGCCGTTCTTCATCTGGCTGCTCGCAAGCATGCAGAAGAACTGGTCATGACGATCACCGCTGAGAACCTTGCCATCGGCTATCGCGACCGGCTGGTCGGCAGCGATCTTTCGATTTCTCTGCGTGAGGGAGAATCGCTTGCCCTGCTCGGGCCGAACGGCGGCGGCAAGACCACGCTTCTGAAGACGCTGCTCGGCCTGTTGCCGCCGCGCGCCGGCGAAATCATGCTGAACGGAAGGCCACTCTCCGCGATCTCCGTGCGGGAGCGTGCCCGGCTCGTCGGCTACGTGCCACAGGTTCACATTGGCACCTTTGCCTTCAGCGTCGAGACGGTCGTGCTCATGGGACGCACCGCTTACGGCTCGCTGTTCTCCCGCCCTGGCGCGAAGGACATTGCGGTTGCGCGGGAAATGCTGGAGCGGCTCGGCATTATCCACCTCGCAGAACGTTCCTATACGGAAATCTCCGGCGGCGAACGGCAGCTTGCGTTGCTCGCACGCGCGCTTGCGCAGGAGCCGCGCTTTGTCGTGCTGGACGAACCGACCGCCTCGCTCGACTTCGGCAATCAGGGCAAAGTCCTGCATGAAATCGGGCGCCTCACCGGCGCAGGACTCGGCGTGCTTTTCACGACGCACGATCCTAACCATGCGCTTCGCGCGGCGCATCGCGTGTGCCTTCTTCGCGACGGCGCGATAATGACCGAGGGCGCAACCTCCGGTGTATTGACCCGCGACAATCTCGAAATGCTCTACGGAGCAAGCGTCATACCGGTTGCGGAGGGGAAACAAGTCGCTTTCCTGCCGGGCTAGCACGCGCTTTTCAGGTCACTGATCCATGCGGACCAAACAGGCGACATGGTTGCGCTTGAACTCCTCGCATAACGCATCGGCGTCCGTCTTCACGAGCGGCCCGATCATCGCGCGGTAAAACGTGCCCTGATCGCCGAGATCGAGGCCGATCACTTCGACATCCTGATCGGCGAACAGCGCAGGCAATTGTTCTTTCAGCTTCGCGAGCGCGGCCTGCGCTTCCTGCTCGGTCTTATGCGAAGCCACGACGACCATGTAGCCGTCATGGTTCTCCTGCGCGGGAACTTTCGCTAGCTCCGGCGTATGCACCTTGGGCGGAAGAACCTCTTTCGCTTCTTCCAGTTTCGGCGGCTCGGGCGCTTTAACGACTTCGGTTTCGAACTTCGGAAGGGTTACGAGGCCGCTCCACAATGCGCCGCCGATTGCGATTACGGCGATGCCGATCAGCGGCAGAAGCCAGGGCAAAATCGGGCGGCGGCGCGCCGCCTCGGCATCGTCGTCTCGCGGAACGAGAAACGTCGGCACGACATGGCTTTCCGCTACAGGCCACCCCAATTCTTCGCGCAGTTCAGAAATTTCCGCCTGACGATCCTGCATGTCGAACGAGAGCGCACGATCGATGGCATCGGCAGCGTCCTTCGAGACATGCGGAGCGCCTTCGGCAAGCGGCGTGTAAGGATCGGGACGGCCGAAGGCGCGGCGCTGGATACGCTCCTCGGCACTCGCAGGTGGTAGCCCGCCGAGCGCGCGATAGAGCACCGCGCCGATGGAATAAATGTCTGCCCGGTGATCGAGTTCGCCGCCGTCCTCGGTTTGCTCGGGCGGCGAGTAATGCTGCTTCATCACGGTGAACGTGCGGGAGTCGGAGCGCAGCCGCGTCTCCTGTCCGATCAGTTTGATCGCGCCGAAGTCGATGATCTTGGGCACGCCGTCGGCGCGGATCATGATGTTGTCCGGCGCGATGTCCCGATGGATCATGCTGCGCGCGTGCAGATATTCGAGCGCTGAAAGAACCGGAGAAAGCAGCGGCTCCAGTTCCTCGGGCGCCGGTAAGAATTCGCGTACGCGGAGCCAATCTTCGAGGGTTTCTCCCTCGACGTACTCCATGATCATGTAGCCGGTGCCGTTGTCCTTCACATAATGGATGACATCGACGATATGGGGATGGCGGAGCCCGCACTGATCCAGCGTCGAGGACTCGAAGCGCTTGAGCGCCCATTCGACGACTTCCGCGTCACGCCCGGCGTAGACAACGTGCGTCCCGCCTTCGCGCGACACGATCCCGCGCGGGAAGAATTCCTTGATCGCGACGCGCTTGCCCGTATAGGGGCTTTCGGCTTCATAGGTGATGCCGAAACCGCCCGCGCCGAGCACGCGAAGAATGTTGTAGCCCGCGATCGACGCACCCGGCCGGAGCGCGTGAGGATCGTCTGCCATCGCCTGAAAGACCCTTCTGTCCCGAAGCAATCCCTAGCCCGCAACCGCGGCGGGGTCGAGTAGCGGACGAATCCCGATTTCGTGAGGAGTTATCTCTTCGGCCAAAGCGTCTCGAAAAAAGCCGTCACCGGCCGGAGCGGAATTGCCGCGCAACGGAAAGTGCGCTGGAACGGCGTTCCCCGAAGTCCGATCTGCATTTCCGAAGCGCCGTCATTCCAGACGAAATCGGTGAAATCCTGGCCGATGCCCTGCACGGAGAAGAGAAGAGATCTGCCTAACGTGCGCGTGATCGTGCCCGGCAGTGGGTCTTCCCGCACAGGCGATTCATAGATCGCCTTGTTTGCCTTCGTGTCGAAGGTGAAAAGCAACGGCTTGAAATCGCCGTCATCGCAGCGAAGCGAAAACTGCTCCGCCTGCGCGGAAAGCGGCAGCAGAATGAGAAGCGCGGCGACAAGAATTCTCATGCCCGCAAGATAACACGCCGCGCGAGCATTTCGCGCGGCGTGTTTTTTACAGTGAACGCGGCGCTAAACGCCGCGCCTGGAATCAAATTCCGAGCTGAGAAATGAACTTCGTGTTGAGATAAGCCTCGATCGCTTCGGAGCCGCCTTCCGAGCCGTAGCCGGAGTCCTTCACCCCGCCGAAGGGAACTTCGGGGAGCGCGAGGCCGTGGTGGTTGATCGAGACCATGCCGCTCTCGAACGCGGCACCGATCGCCGCCGCCGTCTTTGCGGAGCTCGTATAGGCATAGGCCGCAAGACCATACGGCAGGCGGTTCGCTTCCTCGACAACCGAATCGAACGAAGTAAACGGCATGATCGGCGAGAGCGGGCCGAACGGCTCCTCGTGCATGATCTTCATGTCGTGGTTGATGTTGGTGAGCACGGTCGGTTCGAAGAAGCTGCCCTTGTTGCCGATGCGCTTGCCGCCGAATTCGATCTTCGCGCCCTTCTGCACGGCGTCAGAAACGATCTTCTCCATTGCATCCACACGGCGGGGCCCGACGAGCGGACCCATGCGCGTGTCCTTATCCATGCCGTCGCCGACTTTCAGCTTCTTCGCAGAGTCCGTGTATTTCTGCACGAAGTCGCCATAGACCTTTTCGTGCACGAGGAAGCGCGTCGGCGCCACGCAAACCTGCCCGGCGTTGCGGTGCTTGTTCGCGAACAGCACTTTCACAGCCTGATCAACATTCGCATCCTCGAACACGATTGCCGGCGCATGACCGCCAAGCTCCATGGTGATTCGCTTCATGTGCAGGCCCGCGAGCGACGCAAGCTGCTTGCCGACCGGGGTCGACCCCGTGAACGTGATCTTGCGGATCACGGGGTGCGGAATGAGATAAGAAGAAATTTCCGCCGGATTTCCGTAGACGAGTTGCAGGACGCCGGCGGGAACGCCTGCGTCGATATAGCACTTCACCAGTTCGGCGCAGGAGGCCGGTGTATCCTCCGGACCTTTCAGGATGATCGAGCATCCCGCGGCGATCGCCGCCGAGACCTTGCGAACCGCCTGGTTGATCGGGAAATTCCACGGCGTGAACGCCGCAACCGGGCCGACCGGTTCCTTCACGACAAGCTGATAGATGTTCTCGCCGCGCGCAGGAATGACGCGGCCATAAGTGCGGCGCGCTTCCTCGCCGAACCAGTCCATGATGTCGCCCGCGAGCAGCGTTTCGCCCTTGGCTTCCACCAGCGGCTTGCCCTGCTCCAGCACCATGATCTTCGCGATGTCGTCGGCGCGCGAGCGAATGATGTCGGCGGCCTTGCGCAGCGTCTTGTAGCGCGTGTCGGCGGGCGTATTCTTCCAGACCTTGAAGCCCGCATCTGCTGCAGCGAGCGCCTTGTCGAGATCGGGCTTGGTCGCGTGGAAAAGCGTGCCGATCTTCTCGCCGGTCGCGGGGTTCATAACGGGCTCGCTTTTGCCCTCCGCGCCCTTGGTCCATTCGCCGTTGATATGCAGGGAAACGTCCGGATACATTTGTTTCTCTCGCCTGTATTTTCTGGATTTGGCGGGGATGGGGCTACGAAAGCGCGTCCCTGTCAACCGTTTCAACGCAAGGCTGCCTTTCGCATGGAAACGACCCTCGACACGGCTTCAATCGCCGCAGAAGCACTGGACGCAATCGACCACCGTAAGCGCCTCGAGCCGTTCACCGGGCGGGTCGAAGGACTGGACCTCGCGGCGGCGTACCGCGTGACGGCACAGATCTACGAGCGGCGGATCGCACGCGGCGAGAAGCGCATGGGACGCAAGATCGGCTTCACCAACCGCACGATCTGGGACGAGTACAAAGTCTTCGCGCCGATCTGGGGCTACATGTACGACACGACGCTGTTCGATATCGCAGAGGCGCGCGAGGTCGCAGTCTCGCGTTTCGCGGAGCCGCGACTGGAGCCTGAGATCGCATTCGGATTCTCGCGCGCGCCGCGCGCAGGCATGAGCGAAGCGGAAATTCTCGATTGCGTGGCGTGGGTCTCGCACGGCTTCGAGATCGTGCAGTCGCATTATCCGGGCTGGAAATTCGCGGCGCCCGACACGGTCGCAAACGGCGGACTGCACGGCGTTTTCTATCTGGGCAGGAAGGTGCCGGTCAGCGGCGACCGTGGAGGCTGGCTGAAAGCGCTTTCGGATTTCGAGATCGATCTCTATCGCGACGGAAAGCTCGTCGACACCGGCCATGCGCGGAACGTCCTCGACGGGCCGCTCTCCGCGCTCAGGCATTTTCTCGATCTGCTCGCAAACGATCCCGGCAACGAGCCGCTCGTGGCGGGGGAAGTCGTGACCACCGGCACCGTCACGAAGGCATGGCCGGTTGCGGCAGGCGAGCGCTGGCACACGCAGTTGCGCGGGCTCGAGTTGCCGGGAGCAGAAATCAGCTTTCGCTAGCGAGCTGCCGGGGAAACGGTTTCGCCGTCTTCCTTGGTGAAGCGCGCGACCGGGTTTTCCAGAAGATCGAACACGGCCTCCGACGGACGGCAGAGCTTCACGCCGCGCTTTGTCACCACGATCGGCCGGTTGATGAGGATCGGATGCGCGAGCATGAAATCGATCAGTTCGTCATCGCTCCATTGCGGATCGCCGAGACCCAGATCGGCGTAAGGCGTGCCCTTCTCGCGCAGCAGATCGCGCACCGGAACTCCCATCGCCGCGATCAGCGACTTCAACGTGCCACGATCCGGCGGGTTCTTCAGATATTCGATGACGACGGGTTCCTCGCCGCTCGCACGGACGATGCCAAGCGTGTTGCGCGACGTGCCGCAGGACGGATTATGATAGATCGTGACGCTCACCTTTTTCCGGCTCTCTTCTTTTCCGTGAGCAGCCAGCGCGCGAAAGCGACCGCAAGAAGCATGCCCACGAGCTGGCACAGGATGAACAGCGGCACGCTCGCAGGCGCGATCCCGGCGAAGGTATCCGACAGTGAGCGCGCAATCGTGATCGCCGGATTGGCGAACGAGGTGGAAGACGTGAACCAGTAGGCGGAGGTGATGTAGAGGCCGACCGCCAGCGGAATCAGCGGTGCGTTCTTTTCTTTCAGTCCGAAGATCGTGAGCACGAGACCGAAAGTTGCCACCGCTTCGCCGAGTGCCATTCCGGGTGCGGAGCGGACGGTCTTCGAAACCTGCGCGACCGGCAGATCGAACATCACATGAGCGAACCAAGCGCCAACAAGCATGCCGGCAACTTGCGCAACGATATAGAGCCCGCAAACACGCCAAGGCAGTTCGCGGCTCAGCGCGAAGGCCAGACTCACCGCCGGGTTGAAATGCGCGCCCGATATCGGTGCGAAAACCGAAATGATGACGAACAGGATGCAGCCGGTTGCAATCGCGTTCGCAAGCAGCGCAAGCGCGATGTTCCCGCCGGAGAGATTCAGCGCGGCAATCCCGGAGCCGATCACGGTCGCGGAAAGAAAGGCGCTGCCCGCGAATTCGGCAGCCAGCGGACGCACGGTCATGATGAACTCATCGCCTTTTCGGTGGCGCCTTCCTCGCGACCGATCTCGCGCAGCCTTGCCTTCAGGGTCATGGTGTCGAGACCGCTGATCGGAAGTGCCGCGAAAAGTTCGATCCGGCGATACAGGAGCCGATAGGCTTCCTGAAACGCACGCGCGACTTCAAGCTCGCTGCCTTTGACCGCCGAAGGATCGGCAACGCCCCAATGCGCGGTCAGCGGCTTGCCGGGCCACACCGGACAGACTTCGCCGGCCGCATCGTCGCAGACCGTGAAGATAAAATCGATCTCCGGAGCGCCGGGCTTCGCAAATTCATCCCACGACTTCGAACGAAAATTCGAGGTGTCGTAGCCGAGCCCGTTCAGGAGCTTGAGCGAGTTCGGGTTGATCGCGCCTCGCGGCTGGCTGCCCGCGCTGTAGGCGACAAATTTGCCCGCTCCGATCCGGTTCATGATCGCCTCGGCGATCACCGATCGCGCGGAGTTGTGCGTGCACAGAAACAGCACGTTGTAAGGCTTGTTCAAGCTATCGCTCCAGCGTTTTGCGGGATTTCGGCGCGCACGTTGCGCCGCCGAACACCGGCCCGCAGATTTCCGGCCTGCCGCCGCAGCAGTCGTTGGCGAGGAACTCGACCAGACCGCGCAAGCCGCCGATGTCGGCGGAATAAATGACCTCGCGGCCCTGCTTCTCGGAATCGATCAGTCCCGCGCGCTCGAGAATTGCAAGATGCGTGGACATCGTGTTGTGCGGCACCTTGCAGCGCCGGGCGACTTCGCCCGCGTTCTTGCCATCGGGGCAGCAGGACACGAGATAGCGAAACGCGGCGAGGCGCGTTTCCTGCGCCAGCGCGGACAGGCTTTCGATTGCGCGTTTCTTGTCCATCTGTCTCGACCTATCGAAGTTTTATGACGAATGCGTGACTGTGCTGGACTACTGCGAAACCTGCGCGACCCGCTTTGCGACCTGCACCGCGCTTTCCTTGCGTTCGCTGTAGCGGTCCACGAGATAATCGCTCCGGTCACGCGTAAGCCAGACGAACTTCACCAATTCCTCCATCACGTCGACCACGCGGTCGTAGTAGGATGACGGCTTCATGCGGCCATCCTCGCCGAATTCGAGAAATGCCTTCGGAACCGATGACTGATTCGGGATTGTCAGCATCCGCATCCATCGGCCGAGTACGCGAAGCTGATTGACGGCGTTGAAGGACTGCGAGCCGCCGCTGACCTGCATCACGGCGAGCGTTTTGCCTTGAGTCGGCCGGATACCCCCGAGCGCGAGCGGAATCCAGTCGATCTGCGCCTTCATGATTCCGGTCATGGCTCCGTGGCGTTCCGGCGAGCACCAGACCATGCCCTCGGCCCAGTTCGCGAGACCGCGCAGTTCCGCGACCTTTTCATGCGTCGCGGGCGCGTCGTCGGGAAGCGGCAGGCCGGAAGGATTGAACGTGCGCGTTTCCGCGCCAAGCGCCCAAAGAATCCTCGCCGCTTCCTCCGTCAGTAGTCTGCTGAACGACCGCTTTCGGAGAGACCCGTAAAGCAGAAGAATGCGAGGCGCGTGCGCCGTCCGTTCCCCGCCGAACAGACGCTGCTCGGAGAATTCCTGAAAGTGCTCGGCGCGGATGTTCGGCAACGACCCAGCGTGGATATCTTTAGCGGAACCGATCATGAGGCCTGCCTAACAGGCTCCAGATAATATGTCTATACTTCTGGACATATCGACTATTTGCGGAACCGCATGCCGGACGCAGGCTAGAAGCCGCTACAGGCTCTTCACCATCAGAACCCAGTTCTCGGCGCTGGTCTGCCAGCCGTTCTTGACGACCTTTCGCGACGCGCGTTCGCGCATGCCGTGGCGGGCATAAAGGCGCCTCGCGTCTCGATTGCTGTCCGCAACGATCAAGCTGGTCGCGCGCAAGCCCGACTTGCGGGCCACGTCGTCGGCAAGCACGAGCAGTTTCCCGCCGAGCCCCAGATTGCGGAATTGCGGATGCACGCCAACGACATTGATGTACCAGCTCGCCGGCGCGAGGTTTTCGAGCTCCTGCAGCGGCACGAACATCGCAGGCATATCGGCGGGCACTGGTTCCGGGTTCGCCGGAATCGCATAGCCGATGAGGCAGCTCGCGCATTCCCCGCCGTGTTCGATCACGGTCGCGTTGCGCCAGGAGAACGCGCCTTCGTCGCGGGCGGCGCGCGCCCGACCAACGGCCCACGGGTCTTCGCCTTCCTTCGCAAACTTGGTCCAGAGATAGAGCGGCAGACCCTCGCCCGCGTAGTTCACGAATTCGGCAAGCGCGGGGGCGTCCGCCTTGGTTGCGGGACGGAACGTCATTTTTCGATCATCGCCCCGATTTCTTCCCGAGAAAGGAATCGTCCGTCCCGCTCGATCCGTTTGACGGCCTCAACGATCGCCCGGTTGATCGGGGCCGGGAATCCGATCTTCTCGCCGAGGCGGACGAATTCGCCGTTGAGGTAGTCGATCTCGGTCGGCTGCTTGCGCAACAGGCTTTGCAGGGTTGAAGTCATGATCGATGCCTGATCGCCACCGCCGAGATTTTTACGAAGGATCATTTTGCCTATGACCGCAGGCAACATCAGTGCACGCGAGAACAGTTTCATCGGCGCTCCGGGGATGTTGACCAGCGGAATCCCCGCGGCGCGCACCACGCCGAATGACTCTTTGAGTTGCGCGACCGCGAAATCCGAAATCAGCGGATCGCGGACGCATTCGTTGAGCGACTTGTTGGTCAGCGCTTGCAGGCTGTTCGTCATCGCATTGATGACGAGTTTCGACCACATCGCGCCTTCGATTTCTTTCGTGACGAAAACGGGAGCCACAAGCGCGAAAAGTCTCTCGATCCCGGGAAGTGCGTTCCGCATCGAAGGATCGGTCAGGCCGAGTACGGTTACACCCTTGCGGTTGTAACGAACCTCTCCGGGCGCGAGCGACGAAGCGTTCAGCAGCAGAATTGCCGAGACCGGAGCAATACCAAGCTCGTCGAATACGATTTCGGGTGCGCGAACGCCGTTCTGCGCGGCCACGAAAACGGCATCGCCGAGATGCGCCTTCTGCGCGCGGCAGGATTCGGCGAGATCCTGCGACTTCATCGTGAAGACGGCGATGTCTGTCCGAGCGGGAATCTCGGCGGCGACTTTCGGTGCGGCGTGAAAGTCGCCCGCAACGCCGCTCGCCCGCAAACCGGAAGCGCGGAGCGTTTCGACTCGGCCCGGCCGCACCACGAGCGTTACGTCCTCGCCCGCGCGGCTCCAGATCGCCGCAAGCAGACTCCCGATCGCGCCCGCACCGACGACGGCAATGTTCGGCTTGGTATTCATCCGGTTCCCGGCAGATGTTGTAAGGAGACGAGTAAGGAGAAGGTAAGGAAAGCCGCGCGCTGGCCACCGGAAGTCTAGCCGGTTCGCAGTGCGGCGGGAGAATTCACCCGGCCTTACGTGGCCTCCTTGACCACGCGAGAAGCTTCTGTAAGTAAAAACGTAAGCAGCTTCAATAGGTTAGAAGTTTTCTAATCTGGCAAGCCCAAGGAAACGTGCGTGATTGTCTGCTCCTGCAACTGCCTGACCGACGCCCAGGTCCGCGAATCCTGCACGCGCGCCGAGGGTGCCGCGCGTTCGACCTTCGAAGTCTACAAATGCCTTGGTTGCAGCCCGAAATGCGGCACCTGTGCACGCACAATCCGCAAGATCATGGACGAAACGCTCGGTCGCAGCACTTCTGCTTCAGCTTGCGGCGCCTGTCCTGTCGCGGTGGACAGCCAGTGCGGCGCGGCCAAGATCGCCGACGCGTTAAACGCCGCGATCGAGCCGCTGCCTGTTGGAGCCGCACTCACAGCGGCAGAGTAGTTCCGTCTGGAACTTCCAAGACTGAATTTGCGTTCTCTTTAGAGCCATTCTAAATACATTCATCACAGCATTTTGCAGGAGCAGCCGCCATGAAAGGCGATCCCAAAGTCATCGAGTATCTCAACAAGGGTCTTCGCTCCGAACTCACCGCGATCAACCAGTACTGGCTGCATTTCCGGATGCTCGACAACTGGGGCTTCAAGGAACTCGCAAAAAAATGGCGCGAGGAATCGATCGAGGAGATGCAGCATGCCGACCGCTTCGTGGATCGCATTCTCTTCCTCGAGGGTCTGCCGAACCTGCAAACGCTCGACCCGCTCAAGATCGGGCAGAACGTCAAGGAAGTGATCGAGTGCGACCTTGCCGCCGAGCACGAGGCGCGCCTGCTCTATCAGGAGGCTGCGACCTACTGCCATTCGGTCAAGGACTATCCTTCGCGCGAACTGTTCGAAGCGCTGATGAAGGACGAGGAAGGCCACATCGACTTCCTCGAAACGCAGCTCGAACTGATCAAGAGCGTGGGCCTCGAACTCTACTCGCAGAAATACATGGGCGGATTGGGCGACTAAGACGCCGCTGCCACTACCGAAACAGCAAAGGCCGAAGCACTCGCTTCGGCCTTTCTCGTTTCATGACCGCAGCGGCTAGTTGCCGACGCAGATGCCGCGCACGCAGATCGATCCGCGCGGCGTGAATGCCGGTTGCTGCTGTTGTTGCTGCTGCGGCTGGGGTTGCGGCCGCTGCACCTGCTTCGGAACGGCCACGCAGGCGTTGTTGCGCACTACAAACCCCGGCTTGCAGGTCAGCGGACAGACGCGGCCGCTGCGCTGCTTCAGCGCGTTCAGCATTCCTTCGTTGGGCTCGCCGTCGAACTTCGTCTTGGCGTGGCGGTTGTAGAGCGCGAGCGAATTGCGTGCTGCATCGTTCCACTCGCCTTCATTATTGTCCTCGGGACCGCAACCCGCGCTCTGCAACTCGGCAACCACGTTATAAACGAGCTGTTTGTAAATACGGGTCTGCTCCTCTTTCACGCGCTGCTCTTCGATCATGGCAAGCTTAGTCTTCTGCGCGCGGGCAAGCGTCGCGTAGAAGCCTTCGGAGTGGCGCGTGAGGAAAAGGTCGTATGCCTCCATGGTGTCGACCTTCTGCGCGAGCTCGAAATCGCGGCGCGCCTCGGCCTGCGGATCCGGCGGCGGCGCCTGCACGACAGGCGTTTCGGCCTTCGGCGGAACTTTCGACTGCGCGGTGGAAACCTGTGGCTGTACCGGCGTTTCGGTTTTTGCCGGCGCAGTCACGTTCACGACCTGCGGCTCGGTAGCGCGAAACGACATCATCGCATAGGCAGAGCCGACCACGAGCAGCACAAGCGCCGCCGCGATGGCGGCCCAGCGCGCGCCCGCCGGGCGCTTTCCGGTTTGGCTTGCCGCGGAAATATAGGAAGGGTTCGGCGGCGTGACCGCACTACGAATGACAGGTCGGGTCGGCGCGCTCGCGGCCGGAGTACCTTGCCAGCCGACGGATGTACGAAATTCCTCGATCGATCCCTGCCGCTCGCTTGCCCGGAAGGAAAGCGCGCGCTCGATCGCCTTCGCGAGTTCCGGCCGCACATGCGGAGCGGCCTCCGACAGCGGCGCGAGCGGATCGCCCTCGCCGAACGCGATTCTGCGCGCACGGTCCTCGGTGTCGGCCGGCGGCGTGCCGGTAAAGGCGCGGTAGAGCACCGCACCGAGCGAATAGATGTCGACGCGGGCGTCGAGGACTTCGCCTTCGCGGGTCTGTTCCGGCGGCGAATAGTGCTGCTTGCCGACCATGAACGAATGCACGGTCTTCGCCTGCAACAAGGTGCGGCTCTCGATCAGCTTGATCGCACCGAAGTCGATGATCACCGGACGGCCGTCCGCCGTGATCATGATGTTGTCCGGAGCGATGTCGCGATGGATGAAGTTCATGCTGTGCAGGTAATCGAGGGCGTCGATCACCGGCTCGATGAACGGACGAAGCTCGTCTTCGGAAGGCAGGTTGGGCCGGTCGCGCAACCACTGCTCCAAGGTCGTGCCCTCGACATAGTCCATGAACATGTAGCCGGTGTCGTTTTCCGCGAGATAGTGAAACACCTCGACGATGTTCGGATGCTTCAGCCGGCATTGTTCGGTGGTCGAGCTTTCGAAGCGCTTCAGCGCCCAGCTCACCAGGTCGGTGTCGCGCTCGGCATAGATGATCTCGGTCGCGCCCTTGCGGGAAGCGATGCCGCGCGGGAAGAATTCCTTGATGGCGACACGGCGTCCGGTGACCGGACTTTCGCCTTCGTAGGTAATGCCGAAACCGCCCGCGCCGAGAACGCGAACGATGCGATAGCCGGCGATGACAGTCCCGGCGGGTAGCGCGTGCGGATCGTTATTCATCTGAGGTCCGTCTGATTGCGCGAATGCTAACCAATAGGCCGCCTTGTGCAACGCACGAGTAGTTCACTCCTTGGCACAAGCGCGTGATCGCACCAAAGGCGTTCTTTGGAATTAGTCTAAACTATTGATTTTATTTGCTTTTTTATCCCGCGCGCGCTTCTGTTACCGGGAAGTCTCACGCTATTTCCGGCCTAACAAGAGCCGGAACGCCGCCAGGAGGACCCATGAAGCGTCTGTTGCCCAGCCTCGCGTTCGTTGCTGCCGTCGCGGCAGGAGCGACCGCTCCCCTTTCCGCGCAAGCGCAGGGAGAGGTGAACGTCTACACGACCCGCGAACCGAAGCTGATCCAGCCGCTGTTCGATCTCTTCACCAAGAACACCGGCATCAAGGTCAATTCGATCTTCATCGAAAAGGGCATGGCCGAGCGGGTCGCCGCCGAAGGCGCGAACTCGCCCGCGGACATCCTGATGGCGGTCGATATCGGCAACGTGCTCGATGGCGTGGCGCGCGGCGTGACGCAGGGCGTTCAGTCCGAAGCGCTCGCGTCCGCGATTCCCGCGAACCTCCGCGACAAGGAAGGTCACTGGTTCGCGCTCTCGCTGCGGGCGCGCCTGTACTACGTCTCGAAAGATCGCGTGAAGGATAAGGCGCTCACCTACGCCGACCTCGCGGGCCCGAAGTGGAAAGGCAAGGTCTGCATCCGCTCCGGTCTGCATCCCTATAACACTGCGCTGATCGCGGCCTACATCAACCACTACGGCGCCGAGAAAACCGAAGCATGGCTGAAGGGCGTCAAGGCGAACCTTGCGCGCAAGCCCGCCGGAGGCGACCGCGAAGTCGCCCGCGATATTCTCGGCGGAGTCTGCGATATCGGACTTGCCAACTCTTACTACGTTGGCCTGATGCGCGGCGGAAGCAACGAGGACCAGAAGAAGTGGGGTGCCGCAATCGACGTGATCATGCCGACCTTCCCGGGCGGCGGTACGCACGTAAACATCTCCGGCGCTTCGGTCGCGAAGAACGCGCCGAACAAGGCGAACGCGATCAAGCTCCTCGAATATCTCTTGTCGAACGAGGCGCAGGCCGCCTACGCAAAGGTGAACTACGAATACCCGGTGCGTCCGGGTGCGCACATCGACCCGATCATCGCGGCTCTTGGAACGCTGAAGACCGACCAGATCGATCTCACGGCAATCGCAAAGAACCGCAAGCAGGCGGCCGACCTTGTCGAGAAGGTCGGATTCAACAACTAAGCCAGTTCCGTGAATAGCATTGCATTCCGGGCGTTTCGCGAAAGCGGAACGCCCGGCTGGACTCTCGCAGCGATCGCCGTCGCGGCGATCGTGGCGTCCCCGGTCGTTGCGCTGATTGCGATTGCGAGCGAAGGCTCGGGCGATCTGTGGCCACAGCTCGTTTCCTACGTCCTGCCTTCGGCAGCAGCCAACACGGCGATCCTTCTCGCCGGCGTCGGGCTGTTGACCTGCCTGCTTGGCGTCGGCACAGCGTGGCTCATTGCAACGGCAAGTTTTCCGGGGCGGCGATTTTTCGACTGGGCGCTGCTCCTGCCGCTTGCGATCCCGACCTACATTCTTGCCTATGCCTATCTCGACATCGTGCATCCGCTCGGGCCGATTCAAACCGCTTTGCGCACGATCCTTGGCCTGAGCGATCCCCGATCGCTCTGGTTTCCTGAAATCCGCTCGATGGGCGGCGCGATCTTTCTGCTTGGCTTCGTGCTCTATCCCTACGTCTATCTTGCCGCCCGCGCGTCGTTTCTCATGCAAAGCGCTTCCGCACTGGAGGCCGCGCGCATGCTCGGCGCCGGAGGGCTGGAAACGCTCTTCCGCGTCGCATTGCCGCTTGCCCGTCCCGCGATTGCGGTCGGCGTCACGCTCGCGCTCCTCGAAGCGCTGAACGACATCGGCGCGACCGAGTTCCTCGGCGTGCGGACGCTCACCATCGCGATCTATTCGACCTGGCTCAACCGCTCGTCGCTGCCCGGTGCCGCGCAGATCTCGCTCTTCATGCTCGCGCTGGTGACGGCGCTGTTTCTGCTGGAGCGCTGGGCGCGGCGCCATCAACGCTTCTCCGGTGGCGGAAAACGTGCCCAGCCGCCGGCGGTCACTGAGCTGCACGGCATGAAAGCATTCGCCGCATTCGCCGCCTGCGCAACACCATTTGTAATCGGATTCCTCGTGCCGTTCGCTTATCTCGCCGATCAGGCTGCGAGAAAGATCGCATCCGGCGGTTTCTCGCTGATGATCTGGCGCGAGACCTTCAACACCATGCTTTACGCCGGTGCCGCGACATTCGTGACGATCTCGATCGGCCTTGCGCTCGCGTTCGCGCTTCGCACGGACAAGAGCGGCCTCGCTGCCCCCGCAAGCCGCATGGCCAGCGTCGGCTACGCCGTTCCCGGCACCGTGCTCGCGGTCGGCCTGCTGTGGCCGCTCGCCGCCTTCGACAACATGATCGACGCAACCATGCGCGAATGGTTCGGGTTCTCGACCGGCCTTCTGCTCTCGGGTTCCGGCGCGGCACTCGTGCTCGCCTATACGATCCGCTTCCTCGCCATGTCGATCAACGGCGTGGAGGCAGGCTACGCGAAGATTTCCGGGAACGTAGATCACGCCGCCCGCAGCCTGGGCGAAAGCGCGTTCGGCACGCTCAGGAGAATTCACCTGCCGATGCTGCGGCCCGCACTCGGAGCCGCCGCCATTCTCGTCTTCGTCGACTGCATGAAGGAACTGCCGGCGACGCTCATGCTGCGGCCGTTCGGCGTCGAAACGCTCGCAACCCACATCTATGCGGAAGCGGTGCGCGGAACCTACGAAGACGGTTCGGTCGCTGCGATCCTGATCGTGCTCGCCGGGCTGGTCCCGGTGCTCATGCTCGCGCGCGTGAGCAGGCCTGCGGTCACGCCGAGCACGATCTCTGTCTAGCTCTTAAGCGCAGGCAGATCGCGAAAGAGATCGAGCGCCTCGGGATTGGCGAGCGCTTCGGTGTTCTTCACGGGCCTGCCGTGCACAACGTCGCGCACCGCAAGCTCGGTGATTTTTCCGGAGCGCGTGCGCGGAATATCGGCGATCTGCACGATCTTCGCAGGCACGTGGCGCGGGCTCGCGCCAGCGCGGATCTGCTGCCTGATCTTCGACATCAGCGCCTCGTCGAGCACAACGCCGTCACGAAGACGGACGAACAGCACGATGCGCGTGTCGCCGTCCCACTCCTGCCCGATCGCGATCGATTCCACGACTTCCGCGATCTGCTCGACCTGCGCATAAATCTCCGCCGTGCCGATGCGAACGCCTTGCGGATTGAGGGTCGCATCCGAGCGACCGTGAATGATCATGCCGCCGTGTTCGGTCCATTCCGCGAAATCGCCATGGCACCAGATATTCCGGAAGCGGTCGAAATAGGCATTGTGATACTTCTTGCCGTCCGGATCGTTCCAGAACATCACCGGCATCGAAGGAAACGGCTTGGTGCAGACGAGTTCGCCGCGCTCGCGCGCAACCGGTCTGCCTCCGTCATCCCAAACTTCGACCGCCATGCCGAGCGCCGGCGCCTGAATCTCGCCCTTCCAAACCGGAGCGGTCGGATCGGCGCAGACAAAGCAGGCCGCGAGATCGGTGCCGCCGGAAACGGAAGCGAGGTGAACGTCTGACTTCACCGCCTCGTAAACGTAATCGAAACTCTCCGGCGCCAGCGGCGAGCCGGTCGAGGCGAGCACACGCATTTTCGAAAGATCGTGCGTGTCCTTCGGGCGCAGCCCCGCCTTCTTCGCGGCGTCGATGAACTTCGCGGAAGTGCCGAAGAAGTCGATTTTCTCCTCGGCGGCATAGTCGAACATGACATTGTTCTTCGGATGGAATGGGGAGCCGTCATAGAGCATCAGCGTCGCTTCCCCCGCGAGGCCGGTCACGAGCCAGTTCCACATCATCCAACCCATGGTCGTAAACCAGAACATGCGGTCGCCGGGCTTGATGCCGCAGTGGAGCTTATGCTCCTTCAGATGCTGCAACAGAACCCCGCCCTGGCAGTGCACGATGCACTTCGGCACGCCGGTCGTTCCCGACGAAAACAGAATGTAGAGCGGATGATCGAAGGCGAGACGTTCGAACTCGACCTTCTTCGCGACGAAGGGCGCGATGAAGCTATCGAGATCGGCCGCCCGCGGGAGTTTCGCGGCCGTTTCCTTCGCCTCGCCGAGATACGGCACGACGATGACTTTTTCCGTCGACAGAAGATTCTTGACCACGACGTCGAGCTTGTCGGCGATAGAAATCTTTTTTCCGGCATACCAGTAGCCGTCGCAGGCAAAGAACAGCTTCGGCTGGATCTGTCCGAAACGGTCGATCACGCCGCGCTCGCCAAAATCGGGAGAGCATGACGAGAAGATCGCACCGAGCGAACTCGCGGCAAGCATGATCGCGACGCTCTCCGGCAGGTTCGGGAGCATCGCCGCGACGCGGTCGCCCTTGCCGACGCCGGCGGCTTTCATTGCCTGCTGTAGCCGCGAGACCAGCGCGTGAAGCTCGTCAAAGGTAAACCGGTAGCTCTTCTTGTCCTCGCCGCGGAAAATCATCGCAGGTCCGGAGCCGGTCTTGCGCAGCATGTTCTCGGCAAAGCTCAACTTCGCGCCGGGAAAGAATTTCGCCCCGGGCATACGCGAATCGTCCGAAAGCAGGGGTGCGCCCTTCTCTCCGATGACGGCACAGAAGTCCCAGACCAGTTCCCAGAATGCCGGCAGGTTCTCGACTGACCAGTGGTGCAACTGCCGGTAATCGGAGAGCGAAAGCCCGTAGCGGTGATTGGCCTCATCCATGAAGCGGGTCATTTCGCTCGCGCGAACGGCCTCCGGAGCGGGGATCCAGAGCGGGGCGGTCCTTTCAGTCATTGGCGGCGTATTCCCTAGCGTAAGTGCTTGTGTTTCCGGGGTTCATAGCGCGCCCAACCGCCCGTGTCAGGGTCATGAAAGGAACACATAGCACCCGGAAATAGACTAGACTTCGCTCCGGCCGGCCATTCGGCTGCCCAGCGAACCATCAAGCGCCGGAAATCGTCGTGAGCGTCCCGTCTCGTATGAAGCGTATTGCCGTCGGCTCCATCGCGGTCGTGGCAATTGTTGCGACGGCGCTGCTCGCACTGCCTTATCTCGTTTCCGGACAGCAGATCCGCGGCGTCGCAAGCCGCGCGATCCTGAACGCGACCGGCATCGTTCCGCGCATCGACGGCCCGGTGCGGCTCGTGCTGCTGCCAAGGCCCGCGATCCAGATTCAGGAAATTTCGCTCAACGACGGCTCGCCAAACGGCCCCGCCGTTGGATCGTTGCAGGCGAGCCTGCAGTTCTGGCCGCTCATGTTCGGCAACCTGAAAGTGGCAACGCTTTCGCTCGAGCGCCTGCGCATCGCCATAGAATTCTCTCCCGAAGGCCGGCTGATCGGCGGACTCCCGATCAGTCCGAAGATCGCCGCCGAAGAAGACGTTCCCGAACTCCGTCTCGCGAACAGCTCGGTGCTGATCCGCATCCGCGGACGCGACCGCGACGAAATCGTATCCGGCGTGAACGCATCGCTGAACTGGTCCGGCGCATCGCTGACCGCGACCGGCAGTTTCCTGATCGGCACCAAGCCCGCGAACGGATCGCTCGTGATCGCGGACACGGCGGCGCTCGGAAAAGGACAGCCCAGCAGTTTACGCCTTCGCTTCGAAACCGCGCCCGGACGCCTCGCCTATGAAGGCTCGATCGCGCTGCAAGAATCCGGATTGCAGGGTGAAGGCTCTTTCAGCGCCGATGGGCCGTCGCTTCGCGAGACGCTCGCGATGTTCGGCATAGCCGCCCCCGTACCGAACGGCCTGGGACGGTTTTCGGCCCGATCGAAAGTCTCGCTCACTCCGATCGCTCTCGCATTTCCGAATCTTTCCATCGAACTCGACGGCAACCGCGCCGAAGGCGGGCTGATCTGGAAGCGCGACACCACCCGCCCCATCCTACAGGCAACGCTTGCGAGCGAGGTCACCGACCTTTCCGTTTACCAGGGCACGCTTCGGCTGACTTCTTCGACCGACCGCGAGTGGAATCCTATTCCGGTTCAGACGTCGCAGTTGAGGGATTTCGATCTCGATCTTCGGCTGTCCTGCGGCAAGCTCGTCGCCGGAAAGCTCGAAATCGGAAAAGTTGCGGTTACCGTCTCCGCGAAGAACCGCCTTCTCACCGCCGCGATCGGCGACTCGCAGTTCTATGGCGGCACGTTGCGCGGCAACGTCACATGGAACGGGGCGGAAGAAAAACCGTCGCTGCGGCTCGACGCCAATTTTGCAAACTTCGACCTCGAACGCGGACTGGGCGCTATCTCCGGATTCCGCAATCTGGAAGGCAAAGGATCATTGCGGCTGGCGATCACTTCGCGCGGCGCCTCCGCGCGCGATATCGCATCCGCACTCTCCGGGAAGGCTGAACTCTCGATGCAGCAGGGCACGCTTGCCGGCATCAATGCGGAAGCGGTTCTGCGGCGCCTCGAACGCCGGCCGCTTTCCGGCACCAGCGGTCTGCGTGGCGGGAGGACCGCGTTCGAGCGGCTCATAGGCCATGTCGAACTCGAGAACGGCGTCGCCAGAATTTCGAGCTTCGAGATCGAAAGCCCGATCCTCAAGGTCAGCCTGAAAGGCGAAACCTCCATACCGCGCCGCGAGTTCGACCTGCGCGGCGTTGCAAGCCTGGTGCGCGGCGCGCAGCAGGGCAGCGAGCCGATCGCTTTCGACCTGCCTTTCGTCATTACCGGCAATTGGGAAAGCCCCTATTTGCTGCCCGACCCGGATGCGCTGATCCGCCATTCCGGCGCGGCCGCGCCGCTGCTCGATGCGGTGAGAAGCCGGGCCGCACGCGAAGCCATGCGCAACGCGATCGAGATCATCACCGGCCTGCGGTCCTACGGGGAATTTCCGGCCAACCCCTATATCGAGCTGCCGCCCAATACAGACCAGCAGTCGATTTCCCCCGTTCTCACGCCTGCATTGCAGCCGCTGCAGACGCGCTGAGTTTTCGCGGACTTCCTCACTTGCGGTGAATCGCATTCGGCGACAAGCTGAAAGCCGATCCGTTCCCGAGTAACGTCCTTCCTGCTGGAATTCATCATGCAATTTCGCAATGCCCTTCGGCTTCGCGCGGCCCACGCAGCCCTGCTGGCAGCAGCAATGCTCGTTTCAAACTCCGCACAAGCACAGACCGCACCGAAGCTTTTGCTGACCCTAAAGCCGCACGGTGTTGCTGCGGGCGAGAAGATGATTCCTGCCGCCGCAACCGTCGACGTCGACCTTACACTGAAGAACGAGACGGCAGCCCCGCTATCCGATGTGGCGGTGACGGCAAAGCTCGACGGATTGAAACTCGTGCCGGAGAACGGCTGGACCGCCGATGGCGAAAACGCCGTACTCAAAATCGCATCCGTCAACCCGAACGAAGAGGTTACGCAACGTCTGAACCTTCGCGTCGAAGTGGCGCCGCTACCGCCGGGCCGTCAGGCCGCAATAGCGATCGAAGCAAAGACGGGGGAAGCTTCGGTCAACACCTCGATCAAGCTTGCGATCGGCGATTGCGCGAGCGCGTTTCAGGCCGAGCTGACGAAGCTGCGGATTTCCACGATCTCCGAGATCTGGCCCGCGGCGGAGAACATGCGCAAACCCGACACGACCCTTCCGCGAGTCCGTCTCTTCCGTCTCGGCATGCGCAAGAGCAACGACCTCGCTGTGCTCGATCGCCTCGCCGCCGGTTATCAGGCGCGCCTGCTCGCGGACTATGAGTTCCTGCGCGAGGGTATGCGGTATACGGCGCGGCGCTGGTCGGATGAGTTGAAGGCCTTCGCAGGACAGGAAGTGAACCCGGGCATCTGCGCGGTGAATAACGAGATGATCGAAGGCATCCGCAAGACAATCAATTATGTGACCGCACGGATCGAGCCGCCGCAGAAGGCCTACACGCGGGCGATGGAGCAGATCCGCAAAGCCCTGAATGCGGGCGAAAGCGACGACCTCAGCAAGATCGCTTTGCGTGCCGCCGAGGATGCGGGCGCCAAGATCGACAATCCTCCGGCCAGCGTTTTCAAGATCCTCGAGACGGCGCGCGACCTGCTCAAGGGCGCGAAGCCGACTGCCGAACACATCGACAATCTTTCCCTCGTGGAATCGGTCGCCTGGATCGAGGCGCAGGCGTTGCGTTCGAAAAAACTTTCCGACCTGATCGAGAACTCGATTACGGGAATCACGGAGGCGCAGAAAAAGACCTGCGTCTGCGCATTCTAGTCCTTCGGTGCTCCGACCGCAGGCAGGGGATCGCTCGCGAGCCGCGCATAGAGCAGATGATCCTGCCAGCTTCCGGCAATCGATAGATACTGCCGCGCCGTTCCCTCGCGCGTGAAGTTCAGCTTCTCCAGGAGCCGCATCGATGCTGTGTTCGACTGCAGGCACGCCGCCTCGATACGGCGTATCCGCAGCGCCGAATGCGTAAATGGCACCAGCGCCGCGATCGCGGCACTCATGTAGCCCTTCCCGGCGTGACGCTCGGCCATCCAGTAGCCGAGGCTTGCAGCCTGTGCCGCACCCCGCCGCAGGTTCGTGAGAGTCGCGCCGCCAAGCATGACACGATCGCTTTTGCGAAAGACGAGGAAGGCATAACCGCTCTCTTCGTGAAGATCGCGCTCATAGCGCCGGATGCGGCGGCGGAACGACCCGCGCGTGAGATCGTCGTCGGGCCAGACCGGTTCCCACGGCGCGAGGAAATCGTGGCTGCCGCCCCGCAAAGCCGCCCACTCCTCGAAGTCGGCCATGCGCGGGACGCGCATGAATACGCCGTTGCCTTCGATGACCGGCGCGCTTGCAGCGAGGCCTAGCGATTTGAAGAACGCCATTCCCGCAGTCTGTTTCAGGCCGCTTTGCGCTGCAACGCTTCCGTTGCGGCTTCGGCCCGCTCCAGCCCTTTCGCTTCGCCGACACCTGCGAAAGTCGGACGCCCGCCGCCCACCAGCTTGCGGCCGGCAGCACGTACGCTTTCAAGTGTGATCTCGTCGATCCTGCGCTCGATCTCCTCGAAGGGGATCGCGCGGCCGAAGGCAAGCAATCGCGCACCAAGTTGGTCGGCCCGCGCCGAGGCGCTCTCCAACGCGGAGAGCAAGCCTACCTTCATCTGCGCCTTGGCGCGATCGACCTCGATCTGCGTCGCTTTCTCGGCGGCCTCGTGCAGTTCGGCGATCACGACGCGGGTGAGTTCTTCGGCGTCGCCGGTATCCGCACCGGCGGAAACGCCGAACAGGCCCGCATCCTGATAGGCCGAGTGAAACGCATGGATCGAATAGCAAAGCCCGCGGCGCTCGCGCACCTCCTGGAACAGCCGTGACGAACTTCCGCCGCCCACGATGTTGACGAAAGCCTGTAACGAAAAACGCTCCGGCGCGTGATAGGACACGCCCTCGAGGCCGAGCACGAGGTGCGACTGTTCGAGCTTGCGCGGCTTGATCTTCACGCCGCCCACATAATCCGCCTGCACCACGCCCGCGGCATCGCCGCCCGGAACCGAGGCGAGCGCCGCTCCGGATGCGGCAAGCAACCGGTCATGATCCACGGCTCCTGCCGCAGCAACAATCATGCGCGTACCGCGGTAGCGCTTCGCCATGTAGGCGCGCAGCTTCTCCGGGGTAAACGAACGCACGCTCTCGGGCGTTCCGAGAATAGGCCGCCCGATCGCCTGTCCGGGGAACGCGGTTTCCTGGAACATGTCGTAAACGATGTCATCGGGATCGTCGGCAGCACCGCCGATCTCCTGCACAATCACGCCCTGCTCGCGGCCAAGTTCGTTCAGCTCGAACGTTGAATTCGTCAGAATGTCGGAGAGCATATCGATTGCGAGCGGAAGGTCCTTGCCGAGCAGCCGCGCGTAATAAGACGTGACCTCGATCCCGGTCATCGCATTCAGTTCGCCGCCGACGTTCTCGATTTCCTCGCTGATCTGCAGCGCCGAGCGCGTCTTCGTTCCCTTGAACGCCATGTGTTCCAGGAGATGCGAGATACCGTGCTCGTCGCCGTCTTCGTAGCGCGCACCGGCCGCGACCCAGATTCCGAGCGAAGCGGTCTTTACGTCCGGCATCGTGTCGGTCGCGACTGTAATGCCGTTTGGAAGTTTATCGACACGGATGGTCATTCGGCGGCGCCCTTTACCGCGCGGGAATGTCCGAGCACAAAGCCCGCGACCGCACCAGCATCGTTCGGAAGATTCGTGACACGTTCTTTCCGGCTCATCAGACCGGAAAAGGATGACGGCAGTTGCGGACTCACGCCGCAGGCAGCCTCGACCGCTTCCGGAAATTTCGCAGGATGGGCGGTGCCCAGCACGACGAGCGGGCTTCCGCTTTTGTCGAGACCGAGCTTGCGCGCGACCGCAACACCGACCGCGGTATGCGGATCGAGCACATAGCCCGTAGCCTCGTGGACTGCCCTGATCGTTTCGCCGGTCTCCCGCTCGTCGGCGCGGGAAGCCGAGAAGATTTCACGCATGTTTGCGAGCGCACGATCGCCGAGCGCAAAGCTGCCTTTCGCGGCGAGACTGTTCATCGCTTCACGCACCACTGATGCATCGCGCCCCGCCGCATCGAACAGCAGCCGCTCGAAGTTCGAGGAGACCTGAATATCCATCGCGGGCGACGAGGTCGGGACGACGCCCCGCACCTCGTAGCGGCCCGTTTCCAGGGTGCGCGCGAGAATATCGTTCACGTTGGTCGCGACCACGAGCCGTTCGATCGGCAAGCCCATCCTGGCTGCGACATAGCCCGCGAAAACATCGCCGAAATTTCCGGTAGGCACCGCGAAGGTGATCTTCTTGTCCGGAGCGCCGAGCGCGACCGCGGCAGTAAAATAATAGACGATCTGGGCGACGATACGCACCCAGTTGATTGAGTTTACGGCAGAAAGCCTTACGCGGTCGCGGAAGGCGTGATCGTTGAACAGCGCTTTCACGATCGCCTGGCAGTCGTCGAAGTTTCCGTCGATCGCGATGACGTTCACGTTCGGCTCGGCGATTGCCGTCATCATGCGCTGCTGTACCGGCGAGACCCGGCCTTTCGGGAACATGAAGATCAGATCGATGCGCTCGCGGCCGCGGAACGCTTCGGTCGCGGCCCCGCCGGTGTCACCGGAAGTCGCACCTACGATGGTGCAGCGCTCGCCGCGCGCAGCGAGCACATAGTCCATCAGCCGGGCGATGAGCTGCATCGCCACGTCCTTGAAGGCGAGCGTCGGGCCATGGAACAGCTCTAGGATGTACTCTCCGCTCGAGAGCTTATGCAGCGGCGTAACGTCCTTGTGCGTGAAGGTTGCGTAGGCCTCCTCGATCATGCGCTTGAGATCGCGCTGGGGAATGTCGCCGCCGACAAAGGGCGCGATCACGCGAAGAGCGACTTCCGCATAGGTCTTTCCTTTGAAGCCCGCAATTTCTTCGCGCGACAGCTGCGGCCACGCCTCCGGTACATAGAGTCCACCGTCGCGCGCGAGACCTTCGATCAGCGCTTCGTTGAAAGAGGCGGGCTTCGCCTCGCCGCGGGTCGAGACGTATTTCAAATCCGTGGGTTCCCTTGATGGCGGCGCACCCTATTCAGGGCATCGAGGCAAGGCAAGTTTCAACCGCCCGCCTTCAGCCTCTGCCGCGCGAAAACGAAGAACACGCCGGCAAGCGTGCAGGCGAGACCGTACCAGGTCAGCGCATAGCCGAGGTGATTGTTGGTGAAGGTCAGTTTCGTCTCGTTCGGCTGCGGCAGTTGTCCGGCCTGGTAGCTGACGGTCGCGTCGAGCAGGAACGGGGCGACATTCTTCAGGTTGAAGGCGCGCGCGATCTCTTCGGGCTTGCGGCTGTACCAGGCGCCCTTCGCCGGATCGTTCGCAGGCGTGAAATAGTTCGTCTCCTCCGGAGCACGGAGCAGGCCGAGTACCGATGTCTCGCCCTCGATCTGGCCGTCCTTGCGGGTTGCGGGACTCTTGCGGTCGAGCGGCACGAAGCCGCGATTGACGATGACATAGCTCCTGTCGGCCAGTTCGAGCGGCGTCAGCACCCAATAGCCCGCGCCGGAATACGTGCCCTTCGCATCGGATAGCACCGTGTACACCTGAACTTCGTAGTCGTGACGGAACCTTCCCGCGGCGGCAAAGGTGCGATACTCGGCCTGCCGCCAATGCGCTTCGCTCCAACGATCGGGACCCGGTAAATGCGCGGGCGGCAATTTCGCGCGCTCGCTTGCGCGTGCAATCAGATCTTCTTTCCACGCAAGCCGCTGCATCTGCCAATTGCCGAGCGAAATCAGCACGGCAAGCGCGAGAAGAGAAAGCGCGCCCGGAAGCATCAGGCCCTTGACCGCCTTCGCGCGGGTCACTTGCGCTTGTCCAGCCGCGCTTCCGCGGCCTTGTGATGAAACTGAAGGGCGATCAGAAGCGACTTCAGCACGCGCAGCGGAAGCAGGGTCGCGATCAACACCGCCGGAATTCCGACCGCCGCGTGCACCCAATAGGAGGGCCGCCAGATCAGCTCCACTGCGAGAACTGCAAGCACGGCAATCAGGCCGCCGAACAGAATGACGAAAACTGCGGGACCGTCTCCTGAATCGGCGAAGGAGTAATCGAGACCGCATTGCATGCAGCGCGGCGCAAGCGCGAGGTAGCCGTTGAAGAGTTGTCCCCGGCCGCAGCGGGGGCAGGAACAAGTCAGTCCCGCCTTGAGGGGCGGGACTGCATGTTTCTCGGTAGCGGCGGAATTTTTCATCTCCGCCCTCCAGCCTGCGATGGAAGCGTCAGTGCGCGAGCGGCGTGCCCGCGCCCCATACGTAAATCCAGACGAACAGGAACAGCCAGACGACGTCGACGAAGTGCCAGTACCAGGCGGCAGCCTCGAAGCCGAAGTGATGTTCCGGCGTGAAGTGGCCGAGGTAGAGGCGATAGAGGCAGACGGCGAGGAAGATCGTGCCGATCAGCACGTGCACGCCGTGGAAGCCGGTCGCCATGAAGAATGCAGCGCCATAGATGTGGCCGCTGAACGTGAAACCGGCGTGCATATACTCATAGGCCTGCACGCAGGTGAACAGCGCGCCGAGCGCGACCGTGAGCCAGAGCGCCTGCTTTGCCGCCTTGCGGTCACCTTCGAGGATCGCGTGATGCGCCCAGGTAACCGTGGTGCCGGAGGTCAGCAGGATCAGGGTGTTCAGGAGCGGCAGGTGCCACGGATCGAAGGTGCCCTTGAAACCTTCGCCGGGTTTCGGCGGCCATACGCCGCCGAGCAGTTCCGTGCGCATGTACTGATGTATTTCGCCGGGGAAGAACGCAGCGTCGAAATAGGCCCAGAACCACGCGACGAAGAACATCACTTCCGACGCAATGAAGAGGATCATGCCGTAGCGCAGGTGCAGCTGCACGACCTTGGTGTGATAGCCGGTCTGCGCTTCGATGGTGATGTCGCGCCACCAGACAATCGCGACGTAGATGATGCCGAGCGTGCCCGCGATGGTGATGAGCGACGTGCCGCCGCGCATCCAGATGACCGCGCCGATCGTCACGACAAGCCCGAAGAAGGCGCCGAGAATGGGCCAGGGGCTCGGATTGACGAGATGGTAGTCGTGTTGCGGTTTTGCGTGCGCGTCGGCCATTTTCGTTCTCTCCACTCGATGCCGGGCATGCCCGGCATCAGGTCGTTTCTATCAGCGCCCCGCGGCCAGCCGCAAGGCGAGGTTCGTTACTGCGTCGTCCCGGCACGAGGTGCCGCGGCTACAGGTTTCGGCTTTTCCACCGGGAAGAAAGTATAGGAAAGCGTGATCGTGCGGATTTGCCGCGCGTCGGCGTCTTCCTCGATCTCCGGCCGGACGAAGAAGACGACCGGCATCGGCATCTTCTCCCCGGGGGCGAGCCGCTGCTCCGTGAAGCAGAAGCACTGCATCTTCGCGAAATAGAGTCCGGCCTGCGGCGGCGATACGTTGTAGGTCGCAGTCCCCACCGTTTCGATTTTCGAGACGTTGGTGGCGAAGTAATGGACCAGCACCGGCTCGCCGATCGCGACTTCGATCTCCCGGACTTCCGGTTGAAACTCCCACGGCACCCCCGCGACATTGGCGTCGAAGCGAACGCGGATCTTGCGCTCAAGCTTCCTTTCCGGCGCACTGGTCGCGACCTGCGTGACGCCGCCGAAGCCGGTAGTGCGGCAGAACCAGTCGTAGAACGGAACGGCAGCAAACGACGCGCCGATCATGAAGGCGACGAAAACCGATAGCGAGAGCGCAAGATTGCGGTGACGCCGCGCCAGCACAGGGTCGATGTTCGGCCTGCCCGTCATGCGATCGTCTCGATTTGCGGCAATTCGGATCTCTTCATCGCGCCCGGGCCGAGTTTCACGATGGTCACGACGTAGAAGAGGACGCAAAGAAAGGCGAGCACGAGTGCGATCGCGAGCGAGCGGCGCTTCCGGCTCTTCTTCTGCGCTTCAGTGAGAACGACGCCCTTCTTGTCCGTCATCGCATTTACCGTGCCATTCCCTCGATCAAGAGGACCGCGAACAGAAGGAACAGATACAGGACCGAAAAGGCGAACAGATGCTTGGCCGCGCGTTCGCCGGCCTCGCCTTCCCGCCTGCGATAGACCTGCCATGCGAAGACGAGAAACAACGCGCCGAGTACGACCGAAGCCGCGCCATACAGCCAGCCGGTCATCCCAAGCGCAAACGGCGCAACGCCGGCCGGTGCGAGTACGAGCGAGTAGAGCAGAATCTGCTTCCGCGTTTCGTCGTCGCCGGCAACATTCGGCAACATCGGAATGCCGGCGTGCTCGTAATCGCGCTTCTTCAAGAGAGCCAGCGCCCAGAAGTGCGGCGGCGTCCAGATGAAAATCAGTGCGAACAACAGAAGCGGCTCGAGCGAAACGCCGCCGGTCACGGCGGCCCAGCCGATCACTGGCGGCAGCGCGCCCGCGGCGCCGCCGATCACGATGTTCTGCGGTGTCGCGCGCTTGAGCCACATCGAATAGATCACGACGTAAAAGAAGATCGTGAAGGCGAGCAGCGCGCCCGCGAGCCAGCCGACGAGAAGGCCGAGCATCAGCACCGAAGCGCCGGAAAGGAGCAAGCCATAGATCATGGCCTCGCCCGGCTCGACGCGGCCTGCCGGAATCGGGCGCGACCGCGTGCGGTCCATGCGCGCATCGATGTCGGCGTCCCACCACATATTCAACGCACCGGCGGCACCCGCGCCGATCGCGATGCAGAGAAGCGCCACGAAGCCGAGCACCGGATGAATTTCGCCCGGCGCGCGCACGATGCCGACGAGTGCCGTGAAAATCACGAGCGACATCACGCGTGGCTTCAGCAACGCCCAGTAATCCTCCACTCCGGCGAAACCGGAGAGATGGTCTGCATGCGTGCGTTCTTCGGAAACCAGCGACATCGATTTCGTTCGGTTTGACTTCGACCAACTCAAAAGAAAACGGAACTACCGCTTCCTGACTAATAAATCCGGCGGGCTTTTTGGGCCCGCCGGTTACTCGGCTTCGGATGCCGGAATCACTTCACCTGCGGCAGGCGATCGAAGGTGTGGAACGGCGGCGGCGACGAAACCGTCCATTCCAGCGTGGTCGCACCGACGCCCCAGGGATTGTCCGCGGCCTTCTGCTTGCGGGAGAAGGCGTGGATGATGACGATGAAGAACACGACGAGACCCGCGAGCGAGACGTAGGCTCCGAGCGACGAGACGAAGTTCCAGCCCGCATAGGCGTCCGGATAGTCCGCATAGCGGCGCGGCATGCCGGCAAGACCCAGGAAGTGCTGCGGGAAGAAAATCGTGTTGACGCCGATGAAGGTCAGCCAGAAGTGCAGCTTCGCAAGCCCCTCGTGATAGATGTAACCCGTCATCTTCGGGAACCAGTAGTACCAGCCCGCGAAGATGCCGAAGGTGGCACCGAGCGACATCGTGTAGTGGAAATGCGCGACGACATAGTAGGTGTCGTGGAAGGCGCGATCGACGCCCGCGTTCGACAGGATCACGCCGGTCACGCCGCCGAGCGTGAACAGGAAGATCAAACCGACCGAGAACAGCATCGGCGCCGTGAAGCGGATCGAGCCGCCCCACATCGTCGCAATCCAGGAGAAGATCTTCACGCCGGTCGGCACCGCGATCACCATGGTCGCGACCATGAAGTAGGCCTGCGCGGTCGATGACATGCCGACGGTGTACATGTGGTGCGCCCACACGACGAAGCCGACGACGCCGATCGCGACCATCGCATAAGCCATGCCGAGATAACCGAAGATCGGCTTTTTCGAGAAGGTCGAGATGATCTGCGAGATGATGCCGAAAGCCGGCAGAATGAGAATGTAAACTTCGGGGTGACCGAAGAACCAGAACAGATGCTGGAACAGGATCGGGTCGCCGCCGCCCTTCGGGTCGAAGAAGGTAGTCCCGAAGTTACGATCGGTGAGCAGCATCGTGATGGCGCCGGCCAGAACCGGCAGCGCCAGCAAAAGCAGGAACGCAGTCACCAGCACAGACCACACGAACAGCGGCATCTTGTGCAGCGTCATGCCCGGCGCGCGCATGTTGAAGATCGTGGTGATGAAGTTGATGGCGCCGAGAATCGAGGAGGCGCCGGCGAGATGGAGCGAGAAGATCGCAAGATCCATCGCGGGTCCGGGATGGCCCGCCTTCGAGGACAGCGGCGGATACGCCGTCCAGCCGCCGCCGAAGCCGAGCCCGCCCGAAGGACCGGGCACGAACATGGAAGCGAGCAGCAGGATCAGCGCCGCGATCAAGAGCCAGAACGAAATGTTGTTCATGCGCGGGAACGCCATGTCCGGCGCGCCGATCATGAGCGGAACGAACCAGTTGCCGAAGCCGCCGATCAGCGCGGGCATGATCATGAAGAACACCATGATGAGGCCGTGCGCGGTGACGAAGGCGTTGAACATGTGCGCATTCGGAAAATACTGGAGGCCGGGATGCATCAGTTCGAGGCGCATGCCGACCGACAACAGGCCGCCGACGACGCCGGCGAAGATCGCGGCGATCAGGTAGAGCGTGCCGATGTCCTTGTGGTTCGTCGAATAGAGCCAGCGGGTAATGCCGTAGGGGGCTCCGTGGTCGTCATGATGATCGTCGTGAGCGTGGGCTTTTGCCATGGGCTTGCCTCGATACTTTCCGCGCAGTCCGCGCGCTTAGTTTTTCAGTTCTTCTTTGACGGTGGCGACCAGCGCCGGATTCGGATCGGGATTGGCCGCGAATTTCTTCTTCGCTTCGGCCAGCCATTTGTTGAATTCCGCTTCTTCGACGATGCGGATCGCAATCGGCATATAGGCGTGATTGATGCCGCAGAGTTCCGAGCACTGGCCGTAGAACATGCCGGTCTTCGTCGCCTTGAACCAGGTTTCGTTCAGGCGGCCGGGGATCGCGTCAATCTTCAGGCCGAACGACGGCAGCGCGAAAGCGTGGATGATGCCCTCGGCGGTCACCTGCACGCGGACGATCTTGTTCACCGGGAGCACGACTTCGTTGTCGACGGAGAGCAGCCGCGGCTGGCCGGGCTTCAGATCCTTGTCCTGAATCATCGACGAGATGAAATTGAAGCCGCCGTGGTCGGGATATTCGTAGACCCAGGTCCAGCCCGCGGTGCCGGTTGCCTTGATGGTGATGTCGGCCTTCGGAATGTCGAGCTGGTTGAAAAGAAGCCGGAACGACGGCACCGCGATCGCGACGAGAATAATGACCGGGATCACGGTCCAGGCAACTTCGAGCCCGGTGTGATGCGTCGTGGTCGAAGGAACCGGGTTCGCCTTCTCGTTGAAGCGCACGAATACGATGACGAGCAGCACGAGAACGAAAAGCGTAATCACCGTGGAGATAATGAGGAGCCACCAGTGGAACTGGTCGATCTGCTCCATGATCGGAGACGCCGCGCCCTGGAAACCAAGCTGCCACGGCGAGGGCTGCCCGGTTCCGGCCAAGGCCTCCGCAGCCAAACCGGCTACCATCGCGACCGCCCCTGCGACCGCCGCGAGCCTGCGAATCGCCACACCCCAACCCTTCGTCATTGCTTTCCGTCTCCAGAATATTCGCCGGGACATGCGGCGACGGGCCTGCTTCCAGGCCCCGGAATCCCCAGACCAAACTACCACCGGACCCGGGCGCACCGGAACGATCCCGAAGGCGGCTCATTGCCGCGCATTTACGGGATTCTGAGGCCCGAAACGGCGCTCGGCAGGTCCTGAAGACGAGATCAACCATACTCCCGATTTCGCCGCAACGGCGGCCCAAGACCCCGATCAGGATATGCCCCATTCTTGACACGAGGCGGCGGCGATGTACCCGCTCATGCAACGAACGGGCAAGAGGTCCTTCGCGATTCGCAAGGGCCCGGAGAAGAAGATGCGGACAACTCCCGACGCGCGATTTTTCTTTTGCTCCGCGCTGGCGGCATTCCTTGCCGTGACCGGCCTGACGCCGGCAGCGGCGCAGGGCCAGTACGGCACGGTAAAATCCGTTCATAACGACTGGCAGATCCGCTGCGAGACGGCTCCCGGAGCGCCCGGAGAGCAGTGCGCGCTTGTGCAAAGCGTGACCGCGGAGGACCGGCCGAACGTCGGACTGACGGTCATCGTGCTCAGAACCGCGGACCAAAAGAGCTGGATCTTGCGCGTTTTTGCTCCGCTCGGCGTGCTGCTCGGCAAGGGCATCGGTCTTACCGTCGACCAGAACTATATCGGCAGCGCGAATTTCGAACGCTGCCTCCAGAATGGCTGCGTATCCAACGTGCAGCTGGACGAAAAGCTCATTGCCCAGATGCGGCAGGGCAAGACCGCGCGCTTCGACGTCTATCAGACGCCCGAGGAAGGCATCGGCCTTCCACTCAGTCTTTCCGGCTTCAGCGCGGGCTTCGAGCGGCTCGAAAAGAGCCGCTAGGTTTTCGGCTTCGCCGGCGCGGACAGCACCATCGCGTTTCCGATCAGCACGAGGGCAACGCCTGCAAAGGCGTAGATCGTCCACGTGTATCCTTCGAAGAAGGTCGACAGCACCAAGGCCACCAGCGGCATCAGCACCGTGACATAGCCGGTGCGCCCGGTGCCGATCCGTCCGATCAGCGTGACATAAGCGAAGAAGCCGACCGCGGTTCCCGCTACTGCAAGCCACAGGATCGACAGCACGTATTTCGGCGTCCACTCGACGATGAAGGGCTGCCCGCGGAACAGCGCGAAGAGTGCGATGAACGCGGTGCCGTAGAGCATCGACCAGGCATTCGCCGAGAGCACAGGTAGGCCGCGAGCCTGAAACGCGGCCGAAAACATGTTCCCGGTGGAAAAGATAAAGATCGAAAGCAGCATCAGGACGACGCCCGTCAGCGTACCGGCCTCGCCTTCGACCGCGAGAATCTTGGGACCGAACAGAAACGTGACACCGATCACGCCGATCACGGCGCCCAGAACGATGCGGCGATTCAATCCGCCGCGGCCGAGCAGCGCGGCATAGACCGGGTTCACGACCGCCGTCAGCGAGAACAGGATCGCAAGCAGCCCGCCGTTCAGGTGAAAGCCCGCGTAATAGGCGGCGAGGAAATTGAACGAGAACATCGTGAGGCCGAGCACCGCGAAGCGCAGGTGATCGGCGGGCGGAAAGCGCACCCTTCCCTTCGCCGCGACCAGCCAGCCGAAAACGATCAGGCCACCGAGGAGGAAGCGCCAGACCGCCGAGACTTCCGGCGATACCACGCCGAGTTGCAGCCGCAGCGGCAGCCAAGCCGCACCCCAGGTGATCACGACCGTCGCATAGAGCGCATAGTCGAAGGCGGAGAGAGCGCCGTGCTGCTGCTGTTTCATCGGGGGACTAGTACGCGAGCAGTTTGTAGGCCGGATCGACCGAGCCGTTCCACGCGCCGTGGTAGAGCTTGAGCAGTTCCTCGGCGGGCGTCATGCCACGCTCGACGATCTCGTCGAGCGTGTCGAGGAAATCGGACTCGTCGCGGCCGTCATAAATTTTGTGCGCGCGGCGCTTCAATCCGTTGCGCGCAAGCACGAGCACATCGGACGCGATCTCTCGCACCGAGCGGCCCGCAATTTTCGCGTTCAGCCCGAGCTTCGGCACGTCGGCACGCAGCTTTTCGCGCTCCGCCGCGCTCCAGCCCTTCGCGATGTCCCACGCCGCATCGAGCGAGACTTCGTCGTAGAGCAGGCCGACCCAGAGCGCGGGCAGCGCGCAGATGTTTTTCCACGGGCCCGCGTCGGCGCCGCGCATCTCGAGATAACGCTTGAGCCGTACTTCCGGGAAAATCGTGCTGAGATGATTGGCCCAATCGGAGATCGTGGCCCGCTCGCCGGGAAGTGCTGGATGCTTTCCCGCCAGGAGATCGCGGAACGACGAGCCCGCGACATCGATATAGTTGCTGCCGCGCTTCACGAAATACATCGGCACGTCGAGCGCGTAATCGACGTAGCGCTCGTAGCCCATGCCGCTTTCGAACGCGAAGGGCAGCATGCCCGAGCGCGCCGCGTCCGTGTCTTCCCAAATGTGCGAGCGGAACGAGAGATAGCCGTTCGGCTTGCCGTCGGTGAACGGAGAGTTTGCAAACAGAGCCGTCGCAATCGGTTGCAGCGCGAGCGAGACGCGGAGCTTCTTCACCATGTCGCTCTCGCTGGCGAAATCGAGATTGGCCTGCACGGTGCAGGTCCTGAACATCATGTCGATGCCGAGATTGCCCACTTTCGGCATGTAATTCGACATGATCTTGTAGCGGCCCTTCGGCATCACGGGCGTCTCTTCGCGCGTCCAGCGCGGCGACATGCCGATGCCTAGAAATCCGATGCCGAGCGGCTCCGCCACCTCGCGCAGCTGCGCGAGATGCGAATTCAATTCGTTGCAGGTGCGATGGATCGTTTCGAGCGGCGCGCCGGAAAGTTCGAACTGTCCGCCCGGCTCGAGCGAAATCGCGCCGCCGCCGGTCACGTCGGCAAGTCCGATGATGGTCTTGCCTTCGAGGATCGGCTCCCAGCCGAGCAGCATCTGCATGCCTTCAAGCAGCGCCCGGATGCCGCGGCGGCCGTCATAGGAGACCGGCGAACGGTCCGCGATCCGGAACGGAATTTTCTCGTGCTCGGTGCCGACGCGAAATTGCGATTTCGGCTTCTCGCCTTCGGCGATCCACGCGACCAATTCGTCGCGGGCCTCAATCGGCGTCATATCGATCTGGTCGCGGGCCATGCTTACGGCACTTCCAAGCAAAAGGTCGCGGACCATACAGGAGGCCCCGCACCCCCGCCAATGCAGGCCGTGCAGGGCTCACATTATTGAATAGCGATGTCGGCGGCGGGGTTTTTCACGGATTTTAGAACCATTTGCTTCAGCGCCAGTCGCCGCAAACCGCCTGTACCAACGCGAGCGCTGCGACTGCGGCGGTGTCCGCGCGCAGAACCCGCGGACCAAGCGACAGCCGAACGACGTTGTCGCGCGCGAGCAGGACTTTGCGCTCTTCTTCGGAGAAGCCGCCTTCCGGCCCGACCAGCACTGCGACGTCGGCCGCGTTGACACCGCGCAACGCTTCCAGCGGCGAGCGCGTCTCGCTGTCCTCGTCGCAGAACACGATCCTGACTTCTCCGGGCAATGACGAAAGCCATCTCTGTAACGGCACAGGCTCGTCGATCACCGGGAGCGCGAGGATGCCGCATTGCTCCGCTGCTTCGATCGCGTTCGCGCGCATCCGTTCCATGTTCAGCCGGCCGACTTGCGTGAATTGCGTCAGCACGGGCGACAGTCTGGAAGCCCCCATCTCGACAGCCTTCTGCACCATGTAGTCGAGCCGCGCCTGCTTCAGCGGAGCGAACGCATAGGTAGGTCCCGGAACTTCCGGCTGCGGGCGCGTTTGCCGTTCCGGACGAAGCGTCGCACCGCGCTTGCCACGCGTGGAAATGCGGGCGAGCCATTCCCCGTCGCGGCCGTTGAAGACGAGTACCTCGGCACCGTCCGCGAGGCGCATGACATTGCGTAAGTAATGAGCCTGTTCCGGCTCGATCACCACCTCTTGCGCCGCAACAAAAGGAGCCTCGACAAAGAGACGAGGACCGCGGAAATCGTACTTGGCCAAGGGCCGGGCTCCGGACTTTACGCTTCGTAACCTTTTCGCCTCGATATTGCCCCAAGTCACTGGCTTTTGTTACTGCCTAGCCAGCAGCCCCTTGAACCTGGACACGAATGTACGCCCGCATTCTGCTCATATCGGCACTTGGCCTCATGCTTTTTGCGGCCGAACAGCGTTCGCTGTTCGCGCAGACCATGATGGGCGTGCCCGGATTCCAGCAGCAACAGCAGCAGGAGCATCCGTGCCAGGCGGATTTCAACAAGCTCAAGAACGACATTCAAAGCAAGGGTGAGGCGCTGCAAGCTGCGGGCAAGCGCAAGGCGACAGCAAAAGAACTTTGCTCGCGCATCGTAAGCTATGCGAGAGCCGAGCAGAACATGCTCAGCTTCTTCACGAAGCGCGGTGCGGACTGCGGTGTTCCTCCCAATGCGGCCGATGGCTTGAAGAAGAGCCAGGCGAAGACCGCCGAACTCCGCACAAAAATATGCAGCGCTGCGAGCAATCCCGCCCAGACGCAGTCTCCAAGTGCGGGCCTGAGCGGCGCGATCAATCCGAACGCCGGCGTCGTGCCCGAAGCTCCCACCGGCGGCGGCATTTTCGACACGCTTTCCGGAAACGTCTTGCAGCAATGACGACCGGCGGCCCGAGGCCGGCGGTGCCGGTTGCCGATTCGACCGGCAACTGGGTCGATTCCGGCGCGCCTGCGTGGTCGCAACCTTACCTGCGTCTCGCACGGATCGACCGGCCGATCGGCTGGTGGCTTCTGCTGTTGCCCTGCTGGTGGTCGACGGCAATGGCAGCACTCGCGCAGCGCGCGTCTTGGCCGGACGCTAAACTGATTGTCCTCTTTCTGATCGGCGCCATCGTAATGCGCGGCGCGGGCAGCACGTGGAACGACATTCTCGACCGCAAGATCGACGCACAGGTCGAGCGCACCAAGAGCCGGCCGATTCCGTCGGGACAGGTAAGCGCGAAAGCGGCATTCGCGTTTGCCGTCTTTCTGTCGTTCGTAGGGCTCGCGGTTCTTCTGCAAATGAACCTGTATGCGGTTGCGACGGGCGCCGCGTCGCTGCTGATCGTCGCGATCTATCCGCTGGCTAAGCGCGTAATCTCGATGCCGCAGTTCGTGCTCGGCCTCGCCTTCTCCTGGGGTGCGCTGATGGGCTGGGCCGCGGTGTTCGGCTCTATCGACTGGCGGCCCGTCGTACTCTACGCGGGCACGATCTGCTGGGTGATCGGCTATGACACGATCTACGCGCATCAGGACCGGCGCGACGACGCGATCATCGGCGTGAAATCTTCAGCGCGGCTGTTCGGGGAAAGCACCAAGCCCGCGCTTGCCGTGCTCTACACCGCCACGATCGTGCTCGCCGCTATCGCAGTCGCGTATTCCGGGGGCGGGCTGATTTCGCTGCTCGGCATTGCCGCGTTTGCTGCGCATCTCGCGTGGCAGGTCATCACGCTCGACGCGAACGATCCGGCCTATTGCCTGAGGCTGTTCCGCGCGAACCGCGATGCCGGCCTTCTTCTGTTTGCAGGACTTGCGCTCGACGTGATCGCAGGAGCGCCGGGAGCGCTGATCGCGCCGCACTAGCTGCGTGCGATGATCTCGCGTTCTTCCGAGTAAACCGTCCTGTCGATCGAACGGTTGACGCGCTCCGCACGCAGACGGAATGCCGTGCGGCGGTTGCGAAGCGCGCTGCGGCGTTTGCGGCGCGGACTTGCGTCCTGACGGCTCCGCATCGAAGCGGGGTTGCGCAGCCGCCCATCGCTATCGGCGATCAAGAGCGGACAGCCGGTCAGGCGGCTCCACTTCCGTGCCGCTTCCGCGCTGTCGTCGCTGTCCTCGCTCGCCAGCAGAAGAACGCTCAAGGCGTCGTCGTTATGCTCGAGCGAAAGAAAGATCACCGGATCGCCTGCGCCGAGCGCGACGATACGAACCGAAATGCCTTTGAACTCGGCGAAGGGAAGCTGCACGCGCATCTGCACGCCGCGCACGGAGCGGCGAAACTCGACGCCATCGCGCGATATGCCGATTTCGCGGCTGCCGCCGTCGGCTGCCGGGTCGGGTGCGGTGGTGGAAACCGGGAGGCGGAGCGGATCGAGCCTGAACAAAAGGCTCGATCCTTCCCGCGCAAGTCCGGCTGCGCTTGCCTGACGCCTCAATTCTTGCACTCCCCGCCGGATTTTTCCGGTCGTTGCAAGAACCCTCGCATGCGGGGGCACAGCACCGGCTTAAGGTTTTGGGTAAATCTTTCCTGATCCGGCGCGAAAAGGCGCCGATTTGACCATCATCCTTGACGAAACCTTGCCACCGGCATTTCGGGGCGCATATAGCGGTGCATGTCCCCGCAAACGGAAGTTTCCTACACCGGTATTCTGCAGCCGCTGCAGGCGGCGGTGGCCGAGGCCGGCAGGCTCGCCTTGTCGAAATTCCGTAGCGACTTGCGCACGTGGAACAAGGCGAACGCCTCGCCCGTGTCGGAAGCGGATCTCGCCGTCGACAACTTTCTGCGGGAGAGACTGCTCGCGATCGATCCTTCGTTCGGATGGCTTTCGGAGGAGACCGCGGATTCTCCCGAGCGGCTCTTAAAAGAACGGCTTTGGATCGTCGATCCGATCGACGGAACGCGCTCCTTCATTGCGGGCCGGGAAGACTGGGCGGTCTGCGCGGCACTCGTCGAACGCGGCAGGCCGGTCGCGGCCGTAGTCGAGTTGCCCGCGACCGGCGAATCTTTTGCCGCAATCAGAGGCGGCGGAGCGACAAAAAACGGGCAAAAAATTTCGGTCTCGAAGAATGCGGATATTCTTTCCGCGTCGATTGCCTGGCCGGCAAAGCTGAACCAGGCGGTCACATCGCTCGGAAACCTCGTTGCGGTGCCGAGAATCCACTCTATTGCAGTGCGGCTGTCGCGCGTCGCAGCGGGCGAGATCGACGGGGCGCTCGCTTCGGCAAATGCCAACGATTGGGACCTTGCCGCTCCGGACCTTTTGGTGCACGAAGCGGGGGGCAAGTTGACCGATGCAATGGGGCGTATGCCGGTCTATAACCTCGCCGGAAAGATTCACGGCGCGCTGATCGCAGGCGGGAGCGAACTGCACCCGAAGCTCGTATCCGCGCTCGCCGGATCGCTAGAGTAGTGTGGGGACGTGTTCGCTGCGATGACTGCGCAAAAGCAACTTCTTCATCTCGTTTTCGGCGGTGAACTGACCAGGCTCGACGGTACCGAATTCCGCGACCTCTCGCGTCTGGACATTGTTGGAATCTATCCGAACTATGCGAGCGCGCATCAGGCGTGGAAGTCGAAAGCGCAGCAGACTGTCGATAATGCACTCATGCGCTACTTCATTGTGCATCTGCACCGGCTGCTCGACCCGGAAACCGACAAGGGCGCGGCGTAACCGCCGCGTCGCTGCGCAGTCATGTGGCGTAAAATCCGGACATCGGAAACCTTCCGGCGCATACTCGGCCGCGCGGTAGCGGCCTATCTGAAATTCGTCTGGAAGACGCAGCGCATTACCATCGAACCGCCCGATCTCTATGATTGGATCGATGACGAACTGCCGCTTATACTCACCTTCTGGCACGGTCAGCACTTCCTCGCGCCGTTCGTGCCCAAGTCGCATCACAGGGCGAAAGTCATGATCTCACGCTCCTTCGATGCCGACATCAACGCCATCGCCGCCGAGGCGCTCGGTATCGGGACCATCCGCGGCTCCGGTACGCACAGGAAAAACTTTCACGAGAAAGGCGGCGTCGCCGCCACGCGGCAGATGATCGAGTCACTTGAGCAGGGAATCAATGTCGCGATGACCGCAGATGTGCCGAAGATTTCCCGGCGCGTGGGCCTCGGCATCGTCAGCATCTCGAAACATTCCGGACGGCCGATCTATCCGGTCGCAATCGCAACCAGCAACCGCATCATCATGAAACGCAGCTGGGACAAGTCCTCGCTGCATCTTCCGTTCGGCCGCGCCGCGCTCGTGGTGGAGAAACCCACTCTGGTTGAGAAGGATGCCGATGAAACTGCGCTCGAGCGCGCGCGACAGGAAGTAGAAGAAAAGCTCAATAGGGCCACCTCGCGCGCGGAAGCGCTGGTAGGCAGATCGACGGAAGCCGCGCCTGATGCAACTTAGAGGGCGCGCACCGTTTCCCATCCGCGCCTATCGCGGCATGACGCGATGGGCCGCGCCCTTCGCCGGATCGATCCTCAACTGGCGGCTGAAGCGCGGCAAGGAAGACCCCGAGCGCGTCCATGAGCGCCGCGGTATCGCCAGTCTCGAACGTCCTCCGGGACCGCTGGTGTGGGTTCACGGCGCAAGCGTCGGCGAGGTGCTCTCGGTGCTGCCGGTGGTCGAACATATCCGCGCACAGGGATTCAACGTGCTCGTTACGTCCGGCACGGTCACCGCCGCCCAGATGGCGGAGCAGCGCATGCCGGCGGGCACGCTTCACCAGTATGTTCCGCTCGACTCGCCGCGCTTCGTGCAGGCTTTTCTCAATCACTGGCGGCCGGAGCTTGCGCTGATCGCAGAGTCCGAGTTCTGGCCCAATCTGCTCATGGAAGCGTCCGCACGCGGCATTCCTGTCGTGCTGGTCAATGGCAGGCTTTCGCTGCGCTCGTTCACGCGCTGGAAAAAAGCGGGCAAGACGGCGCGCTTTCTGCTCTCGAATTTCGATCTCTGCCTCGCGCAGGATCGCGAGATCGCCGACCGGCTCGCGCAACTCGGTGCCCGGCGGGTACTTGCGACCGGCAACCTCAAGTTCGACGTAATGCCGCCGCCGGCCGACCCGCACGACCTGCAGGAAATGAAGCGGACGGTTTACGGCCGTCCGGTGTTTCTCGCGGCAAGCACGCACCGCGGCGAGGACGAAGACGTGATCGAGGCGCATATCGAGGCGATGGAGCGGGTTCCTAACCTGCTCACGATCATCGTGCCGCGGCATCCCGAACGCGGCGGCGAGATCGCGCAGCTTGTGCAGGAATACCGTCTCGCGCCCGCGATGCGCTCACGCAATCACCTGCCGGATCGCGGCACGCACGTCTATGTCGCCGACACGATCGGCGAACTCGGGTTGTTCTATCGCCTGGCTCCCGTCGTGTTCATGGGCGGCTCGCTGATCAGGCATGGTGGCCAGAATCCGATCGAACCTGCGAAACTCGACAGCGCGATCCTGCACGGGCCCAACGTGCATAATTTCGGGAGCATCTATTCCGAACTGAACCGGCAGCGCGGTGCCGCCACCGTCTCGGATTCGCGATCGCTCGCAAAGAGCCTGGTGCGGCTGCTCGAAGACCCGGCGCTGGTCCATGCGATGGCGAAGGCAGCGCAAGCGACTGTGGTGCCGCTGACCGGTGCGCTGAACCGCACCGCGAACGCGATCGAGCCCTATCTCGTGCAGCTTCGTTTCGGACGATAGCCGCATGATCTCGCTGCGCGCACCGGAATTCTGGTGGCGGAAGGCGGGCGCCGCAGCGGCATTGCTCTATCCGGCAGCCGCGATCTACGGCGCGATCGCATCGCGCCGCATGCACCGCGAGGGCTATCGCGCGGGCATCCCCGTGATCTGCATCGGTAATCCGACACTTGGCGGCGCAGGAAAGACGCCGACGGCAATTGCAATCGCGGAATTGCTCAAGCGGGGCGGCAAGAACGTCTTCTTTCTGACGCGCGGCTATGGCGGCAGCGAGAGCGGGCCGCTGCTCGCCGATCTCTCGAAACACGATTCCAGCGCTATCGGCGACGAAGCGCCGTTGCTTGCGGCGGTTGCCCCCACGGTCGTCGCGCACGACCGCGCGGCCGGAGCAAGGCTCGCGGAAGCGAGCGGCGCGGATGTCATCGTCATGGACGACGGCTTTCAGAACCCGTCACTCATGAAGAATTTCTCGCTGCTCGTCGTTGACGGTGCACGCGGAATCGGAAACGGGCTCGTGTTTCCCGCTGGGCCCCTGCGCGCACCCTTCGAACAACAATTCCGCCGGGCAAACGCAATGCTCGTGACCGGCGAAGGCGAAGCAGGCGAGACCGCCGCGCGGCTCGCGGAAAAAAACGGTCTTCCGGTCTTCACGGCGGAACTCCTGCCCGATCCGGAGTCCGCCGCCGCGCTAAAAAACCGGCGGGTGCTTGCCTTTGCCGGGATCGGCGCGCCGGAAAAATTCTTTCGCTCGCTCGAAGCGGTGGGCGCGGTCGTTGCCGGGAAGAAAAGCTTCGGCGACCATCACCGCTATACCGGCGCCGAAGCGGCGCAACTGCTCGCGGAGGCGAGCGCGGCCAGCCTGCAACTCGTAACCACCGAGAAAGATCTCGCGCGCATGCGCGGCGACGAGAAGCTCGCCGCGCTCTGCGCCGCGACGAAAACCTTGCGCGTCGCCATCTCGTTCGGCGACGAGAGCGCTCTCTTCCATGCAGTCGGAAATGCGCTGAAACGTTAGCTGCGTTTGCCGTTGAGGCGCGCCATCACCGCTTCCGGCGTGGCATAAGCTTCCTGCATATCCACGCTCCAGTATTTCAACTCATCAAGCGGGATCGGTGTGCCAGTGACCGCGCAACGCACGTAGCTGCCCGGACGGACAATGCGGTAATCACCGTCGAGATAGCGAAGCTCGGCTTCGCCGGCAGAAAGGGGCGTACGTTCGAAGCGGTTCATGATGCCGTTATATGGAACGAACCCGTCCCGAGCGCAAAAGGTAATTTCGCACCCTCACGAAACCGTTGACGGCAATTCAGAAAAGGCTGCCCTGTTTCGAAGGTTTGGCGGGTGACGCTGCCGTTTTCTTCGGCGCACCCGGTGAAGTTCCCGGCACGACGGCGCTGATATGGCCGTCCCTGACCTCGATGTCGAGGACAGCGCCGGCGTTTACGGCGGCGGCCGAACGCACCGGCTGTCCGTCCTCGCCGCGCACGAGCGCGAAGCCGCGCTCCAGCACGCTCCTGTGGCTGAAGGCATTCAGCAACTGGCCGAGCGCCGTCACGCGGGCCTTGCGGACATCAAGATCACGGCGCGCGTGCTGGAGGATCACGTCGCGCGCCCGGACGGCGCGATCCGCCGCACTCCGGACCCGGTCGCGCTGTCTTGCGATGAGGGAGCGCAGGCCCGCGGGCGAATGCCGCGCGGAAATTTTCGAGAACGCGACACGATGCGCGTGCGCGTTCGCGCGAAGCGCGCGCGGCAGCGCCGCGGCACAGGCATCGAGCCGCTGGCGCGGCATCGCAAGCAGGCTGTCGAGCGACGGCACGCCGCGTGCGAGCCCGCGCAGTTCCGTCTTGAGGCGTTCGATCATGCGCGACCAGGCGGAGACGAGTCTCGCCGCGCGGTCGCGCGCGAGCGCGATCAGCTCCGAGCGTACCGGCACCGCCATTTCTGCGGCGGCGGTCGGGGTCGGCGCACGCCTGTCCGCAACGAAATCGATCAGCGTGAAATCCGTCTCGTGGCCGACCGCGGAGATCAGCGGGATCTCGCTTGCGCTTACTGCGCGCACTACCACTTCATCGTTGAAGCCCCAGAGGTCTTCCAGCGAGCCGCCGCCGCGCGCGACGATCAGGACATCGGGGCGCGGCATGGTCCCGCCCTCTTTCATCGCGTTGAAGCCCTCGATCGCGCTTGCCACTTCCGGCCCGCAGGTTTCGCCCTGCACGCGCACGGGCCACACCAGCACATGCCGCGGGAAGCGGTCGGAAAGACGATGCAGAATGTCGCGGATCACGGCACCGGTCGGCGAGGTGATCACGCCGATGACACGCGGGAGATAAGGCAGCGGCTTTTTCCGCGCCTCGTCGAACAATCCTTCGGCCGCGAGTTTCTTCCGGCGTTCCTCGAGCAGCGCCATCAGGGCCCCGGCGCCCGCGGGTTCGATTACATCGATTACGATCTGGTAGCTGGATTTGCCCGGATAGGTCGTGACCTTGCCGGTCGCAACCACTTCCATGCCCTCCTCTGGTTTGAAGCGCATCCGCGCGAAGGCGCCCTTCCAGATGATGGCGTCGATCTTGGCGCTCTCGTCTTTGAGGCTGAAATAGACGTGGCCCGAGGAATGCGGCCCGCGATAGCCCGAGACTTCGCCGCGCAGCCGCACATACGGGAACGCCTCCTCCACCGTCCGCTTCAGGGACTGAGAAAGTTCGGAAACGGAGATTTCCGGCAGATTGGTCGGCGCTGTGGATGCGGGCATTCGCGACTCTAATTGGGTGGCATGCCATGATACATCAGGCGGAAATCCGATGCTCACCTCTGGTCGCGGCAAATGAATGTCCTCCTGATCGGCTCCGGCGGCCGCGAACACGCGCTATCCTGGAAACTCGCGGCGAGTCCGCTGCTCACCAAGCTCTATGCCGCGCCGGGAAATCCGGGGATCGCCGAAGACGCCGAGATCGTTCCGCTCAAGATCGAAGACCACGCCGCGGTGATCCGCTTCTGCAAGGAGATGCGGATCGGCCTTGTCGTGATCGGGCCGGAAGCGCCGCTTACGGCAGGGCTTGCCGATGCGCTGCTCGCGGAAAAGATCAAGGTATTCGGCCCGCAGAAAATTCCGGCGACGCTCGAAGGTTCGAAATCTTTCACCAAGCGCCTCTGCGCCGGCCACAACATTCCGACAGCAGCCTTCATCGAAACGAAAAGCCGCGAAGAAGCGCGCGTCTATATCGAGAAGCATGGCGCGCCGATCGTGCTCAAAGCCGACGGACTGCACGCCGGCAAAGGCGTGATCGTCGCGATGGATAAAGCCGAAGCCCTGATGGCGGTCGATCAGGTGTTCGCCATGAGCAGCAATCCGGGTGGCGATGCGCCGGTCGTGATCGAGGAATTTCTCGAAGGCGAAGAGGCGAGCTATTTCTGTTTCGTGCATGGCGAGCAGGTGCTGCCGCTCGCGAGTGCGCAGGATCACAAGCGCGTCTTCGACAACGACCAGGGGCCGAACACCGGCGGCATGGGCGCCTATTCGCCGGCACCCGTGTTCACGAAAGCCATCGAACAGGAAGTGCTCGAGAAAATCGTGCGGCCGACCGCGCGTGCGCTCGCGAAAGCGGGAACGCCTTACTCGGGCGTTCTCTATATCGGCCTCATGATCACGAAGGATGGACCGAAGCTGATCGAATACAACGTCCGCTTCGGCGATCCCGAATGTCAGGTGCTGATGCCGCGCATGAAGGACGACCTGCTCACGCTCATGCTGGCAACGGCGAACGGCGAACTCGAAAAATCCTCCGTGCGCTGGCGCGACGAGGTCGCGATCACCGTCGTATTCGCAAACCAGGGTTACCCGGGCGCATATCAAAGCGGCGCGGTTATTCGCGGCCTTGAAAAAGCGAATGCGGTCGAGGGCGTCACGGTGTTCCATGCCGGCACCAGGCGCGACGGCGATAAACTTCTCTCAAACGGCGGCCGCGTGCTGAACGTCACGGCACTCGGCAAAACCGTCACGGAAGCGCGCGAGCGAGCCTATAAGGCGATCGCCTTGATCGAATGGCCGGAAGGCTTCTATCGCAGCGATATCGGCTGGCGGGCGATTGCGCGAGAGAAGGCGAAGTGAAAGTATCGGCCTCATGAAAGACTTGGCTGACCTTTTCCCCGGATTTGAATCGCACTGGATCGATACCTCGGCAGGAAGGCTATTTGCGCGTTCCGGCGGCGAAGGTCCGCCGCTGCTTCTCATCCACGGCTTCCCGCAGACGCATGTCGAGTATCATCGCATCGCGCCCGCGCTTGCGAAGAAGTTCAAGCTCATTCTGCCCGACCTTCCCGGCTATGGCTGGAGCGAAGCGCCGAAGTCCGATGCAAGCCACGCGCCCTACACCAAGCGCGCGATGGCGAACGCGCTGATCGAAGTGATGCAGAAGCTCGGTCATGTGCAGTTCGCCGTCATCGGGCACGACCGCGGCGGCCGTGTCGGTTACCGCATGGCGCTCGATCATCCGGGCCGCATCTCGAAGCTTGCGGTGCTCGACATCATTCCGACGCTCGACATGTGGCGCGGCATGGACGCCAAGCGCGCCATGGTCGTCTATCACTGGCCGTTCCTCGCGCAGCGAGAGCCGCTGCCGGAAATGTTGATCTCGAAAGCGCCGCTCGAATATCTCGAATGGACGCTCGGCAGCTGGTCGCCGGACGGGTTGAAGAAGTTCGATCCTCGCGCGATGGAGCACTATCGCGCCTTCTTCTCGGATCCTTTGCGCATCCATGCCTGCTGCGAGGATTACCGCGCAGGACAGTCGACCGACGTGCAGTTCGACGAAGAGGACTTCAAGGCGGGAAAGAAGATCACCTGCCCGACGCTCGCGCTCTGGGGCACGCGGGGTATCCCGAACTCGGGCGGCGACCCGCTTACGATCTGGCAGCAATGGGGCACCAGGATCGAAGGCCGCGCCATCGATTGCGGGCATTTTCTGCCTGAAGAAAGGCCGGAAGAAACCGCCGAAGCGCTCCTCGAATTTTTCACGCGCGCCTAGCTTCCGCCTGCATCCGTTCGACGGTTCCGCGTGTTTCCCGGCGATCCGGAAATTTGCGGGCGAAGAATGCGAATATTATCGGTCATAGCGCTTTTCCTGCCGCTGACCATTGCGAGCCAGAACGCCGCCGCAGCACAGGACATCATGGGCACGTGGTCGCGCGGCGACGGCAACGCGCGTGTTTCCGTGGTCAGATGCGGGCAGTCCTACTGCGCCACCAACATCTGGATCCGGGACGGAACCGCTGGCGAGAAAGTCGGCGACGTGCTCGTGATGAACGTGAAGCCGCAGAGCGGCGCAGTGCTCGCGGGCTCTGCCTACGATCCGCAGCGGAAACTCAATCTCTCGGCAACGGTTTCGATCAGCGGCGACCGGATGACCACACGCGGCTGCGTGCTTGCGGGGATGCTGTGCAAGAGCATGAACTGGACCCGCGTCAAGTAACGTGTCGCCGTTCCGCCCTGCGACCTTCCCCGAAGGGGTGTATCGGCAAAGCGCGGGCCGCTATAACCTGCCCTCAGAAACGCAAGAATCTGCTGGGCAGGAAATGACCGAATTCAATCGCCAGGAAGCTTTTTCCGGCACCAAGGATGTCGTGCAGGCACTCGCCTTTGATGCCGCGCGGCTCGAAGAATATCTGTCGAAAAACATCCCCGGCTTTCAGGGACCCCTCACGGTCAAGCAGTTCAAGGGCGGGCAGTCGAACCCGACCTACATGCTGGAGACCCCGTCACGCAAATATGTGCTGCGCCGGAAGCCGCCGGGTAAGCTCCTGCCCTCCGCCCATGCGGTCGACCGCGAATACAAAGTGATGGCGGCCCTGGGCGCGCAGAAATTTCCCGTGCCGAAGGCGCTGCTCTACTGCGACGACGAGAGCGTGGTCGGCACCGCGTTCTACGTGATGTCGTTCGAGGAAGGCCGCATCTTCTGGGAATTGCACATGCCGGATTCGAACCCGGCCGAGCGCGCAGCAATCTGGGACGCGCAGAACGCGACGATCGCGCAGCTTCATTCGCTGGAGCCCGAGAAGATTGGCCTCTCCGATTACGGCAAAGGCGAGGACTATGTCGCGCGTCAGGTCGCGCGCTGGTCGAAGCAATATGTCGCCTCAAAAACCGACGACATCCCGGAAATGGATAAGTTGATGCGCTGGCTGCCGGAGCACCTGCCGAAACAGCAGGCCGTGCGCGTCGTCCACGGCGACTACCGCCTCGACAACATGATCATCCATCCCACGAAGAACGAAGTGATGGCGGTGATCGACTGGGAACTCTCCACGCTCGGAGACCCGCTTGCCGATTTTACCTATCACATGATGGGCTGGCACATGCCGAGCGCGAAGTCGGGCACCGGCACGGGCTCCCTGAAAGACCGCGACCTCAAGGCGCTCGGGATTCCTTCGGCGGAAGATTACGCAGCGCTTTACGCGAAGCGCACCGGCTTCGATCCGCGCGGGCGCGATATCGACGTCTATATGGCCTATAACTTCTTCCGTATCGCCGGGATTCTGCAAGGAATTCTCGGCCGCGTGCGCGACGGCACGGCTGCGAACGCCAACGCCTCGACCATGTCGCGCCAGGTACAGCCGCTTGCCGCGGCGGCCTGGCATTTCGCGGAGCGCGCGGGGGCGTAGACTTCGCGCTATAATCGGCGCGTGCTCGATTTCTTCAGACGACTGACCGGCAAGAAGCCTGCGCGCGTCGCCCTCGCGCTCGGCTCCGGCGGTGCACGCGGGCTCGCACATATTCCCGTGTTAGAGGCCTTCGACGAACTCGGCATCAAACCGTCTGCGATCGCCGGCTGCTCCATGGGCGCGGTGGTGGGTGCCGGTTATGCCGCCGGCATGAGCGGCAGGGAAATCCGCGCCTTCGCGGTGGAGTCCCTGCGCAAGCAGGGCGGCTTCGCGCGCAGGCTGCTATCCATGCAATGGGAAAGCCTGCGCGAGCGCTGGCGCGAGAAGCGCTCGCTCGGCGCGTTCTCGATGCAGGTCGAGGCCGCAGGCATCGCGCAGGAGTTTCTGCCCGCGGCGCTGCCGCAGACCTTCGAGGAACTGCGCATTCCGCTCGCGGTCGTCGCGACCGATTTTCACGCGCGCAGCGAGGTGGTCTATCGCTCCGGTCTGCTCCGGCCCGCGGTCGCGGGTTCGATGGCGATCCCCGGCATGTTGCGGCCGGTCGAGTTCGAGGGCCGCCTACTGATCGATGGCGGCGCGGTGAACCCGCTGCCCTTCGACCTTCTGCGTCACGATGCCGATATCGTGGTCGCGGTCGATATCACGCGGCTTCGCGACGTGCCGGGCGGAATACCTGATCCGATCCAGATCCTGTTCATGGCGACCGACATCATGACCCACTCCATCGTACTGGAGAAGCTGAAGTCGGCTGCGCCGGATATTCTGCTTCGTCCGAACGTCAGCGCTTTCGGCGCGCTCGATTTTCCGCGCGTGCTGCCGATCCTGAAGGCGGCGGAGCCGATCAAGGAAGAACTGAAACGGAAACTCGGGGCGTTGCTCGGCGCGTAATCAACGCTTCGGCGCGAAAAATTCCTTCAGCACCGCCGCTGCTTCCGCCTCCCGGATCGCGCCATAGACTTCGGGCTTGTGATGGCAGGTCGGCGAACTGAAAAAACGTACACCGGATTCGACGGCCCCTCCCTTCGGATCGCCGGCGCCGAAATAAAGCCTGCGAATACGCGCAAACGAAATCGCCGCCGCGCACATGGTGCAGGGCTCCAGTGTCACGTAGAGATCGCAGCCGATGAGGCGTTCGCTGCCGAGCTTCGCGGCGGCGGCGCGCAGCGCCAGTATCTCCGCGTGCGCGGTCGGATCGCGGTCCCGGAGCGTGCGATTCCCGGCTTGCGCCAGCACTTCGCCGTCGCGCACGATCACGCAGCCGACCGGGACTTCGCCGGCTTCCGCCGCGACTTTCGCCTGGGCAAGTGCTGTTCCCATGAAATCGGGTGCGGGCAATTTCGTCTCCGGACTGAACTCGTGCTAGCTAGCCAGCGAATTCGCACGAAGCATCATGACCCGCAAGCCCGACATGAACGACGAAGATCGCGAACGTATCGCCAAGGTGATCGCGCGCGCGGGCCTCGCTTCGCGCAGGGAAGCGGAAACCTGGATCGAAGCGGGCCGCGTGAAGGTAAACGGCGAGGTCCTGAAGACACCCGCCCTTGCCGTCTCGAAGCGCGACCGCATCGAAGTCGACGGCGTCTTGCTGCCCACGCGCGAGCGGACGCGTCTCTTTCTCTACTACAAGCCGCGCGGGCTGGTGACGACGAACAGCGACCCCGAAGGGCGGCCGACGATCTTCCAAAGCCTCCCGAAGGATCTGCCGCGCGTGGTCAGCGTCGGACGGCTCGACATCAACTCCGAAGGGCTGCTTTTGCTCACGAACGACGGCGGACTCTCGCGCACGCTCGAACTTCCATCGACCGGATGGCTCCGCAGCTATCGCGTGCGTGCGAACGGCAGAACCGACCAGGCGCGGCTGAACTCCCTGAAAAAGGGCGTGAGCGTCGAAGGCGTCCGCTACGGCGCAATAGAAGCGACCTTGGACAGCGAAAAGGGCGCAAACCAATGGCTGACCGTCGGCATTCGCGAAGGCAAGAATCGCGAGGTGCGCAAGGTGCTCGAACACATTGGTCTGAAAGTGAACCGGCTGATCCGCGTTTCCTTCGGTCCTTTCGAGCTTGGCTCGCTGAAGGAAGGGACGGTCGAGGAAGTCCCGACACATGTCTTGCGCGAGCAGCTCGGCGCCGAACTCGAGCAACTCTCGCAAAGCGATTTCGAGGCGCCGCTTCGCGAAGCACAGTTGATGCAGAAACCGAACAAGCCTTTGCCCGATACGCGCGCGAAGCGCGATACGAAGCCGGAAGATTCCGGGCGGGCGAAACCGCGTCCGCTCGAAGGCAAAGATAAACGCCGCGAATTTGGCGAGCGCAAACCTGAAGGAAAGCGCGACGATACGCGCAAACCCGCGCAGACGCGCAGCGGCCGCAACGTTCGGCGCGGCGGCAAGCGCACGCCCTTCCGCGCGCCCAAGGGCAAGCGATAGATGCGCGTGACCGGCGGCAATTTCGGCGGCCGCACGCTGAAGAGCCCTGCTTCCAACAGAATCCGTCCGACCACCGACAAGCTGCGGCAGGCGATCTTCAATATCCTCGCGCATGCTTACGGCGATCCCGCCTCCGGCGCACGCGTACTCGATCTTTTCGCAGGTACAGGCGCACTCGGGATCGAGGCGCTTTCCCGCGGCGCCGTTTTCACGCTGTTCGTCGAGGAAGCCGCGGAATCCCGCGCCTTGATCCGCGCGAATGTCGAAGCGCTCGCGCTGACGGGCGTCACCAAAATCTTCCGGCGCGACGCGACGAAGCTCGGGCCCCGCGGCGCGTTCGAGCCCTTCTCGCTCGTGTTCTGCGATCCGCCATACGGGAAGGGATTTGCGGAGAAGGCAATCGCTTCCGCGCACGCGGGCGGCTGGCTCACGAACGGTGCGCTGCTTGTCGTGGAAGAGTCGGCTGAAGCGAAGTTCGCGGCGCCAGCGGGCCTCAAGGAACTGGAGCGGCGCGCCTACGACGACACGGAGATCGTATTTTTGCGGAACAGTTAACCGTCATTCCGGATCGCAGCTACACGGCGTGTAGAATGACGATCAGCGGCGACCGAACAGCTTCTCGATATCGAACAGCTTCAACTCTACATAAGTCGGGCGGCCGTGATTGCATTGACCGGCATTCTCGGTACGCTCCATCTCGCGCAAGAGCGCATTCATCTCTTCGGGTTTCAGGCGGCGTCCGGCGCGGATCGACCCGTGACAGGAAACACGGCTTGCGACCGCAAGAAGATTCCGCTCGAGCGGCAGCGCGTCGTCCCATTCGGCGATGTGTTCCGCGAGATCGCGTACGAGATCGTCCGCGTTCGTCTCGCCGAGCAGCGCCGGCGTTTCGCGCACAAGCACCGCGCCCTGCCCGAACGGCTCCAGGACAAGGCCGAGCTTCGCAAGTTCTTCGGCGTGCGAAACGAGTGAGGCCGCATCGGAAGCGTCCATTTCGACCACGGCGGGAACGAGGAGCATCTGCGTAGACACGCTCTTTTCGTTAAGCGCGCGCTTCAGCTTTTCGTAGACGATGCGCTCGTGCGCCGCATGCTGATCGACGATGACGAGACCATCCGTAGTCTGCGCGACGATATAGGTTTCGTGAAGTTGCGCGCGGGCGGCGCCCAGCGGCCGTTCGAGATCGGCTTGCAAAACCGGTGCAAGATCGCCGCGTGCATCCGCGCTCGGCTGCGCGATCGTTTCGAAGGCCGCCTGTGCCGCCTCGGCAAGACCTCCTCTTTCAAGAGTTGCGCGATAGGGCGCGCCAGTTCCCCGCCAGCCGGAAGAGGCATTTGGGGAACCCTGCGGCCGCGCGAAGGATACGAGGCGCTCGGCACCGGTCGTCGCACTTCTGCGCGCGCCGCCGGAAAGCGCATCCTGCAAGGCGCGCACGACCAGACCGCGCACGAGCGAAGGATCGCGGAAACGAACTTCCGCTTTCGCCGGGTGCACGTTCACATCGACTTCGTGCGGATCGAGTTCGATGAAGAGAGCTGCGACCGGATAGCGCCCGGAATGCAGAAGATCGGCGTAGCCACCGCGCAGCGCACCCATGAGCACCTTGTCGCGCACCGGACGGCCGTTCACGAAAAGATACTGCGAAAGCGAATTTGCCTTGGAGAAGGTCGGAAGCCCGGCGAGGCCGCTCACGCGCACGCCTTCGCGCTCCGCTTCTATCGGCACTGTGTTCGCGCGGGCGTCACCGCCGATCACGTCCGCAAGCCGCGCAGCTCGGCCTGCGGCATCGGTACCGCGCAGCGGGTATTGAATCACGCGCTCTCCCGCTGCGATCGTGAAGGCAACATCGGGCCGCGCCAGCGCAAGGCGGCGCACGACGTCGATTGCGGCGCTCGTCTCAGCCTGCTCGCTCTTCAGAAACTTGAGGCGGGCGGGAGTCGCATAGAAGAGGTCGCGGACCTCCACGCGGGTCCCTTCGGCAAGCGCGGCGGGACGAATCTCGGACTTTTCCCCGCCTTCCACACGCACTTCGATCGCGTTCTCGCTCCCGCGCGCCCGGGTCGCGATGGAAAGCCGCGCCGCAGCACCGATCGAAGGCAGCGCCTCGCCGCGAAAACCGAGCGTCGAAATGTTGAGCAGGTCTTCGCTGTCGAGTTTTGAGGTCGCGTGGCGCTCGACGGAAAGCGCAAGATCTTCGGCGCTCATGCCCGAACCGTTGTCGGAAACGCGGATCAGCTCGCGTCCGCCGCCGGAAATCACGACCTCGATGCGGGTTGCGCCCGCGTCGATCGCGTTTTCGACGAGTTCCTTCACGACGGACGCCGGCCGCTCGATCACCTCACCCGCGGCGATGCGGTTCACGACATTTTCGGGAAGCTGGCGGACGGGCATCGGAAACTCTCGACTCGGAACGCCGCGGATTGTACCGGCCGCACGCCCGCGGGGCTAATCGAGGTCCGGCCTGCCGCGGCGGTTCTTCACTGCCGAGCGGTGCTTCTTGCCCTCGATCCGGCGCTTCTTCGAGGCGAGCGTCGGCCGCGTCTTGCGCCGCACTTTCGGCACAACGGAAGCGCGCTGCAGCAACTCGATCAAACGCGCGCGGGCATCTTCGCGGTTTTGCTCCTGCGTCCGGAAGCGGTCGGCGGAAATCACAATCACGCCCTCGCGCGTGAGACGCTGGCCGGCGAGCTTCTCCGCACGCAGCTTCATGCCGGGAGGAATGTTCGGGGAACCGCGCAGATGGAAACGAAGCTGCACCGCAGTCGAAAGCTTGTTGACGTTCTGCCCGCCGGGACCCGACGCACGCACGAAAGTCTCCTCGAGTTCGCGTTCCTCGATCGCGATGTGCGGTGTGATCGAGATCATCTCCGGCATTACTTGTCTTCCGCGAGATATTTCTTGGCGAGAATTTTTCCTTCCTCGACCGCGGGCTGATCGTAAGGATTCACGTCGTACAATGCGCCCGCGAGAATCGTCTCCAGCATGAAATGCATGAGCACCCCGCCAAGCGCGAAGGCGTCGAGGTTCTTCACCTCGATCGAGCGCAACGGCCGCGCATGCTTCGCAAGCGTGTCGGCCGTCGCGCGCGACTGGGCCGCGACCAGCGCGCCGACCTTGCGGCTCGCGAACACCGGCTCGCCCGCGAGTGCTGCAAGTTCCGCGTCCAGTTGCGGCCCCTGCTCCTTCATTCCCTGCGTGAGCACGGTGAAAAACTTGTCCCTCGGTCCCGCAAGCCAGAGCTGCAACTGGCTGTGCTGATCGACCGGGCCGATGGAGGCAATCGGCGTCGAACCCTTGCCGTTCTTGCCGAGACTCTCGCCCCATAGCTGCATCCACCAGCGCGTGAGGCGCTCGAAGCGGTCGCCATAGGCGAGCAGCACGGAGATCGGCAACCCGGCTTCGCTTGCGGTGACCGCGAGCGCCGCGCCCGCTGCCGGCGCGACATCGGCCGGCGCAGCCCCGCGCAGAATGAGCGAGAGCAGCTCGCGCGCGCCCGCGCGCAACGCACGAATATCGACGTCCGCAAGCAGCGCGGGAAGCATGCCGACATTCGTGAGCGCGATGAAGCGTCCGCCGACTTCCGTATCGTGGTCCAGTACTTCGCAGCCGAATTTGCCGAGGAGCGCACGGAGACCGTTTTTGCCGCCGGCCTTTTCCGGCTCGGAGATGCCATACAGATATTTTGCTACATCGAGCTTCGATTTTTTCAGCGCGCCGATCACCGCGATCGTTTGCACCAGCGTCTCCCCGGTGCCGCCCGATTTCGAGATTGCGACGAACCGCGCCGTTTCCAGCGGCAGCTCGGCCAGAAATTCTTCGAGGCTCAGGGCATCGAGATTGTCGAGGAAATGCAGCTTCGGCATGCGGCGCAGATCGCCGACACCCGGCACGTTGTATCCGCCGAGTTGCGCGAGCGTCTGGCCGCCTAGGCTCGATCCGCCCGTGCCGAGAAATACGACATCGGTCGCTTCCCGAAGTTTAGCCGCTAGCGCTTCAACCGCACGCAGGTCCGCGGTGCGCTCGGGCAGGCGCAAGAGTGCGAGCGAGCTCTTCTCGTAGGCCGCGCGCATATCGGCGAGCGGGCCCGCAAGACGCTTCAGATTATTCTCGAACGCGCCTTGCGTGATGCCGCCCGCGAAAGCGCGGCTGATGTCATGCGAAAACGGAATGCCGCTCATTGCCTGCCTTCGACTTTGCCCTGCTGCCACTTCATGGCGAGCGAGGCGGATAACACGACGGCGGTTATCACCACGATAAACACCGTGCTGATCGCGTTGACCTCAGGGGTCACGCCGAGCCGGACCTGGCTGTAAATGCGCATCGGCAACGTCGTGTTCCCGGGCCCGGCGGTGAAGTTCGCGATCACAAGGTCGTCGAGCGAAAGCGTGAAGGCAAGCAGCCAGCCCGCGGCGACGGCAGGCAGAATCACCGGCAAGGTGACCGAAAAGAAAGCGCGCAGCGGCGTCGCGCCGAGATCGAGTGCCGCCTCCTCGAGGCTGTGATCGAATGTCAGCAGCCGTGACTGTACGATGACCGCGACGAAACACATCGTGAAGGTGACGTGTGCGAGCGCGACCGTCCAGAAACCCCGGTCGAAGTCGATGGCGACGAAAAGCAAAAGCAGCGCGAGACCCGTAATCACTTCCGGCATCACGAGCGGCGCATAGACCAGACCCGCAAAAAGCGTACGGCCCCGGAACGCCCCAGCGCGGACGAGCGCGAGCGCGGCGAGCGTGCCGAGAGCGGTCGCGAGCGTCGCCGCGACCGCCGCAACCTTCAGGCTGACCCATGCGGCATCCATCAGCGCCTGATTCTGCAGCAAGCCCCGGTACCAGCGCGTGGACCAGCCGCCCCACACGGTGACGAGACGGGAGTCGTTGAAGGAATAGATGACGAGCAGGAAAAGCGGGACATAGAGAAAGGCAAGCCCGCCCGCGAGCGCGGTCACCGTGACGGGCGACAATCCCTTGCGCATCGCCATCCTAGCGCCTCTCCAGGTCGCGCAACTGCATGCGCTGATAGATCAGGATCGGTACAAGCAGCACGAGCAGAATAAGAACCGCAAGTGCAGAAGCAACCGACCAGGAACGGTTCACCGCAAACTCATTCCAGACGGTGCGCCCGATCATCTGCGTTTCCGAACCGCCGAGCAGATCGGGAATAACGAACTCGCCGACCGCGGGAATGAAGCAGAGCAGCGCGCCCGCGACGATACCCGGCGCGGAGACCGGGACGGTAACACGCCAGAATGCCTGCGAGGGCGTCGCGCCGAGATCCGCAGCCGCTTCCAAGAGCGTGTCGTCCATCTTTTCCAGCGCCGCGTAGAGCGGCAGCACCATGAACGGGAAATAGGAATAGACCATGCCGATCACGACAGCGGCGTTGGTCGCAAGAATCTCCATCGGCTGCGAAATCGCGCCGAGGGAAAGCAGCATCTGATTGAGCAGCCCCTCGCGCGAGAGGATGCCGATCCATGCGTAAACGCGGATCAAGAACGAGGTGAAGAACGGCAGGATCACCAGCAGAAGCAGGATCGGCCGCAAGCCGCGCGGCGATCGCGCGATCGCATAGGCGACCGGGTAACCCACGACGATCAGCAATGCGGTCGCGACTGCCGCGAGCGTCAGGCTTTGCATATATGAATATACATAGAGCCAGTCGCCGAGCACGAACGAGTAGTTCTCGAAATCCAGCATCGAAAGTTTTTCGCGGAGCGCCGCCCAGCCTTCGCCGAAATTGAAAACCGGCGCGTAAGGCGGCTGGGCAACCGCGTCGTCCGAAAGACTGATCTTCAACACGATCAGAAACGGCAGCAGAAAAAATGCAGCAAGCCAGAGAAACGGCATCGCCACCGTGAACCGCGAAAACATGCTGCGCCGTTCGATGCTCATCTTCAGCTCTTCAGGAGCACGCCGGCATCCGGCGTCCACGAGAGATTGACGCGGTCGTCCCAATCGATCGGCGGCTCGATCTGGCGTGAAAGATTCGTCTTCGCGGCCTTCAGCACGAAGCCGTTGTCGAGATGCACGTGATAGATCGAAAGATCGCCCAGATAGGCGATGTCGTAAACGACACCCTGCGCGCAATTCGCATGCACTTCCGAGAGCGGCTCCTTGGCGATGCGTATCTTCTCGGGCCTGAGCGCGACCGCGACGCGGTCGCCGGTCTTTGCATCGGTGCGTTGCGTGAGTCGAAGTTCGGCGTCCAGCATATCCGCTTGCAGCGTGGTGTCGGACGTCGTTACGCGCGTTACCGCCGCTTCGATGATGTTGACGTCGCCGACGAACTCCGCGACGTAGCGGCTGTTCGGCTGCTCGTAGATTTCGGCGGGCGTCGCCACCTGTATAAGCTTGCCGTGATCCATCACGGCGATGCGGTCGGCGACCGTCATCGCCTCTTCCTGATCGTGGGTCACGATGATGAAGGTGGTGCCGATGCGTTGCTGCAAGTCCATCAGCTCGAACTGCGTCTGCTCGCGCAGCTTTTTGTCGAGCGCCGCCATCGGCTCGTCGAGGAGCAGCACCTTCGGCCGCTTGGCGAGCGAACGGGCGAGCGCCACGCGCTGGCGCTGCCCGCCGGAAAGCTGGTGCGGCTTTCGCTTTTCGAAGCCGCGCAGGTTCACCAGCTTCAGCATTTCGTCGACGCGCGCGGCGATCTCGTCCCTCGGCATGCGCTCCTGCTTCAGGCCGAAAGCGATATTGTCCGCGACCGACATGTGCGGGAATAGCGCGTAGGACTGAAACATCATGTTGACCGGGCGGCGATAGGGCGGCACGCCCGAAAGATCGCTGCCGGCAAGCACGACTTTGCCTTCGCTCGCCTCCTCGAAGCCCGCGAGCATGCGCATCAGCGTGGTCTTGCCGCAGCCGGAAGGTCCGAGCAGGGCGAAGAACTCGCGCTCATAGATGTCGAGCGATACGCCATCGATTGCGACCACGTCGCCGTAGCGCTTCACGACGTTCTCGAATCGAATCAGCGGCTCTGCCGCCGGATCCGCCCAGGGCTCGAATTTGCGCCGCACGCTTTGCGGCTTCTGCGTCTTGCTCGCTGCCATTTCCATGATCGTGCCGGTCGAGTGGCCTCGCTTCTGCTTAACGGGGAAACAAGCCGTTCACAACTGAAGCGGAACGATCAGCCGTTCCGCACCGACAGCACCGTCAGCGAGCGCCAGCCGCCGGAGGGCGTCCGGAACTCGATCGACTGACTGACGGAGAGACCGATCAGCGCGGCTCCGGCCGGGGTCAGCACGCTCACGGAAGCGGGGTTCTTTCCGGCGTCCTCCGGATAGACGAGCTTCACGCGCCGGATCTGGCCGGTGATGTCATCGCGAAACTCGACTTCCGAGCCCATGCCCACGAGTCCGGGCAAGGTTTCGAAATCCTCGATGACGTGGGCCCGCTCGATCTCGCGGGCAAGAAATTCAGAAGCCGAAGGGAATTTCTCGCCTGCGATATCCGCAAGCCGCGAAAGACGCTCGACGTCGCGGCGCGAAATCGCGATCGGCGGCAGGTCGATGTTGAAGTAGCGGGCCATTTTGTTTTCGCTTTCCCGCGCGGAGACGCTCCCGCTTTGCGAGGATACGGCTTTGCGCGAATGCGGCGAGGCGAACGGCCTCCCCGCGAAAAAAATTGTTCTGGATTTTAGGAATACGGCTGCGATCCCGGACGGCACGCAGCCATCCGGGTTACGTGCCCGCTTGCAGCTGGCCCGCGCGGAAAATCTTGCGATTGCGCCGTAACAGGATCGTCATGACGGCAAAGGTAGGACCAAAGACCTGAAAGTCAATGCGCGCAGGCGCGCAGCCGGTGAGCGCGGATCGATGCGCCCGCAAGACTCAGCCCGCAAAGGCCGCTTTGACGGCTTCGATTTCAGCGGTGCCTGCACCAACGCCCAACTTGGTGCGGCGAAACAGAACATCGTCCGGCGCAACAGCCCATTCGTATTTCCGCAGGTATTCGATTTCCCGGGCGTGAAGATCTCCGGCGAGACGTGGCCCGAGGTCATCAAGTTTCCTTGCATCCCCGAGCATATTCATGGCCCGGCTGCCGTAGGCGGCTGCAATACGCCGCAGCATTGGATCCGGCAGATAGGAGTGCCGAATTTTGATATCGGAAAGCAGCCCCTCGATACCGCGTGCGCCGAGATCGCCGCCGGGAAGCGGTTCGTTTGCCGTCCAGGCCGGGCGCATCGCAAACCACCGCCCCAGCCTGTTCACAACATCCTCGCTCATGGAACGGAACGCCGTGAGCTTGCCGCCGATCAGCGACAGCAAAGGTGCGCTGTCGTCCCCGCCGTCGGACACAATCTGATACTCCCTTGTCGCGCGCGAAGCAGAGCCTTCGCTGTCGATCAGAGGGCGGACGCCAGCGAAGGTCCAGACCACGCGCGATGGCTCGATCTTCGTCTTGAAGAACTGGCCCGCAAGCCGGCAGAGATATTGAATTTCTTCCGCGCTTGCCGAAGCCTTGCCCGGATCGCCGGAGATTTCCACATCCGTCGTGCCGATCAGCGTGTATTGATCGCCGAACGGAACCACGAAGACGATGCGGCGATCGTCGCTCTGCAAGACATAAGCGCGGTCATCCGGGTAAAGCCGCGGATAGACGACGTGACTTCCCTTCACAAGCCGCAGTTTGACGGGCGCCGCGCCGCCGATCAGCGTATCGATCACATTCGCAGCCCAGGGACCCGTGGCATTGACGAGCGCGCGGGCAAACAGCGTTTCGCGGCTCCCGCCTGCTTCGATTTCGAGTTGCCAACGCTTACCGATGCGGCGCGCGGAAACGAGCCGCGTGCGCGGGCGGATGTCGGCGCCGCGCTCGCGCGCATCGATCGCGTTTGCGATCACAAGCCGGGCGTCGTCCGTAATGCAATCGGAATACTCAAAACCGATGCCGGAAGTCAGGCGCAAGGGCGCGCCCGCAGGATCGCCGGCAAGATCGAGTACGCGCGAGCGCGGCAACACGGAGCGGCCCGCGAGAACATCGTAAAGGCGGATGCCGATTTTCATCATCCATGCGGGACGCATGGAAGCGACATGCGGAATGACGAAGCGCATTGGCCGCACCAGATGCGGCGCGTTCTTGAGCAAACGTTCGCGCTCGCGCAGCGACTCGCGCACGAGACTGAAGTCATAGTTTTCGAGATAACGGATGCCGCCGTGAATGAGCTTGGAACTGTAAGACGACGTCCCCGAAGCGAGATCGCCTTGCTCGACGAGCAGCACGGAGAGCCCGCGGCCCGCGGCATCGCGCGCGATTCCGCAGCCATTGATGCCGCCGCCGATGATCGCGACGTCGAATTCCTTCATGCCCGTGCGAATCCGTCCTGCGGTTGCAGACTACAGGATCGGCGGCAACGGTGACGAGAGCGCAGCGCGGCGTTCAGACCCGTTCGATCGCGAGCGCGACACCCTGCCCCACGCCCACACACATCGTGGCGAGGCCGTATTTGCCGCCGGACTCTTCCAGTGCGCGCATCGCGGTACCCGCGATCCGGGCACCCGACATCCCGAGCGGATGGCCGAGCGCGATCGCGCCACCATTCGGGTTCACATGCGCCGCGTCGTCGGCGACGCCGAACTGACGCATGCAGGCGAGCGCCTGGCTCGCGAAGGCTTCGTTGAGTTCAATCACATCGAACTTGCTCGCCGGAATGCCGAGACGCGCGGCGAGCTTTTCGACCGCCGGCACCGGGCCGATACCCATGACGCGCGGCGGAACGCCCGCAGACGCCATGCCGAGAATGCGCGCGCGCGGCTTGAGGCCGTTCGCCTTCGCCGCTTCCTCGGAGGCGATGATGAGCGCGGCAGCGCCGTCGTTCACGCCCGATGCGTTCCCGGCCGTCACCGTGCCCGGATTGCGGAACGGCGTTTTCAGCTTTGCGAGACCTTCAAGCGTGGTGTCACCGCGAGGATGCTCGTCCTTGTCCACCTTCACCGGACCCGCTTTCCCGCCCGGCACTTCGACCGGCACGATTTCACCGCCGAAATAGCCGCGCTGCTGGGCGGCGACCGCGCGCTGCTGCGAACGGAGCGCGAACTTGTCCTGATCTTCGCGCTTCACCTGATATTCCTCGGCGACGTTCTCGCCGGTCTCCGGCATCGAATCGACGCCATACTGCGCCTTCATCAACGGATTGATGAAACGCCAGCCGATGGTGGTGTCGTAGATTTCGGCGTTGCGCGAAAATGCTTCGGTCGCCTTGCCCATGACGAAGGGCGCACGCGACATCGATTCCGCACCGCCTGCGATCGCAAGCGAAATCTCTCCGGTCTTGATCGCGCGCGCGGCGGTGCCGACCGCGTCGAGACCGGAGGCGCAAAGCCGATTGATCGTATTGCCGGGGATGCCGACCGGCAGCCCCGCGAGCAGAAGGCCCATGCGCGCGATGTTGCGGTTGTCCTCGCCGGCCTGATTGGCGCAACCGAAGAACACATCCTCGATCTTGTTCTTGTCCAGCGACGGGTTGCGCGCGATCAATGCCTTGATGACATGCGCCGCGAGATCGTCCGGACGCACCTTGGCAAGCGCGCCGCCGAAGCGGCCGATCGGGGTGCGAACGAAATCGCAGATATAAGCGTCGCGCAGTTCAGCCATCATTCGCTCCTTCAGGCGTTGCCGCCGTGGGCGGCTTTGGTACGCGCATGCAATTCGCGCAGAACTTTCAGTTCGGTTTCGTTCGGCGGCGGTGTTTCGCCGGCATCAGGCGCAAACTTGATCTGCCAGCCGGTCGCGGCGATCACCTGATCCTTGGTGACCCCAGGGTGCAGCGAGACGACCGTGAGTTCCTTCGTCTTGTCGTCCGGCTCCATCACGCACAGATCGGTGATGACCTTGGTCGGGCCTTTGGTCGTGACGCCGAGTTTCTTGCGGCTGTCGCCGCCCTCGCCGTGGCCGAGCGACGTGAAGAAGTCGATCTTCTCCACGAAGGCGCGTTTGGAATGCGCCATGGTGATGAAGATCTGGCCGCAGCTTGTCGCGATCTCCGGCGCGCCGCCGCCGCCCGGAAGCCGTACGCTCGGCTTCTCATAAGGGCCAACAACGGTGGTGTTGAGATTGGCATAGCGGTCGATCTGCGCGCCGCCGAGAAAACCCGTGGTGATACGCCCGCCCTGCAGCCAGTAGCGGAACATCTCCGGCACCGAGACGGTCGTGAGCGCGGTTTCGCAAAGCTCGCCGTCGCCGATGGAGAGCGGCAGCACGTTCGGCCGCGTTTCCAGCGTACCGGATTCGTAGATCAGGACAATGCCGGGGGCGTGCGTGTGGCGCGCGAGATTACAGGCCGCCGAGGGCGCGCCGATGCCGACGAAGCAGACGTCGTCGTTCGTGAGCGCACGCGCGGCGGCAACGGTCATCATTTCATTCGGCGTGAAGGTCTGGCTCATGGTCAGGCCACCTTCTTCGCGTGTGCCGCGAACACTTCGGGGCCTTTCCGGAGCACGTTCTCATCCATCCACGCGGTGAAAGTATCGCGCTCGCGCGCGATCTCATCCCACGCTTTATAGAAGGCGTTGTCGCGCTTGTAGTAGCCGTGGGTGTAGGAAGGGTGGGCGCCGCCCGGCACCTGCACCACCGCCTTCACAGTCCAGCTCGGCAGCACGACCGAATTCGGCGACGGTGGATTGAGTTCGTCCACGATCTCTTCGACCGTGACGACCGAGCGCCTTGCAGCCAGCACCGCTTCCTTCTGCACGCCGACGATCCCTTCGAGCAACACGTTGCCCTTCCTGTCCGCTTTTTGCGCGTGGATGATCGCGACATCAAGCTTTACCGCAGGCACTGTCGCAAGCTTCTCGCCGGTGTAAGGGCAAATAACTTCTTTGATGCTCGGATTTACGCGCGGGAGTTCCGCTCCGCGGTAGCCGCGGAATACCGCGAATGGCAGCCCTGCCGCCGCAGCATCGTAAGCGTTCGCCATCGCGGCGTGCGAATGCTCGACGATCTCGATCTGGTTCGGCCAGCCGTTCTGGTAGGCGTCCCGGAAACGGTGCAGCGAGCCGACGCCCGGATTGCCGCCCCAGGAAAACGTCATGCGCTCGGCGCAGCCCATGCCGATCAGCTGGTCGTAAATCAGATCCGGCGTCATGCGGATCAGCGAGAGGCGTTTGCGTTTCTGGCGGATGATTTCATGCCCCGCCGCAAAGGGAATGAGATGCGTGAAGCCTTCCATGGCAACCGCGTCGCCATCCTTCACGTTCGCTTCGATCGCCTGCGCGAGCGAGAGAAATTCAGCCATTGAAAGTTTCCACCGATTGCCTGCGGAGCACGACCGCTCCCGCATTGATTTTTTTAGGCCGGCGAACCTATGGCCGGGGTGAATCAGCGTCAAGAAAGCGGAAGAATCCCACCCGGAAGGGGTTTCGTTCCATAGGTTCAGAGGCCGCCGCCTGCGATCGTCCGCGGCCTTTAAGCCGCGCAGCTTCGGCCGGCCGAGTTAGCAGGGCTGGGATTTCGGGTATATTGCTTTCAGGCCGTAACCGATTGCGATTATAAATAAATGTCCGTTCGAAATTTTGTGCAGAATTCGCACCGGCTTCTCGGTCGCTTCGACATCATCTCAGGAACAGTCGTCGCAGCCGCTCTGCTGCTCGGCATTGCGTTTCTGACGATCGTCCGGCCCGATCCGGAACGCCTGTCCTGGCTCTTGCCCGAACATCAGGTGTCGTCTTTCGACAGCTTGCCGCAGCGCTACGCCTATTACGTTTTTCTCGGCGCCCTTATCGTAGGCGCGTTGCTGCTTCCGCTTCTGAGAAACCTATTCCCGTCAGAAGACGATCATCGGCACAAGCTCGCCGTGCGGATTGTTCTCCTCGCTCTCGCGGCTTCGTGTCTCGCCAGTCTTGCGAGACTGCATGAAGGGCACCTCTATATCCTCTTGGTCGCGCTCGCGGCCTATCTCGCGCAGCGCGGCTACAAGGTAATCCTTGCTCTCTTCGTTGCCGCGGTTGCTCTGCTCTCGCTGATCCCGGGCATCGCGGGCTCGCCCGTGCTGACCATTGCGGAGTTTCTTGGACAGAACGAGCACTACGAACCCTTCTTCTCGCAGGGTGACCGGCTCGCAAACGGACAGGAATTCTTCAAGGATATTTATCCTTACTATGGCCTCCTGTTTCCAACGATTGTCGGCATGTTCGCGAAATCCGGCCACGCGCTTTCCATTCTCGACCAGTGGAGGCTCGTACAGGTCGTTCAGATCGCGGGCTATCTGCTATTCCTCGGCGCGGCATGGATGCGAACCCGAGAAAGCCCGGTATCCGGCAGGCTGCTGGCGCTGCTGCTCGTGAGCTTGTGCATTGCGCCGTGGCTCTCGACGGCGGGAGAGTCGGTCATCAAGCCCACGCAATCCGCGGTGCGGTTCCTGTTCCTGCCGGTCTCGGTCCTCGTGCTGTGCTGGACCGAGCGAACCTCCGCAACATTCTTCAGCTTTTGCTTTGGCTTCTGCGCGGCATGCGCGCTCCTCACCAATCTTGAGGTCGGAATTGTCGTCACCGGCGGCATGGCGCTTGCGTGGCTCGTCCGCATGCGCGGCGAAACGCTTACCGGCTATCTCCGCGCGCTCGCGGCCGGGGCTGCCGCGGGCATCGTGGTGCTCTTACTATATGTGCTGATCTATTCCGCGGTTTTCGGAAAGGCTCCGTTCCCCACACAAGCAGGCGACCTGCTCGCCGCCATCTTTGCTGTCGCGGGTGGCTTCAACGGCGCAAGAATACACTTCCGCCCGCATATCCTCGTTATCCTGTGCTGCGCGGGATACGTCTTCGTAGAGGCGCTGCGATCGATCTTCGGCGAAAGAAGTGCGCGCGCCGCTTCGACCGATGCCGCGATTGCGGCCATGATCCTGCTGATCATGATTTACTACGTCAGCCGTCCGCTCGACGAAAATTCGTGGACGGCAGCAGCGCTGTTCATGCTGTTTCTCGCGCCGGCCATCGCGGATCAAACGCGGACCCTTCTTGCCGTCGCGGTTGCCGGAGTCCTTGTCGTTCCCATCAGCGCAAAGTTCAACGCGCGCTATCTTGCCGACCCGCTGCAGCCATCGAGATTCGCAATCGGCTGGCGTCATGGCTGCGCCGACGGCATGGCGATAGATAAGCCGGACATCTACTGCAAACAGTTTCTCGCCAAGGCGGAAGCCCTGAAGTCGATCGCGGCGCAGGGGTCGCTGATTTACTTTTCGGATGTGAGTTTGGCGATGCGCCGAATGACGGGCATCAGCCCTTCCCTGCCCGCGCCGAGCCTGTCCGCGTCCGCGAAAACCAATGCCGAGCTTTCGCTTCTGGCTGCGAGGATCGACCGTCTCAAGCCGCAGTTCATCCTGCGGGATAGCGACGGCTCGTTCGGAGTGCCGCCTGCGGCCACACGGAGAGCCGAGGAACGGCTATTGACGGCCTTGCAGTTTCGCTATTGTGCTCGCCCGGACAAGAACGGCTGGCGCGTGCTGGAGCGCCTGCCCGGCGACGCGAAGGTATGCCCCGTTGAATAGTGAGTCGAAGCGTTTTCTGGTGACTGGCGGCGCCGGCTTTATCGGAGCCACCGTCGTCCGCCACCTGATCGAGCACACGCCGCACCAGGTACTGGTCGTCGACAAACTTACCTATGCCGGAAACCTCGATTCGCTTGAGCCGGTTTCACGCAGCAACCGTTATCGTTTCGAGCACGCCGACATCGCCCATGCCGGATCGATGCAGAGGGTTTTCGAGGACTTCAAGCCGCACGCGGTCATGCATCTGGCCGCGGAAAGCCACGTCGACCGCTCGATTGATTCCCCGGCCCCGTTCATCGAGACCAACATCGTCGGCACCTATGTCCTGCTTGAGGTTGCCACGAAATACTGGCGCACGCTCGGCCCGAACGAGCGCGACAGCTTTCGCTTCCATCACATCTCGACCGACGAAGTGTTCGGTTCCCTGGGTGCCGAGGGGCTGTTCACGGAAGAAAGTCCGTATCGCCCGAACTCTCCTTATGCGGCGAGCAAGGCTGCGAGCGACCATCTCGTGAATGCGTGGCATGTCACGTTCGGCCTGCCGGCGGTTCTCTCAAATTCGTCGAACAACTACGGTCCCTATCAGTATCCCGAGAAACTCATTCCGACCGTGATCTTCAACGCCATGGGGAGAAAACCAATCCCGGTTTACGGGCGCGGCACCAATGTGCGCGACTGGATCCATGTCGAAGATCATGCTCGCGCGCTCGCGCTGATCGCCGAGCGCGGTGAGCCCGGCGCGTCCTACAACGTCGGGGCGGATTGCCAGCGCTCCAACATCGATCTGATCCACGCGCTCTGCAAAATTCTCGACGAACTGCTTCCGGACAACGGGCGCGGCTCACATGCGTCGCTGATCGAGTTCGTGACCGACCGCCCGGGACACGACGCGCGCTACGCCATCGATTCCAGCAAGCTGAAACGCGACCTGCAATGGCGCCCGGCCATCAGCCTTGCGGATGGCCTGCGATCCACCGTGCTTTGGTACCTGAACAACAGAGCATGGTGGGAGCGCCTGCGGGCGACCGGCTACAAGGGTGAGCGTCTGGGCCGTCTCGCGGCATCCGCGACGGCAAAGTAGAACCGCAGCGCCGATGAAAAAAGGCATTCCCTTCAACTGGCCCCCGCTCGTCGGCGGAGAGCTCGATGCCTTGCGCTCCGTGCTGGAGCGGCGGGAACTCACCGGAAACGGCCACTTCACGCAACTCTGCCAGCAGTGGATCAAGGATCGTCTTCATGTGACGGAGGCGCTGCTCACGCATTCCTGCACGGGCGCGCTCGAGATGGCAGCACTCCTCTGTAATCTCGTGCCCGGCGACGAAGTCATCATGCCCTCCTTCACATTCGTGTCCACCGCGAATGCGGTCGTCCTGCGCGGCGCAACACCCGTATTCGTGGACATCCGGCGCGATACCCTGAACCTCGACGAGAACCTGATCGAAGCCGCGATCACGCCGAGAACGAAGGCGATCTTCGTCGTGCATTATGCCGGCGTGCCCTGCGAAATGAAGAAGATCATGGAGATCGCGAAGCGGCACGGCCTTGTCGTCGTCGAGGATGCAGCGCAGGCACTGCTCTCAGAATACGAGGGAAAGCCCGCGGGCTCCATCGGCGACGCCGGATGCATCTCCTTTCATGCAACCAAGAACGTCGTCTCCGGCGAAGGCGGCGCCTTTGTCACAAGCCGGCCGGACTTCTCGGAACAGGCGCATGTGTTGTGGGAGAAGGGAACCAACCGGCGCGAGTTTCAGGACGGCCGCGTCGACAAATACACCTGGGTCGATCACGGATCTTCGTTCCTGCCGAGCGAACTGATCGCCGCGTTTCTTCACGTGCAGCTTTCTTCCGCGGATCGGATTATCGAAGACCGGCTGGCGTCATGGAACGCCTATCACGAACGCTTCGCTTCCCTCGAGCAGGTCGGGGCGATCGTGCGTCCGACGATCCCGGGTAACGTCACGCACAACGGGCACATCTATTACATTCTGCTGCCCGACGTTGAGGAGCGGACACGGGTAATCCGCGAACTCGCCGCGCGCGGCATCAACGCGGTTTTTCATTACGTTCCGCTGCACGACTCGCCCGCCGGGAAAAAGTACACCCGCGTGCACGGAACGCTTCCCGTTACGGAAGAAATGCATGCCAGATTAGTCCGGATGCCGTTATGGACAGGCATCGGGGACCAGGTGGAAATCGTCGCCGAAGCCGTGCACGACATCGTCCGCCGCACGTGACCGCAATGCGCTAGCGCGGCTTTCGTGCGACCACAATTCTGGAACCGCCCGCCGGCAGCGGCATCCCGAGCAAACTCAACGTCACTTCCGCCTGTAACGCACCGCGCAGGATTGCATTCAGCGCGGGCGGCAAATTGAACTCCGGGTTCGATTCTTCGCTTGAGATCGGCGCCCGGTTGCGCGACATAAGCCGGCTTGCCGCCATCAGCGGCAGCAGGAACGATGTGTAGGAGTTCGAGAACAGGATTTCGAAACCGGCGCGGCGCACCTTCTCCTGCAACTCGTTCCTGCGGTAGCGGCGTTGGTGGAGCGCGATTTCATCTTCGCGCGACCACAGGAACGGATGCTGCGGAACCGCGAGCACCGCGCCGCCTCCGGGTCTCAGCGCGCTGAAGATTTCGGCGAGCGCCTTTTCGTCGTCCGGGATGTGTTCGAGCACATCGAAAGCGCCGACGACATCGAAGGCGTTGCGCGCCGGAATTTGGGTCGCATCCATCTGCACGAATTCGGCGGAGCTGTCGGCGCGCTTACGCGCATAGGCGAGACCGGCTGGATGCAGCTCCGAACCGACGATCCTGGACCAGCTTTTCGATTTCGCGACGGCGGAGAGTACGAACCCGGTGCCGCAGCCCACCTCGAGAAAATCTCTCGACGCCGGAAAATATCTCCCGATGAGGGAAGTCAGCAGCCGATTGCGCGGTTCGAACCAGAAATGGCCGGCTTCCCGGCCGGCCAGCGGCTCAAAACCCAATGGATTCATCCCGACTTCGGTGTCGGCAAGCGCGGGCGCGAACATCGGAATCCCGTCGCGGGATTCGACGCGATGGTTGCACGAGCCGCAACGCCAGGAATCCGGCCAGATTTTTTCCGCGGCGCCGATCGTCTCACCAGCACTGCAATGCGGACAGAGGCGCTCTCCGGTGCTCATGCCGAGAGGAATACGATCAGGACGCCGAGCGCGATGACGAAAAGTCCCGTAAGGCGCAACGCGGAAAGATTCTCGCCGAGAAACAGCGCGGCCGCGAGCGGAACCGCGACAAAGACGAGCGCCAGTGCCGGCTGCGCGACGCTGAGACTGAGATGCCGCAGGGATAAGACGTAAAGCCCCATGCCCAATACTGTCGCGACCGCGGCTGTCCAGATCAGCTGATCCGCAACAAGCCGGAGCAGTAAATTCACAGAGCTTACGTTTTGATCGACGCCACCCAGTGCGCCGACCCTACTTTTCACGATGACGTTCGAGTAGGTGACGAGAACGATGGCTGCGAGCAATTGCAAAACTGGTGTCATGTCCGGGCCATCAGCGCCTGTAAATTTCCTGAACGATCGATCGTGGCCGGTCTTTCACCTCGTCCAGGATCAGCTTGATATAGAGTCCCAACACGCCGGTGAAGAACGCATTCACGCTCGAGAAGAACACGATAGCGGCGATGATCGACGTCCAGCCGTCCTGCACCGGACCAAACAGCGCACGAACGATCACGAACGCGCCGAATAGAAAGCCGGACAGCGATAAAATCGTGCTGAACCAGAACACCAGAAAAAGAGGCCGCGCGGTGAAGCTCGTCACGGCCAGCATCAACAAAGACAAACGCCTGCGAAACGAGTACGTCGTCTGCTTTCTGCTTCCCTTCTCGAATTCGTGCAGCGACCGCTTGTAACCTGTCAGCAAACCCAATGGCACGAAGACGGGATTGCGATCCCGAAACAGCAAGAATGACTTGAGATATCTTCTTGTCATCAACTGCATCGTCGATACGTTTCGAGGCAGATTGACCTCGGACAGCTTGCTGAAGATCCAGTAGAACAGCCGGCCCGTCAGCCTTTCGATCCGTCCGCCTTTTCGCATTTTCTGGATGCTCAATACGACGTCGGTGTTCTCGGCTTTCATCAAGTCGTGCATGGCCTTGATGTTTTCCGGCTCCTCTTCGAGGTCGCTGTCGATAACGAAGATGATGTCGCCACGAGATACTTCGAGGCCGGCGATCAGTGCTTTGTGGTGACCGAAGTTCCTGCTTAGCTGGACGAGCACAATCCGCTTGTCGCCATCAACCGCGTCACGCACAATTTCAGCGGAGCGATCAGGCGAGCCGTCGTCGACTACGATCAATTCCACTCTTTCGTCTATCGCAGACGCAGCCGCCAAGGCGCGGCGTAGAAACTCCTGGATACAGTCCTCTGATCGAAAGGCCGTGGTGACGATACTCAACCTAGGAGTTTCGCCGCGTTCGGCCGGCGGGCGTTCAGCTTGATTCATAGTGCGCTTCGCAATTCGCTAAACTCGTAAGGATGGTTGGCCACAACGCTGCCGCTTCGCAGCCTTTCTATTAGGTATTTCCAGCTTCGCGGATTTACCGCAGCAAGAATCCTTGTATCTGGCTTCTCTTGCCTGAACGCATCCAGCGACAGAAGCGGCTTGCCGCGATATTCGGGCTGCGGTGCATTATCTACCACGAAACATTCAGCCGCGCCGATAATCCCCGGGCAGTATGCGCTTAGCAAGTCCGCATACTCGCCGATTCCGAAAATGGCGTATCGATCGCTGCCGATCTGATTTCGAACGCCCTGCTCAAGCGTGGCCCACCCTTTGAGATACCGGCCGCGCCCCTCCGAAAGCTCCTGAAACGAAGCCGCCGAGCCAGCGCTCGGCTCCTGTGCTGAACCGTCCGGGGCAAGCACAAACAGCTGGAAGCCTTCTTGCCCGTTTCCCAACGTAGCGGAGTGCAGCATCTTGAGACCCGCCTGACTTGCCGCGCGCTCGAAAGACGTCACGGAGAACGAGGACACGTGATCGTAGAAGAGCAGCTCCGAGTGAGGATAGTTTCCGTCAGGACAGATAACCAGAATTGTGCCGCGCTCGTTTATCGAATCCCGGCATGTCTTTAGGAACGCGACGGGGTCCAGCGCATGCTCGATCACGTTCACGGAAATTGCAAAATCAGCGTCTTTCACCAGTGGCACGCTCGATTCCGCGTAGGATTCTATGATCTCGACATATTTACCGTTGAGTTCTCTCGCCTTGTTCGCGAGCTTTGGCGCCGGTTCGATTCCGACGAGTCTCCGTGGTTGCCACTTCTGCGAAATCTTCCGCAGAAGGTGACCAGTTCCGCAACCGAACTCCACGACAACATGCCCGCGCTCTATATGCCGGTCCAACGAACCAAGATGCTCGGAAATATGTTCGCAGTAACCTGAGGCGCGATCCGCATCCGCGCTCTTATCCCGTAACCCCAAACTGTACGCATCGCCGTAGAGTTCGCGCAGTTGATTGTCCTGTATCGGCTCGACATGAAAGCCGTGGCCGCAATCGTTGCAGGAAGCCTTGCCTAAAGGGCGAGGAACGATTGCACCATCGCTGATCATGGAGCTCTGCGCATTTGGATTTGTAAGGGGCAGAACATGGACGCTTCTGCAAATCGGGCAATTGAGATTGCGTAGCACCATCTTCGCGCCCAGCACGTATCGTGGGGCACAAAAATGCCCTTTAAATAGCACTAGCATTACAGTATGTTAGCAGCAAGCATCGCATGTCGATGTCCCGCTTTCGCCCCGATGAACTCTTTCACGAGACCGCTATGAAGGATTTGCCAATTGTCCTGTTCGGGGCCGGCGAGATGGCTCAAGTCGCAGCGTTTTACTTTCGTCGTATTGGCCGCAAGGTTGCGGCATTTACGGTCGATGCGCAGTACGTGAAAGAAGATACGTTCGAAGGCGCGCCTGTTGTCGCGGTCGAGGAGATCGCACGTGCAGCTCCGCCTACGGAAAATTACGGTTTCGTTGCGCTTTCCTTTACGAGAATGAACGACCTCAGGACAGAGAAGGTCGTAACGATGCGCGATATGGGATATCCGCTCACGACTTACGTGAGCCCGGACGCAACCAACTTCGCCACGAGCGTCGGCGAGAATTGTTTCATTCTTGAAGACAACACGCTCCAGCCATTCGTTCGCATAGGCAACAATGTCACGTTGTGGAGCGGCAATCATATCGGACATCACTCGACAATCGAAGACAATGTATTTCTTACCTCGCATGTCGTCGTTTCAGGCGGAGTAACGGTCGGGGCCAACAGCTTTGCCGGCGTCAACGTCACAATTGTCGACCATGTAAAGATAGCGCCCTATTCGCTGCTCGCGGCCGGTTCGCTGATCCGGGAAAGCACGGAGCCTGAATCCGTTTATCTTCCAAACGGATTCACCGAAAAGCGAAAGATACCGAGCCGGCGTATCAAGCAGATCTGAAATTGGCTTGAAAGAAATATCGATGCAGCAGAACTGGAAGCCGCTCGGGCAGCTCGTGAAGGCGCCGCTAGATCTGCCGTGGGCAAAAACGCATGCCGCATATCCGACATATCTGGAGCGCGCCGGTCAGCGCGGCACCATCTTCTTCTCGCCACGCGATGAATTCGGACGCTCGCATGTTGCTGCGATCGATGTCGAGATTCAGGGAGACAACGTCCGTCTGACTTCCGAAGTTCAGGGGCCTTTTATTTCTCCCGGCGCGCGCGGCGAGTTCGACGCCGACGGCGCAAGCATTTCTTGCATTATTCGGGAAGGCGGCGATCTCTTCGCCTACTATCTAGGCTGGACCAAAGGCGACAGCGTTCCTTTCGCAAACTTCATCGGGCTCGCAATCGCAAAAGGCGATAGTGGAAAGTTTGAAAAACTTTCCAACGTGCCGATCGTCGGCAGGACGATCGAGAACCCGATCTGCGTCGGATACCCTTGGGTCTATCGCGTTGGCGATGCCTGGCAGATGTGGTTCGGATCCCATCTTTTATGGGGAGAAAGGCGCCTGGAAATGGAGCACGTCCTGAAAAGGGCGGCGTCAAACGACGGCATCCATTGGACTCCCGAGAAGGCCATTGTCGTAGGCCTGGACCGCGCAACTTCTCCCGAGGAGTACGCGATCTCGAGACCTACCGTATTGTCGCACAACGGTAGACTATTGATGTGGTACGCACGGCGCTCGCCGAACTACAGTTTGGGTTTCGCTTGGCAGCACAACGACGGTTCGTGGCGCCGCGCCGACAGCGCTCTTCAATTTGGACAGAGCGATGCGTGGACGGAGGGCACGCGCACCTATCCTTGCGTTTTCAAGCAAGGCGGCGAATTTTACATGCTCTATAATGGAAGCGGTTACGGTTTAACCGGATTTGGAATAGCCAGACTGACAAATCCGGATTCGCTCAATCTCGGCTAGCTGGCTTTCTTCCGTCTCGATTCAAGGTAGTCCTTGACCGAACGGATGCCCTCATAACCGAAGCCCAACAATTGTTTGGTCTCGGCGTCCGCAGGGAAGTCCGGGCCAAGACAACCAGATATCTCGATCTGCTGCCGAATGATCGGCGTAGTATAGACGTGGTTTACCGCGCGGCGATCCGTGTTCGTCCGGTTCGGCCCGCCAGAGTGATAGACCATGCAATCAAGCACCAGAAAGTTGCCGGCCTCCGCCACCAGAGTCCTTTGCTCTTTCTGAACGACTTCGTCTGACGGAAATTCTTCGATCTGGTGAGAACTCGGAATTACGAGAGTTGCGCCGTTTTCAATCGTGAAATCGTCTACGCAAAACAGCGCATTTATCGCCAGCGGCCGGGAACTGACGAAGTGCTGATAGGGCAGGTCGCGGTGCCATTTCGCCTGATTGTAGGTCTTGCCGGCGGGATTGATGACGCCATTCTGCTGGTTCAGCAGAATGTTCTTTCCGATCATTCGCCTTCCGATGGAAAGTATCATCGGATTCATCGCAAGCTTGAGAAACCTCGCGTCCAGCGCCAAAGGAAGCCGAATTGTATTCTGTTCGTCGATCGCCGTCAGCGACTCAAGCCCATACGTATTCTTTGTAGCGGAATTTACGCGATCGAACGCCTCTCGGATTTCCTTGATTTCATCCGGCCTCAATCCGGACTTCACGATCGCAAATCCGTACCGGCGCAGATATTCAACCGCCGAGTCCAGTTCGTCGACGTTAACCCTGCGCTCGTGAACGCCGTAATGCTGGACCGCGGGGATATTCACGCCAATCTCCATATTTCGAGAGCCGCCGCCTGAAGCAAGACACGCGCTCGACAGACTGAAACGGGTATCATGTCCCGCCAAGTCGAGCAGGCGGCGAGCATAATGCACCACCGATACCTTGCCAACAATGCCTACTGCCGTGTTTCAAAGTGTCCGCCCAAGTTGAAGGTGACTGTCTCTGCAGTTTCTTGGTACCAGTTGAACCATGAAACGCATTGCCATCATCCAGTCGGCTTACATTCCCTGGCGCGGTTTCTTTGACCTGATCGCGCGCTGCGACGAATACGTGATCTTCGATACCGTCCAGTTCGCGAAGCGGCACTGGCACAACAGGAACAAGCTGGTCACGCCGAACGGCCCGGTCTGGCTTACAATTCCGGTCGCGACGAAGTCGAAGTTCGAGCAGGCCATCGATGAGGTGTCGTTCAGCGAGCCGTGGGCCGACAAGCACTGGCGGAGCTTTGCCGCCAACTACGCGCGGGCGCCGTTCTTCGCCGAACTCGGACCCCAGTTCGAGCAGCTCTATCGCCTCGCCGGCGAGAAAAGCCTGCTCACCGAAACGAACGAGATTTTTCTCCGGGGCATCTCGCGCATCCTCGGCATTTCCACCGCGATCACGCGCGACCGCGGCTACGAGCCGCAAGGCGCGCGAAGCGAAAGGCTGCTCGATATCTGCAGGAAAGCGGGCGCGACCCATTACCTGAGCGGACCTTCCGCCCGCTCGTATCTCGACGAAAGCCTCTTTGCGGATGCGGGGATCAAGGTCGAGTGGATGGAGTATCCAGCCTATCCGCCTTACCCGCAGGTGTGGGGCGAATTCGAGCCTGCCGTTTCCGTGCTCGACATGCTGTTCAACGCCGGCCCCGATTGCCGGCAGCTATGGCGCACGCAATAGCGCGGGCTACTGCGCCCCCGCGAGCAGGCCGTCCAGATACGCGCGATAGCTCGAATTCGGCATGCGGCCAACGAGGCTTTCGGTTTGCTCGCGCGTAATCAGGCCGAGGCGCCAGGCGACTTCCTCCGGACATCCGATTTTCAGGCCCATCCGTTCTTCGATCAGTTTCACGTACTGCGCGGCATTGAAAAGGTTGTCGGTGGTGCCGCCGTCCAGCCAGGCGACACCACGGCCGAGCGGTCTTACCGTCAGGCGGTCTTGTTCGAGGTAAGCCCGGTTCACGTCGGTGATTTCGAGTTCGCCGCGCGCGGACGGCTTGAGGTTTGCGGCGATACCCATGACGTCCGCGGGGTACAGGTAAAGACCGACAACGGCATTCCGCGAAATAAACTGCTTCGGCTTTTCGACGATCCGCACCGGCCTCAGGTCCGGCGCGAGCTCCACCACGCCAAAGGAAGACGGATCTGCGACATCGACGCAAAATACCGTGGCGCCTTTGCTTTCCGACAAGGATTTGCGGAGCACCGCCGGCAGCCCCGAGCCGTAGAAAATATTATCGCCGAGGATCAGCGCGATATGCGCGCCTCTCAGTTTCTCCTCCGCGACAAGCAAACCCTCCGCGATACCGCCGGGTTTCAGCTGCTCGGCATATTCGATCGAGAGGCCCCACTGCGAACCGTCGCCGAGAAAGCGCTCGAACTGAGGCAGCGAAACCGGATCGGATACGATGACGAATTCCGTGATCCCCGCCAGCATGAGCGTCGTCAGCGGATAATAGATCATCGGCTTGTCGTAGACGGGCAACAGGTGCTTGTTGAATTGATGCGTCAGCGGGAAAAGTCTGCTCCCCGTTCCGCCAGCCAGCACGAGACCTTTCCAGCTCACTTCACTGCCCTCAATAAAATTTGGATTCTTCTAACACTGAAATAACGCCCGCTCGGGCAAGTGCAATGCCATGATGGCATGTATCGGATTGAAATCTCTCAGGCCGAGAGAAGAGATGGTGCCTAGGGGCGGAATCGAACCACCGACACTGCGATTTTCAATCGCATGCTCTACCAACTGAGCTACCTAGGCATCTCGCGATCGGGGCCGAGGCCCCGTCGAAAGCCGCGCGGTTATAGAGTCTCACCTCGTGACTTGTCCAGACGGAGAAACGGAGGGCCGGAAACCCTAATTCTCCTCGTCTTTCCGGGGCTTAGGTGCAGCAGGCTCAGCGCTTTCGGCTCCGTCTTCCTCCGAATCCTCGCTGCCGGCAATCACATAGCCGCCCGAGAGCCAGCGGTGCAGATCGACATCGGCGCAGCGCTTGGAGCAGAAGGGCCGGAACTTCTCCGAGACGATCCTGCCGCAGATCGGACAGAGCCCTCGTGCTCCGATTTTTCGCGGGTACCCATTTCCGTTCTCAGGCATATTTCAGCGTGACCCCGCCATCGACCACAAGCTCGATACCGGTAATGTAGCGGCTCTCGTCGGAAGCCAGAAACACCGCCGCGTTCGCGACATCCCAGGCATCGCCCATCTTTCCCATCGGCACCTGTGCAGCGCGCGCAGCCCACATCTTCTCGACGTCGCCCTTGCCATAGGCCGCCTTCAGCGCGGGAGAATGCTCGACCATCGGCGTCTTCATGAGACCCGGCAGGATCGCGTTCACGCGGATATTCTTCTTCGCGTATTGCGCGGCGGTCGCACGGGTCAAATGATTGAGCGCGGCCTTGGTCGCGTAATAGGTCGGATAATCGACGCCGGTATAGCGGATGCCAGCAATCGACGAGATGTTGACGATCGAACCGCCGCCCTGCTTTTCCATGAGCGGGATCACGTGTTTCATCGAGAGCATCGCGCCTTTCAGGTTCACGTCGAAAATGCGGTCCCATTCGGATTCGGAAATTTCGACAACGCTCCCGACTTCGGCGAGACCGACATTGTAATCCAGGACATCGATGCGGCCGAAAAATTCCGCTGCAGCGTTCACCATCTGCTTGATGTCCTCGCCTTTCGCGACATCGGCTCTGATCGCGATCGCGTCGCCGCCTTCCTTCTGGATGAGATCGACCGTTTCCTGTGCGGCTTCCAGCCGATAATCGGCACAGGCGACTTTCGCACCCTCGCGCGCAAATGCGACCGCGGTCGCTTTGCCGTTGCCCCAGCCGGGACCGGAGGAGCCCGCGCCGACGACGAGCGCGACTTTGTCTTTCAGACGGCCAGCCATTTCAGTTTCCTCGCGCTTTTCCTGCCGCATCGCGTTCGCGCAGTTCGGTCTTCAGAATCTTTCCGTAATTGTTCTTCGGCAGCGCATCGACGAATACATAATGTTTCGGCCGCTTGAAGCGCGCAATGTTCGAAAGGCAGAGCGCGTCGAGTTCCTGCTCGCCCGCGTCACCGACGACATAGGCGACGACGATCTCGCCCCACGCGGCATCCGGGCGGCCGATGACGGAGACTTCGCGCACCTTGTCGTGCTTAAGCAAGATCTCCTCGACTTCGCGCGGATAGATATTGCTGCCGCCGGAGATGATCATGTCCTTCGAGCGGTCTTTGAGCGTCAGATAGCCGTCCTCGTCGAAGGCGCCGACGTCGCCGGTATGAAGCCAGCCGTTTGTGAGCGTCTTCGCGGTCGCTTCCTCGTTCTTCCAGTAGCCCGCCATCACGACGTCGCCGCGGCAAAGTATTTCGCCGATCTCGCCCGCGGGAAGCGGTTCGTCATTCGCATTTCCCACGCGCACCTCGAGGCACGAGTAAGGCGTGCCCGCCGAGCCGATTCGTTCGATCCAGCGCGGGTGAGAACTGTCCGCGACTTCGCGTTTCGAAAGTTTCGTGATCGTCATCGGGCTTTCACCCTGCCCGTAGATCTGCGCGAGCCGCGGCCCGAAGCGATCGAGCGCACGGCGCACGTCCTCGACATACATCGGCGCACCGCCCCAGACGAAAGTGCGGATGTTCCCGGCATTGCAGTCGGCGTTGCTGTCGACCAGCCGCTTGATCATGGTCGGTGCCGCGAACATCGACAGACGCGGCCATTTCCCGATCAGCTCGAAAATCTCTTCCGGGTCGAACGCGCCCGATTCCGGCACCACGTTCACGCCGCCCTTCGCGATATGAGGCATGATGTACATGCCCGAGCCGTGGCTCATGGGCGCCGCATGCAGGATCGGATCGCCGGTATTGGTTTCATCGACCTCGCTCAAATAGGCGTGCGAGGCCCAGTTCAGATTGCGGTGTGTGAGCATCGCGCCTTTCGGGCGTCCCGTGGTGCCCGAGGTGTAAAAGAGCCACGCGAGATGCTCGCCCGGAACTTCCGTCACGGGAACGGGGTCGGCCGCGAGCAGCCGCTCGTAATCCGCGCTCTTGATGCGGATCAGTTTCTCCAGCGTCTTCGGCGCGTGCGCGGAAACTTCCGCTTCCATGTCTTCGGAAACCAAGCAGACCCGCGCGCCGGAGTGTTCGAGAATGTAGCCGAGCTCCGCGCCATGCAGCTTCGCATTCGCAGGCACGCCGGAAAGCCCCGCGTGCATGATGCCGAACATGATCGCAACATAGTCGGGCTGGTTCTTCGAGATGATCGCGACGCGATCGCCCGGCTTGAGGCCGAACGAGAGCAGCCCGCCCGCGAGTTTCGCTGCGCGCAGCGAAAGCGCGCGATAGTCGTAGACGATCCTCGTGCCGAAGCCGATTGCCGGCGCATCCGGGATTGCGCGCCCTGCCCTTGCCAGCCAATGCGCGAGATTCATGTATCCAGCCCCGCCCAGTTGGAGTGAACGGGAAATCCATTGCCCGCCAGCAGGGACGCCGTTTCGTAAAGCGGCATGCCGACCACATTCGGATAGGAGCCTGAGAGTTTCACGACAAAACTCCCGGCAATTCCCTGGATTGCGTAACCGCCCGCCTTGCCGCGCCACTCGCCGGAAGCAAGGTACGAGTCGGTTTCAAGCGAAGATAGCCGCTTGAACCGGACGCGCGACTCCACGAGCCGCGTCTTCAGCGCGTTCCGCGGCGTTACGAGACAAACGCCGGTGTAGACGCGATGCGTCCTGCCCGAAAGCAGCCGCAGGCAGGCGGCAGCCTCTTCCTCGCGATCCGGCTTCGGCAGAATTCTGCGGCCGACCGCGACCACCGTGTCCGCTGCAAGGATGTAGGCGTCGCGCACCGCTTCGGTGCCGCGTACACGCTCGATCACATTCTCGGCCTTCTCGCCTGCAAGCCTCTGCGCCAGCGCGCGAGGCAATTCGCTGCGTTTCGGCGTTTCATCCATTTCCGCGGTGAACACCGAATCCGGCGCAAGGCCGATCTGCGCGAGCAGCGCGAGACGGCGCGGCGAACCGGAAGCCAGCACGAGTTTGGGACGAGCGATCATTCAGGCAGCATTCTTCTTGCTTGCAGGAGAGCATAACCGGGCGGAGGGCCGTCAGGGAAGCGGCGGGCTAGAGCTTGGGGTCGAAGCGCTGCTTGATCTTGCGGACCAGTTCGTCGCGCACGTTGCGATAGGCCTCGAGCTTCTGCTGGCGGCTTCCTTCTTCGATGGTCGGATCGGTCGTCGGCCAGTATTCGACTTCGATCGGCAGCTTGCGCGTGAGCTCCAGGGCGCGGTGGTGCGCCTGCGGGGAAAGGCTGATCGCGAGATCGAAATTCAATCCTTCGTCGTCTTCGCGCTCCTCGACAGTCGCGGGCTTGTGTTTCGAAAGGTCGATGCCGATTTCTTCCATCACCGCGGTGACGAAGGGATCGCTCTCGCCTTTGCGGACGCCGGCGGAGCTCGTGTAGATCGATTTGCCGAAGTAGTGCTTCGTGATGGCCGCCGCCATGGGCGAGCGGATCGAATTCTGCCCGCACAAAAAAAGCACCGCTTGCGGGCGCTTCTGGCCGGGCCTGTCTTCCATCGAAGCGTCAGCCTTTCCAGTGCAGGGCGCAGATTAACGTGAACAGGCGCCGCGCGGTGTCGAAATCGACGACGATCTTGTCGGTCAAACGCTCCATCAGTATCCGCGAGCCTTCGTCGTGCAGGCCGCGGCGGCCCATGTCGATCGCCTCGATCTTCTGCGGCGTCTCGGTCTTGATCGCCGAGTAATACGAATCGCAGATCATGAAATAGTCGCGCACCACCTTGCGCAGCGGCGTCAGCGACAGCAGGTGCGTGATCACTTCACCGCCGTCCTCGCGCGCAATCGCAAGCACGAGCCGCTGCTCGGACAGCGAGATATTGAGTACATAGGGGCCGCTGTCGTCGCCGGCGGGCTCGAAGTGATTGCTCTCGATCAGATCGTAGATCGCAATCGCGCGCTCGTGTTCGACATCCGGGTTCGAACGGCCGATCGACTGCTCGTCAAGCTTGACCGAGACGAGCCGCTTTCGGGGATCGGCGTTTTCGGTCATGCCCGCGTCTCCGGTCAGTTCCGGTTCATGCGAATGGAGATCGAGCGGGCATGCGCCTGCAACCCCTCGGCTTCCCCGAGTGCCATTGCGGCATCCCCAAGTGCGCGAAGCTGATCCGCCTCGCATTTCAGGATCGAGGAGCGCTTCATGAAGTCGAGCACACCGAGACCCGACGCATAGCGCGCGGCGCGCGCGGTCGGCAGCACGTGGTTCGAACCGCCGACATAGTCGCCGATGGCTTCGGGCGTGAATTGCCCGAGAAAAAACGCGCCGGCATTGCGGATCTTCTTCATCAGGCCTTCCGCGTCCGCCGTCATGATCTCGAGATGCTCGGCGGCGATACGATCGGCGAGCGCGGGCGCTTCGGAGAAATCCTTGAGCAGAATGATCGCGCCGAAGTTCTGCCAGCTCTCGCCCGCAATCTTCTCGCGCGGCAAGGTTTTCAGCTGCGATCCGACCGCCTTCATCACCTCGGCAGCGAGCGAACGGCTGTCGGTCATCAGAATCGATTGCGCCGCCTCGTCGTGCTCCGCCTGCGCGAGCAGGTCGGCTGCGATCCAGTCCGGGTTCGCGTTACCGTCCGCGATCACAAGCACTTCGGAAGGACCCGCGACCATGTCGATACCGACGCGGCCGAACACGAGACGCTTTGCGGCGGCAACATAGGCGTTGCCGGGACCGACGATCTTCGCGACCGGCGCGATCGTCTTCGTGCCATAGGCGAGTGCTGCAATCGCCTGCGCGCCGCCGACGCGATAGATTTCGGTGACGCCCGCGAGTTTCGCTGCGACCAGCACGAGCGGATTGATCGCGCCATCGGGCGCGGGCACGCACATGGCGACACGCGGCACGCCTGCGACCATTGCCGGCACCGCATTCATTAACACCGAAGACGGGTAAGCGGCCTTGCCGCCGGGCACATAGATGCCGACGCTTTCCAGCGCGCTCCATCGAAACCCGAGTTCCACGCCCAGAGGGTCAACGTAGCGCTGGTCCTGCGGCACCTGTTTTCTGTGATGCGCTTCGATACGGTCTTTCGCGAAGTGAAGCGCGTCCAGCGTCTTTCTGTCCGCGCTCCGGAACGCCTTCTCGATTTCAGCCTCTGAAATCCGGATCGTTTCGGGCTTCAGATCCACGCGGTCGAACTTCTTTGAATATTCGATCAGCGCATCGTCGCCTCGCGTTTCGACGCCACGCAGAATTTCGCGCGCGGCGCTGTCTACGTCTTCGGACGCCTCGCGCTTCGAGCCGAGGAAGGTCTCGAACCGCGCCGCGAAATCGGAAGCGCTCGTATCCAGGGTAATCGGCATGCTGCGCGCCTTCCGTCAGTCGTGTTGCGGGCGTTTTTTGGCCGCCCACTCCGGCCCAAGATCGCGCATCGCCATCTCGATGCATTCGACATCGAGCTGGACCGCGGCATCGCCGGAAAAATAAAGCGTGATCGTGCCGGAAGGCGCGTCCTTCTCTGCGAATTCTACCGCGAGAAGATTGACGACCGCTTTCTCGTCCTTGAGGTCGAGATTGCGCGTGCGTGCGGCAAGCACCCGCTCGAAATGCAGCCCGGCGCGGCGGCGCACGGCCTTTTCCTGCTCGCTCGCGGCGATCCAGTCGAAGCGGTTCACGACCATCGCGAAGCGCTTCTCGGCGGGCAGGTAGACCATCTCGCTTGCCTTGGCGACGGCATCCTGCAGATGCGCGGAGATGATCGCGAGATCCTCGCTCTCCATCGCAACCAGTTTCAGAAGATCGTTGTTCGCCGGCATCGCGTTTCGCCTCGTCGCCCCCGCGAGATAACGGCGGGAGCACCGTTCCGCAAGAAGGCGACTTTACAGGATTAGCCCGATACGCGCTCGATCTGGGCGCCGCAGCGGGCGAGCTTCTGCTCCAGCCGCTCGAAACCGCGGTCGAGATGATAGACGCGGTGGACGGTGGTTTCGCCCTCGGCCGCGAGTCCGCCGATCACGAGCGACACGGAAGCGCGCAGATCGGTCGCCATGACCGGGGCACCCTTGAGCCGCTCCACGCCCATCACGGTCGCGATATCGCCGTCGAGCGCGATCTTCGCGCCGAGCCGCGCCAGTTCCTGCACGTGCATGAAGCGGTTCTCGAAGATCGTTTCGCGGATATGCGAGACGCCCTTGGCGCGCGACATCAGCGCCATGAACTGCGCCTGCAGGTCGGTCGGGAAGCCCGGGAACGGTTCGGTCGTAATATCGACCGGCTCAATACCCGCGCCGTTGCGCGCGACCCGCAGTCCTTCGTTGGTGACGGTGATTTTGGTCCCGGTTTTCCGCAAGACCTCGAGGGCTGCGGAAAGCAGTTCCTCGCTGGCACCCGCGAGCATCACGTCGCCGCCGGTCATGGCGACGGCCATCGCATAGGTGCCGGTCTCGATACGGTCCGGCAGCACGGAGTGACGCGCGCCCTTGAGCTTGTCGCAGCCCTGAATGCGGATCGTGGATGTGCCTGCACCTTCGATCTTCGCGCCCATCGCGGCGATACAGTCGGCGACGTCCTTCACCTCCGGCTCGCGGGCGGCGTTCTCGATCACGGTCTCGCCCTTCGCGAGGGCCGCGGTGAGCAGCGCGGTGTGGGTCGCGCCGACCGAAACCTTGGGGAAGGAAATCTTCGCACCGCGCAGGCCGCCTTTGGCCTTCGCGATCACGTAACCTTCCTCGATCTCGATATCGGCACCGAGCGCGCGCAGCGCATCGAGATGGAAATCGACCGGCCTGGTTCCGATCGCGCAGCCGCCGGGCAGCGAGACCTTCGCCTGGCCCATGCGGGCCAAGAGCGGCCCGATCACCCAGAAGCTCGCCCGCATCTTGGAAACGAGATGATAGGGCGCGGTGGTATCGACGATGTTTTTCGCGGAAAGCTCGAAGGTCTGGCCGGCGTGCTCGTCGTCGCCGGCGCGCTTGCCGGAAACCATGATGTCCACGCCGTGATTGCCAAGGATGTATTGCAGGAGGCCGACGTCCGCGAGGCGCGGCACGTTGTCGAGGATCAGCTTCTCCTCGCTAAGCAGGCTCGCGATCATGAGCGGCAGGGCGGCATTCTTCGCCCCCGAAATGGGGATCGTGCCGTTCAGGGCGCGGCCGCCGTGGATCCGGATGCGGTCCAACTCTTTCTCCTTCGGCAGCGCCGATTTCTCTTGATTTTGTAGTTCCTAGCCGAGGGGGTCCGGCGAAACAATGGCAGCGGCAGCAGGGCGGTTATTCGCGGCGGGGGCCGGGTTCCGGCTCAAGCGCGGGCTTCTCCTCCCGAACCGGCTTTTCGGCCCGCGCGCGCGTCTGCGCCTTGCGGCGCTTGAGGTTTTCGCGGAGTGCCGCGGCCAGCCGGGCCTCTTTTGCGGCATCCGAGGGATTGGCCTTTTTGTTCATAAAACCCCGGTATCCCGCTCGGCCGGGGGTTTCAAGCTTTGCTTGCGGGGGCTGACCCCCTATGGCAAACCCTGCCCGCTCGCGGTCGGCTTACGGCCCCTGCGATTTGCCGGAACGCTGTGGTAGCTCAGTGGTAGAGCACTCCCTTGGTAAGGGAGAGGTCGAGAGTTCAATCCTCTCTCACAGCACCAGCGCCTGTTTCGATGGAATTCGTAGTTAACCAGCCGCATTGCTGCGAAATGCATCGACTGTCTTAAATTATCGACAACGACTCGCTGCGAACATGCCCGCGTAACTGTTTCTCGGGTACCGGCCGCAATCGATGTTCGCCTCGCTCTACCGCTCCGCGCCCCAGACACCGGACGAAGCTGCCTTACTTCGTGCCGCACTCCATGACGCCAATTTCGGTGTTGTCATTCTCGACGTCGAAATGCGTGCGACCTACATCAATCCAGCTTTTCGCAGGATGTGGCAGCTTCCGGATGCCAAGGCCGATGCCAATCCCGCGTTTGTTGCGCTGATGTATCACGGGCGCGACACCGGCGCTTACGATATTCCAGCAAGGAACGTGGATGTTTATGTTGCCGAGCGCGTGGCGCACGTAAAATCCGGCGACCCGCAGCCGCGCGACCTCCGGCTGCGCGACGGCCGTGTCGTGCGCTTCCAGTGCGCGGCATTGCCTTCCGGCGGGCGCATGCTGAGCTATACCTACGTCACCGATATCGTGCGGCACTCCGACGAGCTCGAGACCCTCGAGGTCGCGCTGAACAGCGTCTCCGAAGGCGTGATGATTTTCGATCCGCATTTGCGGCTTCAGTTTATCAACCGGTCGGCGCTCTCAACCTGGAAATTCGACGAAGCGTGGATCGCCACGAAGCCGACCTTCCCGGAGATGGTACGCGAGGCACGCTGGACGGGTGCGCATGCCGTTTCGCCGGAAAAACTCGACCACTATATCGCCGCACGAATTGCGATCGTCGTGAGCGGCGACCCGCATCCTTACGAACTACGCACGACAGACGGGCGCGTGATGCGCGCGAAATGCACCGTGCTTCCCGGTGGCGGCCGCATGATCACCTATACCGACGTGACGGATCTTGTAGCCCCTGCGCTCGACACTGCCCCGGCTATCGTACCCGCTTAGCGCTCTTTTTCTTTTTTCGCTTGTTGGCCTGTTTGGCCGCCCGCGCCCGCCGCGTGGGCGGAAGCGACGGCCCAGCCGCTTTACCGAGCAACGCCCGCGCGACGAATGGCAGCGCCAGCGCGATCAGTACGAAGCGCGCGAGATGATGTGCGCCGACGAAGGCGGGATCGAGTCCGATCATGAAGGCGAGAATCGTCATCGCCTCGAGGCCGCCCGGCGCGAAGGCGACGATGGTCTTTGCCGGATTTTCTCCGGCAAGCCATGCCGCAATGAGCGCGAAGACGACGCAGACGACAAGCGCGACAATGAATGCGCCGATCGAATCCACCAGAAGCCGCCGGATCATCGCCGCCGTCGTGCCCACGAAACGCGTGCCCGTGAAGGCGCCGAGCACCACGAAAGAAGCCAGCAGAAGCAGCGGCGGGATTCCACCCTGCACGTAGCCTGCGCCGTGCAGAACTCCGTTCACGAGCATCGGGCCGATCAGAAGGCCACCGGGCACGCGCAGACGCTCGGCGAGCAACGCAGACACAATCCCGGTGCCTGCCATCACGAGCGTGCCTTCAAGTGTTGCCGCATGAACGCCCGGGAATGCCGGGACGACGCCGGTCGAGGCCGAAAGTCCGGCTGCGAGCAGCATGCCGGGCAAGGCCGCGATCAGAAGAAAGACGCGCACGGTCTGCACGAAGGCGACCATGCGGACATCGACCTTCGCCTCGGACGCCATGGCGAGCACGGCCGAGAGCGCGCCCGGCGCGCTCGCGTACAGCGTCTCGCGGTAATTCCACTTCGAGACGTAGTGCAGGTAGAGCATAACCGCCCCCATCGTGACGGGGAGGGACAGCACGAGCAGCGCGAGCGTGATCGGCCAGGTGCGGATACCCGCAACCGTTTCCGGCGTTACGGCGGCACCGAGCGAGATGCCGAGCACGACGAAGATGATCTTGCGCAAGAGATCCGGGACGTAAACCGGCACGCCGCTAAGCGCGAGCGCGGACACCGCGACAAGCGAGCCCGCAAGCCACGCCGCTGGCAGATCGAAAAACGCGAACACCGCGCCACCGAGCGCGGCGAAGGCGAGCGTCAGAACTGCATTGAGAAGCGGCGGGAGACGGCGGAAGGAATCGAGAAGAGGCATGCACCCTGAATAACAGCGTGCAGAATGCACCGCCACTTCGCGCGGTGCATGGGTACTCGCGCTTACCGCAATCCCTCGTTGATCTTCTGAAGTGCGCCGCTGCCTGGGCAAAGTTCCGCGTCGGAAAGCGAATTCAGCGGCCGCTTCGTCACCCCGAGCCGGTGATGCAGGTCTTCCGAATCCGGCTCGACATATAAAAGCCCGGTGACGATCTCGCCGCGCGCGTTGTGGCGCTGGATGAAATTCATCACCGAGGTGCGGTCGGTCGGATCGTGATCTTCCGCGAGCTTCCTGAGCCGCAGCACCGAGCCGTCATGCTGGGTCACGTTGACCGTGGTGCCCGGGTCGTGATCGATGGTGATTTCCTGCCTGCCCTCCAGAAACTCGAGCGCGTTTGCCGCTTCGTTGTGCTCGCGCACGTAGTCGAAGCTCTTGGTCGAGCCCGCGTGGTTGTTGAAGGCGATGCAGGGCGAGATCACGTCGAGGAAGGCCGAGCCCTGATGGCCGATCGCGGCCTTGATGAGTTCGACGAGCTGCCGCTTGTCGCCGGAGAACGAGCGGCCGACGAACGACGCGCCTGCGATCAGCGCGAGCGACACGAGATCCATCGGGCTGTCGGGATTCGCGACCCCCTTCTTCGACTTCGAGCCCTTGTCGGCGGTCGCCGAGAATTGTCCCTTGGTGAGGCCGTACACGCCGTTGTTCTCGACGATGTAGACCATGTTGACGCCGCGCCGGATGCAATGCGCGAACTGGCCGAGGCCGATCGAGGCGCTGTCGCCGTCACCCGAAACGCCCATATAAATCAGATCGCGGTTGGCAAGATTTGCGCCCGTCAGCACCGAGGGCATGCGGCCATGCACGGTGTTGAAGCCGTGGCTCTGACCGAGAAAATAGGTCGGCGTCTTCGACGAGCAGCCGATGCCGGAGAGTTTCGCGAGCCTGTGCGGCGGCAGGTCGATTTCGAAACAGGCCTGGATGATCGCGGCCGAAATCGAATCGTGCCCGCAGCCGGCGCAGAGCGTCGAGACCGAGCCCTCATAGTCGCGGTGCGTGAAGCCGAGCGCGTTTACCGGCAGCTTCGGGTGATGGAGTTTCGGTTTCGTGATGTAGGTCACTAGACGGATTCCTTCAGCGAGGTCTCGAGGCCGGATTTCAGCGAAATGTCGTTCACGATGAAGCGTGCGGTCACCGGATTGCCGTCGTAATGCAGGACGGAAATCAGCTTCTGCGGGTCGACCTTGCCGGTATCGAGCAAGAGCGTCTTCAATTGCGCGTCGCGGTTCTGCTCCACCACATAGACGCGGTCGTGGTGCTTGATGAAGTCGATGACCGTGTCGTTGAACGGATAGGCGCGGATGCGCAGGCGATCGAGCAGGATATTCTTCTCGTTCAGCGTCAAAATCGCCTCGTCCATCGCGGCGGTCGAGGAGCCGAAATAGATCACGCCGTACTTGGTCGTTTTTGGCGCATCCTGTCTGATCGGCCCGGGCACCAGCGACTTCGCGGTCTCGAATTTCTTGAGTAGCCGCTCCATGTTGTCGACATAGACCGGCCCTTCCTCGGTGTAGCGCGCGTAACGGTCGCGCGAGGTGCCGCGCGTGAAGTAGGCGCCCTTGGTCGGGTGCGTGCCGGGATAGGTGCGGAACGGAATGCCGTCGCCATCGACATCGAGATAGCGGCCGAAGTCCTTGCCCGCTTCTAGATCGGCATGGGTCATGACCTTGCCGCGATCCATTTTCTTGTTGTCGTCCCATTGCAGGGGTTCGACCAGCCATTCGTTCATGCCGATGTCGAGATCGGTCATGACGAAGATCGGCGTCTGCAGACGATCCGCGAGATCGAGCGCAAGCGACGACATTTCGAAGGCTTCCTTCGGATCGGCCGGGAACAGCAGCACGTGGCGCGTGTCGCCATGCGATGCGAAGGCCGCCGAGAGCAAATCCGACTGTTGCGTGCGCGTCGGCATGCCGGTCGAGGGGCCGCCGCGCTGCACATCGATCAGCACCGCGGGAATCTCGGCGAAATACGCGAGGCCGATGAATTCCTGCATCAGCGAAATGCCAGGGCCGGAAGTCGCGGTGAAGGCGCGCGCGCCGTTCCAGCCCGCGCCGATCACGACGCCAATTGCAGCGAGTTCGTCTTCCGCCTGCACGATCGCGTAGTTATTGCCGTCCTCTCCGACGCGAAGCTTCTTGCAGTAGCTTGCAAAAGCTTCCGCGACCGACGTCGAAGGCGTAATCGGGTACCAGGCGGCGACGGTCGCGCCGCCATAGACACAGCCGAGCGCCGCCGCGGCATTGCCTTCGATCAGAATGCGGTCGCCGACCGCGCTCGCGCGCTTCACCTTGAGGCCGACCGCGCCTTTGAGGTTTTTCTCAGCGTAGTCGCGGCCGATATGCAGCGCCTCGATGTTCGGCGCGATCAGCTTGTCCTTGCCCTTGTAGAGTTCCTTGATCAGTACTTCGGTGACGTCGGTCTCGATGCCGAGCAGCGCATCCAGCGCGCCGACATACATGATGTTCTTGAAGAGCTGGCGCTGGCGCGGGTCCGAATACTGCTTGTTGCAGATTTCGGTGAGCGGCATCCCGATCACCGTGATGTCTTCGCGGAATTTCGACGAGGGCATCGGCTTCGTCGAGTCGTAGAAGAGATAGCCGCCGGCATCGATGCCTGCGACGTCCTTGTCCCAGGTCTGCGGGTTCATCGCGACCATCATGTCGTAGCCACCGCGGCGGCCGAGATGGCCCGCGCCGGAGACGCGCACTTCGTACCAGGTCGGCAAACCCTGAATGTTCGACGGGAAGATATTGCGCGAGCCGACCGGCACGCCCATGCGGATGATGGAGCGGGCGAAGATGCGGTTCGCGCTCGCGGAGCCGGAGCCGTTCACGTTCGCAAGGCGGACGACGAAGTCGTTTATCTTTTCTACGCGCGAGAGCATCTCGCCTCCGTCGCGTGCGTGATTTCCAGGAGGAACTTCTGCATGTCCCACGCGCCGGTCGGGCAGCGCTCGGCGCAGAGACCGCAATGCAGGCAGACGTCTTCGTCCTTCACCAGCACACGGCTCGTCTTCAGCGGCACGGAGACATAGAGATCCTGCGTGAGGTTGTCGGCCGGCGCGCTCAGCATCTGCCGCAGGTCCGGCTCGGGCGCGTTCGGCGTAAACGAAATGCAGTCCACCGGGCAGATATCCATGCAGGCGTCGCACTCGATGCAGAGCGGCGCCGAGAACACCGTCTGCACGTCGCAGTTCAGGCAGCGCTGCGTTTCCGCGTAGCCGAGCTTCTGGTCGAAGCCGAGTTCGACTTCGGCGCGGATGTCTTTGAGCGCGATCTTCTGGTCGCGCATCGGCACCTTGTGGCGAAGCTCGTTCGAGATGTCGTTGTCATAGCTCCACTCGTGGATGCCCATCTTCTGGCTCACGAGATTGGTCATCGGCGGCGGACGCTTCGACACGTCCTCGCCGTTGCAGAACTTGTCGATCGAAACTGCCGCATCGTGGCCGTGCGCGACCGCCCAGATGATGTTCTTCGGGCCGAACGCCGCATCGCCGCCGAAGAATACTTTCGGATTCGTGGACTGGAAGGTGGTCTCGTTCACCTTCGGCATGTTCCACTTGTCGAATTCGATGCCGCAGTCGCGTTCGATCCAGGGAAATGCGTTCTCCTGACCGACCGCGATCAGGACGTCGTCGCATTCGAAATGCTGGTCGGGCTCGCCTGACGGAACAAGCTGGCGGCGGCCCTTGTCGTCCTGCTTCGCGACGACCTTCTCAAACGTGACGCCTGTGAGCTTGCCGTTCTTGTGGGTGAATTCCTTCGGCACCAGGAAATTGAAGATCGGGATGCCCTCGTGCATCGCGTCTTCCTTTTCCCACGGGCTCGCCTTCATCTCGTCGAAACCCGAGCGGACGATCACTTTCACGTCGTCGCCGCCGAGACGGCGCGAGGTGCGGCAGCAGTCCATCGCGGTGTTGCCGCCGCCGAGCACGATCACGCGCTTGCCGATTTTATCGATGTGCTCGAACGAAACATTCGAGAGCCAGTCGATGCCGATGTGGATGTTCTTCGCGGCCTCCTTGCGGCCGGGAAGTTCGAGATCGCGGCCGCGCGGCGCGCCGGAGCCGACAAACACGGCGTCGTAATTTTCCGAGAGCAGTTGCTTCATGCTGTCGATGCGGGTGCCAAAGCGCGTCTCCACGAAGCCGCGGTCGAGGATGTAGCCGACCTCTTCGTCGATGACCTCTTCCGGAAGACGGAAGCGCGGAATCTGCGAGCGGATCATGCCGCCGCCCTTCTTGTCCGCGTCGTACACCACGAGTTCGTAGCCGAGCGGCGCGAGATCGCGCACCACGGTCAGTGCCGCCGGACCTGCGCCGATCAGCGCGATCCGCTTTCCGTTTTTCTTCGCGGGTTTCGGGGGAAGCAGCGCGCTAATGTCGCTCTTGTTGTCGGCTGCGACACGCTTCAGGCGGCAGATCGCGACCGGTTCTTCCTCAACGCGGCCACGGCGGCATGCGGGCTCGCAGGGGCGGTCGCAGGTGCGCCCGAGGATTCCCGGAAGCACGTTCGACTTCCAGTTCACCATATAGGCTTCGGTGTAGCGGCCCGCCGCGATCAGCCGGATGTATTCGGGAACAGGCGTGTGCGCGGGACAAGCCCACTGACAATCGACGACTTTATGAAAGTAAGCCGGATTGGAAATATCGGTCGGCGGCATTCCGGCAGCGTCGCCCGAATGCCCGCCGCCACTCTTACGCTTATCTGGAGCGGGTCTTTGCTCCAGCGTCTCCGTGCCCGCGCTCATTCGCGGAACTCCTTGTGCTTCCGGCTACCCGGCAAGGAAATACGCGCCTGCCGCACATGTGTGCGGCGGCGGGTTTTCCTTCGACTTCACTTGAATTCAGCAAGGCGATTCCAGCCCGATTTTCTTTTTCTATTTCGTCATTCGATTTCTAGCATAACCAATTCCGGGCCAGTGCCCACTTTGTATTTCGTATTATGCGCAGGAGCGTGATTGCTGCGATGCAGCAATCAGGTGCGGGCCTGCGGCCGGGTTCGTCAGCGCTTCACCCAGTCCGCGATTCGGTTCACGACGACCTCGACACTCTCCGGGCTGCGCGCGAAACAAAGCCGGAGAAACGGCTCAGCGCCCGGACCGAACGCGGTGCCGGGCGCGAGACCCACACCGGCCTCGTCGATCAGTTTCATCGCCAGCGCGCGCGAGTTCCTCTCACCTTCGATGGAGAAGAATGCGTAGAACGCGCCATCGGGCGGAGCGAGCCGGATGCGGTTGCGGTTGCTTTTCCCGAGTACGTTTATGGTGATCTCGCGTCCCTTTCGCGAACGCTCGATCATGTGTCTGACGAAAGCTTCGCCCTTGTCGAGGGCCGCGATGCCCGCACGCTGCATGAACACTGCCACGCCGGAGGTCGAATACTGGATCAGGTTTTCGGCGACCTGCCCGAGCGACGGATGCGTCTCTATCCAGCCGATGCGCCAGCCGGTCATGGCCCAGTTCTTCGAGAAGGTATTGACGAAGATGATGCGGTCGTCGGGATCCATCACGTCGCGGAACGACGGCGAGCGCTCACCGCCCTTCCAATAGAAGCGCGCATAGATTTCGTCGGCGACGATCCAGAGTCCGTGCTTGCGCGCGAGCGACAGCACGTTTCTCAGGTCGTCGAGCGTTGCAACCCAGCCGGACGGGTTCGCCGGACTGTTCAGAAAGATCACGCGTGTGCGCGCACCGACGAGGCGTTCGATCTTCGAAATGTCGAGAGAGAACCCGGCGTCGCCGAAATCCATTTCGACGAAAACAGGTTTCGCGCCGGCCACGAGCGCCGCGGCGGCGGCGTTCGGCCAGGTCGGGCTCGGAATGACGACTTCGTCAGCGGCGCCGAGCGTCATTGCGAATGCGATCTGGATCGCCTGCATGCCCGAGCCGCAGACGAAGTAGCGCTCGGGATCGGCGGGAACGCCGTAGAGCCGGCGATGATAAAGCGCGAGCTGCTCACGCAACTCAGGGATACCGCGCTGCCACGTATAGAATGTCTCGCCGCTTTTCAGCGAGCGTGCCGCCGCATCGGAAATGAAATCCGGCGTCGGCAGGTCGCCTTCGCCGGCCCAAAGCGCGACGGTTCCCTCGCGCCTGCGGCCGTAATTCATCACTTCGACGATGCCGCTTTCGGGCAGGCCCTTCGCGGAAACGCTTAAGGCGTCGAATAGCTTGCTGTTTGGGGACACGTTTCAAATCTCGATGCAAATGCGCCGGGGAGGATTTGAACCCTCTCCGGCGCACGCTGCAAGTCAGAGCTGATATGTTTTACTTCTTCACGAGCGCGTCGCGGATTTCGGTGAGGAGCTGCACTTCCTTGGAAGGAGGCGCCGCTGGCTCCGGTTTCGCCTCTTCCTTCGCCTTGAGGCGGTTGATCGCCTTTACGACGATAAAGAGGATCGCCGCGATAATCGCGAAATTGATGACGACGGTGAGGAAGCTGCCATAGGCGAGCACCGCACCCTGTTTCTTCGCCTCCGCCAGCGACGGCGCGCTCACCGAAGAGGAAAGCGCCAGGAAATAGTTCGAAAAATCGAGACCGCCGAGGATCGCGCCGACCATCGGCATGAAGAGATCGCCGACCACCGATTCGACGATCTTGCCAAAAGCGGCGCCGATGATGACGGCAACCGCAAGATCGACGACGTTGCCTTTCAGCGCGAATTTTTTGAACTCTGCCCACATGCCGGACATTTCCTCCTCCTCTACATTGGCCGCACGGCCAGCAGATCACGCAGCGTTTCGTTTGCATATCGGATCGAGGCAAGCGCGTTCTTCAGCCTGGACTGATCGTCGCCGGAAAGACGCTTGATCTCGACCTTGTTGGACGGCGGCCGGCCTGCGGCGATATCGGCGAGCTGCTGGTCGAGAATCGCGCCCAATATCACCCGCTGCGCCTCGATCATCGCATTGAGGTCCCGCTCCGAGCCGAGGCCGAGCGCGCGTACGCTCTCGATTCTCGCCTTGGTCGAATGTTCGGCAATGCCGTGGAATATCGCAAGCACGCGGGCGACCGAGACGATCACGAAGAGGCCGCCATGCTTCAGATCGGCGCGGCCCTTTTCGGTGCGTATGCCGAACCAGCCGAGCGGCGGCTCGAAATTGCTGCTGGCTTCGGCAAGCAGCTTTGCGAAAGCGGGCTGACCTTTGGCGAATTGGTATGCCTCGCGCCAAAGCGAACCCGCGAGCGCGCCCTTGCCGTGCACCGCGCGGAAATCGAAGAAAATATCGACCGCGAGCAGATCTTCCGGGTTGGAGCGGTTGACCCAATCCTTCACGCGCTCACGCCAGAGCGCCGCGCTGCCGCGCCATTGCGCGTTCTTCGCCATTACGCCGCCGGTGCAATACGGCACGCCGACTTCGTGCAGAATATCCGCGACATGCGTGCCGAGTTCGGCAAACCAGCGATCCTCGGGACCATCGGGATCGCCGCGCTCGAAGATGAGAGCATTGTCCTGATCCATGGCAAGCAGGCTTTCGCCGCGGCCCGCGGAGCCGAGCACAAGCAAGGCATAAGGTACGGGCGGATCGCCCTTGCCCGCTTCGCGCATGCGCCGCTCGGCGATCTGCCCCGCGCGGCGCGTCAGCGCGCCAAGTTCGCGCGAAACGATCGCAGACACGTCCCGCGCCTCAATTCCTTCATCTAGCAGTCCGCGTGCGACCGCCGGAAGCGTGGACCAGGCCTGACCGAGTTCATGCACGTCATCGGCTTCGTCGATTTCGTCGCCGAGCGTAACGGCGTCTCTCGCCCGCAGCCGCAGCAGGTCGCGCGCGGTAAGTGCGCCAGCAACAAAGCCGGAATCGTCGACCACACCGAGATGGCGGATGCGCAGGCGGTCCATGCGCCCGATCGCCCGATAGACGAAAGCCTCCGCCGGAACGGATGTGAGCGGCCTGCTCGCAATATTACCGACGGGCTGCGCAAGCGCGCCCGCCGCGTTCTTGCGGATCGCGCGCAGAATATCGCGCTCGGTAACGATGCCGCTCTCGACACCCGGAAACGGCCCGGCGTCGGGCTTCTTTCCGGGCGGCGCGACGAAAAGCGAACTGACCCGGGTATCGGCCATCGTCTTCAACGCTTCTTCGACCGAAGTATCGTTCGAAATGAAGAGCGGCGGCGAAGACATGAGTTCCTTCACGCGGTGGCGATAGGGATAGGAGTCGAGCCGCGCAAGCACACGCTCGGAATCCGCACGCGACGGCGCAAGTACCGGCTCGCTCCAGCCCGCGCGGTGTTGCTCTTCGAGCGCCGTGGTTAGCGATGTGCAGGCGGCTTCGGCTTCCGCGAGCGTACGGATGTTGCCTTCCCGCAGCTTCGGCACAAGCGCCACGAAAATGCGCGCGGCCGTGACCGCATCGCCGAGCGCCGAATGCCGATCCGCTACCTCTACCCCGAGCCACGCGGCGAGACTGTCCAGCGAGTAACCCCCCAGCGACGGCTCAACGATCTGCGCAAGCAGCCGCACGTCGAGCGTTCGCGGCCGGGAAAAGGAAATGCCCGCGCGCTCGGTTTCTTTCGCGAGAATAGCGAGGTCATAGCCGATCGAATGACCCACGATCACGCTGCCGCCGATGAAATCGCTTACGGCAGGCCATACCTCGGCAAAGCCGGGTGCGTTCCGCACTTTTTCGTCGTCGATGCCATGCACGCCCGTCGATACCGGCGGAATTGGAATCTGCGGATTGACAAGTTTACGCAAGGTCTCGGCTTCGTTCAGCCGCCCCGACGTAAGCCGTACCGCGCCGATCTCTACAATGCGGGCCGCGCGCGGATCGAGGCTCGTGGTTTCGGTGTCGAACGCGACCGCGTCGAGCGCTAGTAGAGGTGTCGCGCTGGTGCGGTCGGCCATGGCGTTCCTGTTACTCCGCTGCAGTACGAGGATGCACCCCGAGATCGGCCAAGAGCGCCGCCTTGTTCACCCGGCTTTCGAACTCGTCATGCATCGTGACCATGTTGATGCGGAGCTGCGCCTTGATCATTTCGAAGTCGTTCTTGCGCAATTCCTCGTGGATCGGCTGGGAGTCGTAAAGGATCTGCGCATAGGGAAGGATCACATCCTTCGCATATTTCGGCGGATGGCTGTCGATCAGCCCGAGCCGGTCGATCAGCGTTTCGCGGGCCTTCTTCCACGTCTCCTCGCCGAGAACTTCAGGAACGGGATACTTGTCGAAAGCAGCAAGCGCCGCGCTCGAAACCGCATCGTTCAAGGGCTTGCGGTCGGCATCATGAAACAGCACCCCCCGGACAAGCTCGGCGAGCGCCGCGAGGCCGGTCGGGTAGCCGGACCAGCGCGCCACTTCGACGGCATGCTTGAATGCATCTTCCTTGATGATGTGCGAAAAATACGGGCCCGAGCGGGCGCGGGCATAGTCGAAGATGTTCTTCTGAATCAGGAAGGCCGAACGCGTATCGATGAACTCGATCAGCTTGTCACGCGTGTCGATCGGCGGCTTGCGCCCGAAATAAGCCGGAATACCAAGAACCCAATTTATGAAGCTCATTCTTCCGCCCTGCGCACACGATCTGGCCGGCGAACCGGCGCTCATGGACAAGGTAATCGCGCTATGGTCCCCTTTCTGTCAAATGGTCCGGACCTGTTGAATATTTCTGGCTTCGGGGACCTGTGACGCGAACGGGATAGAAGAGCCGCCATGCTGCAAGGTTGGGTCGTCGTCCTCACCGCGCTTGCCTATATCGGCTTCCTGTTCGCCGTGGCGAGCTATGGCGACCGCGGGCGGCCGCAATGGGCCGTGCAGGGCGCACGACCCTTTATCTATCCTCTGTCGCTTGCGGTTTATTGCACCTCCTGGACCTTCTTCGGCTCGGTCGGCCTGTCTTCGCGGCAAGGGCTCGACTTCTTCACGATCTATCTGGGTCCGATGGTGATGATCGGGCTGTTTTATCCGCTCATTCTGAAGATCATCCGGCTCGCGAAATCGCAGAACATCACCTCGATCGCGGATTTCATCGCCGCGCGCTACGGCAAGAGCCAAGCGGTCGCCGCCATTGTCACCCTGGTCGCCGTGATCGGCGCGGTTCCTTACATCGCGCTGCAGTTGAAGGCCGTCTCCGCATCGCTTCTGGTGATGCTCGGCCAGACGCAGCCGAGCGCGGGACACAACATTCCGATCGTCGGCGATCTGGCGATTCTGGTCACGCTGACGATGGCGCTGTTCGCGGTGCTGTTCGGAACGCGGCACATCGACGCCACCGAGCATCAGGAAGGCCTGATGCTCGCGATCGCGACCGAGTCGCTGATCAAGCTGCTCGCGTTCCTGATCGTCGGCGCCTATGTCACGTGGTGGCTGTTCGGCGGCCCCGCAGATCTCCTGACGCAGGCCAATCTGCAAATCGACGTGCTTCCGATCTTCACGAGGCTTCCCGACGCGACGACATGGCTCACCATGACCGCGCTGTCGTTTCTTTGCATCGTGCTCCTGCCGCGGCAGTTCCACGTCACGGTGGTCGAAAACAACGGCGCGCAGGAAATGAGGCGGGCGGCCTGGCTGTTTCCGCTCTACCTCGTGCTCATCAACCTGTTCGTCGTGCCGATCGCGATTGCGGGCCTCACCATCTTTCCGAAAGGCTCGGTCGACTCCGACATGTTCCTGCTGGCGCTGCCTTTGAACGCGGGGAACGGCTGGATCGCAATGATTGCCTTCATCGGCGGTCTTTCGGCGGCGACCGCGATGGTGATCGTGGAGAGTGTCGCGGTTGCGATCATGGTGTCGAACGACCTCGTCGTCCCATTTCTCCTTCGCATGCGGGGGCGCGATGCGCAGCGCGATCAAACGCCGGACATGGGCGCGGTGCTGCTGCTCGCACGGCGCATCGCCATCTTCGGCGTGCTTTGTCTTGCCTATCTTTATTATCGCTATGCCGGCGAGGCGCAGCTCGCGCAGATCGGCCTGCTCTCGTTTGCCGCGATCGCGCAATTCGGACCAGCGTTCTTCGGCGGATTGTTCTGGCGCCGCGCCACGGCAGCGGGCGCGATTGCCGGAATCGTCGCCGGCGTCCTCGTGTGGGGCTTCACGCTGCTGCTTCCGAGTTTCGTCGATTCCGGGTTCTTCGAGCGCAAGGTTCTGGACCACGGCCTGCTCGGCTTCCAGATCCTGCGTCCGCAAGCGTTATTCGGCCTTTCCGGCTGGACACCGCTCACGCACGGCGTGTTCTGGAGCCTGGGCGTCAATGTCTTCCTGTTCGTGGTGGTTTCCTGGCTCACGCGACCAGCGCCGATCGAGAAGCTCCAGGCAAACGTCTTCGTACCGTCGTCGCTGACGCAGGTCTCGCCAAGTTACATGCTCTGGCGCTCGCGCGTCACCGTTGAGGAACTGCTCGCGACGATCGCCCGCTACCTCGGCGAGGAACGCACGCGCCGTTCGTTCGAAAGTTTCGCCGCGAGCCGGGGACTTGCACTCGAACCCAAGCGCGAAGCGGACGTTCACCTTCTGCGCTACGCCGAGCATCTGCTCGCGTCGGCGATCGGCGCCGCTTCCTCGCGGCTCGTGCTATCGCTGCTCCTGCGGAAGCGCACGGTGTCCACCAAGGCCGCGCTGAAGCTGCTGGACGACGCTTCCGAAGCGATCCAGTACAACCGCGAGGTTCTGCAGACCGCGCTGGACCATGTGCGTCAGGGCATCGCGGTGTTCGACAAGCAGATGCAGCTCGTCACGTGGAACCGCTATTTCGGCGAAATGCTGGAGCTGCCGCCGGATATGGTTCGTGTCGGCGTGCGCCTCGACGAAATTCTCTATCGCCTCGCGGAACGCGGCGACTTCGGCACGGGAACGATCGACGCGATCTTGCAGGACCGCCTCGAGCGCTACGTGCAGCGAACCGAAACCTTCCACGAGCGCATGCCCAAGCGCGGCGTCGTCATCGAAGTGCGTGCGAACCGGATGCCGGACGGCGGCATCGTGGCGACCTACACCGACATCACGCCGTCGGTCGAAGCCGCGGAGGCGCTGGAGCGGCGCGTGCAGGAGCGCACCGAGGAACTCACGCTGCTCAATCATGAACTCGCCCGCGCCAAGGCGGAGGCCGACGAGGCGAACATTTCAAAGACGCGGTTCCTCGCCGCCGCGAGCCATGACATTCTCCAGCCGCTGAACGCCGCACGGCTTTACGCCACCAGTCTTGTGGAGCGCGAGCGCAATACCGAGGAAGCGAAGCTTGCCGGCAACGTGGACGCTTCGCTCGAAGCGGTCGAGGAAATTCTCGGTGCGTTGCTCGACATCTCGCGCCTCGATACCGGCGCGATGCAGCCCGAACTTTCGAATTTCCGTATCGGCGACCTGCTCGGGCAGCTGAAGCTCGAGTTCTCGCCGCTCGCGGCCGAGAAGGGTCTGGAACTGAAGTTTCTGCCCTGCTCGCTCAACGTGCGCTCCGACCGCCGCCTGCTCCGGCGCCTTCTGCAGAACCTGATTTCGAATGCGATCAAGTACACGCCGAAGGGCGGCGTTGTGGTCGGGTGCCGCAGGCTGAAAGGCAAAATCCGGATCGAAGTGCACGACAACGGCCTCGGCATTCCGGCCTCGCAGCAGAAGATCATATTCCGCGAGTTCCAGCGGCTCGATCAGGGTGCGCGGGCGGCGCGGGGTCTAGGCCTCGGACTTTCGATCGTCGAGCGCATCGGCCGCGTGCTCAGTCACAGGATTTCGCTGCGGTCGAAGCCCCGCAAGGGTTCGACCTTCGGGGTGGAAGTGCCCACAGTCAGCGCGGCAGTCGCGACCGAGGCACTCGTTCAGCCGCTGCCGACGCCGGCGGCGGCGCTCGAAGGCATCGCCACCCTGTGCATCGACAACGATCCGCAGATTCTCGACGGCATGACAGTGCTGCTCTCCGGCTGGGGCTGTCACGTGCACACGGCAGGAGATCTTGAGGAAGCGCGGGCGCGACTCCGCAAGGGACCGCGCCCCGACGTGCTTCTGGTCGATTATCATCTCGATCAGGGCAACGGCATCGATCTGATCGTTGCGCTGCGCGAAGTACTTGGCCCGGACTTTCCCGCCGCGCTGATTACCGCCGACCGGACGCCCGCCGTTCGCGACGCAGCCCGCGAAAAGAACATTCAGGTTTTAAACAAGCCGCTGAAGCCCGCGGCGCTGCGCGCATTCCTCGCGCAGTGGAGAGTCGCGCGCCCAGCGGCGGAATGAAATCTCTGCTTGTCCCCGCAGACGCGGAGAGGGAAATCAGATCAGTTCAGCGCTTTCGGCCACTGCCCCGCTTCGATCTTGGAAGCGGCAATCACGGCCTGCGTCCGGCTTTCCACGCCCAGCTTCTGCAGGATCGCGGATACATGCGCCTTCACGGTCGCTTCGGAGACGGTCAGTTCGAAAGCAATCTGCTTGTTGAGCAGGCCCTCCGAAAGCATCATCAACACCCGCACCTGCTGGGGCGTAAGCGTTGCGAGGCGCTGGACCAGATCGCGCGTTTCCTTGTCGTCGGTCGATGCGAGATCGACATCGGGCGGCGTCCAGACGCCGCCATCGAGCACCTTGAAAATGGCGGTCCGCATGACATCGACGCTCAGCGTCTTCGGCACGAAGCCTGACGCACCGAACTCCATACAGCGGCGGATGACTTCGGGCTCCTCGTTCGCGGAGACCACGACCACCGGAACGCCGGGGAACTGGGCGCGGAGATAAAGCAGTCCAGAGAAGCCGCGCACGCCCGGCATCGACAGATCGAGCAGCACAAGGTCCATGTCGCCTTCGCGCTCGAGCAGGCTTTGCAGGTCCTCGAAGCCGCCGGCTTCGAAAATCTTGGTCGCGCTGAACTGCTGCCCAACCGCTTCCTTGAGTGCCCCGCGGAACAGCGGATGATCGTCCGCAATGACGAAGCGATACGACGCTGTGGGGTCTACTTTCGAAATTCCCTGCGCCACGGTTTCAGCCTGCTGTTTCATTGTCCGGTTACTCATACGCCAAAGGAATGATCGCAAGCCATAAAATGCCAGAAGACGCCCGCGCCCCGCATCATTCTTTCTGCACCGCAGAATACGCGCAAGCGAATCTAGTTACACAACGTTAACGCGGGCGGCCGCCTCGGCGCCGATGCTGCGGTGCACTATTGCCTTTGTTTTTCAAATACTTATCGAAATCCACTGGTCCGAAAGTCGCATACAGGGGCTATTTACCGGGTGTTAACGTGCCTCATTGGACCCGCAACACAATAAAAATCGCGGGCCGTTCGGGGGAACGCTAACGAGAGTACCGGCCTAGAGCCGGGGCACCCCCGCAACTTTGAACCTTTCGTAGCTCTGTCCTTCGGACAGGGCGTCCGCGGCTGATTTAGGAGGGCAATCAACCCATGGCTCCCGCAGACTCAAAAGCCAACCAAGAGGCACACTGGGCCGCTACCACGCGGCTGATGTGGACTCATCTCGCGCTGTGGCTGTTCTTTGGCTACATCGTCCACTTCTTCGTGAAACAACTCAACGCCATCACCATTCCGGTGCTTCAGTTCCCGCTCGGCTTCTACATGGCCGCGCAGGGTTCGCTGATCGCGTTCGTCGTCATGCTGTTCTTCTTCGCGAAGCAGCAGGACAAGATCGACCGCGACCATGGCTACGCTGAAGACTAAGAGGAAAGCACCATGGCTCAAACAGCAGCTCAAGCAACATTCTATAAGCAGCTTGGACGCATGTACGGCACCTACACGGGTACCTTCCTTGCGTTCATCATCCTGCTTGCGATCCTCGAATACATGGGCGTACCGAACCGCGTGATCGGTTACCTCTTCGTGTTCTTCACGATCGCCGTCTACGCCATCATCGGCGTTATGACCCGAACAGCGGAAGTTTCGGAATACTACGTCGCAGGACGTCGCGTTCCGGCCTTCTATAACGGCATGGCGACCGGCGCCGACTGGATGTCGGCGGCATCGTTCGTCGGTATGGCCGGCACGCTCTTCCTGCTCGGCTATGACGGCCTGGCTTGGGTGCTCGGCTGGACCGGCGGTTACGTGCTGGTGTCGGTCCTCATCGGCCCGTACCTGCGTAAGTTCGGCGCCTACACGGTTCCCGACTTCATGTCGTTCCGTTTCGGCGGCAACTTCGCCCGCTTCCTGGCCGTTATCGTGCTCGTCGCCTGCTCGTTCACCTACGTGACCGCGCAGATCTTCGGCACGGGCATCATCGCTTCTCGATTCCTGGGCATCCAGTTCGAAGTCGCGGTGTTCGTCGGCCTCGTCGGCATCCTGCTCTGCTCGATGCTCGGCGGTATGCGCGCGGTGACCTGGACGCAGATCGCCCAGTACATCGTGCTCATCGTCGCTTACCTGATCCCGATCGTGTGGCTCTCCGCCCGTAAGTACGGCGTGCCGCTGCCGCAGCTCACCTACGGCACCGCGCTTGCAGAAATCGCGGCACGTGAGCAGCAGATGGTGAAGGACGGTCTCGCAGTTCTCTGTACGGCAGCAAGCTGCCCGGCAGGGTCTCTGAAACCGCACATTTCGCCGTTCCTGACCTACGCGCCGCACAACTTCTTCGGCATCATCGCCTGTATGATGGTCGGCACCGCTTCGCTGCCGCACATCCTGATGCGCTACTTCACGACGCCGACCGTTCGTGAAGCGCGCCAGTCGGTGGCCTGGTCGTTGTTCTTCATCTTCCTCCTGTACTTCTCGGCGCCGGCCTATGCGGCGTTCTCGAAGCTCGAGGTTTACACGAACATCATCGGACGCCCCGTCGGGGAAATCCGCCCGTGGATGTTTACGTGGGGTGAACTCGGCCTGATTCAGGTCTGCGGCAAGAACGCCGCCAGCCTGGCAGCCGTGGTCGATGCGTGTAAGGCGGTCGCCAACCATCCGGGGGTCGTTCGTCTGCAGGACTTCGTGATCAACACGGACGTGATCGTGCTTTCCACTCCGGAAATCGCGGGACTTCCCTACGTGATCTCGGGTCTGGTCGCCGCCGGCGGTCTCGCCGCCGCGCTCTCGACCGCAGACGGTCTGCTGCTCGCGATCGCAAACGCGCTTTCGCACGACGTCTACTACAAGATGTTGCAGCCCATGAAGACCAACAACCGGAACATCACCATCGGCATCATCGGTGCAGTGATCCTCTTCGTGTTGTGGTACTTCATGACCGGAGCTGGTCCGCTCGGCGTGCAGTGGCGCTGGTGGGGTATCGGTGCGTTCATCGCGATCTTCGCGGTGGCCTATCCGTTCCTCCAGAAAGCCAACGACACCGAACGGCGCCTCATCATTGCGCGTATCCTCCTGCTGCTGGTTGCTATCGCTTCTGCCGCGACTGCATCCACCCGGCCGGGTGACATTCTCGCGATGGTCGGCTGGGCGTTCTCGCTTGCTATGGCGGGCAACTTCCCGGCGCTCGTGCTCGGCATCTGGTGGAAGCGTGCGACGACGGCTGGCGCAATCGCCGGCATCATCGCGGGCTTCGGCCTCTGCATCTTCTACCTGGTCACCACGCGGTACTTCCCGCAGGCAGGTGTCGATTACTTCGGCATGACCTCGATGAAGAACGCAGTCACCGGTGCGAACCTGGTCGACATCACCAAACCGATTGCGGCCACTCCGGCCCAGCGTGTCGGCTGGTTCGACCTCAGCAACATCAACTGCGGCCTGCTCGGGGCGCCCTTGGGCTTCCTGGTCATGATCGTCGTCAGCTTGATGACGCCGGCGCCGTCGAAGGAACTGCAGGCCCTCGTCGACGAGGTCCGCAAGCCCCGCGGCAAGACCATCATGGAAGAGAAGACCTCGTAAGCTTCTCTGCCAAAGGCAACAAAACGGCGGGGCCCTTCGGGGCCCCGCTTCTTTTTTATTGAGACTGCCGGGAAAATTTCCGCTAGAAGGTGGCCGCGATGCAAACCACCAACACCTTCCTCGCCTACTGGTACTACACCTTCCCCAACTTCCTGTTGGCGGCGGTCATGTACACCATCATCGGGCGCGTACTGCTCTCGCTGTTCTTCGATTCAGACTCGAAGAACTACATCATGCGGTTTTTCGTGCGCGTGACCGACCCCGTGATCAACTTCTTCAAGCCGGTTACGCCGCTTGCGACCGCGCCGGTGGTGCTGTGGCTTTTCACGTTCGTCTGGCTGTTCTTCATCCGGGTGGCGCTGCTCTACGCATTTCTGCTTTTCGGCATGCTGCCGGCGAGGCCGGTCTGATGGAACGCAATATCCAGTATATCTGCATCGCCTTCTTCGGCATGATCAACGGCCTGTTCAATCAATGGGCCCTGTTCTTCACGCTTCTGCACGCGCAGGAGGTCGGCAAGTCGCTGTTCTTCGGCAACCTTTCGCTGACCCTTTATTTCGCATCCCTGCTCGTCTCGACCGCCACGATCATTCTGGCCGGCATCCCGGCCGCGATTTTCGAACGGTTCACCGGCGCGAAGGACGACTCCACGGTCACTTCCATGTGGATCTGGGTTGCGGGCACGCTGGCGCTGACCCTTCCCGCGATGGGCAACTTCTTCACCTACGGTCTCTAAGCCACGATTTCGTGATCGGCTTGCGGTTCCCGTTGCAGGCGATTGACGGGCGCGGCACACTTGTAACCCAGTGACCCTTCGGTCTTGGGAGCCGCTCTTGGAGGAAATGCGCAAAGCCGCTTTCGAATCGGTCTCCAGAGGCTGCGGCTTCGGTTTTCTCGCCATCGCCTGTTTCATGATGGGTATGAGCGACCCGCGCGCGATCTTCCAGACCGGCGGAATTCTGACGCTGATCATGGTTCTCGTGCTGCTCGCGAAAGCGCGTTACGCGCTGACGCAGGACTACAAGCGCACCGAGATGTGGCTGATGCTGCCCAAGGACTTCCGCCCGCCGGAGCGCTACGCGCAATGGGCGGCATCGACCGTCCTGCGCGACGCCTATTTCACCTTCGCCAAATACACCGCCTTCACGTCGATCGTGATGTGGGTGATCGCGCTGATCTTCGGCGTGACCCTCGGAAGCTGGAAACCGAACCCCGCCTAGCTTCTGCCCGGCGTTTCCGCTTCCCATTCCTTTTTCAGGTTTTCGACAACGCCGCGGAAGCGTTTCATCGCTTTTTCGAAGAAGCCCATCACCTGCTCGATTTCCTGATCGCTCGGCGTACGGAATCGTTCGGCCGGGTCGTTGCGGCGCTTTTCGAGTTCGGCGACACGATCGGACAGCCTTTTGATTTCAGCTTCCAGCGCAGCGCGATCGTCGGCCACCGTCTCGCAGCTCCAGCCGGATTCGCGTTCCCGGCAGAACGAGACCTGGCCGGTCTGCGCATCGAGGCGGAGAAAGCCGCCGTTGGTTTTCTCCAGCTTGTAGCGCCAGCCCTCGTTCGGGGGCGACGGGGTCTGCGCGAGCGCGCCCGCAGCGACTGCTGCTGCAAGAACAAGCGACGAAATTGCGATGCGTAGTTTCATGGCAACCCCTCCCAGCCGGGAACGAAAACGCTCCCCGCACGATCAAGTGCGGAGAGCGCGATATTGTTCCGGCATTGTGGTCTTCGCATGATCCTTACCGAAGGCCGGTAAGTCCTTTTCGGGGATCACGCGTCGTCGCCGACTAGGCTGCGGCCTTTTCGCTCTTCTTCGGCGCGAAGCGGCCGTAGAAGGTTTCGTTCTTGGCCGCCATCTCCTTCAACAGCGCATTCGGCGCAAAGCGCGGGCCGAACTTGCCGGCGAGCTTCTCGCAGAGTGCCACGAAGTTCTTCACGCCCATGAAGTCGATGTAGGAGAGCGTGCCGCCGGAGAACGGCGCGAAGCCGAAGCCGAGGATCGAGCCGACATCGCCTTCGCGCACGTCGGTAATCACACCTTCCTCGACACAGCGCGCAGTTTCCAGCGCCTGGATCGCGAGGAAGCGCTGCTTCATCTCTTCGACATCGAAGCTTTCGGCCGGCTTCGGTTCGCCGACGACCTCGGCGATGCCGGGCCACAATTTCTTCTGACCCTTCTCGGGATAGTCGTAGAAGCCCTTGCCGTTCTTGCGGCCGAAGCGCTGGCGCTTCTCGACCATTTCCTCGAGCAGCTTTTCCTGCTTGGGATCGATCACCGCGTCGCCGAGATCGGCCTTGGTGGCTTTGAGGATCTTCCATGCGAGATCGACCGCGACTTCGTCGTTCAGCGAGAGCGGGCCGACCGGCATGCCGGCCATGCGGCCGACATTCTCGACCATCGCCGCAGGCACGCCTTCGGTCAGCATCATGTGACCTTCGCGGATATAGGTGCCGACGACGCGCGAGGTATAGAAGCCGCGGCTGTCTTCCACCACAATCGGTGTCTTCTTGATCGCGCGCACGTAATCGAGCGCGACCGCGACCGCCTTGTCGCCGGTTTCCTTGCCCTTGATGATTTCGACCAGCATCATCTTCTCGACCGGCGAGAAGAAATGGATGCCGACGAAACGCTTCTTGTCCTTCGACATGTCGGCGAGCGAGGTGATCGGCAGCGTCGAAGTGTTCGAGCCGAAGGTGGCATCCGCGCGGATGACGGCGTCGACCTTCGCGATCACTTCCGCCTTCACCTTGCGGTCTTCGAACACGGCTTCGACGACGAGATCGACGTCCTTGATGTCGTCGTAGTTCGCGGTCGCCTTCACGCGGGCGAGCAGCTTCTCCTTGTCGGCCTGTGTCGCGCGGCCCTTCTTGATGCGGCCGTCGATGACGCTTGCCACATGAGCGAGGCCCTTGTCGGCGGAGGCCTGATCGCGGTCGACCAGCACGACTTCGATGCCGGCATCCGCGGTGACGTAAGCGATGCCCGCACCCATGAAGCCGGCGCCGAGGACGGCGACCTTTTTGATATTGCTCGCGGGCACGCCCGCCGGGCGGCGCGCGCCCTTGTTCAGTTCCTGCATCGAGATGAAGAGCGAGCGGATCATCGCCGCCGCTTCCTTCGTCTTCAGGATATGCGCGAACCAGCGCGACTCGACCTTCAGCGCGAGGTCCATCGGCAGTTGCAGGCCGTCATAGACGCACTGGAGGATGGCCTTGGCTGCCGGATAGTTGTCGTAGGTCTCGCGGCGGTAGATTGCGTTCGCAGGCGGGAACACCATCATGCCGGCCTTCGAGAACACCGGGCCGCCGGGAATTTTGAAGCCGTCGACATCCCACGGCTGCACGCCCTTACCGCCGGCCTTGATCCAGGCCTTCGCGGTCTCGACGAGTTTGTCCTGCGGGACGATCTGGTCGACGAGCTTCATCGACTTCGCCTTGTCGGCTTTGAGCGCTTCGCCGCGGAACAGCATCTGCAACGCGTCCTGCGTCGGCACGATGCGCGGGACGCGCTGCGTGCCGCCCGCGCCCGGGAACAGGCCGACCTTCACTTCCGGAAGGCCAAGCCGCAGCTTCGGATTGTCGCTCACCACGCGATGATGACAGGCGAGCGCCAGTTCGAACGCCCCGCCCATGGCGGTGCCATTCACCGCCGCAACCCACGGCTTGCCGGAGGTTTCGAGCTTGCGATAGGTGCGCGACATCGCGCTCGACTGCTCGAGCAGGAACTTGTTCGCTTCTTCTTCGCCCTTGTCCTTGATGAGCTTCTTGAAACCCTCGCCCATGGTTTCGAGCATGGTGAGGTCGGCGCCGCCCGAGAAAGTGTCCTTGCCGGAGGTGACGACGACGCCCTTGATCCTTGCATCCGCCGAGACTTCATCGACGATCTTCGAAAGCTCGGTCATCACATCGGCCGAGAACACGTTCATCGAACGATCCGGCATATTCCAGGTGACGAGCGCGATGCCGTCACCATCCACGTCAATAGTGAAATTCTTGTAGGCCATACGATCCTCCCGTCGCTTCCAGCGTTTTCACGCGAAGCGAAATCAAACGCGTTCGATGATGGTTGCGGTGCCCATGCCGGCACCGATGCAAAGCGTGACAAGCGCCGTCGACTTGCCGGTGCGCTCCAGCTCGTCGAGCACCGTGCCGAACACCATCGCGCCGGTAGCGCCCAGCGGATGGCCCATTGCGATCGCGCCGCCGCACACATTGATCTTGCTGCGCGGAATATTGAACGCCTGCATGTAGCGAAGCACGACGCTCGCAAAGGCTTCGTTGAGTTCGAAGAGGTCGATATCGTTGATCGACATCTTCGCTTTCTTCAAAAGCTTCTCGGTGACGTCGACCGGGCCGGTCAGCATCAGCGCAGGCTCCGAGCCGATATTCGCGAACGCACGGATCTTCGCGCGCGGCTTCAGGCCCGCCTTCTTGCCGGCTTCGGCGTTGCCGATCAGCACAGCAGCCGCGCCGTCCACGATGCCGGAGGAATTGCCGGCATGATGCACGTAATTGATCGCTTCGACTTCCGGATGCGCCTGGATCGCGACCGCGGAGAAGCCGCCGAATTCGCCCATTTGCGGGAACGAAGGCTTCAGCTGCGCGAGCGACTGCATGTCGGTCGTGGGGCGCATGTGCTCGTCGTGATCGAGGATGGTGATGCCGTTCACGTCTTTGACCGGCACGATCGACTTCTTGAAGCGGCCTTCCTTCCAGCTTTGCGCAGCCAGCTTCTGGCTTTCCACCGCGTACTGGTCGACGTCGTCGCGCGAGAAGCCGTACTTCGTCGCGATCAGATCGGCCGAGACGCCTTGCGGCATGAAGTAGGACTTCACCGCGATCTGCGGGTCCATCGGCCAGGCGCCGCCGGAGGCGCCCATGCCGACGCGCGACATGGATTCAACGCCGCCGCCGACCGTCATGTCGTGCTGACCTGACATCACCTGCGCCGCCGCAAAGTTCACGGCGTCGAGACCCGACGCACAGAAGCGATTGATCTGCACACCCGGAACGTGATTGCCGTAGTCGGCGTTCAGCGCCGCAGCACGCGCGATGTCGGAGCCGGCTTCAGCGACCGGATCGACGCAGCCGAGCACGACGTCATCGACGAGGTGCGTATCCAGCTTGTTGCGTTCCTTGATCGCGCGCAGGGCGGTCGTCGCGAGCGAGAGTGTCGAGACTTCGTGCAGCGAACCGTCTTTCTTGCCGCGGCCGCGCGGCGTACGGACTGCGTCGTAAACGAATGCTTCGGTCATTTGGCGTCTCCCGTTTCTATCGCGTCAAGCGTCAGAACGCTTCCGCGGGCATATCCATCAGATTGTCGGCTCCGGATTGAATTCGCTTCAGATGCGCAGCGGTTTCCGGAAGCATGCGCTCTACGAAGAACTTGGCGGTCATCAGTTTCGCGTCGAGTTGCGGCGCGGAACCGTTGCCGTTCTTTTTCGCGAGCGCGGTCTTCGCCATCTGCGCCCACATATAACCGAGTGCCACGAGCCCGAAGAGGTGCATGTAGTCGTAGGAGCCTGCACCGGCGTTGTCGGGCCGCTTCATCGCATTCTGCATGAACCACATGGTCGCACCCTGAAGGTGCTTCAGGGATTCGCCGAGCGGCGCGACATAGGGCTTCATCTTCTCATCGGCTTCGTTTTCCTTCACGAAGCCCGAGACCTCGTTAAAGAACGCGGTGATCGCGCGACCGCCGTCTTTCGGCAGCTTGCGTCCGACGAGGTCGAGCGCCTGAATGCCGTTCGCGCCCTCGTAGATCATCGCGATACGCGCGTCGCGGACGAACTGCTCCATGCCGTGCTCGGCGATGTAGCCGTGACCGCCGAAAACCTGCTGCGCCATGACCGCATTCTGGAAGCCGAGATCGGTCATCACGCCTTTCAGGATCGGCGTGAGAATGCCCATGTAGTCGTCGGCGATCTGGCGGGTCTTTTCGTCCGGCGAGCGTGCGAGCAAATCGGCCTGCAGCGCAATCCAGATCATCAGCGCACGGCCGCCTTCGTTCACCGCCTTCATGGTCATCAGATTCCGGCGAATGTCCGGATGCACGATAATCGGGTCGGCCGGCTTCTCGGGCGCCTTCACGCCGCTGATGGCGCGCCCTTGGAGGCGGTCCTTCGCATAGATCACCGCGTTCTGGTAGGCGACTTCACCCTGCGCAAGCCCCTGAATGCCAACGCCGAGACGCGCGTCGTTCATCATCACGAACATCGCGGGCAGGCCACGGTTTTCTTCGCCGACGAGCCAGCCGGTGGCGCCGTCGTAATTCATGACGCAGGTGGAATTGCCGTGAATGCCCATCTTGTGCTCGATCGAGCCGCAAATCAGCGAATTGCGCTCGCCGACACCGCCGTCCTTCGCGGGAATGAATTTCGGCACGACAAACAGCGAAATACCCTTCACGCCCTCCGGCGCACCTTCGATGCGCGCAAGCACGAGATGCACGATGTTCTCGGACAGGTCGTGCTCGCCGGCGGAAATGAATATCTTGGTGCCAGTGATCTTGTAGGAGCCGTCGGGCTGCTTAACGGCTTTAGTCTTGATAAGGCCGAGATCGGTGCCGCAATGCGGCTCCGTGAGATTCATCGTGCCGGTCCACTGACCGCCGATCATCTTCGGAAGATAAGTGTTGCGCTGCTCTTCGGTGCCGTGAATCCGCAAGGCGCGCACCGCGCCGAGCGTCAGGCCGGGATACATTGCGAAAGCCATGTTCGCGCTGCTCTGAAATTCGTTCATCGCGGCACTGATGACGAACGGAAGACCTTGGCCGCCATATTTCTCTTCTGCAGATAGACCGATCCAGCCGCCTTCGGCGAGCTGCTTGTAGGCTTCCTTGAAACCCGTCGGCGTCTTCACCGAACCGTCGGCCGCACGCTTGCAGCCTTCGCGGTCGCCAACCTGATTGAGCGGCGCCAGCACTTCCTCGCAAAATTTTCCGCCTTCGGAGAGAACCGCCTCGATCGTGTCGGGCGTCGCGTCGGCAAAACCGGGGAGATTGTCGTAGCGCGCGATGTTGAAGACGTCGCGCAACAGGAACATGGTATCTTCGACAGGTGCTTTGTAAGTCGGCATCTTCTTTCTCCGGGATAGCTTCGGTGCGGATTACGAGGCGTTGGCGCCGCGTTCCTTCAGCATTTCTTCGAGCGAACGGCTCGCGCGCTTCATGGCGGCGATGGCTTCGTCGATCTCGGCGCGCTGCGCTTCGAGCCGCTCGATGCGCTCGTTAAAGCGCGTGTAGGATACCTTGAGCTGTGTGACGCGGCCGTCACCGAGATCATAGAGATCGAGCATCGAGCGGATCTCTTCGAGCGAGAAACCGACCCGCTTGCCCATGAGAACGAGTTTCAGGCGGGCACGGTCGCGGCGGGAATAAAGCCGCTCCTGACCCTGCCGCTCCGGCGAGAGCAGCTCTTTCTCTTCATAGAAGCGGAGCGTCCGGGCGGTAACGCCGAATTCGCGGCTGAGGTCCCGGATCGTGAAGATTTGCTTGGTGGGGCGGTCGGTGCCGCCGGAGTGCTTGTCGAACTCGGCCCACAGGTCGCGCAAGTGCGCGTCCGCGGACGGCAGGGTTTCGACGGTCTGCGCTTGGCCCATTCCTTTGTCTCCCTTGGCGTGTGGCCGGAAAGGGGTCGGCCACAGGGTCGGACAACTCTATCTCAGTTAACGTAAACGTCAAGATGAATTCCGCTAGCCAATTCGCCCCGATAATGGCGCGGGCACCTGATGGGGCCTTCCGGCGACAGGAGTTAAGGAAATGCTTCTGGGGTCCGGGAAATTAACCCAGCATTTACCGTAACTAACAAGATTCAGGGCAGCGGAGCGGTGCCGCCCGATATCTCTTTCTGCCCCTTCCCGGCGCCCCGCAGGATGGTTCGTTAATGAGCGCAGGCGTGCCCTGGAGCGTAAACGCGGTCGACCCGGATACCTGGGAAGCCGCCCGGGAAGCCGCCCGGCGCGAAGGCATGTCGGTCGGCGAGTGGCTCGAGGCCGCGATCCGCGAAAACGCGCGCGGCGGTCATGGCCGCGGCCGCAATCCTGCAACCAACTTCGACCACCGGCTCGACGATCTCGCCGAACAGATCAACATGCTCGCGCGCCGTAACGTCTATGTGCGGCCGAACCCGCAACCGCAGATCCGCGATGCCAACAGCGAGGTGATTTCCGCCTCGATCGACGCACTCACCGAACGCATCGATCAGATGCTGGACGGCATGGAACGCGCCCAGCGCAACAACGGGCGCGATGAAATCAGCTCGGCGATACGGAAACTCGATTCCCGCATCGAATCCATCCTGCTCGACCGCCCCGCCAAGGAACAGGACTCCGAGGTCGAAACCAAACTCGACGAAATGGCGCGCGTGATCTCGCAGATGAGCGAGCGGCTGGAGCGCGAAATGTCTGCAGCGAGCGCCGCCGCGGCGCCGCAACCCATTCCGACCGCCGACGAACTCGATGCGGCAGTCGCCGAAATCCTCGAGCGCCAGTCGATGCTCGACGGCACTCCGATACGCCGCGCGCCAGCACGTGCAAACCCGCCCGTGGCCGCGCCTACCACCGCACCGCAGTTCGAAGCCTTCGAGCGGCAACTCAAGACCATCGCCGACGAGATGCAGTCGCTACGGAAATCGAACGCAAAGAATGCGTCGGCACCCATCAGCGAACTGCGCCGCGACATCGCCGAACTCGCCCGCTCGATGGCGGAGCTTGCGCCGCGGCGCACGCTGGAATCGCTCGAGCAGACCGTTGAAGCGCTTGTCCGCAAGGTCGATCGCACGACGGCGAACTCGCAGAAAGACAACCGCGCGGCACAGGCCGTGCTGGGCGCGCTCGAAGATATCCGCGCAGCACTCGCGAACGTCCGCCCCGCCGAATCCTTCATTTCGGTCGAAGGCGACCTCAACGCGCTCTCGGACAAGCTCGACGTCATCAATGCAAAAAGCATCGACGGCACGACGGTCGCCCGCATCCAGAACCAGGTGCAGGAAGTGCGCGATCTGCTGTCGAACGCGCTGCCCGCCGAAAATCTTCAGGCCGTCGTTGCGCAGATCGAAACAATCGCGAGCAAGGTCGATCGCTTCTCCGCCTCCGGCGACAGCGGGGTGCACGGGATCGTCGGCGCGCTCGAACACCGCATCGATGCGCTGGCCCAGCGTCTCGAAATGGGCGCGCAGAACCCGGAAGCCTTCGACAAGATTCATCACCGCCTGGACGCGCTGCAAACGACGCTGAGCAGGGCCGAGAACCCGATGGGTCTCGAAGAGACCATGCGTAGCGTGGTCGAGCGGCTCGACGCCTCCGAAGCCAAGCTCTCGAACCTCGGCGCGATCGAACAGGGAATCTCGGATCTTTCCTCGCAGTTCGACAAGGCCCGCGCGAACGCAATGGATATAGCGGAGCGCGCGGCAAAAACCGCATTGCGCGAATTGCAGGCCGCGCGCCAGACCATGCCGCAACAGGTTGCAGCCGCGCAGTATCCCGGCGGCGAAATCATTTCTCCGCCCGCAGCGGAGCGTCCCCTTGCCGGCGATCCGGCTCCGGTACGCAGAGTGACGCAGGTTGCGATGCCTGCCGAAACACAATCGCGCTTCACGCGCAGTTCCCCGGTGACGGTACAATCAAAGGACGGATTCGTCGCGACCGACGGCCTGCCGGCAGATTATCCGCTGGAGCCCGGCTCCGGCGCTCCGCGCTCGCGCGCAACCCCCGTGCAGCAACGCATCGCGCAATCCGAGGCCGCAGTTGCGGAGATCGCACCCCGCGCGGACAGCGACGCCAACGTGAAGACTTCCGACTTCATCGCAGCCGCCCGCCGCGCGGCGCAGGCTGCGGCAGCGGAGACGGCCAGCGAGAATGCTTCCGACGGGAAAGGTGCCGGAAAGTCCGGCTTCTTCGCGCGCTCGCGCCGCGTCATGCTGCTCGGTCTTGTCGTCGCCATGCTCGGCTTCAGCGCCGTACGCTTTTTCGACGTGAACCTCTTGATGAACCTGATGAACAATCAGGAAAGCAAACCGGCTTCTTCAACACCCAGTCAGACGCCCCCGGCGCAGCAAAGCGAACCGCCCGCGCAGACGCCGACCTTCGCTCCGGAAACCAAGGAACGCTCTTTGCTGCCGAATTCGCTGCCCGATACCGTTTTGGGTTCGCTGGCACCCTCGGCCGGCGATCTCACGCCGCAGAATGTCGCTTCGACTTTCGGCATGCCGCAATTCGATATGCCGCTGACGACGCAGAGCACCAGACCCACGGCAACCGCGCGCGTGGCTCCGGAAAAGACCCCGGTGACGACAGTGGACGGCATCAATGCCGGCTTGCTCAAGGCGGCAAACGATGGCGATCCGGACGCCGCTTTCGAGATCGGTGAGCGCTACCTGACGGGCCGTGGCGTCGATACCAGCATGAGCGAAGCGCTCGGCTGGTTCGAGAAGGCCGTGGCGAAAGGCTCGGCCGCGGCGGCCTTCCGTCTCGGCATGGCTTACGAAAAAGGCCAGGGCGTTTCGCGGGATCGCGGCCGGGCGCGGACAAATTATGTTCTGGCCGCGGAAAGCGGCCACCTCAAAGCGATGCATAACCTCGCGGTCATGATGGTCGAGGATGGTGGCGCCAAACCCGCTTATGCCTCCGCGATGCCCTGGTTCCGCAAGGCCGCGGAGCATGGCCTGCGCGACAGCCAGTACAATCTCGGCGTGATCTACGCCCGCGGCTTCGGGGTCCAGCAGAACCTTGCCGAATCCTTCCTGTGGTTCTCGCTCGCAGCCAATCAGGGCGATGCCGACGCGGCGAAGAAGCGCGACGATGTGGCAACGAAGCTCGACCAGCAGACGCTGGTTGCGGCCCGGCTCGCCGTGCAGACTTGGATCGCGAAACCATCCGACGATAGCGTTAATGAGCCGCGCGTGAAGCCCGAATGGCAGAACGCCGCCGTCTCGCAGAAAAAGAAGCAAAAGAAGTGACGCTGGCCCGCCAGCATCATTGACAAGCGCGGCACTCGACATGTTGATGCCGTAGTGCTGCCGCTAGAACAGCGGTCACACGAGAGCGTCCGGAAGCCAACTTGTCGATTTACCTTCCGATAGCCGAACTGCCGGTCAATATCCTTCTGATATTCGGGCTGGGGATTGCGGTCGGCTTCATTTCGGGAATGTTCGGCGTCGGCGGCGGATTCCTGATGACGCCGATGCTCATTCTCGTCGGCATCCCGCCTTCGGTCGCAGTCGCGAGCGTTCCGAGCCACATGGCGGCCTCCTCGCTCACCGGCACGATCTCCTACTGGCGGAAGAAACTGGTCGACAGCGGACTCGGCCTCGTTCTGCTCTCCGGTGGTCTGCTCGGCACCGCGGCGGGCGTCTGGGTGTTCTCGCTCCTGCGGCGTGCGGGCCAGCTCGACCTCATCATCAACCTTTCCTACATCGTGCTGCTCTCGATCGTCGGCACGTTGATGATCGTGGAAAGCATCCGCGCGCTGTGGCGCTCGATGCACGGCCAGCAGGCGGTGCTGCGCAGACCCGGCACGCATTCGTGGTTTCATGGGCTGCCGCTCAAGTTCCGCTTCCGGCAATCGCGCATCTATGTTTCGGCGATACCGGTCACCGCGATCGGCTTCGGCGTCGGCTTCCTCGGCGCGCTGATGGGAATCGGCGGCGGATTCCTGCTGATCCCGGCGCTCATCTATCTCATGCGCGTGCCGACCGCCGTATCAGTGGGCACGTCGCTGTTTCTCACGCTATTCACGATGCTGGCTGCGACCGTGCTGCATGCGGTCGAGAACCGTTCGGTCGATATCGTGCTCGCGTTCACGCTCATGGTCGGCGGCGTGATCGGCGCGCAATCGGGTGCTCGGGCCGGGCAGGCCGTCCGCGCGGAGCAATTGCGCTTCCTGCTCGGTCTCCTGGTTGTTGCGGTTGCGATACGCGTGGGCGGCGATCTGCTGACCAAGCCCGCAGAACTGTTCTCCGTGATTTCGTCGGAGGCAGCCAAATGAACCTGCGGAAGGCCAATGCCGCTCTCTTAACCGCGCTGATCCTGCCCGCGTTCGCTGCACCGGCCGCGCATGCAGAGCGGCTCGTGACCTCACTCTCGACGCACCGGGTGCTCATCAGTTCGAACTTCACCGGCACCTCGCTCGTGCTGTTCGCGTCCATCGAAGAAAGCGACGCCCCGCGCGACAAACCAAAAAAATACGATGTCGCGATCACGGTGCGGGGTCCCGCCACGACCTTCGTCACGCGCAAGAAAGAGCGCATTCTCGGGCTTTGGGTGAACTACGGTTCCCGGCGCTATCCAGAAACGCCGTCCTATCTCGCCGTGCTGACGAACCGGCCGCCCACGGAATTTGGCCCGCTCGCGCTGCAGACCAAATACAAGCTCGGGCTTTCGATCGCGGCCTTGCCCCCCGTCATTTCCAATGACGACGAATTCGGCGAGGCGCTGCTTCGCGTGAAGAAAGCCGAGGGGCTGTTTCACGAGCAGACCAATGCCGTGACGTTTCTGACGCCGACGCTGTTTCGCGCGACCTTGCCGATCCCGGGCGTTGCCCCGACCGGCCCCTACGAAATCGACGTACAGGTTTTCGCGAACGGCGCGCTTGCCGCGCAGCAATCGACCGCCATCGAGGTTGTGAAGACCGGATTCGAAGCCGATGTGGCACATCTCGCGCGCGATTCGCGTCTCGATTACGGCCTCGGCGTCGCTTTCCTCGCCATTGTTGTCGGAACGCTTGCAGGTCTGATATTCCGTCGCAGCTGACGGATTCGGGAGGACGGGATGGCGAACGAAGGTCTGCGGCGTTTTCTTGGCGGTTCGCCGCTCGCCGTGATTATCAAGCTGGCGCTGCTTTCGATCCTGGTCGGCTTCGTGCTGACGGTGATCGGCCTCGACCCGCGCAACATCCTCTGGAGCATCGAGGCGCTGGTGCGCACAGTTCTCGATCTCGGCTTCGAGGCGTTCGACTGGCTGTGGCGCTATCTCTTGCTCGGCGCCGTGATCGTGCTTCCGATCTGGCTCCTGATGCGGCTTTTGCAGGCGCGGAAAAGCTAGGCGCTTTCCCGCGCGGCAGCCGCCTCCACCGCATCCGCGCCGACAACATCCTGTATCGAGCGGTGCTTGCCGCGGTCGAGCAACCGGCTCAGGCCCGACTTGATCTCGCGCGCGATACCGAAGCCTTTGTAGACCATGCCGGTGTAGAGCTGCACGAGCGTCGCGCCTGCGCGGATTTTCTTCCACGCGGTCTCTGCGGAATCGATCCCGCCGACACCGACAACCGGGAAGGCCTGTTCGGCGCGCAGATAGGTCTCGGCGAGAATCTTGGTCGACAGATCGAACAGCGGCCTGCCGGAAAGGCCGCCCTGCTCCCGCGCATGGCCGTCGCGCAGCGACGCCGGCCGCGTGACCGTCGTGTTCGAAACGATCATGCCGTCGATCGCGCGCTTTCTTGCAATCGCCACGATGTCGTCGAGATCGAATAGCGAAACGTCAGGCGCGATCTTCAACAGTACGGGTTTGGGTCCGTGACCCTTTTGCACCATTCGCTCGCGCGCTTCGAGTATGCGCGCGATGAGTTCGTTCAGCACTTCGGCCGACTGCAGATCGCGCAGGCCCGGCGTATTCGGCGACGAAACGTTGATCGTGAGATAGCTCGCATAAGGCGAGAAGGTTTCGACACCCGCGACGTAATCGGCAATCCGGTCTTCGGAATCCTTGTTCGCGCCGACATTGATGCCGAGGATTCCGTTCGGCTGCCGCCGCGAAAGCCGCGCGACCGCCGCATGAAATCCTTCGTTGTTGAAGCCGAGCCGGTTGATGACCCCCTCGTCGCGCAGGAGACGAAACACGCGCGGCCGCGGATTGCCGGCCTGCGGCTTCGGCGTCAGCGTTCCGGCTTCGGCAAAGCCGAAACCGAGCGCGAGCACGGCATCGGGCACTTCGGCGTTCTTGTCGAAGCCGGCCGCAACCCCGACCGGATTTCTGAAATGCAGGCCGAAGGCCGAGACCGAAAGCCGCGGATCGTCCGCCAGCTGCGCCGGTCTCGGCAGCAGGGAAAGCGCCCGGATCGCCAGCCTATGAGCGTCCTCGGCCTCGAAAAGGCGCGAGAACGGCAGGGCCAGATCGAGCAAAGACGACATTCGCGGGCCTCTTCAAGTTCCGGCGGACGCTAGTTCCGCCCCTGCTGCGCCGCAAGCGGCAGTCCGGACTTGTCACCCGGAATGGAGGTGGTAAAGGCAATGGGTATAAAATCCTCGCCTCGAATCGGAGCGCCCGATGCTGACCCATAACCAGGTCTGGGGCGCGGTGGACCGCATCGCCGCGCGCTACAACTTCTCCCCTTCCGGACTTGCGAAGGCGGCCGGGCTCGACCCGACCACCTTCAACAAATCGAAGCGGGTTACCTCGGACGGGCGGCCGCGCTGGCCGTCCACCGAATCCATCGCGAAGGTGTTGGACGCCACGGGTGCCACGATCGACGAATTCATTTCGCTGCTCACGAAAAAGCCCAAGCGGCCGACACAGCCGGTTCCGCTGATCGGTTTCGCGGAAGCCGGCGCCGGCGGATTTTTCGACGACAGCGGATTCCCGGTCGGCGGCGGCTGGGACGAAATCAAATTGCCCGACGTCGACGACGACCACGCCTATGCGCTCGAAGTCTCCGGCAATTCGATGGAGCCCCTCTATCGCAAGGGCGACGTGCTCGTGGTCTCGCCGGCGGCACCCCTGCACAAGGGCGACCGCGTCGTGCTCAAGACCAAGGACGGCGAAGTGTTGGCTAAGGAACTGAAAAAGAAGACCGCGAAGCTCGTCGAGTTGAAATCGCTCAATCCCGATCACAAGGATCGCACGTTCCAGATGACGGACGTCGTCTGGATCGCGCGGATCGTCTGGGCTTCGCAGTAAATGAAGAATATGCGCCTCGAAGATGTGAGGGGCTTGGCTGCTACAGAAGCCGCAAAACGAGGGCATTCAATAAAGAAATGGCGGCGCGACTCTCGCACTCACTTCCGATTCACATCGAGATGTGAGCGCTGCCGGGCTTGGATTGAAGTGACGAACCGTATCCATACACCAATCGAGGCTCAAAGAGTTTTTGTGAGCGGTTTCCTAATTGTTCGTGATGCAGATAGGCTTTCGACCGACCATGATTACATCATCGGCTTGGGGGAAGCACTGATCGCAAATTGTCGAGGCTTTTAATTACGCCGAGCGCGCCAACGCGCCGTCGATCATCGCGACGGTGTTCTCGACGCCATAGACGGCGACGAACGAGCCGAAGCGCGGACCCTTCTCCTGTCCGAGCAGCACCTGATAGAGCATGTTGAACCAGTCGAGCGAGACGCCGGGTTTGCCGTCCTTCGCCGCCTTCTTGTGATCGAGGAACGGCTCGCGGCGGCCGATCTCGTAGACGACATCCTGAATCGCTTCGGCCGTCGCATCGGCAGGAAGCTGCGAGAGCGCGTCGCGCAGATCGGACAGCGCCTTGCGTTCGGTATCGGTAGGCTCGCGGAATTGTTTCGTCGGCAGCACGAAGTCGCGGAAATAATGGATCGCGTATTCCACGAGCTTGCCGAGCTTCGGGTGCGTCTGCAGCGTCACGCCCGGACGGTAGCGTCCGATAAAGCCCCAGAGCGTTTCCGCATTTTCCGCGTTCGATGACGAAACCAGCGTGAGCAGCATCTGGAAGGTGACGGGCATGTCCGGCTCCGGCGGGTTGCCGGAATGGATGTGCCAGACCGGATTGCCGAGCCGCTGCTTCCAGTCGGTCTGCTTCTTATAGCCTTCGAGGAACTGCTGGTAGTCGTCGACATTCCTCGGGATCACGTCGAAGTAAAGCCGCTTCGCCGCCTTCGGCTCCCTATACATAAAGAGCGAAAGCGATTCCGGGCTCGCATAGCGCAGCCATTCCTCGATGGTCAGGCCGTTACCCTTCGACTTCGAAATCTTCTGGCCCTTCTCGTCAAGGAAGAGTTCGTAATTGAAACCTTCCGGCGGCAATGCTCCGAGCGCGCGTGCGATCTCGCCCGAGAGCTTCACGGAATCGATCAGGTCCTTGCCGGCCATTTCGTAATCGACGCCGAGCGCTGCCCAGCGCATCGCCCAATCCGGCTTCCATTGCAGCTTGACGTGTCCGCCGGTGACCGGCGTGGTCATCCGTTCCTTCGTTTCCGGATCTTCGTAGGTGATCGTTCCTGCCTTCACGTCGTGCGCGACGATCGGCACCTGCAAGACGATCCCGGTGCGCGGACAGACCGGAAGAAACGGCGAATAGGTCGAGGCGCGCTCCTCGCGCAGCGACGGCAGCATGATCGCCATCACGGCCTCGTAATGCTGCAAGACCTTCAGGAGCGCTTCGTCGAAGCGTCCGCTCTTATAATATTGGGTCGATGACGCGAATTCGTACTCGAACCCGAACTGATCCAGAAACGCGCGCAGCCTCGCGTTGTTGTGTTCGCCGAAGCTCGGATGCGTGCCGAAGGGATCGGCAACCTGGGTCAGCGGCTTGCCGAGATCTTTCGCAAGCAGCTCCTTGTTCGGCACGTTGTCCGGCACCTTGCGAAGGCCGTCCATGTCGTCGGAAAAGGCGAGCAGCTTGGTCTTGATCTTGTCGTCAGTCAGCACGCGGAAGGCATGCCGCACCATGGTGGTGCGCGCGACCTCGCCAAAGGTGCCGATGTGCGGCAGGCCCGAGGGTCCGTAGCCGGTCTCGAATAGAACTTCGTCCTTCGGCTTCTTCTTCAGGCGCGCGACGATCTTCTTCGCTTCCTCGAACGGCCAGGCATTCGAGGTCTCCGCCATTTCGCGCAAGTTCGCTGCCAGGGCAGCCGGTTCGGTCGCCATTCTCACTTCTCTTCGGGAGGGTCCGCAGAATCCGGAGGGGAAATAACGCAAATGGGGGACGGTGAACACCCCGTGTTTCAGGGCCAACAAGGGCGTTGCGCAGCAGGCAGTTCACAAAGCAAAATAGCAGCCGGGGATTGCTCACCGTTTATTGTAACCGCTTGCCGGCCATACTGCCGGAGGGATCTGGCGGCCGTTTTTTTACGAGCGATCCGGGGCGGGTAAGGTTGGTACTGAAGCCCTCGGGCGGCTCGGTTACGGGCGCCGGAGAAGACAGCGAAGCGCGGGATGCTTCGCTGCCTTTGCCTGCGCATTCGGGCTTTGCCGAGCGGCCTACGCTTTTCAGGAGTATTTCCGAGCTACCGCCCGAGTTGCGTCCGCTGCGCGGTCATCTCGACCCGGTATTTCTGCGATGGGCAGCGGCACGCAGTGAATCGCTCGGCATCGATTGCGACGTTCTGGTCATGCGAAGCGGCCAGATCGATGCCGACAGCCTGCTTGCGATCTATGGCGCCGGCCTCGGCGTCGAGATCGACTGGCTCGAGGACATGGCAACAAGCCCGCTCGACGCTCACCATGTTCTGTCCCGCGGAGAGCTGCCTGCGGGGAGCCGAAGCGGGCAGGACTGTCCGACCCTTGCGCTGTTCGGAGGTCGGACCCGGACAGTCTGCGAACATGCGGCAGGCAGAGGAGGAAAATTTCGCGTCACGTCGGCGGCGCGCCTGCGTGCATTCGTCGAACATTCTGCAAAAGAAGAACTCGCACAGGATGCCGCGCACGGACTGAAGACGCGCGAGCCCGCGCTCTCGGCCGCGACTGAAGCCAGCCCGAAACACCGGCTCGGACTGCTCGCCGCGCTCGCCACGATTGCAGTCAGCCTGTACGCCGCGCCCGGTCCTACCCGTTTCGTGTTCGAAATTTTTCTCGCGCTTCTATTTCTGACATGGGCGGGCCTGCGGCTGTTCGCCTGTGTCTCGCGGCAAGAAGCCCGCGAGAGTGCCGCTGTCAGCGATCGCGACCTTCCGGTCTATACCATCCTGATCCCGCTCTATCGCGAAGCGCATATCGTTCCGGATCTTGCCAGCGCGATCTCCGCCTTGAACTACCCGCGCGAGAAGCTCGATGTGAAACTGATCCTCGAGCGCGACGATGCGGCGACGATTGAAGCCGTGCGCAAGATTACGCTCGACCCCTGCTTCGAGATCGTACTCGCACCCGAACTTGCACCGCGCACCAAGCCAAAGGCGCTGCGTGCAGCAATGCCGTTCGCGCGCGGCGAATACGTGGTGGTCTACGACGCCGAAGACAGGCCGGAGCCCGATCAGCTTCGCGACGCGGTGGCGCGTTTTCGCGAAGGCGACGACAAGCTCGCCTGCGTACAGGCGAAGCTTGCGGTCGACAACCTGTATCCGTCATTCTTGTCCGATCACTTTCGCGCGGAGTATGCCGGGCTGTTCGACGTTCTATTACCCGCGCTCGCGCGACTCGGGCTCCCGATTCCCTTGGGCGGCACATCGAATCATTTTCGCGCTTCTATTCTTCGCGAGATCGGCGCCTGGGATCCGCACAACGTCACCGAAGACGCCGATCTCGGCGTGCGTCTCGCGCGCTTCGGCTATTCGACCGGCGTCGTCGACTCGACGACATGGGAGGAAGCACCCGCGCGCCTCGGGGCTTGGCTGCCGCAGCGGACGCGCTGGATGAAGGGCTGGTTGCAGACCTATATCGTGCACATGCGCGATCCGCTTCTGCTTTGGCGGCAACTGGGGTGGCGAGGCTTTCTATGTTTCCAGCTTTTGATCGGCGGCTCGGTGCTTGCGGCGCTCATCCATCCGGTCTTCGCAGTGCTGCTGCTTGCCGACTCGGCGTGGGGACCGCTGCTCGCGCTCGCGGACACGCCTACGCAGTGGACGCACAAGGCGCTCATCTTCACGACGCTGGTGAGCGGCTACATCGCGTCCGGACTTCTCGCTTTCACGGGGATGAAACGGCGCGGATCGCTTGCTTCCGCATGGGTGCTTCTGCTTTTGCCGGTCTACTGGCTCCTGCTGTCGGCCGCGGCATGGCGCGCAGTCTGGAAACTCGCGAGCGCTCCGCATCAATGGGAGAAGACGGCGCACGGCGTGGTCAGGCGTTCCTCGCGAAATCCCTGAGCTCCACCTCGCCCATCATCACTTAGATTCCGGCCCCGATTGTCGTTCCCGTGCCGTAAAGAACGGGCGCATTCCGGGCATAGAAAACTGGCGGGAACGCCGGCTAGAGCCTGCGGCGCAGATCGGCAGCAGCCGCGTCGGCGGATCGCTCCAGAATGAACGGAGCGATGAATCTGCCTTCCTTGTCCATCAGATAGACAACGGACGTGTGGTCCATCGTATAGCCGCCGCCTTCCAGCGGTGTACGCTTCGCATAGGCCGAGTAGGCTTTCATGATCGCATCGACCTGCGCACGCGAACCCGAAAGCGCGGAAATGCGCGGATGAAAACTCGAAATGTAGAGTTTGAGCTTCTCGGGCGTATCGCGCTCGGGATCGACCGTCACGAAGATCGCATTTACCTTGTCCGCGTCTTTGCCGAGCCGGGTCAGCACTTCCGAGAGTTCGAACAGCTTGGTGGGGCAGATGTCCGGGCAATGCGTGAAGCCGAAGAAGACGAGGAACGGCTTGCCGCGGAAATCGGCATCGGTGACCGTCTTCCCGTCCTGATCGACCATCTCGAACGGCCCGCCAATCGAGGACGGACGCACTCTATCCGCAGGCGCCAGCATCATGAGGCCGGCAGTCAGTGCGAACGCACCGGCGACGAATGCGGCCAGAATGACGAGGATACGGACAGAACGGGGCATGGGATTTCCGTCTATTTGTAGGCTCAGAAGCAGTAGGCGATGCCAGCCGCAACCATCTCGAAAAAGAGTTTGGTGCCGAACCAGGCCCACATGATGCCGGCCGCGGCTGCAAGCGCGCCGAAAAGCGCCGCTACGGCGATGACGAGGGGCCGGATTGAAACGATGGCTTTCGTGTCTGCGGGTTTGGCCATGGGCTCTAGCTAGGGTCCATTGCCGGTCACGTCAATAAACCCGGGGACGCAGCGGCGACATGCCTCCATTGTCGTAACGACCGTGGCCACCGCAGTGCACATCGCGGCGCTGGTGACGCTACTGAATCTTGGCTAGCCTTTGGGGACAAGGGCGGGTCGTTGCGGAACTGTCGCAATAGAGAAGAGCCGCCGGAGTAGGATTTGGAAGCAACCCACCCAAGCAGAGTTTCCCATGAAACGCTCAACACTCCTGACCAGTCTCACGATTGCCGCCGCAACCGCGCTCGCCTCACCCGCTTCCGCACAGATCGAAATTCAGTGGTGGCATGCACTCACCGGCGCGAACAACGCCGTGGTGGTCCGTCTCTCCGAAGAGTTCAACCAGTCGCAGAAAGAATATAAGGTCGTACCGAGCTACAAAGGCGGATACGCCGATACGATGAACGCTGGCATCGCCGCGTTCCGTGCCGGCAACGCGCCGCACATCCTGCAAGTCTTCGAAGTCGGCACTGCCACGATGATGGCTGCGAAAGGTGCGATCAAGCCGGTTCACCTCTTGATGAAAGACGCAGGCGAGAAATTCGATCCGAACGCCTATCTTCCCACCATCACCGGATATTATTCGACGCTGAAGGGCGAGATGCTTTCCTTCCCCTTCAACTCGTCAAGCGCGGTGATGTGGTACAACAAGGATGCCTTCAAGAAGGCTGGGCTCGACCCGAACGCGCCGCCGAAGACCTGGCCTGAAGTATTTGCCGCCGCGAAGAAGCTGAAGGCAGCAGGCTACGATACCTGCGGCTTCTCGAATGCGTGGGCGACGTGGGTCAACGTCGAGCAATTCTCCGCATGGCATAATCTTCCGATCGGAACCAAAGGCAACGGCATGGACGGCTTCGACACCGTCCTGACCTTCAACAATCCGGCGCTGCTGCGCCATCTCGAGAATCTCGTCGATCTCCAGAAAGACAAGACCTACGACTACTCGGGCCGCACCAACGCAGGCGAAGGGCGCTTCACGAGCGGCGAATGCCCGATCTTCCTCACGTCTTCGGCGTTTTTCGGCAACGTCGCTGCGAACGCAAAATTCGAATGGGGTAACGCACCGATGCCGTACTATCCCGACATCGCCGGGGCACCGCAGAATTCGATCATCGGCGGGGCCTCGCTCTGGGTGATGGGCGGGAAAAAGGCGGACGAATACAAAGGTGTCGCGAAGTTCTTCACTTTCCTTTCGCAAACCGACAAGCAGATCGAGCTGCACCAGAAATCCGGTTACCTGCCGATCACGAAGGCGGCCTACGAGCAGACCAAGGCGTCCGGCTTCTACAAGGAGCGTCCGCACCTCGAAACGCCGCTGCTCGAATTGACCAATAAGGCGCCGACCGAGAATTCGCGCGGTCTTCGCTTCGGCAACATGGTGCAACTCCGAGACATGTGGAGCGAGGAAATCGAGTCGGCACTTGCCGGTAAGAAGTCCGCGAAGCAGGCGCTCGAAGACGCCGTCAACCGCGGCAACGCACTGTTGCGGCAGTTCGAGAAAACCGTGTCGCGCTAGATCGAGCGGGTAAGACAAGCCAATGCAGAAGCGGGCGATCTTCGGGAGCACGTCGCTACCCTATCTCCTGCTTCTGCCGCAGCTTGCAGTCGTGGCGGTCTTCTTCTACTGGCCTGCGAGCCAAGCGCTTTGGCAATCTTTCCTGCTGGAAGACGCCTTCGGCCTGAGTTCGACCTTCGTCTGGTTCGAAAACTACTCCGAGCTCTTCGCCGACAGCGGTTATTACCGGACCATGATGACGACCGCCGTGTTCGCCGTCATGGTGGCCGGACTTTCGCTTTCGCTCGCGCTCTTACTCGCGGTGCAGGCGGACAAAGCAATCCACGGCGCTGGCATATATAGGACGCTTCTGATCTGGCCTTATGCCGTGGCTCCCGCCGTAGCAGGCGTGCTGTGGATTTTCATGTTCCAGCCTTCGCTCGGCGTGGTCGCGCAGGGTATCCGCTCGCTCGGCATTGCCTGGAATCCGCTGCTCAACGGCAACGACGCCTTGATCCTCGTCGTGCTCGCCTCCACCTGGAAGCAGATAAGCTACAACTTTCTGTTCTTCCTTGCCGGCCTGCAATCGATCCCCCGCGCGGTAATCGAGGCTGCGGCAATTGACGGCGCTTCGGGAACGCGGCGCTTCTGGACGATCATTCTGCCGCTGCTTTCGCCGACCGTCTTCTTCCTCGTCGTCGTGAACATCGTCTATGTGTTCTTCGACACTTTCGGCATCATCGATGCAATGACGCAGGGCGGGCCTTCCAAGGCAACGGAGACGCTCGTCTACAAGGTCTTCTTCGACGGAAGGCTGGGCGGCAATCTCGGCTCGTCGGCCGCGCAGTCGGTAATTCTGATGATTCTTGTCGTCGGACTCACCGCCATTCAGTTCCGCTTCATCGAGCGCAGGGTGGCGTACTGATGGTCGAGCATCGTGGCTTCTCCCGCTTCGTTCCTCACATCGTGCTCTGTATCGGTGTCGCGATCATTGCATTCCCGGTCTATCTTTGTTTCGTCGGCTCGACCCATCCGCAGGATGTCACTTCGAACGGACAGATGCCGCTCACGCCCGGACCCATCTTCTTCGAGACCTATTACAAGACGCTCTTCGTCGGCTCCTCGGGCAGCACACGCGAGCCTGTCGCGACCATGCTGGTCAACAGTTTCATCATGGCCTGCGTGATCGCGCTCGGGAAAATCTCAATCTCGATCATTTCGGCGTTTTCGGTGGTCTATTTCAAGTTTCCCTTCCGCATGGCGGCGTTCTGGCTGATCTTCATCACGCTCATGCTTCCGGTCGAGGTTCGCATCTACCCGACTTACAAGATCGCAGCCGATCTCAACCTGCTCGATAGTTACGCAGGGCTGACCGTGCCACTGATCGCGTCGGCAACGGCAACGCTCTTCTTCCGGCAATTCTTCATGACCATTCCGGACGAACTGGTGGAAGCGTCGAAACTGGACGGCGCGGGGCCGATGCGATTTTTCTGGGACACGGTACTGCCGCTCTCGCGCACCAATATCGCGGCACTTTTCGTCATTCTCTTTATCTATGGCTGGAACCAGTATCTCTGGCCGATTCTGATTACGACCCGCGACGACATGCAGACCATCGTCATCGGCATCAAGAAAATGATCGTGACTGCCGACGCGCTGACGGAATGGAATGTCGTGCTCGCGACCGCGATGCTCGCCATGCTGCCGCCCGTCACGGTTGTGGTGCTGATGCAGCGCTGGTTCGTCAGAGGTCTTGTGGAAACGGAAAAGTGATCTAGCAATCCGGTTCTGAAATTCGTGTCGAGTCTTCTGCTGCCTCCGGGTACGAATGTCAGGACCAAAGGATCACTAGAGTTTTAGGCTGCTAGTGTCCTTACGTATCCGACGTTCGCTCGGGCACGCGGCAGAGTAAAAGAGAACGTCGGGTACGGAACACGAGATGGCAACCGTCGAACTGAGCAGCATCAGAAAAGTCTATCCCGGCGGCGTGGAAGCGGTGCGCGATGTTTCGCTCGTCGTTCCGAACGGTTCCTTTACCGTGTTGCTCGGGCCTTCGGGCTGCGGCAAGTCCACGCTGCTCAGGATGATCGCGGGGCTCGAGACGACCACGTCAGGCGAGTGCAAGATCGGCGAGCGGGTCGTGAACGAGGTCGAGCCCGCCGACCGCGACATCGCGATGGTCTTCCAGAACTACGCGCTCTACCCGCACATGAGTGTCTACGACAACATGGCCTACGGGCTCAGGAACCGCGGCACACCGAAGGCCGAGATCGACAAACGCGTCCGCGAGGCGGCTTCGCTGCTCGCAATCGAAGATTTCCTCAGCCGCAAGCCGCGCGCGCTCTCCGGCGGGCAGCGCCAGCGTGTCGCGATGGGCCGCGCCATCGTTCGTGAACCGCAGGTATTCCTGTTCGACGAACCGCTTTCCAATCTGGACGCAAAGCTGCGCGTGACCATGCGGCTTGAGATCAGGCGGCTTCACAACCGCCTGAACGCCACTTCGATCTTCGTCACCCACGATCAGGTGGAGGCGATGACGCTGGCTGATCAGGTCGTGGTTATGAATGCCGGGCGGATCGAGCAGATCGGAGCGCCCGGCGAAGTTTACAAGCATCCCGCGAGCCGTTTTGTTGCATCTTTCATCGGCGCGCCGGCGATGAACCTGATGCCTGGGAAGATTGCCGAAGCGGGCATCGTCGAAACGCCGGCTGGAAGATTGCCCTACGACAAGAACCGCTTCCATGCCGCGGGCGAGGTCGAGGTCGGCATCAGGCCCGAAGACATCCACGCGGCGGGCGGCGCGGACGGAATTTTATTCACGCCTGAGCTTGCCGAGGAACTGGGTGCCACACGCCTCCTGCACGGAAGCTTTGGGGATACGCCCGTCATCATCGCAATCCCGGCTTCGGGAACCGTTCACGAGAAAAAGGAGATGCGGCTCTCGATCGATCCCGCCGCAGTTCATCTGTTCGATAAAGTCACCGGACGATCGCTCGTGCGTTGAATTCGGGCAGCTGGAGCGGGCGATGGGAATCGAACCCACGACATACAGCTTGGGAAACTTCACGCAACCCCTGCCCGCTCAATGACTTACAAGCATTTAGCACGGATTTAGCACAGCTGCTTTTGGAGAATGTATGTGGTGCTATGAAGCTACCGCGTTTTCGGTCGCGAGAGATAGTGTGGACCGTCGGCATCTTCAGGCACGTTAGTTCTCGCATATTCGAGAAGCATCTGAATATCGCGAGCCATTCTCCATTGCCACTTATCAGCGGCCCCCTGCCAGCCGAAAAAGATGGCTTGGTCCATCAAGTTTTGCGAAAGCGTCTCAAAGTTTGCGGCAAGCTCTTGAAAGTTATTGTGGGCAGGTAGTTTATTGTAAGCACGGCCTATGCCGAACCAACCATTGAACATAGCGGCCTCGTTTTGATGGATAGCGATATGAAACCAGAAGCCTGGATTGCAATTTATGCGGCTATTGTAGCCACAAGCGCACTGTTACTCAATTTTAGAAATTGGCTGGATTCACGCCCAAAGCTGCACCTAAGTTTGATGGTGGACGGTATGACAATCGGTGGAGGTGCCGGAACTGACGAGAAGAACTTGCTTATTCTAACCGTTACCAATCGCGGAAAAGAAACAACCGTCATTACTCATATGGTCGTGTTTCAAATGGAGTCTTGGTATCAGCGATGGCGCATACGTCCGTTGAAGAGCTACTTAATCCCTAATCCGCAATTGAAGGGTTACCCGCACAACATTCCTTCCGACGTGGAGCCTTACAAGAAATGGATTGGTGCAATTCGCGACCGGCAAGATATTTTTGCGCAACTTTACAACGGAACGTACTACGTCGGCGTGTACGCAAGTCATCGCGACCGTCCGTATCTCAAACTCATCCCTCAGAGGAACAGGAAGTTGCCGGAAAATACGGAATCATTGTCGAGCTAGTTTAGTAGTTCTGGGTTCTCGTAAATGTTGCCGATGACTTGGTGCGTCGCATCTACTGTTGGCTTAAGTAAGTCGTTCCCGTACCACCAAGCGAACAAATCCCATCGAACTACTACAGGCCAATGAGGTGCGTTTCCGTCGGGGACGTGTCTGAGAATATCACCATCATAAATCTCTCTACCGGTGCAATCGAATAACCCCGTGAATTGCATGATGTGAACCCAGTTAGTTGCAAGACCTCTTACGGCAAAGACACCTTCTTTTGTGCAAGCAAAAGTTCGTGGGTCAATCCATTCTTTCTTGCGATTATTCCACGCTCGAAACTTTAACTCCCGCATATGTATTCATTGAATCATGGAATTTAACCCGCGCAACTACGCGTGGGGATAACTAGGATTCCATTCATAAAACTTGGCACGTTTTGGCACGGACATGCGTGTCAATAGAACTTCTTTGCAACACGAATTTGGAAAATGAAATTGAGAACAACTTTTCAAAAAGCTGTCGTTCTTGAAATGCTTACGTTGTGCGTAACGTGTTGATAATTTTGAAGAATGGAGCGGGCGGCGGGAATCGAACCCGCATTTTCAGCTTGGGAAGCTGTGCGTCACAATGCAAATACTCCAAGCTTTTCGGCACTTGTTCGCTATTTTCAAAAAGCCCAGGCACCGCATAGGCACCGGAACAGAATTGGAGCGGGCAGAGAGGATTGAACTCTCGACCTTCGGTTTGGGAAACCGACGCTCTACCACTGAGCTATGCCCGCAAAAGCCGTTGGTGGGTTCTTATACGATGGCAATTAGCGCAAACCAAATCGCACTTCTTTATTTCTTTTTTGGCGAGGGCGATGTTTTTCTTGAAATGAAGGCTCGCGATTCCGTATTCTTTCAGTTCACCTGGGCGGTGGTCAAAATCCATCACGTAGTAGGGGTATAACTTCTTGCAGTCGGAGCACGGTTTGTTTTTTTGAGCATGTAGAAACGCCATGTACCGGGCTCGCCTTTCCCGCGAATATTCGAGATAGCGCGGTTTATTTCGCTCGTAGTATCTTTTCTTTGCGGCTCGAAGCCGAGGGTCATTTAGGTCTCGATAGGCCACAAGCGTCCATTGTAGCATCTCAAGTCGCCCCTGCGATTGGGAAGCTACTGCTCTACCATTGAGCTACACCCGCACCAATTGCTCAGTTGTTCCAAGTCCGCCGGTGGCGTCAAGAGAGACGGAGGCGGTATTGGCTTAAGGATGTGCTGTTGCAGCATAAATCTTCTAACCGATTCGATGTATAAACTTACTCGAATCGGGAGGTTCGATGGCTAATTCGGAATTGTCCATAAACGACCAGATAGCTGCTGCGTTGCGCGAAATTAATACCGATTGGCGCGTCCACGATCATGTTTCCAGCGAGAACACGGAAGCTATCCTTAAAAAAAAGGCCCTACGCCCCGACATTTTAATACTAGAGCCGGGCGTCCCACCGATTTGCCTCGAAACAGAGTTTGAACCCGCAAATTCCGTCGAGGCTGATGCCGCAAGTAGGCTTGGCGAGGTAACTACAAAGACCGGGGCAATGATTCAAGTTGTGCTCGCAATCAAAATTCCTGCACGATTCAAAAAAACCTCAGCCACAAAACTTCTGGTGGAGCTGAAAAAAGCAGACGACTTTGAATACTGCGTACTCACAGGCTCCACGAATACGCACTATGAACGATGGCCCGCAAAGGGCTACGTCAGGGGCAATCTGAGAAGCCTCTTCGGCACCATTCAAGGGTCGGCTACACCTCAAAGCGTTATTCAGAAAGGCGCGGACGCTCTAGAGCTGGGCGCTTCAGAGATCGCGGCGACACTGGACTCAATGGCCACGACACATTCGGGTGTCGTAGACAAGGTGGCAGCCGCACTCAAGCAGGAAGCAAATCTTCAGACATTTCGAATGGCCGCAACCATTCTCATCAATGCGTTCGTCTTTCAGGAGAATCTCGCGGGGCGTTCCGACGGTCTGGAAGATGTACAAAGCCTCGACGAGATGAATAGTGGGCCTGAGATGACGAAGGCCATAGTAATTGCCGAGTGGACGAAAATTCTCAAAATCAATTACTGGCCTATCTTTGGAATCGCACGAAGCCTGCTGCAATGCGTTCCCACGAACGTGGCTGGTGATTTGTTGAAGAAAATGCACAAAACAGCGAGCGTTCTCCTTACTCTTAATCTAGGAAAAAGTTCTGATTTGTCAGGCGTTATCTTTCAGCGGTTGATCAGCGACCGACGTTTCCTAGCGACGTTCTACACCACGCCTGCATCGGCGGCGCTTTTGAATGGACTTGTGTTCCGAGAAAGCACTGCTCCAAACGGATTGGCGTGGACAGAAGCCGACGCAACAAAGTTGCGGATTGGCGATTTCGCTTGTGGCACGGGTTCGCTCCTGTGCGGCGCTTATAGTGAAGTAAGGCGGTATCTTGAAACAAATGGTGTTTCTGCGAAAACACTTCATCCCAAATTTATTGAGAACGTAATCGTTGGATGTGATGTGATGCCGTCGGCAACACACATCACAGCCTCAATGCTCTCATCAGCCTTCCCTGAACAACGTTACAAGCGTACTAAAATTTTGACGCTCCCATTTGGTCGCCAGAAAGACGGCTCTGTGAGCCTGGGTGCAATCGAATTTTTATCCACGCAAGGTGCGCTCTCTATTATCGACATTGGAGCGAAAGGCGTAGGTGCGGCTGGCGATACAGAAGAAGACCCATGGGCGGTTCTCGGTGGTAGCGGTGTAGAGGATCAAAGCTTCGATCTCGTAGTGATGAATCCTCCTTTTACTCGTCTCACTGGCGGTGGCGGAAAGACAAGCGACGTTCCTTTACCAATGTTTGCTGCATTTGGAACTGAAGCAGAAGAACAAGAGTTGATGTCCGCTCGGACCAAGAAGCTGACGCAGGGGACCGCTGCACACGGCAATGCTGGAGAAGCCAGCATATTCGTACAAATGAGCCACAACAAAACGAAAGTTGGTGGTTACATTGCACTCGTGCTGCCCATTACGTTTCTATCTGGCGCAGCGTGGGAAGCGTGTCGTGAGTTGATTAGAAAAAATTACAACGAAATTGTTGTGGTGACTATTGCGAGCTCCAGTTCAGGCAGCTTCGCTTTTTCTGCCGACACCGGAACTGGTGAATGCCTCGTTGTTGCCAAAAAGGGCGGTGGGCCTGCGAAACGGGTTAGCAGCATTAGCCTAACGGCGAAACCGTCTGCCCCGTTTGAAGGTACGGAAATTGCGCGCCTTATCCGTGAAGCCGTTGAAAGCGGGACACTTGCAGCGCTTGAGAACGGGCCGATGGGTGGTACACCGCTCGATCTTGGTGACGTGCGTATCGGGGAAATGATCTCGGGTCCTATAGGGCCAAATGATCCGTGGCCGCTGTTTCGGATTGCCGACCACTCCGTAGCTCAGGTCGTGCATCAGCTAGTCGCTAACAACACGATCTGGCTACCAGGTATGCCGAAGTCCGAAGCTCTTCCTGTCGCAATGTGCAAGTTTGAAGAGCTAGGTGAGGTCGGCCCTTATCATCTCGATGTTGACGGCTCCGGGGTTTCTGGTGGCGCTGCGCGCGGGCCGTTCAAGATTAGAGATGTCAAAGCGGGCCATGCCGCAACGTTTCCTGTGCTGAACAGCCACGACATGGACAAGGAGCGCACACTTGAAATTGCATACGATTCAGAAGGCATCCCACGTGTCGGAAAGTCCGCCAAGGAAAAGATCGTTCTAGACGAACGGCGAGAACGCATCTGGGCAACGCGGTCCCGACTGCATCTCAACACGGATTTCCGATTTAATTCGCAGAGCCTTGCATTCGCGATAACTAAAGAGGAAAGCATAGGGGGCCGTGCTTGGCCTTCGTTTAAGATGAACGTATCGGGTCACGACATCATCGCATCGCTGTGGTGTAACAGTACGTTTGGTATCCTGAGCTATTGGTGGGGTGCGAACAAATCACAGGACGGGCGAGGTTCGATAACTACAACGCAAATGGTGAAGCTAGCGATGCTTGATCCGAGGAAGCTCTCAGCCGCCCAACTAAAGGCAGCGAACGCCTTCTTTGAAAAAAACAAAGGCAATCCCTTTCTGCCTGCTCATCAAATCGCGATAGATAGCACAAGGGCGGCCCTCGACGAGTTTGTATTGAGAGAGTTAGTGAAGATTCCAAACCTAGCTACAGCACTTGCAAGAATTGCGGTGTTGCGAAAAAAGCTAGGTGATGAACCATCATTCAATGGCGGGAAAGCATAATCAGGACCGCTAGCAGATACCAGGAGTTTAGGCTTGTGGTCTCGGCCGTAGACTGCTTTTTGGATTGCAAACTAGGTCGAGAGGTTCTTCATAGGCGTTCTGCAAGCCGCCGAATTTATCCATCGCCGTGAGTGTTGTTCCTTTTTTGCTCTGCCGAAATTTGTCTCTGCTCTGCATGTCTTCAATGACGAGCGGCCAGATTTCGGGGTGTGTCATATATATCTATGAATTTCTCAACCTAATCTTTGATAAAGGCAATGCTCGGTGATTTCCCCGAACCCATGCTCGAACCTTCTTTTCCGCTCCGCTCGTCCCCTTCATGTATGGCCCGTAGTTTTCAGCCGTGATTTCGTACCAGTCATCGCCTTCAAACTTGAAAATGCGTGTAATCTTCCCAATCATCCCGTTGTTCATGGGAACAAGAGTATCGTTCACTACCTCTGCGTAAGTGCCAGTAGCGATTTTCACACTCGCGTTTCGCGTCACGCCATCGCCATTGAGCCCGTGACTCTGCATGGACGGCGCGTGGCTTCTTCTACTAATCCGAGACGACGAAGCTCAAAAGTTCGAGGCGTGATGCAGTTGATAGGTACGTGCATGGAAGCCGCGATTTCTGCGTTCGTCATGTCGTGCTCGGCTTTTCTTATTTCAGCGAGTACGGCTTTCTGCCTTTCTCCGAGCGATGGCTTTACTTTCGTGTGCCACGCAAAGAGAGAGGTTTGCTGTACGCCGATAGGGTGAGCACCCTTCATACGCTACTTGTCGCGCTCAATGAGAGCGTGAAGATACTCGGCTTGCGATACTCTTCGACCTTGCTTCTGCGTTTCCCGGAATACACGCGCTCGGAGCTTCGGAAGTGTCTTCTTCCAGATTCGTGCGTTTCGGTATCGCGTGCCGTCTTCTGCTTTAATGTTTGTCATGAAGTTTGTGTTTTTAATGAATAATCGCTTGTAAACCCTGCTGCTGCGGGGTCGGGGATAGGAATGCCTGTGAGCGCGGCAATCTTGTCCAGATATTCGGTGAATTCGAGCTTGTCTAAATCCGTCGTGCTTCTTGGAAGCTTCACTTCCTCGCCCCGGATTGTTTTGAAGACAGGGGCGAGAAGTTTCCGCTTGAAGAACTCGTGCAAGTCGTCGGCGTTATCCCCCGTGTCCCGCGCAATGACTTCGAGATACGTCCAGTAGAACGAATTCTGCGAACGGGAACGGGAGGGCTTATCCTCACTAATGACGATGGAAACACCATCGTGCGTTTCCTTCCACCCCTTCCAGGCGATAGACGCTTTCATCGAAGGGAAGACGACCTCGCCTTTTTCGATTTTCGCATGGAATTCAGTCATACAATTATAATTGAAGCGAACGCGAGTAACTACGGAAGTACAAGCCGATTGAGATTGCATCCAGTCCCTTCATTGAGTGGCCGTGCTTCTGCATCCACTCTACGAAACCTTGCTTGGACGGCTTTTGCTGTTTGGGCTTTGCCATACGCTAGACAATGAACTTCCGCGCTTTTCTCATTCGGGAGAAAAAGCGGACTTACTCAATAAGCCCGATACGCCCCGAGAATACTTTCTGTTTGAATTCTCGCTTCAGGCGCCGGTATGCTCTGCGGGATTGGTAGGTCATAGAATTTTCCCATCTCTCTTCAACCGCGCTTTAATGATGTAGACGGTTGGAGCAGACACTTCGACAAGCTGAACAACTTCGCCAACTGTCTTGCCTTCGATGAGCAATCTTTCGATTTGCTCTGTGTCCTTGTGACCCTTCCTTTGGTGAAATTGGTCTATCTCGTTCTTGAGTTCTTTCCCCTTACTGTCCGCTTTATGCCATTTCCTTTGGCGCGACTGAGGAGCTACCTTAAGAGTAGTTCCCCCGAGTAGCTCCGCTATTTTGCGGTCAATCTCGTCGCGCTGACTTATCAACGCTCTCACCTCGGCGATTTTTTCCTCCAAGCTCATACTAGAAAGGAATGTCGTCCTTAGTTACTCCACCTTCGGCCTGCGCGCCTTCGCCAAAGCGTTGCTGATATTCCTTGCTCGTCTCCATTTTTTCTCGAATGAAGTTTGGCAAGTCGCGGATTTCAATTTGAGAAGCCGTGTTCACGTCAATGGAGCGCGCTTCGTTGACCATATCCGGTGCGGTCATTCCTTTTGGAAGTGGTGACGCTCCTTGGATGTTCGCGCGGATGCCCTTCGGGGAGTCCTTGTGAATAACGTTCAAGAGACACGCTTCGCCAAGAAGCTGTTCGATGTCGAAGATTTCGGCTTCCTTGTCCGTTAGAGCCGTGCCAATTATTCCCTCGACGAGCTTTCGGAGGGTCGCCTTCTCGTTCATTGAGAGTGTGAGTATTGGCGTTGAGATTGCGAGAGGTCGTGGCTCGTCGCCATCCTTAAACGTCTTTTTCTCATTGCAGAGCTCAAAGGTGAGCTGAACCTTGTCGACGAGTTTTGTTTCGCCCTGCCACGTATCCTCAATTGTTCCGATGTGAATAATCTTATAAAGCCGAGCGACGTGATTTCCTTTTGGAACCGGCTCGAACTTTTTTCCAACTGGTGCTGTAAGTGCCATACGAATGTGTGAATGATTAGAATACTTCTCCTTCTGCTAATGCCACCGGCTCATAGTGCCGTGGGCTGTACTCGGTGCCGTGGTCGAGAACGGAAAAATCTCCGTCCTCTCCCTGCAACCGCTCCACTTTTCTCCAAGCAAAGTTTCCGGGCTTTGCTTTCTTTGCGTAGTCCCGAATGAACTCTCGACGACGCTGTTCGCTGTCAGAACGCGGTGCGATGAGAATCATATCGAGAAAAGCTTCCACGGATAAATCGGAAACGCTCCAAGCTTCGACAAGTTGAGCCACGTTGAGAAGTTGGCGAACTGCTGGCGAGAACCGAGCCACTGCGGAGAGCCGTCCTCATTTTTTCCAACGAGAATGAGCCCTGCGATTTTTGCGAACTGAATTGTTTTTGCGGTAGTTTTCATACTACTCATTTTCTTCAGTATCGTTCTCGTCTGCGTCCCCGTTGATATTGTCGGGGTCTGTCGCGGGAACTGGGTAAGACATACCTAAACGAATGATGCTGGTAAAAACGTGAGCAAACCGACCAAAAGGATGCTCCACAATGTAGTGCTCGGCAGAAAGTATGGGTCGATTTGTTCGTCTTCCCATTCCTTCACGCGTTGAGCTCGCTTCGCTTCCGGGGAGCCCTTTGCGTAACTGATGCCGTCAATCACTACTGAATGCTTGAACATAGAGAACGTGAATTGGTTTCTAAAATCGACCGAGAGAAAAGCTCAAAGAGAGGGATACCGATTTTAAGCGAAATTGTTTCTTTCACTTGGGCGATTGCGCGACCGCCTCGCTGGTATTCGGCCTAACCGATATTTCTGCTCCCCCTCTGCGGGCTTTCCTCTCCTGCTATGAATTGAATCATATGCACGCAAACGTGCAAATGCATTGTGGGGATAACTCACATCACCACGAGCGGCCCTTTTTCTTCTTCGGCTCTTCGGGAATGGCGAGCACACGCGCTATCCGTCCCTCCACTTTGTCCCGGGCGCGCGTAGCGCGTACACGGCTATGGCGTCGCGCCTTATCCGCTATTCGTGTGCTGCCGTCCGGTGCCTTGTCGGTATACAGGCGCTGCGGGTCGCTCGGCATTCCCGCGTGAAGAAATCGCCCGATGGCGCGAAAATTTTGCAAATCGAGAAGCTCGTCCGGATTGTTGAGTCCAAGGTGAGATGCAACCGCCTCGGCGTCACGGGCTCCAACGCGGAAAGAAAGAAAAGAACCGCAGTTACCAAACACCGCGCTTGATAGGGGCTGGGGGAGTTGTTCAAGGAACTGGTGGGCGAGCGTGAGCGAGAGCCCATACTTTCGCGCTTCCGAGAGAATGAGCGAGAAGCTGTCAGTGGCGAAGCTGTGAAACTCGTCCACATATAAATGGAACGGTCGCTCATGTGTTCCGCGCGAGAGAGCGGCTTGGCATATTGAAGAAACCATGAGAGCGCCGAGCAAGCGTGCCTGCGCTTCGCCAATTTGGCCTTTCGATGCCTTCACGATGAGTATTTTCCCGGCGTTCATTGAGCGCACAAGGTCAAATGTCGAAGTCGGTTGACCGAATATATTGCGAATGGCTGGCGACGAGACCGCCTGAGACACCTTGTTGAATATCGGTGACAAACCCTCGGCAAGAATTCGCTCGCCGTATGAGGGAAATTCCACTTCCCAAAAGAAGCGGTTCACCGGGTCCGTGACGTAGTGAAGCGCGCGAGCTCGATACTTTTGATTGAGGAAAAGAATTGGAATCGCGAGTAGGTCGCCTTGCGGGTGGTCGAGGAGCGTACGGCAGGCGCTGCGCAGAAAGTGTTCAAGGCGCGGTCCCCAGGAGTCGGAAAACAAGTGCCGAAAGGCGGATGTGATGTCGTCCGCTCTGCGCGCTCGGAGTGCCGGGTCCGGCTCATGGAGAGGATTGAATCCCACGGGACGCTCGGAGTCGGTCGGGTCTATGAGAATAACGTCGGCGATCCGGCTCGGCGGTATAAGGCGCAAGAGGTGCTCGGCCGTTTCACCGTGCGGGTCGATAAAAGCCACACCTTCCCCTCCTTCAAGGTCTTGGCGTGCAAGCTCGACAAGAGTGTTGGACTTACCTGTTCCGGTCTGCCCGACGACGTAGAGGTGTCGCATTCTGTCAGCGCCCGACAGAAACACGGGTTCACGTGAAACGACGTGTGTACCGATAACAAGCGGATGCATACGGACGAATGAGAGCGCAGGGAACTCGGTTCGAGGGCTTGCCCGTCCCCAATCGAGCACAGTCCGCGCCCTCGTCCGACCAAATGGCCGGGCAAGGAACTGCCCGCGTGAATTATCGCATGTCTCAAGGACGCGAGGACTAAAGGACGTATCTTCGTCCTTTAGCCCACAGCGTCAAAAACAGAATGAGCGAGCGAGGGCTACCAAAAGCCCGAGGGAGCGAATTCCTTTGGCGGCGTCCTTTTATAAAGGACACTCGCTGACATCGGGGCGGGATTTGTCTGATAGATTTACTTCACAAGTGCCTGCAATTCAGTTGCAAGCGAGCTGATAAGTTTCGAGGCGTCTTCGCACGAAGCGTATAGCTTCAGCGTATAGGTTCGCTTCAACTCTCGGAGTGTGTTTGAGATACGCGCGGTTGTTTCGTCGAAACTCTTCAGCGTGTTGTGTTTGCCGATTTCTATTTCGAACGTGTTCGGCTTCGACCCTTGGTATATCTCGCGGAGCGAGAAACCGAGGCGCGATAGTATCAGCTCGGTCTTCTTTCGTGTGTCGGCTCTGTGCTGTTCGGCGATGTGTACTTTCCTGCCTGCCTCGACGAACGAAGCGAGTGCTTTCTTTGCTTCGCCTGGTGTACGGGCAAGAATCTCCTTGACCGCCTGCTCTCGCGCCATTGCTCGTTCGGAGCGATAGCGACATGCCATGTTCTCAATATCCTCGTGGATTATGCGCTCCAGTTTGCGCTTCTCCTCACTGGTAAGTTTTGGTGTTGTATTCATGGTGGGTTCTAAGTACCCGCCCCGATGTCAAAGAACATGCACCCCATAGGTGATACCGTGCATTGTATCATGTGGAGCATCTGCTCCATTGTTGTGCGGTGTGGATAGTGTGGTGCCGCCTCACTGTCCGTCTGCCCGTCAAGGGCGACTAAAACCCCTTTAGCTATCGGACATATCGGACACCTATCGCGACGCCGCGAGGACTATCGGACACCTCTGGTGTTCCGATAGCCCGCAGTGGTGTTCGATAGGTGTCCCGGATGGGACGTGGCGGAGCTGAATAGATATGAAGTCAAAGGGGTTTTAGTCGCGCTTGGCGCGCGGACATGTGATGGCGGAATTTGCGCTCTACCCGACGCTATTTTTAGCGTTCGGGGGTATGTGAACAGTATGTACAGCGGTTAGCAGGGCCGTACGCATAGGCATTGAGCCGTTGTGGAAGAAGGGTTCTGTGAGAGAATTGTGAGAAGGACGGCAGCGATGCCCTCATTCACAAAGCCCCCGGTTAGAGGGGCTGTTGTGATTTCGGTTATCCCCAGGTGGTCCCGCTGGGGCGGAAATGTCGAGGTACTATGGTGAGTATGCGGTTGGTAAAGGATAAGGCGCAGAGTGCTTCACTTGGAGCTTTCCGCGCCTTTACCGGCAACGCATCACGATAGCCGTCTCGCAAGAGGCGGCTTTTGTGTTGTCGCATATGCGACTAGTCGCGGGGCGAATGGAAGCTGCGACGATAAGCATGAGCTTCCTAGTACTGGGGACCATCCTGAAATTGGCGACAACTCAACGGCACGGTACTTCCTTTCCCGCCATTGCGGATTATTTCGGCCTCGCGCGCCGCTATAAATCCAAATGCAATGGGGGAAAGGGGGCTGTCTTCAGACAATCTAACGGCACAGTATAGATAAAAGAAAATTACGTTTTTGATGTTTTCGCAAGCAACGTGAGTGACGGGAAGAACGGCTGTGGTCGCATTCCCGTATGGATATGACGAAGAATGAAGTTCTCCTGATTTTCTGTGCGCGCCCAAACAAAACGGCGAGCGCTTGCAACAACATATAAATTTATTGCGGCGACGAGTTTCGCCTTCCTCGCCTTCATGACTTGTTGCATCTGCTCTTCAGTATTCGCCGCCACAAATAAATGGTGTGGACCTATTGGAAGAGCGAGCATACCGCGAGCAAGTTGCAAATCTGCGGGCCAATCAGAAGTCAACAGCTCATAAGGGGACGAGGACACGTCGATCACACGCCAAAGCATGTTGTTTATTCGTTGACCCAATCGCTCGTTGTCCAGGGCTCCTTGAACAAGACGAAGCTGTACGCGCGCAGTCATTCCGGGGCCGAGCGTTTCCAAGTACTCCGCGAAGGTATCAGGAAACCCCTCCGGTTTGGCTCGTGCATACTCTTGCTCGGTGATTGTGTCGGTCTTACCCCAGTCATCGCGAATGCGCTGTTTGACTTCTTTAAGCGGGTCCGGGTGACGGATGTAGAGATTGATAATGAAGCGTGACCACGCGCTCCTAATGTCGGCCGTCCATTGATGGTCTCTCGCGTAGAGTTGCTCTAACGCTTTCGCCGCGAGATTATCAGCGCCGTTGAAGAATTTCGCCTCAAGGACGTGCTGTAGTTCGGGAGGTAGGTCCGGAAAGCTGTATAACAAATGTTCAAATCCAGTGGCCTTAGGTCCGACTGGCTTCGAAATCAGCTTCTCTCTAATCTTGGAGTACTGGATAAGTTTGCCGGTTGCCGGATTAACCCAGCGCTTCAAATAAAAGACCGGAATGTAGTGGTGGTCTTTCGGGTCGCTCATTGACTAAGCGCGTCGGCGGGGCCACGCCATGAAAATTATGAACGCCCACCACACAACGAATGCGGCAATAGCGGCCATCCACACTGGTGTGACTGCATCCCGCGTCCAGCGCATCGAAGCGTCAAAGCCGTCAACAAGCGTGTACTGAATCGGCCGTAAATCTTTATGGCCGCAAGCGGCAACATCCTTTTTTACGCGCGTTCCGAAGGCACGCTGACTGACCCTCTCAATCGTGTAGGTATCAGTGACGCAGTTCGTTTCGTTAACGAAGCGGATGAGCGAGCTGTCCCACTGCGAAATTCGATACGTGTCTGAGTGAAGATATAGGGTGCCAAGAAATACCTCTGCGACCATGAATGCGCACTGCTGCTCACTCCGGATACATTGCACTTTGGCGGTCTGATGGTTCACGGTGTCGCGGTCATCAACCCACGTCCCTGAAGCGGTGACAATGCCCTCATTCCATAGCGGGGTGCTTACTGTGACTCCTGTCGGCAGGCTGACAGGGTAGTTGTAATAGTGAGAAGCAAGAACCAATAACAAAAATAGGGCTACCGTTCCGGCGATGCCGCCAAGAAACCAAGCTAGAACCCTCGCTGCCGTGCGCATAAAGCTATCCTCAAGAAATCCTGCAAGTATCAATGAAATATTGCTCAGAGGGCAATATAGAGCGAAACAGGCGACATTCCGAGAGCTACTCGAACCGTCTCAATATGAAGTTATGGAAAGCTCCGGCCACCGTCATTACCTGAACGATTGAAGGCCATATCTCCGTATCCTTGAGTGTGACGAAAAGCGCCGCCGCAAGAATTGAGAGCGCGAAAATGGCTAAGTAGGTGCCGAAGGTGTCGGTACCGAGATATTTCTTATAGCCCTGAGCGACGAGCGAAACTGCAATACCAAGTATGTATTCCATGTTGTGAGATGGGTTCTGCCCACCGTTTCTCTACTTCTCCGCCGGTTCGGCCAACGGTTCGACCTAAAGAAGAGAAACGCTACGCGGAACTCTTATCCGCCCCCGTAATGATACCTCGGCCGTGAGGTAGGACACCCACACGATGCCCAGTATTGGGGATAAGTGGTGGGGCTATTTCTTTTCTCGAAGCCAGTCGGTGAACTTGTCGAGCTGAACGGTCGCGCGCTCAATCTGTCCGCGTAGCGTTTTGAATTATGCGACTGGCTTTATACCTAGCGCCCTGAGTGCCTCGCGAATGCGTTCAGCGGCGCGGATGATCGCAGGAACATCTTTTTCGGCTCCGGTATCCGCTCCGTAGAACGGTTTGCGCGGGTCGAGGTACATAAGCGGGTCTACTATCGTTCCGTTCACAATGAGCGTGATGTGCGCGTGTCCGCCGTCGAGCGGCTTCCCTATGGTCGGCTCGGGCAGAACGTAGCCGAAGTTTCCGATGTAGCCCATCGTCTCGCCTTCGTGGAACGTGGGCTTGTTTATTGCTTCCGAGAGGTGAATGCAGCCGAGCACGAATACATTGCCGCTTGGGTCTTTGTACTCAACGACGATGCGAGCGCTCGTACCCTTTACCGGGTCGGCTTGCGTGAAGTTGAGGAGCTTCGCGGTAGGAAACGGACAAACAAATGGCGTGCCGAATGTTTCAACAGGCGTTCCCGCGATTGCATCTATCGCCGTGTGTTCCGGGTAGTTGAGACCTTTTGATTTGTAGAACGCCGCGAGTTCTGTGCTGCGGAACGGTTGCGTAACTGAAACAACGCGGTTCGTTGGTATGCGGAATGGGAAGGGGTACATCATAGGATAAGGGATAGAACGGGTCCGAGCTCCTTGAGGCCGATGCCGACGATGAGACCGAACGCGAGAAGAAGCGCCCGCTCGATTTTTGAGAGGCGACCATTGTGTCTCGTCGTCTGCGTGAGAATAAGGTCAAGCTTCTCGTCTATTCCCTCGAAGCGCTTGTCTATCTCGCGATTTGAGTATGGAGTGTCCGGCATATGCTAGAATGCGTGAATGGTAATTATCGCCTGCGTCGCGATTTTCGTTGGCTCGTTTTTGTACTGTGTGTGGAAAGAAGACATATTCGGTTAGGGCTTTTTCTTTTGAAGCTTCCTACCCGTCTTGACGAGTAAATCTCCGACGCGTCCGCTTTTGGCGGCTTTCGAAGCGCCTACGATAAGCAATGCCTTCGGGTCAAAGAGAGTGCTGAACAGCCCGATACTCTCGGTGAGTGAAAGGACGTTATTGCGCTGCTCAACAGGCAACCGTCGAAGTGCCGCGTTTTGAATTGGGATAAGCTCGGAGAGCGCTTTGTTGATTTCCTTCACGCCTTCCGGTGCCGTTCGTTCAATCTCATTCTTGAGAACGTCGTAAAACTCGTTGTAGACACGCTCAATAGCGGAAGCGTCCGGCTCGGGTCGGTTGTATGACCACGCGCCCTTATTTCCTGCACCGCGCTTCACATTTGTTGCTTCAATGAGATCAACACGGCCTTCCGGAGCAACAGCGTCAACTTCGGATTTCAAGCTTTCGAGAACGCGAGCAATTGCGGAGTTATCTCCAAACGCCTTTGATTTGCCCTCCTGAAGTTTAGCGGCCGTCTTCGCGAATACGTCGTTGAGGTCAACCGCAACTTCCGCTCCCGCGAGCTTCTCGCGAAGCTGCTGCGATAGCTCATTCAATTTCGTATGCGTCTTAGCCACTGTCTGCGGAAGAGAGCCGCCAAGGTCGTACTTCGCCACGTTCTCGATTTTGAACCCGTCTTCAATATCGCGCTGGGAAGGGCGAATAACCGTCTGCTGAATTTTCTGTCCGGTCTTTTCGACGCCTCGTCCGGTGATGTCGACGCCTTCCCGCGCGACCGCGCCAGCCTTCTTTGCACCTTGCGCCGCGACCTTTGTTCCTACCTGACCAGCTTTCGCGACAGGGAAGATACTTGCCAAAAGACCAGTCGCTTCAAGGTTCGCGGCTGCTTCAGGGTGTTCTGTTTTGAATTTCTCGTACGAAGCCATCGCCTCTTGAACCGGCTTCGCCTGCGCCAAGCGAGTGGAGAGTTCAGCAATCTTGTCCTCGGCTACGTCCGGCAAGACTGCCTTCAGAGCTTCCGCAGCAACATCACCGATGAACCCAGCGCCCTGGCCTGCGCCCTGAATAAAGCTACTCACACGATTCTGTTCGCCGCGCTCTGCTTTATCGCGTGCGTCAATCGCTTTCTTATTGCGACTTACGAATGCTTCTTTGATGCGCGAGAAGAAGCCCGGCTGCTCGGGCTCGGCCGGAGTTAAGGAAGAGCCCGTCGGTGTCGTGATTCCGAATTCAAGACGATATTTTTCTACTTGGTCGCGGGTAAGCATAGGCTAGATGCGAGTGTTTATGACCTGGATAACGTCTTCCACCGACATGTCAGGGTTTGCCTCGATGAACGCCTTGACGCTCGGATTGAGCTCCATCTTCGTTTGGAGATACTTGCGGTCGATGTCCTGAAGAAGAGTCACTTGCGAGGCATCGTACGTCCCGTACTGGCTTCTGAGCGTGAGGAAGTCAGAGTCGAGCTTATCTTCGAACTGAACCTTTTGGTTCGAGATAGCGTTCTCCACGCGCTTGCGTGTGAGATAGTCGGTCGTGAACCCTCCGACGACAGGAACCGCGGAGACGGCAGTCGCGGCGGCGGATTTTACTGACGACGGAACGAGCTCCTTGAGAATGTCGAGGTCGGGTCCGTTGAGGACTCCGAGGTTATAAAACTCCTTGAGCTGCAAAAGCGCGGTGTTGTACGTCGCTCGGGCTTTCCCTGCTTCAATCGGGTCAGCGATTGGGTTTTGCGGGTTTACCGCCACCTTCTCGTACTCCTTTAGCGCACGCCACGAGGAGAGTGCTTTGTCGATTGCCTTGTATGTATCGTTGGAAGCGATTTCCTTGTTGAGTGCCGAGGCTTCCTTGGTGGTGACACGCGTCTTGTTGCCATCGTTAGAGATACCCAGCTCCTGAAGCGCCGCTGTATCTCCAAGCGCCGCGCGTTCGATAAGTTGATTCACGCGCGCATTAGCGCGGTTCTGTCGCTGGGTGAGAATCTGTTCGCCAAGAAGTTCGGTTTGAAGGTCTGCGTTCGGGTCTCGGATGAAATCACCCGCGAGCGCGATAGCCTCTTCGGGCGTCTTCGCTATTCGTATGCGTTCAAGCGTCGCGTTGTCTGCCTTGTTCGTCGCGGCTGTTTTGAGCACATCGTAAATCTTCGCCTTGGTATCTTTCTGTTCATTCAAAAGGCGTTCACGCTCATTGAGCTGTACAAGCGTTTCTTCCGCTCGACGTTTTTCCTCGGCGTTGAACGTGTTCCAATTCTCCTGAAGCAAGAATTTCGCGTTCTCTATCTTCGCCTGTTCGCCGCCGAATTCAGCTTCAAGGGCACGCTCCACGTTGTCATTTGCGAGATTGATATTGCCCTGGAGGGCTTCGGAGGCGGCTGAGAGCCCGAATACCCGGACGGCACGCTGGCGCTCGATTTGCGCCTGTTCGCCCCGGATGTCGAAAGTAGGCGCGAAGCGGTTCTCCGACTTCTCGGAAGCGGCAAGCGCCTCCGACTGAATCTGTCCTATCTGCTTGGTGATTTCGTTGAGTTGCTTACCGAGCTCGGGAATTCCCTGCTCGACCTCAAGCTCCGACTTTCGAGCGGACTTGGTGGCGAGCTTATCAGTGGACGTTGAAATATCGTTCAAGAGCGACTCACGTTCCGTCGCCAAGCGGTCCTGTGTCGGAGTGTTCCCAATCTTGATGGTGCCGATGTCGGGAACGGTCGGAGCCGGAAGCTGTGGAATGGACACCGTGGGAGGAGCGGACACCGCGCCTATGTCAATCGGCTTCGCCGCGAGCGCGGACGTGATTTGTGCCGCAAGCGATGGGTTCGTCTGCTTGAAGTAATCCAGTCCTTTCTGTGCTTCCGGGTTTAGTGTTGGCATATATCTATGTAAGCGACGCGTAGTGCCACGAGGCGGATGAGTAGTCGTAGACGTACAGCCGCCGCGTTCCGCCGTTCACGTACAGCGCGAACGAATCAATGAGCCGCCCGCGAGGCGTCCATGATGGAGCCGAGCTCACTATCGGAATTCTACCCCATATTTTCTCAAGTGCTGTCTGATTGCTGCTTTGAGGCTGTGTAGAACCGAAGGACTGCTCCTCGAAAGTTTTTTCAACCGCTGGTGATTTGTCTCCTTTCATATCAGTTCGGTACGGATAGCGCGTCACCCCACAATTCGATTGATTTGATTTTGATAATGCCGCTCAGTGCCAACGTGATTTGCACGTGGCTCGCCGCAACCGATGCATAAAGCTCCTTTGACCGGATAGCTCCGTGGGTGGTGTAGCTCGGTGTTCCGAATGTCACTTGCGAGCCATTGTCCGGTGTGAGTTGAACGAGCACGGAATCGCCGGATTCCAAGGGGTCCGCGAATTCAATGACGACGCGTCCTATCTGCCACCACCTTTCAAGGTCTACGAAGACGGTAGAGGCGCTTGCGGACTCGCTTGTGGCGGCTCCGAGCGTTGAAACTCGGTACAGTTTCGGCTGGCTTGTACCAATGAAAATATTGGACGTGTGAACGGACGAGCACACCATCGTTACGCTTCCGGTGAAGCCGGAGAAGGGAACATGGAGCGCGTTCGGAGCTTGCGGGACGATTTTCCCGTAGGACATGACGCGAGCGGAGCCGCCCCACAAAGAAGCTCCATTCAATCGGTCGGCGGCGTATTGCGCTGGATATGACGCGCTCGGCGTGTCTGTGCCTTGTGTAAGCGGAGGCTCAATTGGCTCGGGTGGCAAGTCGAACGAAAAGACGTAGCTCTGAGTCGGCGTGATTGCCTGCATCAGTCCTCGGGCAAGGGGTTTTATCGCAAGAATGGTTGCGTCCGGGATGAGCCATTCGCGCTGCCAAGAGCTTTGGTTTCTGTCCCAAAAGATGAGTTTGGACTGTCCTCCGGCGAATGTGACATCGCCCGTCGTTCGCGTGATACCGCCGACGAGATACGTTCCGTCGTCCGAGATACATGTCGCCCGCCAGGACGGTTCAAGGTCTAGCGCCGTGGACTCTACTGTGAGACCACCCGAGCCGTCGTCATAAGCAGCGCCGATGTAGCGACCATTGCAGAAGAAGTGTCGGTCGAACATGGAATGGACGCCGTGGTGCTTCGTGCTTTGAATGTCCGTCGTGTAGTAATTATTCGCACGAGTGCTCCACGCTTGGTCCGTCTGCCATTGTCCGAGTTGCGTGAGTTGGAAGTAGTAGAGCTTCTTCGTTCCGTCGGAGTGCCGGACGAGAAAGATGCCTGCCGCAGGATTTGAAACCGCCGCGCCGCTCGCCTTGTCGGTCACGATATTCGTCACAAGGTCTATCTCGTAAAGGTGTCCCGCGTCGCCCCACACATAGATTTTCGTCGTCGCACCGGTGAGGTCGGATTCCCAGGCCCAGGGGACATCGACGACCGTGCTTCCCGTCATATCCACGGGCGTTGGCGCTGACTGAAGCAGCCCTATCTTTCCGCTTCCGAGGTTCGGAGTGATGAAGGGATTGATGCCAATCGCCGCGAGCCACAGTCCCTTATTTTGCGCATAGGAATCCGGAGCGATGCCGGTGAGGAATTGTTTGGGACCGATGGAAAGAATTTTTCTCATATATCACATTGTACGCTCCTGATTGACCCAACTCGTCGATGGACGGGACTGGTTGGTGAGTGATGAGGAAGCGGGGCGCGACTGGTTCTCCCATCGATTGCCAAGTACTCGTACGCCTAGAACAGAGAAAACGGCTGAGAGCGGTGATGGCGTGAGCGTTGTGTTGCTGACTACCGATACGGATGCAGACGGCAGGGAAAACTGAGCCGAAAGAGGACTGACTGTGAGTGCGCAGTCGCCAGTTACGGATACAGCCGGGACGGAGAACGAGAGCGAAAGGACGGAAGGTGTCACGAGCGCGTCCGGCAAAAGCACATCGACGGCAGGAATTGAGAAGGTGGCGGAAAGTACTGATGGCGTTACGAGCGCAGAGCCGCTTACTGAGGCGGAGGGAAGCGAGAATGTCGCGGAGAGTGCTGAGGGTGTTTGAGTTGTATTTCTGACTGCGGTTATCGTCGCGGCCGGGAGAGAGAACGTTGCGGAGAGTACTGAAGGTTCGACGGTTACGTTTGTTACTGGTGACTCATATTTATAGGACACCATGTACAAATCTGCGCCGCCTGAGCCGCTCCAGTTGAATGTCATTGACTGACTTCCAGCCGTATCTTTCGCGATATAGCTCCCTTTTAGGAATCGCCCGGTTGAGCTTGTGGCAGTTGCCCCTAGGTCAGTTCCGACATTGCTTGAAATGCTGCTGGCGCCCGAGTGTAAGACAACCCATCCCAAGACAACATCGTTGTTCACTGTTGTAGTGTTACTGCTGCTAACACTTGTTCCGCTTGCATTGGCATTTGCAGAAGTGGCGTCCTTCGACGAGGTTTGCTTGACATCTTTCATTGTGAAGATGATTCCGTACACATTCACGGGTGCCGAGCCGTAGCTGATTACAAGATCATGGTTACCCACATCCGGGTTTGCCAAGAAGAACAGCATGCCGCCGCCCTGCTGTGCCGGTTCTACGGAGACATCTTTTGTCATGGAGACCCCGTTCCATGTCATTGCAGTCGTTGCGGTGTTTCCTCCGTCTTGGTTTGCGACGAGAACGAAAAGCCCTCTATTTGAGTCAGTGTTTGGAACTGTATATGTGGAAATTGTTGTCGAGGTCGTGCCCGATACGCTTTGAGAAAAAGCTACCGTAGTTCCAATTGGTACTGGTGATGCCATAGAGTCGAGCCGTCGCTCGCGCCTGCCCTCAATTTCTTAAGAGCAGAGCGAACGCTGAACGCTAGTTCAGATTGAGGATGCCTTCGGCGTTCCACTGAATCGTGAAATTGCCCGCCGTTGATGTCTTATCGCTTCCGAAGTCGACGTAGGCGATAAGCTTCGAGGTCGATGCGGTGCCGGTTGATTTGTAGATTACTGCCCCTCGTGCCGTGATGGTGGAGCTGCTCCACGTCACGTCGTCGGCATCAAACACACCTTCGTTGTCCGTGTTGTCAGCCGTAACGGCTTTATTGGCGAGTGTCGCGCCGCCGGCGGTGTATCCAGTGCCGGACACTTCGTTCGTGATGTCGTCGAAGTTGTCGTGAGCGTCTTGGTCCGGTGTGTAGCTCGATGTAACGAGCGCCACCTTTATCGTGTCGGTATCGAGGTCAATGCTTCCGTTTTGAATGTCCCGCTTGAAACTGTTGTAAATTACGTCCGCCATATTTATTTGGCTAAGCTTTTAATCTCCTTCTCTACGGCTGCGAGCCGTGCTTTGAGGTCGTCGCGTTTTTCCTTGAGGAACGCGAGACGGCCTCCCTTTCCATCGTTCGCTTCTTTCTTTTTCGACATAGCGTTTGGATGAATGAATAAATTATCGCGAGCTTTCGCTTCGCGTTCTAATAACCGGTCTTTCGTCTCGCGAGCGCTTCGACATGTGCGCTCCGAGCTGCCGCTGCGTCTCGGCAATCTTCACCTCAAGCCTACTAATGAGCGTTACGTTCTCGGCCTTGTTCACGCATACCCAGTCGTATGAGGCGATGAGGGAAAGTAGTCGGTGAAACGGCGCAGGGATGCCCGGCGTCTGCGTCGTGTCGCTCGTTGTGAAGTAGTCCGGCGTGCGGGCGAAGAGAACGCGGATACCACCGGCCTGCGAGTAGTCAGGCACCTTGTCGAGCCAGATTGAATTTGCTCTTTTCTCGTATCTCGTCGGCGTGCCGGTGTTGTTGCTGTTCTGTGCGAATACGGCGTCTGTTCCTGCGTCGCTCTCGGTATCTATCGCTGCGAGCCGCTTCCATTGTCCGTCCGGTCCTTTCACGTAGACGGCCTCGATTTCAAGAATGGAGTTTCCCTGCTCGTCTGACGTGAAGGAATACTCGGCTTGTCCGGACACTAGGTCTGTCGTCGCTATCGGGTTTTTAGTGTGATTGCTGTCGTCCCATTGCCACTTGGCGTCGGACGAAAAGACGATGGGGAGCACCTCGTCGTATGCGCGGTTGAGGAGGCCGGTGAAGCGGGCTTTGAGCGTCGAATCGCCGGAAATGTTTCCGTCACCTAAACCCGTCCAAAATTCACAGTCTTGGAGAAGACCGTCCTTCGTGGTTGTGTTGCTGTATTGCATACCCATAGATGTTTCGAGCTTCACGAGCTCGTGCGACGAGGCGGTCGCGGGACTACCTCGCCACACCAGTCCGCGAGGGCGTGGTGGCTATGCTGATGAATTAGTTTGCTAAACCCTCCCGCCTGCCTTGCGACAAGCGGGAGGGATGAAAGCTACTGTTTCTTTGCTTTCGGCTTCGATGCCCGAGGCTTCGATGCGCCTAGAGAAGCTCCTACAGTCGGAAGCTTCGTTCCGTGCGGAAGACCAGCGGCGAGATTCGCGTCAAGCTGCTTGCGCGCCTCTTCCTTCTGCGCCTTCCATTCCGGAGAACCTTTTTCGTATTGGCTCATGGTGATGATGATTAAGACGATTAAGCCGTGACAACATCGAGCACTTGGTCGAGGTCGTTGTTCCAAATCGTACCGTTGTAGATTTGTGAAGTTGTGATTTCTCGTCCGTGCTTTCCAGATACCGCCTTCTTCTCGAACTCGCCTCCGTCTTCCGGAAGCGCGAGGAAGAGAGAACCTTTGACACCAGCGATGGTGTGGCGTTTGACAGTTGCCCAGGCGTCGGTCCCGTCCGTAAGCGTTTCCGATGTGATGAGCGTGCCACGCGCGGTAACCGTGAGCGTGTTGCCGGATGGCGAGTCAACGGCTGAAACCTGCAAGCGAGATAGCTTGAGGCGGTCTGCGGCGGATACCTCGAAGTATCCAGTTGCCGAGTTTTGACCCGTTGCGGAGCCGTTTATTGCGTTTTGGAGCAATATACGCGTTGCGTCCGCATCCGCGCCAATGTCCACTTCGCCCGGGTTTGCCGGAACGGCCTTGAAGGTGAACGTGACGCCGTTGACGATGACTGTGTCGTTAGCCGTCGGGTTCGTCGCGAGACCAAGCACCTGTGTGTGCGTAAGGTTGTTCGTGACAAAGATGTCGAGACCGGCAAACGGTGTGCCCGTGACAAATCCGTTCTTTATCGCGGCATCGGCTACGTTATAGCCGTTGTTCTGCGAGAAGCCGGAAATGTCCGTGAGCTCGAATGGAGAGATTGCCCAGAAGAGCCCTCTGTCCATTGCTCCGTTTACGAGACCAAGGCGTTCGACGATGGCGTTTGCCGTGTCCTCGATGTTTGAGCTCGAAGACGAGATTGGCGTGCCGTTCGATACGCCCGAGGACATGTAGCCCGCGTCGATGTCCTGCACGGTTGAACCGGCAACGACAGGAAGCGCGAACATGTACTGGTCGATTTTGTCCTTGGCGACGTAGGCGTGGCGCTGAGCGCGGTCCTGTGACAAGTCGTATCGGGACTGAAGCTGTTCAATGTTGTCGATGTGTTCGGCCGCACCCGCGCGACGAGAGACCGTCATGGTGTCGTCGGCGAGAGTGAAGTCAGTGACGGAATAAGAGGTTGCAGCCGCGCCGTCATATCCAGCCGGGTCAAGCCCGTACGGATTGTGAACTACGCGGTCCGGTCCTTTGTAGACCGTCGAGATGCCCATTGATACGAGACGCTTGCGCAATTCTCGCTGGAACTTGGGCATCCAGTGTTGCAGTGTTGTTCCATCAGGTGTCGTGTTGCTCATAGTGGAAAGAGAAAGTGACTAAATCCGCGACTCTTTCCCGCGATGCTTCTCTTACGAGAGAGCTTGTGAGCGACGAGCCAACTCCGCTTGTACCTTCTCGGCAAGTTTCGGGTCTTTCGGCAACTCGCCACCGGCAGCCACCTTATCGGCAAGCTTCGCGATGTTGTTGCTTCCCGAGCCCCCGCTTCCTTTTCTTGGAGGAGGTGTCGCGTCGCGAGTCTTTCGAGCCGCGCGCTTCTCCTCAAGTTCGGCTTTGACGTATTTCCTCTCGGCTGCTTCGGTCGGGTCGATGCCCAGTTCCTTGGCCGCCTTGATGACCAACGTCATGTCGTCGGGATGCGTGATGCCAAGAGAGCGGAGTTCCGCACGCTGGGCTCGCTCTTCCGCTTTCGCGGCGCGCTCCTCTGCGGCGGTAATTCTCTCGTCGTTCTCCTTGCCCTTTTTCGGAGTGGACTTCTCCATCTTCTTACCGGTCTCGGGGTCAAGCCCAGCGTCTATCAAGCGTTGCTTGTAGGACTTGGCTTTACTCTCCGCTTTCGCGGCACGACCTTGCTGGTCTTTGAAACGCTTTTCGGCGTCATCATCGCCCGCATCGTCGTCCCCGTCGTCGGCGTCATCCGATGAATCTCCCGCGTCATCCGCGTTCGACTCTTCGTCTGCGTCGTCGCCGGTATCAGTGTCGTCTTTTTCGTGTTCGTCACTCTCCACGTCGAGCTCTTCGGCGTCTCGATTACCTTGTTCGTCCAGTTGGGACATAAGTGAGTTTGTTACGGCGGCTCGCTACACCGCCAAGTATTAAAACGGGCTCTCGCGAACCCGTGTCTGCCTCCCGTTCGACCACTCCCTTGTGGGAGCCGGTAAGACAGATACGGACTAACGAGCCTCGTTCACCGTTTTTTTAGGCGCAGAAGAATTTGCAATCTGTTCCATCTGCGTGAACGCGGCTTCAACCGTTCTGAGCGCTTCTGCGGTAACTTTAACATGTCTTCCGAACTCAGCGTCGTCGAGATGTGGATTGATGTTGAAAACCCAATGAAGCGAGAGCGCCTTACTGTTTGCGTCCGGATAGATGCCCTGAAGCAAAATCGATTTCACCGCTTTCACAAGCGGCTTGTTTTCAATGAATGACTTGATGAGGTCGCGTTCTTCCTTAGTCATACTGTTGCTTCTTCAGGGGCAATACGCTCGGGCGACCCTTTTGCAATCGGAGTGGGAGTGGCGCTTGTACCGGGAGCGGGCTTCAAGAGAAGCGGAGACACTCCCGCGATTTCCACGATCTGATTGAACAGACGGGCAAGCACGGGGTCTTGGAGAATCGCCGGGTTCTTCGCGACAACGCCAAAGACGTTGAAGAGCGTCTCCATCACGACCGCTTTATTCTTCTGCTCGCCGGTCGTAATCACGTCTACGTTGATGTCATCATCCTCGCCGAAGAAGTCCTTCGGAATAGAGAATTTGCGCTTCTTGCCTCCCCGTTTCATTTCCTCGAATACGGACACCTTGAACGCCTCGAACGCTTCCGGCGTTACGTCCTCGCCGTTGAGGATGCGTTCCTTGAATTCCTTCGCCGCCTCGTGCTCCGCGACTGCCTGGGAGATTGCAGCAAGCTCGTCCTCGGTGAGGTCTCCGACGAGCTCTTTCTCCTTTCGGATTTGCTTCACAAGGAATGGGAGTACCCAGTCCTGATAGATTTCTTGGATGAAAAGACCGGCTTCCTCGCGCCGGTATTCAAACATTGAACCGGCTTCCTGATTGAGCATGGCCGCGAGACGGAACGGTTGACCGGACGGCATCGTCTCTCCGGTTATCGCCGGAGGCGTTGAAGACACGCGCTCCGCCTGTTTATCCCAGTCAGCAAGAAGCTTCTCGAAGGCGACGAATGAGGCCGGAGAATTGTTGACTTGCGTGAGCGGATAGTTCGGAGAGTGGGTGACGACGCTTCCGTTTTCGAGGTCGGTGAGGATGTTCTGCGCCGGGAGATTTTGGTCCGCCGTTTGGAAAATGATTTTCCCTGCGAGGTCGAGCATGTCCTTCTTCTGCTTCTCGCCGTAGTTGGTCCACACTTGTGCTTCGAAGAGGTCTTCGATGACTCCAACTCCGAGCCCGCGTCCGTCTACTTCCTCGTAAGGGAGATACTTGTACGGGTCTTCCTTCTCCTTTCCGGAGTAGAGAGTGATGCCGGTCACGTTGTCTTTATCGCTCTCGTCCAGGACCACAACGTGCATCTGTCGCTCGTATTCGTACTCTTCTGCTTCTTTATCGAGGAACGATTTCTTGAGGACACCATGAACCTCCCACACCTCCACAACGTCTCCGCTTGTCTTGTTCTCCTTCCCGTCCTGCGACGCTTCCGCCTCGCGAGTACTCTTCGCTGCTTCGATTGCTTCCGCGATATTGCTCCACCCAAGGCGCTCGCCTTCAGTCACAAGGTCGGCGGGGGTGTAGTGGTGACGGTAGAGTTTTGCTCCACTCCGGATGTCCACTTGGTCGGTGATTGAATCGCGCCACGGGACGACGTGGAGGCTAAGCTCGTCGTCACTCTCCACCTTCTTAACGAGAACGCCGCCGTATTTGGCGCGCGTGTGGGTCATTTTGTTTAGGAATACGCCGAACATTGCGAAGCGCATCCAGTTCCTATTCTTGAGGTTCAAGAGAAAGGACTGTGCGTACTTACCGGGGCCGCTCTGTATTTGAGCATCCTTCGTGTCGAGGTCGGTCGCTCGTGTCGCGACGTTCACACGGAATTTGCAGATGTTATAGAACGGCTTCTCACGCCCTAGGGAGTCCGTGTTGCTCGTGAGGAAGCGGCTGTTGTGATACAGCTCGATTGTGCGGATTGTTTCGTACTGCGAAAACTCGTAGCCGTCAGTGATTTCAACACTATCGGTGCGATACGAGTCGCGTGCCTTCGCAATGAATTCAAAGATTGACGACATATAGCGTCATTCGGAATTTTTAGTATAGCATCTCTTGAAACGTCAAATGTATACAGGGGGATAAACAGTGAAGCCCGGAACGATTGTTCTCATATGCGTTACGCTCGCGCTCTTCGCCGTGACCGTGCACCATCTCTATTTATTCTTTCGCGACGCGAGCAAATACGGAGAGCTTTTTGGTGGCAAACGAACGCCGTCTTCTCAAAGGGGAGAAAAGCGAGAGTGGTCGGACGGAATGAGATATGCGCACCTCGGCTTCACCATGCTTGGGCTCGGTGCCGCAATCTACAAGGTGACTGATTGGGCAATGTGGTGGTTGCCCGCTTCTTGGCGCTACTCAGCAGAAGGAAGTAACGGCATTGCGGCCTTCATCGCTTTAGCCGGGACAATTTTGGTTGTTCAGCAAATGGCGGTGATTGGAAGCAAGTTGGTTGATACCGAGCTGGAGAATAAGAAGCTGTGGCGCGCGTATGAAGCGCAGAACGAGCTACTAAAGAAGCACAATATTCAGCGCGATTGATTCTTCACGAGCTTCTGACGCGTGACAGAGACACGGACGCGCTGTCTGTCTTTTTGGTGCGGGTCGTACATCGAGTTCTCTCCGGCAAACATCGTAAGTCCATAGCGAGCGGCCGACATCGCATGGTTCGAACATTTAGGGTCTTCAATCCCCCTGTTCTCACCCGTCTTCTTATCGACAAGCCACGCATAGTTCTCGTATTCGCTCTTCAGGTTTTTGGAGCGCTTCGTGTAGCTCACGCGCAAGCCCTGCACGTGTTTGATACCGAAGTTAACGCTGTCCTTGCCCTTGGCGCAGGGAATGACGTTGAGCCCGTACCCGCTCATCTCGGCAATTGATTTCGGTTCGGCGCTGTCGGCGACGATTGGAGCGCTGTAGTCCGGCTGTCCCTTTATCGTGGCGGCAAGGTGCGGATTGGTGAGCTGAGTTTGATACAGCTCCTCGTCGAGAACGACGCCGCCATTGTGCCAGTAGATTGCAACAACAGCCGCAGGGTCTGGGTCGAACCCGAAGTCCAGCCCGCGACCAAGCAACCGGGCCTCGTGAGGCACATCGTCGATTTCATTCCATCCGGAGTAAATCTTTCCGATAACGGTCTCCGGACAAAGCCCCTCAATCATCTGCCAAAAGTAGTCGGGTTTGGTGTGCTTGTAGCTCTCGTACCTCGCGGCCGTATTCGGGTCGATGTTGGCGCTGTTATCTCGGAATGTGCCGGGAATGTAGATAGCGTCCTTCGCCTCGCTCTTGAGCGTCGGACAATAGAAGCCCGGAACGGCAGTCGGGTGCAGGTCGAAAAAGCGCTTGATAATCCAATGGCTCTTCGCCGGAGTATTCAGCGTGAGGATAACCTTGATACTGCCCTTAACGGTTCGAAGAGAGTCGTCCAGCGTCGTGAATTCCTGTTCTCCGATTTCCTCGGCCTCCTCAATCCAAATGAAATTGTAGTTCGCGAGTGACTTGAGACGGGCTGTGTGAGAGCCGCTCGATGCCTTGAAACCATGCGCACGCAGACTGTTCGCTCCGTATTCCGCGAGCATCTCGTTCTCGGTGATGTGTAGGCCGTTTGCCCCGACAATCCCCTGCTCGCTGAGCCTGTCGTTTATCTCGGCCCACGACGATGTGCGAATGTCGGAATGAACGGCGCGCATGAGAGCGCCTCGCGTGTATTCCTCCCCAAAAAGACGGGAAACGGAATAGCGAGATGCGGTACCAGAGCGACCGTTACCTCGCCCGCCCATGAGAAATGCGTAGCGCCAGTTTGTGCGCTCCCATAGCGGGACGTGCGATTCCTGAACCTCGAAGTGTACTTCTGCGTCCATGCGCTACTTGCGCCTGACAGCGATTGTCACTCCCTTGATTTCGATAGGACCGCCGTCAGGTCCGCTAATCGGCTGTGTTGGCTTGCCGAATATCTGCTCACCGAGGAACTTGAGAATGGTGGAGTCGGTCTTTGCTCGCTCCTTAAGCTGCTCCGCAAGAGCTTTCACTTCATCCTCAGTGAAGAACTCGCGAAGCTGGGGCTTGTTGAAAGAGCCTTTTGGTCTACCTGCCCCTGGTCTTGCGCCGCCGTTCTTGCCAGCCATATTGAAAAAAGTGAAAAATAATCGCCCTCTAATTGTAGCACGGCTGGGAGACGTACATGCAGACAGAGCAAGAACTCCATGAGGAATATATGAAGCGTCTCATGGAAGCGAACGATGCCGAGAATGAGATGCGGGAGGCCATGAAGAGAGCAATCGACGCGAAGATCGCCATGCTTATGGCGCAAATCAAAATACTCGAAACAAAAGAATCGGTATGGAAGAAAGCGGCCTCGAAGGAAATAAAGGTGCTCTATGAACGCGTGCGGTTTCTAGGTGGAAATCGGGACAGGTACCTCTCTAACTTCACGAGAGAGCCCCTTGATGACAGTTGGCGCAAGCGCGTTATTGGAATTTGAACTGTTCGCGTATCTCGAAGAACGTGCGCATCATGGAGTTACAGCCCGGCCGCCTGTACGTCGTCTATCGACTTGGCGACAATGTAATCCCCTCCGTTCTTTACGCACTCACGGGCGAAGTCGGCTTGGTGCGGTGATAGTTTTCCGGTCTTGTTCTTGACCTCGATGCCGATGAAGCGCCCGCCCTTTATCAGAATGATGTCGGGAATGCCTCGCATCGAATACTTGGGAAGCGAGAAGTAACGTCCCTCTCGGAACATTCCTCCTGTATTCTGCCGCCAAAAGAAATAACCCTTGAGCGCAAGGTAGTCGCATATGGCGCGCTGAATATCCGTTTCCTTGGTTCTCTCCATCACGCTCCAGCCGAAGCTGAAGCGACACACCGAGGTGCCCTTTCTTCCGAAAGAGCGTGATGCAGGGAACTACGTGTAAGTGTATCAGTAAAAAAGAACTCCCCATTGCTGAGGAGTGTTTATAGCCGCGCTGGTTGGCTCTCGGCGATACGATGCCACTGGTGAGCGAAACGTAGCCCGCTTCGTAGCGAAGCGCCCGGGTGGCTGACGGCTAGTGTGGTTTCGGAAGTTTCTTTTCGTGCTTTGCGATAAATGCTCGCACTCTTTTCAGCAGGTCTTCAGCTTCGCGAAGGAAGTCAGTGAGCTAAACGCGCGAGAACTATATTGGATAAAGACACTAAATACGCTTGCGCCAAATGGATACAACATCCGCATTGGTGGCTCTCGGGGCAAACACAGTGAGGAAACGAAGACGAGATTATCTGAGAGAGTAGTAACTCCCGAGTGGAGAGAAAAAATAAGCAAAGCCCTTCGAGGGAGAAAACAGACGCCGGAGCAGAGAGCGAGAAGCGCGGAACACCTAAGAGGTGTGCGACACCTAATCCCGTCGAAGGCGGGCACGGCAAATGGAAGAGCAAAATTGAACTGGGAAATAGTCCGAGAAGTACGCGCGTTACATGAAAAAGGCGGCGTATCTCAAGAAGAGATAGCCGCCAAGTATGGTGTGAACCAGACCACAATAGGATTTATTGTTCGCGGCGTTCATTGGAAAGAAGTCACCACTCCGACGCCAACATCACCGTGAGTACACGAGTGGTGACTGCCGGATTGGCGGGGTCTTCTGAGCCCGCTTCGAGCGTCTTGTCGTAATAGTCGATTTTCCAGAAGTACTTCTGCCCGGCGATTTCGAATGAACCAAAGTCGTGCTCCTTGTGAGGGTCGTTGTCTTTGGTGAAATGCTTGAACGCGCGCACGCGAGACAAGACTTCTGCCTTCACTTCTTCCCGCAGAGCCGCAATGCCCTCGGTGATAACGACTTGGCCGCCAAGAAACGTAGAGCGAAACACGTCATTCAGGTGCCTAATCCTGTCGGTCGGTTCGGCTTGGAGTGAAAGAGCGGACATTGGATTTCTCCTCTGTTTGTGTCCGCTCCTAATCGTACCACAAAGAAAAACGCTCCCCGTGAGGAGAGCGCTCTAAGTGGTGTTCGAGTTTCTTAGTAGTCGGACGGACCCCATTGTTCCGGCGGTTCGTTCCTCGCGCCGCACCAAAAGCGCGGACACGATGAGTACTTGTATGGAAAGATACTCTCCTTCTTCCATTGCGTGCCGCACTTACGGCACGTGTATGAGTAGCGATATTTTCCCATTGTCTTGTCTCCCCTAGTTTATGGTTCGTGGTGAGTGAGCAACGTGCGGGTCGCTCATTCCCGTTGGTGTAAACGAAAGCGGCGGGCCGCTTAGGTCGTCGATGCCGGTGTTGATACGAAACGAGAAGACCGGCTCGGATACAGTAGGGCACTCGGGAGAGCACATACTGTATGCGTGGAGTTGGTCAGTTGCCGCCGACCACTTGCTTCCGCACCGCGGGCACCTCCACGTGGCTAGATACTCTTTTTTCATGGACTACCCTTTGAGCAAGTATGTCTGCGTTCACGTGAAGTGTGAGCACGCGGGTCGTCTTCGTCGGGTCGCTCGGGTCTGCCGAGATGCCGGTGTCGTCAGGACGCCGGTAGCCGATAGCCCACACGAATGAGAAGCCCGAGAAAATGAACGTACCGCTGTCGTGCTCGTCGTCTTCGTGGTCGGAGAACTTGTTGTAGAGAGCGAGGTATGAGAGAGCGCGGCCACGGATTTGCGGGTCGAGCTCCATTACTTCGGTTGTGAATTGAATACGGCCACCCTGACACTTGGTACGCAGGGCGTCGTTCAATTCGCGGATGCGCTTCAGTGTATGGGAATCCATTTGAGGATTACTCCTACGAGGTACAGATATGCGACTGTGAAGTAGACGTAGCGCATGGCTCCGACGCTACGCGCGGGAGTGGCGACGACAAGATTCGATATGAGGAGCTATGTGAGAGAGCTATGCGCGGTGAGCGCCTAAGACGTATTGTATCAAGTTTTGTTACAAGAAAGAGCCGCCCTTTGTGAGAGCGGCTAGTTGGTCACGCTCGGCGAACGAGCGGGACTACGTTGGACGGGAGAATCCAACGCGGGGGAGCTTCGATAGCGTTCACGTCGCGTACCTTTATGAACCCGGCGATAGAGCCGTCGGGGTTCCGCGAGCACAGGTAAATTGCTTTGCGTTGCGGGTGGTAGCCGTGTCCGAGAAGTTTCGCGTCGTCTTCGCTGATGCCGAGCGTTTGCATTTCCTCGACGTAGACAAGGCGTGCGGCGAACTTTTCAGGGTCGAACTGCACGGCCTTCTCGGTCTTCGCTTCCTGCTTCGGCTTCTGCACTTCCGGCTTCATGTCCGGCTCGGTGAGCCATTCGGCGGCGTCGCGCATTGAGAAGTCGAGAACGTGGGCAACGAGAGCGATGCAATCGCCCCCGAAATCTCCAGCATGACAGAAGAAGACGTTTTTGCTTGGCGTAATTGCGAGCACACGTTCGTTCCCGCTTTTGCATGACGGGCATTCTCCCCGGAGTTGGTTGCCTGACTGCTTGAGCTTGAGGTTGAGACGTTTCGCGGCGTCTTCAATCGACACGCTCTCCTTGATTTTTTGGAAGTCCAAATACTTCGGCATCTCTGCCTCCTGTGAAAGAGCGACTATTCACATTGTCTCATGTGCACTGACAGGCGGTGCTATGATTGGGGATAGAGTGGGGTTCGGGTGTGGGGAGAGAAGCGATGCTGTCTCTCCGTACCCGCACTCCACATTGCTCTTTTTCGTGCGGGAGAAAGAGAGTGCTAAATGGCAAAGGGTTCGAAGCCCGACTATGCCGTGTTCGTCTCCCGTCCCTACAAAGAAGGGAAAGAGGAGAAGAACTTTTACACGCGCATTGGAAGCGCGTGGAAGGTTGCCGAAGACGGCATTTCGATTCAGCTCGATGCGCTTCCGACTGACGGAAAGCTCGTGCTGTTTCCGCCGAAAGAAGGCGAATAGTAATACTGGTCGTCGCGGTTACGCGGCGGCCTTTTCTTTTGATGTGTTTGGATTTGTGAGTGTGAACGGCGTGTTGCCTACCCGATGCCACGGCTCCGTCAGCATGTGCCCGGTCGGCGGCGCGGGTTTTTCATAGGATGTAAACGCAGGAATGTGTTTGAAAAGGAAGCGACGCGCGTGCTGGCCTGGCTTCATGCTTTCGAGCAAGGCCATCATGGATTTCATGCGTGTTTCGTTCGTCGTGATAAACGGCACCATGAATGTGCTTGAACCGAAGTGGGACGCGTAAACACGGTTTTCCATAACATGCAGATACGCGCGGAACTTTTGACGAATTGAGGTTCGGCTCGTGTCGGCCGCATCGAGCGGTTCAGTTGCGCAGTCAGCCTCGAAGCCCGGGAAGAACATGAATTGGTGCTCTGTCGGCTGAAGCACGAAGGGGTCGCCGTCCGCCATGAGGTGATGCACCTCCCCCTCCATGACAAACGGAATCGTCGCTGGGTTCGCTTGCTCCTTAGTGCGCGTCGGCACCTTGTCGCTTGCGAGAATATCGCGCCACTGAATGAGCTTCACGTTCGGGTGCTCGCGCGTGCCTAGCTCAATGGAAGCGGCAATCTCGGACACCATGAGTTCGTGTGCGAAGTTGCGCTTTATTTTCTTCCGGTTTACCGGACAGCCAAGCGAGCGCAAGTGGTCTGCGCCTTTGTCGTCCAACTGATAGACGAGATAGCGATAATTGGCGTCCGCGTTCTTGCGCTGTTGTTCGGGGCGGTCGATGTATCGGTTCGGGCTTCTGTACAAAAGATTTAGACGCGCGCTGAAAGCCCGCTGATTGCCGCCAAGGAATGCACGGAGATAATCGGCGGGAAGCACTGTGTAGCGTTCAAGTAGTTTGAAAAGCTCGACATCCTTTTCGGTGATGCGAGCGACAACGGGCTTTCCGTCTTTGTCGAGAACCGGATCTCGGTCCCAACGGGATTGGACTTCTCGTTTCATTGGAAATTCGTAGCGTGCCGGTAATGAGTGTAAACGGCAGCCACGAGGAAGAATGCGCTATGCAGAAAAACCGCGAAGCGCCGTGAGCAAGCATTGTTATCTTACCACGTACCGCTTGATGTCTCGCCGTCGTCGTCCAGGGCAGGTGCTTGGGATGAGGTCGATGAAGGAGGCGAGGAAGAAGGTTTCGTGGGTGTAGCGGCCAATATAGAGCGATTGCGGGCCACTACGGCTCGGTACTCCTCCTCGGTCATCTTCGGTTCTTTGTCTAAGATGCCGAGCGGTATCGTGAGCGATACGGGACGTTCCGTGAATCCCCGGACATACGTGGCGAAACTTGTCGTGTCGCCGCGCTTTCGTTGGTCGAGAATGAAGTCCGGCTCGCACCGCATATTTCTTCCCATAAAGGAAGCATCTTGAGCTGATACGCCGCCAACGTATCGAATAGACGTATTAGCCGCCACGGTCGCCACGAGCTTTGAGCTCAAGTCGTCGAGCTTTTGGTGAGCAAGCACAACGCCGAGGTTGAACTCGCGGGCCTGTTGCAAGAGCGGCTGGGTCTTGTCTTCGTCTACAAACATCTGCGCTTCGTCGAGCACAAGGAACGCGGGTGTCCACTGACTGCGGTGTACGGCGAGGCGTTCGTACGCGGCGGCGAGTGTCATGGCCGTGATGTATCTGCCGAGAAGTGGCGCGGCCTTTTCTCCGAGGACGGAGGGGGACGCATTGACGAGCAAAATCTTACGCTCTCTCATCACGTCGTACAGGTCGAGCTTCCGCTCTTCGGCCGTGAACATCGCGGCGAAGGCAGGATTTTCGAGAAGCGAATAAATGCGGTTTTGGATTTGCCGCTTCGTCTCGGTGTATTCGGTCGGGTGATAAAACAGGTCAGTGAAGAAGCGCCGGACGATATGCGGTTGCGCTTCGATGTAGCGGAGGAATTGGCTTCTCGGAGGAACGCCGCCGACTTTCGGCACTGGCGGCTCGGAGAGGAGGTCGAGAAGCGTGAACATGGTCGGTGTTGTGTCCATAGAGAACAGAAGCCGCACCGCGTAGCTCAAGCACGTGTTCATCTTCTCGGAGAGTTTGAAGTCCCTCGCGCTGAAAATGTACGAGAAGAGAGAGATAGTGTTGTTCTCGATTTGCCGCCGTAGTTCTTCGTCGTAACCCGCATACCGTTTCGGCACGGAAAACATATTGAGCGCGGGTGGGTGGTGCATGTCTTCGGGGTTTATGAAGACAAGCCGCTCGGAAAGCTCGGCATCAGGTGCGAAACGGGCAAGACGTTGAAGCTCCGATACAAACGTGCCTTTGCCGTCCACGATGATGAGCGCGGGAGAGTTTTCAGCTTCCACGTCTTGAAGAAACTGATGCGTGAGAAGTGTTGTCTTGCCGTGGCCGGAGCCACCTAGAACGTGGGTGTGCTCGAAGCGCACTTGCTCGGGCACAGAGAATGGCGCGGGTGTCATAAGAAGCTCCGCAAAAGGAGTGCCGCCAAGATACAGCTCCACGAGTTCTTCGAGGGGGCGGTTTTTGAAATCGGGAGCAAACCTGAGTTTCGCTTCTAAGTTCGCGGGTGGCTTCTCGGGGTTTATGCCCGATGCCTTGTCGAGATTTGAGATGAGTTTTTTTGCCAGTTCCCTGAATACGCGGGGAAGTTCTGGCCGCCCGTGCATGATGACGTGAGGCGCGTGAATGAGGTCGTGCGGTGTTTCGAGGAGGTGAATGAGCGGAACGCGGAATGGCGATTCTTTTAGTTTCGGCAGATGAGAAAAGTATGCCGCGAATACGCGCGGGAGATGTTCTTCGTAGTAGCCGACAATCGTCTCCGCGTTGAGATAAAATTCTTCCAGCCGCGTGAGGTAGGTGCGTTGGTCGTGCAACGGGTAGCCAGCAGGAAAGACAATCTCGGGCTCAAAGATGCGCTCGTCGCGCATGATTTCTGCAACGACAGTCATAAAGGGTTCAAGGATTTCGTCGGGCAGTTCGCACGGATAGATTTCAAGCGCACGCACGACAATACGTTGCATACAGAGAGCGCATTCCTCCTCGTCGTTGTACCGATACGCTTCGTGAAGACGTTTGACGCGAGCGAAATGTGCGTGCGGGTCGTACGCGTCGGACAGAATCTCGCTCGGCTTTTTTGTGGGCGTGTAGAGGTGAGAGCGTTCGCTTGGCGGGAGGAGACCAGCGTTCATCCACTTGAGAAACTTCTCCTCGTCTTTCATTTACGCCTATCGCGCTCGTAGTGTTCTAAGAAGTTCACTTCTTTTATGAGGTACCCAGCTAAAAAGAGCAGGCCGCCCACGCCGAAGAAGAAAATGTTGATGTAGAAATTAGACCAGCTCGTCCACGGATACCCCAAGCCCCAAAATCCGACAAAGAGCCCTGCGGCTTGGAGGAGCCACGGGTGTTTACGAAAGATGTTTGGGTTGTGGAGATTTTGTTGTACGGCGCGTGTGATGCGTTCTTCGGTTCGTATGTTTTCGGGTGTCGGTGCTTCGCGAGCTTGTGTCTGTACGATGTGAAGTGCTGTGTGCGCGTCGCCGCCGTTTAGTTTCGCGTCAGCAAGTAGATTTTTTGCCAAGCGGAAGTTTGGAAGGTGTTGTAGTGAGCGCTCACAGAGAGAAGCTGCGCTATTGTACAAACCATTATCAAAATCTTCTTTTGCCTCGAAGTACAGCGCGAGCCCGGACAAGCGCGGAATATCTATACGAATGTCGTCGCCTTCGCTGTCGCGGGCTGTGTACGATACGTCGGGGTCTATCTGCTTCGCTTTTTCCAAATAGTTTGCGGCGTCGGAAAGATGATACGTTGAACCAGTTTTTTTGTACTCGTCGATGTGGTCGAAGGCCAGTTGTAAGTACGACAATGCGTCCGACATTATCCCCCCTATGAAAAGGGCGGGGTGTTGGAAACCCCGCCCGGCTTCCAAGTCAGGAAGCATTCCAATCTTCAGTCACTTTCAGACCGTGGGATTCGAAGTAGGCCAGTACGTCCGAAACCTTCCACACCGGATGAGCGTTTCTGTGCTTCCCGAGTTTTCGACACGCCGGAAACCGGCTGTCTTCGTACTGCGGGTCGTACATCAATCGCCAGGTGTGAGCCCTCGAATAGCACCAACCGAGCTTCTTCAACCCCTTCCAGTCCACGATGAGCGGCTTGGACATTGCAAACTCCCTGCTAGGAGAGCGTTGCAACGCCATCCGGTTAATCCACCGGTGGACATCGAGAATGTATGCATAGGAAAGAGGAGCCACAAGATACCCGTGGCTCCTCATTGTTTCTCTTTTAGAATTTGGCGCAGCCGAGCTTCCCATTTCGCAAGTGCGGCACGTTTCTCGTCGAGAAAGTCGTACTTGTTGTAAATCTCGTCGAGGTCGTTTCGGTTGGCACCCGTGACGTGGTTAAGCAATACCTCCGCCACCTCCCTGGATACCTTGAGCTTCGCCATGTTCGTCCGGAATGTCCGACGAATATCGCGGAGCTGCCAGTTCTTCACGCCGGACACGCGGTCGAGCTCACTTTTGAGCTTGCCCCACGAACCGTCGTTGAAGTGCGCGTCGCTGTCCTTGCCGGGGAAGAAATACGGCCCCGCCCCTTTCTGGTCGGAGAGAACCGAGCGAGCGAGTGGAAGAAGCGGAATAACGTGAGCTCTACCGTTTTTCGTCACCTCACCCGGTATCGTGAGCACGCCGTCGTCAAGCCACGCGCGTTTGATGCGTGCCGTCTCGCCGTTCCTCGTCCCCCAAAGGATGAGGAGACGAAAGAGACCGCCATATGCGCCAGTAGCCGCGTGCCAAATCCGAGCAAGTTCTTTGTCGGACAGAACACGAGTGCCCTTTCGGTCTTCTCCTGGCGGTTCGTATCCTTCAAGCGGACTGTGAGCGATGTAGCGGCGTGGTGGCCGCGTACACCATTTCAGCATCGCTCTAACGGCTCGGAAGGCGTGTAGTTGTTCGCTTGGTACTCGTGCGAGTTTCGAAAGAACGCCGCCGACATCGCCGTCAGTGATTTCGGCCACGGGTTTCTTTCCAAACACGGGAATGAAGTGCTTCGTGAGAAGCCGCTCCACTTCATGTTTGGTTCTCGGTCTCTTTCCTCGATAGTTTTGTTCAAGAAAGAGCGAGGTAGCCGAAGAAAAAGATACAGAGGACACTTTTGGCTTTGTGAGCCCTAGGGTCTTCTCGGCGAGAACGCGCCGCGCTTCGGCCCGTGCCTCGGCGAGCGAGATAATTCCAACCTTGCCGAGAGTGCGTCGTCTGCCGCTCCCGATAAGGACGATGTATGTTTTCGCGCCTCCTGCGGAAACGCGGATGCCGATAGGGCTCGCTTTGTCCCATACGGTGTACTGTCCGCTTGAAGGCACCTTAAGAGCCCTCAAGCTGACATCAGTCAGCAGGGCTCTCATTGTCAGGCACCTCTCAGGCACCGATGGATGGGGTGTAGCTGCGTTTTTCAAAGTGCAACTACGATAAGGGTATCACGCAGAAAGCCCCAAAAATCGGGGCTCATCTTCAAGTATGGAGAACTATGAAAATCGCGGCGGCTGATTGGGAAGCTGTCGTTCTACCACTGAACTACGCCCGCAGACTGCGCTTTCCGGAATTTTGGCTCCGTTTTGGCTCCGGGAGATTACTACGGGCGAATCCGGGTTGCACCAGGATTTGCGACCCCTGCCCTGGGCGCAGTTGCAGCCCAAAAATCGAGGCGTATGATTCTAGACAGCTTCCGTCGTGGCGACCGGCACCCATTCCAGAGCTGCCGGTGAACCCCGACGGAGGGCTTGATGCTTGACATACAAGTCAGCGCGTATCCCGCGCGACCACCCTACTCATCCATCGAATTCCTGAGGATCGAGCTTGTGCCGCTCGCAGGCGGTCACGTTGCCGTGCAGATGACGGCGACGACCGTGGACGAGCACGTTCCGCAATTACTCGACCAGGAAGTCGCCAGTGAGAAAGTCAGTTCCATCGACGACGTGCTTTCACTGATCCGAACGCGTGTTGCGTTCGTTCCGCGTCTCAACAGCAAGGAGCAGTAAGATGGCAAAGAGCCAACAGATGGCCTATCGCGCCTTCACGGTCGTGAAGCGCGAAGGATCGGACGACTTCTGGCTTCCTATCGGTGCAGCGTTCCCGCACCAGGACGGCGAAGGATACAATCTCGTGCTCCAGGCGCTGCCTGTAGACGGCCGCGTGGTGCTTCGTACTCCGAAGGATGATGACCAGCCGAGCGGCAATGACCGCCGCAATCGGCAAGGAGAAGGACAAAACAAACCCGGCAATCGTCGCCGGTAGGCGCTCGTATATCGCGAGAACCCTCGAAGCCGCCGGCAGCACCGGCGGCTTTTCATTGCTCTACTGGTGCTTGGTTTTCAGTTTTGTCCGCTCTGGAACTGGAAGAGCCAGTCCCTTGCTAACGATGCAGGCACGTGAACTGCAATAAGTGGAGCCGCACTCGCAAGAATTTTTGAACCCTTCTTCGATCTCAAGTCATAAGAATGCAATTGAAGCGATAGTTTATCTGGTTGTTGGTAGAACGTATCACCGGGATACCCACCAGCCCTATCCGTGCGGCCTTGGAGAAAATTATCTATTGTCCCATCTTCATAAATGTCACGCCGACCACCCGCTTTCGGCCTCATTTTATATACCGTCGCTGTTAGGTCTCTATTATTTCTCAATGCTTCAGCGATTGTAATCAAAAGACCAGTAAACGCTGCGGTATCTCTTGGCTCATCAAAAAGATACTCAGTCAAAATATCTATGATCGCTTGCATCGGTACGTCAGGCGCAATTTCGTGTTGTTGAGCGGTCTCATTTGATGAATATGTCGTATCACGTCTAAATGATTGCGATGCAGTTAGACGTGCGAGCACATCAGTGTTGGATTTTCGTATTGTGGGAGTGAGAAGTGCTCCGCGCTGTTGGGTCCACCCTCCACCTGCTCTAGTTCGAGAATACGGGTCAGAAATCACTGAGCGTCGGCAAGGCTGCAAGCTCGGGTCGAGAATAAGCCGCCTTCGCCAAGTGCGTAGGTCCTCTCCGGAAGCAGCGAGCCTTTTCAGCTCGGCCCTCATTGTTTGTTCATGCTCAATGTAATTCTCAAAAGCCGTTCTCAAATCCTGTTCAAGATAAATTCGACAAAGGCCCAAATAGCGGCGCTTGTATCCAAAAAAACGCGCTCGTTGTTGAATCGAGTCTGCATTCCCGCCACCTACCCCACGAGGCATGTAGGTCACTGACAAGGAGTCGACGGTAAATCCACGATCAACGGCTAAGCCACCAACCAGAATCCATCCTTCAGCGTGTCGCCAATTGATTTCTGGCGTTTTAGGACTGCCGCGGGTATTGAATTCAATCACTGTCGTATTGCGAAGAGCCCGTGGCATTTTCTCAATGATTTGATCGAAGTCAGGCAAGTCTGACGTCGTTATCTTCAGTTCATTATATGCCGCCTCAAATTCTGCCAGGACATCTTTCCGATCAGGATCATTCGCCCCAGCATTGAGTGCGCTCATCCACGAATCTTTCGCTGCGGTTGCCCACCTCGCACTTCGTTGGTGAACAGTTTTTGCAACTCCAGGATGGATTAGCATTGAGCGCCGACCGCTTTTTGCAATGATGCTTGCTGATAGTCCGACAAAAAAGACCCTCAGAGCCCTTAGAAAACTGTCCGGGGGATCGTTGGGGAGAGAATTTCTGGCTGGAATATCGCCCGCCGGAATAGTTTCTACATATGGGCTTTGCGGTCGGAAAAATTCTTCACCACCTACATACGAATTCCCTGGCTCTAGAACATGCACAAAGTCTGGAGACAAGACATTCGATATATTTATGAGCAGAAGTGCTTGAGGCGTAGCGGTGTACTGAAGAAAAGTATGCCAAGGCAATGAATCTCTAAGTTCACGTAGCCTGGTGTATGTTGTGCTCTCTCGATTTTGATTTACGGCAGTGTTTAGACTGGCCTGGTCGGCTTCGTCATCAATAATGAGCGCGGGTACGTCCTTCATATCAAGTTTTCGTAACAATGCCGTCAGCGAGCTCAGCCTGTGATTTTGTTTAAGCACTGTGAGGAGTAGCGTTGGTTTTTCTTCCGCATCACGTGTGCGGTCGCGCCAATTGGCTATTGTTTGTTTTAAGAGTTGTTCGTATCTCCCGCCCTGTTCGCGTGGATTCTTATCCATAATCCATGCTGGGAGGCCGTCGCCACCTTCTACGTCGAGGTCTTTCAATAGCCGTTGATGGGATTGAGCGAGAAGATTTGTCTTATTTCCCGCGACCACAATGACAAGTGGAAACCCGTTGTCGCGAGCGAGGCCGATTACAGTTGTGAAAGAAAGCGTCTTTCCGCTTTGAACATAACCAACTACAAGTCCCGTGCTGGTTGCAGGACCTTTTCGCGGGTCCACACCGGAGCCGAGAATCTCTGCGGCGGATTGAACAAGATTTTTTTGCTCGTCGTCTTCTAGACCGCTTCGTTGGATAATTCCCGTTGTCTGCTCTCGTTGAAACGGTAGCCATTTCACTCCTGGCTTCAGTACCTGGTTTGCGAGAGGTGAAATGCCCGATCCTGAAGCAGCGTTTTTCATGGTTTGGACAATGCCTCTCTTAAAATCTCATTCATATTCCTACGGACTGTTCCAGCCGATTTGACCCCAGCGCGACGCGCCAATTTCTCTCCAATCGCAAGGGCTGCAGCCACCCTTAATAGTGGTTCGATATCTCCGGCCTCAGTTTGAGCGAATGTCACCATGAACGGATGGGCCATAGACAATCGAATATCGATAATGTCCGCGCCGCCTTCAGAATTTTCGGGATCGCTGATTGAAAGCCAATCGCCTTCACCTGGATCGTCTGATAGTTCGATACGAACCAACCAGGGCTCGCCTCGAAAATCGAAAGATAATTCTCGCTTCGCCAGAGTCGGCTGGCTTGGGAGAGGATCAGAAGTAGTTTCCACAGGCGGCTGCTCGGCCACACCTGGCAGAATCTGCGGCATCGTGTCAGCGATGACATCTCCCGTCCTATCAAGTGCCTTGGTTGCCGCCTGTGTGCGATCCTTTTTTGAAGCCAGTGATCTATAGTTCTCGCATTGACGCAGAAGAGCCAGTTCATCGCTGTCAAGATGCTCTTTCAGCAACTCCAGAAAAGGTTCTTCGTTATCGTCCCAGCGAAAACCATCCTTCGTGTGGCTTACCTCAAATCCTTCTAGATGAAGTTCACCAAACAATCTGAGACGCGCGTAGCTGCTGCTTCCAGACGTTCCAAAAATCATCGTCGGCCGGTAACCCTCTTCCCCGCTACCTTCAATGAGCCGCTTCTTGCGGAATAGAGCGAAGCCTGAACGCGAATAATTGCCGGGGTCTCTGAGCGCAGCGAAACCCCGCACAGCGAGACCATCGCCCAGTTCGAAGTTTATTTCCTTGCGCCAAAGTTGGGCTGGTCCGGTCGCATCTTTAAAATATGGAGCGCTAAGAACTGGAGGCTCTTCATAGGTAAGCACCTCCGTTCCAAACCGGAGTTCCAACACACCTTCGCGAATAAAGCATCGATAGATATCTGCTAAGTGTTCCTTGATTTTGCCGAGTGATCGGCCAACTGGGACATGGTGCAGATCATCAAGTGAAATCTCCGTGTAGTGGTCATTCTTATTTGCTGGAGACTCTTGAATATCGAGTTCTTCAATTTCATCCTCTACAATACGGTCGATATCGAACTTCACGGTTCTTTCAACAGAGTCTCCTAGCGCTTTCGTTCGTACCTGCCAACGAGGTGAGAACCAGCACGCTGCACTCTTCATTCCCATGCCGAACTCGGAAAGTCCGCTACGGTCTGGAGGGACTACCGCTGGACGAAAGGCTCTGGGAAATGCTCCTGGAAGGATTCCCGATGCGTTATCCCGTATGACAATTCGGCCGGGTGACGATGTATCAACCTCGACTGTAACCTTTAATTTCCAATCGCTCCCGTGGAGTTTTTGTAATGCTTCTCGATTCTCCACAAAACTCTGAATTGCGTTATCTACAAACTCAGCGAGGGCGAACCAAGGCTTGTAGTTGAGATGGCGGAGAACAGAGAGAATGCTCACGCCGGGCCTGATACTTACTTTCTCTAAGACTGCCGCTGAATTGGATTCCGACATATTATTGCACGCGCGCACTGTCGTGATGGAGCAGACGCTCTGCAATCTCCTTGACCACCGTCACGTTCACTGCGTTGCCGAGCGCTTTGTAAGCTTCGTCTTTTGCTCGCGGAAGATATCTCAGTTTTCCCATGCTCTGCAGTCGGCTGCATTCTCGTGGCGTCATGTAACGCCGTTCCCAACCTATTATCGGGACTTGGCTTGTTGTCATGGCTACAAGAGATGGTGCCGTCGTCGGCTTCTTGATTCTTATGCCTGATGCACGGAAGCGGACGATATAGCTCCAGATGCGCCGCTTGCCGCCCTTCACATTCCATTCAAGCTTTTGGAAACTCGGCGCAAAATCAGTGATCTGATAAAGCCACTTATCGATTAGCTTCTTGTGCTTCTTGTAGAATGCGCGGTTCTTTCGAATAAATTCGACTTTCCAGTCGGGAAATCTTTTTTCTTCGTATCTCGCATATGGTGGAAGCGCGGCACGCACGTCCTCAGGATTTAATCCCTTCAGGGATTTTCCAAATGACCCGCGATAGCGATCGAGCTTTCGATACCCCGTAGAGAACGGTGTTCTATTCTCGAATGGATATGTAGCTCCGAATTCCATCGCCCAAATTGGAAAAGAAGGAAGCTCATCCTTTTTTGGAAATCGATTGAGGAAATCTTGCCACGCATTCAGGTATCCGAGGAATTGAATTGGTAGCTTTCGAGCTCCTGCCGGATTGCGATCAAGTATATCTTTGATTGAAAGTTTTTTTGACGGACTTTTATCAGGCCACTTGAAACCGTTTAGATTCCCTCGTTGACCAATAATAAATGCGCGCTCACGGATTTGCGGAATTCCAAACATATGAGGCGATAGCTTCTCATCGTCCACGTCATATCCAGCTTCTTGCAATCGCTCTTTAATTTTTTTCCAAGTTCGTCCTCTGTTATGGCGTACGAGGTTGGGTACATTCTCGATGATAAAAAACTTCGGCTTGCGATATCGCAAAATCGCAACCACATAGTCGATTAAGTCACCCCACTGGGGGCAACGAAGTCCCTTTTGATCACCTGCTTTGGAAAACGGCTGACACGGGAATCCGGCGCACAGCACGTCATGCTTCGGTATATTACGGAGCTTCACTTTCCGAATATCGCCAGAAGGTTTTAATCCGAAATTTCTCTCGTAGAGAATGGCTAGTTCGGGATCAAGTTCGCTAGCAAAAACGCATCGATGACCCAACTGGGAAAGCGCTAAATGAAAGCCGCCAAGCCCCGCGAAGAGATCAATGAATTTTAATTCGCGCGTCGGCGCTTTTCTTCTCAATCGCTTCGTCCCCTGTCGTTCGGCGCTGCTCGCTCGAAGCGACCCCATGCGGTCGGCACGAACGTTAGCAAACCTTACGCGACCAGGCATCATGTTGGTGATTTGCTCAAAATACATGAGGTTTCGCATCGCAGCAAGAAACTGCGCCGGTATTGCGTGTTCCGTTATGGGGATAACGAATCAGCGAGCGGCGGTCTGATGCTACCATGCGTCCATGCACGACCAGCCGCGTCCGGCCGCGTCCACCGACGAACACTCGTATCTCCTCTCCGTTGAGGAGGCCGCCGACCGGTACGCCGCCGCTGGCCACCCCCGTACGATTCGAGCCATCCAGAAATACTGCGGCCGTGGCGATCTCGAATCTCAGAAAGTCGAGACGACCTACGGCGAGCGCTACCTGATTACTCCCGCCTCTGTTGACCGTCACATTGCAATGATAGCGGAGCGAACAGCCGCGTCCGGCCACGTCCAGCCGCGAACGGACGCGCCTGTCGGCAATCCGGAAAAACTAGAAACGCCCGTCAGCGAGCCGGTCGCGACCATTCGCGAACAGCCGCGAACGGACGCGTACGTTCATCGCTTGGAGAGCGAGAACGAATTTCTTCGCGGCCAGATCACCGTGAAAGATAAAACTATCGACGCGCTGCTAGAACGTGATCGCGAGACAAATCATTTGGTCGCAGGATTGCAACAAATGCTCGCGCCACTTCTCGGCCGACCGAAACACACCGAGACAGGGGATAACATGCAGTAATGAGATGCCAGGGCGTATAATGCAGGCATGGAGTACAACTCCGGCCGTTCCATTGGCGACATTCTCAAAGAGCGACAAAACATAATCCTCAAGGGAGCCGACATCGCTACGCGCGGCGGCTTCACCCAGGTTCCGAACTTTCTCTTAAAATCGAAAGACCTCAGTTCGGGGGATAAGCTCGCCTTCGCGATGCTGCTTAGTTACGCGTGGCAGAACGATCACTGCTTTCCTGGCCAGCGCCGTCTAGCGGAGGACATGGGGCTGCACGAAACGAACGTCCGCAAGCACCTCAAATCGCTCCAGGTCCACGGCCTTCTGGAAATCACGCGCCGAGGCCAGGGAAAGACCAACATCTACACCCTGAATCTCAAGCCTCCGAGGAAGCGCTAGGCTGTGGATAGCTCGGTGCAGACCGAGCGAAAACACTCGGTCAAGACCGAGCAAAACATGCAGTTCTGGACCGAGCGAAAACGCTCTCTCCTCTATTAATGATACGCATTTAATTAGACACATATAAAAATAAGGGGATGCACTTTTAAAAAAGGAAGAATGCAAATACGGCCGCGACTGCGGGCTATAGGACAACGAGTGTCGTCCGATAGTCCTCGACACAGGCGAGTGAGGTACGAACGGGTATACGAACCCGTTTGTACCCACGTGATCGAAACAAGGCCGCATAATTGCTAGAGAATTGCCCCCGCTTTTGTCGGGCTTGCCGCCCGACCCCGGGCCGTCACTTTGTCACAGACAAAGCTGACGGCCGCGCGCTCCTCGCTTTTAGGCTGCGGGGCTTGGGCTGACGGCCCGGGGTCGGCCGGCTGCGCCGTACGGCCGAGCGCCCTTCGGGTATCCCTCGCCGGGGTATCGAACAGGCTTCCAATAGTCCTCGCGAGCTCCGGGCTATTGAACACCCGTCACGATACCCGTCTCGGCGCTCAGCCTCCGACAAAAGCGGGGGCAAGAGAACACCTGCCACACGCCAAGCGCATGTGGTACTATCGACATATGACAGCCAAAGCACTTAAAGACGTGATGCAACGAGTGGAAACCTGGCCGGAGTCGGCTCAGGAGGAACTTGTCCGCATCGCGAAAGAAATCGAGACCGAGATGCAGGGCGGAACGTATCAGGCCACGCCCGCTGAACTCGCGGGCATTGATCGCGGCCTGAAAGCCGCTCGTGAAGGACGGTTCGCAACGAGTGAGCGGGTTGAGGCCGTGTTCTCGAAACATCGAGACGCATGAAGGTCGTCTTTACCGACGAGGCACTCCGTGATCTCGACGACATTCTCACCTACATAACCCTGCACTATCCCGGAGTCCTTCCGGCGTTTGAATTACGACTGCGTGCGGTTTTTGACCGTCTCACTTCATTTCCGGAGAGCGCGCAGGAAGTGTTGCAGCGGCCGGGCGTGCGCATGGTCCCGCTGCTCCGCTATCCGTACAAGATTTTTTATCAGGTCAGTGGCGACCGGATTGAAGTGCTGCACATTCACCACGGCGCGCAGCAGTTCTAATCAAGCGATATACTGAAAGCACGGGTGCGAAATTCCGCACACCGGGACAGCCTCCGCGTACCGCGTCGGCAGAAAACAACAGCCCGACGAGCCGCACTCAAGTCGCACTGGAAGGCATGAGTGCATGACGGCCAAACGCCACGTGCAGCGCACGGGGAATCGCACCGGGGGCTGCCTCGGGCTATGGAACGGCCGCATCAGTATTTCGCTATTAATCGCGCCACAGACGAGGGCGTTTCTTTCACGCGTGAGGAGCGTGAACGTCACGTCTACATTGTGGGGAAGAGCGGGTCAGGAAAAACGACCACGCTGTTTAACATCGCGATGCAGGATATCGACGACGGCGAAGGTGTAACCGTCATTGACCCGCACGGCGACCTCGCGGAAGCGATTATCGACTGCATTCCGGCCGCTCGTACGCATGACGTGTGTTATCTCAACGTCTCCGATGTGGTGCGGCCGGTCGGCTTTAATCCGCTTGCGAGTGTGCCGCTAGAGCGTCGAGCTCTTGCCGCATCCGGTATCGTGTCAGCCTTCCGGCATCTGTGGAGCGATAGCTGGGGGCCGAGAACAGAGCACTTGCTCTATCACGGTGTCCGGACGCTATTGGACGTGCAGCAATCGAGTTTGCTCGACCTGCCTCGCCTCTATACCGACGATAGCTTTCTCCAGCGTGCGTTGAAGTCACTCGCTGATGGTGTGACGCGAAGATTCTGGAGCGACGAGTTTGCTCAGTACCCGCCATCATTCCGGTCGGAAGTGACTGCATCGATTTTGAACAAGGCCGGTCAATTTACGACCTCGCCAAATCTCCGAATGATCCTCGGACAAAAGCATCCGAAGTTCTCGCTCCAGCACGCGATGGACAATCGAAAAATATTCATCGCGAACCTGTCGAAAGGGGCGATAGGGGAGAGTGCGTCGAATGTGCTGGGGTCGCTGCTTGTGTCACATATTCAGCTCGTCGCGATGAGCCGTAGTTCAATACCTCCGGACAACCGAGTACCGCACTTCATTCACGTGGACGAATTTCAATCGTTTACCACGGATGCCTTCGCCTCGATTTTCTCGGAGGCGCGCAAGTTCGCGGCGCATTTCTGCCTGGCAAACCAGTACACCGAACAAGTGCCTTCTCGAATCCGAGCGGCGGTATTAGGGAACGCCGGGTCGATGCTAGTCTTTTGCGTTGGCGCAGCGGACGCTGAAATACTTGCTCCCGAATTCGCTATGCTTCCAAGCGCCTTGTCTCAGCAGCCACCATTTCAAGCCTGGGTAAAACGGGGAAGCGCAGAGACTGCCAGCATCAAGGCTAGTCCTCGCTTAGTAACTGCCCGCAGGCGGCTCGAAACGGTAGTCTGCCAAAGCCGCAGGCACTTTGGCCGTGCAGCAAACATTTGAACGAGTTACACTTACTGTCTTAGGCGATTCCAAGATTTCATTCGTATAGTTGGATTATGGCAAAGACGATTCAGGAAAGCTTCCAGGCGTTACGGTCGAATTTGGAGATCACGAGTCTCCAAGCATCGACCGTTTCCACGCGACAGCAGAATGTTCGGCAAGTTGTCGAAGCTGGTATGACTGTGCTCGATAGCTTTTTAACCGGCTCGTATGCTCGATCAACTATGATTGCTCCACTGTCTGAAGCGGATATCGACGTATTTGTAGTACTCGATGCTAAATACTTTCACCATTACAACAAGCAAAATGGAAATCAGGCGGGACTTCTAGATTTACTGAAACGTACACTACAAAAAACCTACACTCGGACTCCTGACATAAGCAGGAACGGGCAAGCTGTGACTATTCGTTTTGAAGATTTTGTTGTCGATGTTGTCCCTAGTTTTCATCGCATGAACGATGGCTTTTTGATTCCAAACTCAATAACGGGGACGTGGCTTTCTACTGACCCCAAGAAACATGTTGAACTCTTCGCGGCTGCAAACAAAACGCACAATCAAAATCTGGTGCCTTTAATAAAAATGATCAAAGGGTGGAACAAATCGAATGGCTCATATTTTCGCTCCTTCCACCTTGAGGTTCTTGCACTAGTTATTTTGCAAGGCGTTACAATCTCCGACTTTCCCTCAGGCACTAGGTTCTATTTTGATAGAGCTCGTGGGCTAATAAAGCAGCAGGTACTCGACCCAGCTGGTTACGGTGACGATGTAGGGAAGTACATCAACACCAGAGAAAGAATTGAGGAAGGGGAGAGACGATTTCAAACCGCTTATGACCGCGCTCTGAAAGCGGAATCATTAGCGAGCCAAGGCAGGACTGCTGATGCAGTGGCCATTTGGCGACAGGTGTTCGGCGATTATTTTCCCGCTTATGGATAGCATATGACTACAACCGCTGAGCTCCAGCCTTCAAAAACTAAAGAGCAAGTAATCCGAGAAGCAAAACGGATAGAAGAGAGCTTGCTGTATTCTTCAAAAGGGCATCTCGTTTGTTCTCATTTCTGGGGCAATTTCCATTTATGGATTGGGATTCCCATGGTTTTGCTTTCCGCGATTGCGGGTGCTTCTGCATTAGCAAAATTTGATCCCGATCACGTTGTCGCCGGGATGCTTTCAATCGTCGTGGCCGCGCTATCAGGTGTCGCAACTTTCGTGAACCCCAATGAGAGAGTTGCCGCTCATCTCAATGCTGGGAACAGTTACGACGCTTTGTTGAGCAAAGTCCGAATTTTTTGGGCTATTGAATGTTGGCGAGATGATTCTGATCAAGTTCTTACCGAGAAGCTCAAATATTTTTCTGAGCAAAAAGATGAGCTAAATCGCAAATGCCCCCAAATTCCTCGCTGGGCTTATCGTCGTGCGAAAAAGGGTATTGAAGACGGCGAAGCTACTTTTCGAGTAGACGTCGAGAATAATTAATTGGCTCTGTTGAGCCATATTTTCTTGGTCGCACAATATCTGTTTTGCGACACGCAAACGAGATTCTGTCAAGGACGCTGCCTTAGATGATCTTCACAAACAGTATCTCTGATGCTGATTCAAAACTTCCTGATAACAACGTCTGCGTACACTCCCTCCTCACCACCAATCGATGCGCAGCCTAAATACATCGCGTACCAAGTGTAATGCTGTAACTCGAAGCTCTTGGTACCGGTTATGGTGAACCGGCTGTATGGGATAAAGGATGCGTTGCCCCCGGCATCGCCGGTTGCGGTACTGCCACGAGCCAAGAAACCCATCAGCCCGACGGCAACAGTTGTGCCATCGGTGATATTCCGGATTCGAATCTGATCTTGATACGACGCATAGGTTGCGCACCCTGTGCTGACATGTGCGCTAATCTCATACGATCCTGCTGGCAGAGTTACTCGATTGTTCGCAAGCGATGCGCCGGTTATTTCGTTTGTGCTTACAGTATTGAGCGGCCGGGTATACCATGTGTTGGCGGTGCCACTTCCAGGACTCACCCCCGCCGGAAGACGGTGCTGTATGTGCAGAACTTGGCCCGATGACACACTCCTCCAGGAGGAGCCATCGCAGAATTCCATCTGCCTCGTAGTGCTATTGTAGCGCTGCGCCCCTGCCGTTACCGACTGGCATACTTCTCCTCCGTCTCCAATCTTTATGCTTCCAGGTGTCTGAATAGAAACGACAGGCGACAAAATTCCAACACCAAGTTTCGTCTGAATGTACGCGGTCCCAAATACCGCTAATCCTTCGACACCAATAGTGCCGTCCTTTATCTGACTTGTAGTTCCCACATTGATGGGCGCTGCTACATTTCCCTGCGGAGGCGTGTTGGTAGGGCCTACCCAAGCATCTAACCCTGATGCGAGTAGCAGCCCAACAAACGATACAAACAGAATCGAAACGAGCTGAGACAGCGATAGGCCCCGCATACCATTAGTATACAGCAAGCACAAAGCCTGAATTCGCTGGTGTATAATCCAATCAATGCGGAGGTGGCTAAGCGAACGAAGGTTATTTCTCGCTATCCTTGCAGCGCTTCTCATCGTTACTTCTCTTTTCGTATCAAAAGCACTTGGCGCAAGCGGCCTCGACGATGATGTGAAATTGCTTCTGCACGGAGGCGTTGGTGACAACATCGTGACTACGCTTCGAGACAGTTCTTTTTCAGATCACACTGTCACGTTGAATGGCGATGCAAAACGGGCCGTAGACAAATTCAGCCAGTCCGGGTTTTTTGACGGAAGCGGCGATTTTCTTTCAGTCCCCGACAGTGCTGATTTCGATTTTGGCTCGGGTGACTTCACTATCGATTTTTGGGTGCGTGCGACTGAAACGGCGACTCAGCGAACGTTGATAAGTAAGCGCGCAAATCAATCCGTCTGGGCACCGTTTATCGTTACAAAGGGCAATGGCGTTGGAAACAATGGACTCTACACTTTTTATTCCTCAAGCAATGGGTCCTCTGGGGATATTGCGAATGCGGTGACTTTTGGCACTGTAATCGTCAATCAATGGCAGCATGTAGCCATATCCAGAAGTGGTAATAGCATTTACCTGTTCGTAGATGGTGTTTTGGGCAACACTATCAGCACCTCAGCTTCTTTGATGAGTAATTCCGATCTAGTCCGAATTGGCTCCGAGTCCAACGGACTTGGGTTTCTTGGAAGTATTGAGGAAGTCCGCATTTCCAAAGGCGTTGCTCGCTGGACCGCGAATTTCACACCGCCGACCAGCCCCTACACATCCGACGCCAACAGTTCCCTTCTTCTGCATATGGATGGCACACCGGGCTCAACGACGTTCACCGACAGTTCCGGCAGTCCGAAAACAGTAACCGCGAATGGAAACGCACACATTAGTTCGTTCTCAAAGTTCGGTGGTGACGGCGTCAGCTTCGACGGAAGCGGAGACTATCTCTCTATTCCTAGCAACAGCGTCTTTGAATTTGGCACTGGGGACTTCACCGTCGATTTTTGGGTTAAATTCAACGCCCTAAGTGGCCTTCAATATCTATACGACCCTCGCCCCGACTCCACACAAGGAATCTATCCCTCTATTTACGTAGACGGCACGACGCTAAAGTACTGGATGAACAGCGCCGACCGCATCACAGGCGGCACGACACTGGTAATCAATACCTGGTACCACATAGCATTGGCGCGCTCGGGCACGCAGACCAAACTTTTTCTCGATGGTGTGCAACAGGGTTCCACCTACACTGATAGCAATAACTACATCTCAAGCGCAGTACGTTTCGGACGCGGCGCATTCGGTGCACAATTTCTCAACGGTACCCTTGACGAGGTCCGCATTTCTAAAGGCATTGCCCGCTGGACTAGCAACTTCACTCCGCCAACGGAAGCTTACGGTCTAGGTCCCGCAATCACTCTCATTGGTAATGTAAAATTTCTACGCAACATCGCGGTTATCGACAAACTCTCAAAAGGCGCAGGAACGTTTGTAATCGATCATCCGCAGAAGCCGCGCACGCACCTGCTCTATCACTCATTCGTGGAATCGCCGGATGTAAAGAATCTCTACGACGGCATTGCTCAGCTCGACGAGAACGGCGAAGCGATTATTCAGTTGCCGGACTACTTCGAGGCGCTGAACAAAGACTTCCGGTATCAGTACTTCCCTCTCGATCAGTCCATGCCGAATTTGCATGTGAAGGAAGAAGTCAAAAATAATCAGTTCGTGCTGGGCGGCGGAAAACCAAACGGCCGAGTGTCATGGCAAATCACCGGCATCCGCCACGACCCATATATCGAAGCAAATCCCGTCGAAGTGGAAGTTGAGAAAGGACCGGGCGAGCTCGTCGATAAAGGCGAGTGTCTGCACGAGGTAGCGTGCCAGTAAGAAAAAGCCGCGTGAGAGCGCGGCTGAGTTGGCTGATAAGTTTTCGGAGTGAGTATCAGCAAGTAGATTCTAGCACGCCAACACGAGCCCCTAACGCGACACAATGAATAAAGCGGTTTGTCAAACCGGTTCTTAATTGTCCAATCGTACGATTGCGCCTCGTCCGCTAATCCAGCCAGCCGTAACAACATCAGCACTGGAAAGCTCGGCTTCGTGACCGAAAAGAAAGAGATCGCTCCCCTTCCCTTCCGTCACCTCACGCAGCGCATCGAGCATTGTTTCAATGCGCTGTTGCGATGTGGTGACTGTAATGACACGAACCTGCTCGATACCGAACTGCTGCACGTGATGGCGTTGCCGCCAGCCGTGATAGTACGTCGCAAGCTTGTGCTTGAAGTGCGTCCTCGTTCTTTTCTTTCCGTCCACTATTTCCATTGAACTATCGCCATGCCGGCGAACCGGCATTTGGCCTCGATCTATCTCTACCAGAAAGTACGAAGCGGTTTGATCTGGGAACACCAGCGCGAACAAATCATCCGCCACTATCGAGCTCGGCACTTCCCTACCCTTGTCCGGGACACGAGCCGACCATTTCAGCGGCGTTTTCGATGTGCGGGTTTTCTCCGGAGCGTTCGCAATTATGTCGTCGGCGCGAAGAAGCCTAATATCGGAACGATTGCGCACCGCTACTTCAATCGAGCTCATAAATCGCGCTCGGGCTACCTCGTGATCGATGAACCGGGTTCCGGCGCGTTGCGTATTCTCGGACCAATCTACATCAGGGATGAGATGCCCGTTATCGCGCAACAGACGCGCTCCCTTGTTCGAGAGCCCGTATACGATTGGCTGCGGACCGGTTATCGCGGCGGTCATGAGCTGCGCGGCCGGTCGCAGGACGTAGCCGTTCTCCCAGAGACGACGGAGCTCACGTTTCGCGTTTTGCTCGCTGCCACCATCGAGCTTCGCGAGATCATCGGATGCGATTAAGCGATGCTGCGAGACATAGGCGAGGAGTGCCAGGTTTCTTTCCGTCAGTGAGAACTTTGACGCTTTCGAGGGGCGTACAAAGCGCTTCCTCCCCTCTTTCGCCTGTTGCGCATTATGAGGCGGCATAGCGGTATTGTACCTCTCCAATGGAATTGCATCGCGTAAGCGAGCTTGTGGCGCTCTCTCACGCGTCAAGGGTTGCATCGCTTCGCGACGGCTACGCCGCCCTTGACCCGCTCGATGCACGCGCCACGTTTGGCTGCCATGCGATTAATCGGGAGTATTCTCGGCCGTGCGTGAACGGCGGCGGCTGGCCGCGTCCGGCCTCGAACGTCCTCGTTTGGGCTTTGCCGGTGGCGCTTTGGTCCGGAAGGTTTCCGGCTCTACAAAATCCTCAACCTTGAAAGCCTGAAAGAATGAGAGTTCGCGTTCTTTCTGGAGCTCGGCCGCTTTGGGGGCTGAGATGGCCCAGGCGCTTCGAGAAAGGATTTCCTGCCTGAGACGCACATACGCGTCCTTGCTGAGCTTGTGCTGCGTTACAGCAGGGATATGGATCAGCGCTGAGACCATGCCGTATCGGCCCACGTAGCTCGCAACGGCGCGACCTGTCTCCAGTTTCCGCACGAGTAGGCCCGCGAGATAGCGGATATTGTCGCGGCTATGCACCGCGCTCGGGAGCGCGGTCAGGATTGCTTCCAGCGCTTCAGAATGTCCTCGGCTGCTGCCTTGCCCTTCGGTAAAATTCTTACCGATTGCTCTCGAATATTGAAGCACGCGCTGAAACGCTTCGCTCCAATTCTCAATTTCCGTTTCACCGTCGGCATCCGACTCGGACCAGTTGCGCTGGGTATTCGTGCTTTGGTTGTTCGTCACGCCGCGCGCTTTCGCGTCGCTCCACCCTTCATCGCTGGTGCTGCCCATGCCGACAATGTTGGGGCCAAAATATCCTCCGTTGGGATCGAGATTGAGAGAAGCGGAATTCCCGCCCGATCTTCCGGCGGTATTCACTAGCGACTGCACTGTGCCTTGTTGTGAACCATCGCCGTGCGAGAAAGCGTTTGTATGAACGTGCGATTTTGCAATCGATCCGCCTCGTACTTGCGTGTTTCCAAGAGATTCACCGAATGTCTCGATATCAATGTCAGTTACCGAGGATTGCTTGGATTCGCTTGCGTTTTTAAGTTGGATGCGCCGATAGCCTGTCACCGTCGGCTTCACGAGAACTCTCACCGGCGTTTCGAGATTGAACGGTATCACCATCTCGGCAAGTTGCTCTGCCTCCATTGGATCTTTGACGCGAAATACGGTTTTTAGATTGGTGGCATTCAGCACAGCCGCAAGCATGTTCTCGCTCTCGCTGCGAAGCTGCTGGAGCCATTGCGTTGCGAGGATTGCGCCGACCCCGTACTTGCGGCTTTCCGCGAGGATGTTTTCCAGATCGCCGGACAAGTAGCGGTGACATTCGTCCATATAGATAAAGAAGGCTCGTTCTGGATGTTGTCGCCGCTTTGCATGGTGGAACGCAAAGCGCGTAATCAAACGGCCAAGGAGATCAGCGTCTTTTTCATAGACGCGATTGCTGCCGGAGAGATTGCACAGAATGACGTGGCCTTCGTCGAATGCCTTCGCAAAGTCGATCCCAGCAGTCTGACCGACCATCGACGAAATCGCGGCCGGTCGTAGGAATCGAGCCAGGCGATTGATGGGGCCGAGCACTTCGATATCGAAGTCGGCTTTGCGCCGCTCATCGTCGGAGAGCTCGTTCAGGCGTTCGAGCTCGCGCAGGGTGTGAGGGTCTTTGACGTGCTCCAGTGCGTAACGTCGAAGGCTATGCCGATCCGCCCGGTCAAGAAGCAGCGGCGCTTCAGCAAGGCTTAAATCGAGCTCACACAGCGCTGAGAACGTCGTGGTGAGTACACGCTCGATAGTCGGCTTAGTGGACGTATCCTCGCCTCCCCAGGCCCGCGAGAAGGCTTCCAGGGTAACGCCCGCGACAACCGAGATGTCGGTATCGTGGTCTCTTGCGAGTGGATTGAAGCCAACCGAGTACGCCGTCTCGCTTGGATCGATGAGCTGCACCTGACGGCTCTTGTCGTAGCCTCGCTCCTTAATCCAGGAAAGGAGCGAGCGATACAAACTGTCCGGATGCTCGCCGTGCGGGTCCATGACGAGCACGCCACGTCCGGCGGCTATGTCCTGCCGGATACTGAGGTCCATTGCCGTTGTTTTGCCGCTGCCCGTCGTGCCGACATACAGTCCGTGCTCCATCCGCGCCCTTTCGGGTATGACGAGCGTGTGTCCGCTGGATGAGCGGCCAAGGACAATGGATGATCTGTCAGCCGGTAATTGCTCGAAGCGGCGCGTCAGCGCCGGGAACTGCTTTCTCAGTCTCCGGCGAATATCGTCCACGATGCGACCGGCACCGCTATTTGGCACCCATCTTTTCAAGGTCTTCCCTCAACTCTCGCTCGAATTGCTCAGACTCTTCCTCCGCGAACTCGCGCTGCCTTCGATCGTCGTCACCAAGATCGACATTGTGGGATCGAAGTAAAGCGCGGCGCTCTTCCGCTTCCAGTTCGATTTGCAGCAGTTCTACGATTTGCTTCTTGTGATGTAATTCGTGCGTCGTGCCGCCGTACTTAGCTTGCGCCTCGTATTGCTGCTGAGCATCGAGCAGTACCGTGCGCGCGTGCGTGAGCTTCGCTTTTGTTTGCACAACTTCGGTTTCGCCGAGCATGTAGTCTTTCCGGCGACGCTGTTGGTTTAACTCATGCGTGTGTCGGACTTCACATAGTTGATCGAAACGAACGATCCGACGGACCGTTTGTTCGTGGCCGAGTCGTTCCGGCAAATCCTGCAATCGGAACAACTCTTCCTGCCGCCTGATGTATTCGGTAGTTGCCGCCGACTGAGAGCTGTACAGCGCTGCTTCCTTGCGGTTTAAGTCCGTCAACTTATCGACGACCTTACCTGTCCGCATATACCGCTGCTTATCGAAATAAGCCTCGATGCCGTCGAGCGTCCCGTAACTTCTGACTCCAGGCACAGAAGCGCTCACCGATGCTCGCTGCGGCTTTAGTTCTGGCATACGAGGCGGCGGGATGATCTCAATTTCTTTTGGCATTTGTTTTCTCCAGCTTTTTGCGTGAAGCAACAAACTGCTCGATGTCCTGGAGCTCTGCCGACTTCAGTTTGAATTCGCCTTCAGCATCGAGCATTCGCGACTGAGCGCGGTACCAGAATTCTTTCTCAGCCATTTGTTCGGGGGTTAGAGGAAGCCCGCGTTTACGCTCGGCTTCGCGGTAGCGAGCATTCTGGTCCATAACGGACTTGATAAATAGAAATCCGAAGATGCCGATAACCCCGATTGGGATAAGTGCGAGAAGTTTTTCCATGACTACGCTCCTTTCGGTACGCGGAGCGTAGTCTCGCGAAAATTCAGAGTCGAAGAACGAAGATTTGCAAACCGCCTCAAAACGAAAGCGGCGGGATTTTTTGTCCCGCCGCTATTTTTTACTTGAGCACATCCCTATCCCGCCACCGGATCATTTCGTCGCGACGGAAACGTAAGTGACCACGCGGATTGCCCGATGGACGAGAATCCGCCGGGAACAACTCATAACCGGGAATCCCTTTCCTCTTTTTGGTCCGTGTCCGATCAAATGTGGCCACGCTTATTCCAAGAAAGTGGGCTGCTCCTTTTTTATCAAGCGGATAGTCGTCGCTTTCTCTTCTGCCCGCCGGTAGAGAAGGTTGGGTTGGAGGCGACTGGACATTTTCTTTTTCGATTACGTCGCTGTTGTCGCCTGCTCCTCTGGGCGGGCGGTTCCGATAATTAATCATTTGTTCTCACTCCAAATGCCGCATAGCGGCGCGTTCAACGAAAACGGTTTGAAATCGTTGAGGAGTGAGATTCAGTGAGCTGTGATAGAGCCGATCCTTCGAACGACAAAAAACTCTCGAAGGAATTGGAGGACTGTGTCTTGTTCCTGATGTTCTCCGGAAAAATCCCTGCACATCAGGCTCAGCAAAACCAATGTAAAAACTAGCGCCAGCCGTCGCGTTACCTGGCCGGCGAGACATTGTATGCGTGTTCCACACGCCAGTGTCCTTATCCACCCAACTAGGAATTTAACTGCTGTCTCGTGATCTGTTTTTACTGAAAAGCTTCGAGCAATATATGCGCGGGCCGAAAGACCGACCTGGACAGTCGGCCGAGCCGCAACCCTCTGTGCCGCCCAGTAAAGAAAGGCCAATCTGATTGGGCAACTCTGATATTTAACGACCATTCTAGCCATTCGCGATTCGTAATATTGAATCGCTCGAATCTGCAATAGTGCTTACGCGCTGAATCTAATCACCGAAGAAAACAATGTAGAATCAGCAGACTAGCAGCCTTTTTAGGAACGGCTCCCACCTGTCCTCGATGGCGTCCCGCATCTCATCCAGATACAGCGCCCTGTTGTAAACCTCAGCCACTGCCGTGATTACGCCCTGGGCTTTGAGCGTACCTAACTTGTGATTAAGTAGCCTCTCGACGATGTGAGGCGGCACTTTTTGCTCAGCAAGCTTCGTCGCGAATGTCCTACGGAGATCGAGTAGCTGCCAGGGAGCGATATCGCAGAGTTCTTTAAACTCACATTTTGCTTTACCCGCCCCATTCCAGGGCGTGGCCATGTCGCGCCCCGGGAAAAGCAGATCGGTGCTGTTGTAGCGCGGTATGGTCTTGAGGATCGCTTTCGTCATTAAGCCGTACGGAAAGCAATGCTCCGTGCCATTCTTTGTATCTGGCAGCGTTATCGTTTTCTCTCGTTCGTCGATATAAGCGCGGCGAGTTGAGATTGTTTCTCCCCATCGCGTGCCCCAGAGGAGCGAGAGCTGGATGGCGGTACCGAACGGATAGCCAACTTCATCGGCCGCTTCCCATACCTTTGCGATTTCGGTGTTTGTCAACACTCGCTTTCGCGGAACGTATCGTGTCGGCGAGCGCAAGCCTTCCATCGGCGAATGCTTCACGAAACGCGGAACACACCACCTGAAAAATATCCGGGCGTCCTTGAAAGCGTGCCACGCCTCGCTCGGCGTATTCGGCGCAAGCGCGTCAGTAATTGCGCAAATCTCCCGATGAGTAATCTCGTTCAGCCGCTTGTGCTTGAGCTTCGGAACGAAGTGGCGGTCGAGTGCGCGCTTAATCTGATATTGCGACTTCGGCTTAAGCGTTGGCAGATGGATCGAATAGAATTTTTCCAGTGCATCTTTGAAGAACGGGGCTTTCTCCTCGCGCTCTACAGGAGAGCCGAGCAGCACCAGCGCTTTCTTTCTGGCATCGGCAAGCGATATGGCTGGATAGTGGCCGATGCGGGTGCGGGTGCGCTCTCTCCCGCGAACTACGATCCACGTCTTTCGCTTCTTTCCTATTCGGATTCCGAACGCGGGCGTGTGGTCATCGAAGTAGGTGCCCGGCTGTTTGAGCCGCGACACCACGATGTCAGTGAGATGCGCAACCGGCATTTTTTGGCTCCGATTTGGCTCCCAAATCCGCTGCGTAAGAGCGATGCGGGTTGAGGAGCCGAGGTACGTCCTCGGAGTCAAAATTGGGAAATTGCGCTGTCTTTAGTAGAGCTTGCCGTGGGTCGTGAGAAGAAACGATCAGCCGTGAGGAAATAAATTCTTCACTTGGGAAGCTGTCGTTCTACCACTGAACTACGCCCGCAAAATCAGGACTTTTCTGACACTTGAAAATTTCTCAGGCACTTCTCAGGCACCGAGGAAAGGATAATTGCTTGGTTGCACTCCACGCAAGCAATTTAACAAAGAGGTTGAAGCTGATTGAAGCAACCTGGCGCAAGCTCGCAGACCGTAGGTATTACTATAAGGCGAACCACTAACACTAGTTATCTGCTTTTCGATCACTATTTTATTGACGCCTTGACGGTTAGTTGCTCGGCCATGCCAGATGAAAAGAGGTTCCTACGGTCGAACTTACCTTCGGTGCTCATGGGCTCAAGCATCCCAATAATGTGGGTCACCTGATCCCGAGATTCCGAGAAAGGGAGCAATAGGCGCTCATATACGACTGGCATTCCGTCGACCGCCGTAGCGTTAGATGTCGTATAAATTGGTGTCTTCAACTGTACGGCTTGATTGTAAGATTCCAGATTCGCTTGAAGCCCGGATTTGGGAATCACCTCGTCGAGAAATTTTCCTGCGCAGCTCGCTTTACCAAACATTACACCAATTTGTTGGCCATGAGCGAGAATCTGAAATCGAAGTGCGCCATTCAAATGAAAGACCTTGATGAAGTTTAAGCAATCAAAGCAAGATGCAAGATCTGATGCCTGAAGTTTAGACCAATGCGGAATATCAGCGCCAGATCGAGCGCGATCCCATAGTCCGAACAACCAACGCTGCCTTATGGAACGAATGACACCGGCGGGCTTTGAATCGTAAGGCAGCATCTTAAGTTTTTTTGCGCACGGGCTCGGGAAATTCGGATTTTCTATGGATTGCAGGAATCACAGTGCTGCTGCTCACTAGACGACCTACCGTCGAGACGAAAGCGTTTTTCTCGGCAAGTGCACCGAACACAACCCCAGATTTCAAACTTCACTGCCTTTGTTGCTTCGCCGCAGAAATCGCAGGGTAGACCTCGCTCTATATCAACAATGCCCCACCCAACTTCAAGGCATTCTGGGCACTCTGATCTTAGACGGTCGGCCAGCTTGTCTGCGCAAGTTGCAATCATCTTCATTCGTGTAGGGTTAAAATTCGCGCGCATGTCGGTTTGCAAGAGCGCTTTTCCGTCCGAAGAAGCGTCGGCACAGCGCCGGATCAGGCCATGGAGCACCGTCCGCTCACGTATGCCCTTAAATGTCGGCCTGTAATCCAAAGATTCATGAGGGCTTATGACCACAGCATGATCAGGAAACTGTGCGGCGCGAAGAAATTCGGATACATCTTCGTCCGGTGAAACAGCCGCGCTAGAAAAGTTGGTGTCTTCCGTAGTGACGAGTTCATGGACAACTATATGTCTTTCGTCATCGACGAATACAATTAACTCTCTATTTATTCCTAAAAAGGGAATCGATGGATGAGGTCCAAAGCTACCTTCGGATGAGATGCCGAGAGATTGTCGGGAGTGCTTCATTCCGATGCGCGCTTTTTCGATGGCTGTTGCAAGCATGTCCTTTTCGCGGGCGACCTCTCGGGTAAAAGTCCCCAGCACGTCCGTATTTATTCCGCGGTTCACCTCTACTTTAAGCCGCAGTTTATTTTGAAGCGGTGGAGCAATAGCAGCCTCTTTTCGGTGCATTGTAGTCAGAACCGCACGTCTGCCTTGATACTTATTTACTCCAGACATGAGCATCAGAAATGATCTCGACGAATGACCTGCACATCGCTGATCAGCGCAATTCCAATTTGAGCGCGAATAATCTTGTCCACGTCGAACATCACCAAATCCAGTTCTGCTGGGTCGAGAACGCAGACGACGCAGGTCATGCGCCCGGTGTCGCCCACTGCTCCTGACGAATCCCACTGACCTTCGTGTCCGCTGCCGGCCAAGACCGGAAACACTGTGTACCCAACGATTTTTCTCTTCTCGAATGCACGTATGACATTCTTGAGCGCAGGCGCCTCAATAATCAGTTCGATCTTTTTCTTTGGGAACGTTTGCACGATCTCACTCATCGTATGATTTTCTGCGCTAGCCACATGTAGAGAGGGATACCGATTACAAGATTGAACGGAAACGTAAGGCCCAACGAAAGAGTGAGACCGATCGCTGGGTTTGCTTGCGGCATAGCGAGGCGAAGCGCTGCGGGAACGGCGATATAGGAGGCCGAAGCTGCCAGGGTCATAAACAGCGCCGCGCCGCCAACTGACAAACCGATCGCGTAGGATAAAAGTGCTGCGGCAGTCGCTCCGACGAGTGGCATCAGGAATGCGAACAATCCCACTTTTGCGGTCAGGTATCTGCGGCCCTGCTCAAGTCCTCTGCCAACCAGAATTCCAATGTCGAGCAAAAATAGACACAACAGTCCCGGAAACAGGTCAAGAACGAACGGCTTCAACGCTGCGGCTCCCCGTTCACCCGTTATTATTCCAATCAGTAGTGCGCCGATCAAGATCACGACCGATCCGTTGAGGAACGAATGCCGCCACAGGTCGGCTGTGTCAGAAACAACGCCACTAGATGTTCGCTGTGCGATCAAGAGAGCAGCGAGTATTGCTGGCGTCTCCATCGCTGCAGCGACGCCCACCATGAAACCTTCATAGGGAATCGACTGACGACCCAAAGCGCTCGTCGCAGCGATAAAGGTCACGATAGAGATCGAACCGTAATGCGCGGATACGGCGGCTGCATCGAGCGGACGGAAGCTCGAAACCACCCGCAGAAGGCCAAAAGCTGCGAAGGGCGTCAAGAAAGACAGTCCGGCGCCTGCTCCAAGCGCCAGCATGAGGCGCGAATCGATGCCGTAGTGTGCGATCTCAGTGCCACCGCGAAACCCTATGGAGAACAGAAGTGATAGTGCAAGGAATTTAGCAACTGATTCGGGAATCGAGAGGTCAGATCGCAACAACGATGCGACGAGACCCAGCCCGAAAAATAGAATCGCCGGCGAAAGCAGATTTTGTAACGCTGGCTCGAAGAATGACAATTGACACCTGTGACGCTAAGCGCGTCGGTGTACTGTCTCAAACAGCCAATTGGAAATTGAATGTCGCAATCAGACCCATTGATATTTTCAATGGGGGCGCTGTTCGTTTTTTAAAGATCAGTTAGAGTGACCGCCAGCGTTAAAAGGTTAGGGATTGCGCGCGAGCGACGCCTCCAAAGCATGAATGATGACTTCCGAAAACAACTGTGTGGCTCGTTAAGTACTGCCAGTGCCTAGTACAGCGCTAATTCAGCCTCCGAACGGGCTGGAGAGCCACAAAAGTTATCCAGCCCGAAGAGCAGTATGGAAGATAAATCCTAGAATGGAATTGCTTCATCGGGGACAATAACGTGAAGCTTTGTTTCTAGCATTGTTTACAAATTACTGCGGTAATTCGGCTCAATGAGAAAGGAATATCGGTATAGGCGGCTGCGCGATGATGCTCTTCGTTGCGCCACCCAAAACAAAGTCCCGAATGCGGGAGTGCCCAAAAGCTCCCATAACGAGCAGATCAGCGTTTTTTGACTCGACTGAATTTCTCAGGACGTCGCCGATGCTCCGGCCGCCTGCATCTACAGTTTCCAAAACAGCTTCGATGCCATGACATTGCAGATGTTTCTGCAACTCGCTGCCCAAGTGATCTGAATCGAGGTTTTTTTCATTGGTGACAATCAGAATAGATGTCTTCTTGGCCTGCCTTAGGATTGGAAGCGCGTCAGCGACAGCTCTCGCCGCCGGCCGGCTGAAATCCCAAGCAATCAGCACCGCATTAAGCGGGAAACTGCGTTTCTTGGTGTGTGGCATCACCAACGTAGGGCGACCCGAGCCAAAAATTACGGATTCCGCATACCATTGATCGTGCAATCCTTCTTCCGGTACTGGCACGATAGAAAGATCTTTCGTTCGAGCATATTGAGTGAGCAAATTAGGTACTTCGGTAACCAGACAGTGCTCTAGTATCCGCTCCTGAAACACGCCACGTTTCCGGGCTGTCTCTTCAAATACCCTAAGAAGTGCCTCAGCCTGTTGAGCACTTTTCTGTGTTACGGCCGCCGCCATCGTCGAGAACCCCAACAAGGTATCGGCTAAAACATGACCGGGAGCGCGAACTTCAATGGCGCAGGCGATTGCCGAAATTCTAGCATTGAAGGTAGCAGCAAAGTCTGTGCCTTGATCGATCGCAACAAAGGGCGTCGGATCTGGGTAAGTTGATAGTGCAATTAAGACGTCTTTGAACGGCATCGACGGTCTCACAGGTTTTTGGCGGGAACGTGGGGAATTGCTATGCGAGCCCGCAGTATCTTCATTTCTGTGTATCGACTGAAGTAGCGAATTGAAAATTGATTGTAGCAATCCGTGCCATTGAGAACTTCAATGCACTGCTCGTCGGCTACTCTGGTACGCAAGAGGTGTAATCGGCGTCTGAATTTTAAGAGTGCCGCGTGGGCGAAACCTCTAAGGCATGAATGATCACTTCCGAAAGCAACTGCGTCGCCCGCGAAGCGCTGCCGGGTGCTTGGTATAGGGCGATTTCAGCGTCAGGTAGTATCGGCAACCCGTGGTGCGTATCCATCAAGACAAACCCCTCAGGAACCATGTCTTTCGACAGGATCGTGACGCCTAGACCGGCGCGAACCGCAGCCAGAAGTCCTTCGCTACTTGGACTCGTAAAAGCAATTCGCCACGGCCGTTTGACGTTTTCCAATGCTGCCAAAGCGCGCTTTCGATAAATGTCTGGAGCAGGCGCCAAAACCAACGGAATGGGCTGTCCAGGCTGCAGCGCGAATACTGGGCTACCGACCCACACCAGTGTGTCACGCCAAACAGCAATGCCGCCGGTCGGCCCCTGCGGCTCTCGTTTTACGAGCACGATGTCGTATTCACCCTTTGAAAAGCCTTCCAGCAGATTCACACTAAAGTTGCAGTTAACTTCCAGTGTTACGCGCGGATGGGTTCTGGCAAATTTGGCAAGAACGTCAGGAAGATAAACGGTTGCGAAGTCTTCGGGTGTTCCTAGTCGTACAACGCCTTCGACTTCAGGCTCCAGCATCCGAGACCGCGCCTCATCGGCGAGCTGCAATAGCTGACGCGCAAACGTCAACATGATCTCGCCTTCCGCAGTCAACTGTAACTCGCGACCACCTCTCTCGAACAGCGAGGTAGCCAAGTTTTCTTCGAGCTTCTTTATTTGCAGACTGACAGTCGACTGCGTGCGGCCGACACGCGCTGCTGCTCGCGTAAAGCTTCGGTTATCCGCAACGGCCACAAACGAGCGCAACAGGTCGAAATCAAACGGGAGTGATGAGGTCATTGGCTATCGACATACGCTCGGTAGATTATTCCTATACCGAGTATATTCACCGTCGTGGACGATAAGAAGTGCAGAGTTTTCGCCAAGTAATCATTGGACCCGGCCGACTTACGCTGGCCGGGTCCGTGCAGCCTTTTTAGGCGGCTGCCGCCTCGGGGCTTCCCCCAATCGCATCGATGTGCGCTTTCAGCTGAGCCGGGATATCCAGGGCTTTCGCCAGTTTTTCTAGCCATTCATGCTCGCTGGCCGTGTCATTGTCGATAGCGAGACGGGCGGCGGTGTAGATCTCGACGCGTTGTTCGAGTGTCGTTGCAGCTGCCGCAAGATCTTCGATGGTGCATGGATGCATCATGAACTGGCTTAGCAAAAGCTGCTCTTCGCCAGAAAATCCGTTCTTGTGCAAGTGCTCCTGAATTCGATGATATTCAGTCTTATCGAGCCGTCCGTCTGCGGCCGCGGCCGCAACCATTGCCTGTAATAGCAGCATCGCGGTTTCGCCGGAATCGTTGCTGTCTGGTATCCAGCGATCGGCTGCCGCATCCGGTGGTGAATTTCCGGCAGGCGCACGCGCGGCAAGCATATCGGTAATGCCTTGGGGCACAACCGGCTTACCCTGCCGATAGTTTTGAAATGCCTTGTAGGCAAGGCCGCCAACGGCTGCTACCGCGCCGACTTGCAGGACGGTGCCCGCTACTTCGCGCATCTTCTTTGAGCCGAGTAGACTACCAGCTAATCCGCCGGCAGCCGCTCCTACGCCAAGCGCGCCTAACTGATTCAGCAGCCCATCATTGCCAGAGTTGTCATGCGTTGATTGGGTAGACGGCGGCCAAATACGCTGCCGCGATACTTGGTGATTGGTATGGGGTACCGGAACGGGCATTTCCTCAGGCTGGGTTGACGTGGTTGCGCCACCCATCACTTTTGCCAGCACTTGGTTCAAGTCGATCATTTTCAACTCCTGTCAAGCTTAGCGCTTTTTGCGCGATGCTTTCCATGTAGCGGCGTTCTTGCGCGTCGCAGCTGTTTTCACCCACCAAATTTCACCTATGGATTTTATCAATGCTCAAATCGCATTGAGTTTTTCAATGGCTGACAGTGAGAGAACTTGTTTCAAAAAGGCTTGCCGAATTGGCATAAGGCCGCGATCGCGACGGCATTAATTGGCTCGTTTTCGAGAGCGTTTGAGCTGAAAAAGATGCTGGATCCATCAATTGGTCCGCCAATAGGCCAGCGGTTCGGAATACGAGGAATGGAAATGGAATTTCTACTCTACCCGGTAATGGGAAAACCCACATGGATGTGGCTTCTGTTTATCGGGATCGTAATTGCGTTACTCGTTATCGACCTCGGGATACTTCACCGTAAGTCGAAGGCGATCGGAGTTTCCGAAAGCCTCTGGATGAGTTCTTTCTATATCGGTATCGCACTGCTGTTTGGCGTTTGGGTCTGGTACAGCATCGGCGCACAAAGTGCGACGGAGTATGTCACCGGCTTTCTGGTCGAGAAGACGCTCGCGATGGACAATGTGTTCATCATTTCCCTGATCTTCACTTATTTCGCAGTTCCTGCCGCATATCAGCATCGTGTTCTATTCTGGGGGATTCTTGGCGTGATCGTGTTGCGCGCGATCATGATTGGTCTTGGGGCAACGCTAGTCGCCGAATTCAGCTGGGTGCTATACATCTTTGCGGTGTTTCTGGTCGCAACCGGTGTAAAAATGCTGATTATCGGAGACAAGCTCCCCGATATCGAAAACAATCCCCTACTCAAGCTCATGCGCAGAACCATGCGTATCACGCCTACGCTTCAAGGCGAAAAATTCGTCGTTCGAAAGCCACACCCGGTAACTGGAAAGGCGGTAATTTGGGCGACACCGCTTTTCGTCGCGCTTATCATGGTCGAGATCGTCGATCTTATCTTCGCCGTCGATAGCGTTCCTGCAATCTTTGCAATTACTACCGATCCGTTTGTCGTCTATACGTCAAACATCTTTGCAATCCTGGGGCTGCGTGCGCTCTATTTTGCGCTGGCAGCCATTATCGACCGTTTTGCCTATCTGAAGCAGGCGCTAGCACTTGTTCTGATCTTTATAGGCTCGAAGATTTTCGTCGCTGACTTGGCCGGTTGGGACAAGTTCCCATCGAGCATCTCGCTGACTGTCACACTTGGTTTGATCGGTGGAGGCGTCCTCTATTCGCTCTACAAGACACGAGATAGTCAACTGCAGGCCAAGAGCTGAGGTATCCTGTGACTAATACTGAGCCGGCGATTTGGCGTCGAAAACTCCTGACGCTGATCGAGTCGAATGCATTCACGCGCTCGGTAATTGCGCTCATTCTGATCAACGCCGTTATTTTAGGTCTCGAGACCTTCCCTACCATCATGGAGCGCCATGGCGCTCTATTAAAGCTTGTGGACCGCGCGATTCTCGGGATCTTCGCAATTGAAATCATACTCCGGGTCTTAGCGCACGGAAAACGCTTCTTTAGAGATCCTTGGAGCCTGTTTGACACAGCGGTCGTCGCCATTGCCGTCGTCCCAGCCAGCGACGCCTTTTCAGTACTACGCGCCATGCGAGTACTGCGCGTACTTCGGCTCATCTCCGCTTTCCCTCAATTGCGGCGAGTCCTGCAAGGCTTCGTAACTGCATTGCCCGGCCTGGGCTCGATCACCGCGATTCTAGGAATATTCATGTATGTCTTTGCAGTGATGGCAGCGAAGCTTTTTGGCCAACAGTATCCGCAATGGTTTGGCGGACTCTTCGAGTCGACCTTCACCCTCTTCCAGATCATGACTCTGGAAGGCTGGGCGGACATCGTACGAGAAATTGAAAAGACGCATGCATACGCTGGCGTATTCTTTGTAATATTCATTCTCGTTTCGACCTTCACCGTTTTGAACCTATTGATCGCCGTCGTCGTCGACGCGATGCCAAGGTCGGGATCGATCATTTCCGATGGCGTGACTAGCGCAAAGTCCGTTGACGAAAAGCTCGACGAGTTATCCGATAGAATGAACCTGCTAATCGCTAGCAATCGATCGCTAAGCAATACGCTGAAACTGGAGCGAATTGCTCGGCATCGCAGGTCGTACAATTGAGGTCCTCCTCCGTTGCCTTACGGACGCGGCGAAAATGGTTTTTCTCAAACCCAATAAGAAGAGCCGTCCCTAAAGGAACGGCTCTTCTCGTCAGCGTCGTTGTGAGCGCGAACGATCTTTATCATTTCCGCCGCGGCGCGGCCCGGATTCCGAAGCCTGTTCTTCTTCCGTATGATCATCAGCGATTTCCCGGCAGACAATTTTTCCGTCGAGCGGCAAGGCTTGCAACATAATGTTGAAGCCGCTGCCGTCCTTGTGCGGGAACACAAGGCCAAGATTGAGCCAGAAATCATCCTGGCCCTCGCGCCGGATCACGGCATAGGCACGGTGCGTCGGTTGTCGGGGTGCTTCTTTATCCGCCATTGGTTTTCTCCCTTTGTAGCGGGTTGGTTTCCTGCGTGGGCAGGCACGAGCACGCACGGGCTCGCGCCTGCCAGCGAAGAAAGGGATAATGACGGGAACTGCCTTCACGATACTTGCCAACGGCATTCTGTCAAACGCTGCTACATCAAAGAGACGTTTCGGCCTGTTCCATCTTTCCAATCGTGTAGAAGTGGATCGGAGGCATGAAGCTCAGGACGCGCCGCAAAGAAGAATAATGTTGCGCCCGGACTTTGCGGCACCCGCAGATCAGCAAGCGCTTCGCACATAGAATCGATGCGATTCTGGTCTGTGGTAACAGTAAGTACTCGGAACGTTTTCCAACCAAAGTGACGTTCATGCTGGCGCGCGGCATAAGCACTGAGATAGGCGCGCATTTTTCGGTCGAAACTCGTCTGCATCAAATTGGATCGTGTAACGGGCATGGTCCCGCGATCAATCTCGACCATGAAACAACGTCGTGAGTTATCTGGAAACCGCAATCCAAATACAAGATCGGGGACGATGCCTACATTTAGCATCGTGCCATGATGATTGACGCGAGTTTGCAGAGCGAACGGATTGGTGGAACTGAAGACTTGATCGGGGAAAGCAGTGACGAGCTCGTCTGGATGAATAATTGTTACGCCATCTCTGGCAGCCGCAGCGATTTGCAATCCTACGTAGAAATCCATGATTTCCAGTTGATGCTCGATAAATGGGCGTCCCGCCTCACGGTTTTTGCGGCTCCATTCAAGATTGGAGAATGATAGCCCATCGCGCTCGCTTAGGAGTTTTGCTCCTTTATCGCCGAGGGCGTAGACCATCGGCGTCGATCCGCGGTTCGGGTAGTAGTCGAGTTGGGCTCTCGGCCGATCGATATAACCGGCGTGGAAGAGCCGGAGCAGCCTGTCATTCGTGCGGTCTAAGGATCGTCCCGCCAATGCAGCGAGATGCGTTGAGCGCAGAAAGCGATGACGGCCTAGCTGCCAAATAAGATCGATATCGTCTTCGGTCAGACGGAAAGCCGGTGGCTGTTTCGCCCGTTGAAATCGGGGGCGACGAACTGGCTTTGGTTTCTCCGGCATATAAGTGCAGCCATTATAGCAAGCGGTATACGACCGAAGTCTGGAATGGATAATCGAGAGCTACGCGCATCGACCAATTTTGTAACCGGGCGCTATGTGCCGCGACGGCGAGTGTTGCACCGCAATGAGATGCTTTGCGCCAGAAGGATTATTTTACGAGCGCCAGTCGTCTGGTTCCGCCGCGCCGGATGGCGGCGTGGCGGGAACTGTCGCGACCGGTCGCGATTCGTCGGGGTGTGACGCGTAACGCATTCGATTGCGAGCCTTAAGAGCCTCTAGTTCGGCATCGCTTACTTTGGCGGAGTTCTCCAAACTGAAGAAGGGTACGCGCAGGCTCACAGCACTCGGTGTGTGATTGCGAATATAGCAAGCGAATTCTGACCATTGCGGCGCTTTAGCATTGTCTTTCCGTTGTGCCGTGAGGAAATCGGCATTCGTTCGCATGTCGGCGGCGAGTGAACGTGCATCGCGGTCCGAAACTCCGCCCGCCATCTTGATCGACGTATTGGCTGCGACCGACGCACGCAATTTTTGATCGAGCTGATCCAAATATTGATGCGCGAAGACTACGCCTAGATTGAATTTCCTAGCCTGATTGAGCAGCGTTTCCAGACTGTCGTCGAAATATTCCGAAGCTTCGTCGATGATCAGGTAAGCAGCTCTGCGTTCGTGATCGGGGACCGCCACCCGCTCATAGGCCGCGCGCAAAGCTTGCGCGATCATGAAGCGGCCGAACAGGGCAGATGCCTCAGTTTTGAGAAGCGATTTCGAGGTATTCACGAGCACCACCTTGCCGCTCTGCATGGCCTCGAACATATCGATTTTGCTCTTCGGTGCAGACAGCATGCGGTCGAACGCGGGCACTTGCACTACGCCATAGAGCCGCCGCGCCAATTGCTGGCGAGTCTGCGTGAAGGCGGTGTTGTTGTAAAACTGGTTTTCAAAGAAGGCTCGCGCCGTGGGATCAAGCGCCGCAATGGCGTCTGCAAATCGGCTATGGGTGAGCGATTTGGTGTTCTCTTCCATCAATTCCCGCAGCGTGTGGATGGTGGCGCCGGGGATCGACAGCATGAGGCGCGTGACAAAGGCAAAAGCGGTACCTTGTTTGCTGGTGAGATCGGCGGCGAGTGCGCCAAATACATAGTTATAAAGCTCGACGATTCCGGCCTCGACCTGTTCACGAACTAGTCGGGAGTAGCCTTGCAGTCGCGCCGTCGACATATCGAATAGATTCAAAGCGGGCGGATGATCGTCTTCCGGGTCAATGACGACGAGGCGGTCACTGTCCTTAAACAACACCAGCCGCTCAATCTTGCGCAACATCTCGCCCTGGCTGTCGATAATGATGAGCGCTGGCTATTCTGCACTTTGAAGGTCGCTCAAGATCAGGTGCTGCAAAAGCTGAGTTTTGCCGTGACCCGAGCCTGCAACAATCCAATGATGTTCAAAGCGGGCTTTCTGCGGAAAAGCGAACGGCACCCGCGCCTGAAAAATTCTCTCGAATGGCGTTCCGGTGAGATAGGCTTTGCAGGGCTCAGCGAAGGTCCCCTTGAAGTCCTTCGGCATAATCAGATCGCCGGTGTTTCGAGTCTCGGGCGTGAATGGTTCATCGGACAATTCGTGGATGTTGCGATCCAGCGTGTCACGGACCTGTTGAAACAATCCGACATCGCGCCCTGCTTCTCGATAATAGGGGAGTACCATTTCGGTGATGATGGATTTGTCGAGCAAGAAATCGCCGAGTGTCACTTCAAAGGAAGCAGTGGCAGTTTCGAGTTCAGTGAGGGCTAAGCCCTTCGCGATTGGCGGAAGCCGACTAATCAGCGCCTCGAAGCTAAGGCTTAACGTTTCCTCAAATATCGAAACCGCGGCCGACTTTTTGACGGCTCCTATCGTCTGATCTCTATATCGCGCTCGATCCACATCATCCGGATAGGGCGGCGGAACAGGGACTTGGCCGAAGCCTTCGGCGCCAAAGAGATCACCTGCAGCGGCAGTGATTGCCGTCCAAACCGGCGCGGCAGGAGAATTAGTTGGTGCTTGTCCAACAGTTTGAGCAACACGTTCTCCACCACATCGTCTTCGGTGGGTACGGCGCTAATTTGCCGAAGGGTGTCGGCATATAAATTTTCAAGCGGGGCTGGCGGCGGGGGAGTAAAGAAGTATTTCCTGATTGCCCACACGATAAGGGCGACCGCTGCCACCGTAGCCGCAACGACGCCCACTACGATGAAGATAAAAAGTATAGCAACCGTCCCGAATATATAGACGGCTATCTGTTCGCTCGGGTTATTCGTCGGCTTCAAAGCTCGAACGTGTCTTGGGTTTTCACGGGCCCAGAGTTCGCTTCAATCGCGGCTTTCAACGTTGTCAAAGCCTCGCGCAAGCGCTGGTCGTGACGAAGACGGGAAGCTTCGTCCGCGTAAAAGAGTCTCAACCCGCTGTTTTTGACAATCGTATCTACTCGATAGCGGTTGGCTTCTTCACTAAGCTTTGGCTGCTCGGCATCAAAGAAAATATACTCACCTAACCCCGCCCGCTTGATGATGGCCTTTTCAGTTTCGGTGAATTCAATCTTACATTTCAAAACCTTGTATATCGTGAAAAACTCTCTTTTATCGAAGTGTTCGATCGTGATGCGCATCCAGCTCCCCCTATGGATACATTTCAACTCAAGATGAAAAATCGAACCGGGTGTGTCGTCAAGCTCCACTAAGAAACCGCTTGATTCGATGCTCAATTTCGCTGCGGGGACGGCCAAACCGGAGACGGCTTGTGGCCAATAACCGTTCCACGGACGACCTTTTCGATTGGCCGCTATCCAACAGATCGAGCCGGATCGGCGATGTAGGAACGCCATTCCGCAAAAGCCTTCCCCAGGCAGTGAAATTCGGGAGGTCGAGCAAAGCGTCGGCGCCTCCCAAGCCTATCTGTTCAGCAAGAACAGGTGCATCGACGGCTCCAATTCGACAGGCGAGGATCGATCCGACATTGCCAAAGACGGCGGCACGCAATGCATCCGGCAATTGTTCTAAATATTGATGCGCCACGGTCAGTGTGAGCGCATATTTTCGGGCCTCCGATAAAATTAGTGCAAAGCTCTCGGTCGCGAACGACTGAAACTCGTCGGCGTAGAGATGGAAGGGGAGCCTCGCTTCCGCCGCCAAATCGGTTCTTGAAAGTGCAGCCTGCGCAATGGAAGTCACCAGCAATGCGCCGAGCAAATGCGAAGTGCTTTCGCCGATTGCACCCTTGGACAAGTTGCAGATGAGGATCGCACGCTCGTCCATCAACCGGCGCATAGTGATCGTGCTTCTTGGCTGCGCCAGCATATTGCGCAACACGGGCACCATCAGCGCCTTACCGATCTTATTCTGGATTGGGGCGATGGCTTCGACACGTAATTTATCGTTGTAGGCGGCGTATTCGTTCAGCCAGAAACCACGCACGACGGGATCGCGCACGTGATGCGTAACGATGCGCTCTCGATAGCCAGGATCGATCAGAAGTCTTGGCAGCATCAGGAGTGTGGCACCGGGCATATCGAGCAGCGCTCGGGTCGCGTTGGTCAAAATGTAATCGAGCCTTGGTCCCCAGCTATCCGGCCAGACGTGGCGGAAGGATGCGACGATGCCATCGGCCACGACCGGCTTCAGATGGTCCTGCACGTTTGAGAGGGGATTAAAGCCGATGGGATGATCTCGGTCGGCTGGGTCGAGATAGACAAGATCATTGGTGCGATGACGCGGAACAAAATGAAGTGCAGCGCCCGCAAGATCGCCGTGCGGATCGAGCAGTGCCAGTCCCTCACTGTTCTCCAAATCCTGCCGGATCAAATTCAACAACAACGTACTCTTGCCAGTGCCGGTCTGACCGATCAGATACAAATGCCTGCGACGTTCTTCTGCATAGAGTGCGATTAAACCGCTCGCGTGATGCGCGCCGATACTGACCGCTGATGCTTCCGTGTTCATAGCCGGAATGGAGCCGGTGTGCCGTGCACGCCGCAGTCGGGATTTGGCGCGGGCAGCCTGTCTGTCCCGCAGACATGCGCCAGGACCAATTGGCATCGTGCGTGATTGCCGAGTCCTCCGCTCACGTCCGGCTCGTTCCGGCCACGATCCTTTCAGGACGTGGCCGAACCCCGATTGTACCGCATCAGCGGTACTCACTCGGTTCAGCCGCGGGCATCGAATGGATCACGCTGACCTGCGTGGATATGGCGCCGCATCTCCAAAGGACAAAAAGCGGCTCGGTTGACTGCGAATTAATTGACATCGAGAATTCAAGTTTGGGGACGGGTATGAGATTACCTAAAAGCGCCATTCCGCATGCATTCTGTTTGCTGTCTCTTTCCGAGGCAGCGGATGCTCAGGTATTGCCGCCGCCCCCATGCCCGCCCTTTTGCCCGCCTGCCGTAACAGCGGCCCCAAGTGGAGGAACGTCGGCTGGCGCTATCGCCGGTGGGCTTTTCTTCTCTTCGGTGAGCAGCGTGATCCTCCGGGCTTACTGCATTAAGAACAGAGAACTAACGACGGATGAAGCGATACGCGCCGTGATTCCGATTTTAGGCTTCGCGGAAACGCTCGATATTTGCGTACGCGCATCTCGACATCCATCTAGGTAGTTGTCGCAATTGAAGAGAGCAGACTAGGCAATTCGATCGAGGACTTAGTGGCTGCAGATCAGGACAAGACGGAAGACGCTGAAATGGAGTCTCCCTTCAAGTATCGGGCGTTCATTAGCTATAGCCACAAAGACAAAACATGGGGCGAATGGCTGCACCGCTCGTTAGAACGTTACAAAGTACCCGAACAATTGGTCGGCACCCTGAGCCGGGATGGGCCCGTACCGAAATCTCTTTTCCCAATTTTTCGGGATCGGGAAGAATTACCGTCTTCGGCCAATTTGAACGATCAAATTCGAGACGCGCTCGATCAGTCAGCTTATCTTATTGTGGTCTGCTCGCCGAATGCTGTTTTTTCTCGATGGGTGAATGAGGAAATTGCTTTATTCAAAAAGCTTGGCCGCGAGGACAGAATACTTGCTTTCATCGTAGCGGGAGAGCCTAACGCATCAGATAAGTCTGGCTTCTCTGCGGAAGATGAATGCTTCCCACCTGCATTACAATTTCGATTCGACTCTCGCGGGAAACCTACAGCAGAGCGGCTAGAGCCTGTAGCGGCCGATGCAAGGCCGCAAGGGGATGGGAAAGAAAGCGCAAAACTAAAGCTAATCGCAGGTCTGCTTGGGGTAGGATACGACGCGCTAAGGCAGCGTGAAGTTGAAGCCGCCCGCCGCCGTACTCGCTTTTATCGAGCTGTCATGGCTTCGATTGCTTTGCTGGCTAGTAGCGCGGTAGTTGCGACGTACTTTGCGTATACGAATTCCTTGGCAGAAAGAGTTCAGCGGAACAATAAGCTGATTACGCAATCTAAGTTCTTGGCCGATCTAGCCGCACAAAGCACAGCTTCAGGTGATCACGAGCTTGCAATGCTGCTCGCTCTAGAAGCCTTGCCTGACAAAGACGCTAATTTTTTGCGACCTTATGTGCCGGAAGCAGAACGTGCGCTGTTCACCGCACAACAAAAATCACCCGAACTTGCGGAGTTCCAGGTAAAGAACGCGGGCAACGCTATCTTTCTTTCTGACGGAAAACGCATTCTTACTTTTTTTCGCGGGAACATGGTTGTTTTGCATACTGAAAGTGGAAAAGTAGAGAGGTGGCCGTTCAAGGACAAACTCATCAGTATTGCTTTCGATGCCAGCAGTTCGCTTGTCGCGGCTGCTTTTGACGACAAAACAATTCGCATATGGAATAGCGTAACAAATGAGGCGGTAGTCGCTGTAAGGGGCGTAGAGGGGGCAGTTAGGGCGTTAGCAATTAGATCAAATGGACAACGCGTAACTGCTTTGCTGCAGAATACTGGAACTAATTCGGAGTCAGGAACTTCGACAGTTGTCTGGGATGTGAGTAGCGGCAGAAGACTTTTTGCGATTGCTCATCTAGAGAAGTTTGACAATGAAATCTATTTTAGTCCTGACAGCAAATACATCGTGACATATGCAAGTCCCGCACCATTGCCTCATCGAATGTTTACGGCCAGCACAGTTAAAATCATCGATGCCGATACGGGTAAAAAAGTATCTGAATTGACAGGCGTCGATGTGATGCATGCTGCGTTTAGCCCTGATGGACGTACTCTATTCACCGGATCCTCCAGGGGCAAAATTCAACTTTGGAATATCCAAACAGGAAAGCTGATTTCGGCGCTCGAGGAGCACGAGGACCTAGTATATAGCATCCGGTTCAGTTCCGATGGACTGCGATTCCTAACTTCGTCCTTAGATACGGTTCGCGTTTGGGATACCAAGACCGGAAAAACGATATCTTTGCTTCGCGGCCATTTAGGTTACCTGCAAAGCGCCTCGCTGAGTGCTGATGGGAAGCAAGTAGTAACGACATTCTCAGGCGATATCTTGAGAGTTTGGAGGATCAAAACAGATGCATCTCCTCGCATTCTTAGTGGGCATAAAGAGCGCGTCAACGATGCTGCTTTCAATTCAGATGGACGCCGAGTTGTAACTTCTTCTGACGATGGCTCTGCGGCGATTTGGGATGCTGAGTCGGGGAAACTGCTGGTTCGAATTAGCAATGTTATTGGCCAAGTTTATGTTGCGAGGTTCAGCGCGGATGGCCGTCGCCTGATTACATTCTCGAGCACATCGTTAGACCAGGCCCCCTACAAATCAAATTGGATCCAAGTATGGGACGCAGAAACAGGTAAGTTGCTGAAGGCACCTGTAAAGCTAGAAGGTGATATATTCTCTGTTAACTTTAGTCGCGATGGGCGACGCCTAATTGCAAGAACTCTTAGCGAATCAGATCCCCCTCGAATTTTTGATTCTGAATCAGGAAAGTTGGTACTGACTCTACGGGGTCATAAGCATACAGTTATGAGTGCGGAGTTCGACCCAAGCGGAAAGCGTGCGCTCACAACATCTTTGGATGGCACGACCCGGATATGGGACGCTGAATCAGGTGCCGTGATTGCGGTTTTTAGAGACGAAGAGGCACCGCCTGTCATGCGTGCAATATTTGATTCAGATGGGTTGCGAGTCGTCACAATCACGCGCAGCGGAATCATTTCAATCTGGGATGTAACATCCGCCAGAAAAGTTGCGACATTCGATTCGGGAATATCCGGTACCGAAGGTCCGGTTCTATCTGCGAAAGACGCTTTTAGTTTGAAAGGCGCTCGATTGCTGCGAGCTCTTCCTGGTGGAATATTGGAAGTCCGGGATGTAACGACGGGCGAACAGGTCGCTTTGCTTCGTGAGCACCCCAGCCGTGTGTGGAGTACGGCATTCGCACCGAATAGCGAATTTGCTTTAACCGCATCTAGCGACGGAACTGCGCGTATCTGGCAGTTGTTTCCATCGACTGAGGCACTCATTGAGCACGCGAGAAAACTCGTTCCAAGTTGCCTGACAAGAGATCAGCGCGAAAAGGCCTTTCTAGACCTCGACCCACCGAACTGGTGTATTGAAATGGGGAAGTGGCCGTACAATTTAGCCGACTGGAAGTTATGGTTGAAAGATAAGCGCGCTAAGTTGAACCCGCCACGTCCCGATGCGCCAGAATGGAAAAAATGGAACGCTAGAGCCCGGTAGATCGTATTGGCCCCAATGAACAATTTTGAACTTTCGGCCCTTTATCATCACGCTGATAAGGCTTCCAATCGAGCCCAGCGCTCTTTTCATTTTGCGCTAGCAACTAGCCTCATTTCACTGATCCTAATTGCTACGATTTCCGTCCTTGATTTTCAGTCGCGCTGGTTGGCGGCGGCGCAGTTGCTACTTTTACTCTTAAGCCTATCGCTGACAGCTTACCTGGCCGTCAGTCAGCCTCAGCGAACCTGGTTCGGAACGCGAGCATTGGCGGAATCCGTAAAAACCGTTTCATGGCGGTTCGCAATGCGTGCAGAGCCATACAATTCGGGGGATGATATTGCTCGTAAAGCGTTTAGCGAGAACGTCAGAAGAATAATGAAAGAAAATGAAGTATCGCGTTCGGTGCTGGCGGAGACAAATAGCGCGCTGATCACGGAATCGATGAACGCGGTGCGGTCTATGCCGCTTGGTGAACGAGTATCGATCTACCAAAGGGAAAGAGTCGATAACCAGTTAGAATGGTACCAATTGAAAGCAAAGCGCAATACGACGCTTTCGTGGCGCTGGTTTGCCGCAATTATCGTACTGCACGCAATCGCTATTCTCTGCGCGGTAGGGAAGTTAATTGAACCTTTGACGCAGTTTTGGCCAACTGACGCAATTGTAGCGGCAGCAAGTTCTGCTCTTGCGTGGATTCAGGCGCGTAGATTTCAAGACCTCTCCGCCTCTTACAGCCAAACGTTTTTTGAAATAGGTCTACTCAAGGAAACCCTGCCTTTAGTAACGACTGAGGCAGCATTCTCGTCGTTTGTCGGTGATGCTGAAAATGCATTCTCCAGAGAGCATACACAGTGGCGGGCTCGTCGCGACGCGACGTAATCTCGAAGCCCAATCGCCAAAGGATCAGTGGGCAGATGAACCGCAAATTTCTCATCGTTGAATCACTTTTACTGGCTCTATCAACTGGCTTAGCGACGAACGATTTAAGCGCTCAGCAACAATATTTTGACCAGCATTGTCCCGGACGATGGGTTCAAGGGCCTTCCGGTCAAAACTGCATGTGTCCCGATGGCAGCCTCGCAAACTACCAAGGAACTTGGCCGCGCGGCCGGATAGTCTGTCCTTCAGCTCAGGCGCCGCGAGCAGCCAGGAAAGATTGGACGTTCAGCTTCGGACAAGGAACGTTCGAAGCAACGGTTAGAAATGTCGGAGGATCAAGCGTTGTAATCGCATGTGTAGATAGGTTCACAAATAAAGCGCCAAGCTTGACTTTGCACTCGTGGAATTTCCAGTGGCGAGCACGCCAAGAAGCCGCAGTTAATTTCATCATTGACGATACAAGATACTCTATCGCGATTCCGACCGGTGCAGGCGGATTTACTCTCGCATTGGACGATCCGAGTCCAAAAGCACGAAGCGATCTAGAGAAGATAGTTCTCGCTTTGGCCAATAGTAACGAGGCCACTTTTGCTATCGAGTTCCCGCAACACGACTATCGAATTGACGTATTCTCATTGAGTGGAGCTAACGAAGCGCTCGTGATCGGCGGCAAGACGATTGTCGGTGATTGCTAGATGAGGCGACCAGTCAGTCTCTAAGGAAAACTTCGCGCCATTAACTGGCGAAATAGGGAAGGAGCAATCATCCTTTCCTCTGGTGAGACGAGTACGACGTTTCCTCCGGAGCCGACGCTTTAGAATGTGCGCGCCGTCGAAACGGTCAAGGCCGCAATCGCGCCCCGCAGGGGTCGCCTTGACCGGCGCGGAAGCCGGCGCGCGATCATAAAAATTAGCAACGGCTGAAACCTGATTACTCCCACGCGGCAACGATCGTCACCCGTTGGGCCGAGACCGCTTGCGGGCTCGGTCGCGCAGCTAAGCCTGCGCGATAGAGCGTGACCGGCCCCAAGGCCGGGGCCGCAAAAATAAAAGACCCCCCGCAGGGGGTCAGTATTCGTCTGCGCGCATCAGCGTGAGCACACGGACGGTCTTTGCGGGATCGGCCGGTTCTTCCGAACCATGCGCAAGATCGGGTGCGTAATAGTCGATCTTGGCAAAGTAGCGTTCATTGTTGTGTTCGACCGAGACGAAGTCATGCTCTCCGTAAGGATCATTATCTGGATCGAAGCTCACGAAATCACGCACTTTGCGTAACACCGCTTCGCGTTCTGACGGTTCGAGCGCATTAACGCCGGCAGTGAGCAAAACGCGGCCACCGACGAAACTTTTGCGAAAAGCGTCATTCAGTTCGCGAATTCTCGCGCTGTTGTTCATGACAAGTTCTCCGTACAACCGACACCCGACCATCGGGCGCCGGAGCGCGCGGAGAACCGTCTTCAATCATTATACAAAATTCTGAATTTAACTTCGAAGATGTCGCCACTTGACAGAGCGGCATTCGCGTGTCGCAAAAAAGATATTCTGCGACACGAATTTCTTGGTTTGCGGGAGCGGCTTCCTAACCTTGATTAGTTCACCAACATCATCTTGCGGTCCTTGCTCCGAATGATTTGTAGCGGAGCATCACCGGTCAAATGATTGGTTTGGACTAAGAAAAATTCGCCGACGTAACCCGGCGATCCCGATATGAAATTAAATTTGACCATATAGATGTCGCGCAATAATTCGGTCATCTCGTCCGCCGTTTCCGCGCCAAACATATCTTGAATGTCTTCAAGTTCTGCAATTTCTTGTCGCTCGCTTTCACTCAATGCAATCGGTTGGTTTTTCATATTGTGTTTGATTAATGGATTAATTTTACCGCCAAACTGGAATTGCCCAAATTCGTACAGCATTTTCCAACCGCGAAATCGGTGCGCTCAATCGCCCACGATTGAGCGCCCTGTTTGAATTGCCTTTTCGTGCTCCGTCTTGTGACGATTGTTCTTGTCACAGGGTCGCGCGCGTCGGCGCTGCTTTCCGCCGTATAAAGTTTTTGCTTGGCCTTTGTATACAAGCCTATTGGCAAACCCGCCCGACCTCGGGTCTTTCCCGAACGGCATGGTCCACCATGTAGTGAGGGCAAGCTGCTGAGCGACACGCGAAGGCAGCGCCGTCGGCCCGCCCCAGCGGAGCCGAAAAGGCACGAGGTCGGGCGGGTAGCCCGACGCGCGCGACCCGCCATATCAGGATATTTTCGTTGCTCACCCCGCCTTACCGTAAAGGCGGGGTCTAAGGCGCGGTTGGACCACCAAAGCGGCCGCCGTTGAAAGATACGGCTCCAGCCGTGTCCTCTCCCCTTTTCTAAGAAAAATGCATTCCCAATACTGAATCTATTTCTATGAATATATTAGATGCATATTCTTATATTGAATGACCGAGCGATTTTGCCGGTTCAAGAACTGCTGATTTCGCTCGCTCTAGACCGAGCATTTTTGCTCGGTCTAAACCGGCTACAATCTGCGCGGCTTCAAATCCAACTCGTAGATATTGGTCTTGCCCTGCCCTCGCCGCACGATGGCTAGCATGCCATGCGCCTCTAATGATTTGAGATGACGACGCACATTGGTTTCATGCAGGCCCATGTCTTCACCGAGGCGCTTCTGACCGGGAAAGCAGTAGTCGTTCTGCCATGCGTAGGAGAGCAGCATTGCGAATGCGAGCTTGTCGCCGGAACTGAGCCTTTTTGATTTCAGGATAAAATTCGGAACCTGGGTAAAGCCTTGCGCGGTTGCAGCGTCTGCGCCCTTGAGGATGATGGTTTTTTCTTTCAGCAATTCCCCGATGCTGCGCGGTAAATCCATGCCTGCATTATACGTCCCAAAATCGCGCCAGCGCCACTTATCCCCTGCCCTATGACATCTGGCCCGGGCCGGCAGAACCGTTGCGTTCTCCGCCTCGCCCAAGCAGCGGTGTCAGCATCTTCTGTAATCCGCCGATCAAGTGATTAGTTTCCCGCGCGCGTTCGGTGAGGTCTTTGATCTGGTCGTCCTTCACGGAGACTTGCTTGCGCAAGAATTCATTCTCCCCTTCTAGGCGCTCGACGTAGCGCGACGCGGCCGCGTCTTGTCGCGACGGGTCGGGGCTTGTCGGAGCAATCGATTTGGCGGCTTCGCTTGTATCGGCTTGCGCGATAGCAGGTGCGACGTGTCGCGGCATGTCGTGACCTGTCCCGATTGGCCGCACCTCCTCGATGTAAGCAATGTGCGTCGCCACTGATGCTGGCGAGATTAGATACTTCTCACCGAATTGAGTTTCGATACGGCGGCAATCTAGATGGCCCTTCGCACAATAGCGCTGGATCGAACGGGAAGTTCGCGGATGGCCCGCATTCGAATACCGCTCGGCCACCTCCTCAATCGAGAGGGAATATTCGCTGTCGGGACTGGTCGCGGACGGGCGCGACAGGTCGTACTGCATATAGTGGATAGTACCCCGGCTCGACGCACGGCTCGCTGGTTATCCCCAGCCTTTAGAGCAAATGAACCAAACGCTTAGTCCAGAAAGCAATGTCACCGACATCAGAATTAGCAATCACCCTTTTGGGCCGTGAAGCTTTGCAAGCCCATCAAGTGTCATATTCTCTGCAATCGTGTCATGCGGGATTAAAACATAGGTCCAAGGCTTTCCGCCGTGGTTGCGGGCATGGTTACTGGCTTGCTGACACCAGCGTAAAGCGGCGTCCCTCTTCGCTAGAACCTCACCATCCGTCATCTGGTTGGCAGCCTTCGGTTCCAGCATAAAGATTCGATCTTTGGTCTCGGCCACGAAATCCGGTTGATACTCAGGATTATCCGCACCCCATTTGTAGTAAATTTGAAACTGACCTTTGGCGGGCTTGAACCACTTCAAAGCCTCTCGCTCCAGGATGACGGCGAGCTTGCGCTCCGCGTCGGACTGGAATTTCTGGACAGGATAAAGGCATTTCGCAAAACCGCCGAAGATGTACTTCGACATATTGCTCTTGTCGGCGGGGGACTTCCTGAAATCGAGTGGTTGCTCGCCCGCTGCTGCCGTGTAGGCGCTTGGCCGAAGCGCCGTGAACCCTCGCGTTACCACAACCTCGTAGTCGACGTCCGTGGCCTGCCAGAAGTGCTTCTGCATCTGCGCATGAACAAATCGGGCGATCTCTTTTTGGTGAAGGCGGAGAACCTTTCGTGCGTCGTCGGCAGATAGATAGCCGCGAAGATGTGCCACCACTTGCTCGGCCAGGTCATAAAGCAGATCAGCATGCTCATCGTAGGCGACATCGTCGAAATCGATCAGCCCACTGACTACGTAGTCCTCCAGACGCTGTTCATCGACGCTACCACGCCCAAGTCCGATTACATCGACCTGTTCCGTGCGCAAATGTCTGATCCATAGCTCGTCGTCAGGCGTCGGATAATTGATCGTCGATAGGTCCAGGGTGAATGGCTTGAACCCTGACTTTACCTCCCCCTTTGGAACCACAAGAATACGAGGAATATCGATGGTCTGCTGGACCACAATCTCCGTCGTCTTCGCGACCACCGCCGCGAGATCGGGCTGCTTCGTGATGCCGGTCATTTCCAGCTGCGCGGGTCGATATTGGTTCGTCACTTCCTTCAGAACCGCGGCCTGCACCTCCGGCTGTTGGAGGTAAGTGACGCTCGGAAGCTTGTCCGGTTGGGATTCGAACTTCCGAATTACGTCGTATGCGATCTGCGCGATCTTCTGTTCTTCGGTGTTGAAAACGGCCGGCGCTTCGTTGAAGCCCGACACTTGCGTACTCGAAGTGGGATGGTCCGGCTTGAGGCCGAGCTTGGCGGCAAGCTGCGACTGGGAGACAACCGTGACGGTCTTCTGTAGCTGATCGGGATTCAGCACGACCTGCTGCAGACGGATCGTCGAATTGGGATTGTTCGCCTCCTCGACGATCTCCTGAAAACGGTCGTGCGCCACGATGTTTAGTCGATCGACGGCGATAACGCCGGTTCGCTTCCCGTAGGGAAGACGAAGGCCACGGCCGATGGATTGCTCGATGAGCGTGCGCGCATTGGCGGCGCGCAGCGGCACAATGGTGTAGAGGTTGGTGACGTCCCAGCCTTCCTTCAACATGTTGACATGGATGACAATTTCGGTCGGCTCGTCTGTGTGCTCGACCTTAAGCAGCCGCTCGACCATCTCGTCTTCCTCGGCTCCGGTCTTGCTGGAGTCGACCTGGATGACCTTCGCCGCGTAGCGGCCTTCGAAGAAGCCGTCCGACTGTATCAGCTGCATCAGCTGGCTTGCGTGCGTCGTGTCGCGGGCGATGACGAGCAGGAACGGCTTGACGATGGGGTTCATCGTCTCGCGAGCGTAGGTCTCAAGCTCCACCTTGACGCTTTCGTGCAGCCGGACACCGTCTTCGAGCTTCAATCGCTCGATCTGTTCGACCGACATGCCCGCCGGGTTGAAATTCTTGCGTGTGACAACGGCTGGCTCCTTCACGAAGCCGTCCGCCATGGCGCGGCCAAGGGGGTAGTCGAAGATGACGTTCTTGAAGGGCGTCGGCCCCCGGTTCGTTTCGACGAACGGCGTGGCAGTAAGTTCCAGGCCGAGAACCGGTTTCAGCTCGTTGATGGCGCGAATGCCGGCGGAAGCGCGATACCGGTGCGACTCATCCATGATGAGCACGAGATCGTTGAGTCCCGCCAAGTAGTCGAAATAACTCTCGCCGATTTCTTCGCGGAAACTACGGATACGCGGGGCGCGCCCGCCGCGCACTTCGGAATTGATTTTCGAGATGTTGAAGATGTTGATCGTTGTCGGGAACAGCTGCCCACCGCTGGCAATCTGGCGCTCGTAGTTTTCACCGGTGGTGATGACAGGCGGCGAGACCGCAAACTCGGAGATACCCTTCAGTACATATTTGGGCGTGTTCGGGGTGAAGTCTGTTATCAGCTTGTTGTAGATGGTGAGGTTGGGTGCGAGGACGAAGAAGTTGTTCAGCCCGTGCGCGAGATGGAGATAGCCGATGAAGGCGCCCATCAACCTTGTTTTACCGACGCCCGTCGCGAGCGCGAAGCATAGGCTGGGGAACTCACGTTCGAAGTCGGTGACGGTGGGAAACTCGCTACTGATCGCGGCGAGCGCGGCTTCAAGGTCCGCGCCCTTGCTAGGTGGTGCGATCTCGGTAATCCGATCAAGGATTTCTAGGGACTGACGTTGCGGCGCACGAAGGCTCAGGCGGCCAGCGATAGAGTTCACATGACGGTTCATCGGCTGCCTCCATTCTTGGAGCCGAACAGGTCCGGTTGCCCGGCAGCGGGCTCCGCAACGGATGGCGCATCGGGCTCCGGCCTCGGCGGTGCCTTTGGCAGGTTCTCGACGTTCAGGCTGTAATCGTCATGGCTCCATTCGCAGCGCGAGCGGATGTGGTTCGGGATCTTTTTGACCGTGAGATTCGGCCAGCGATCAGCGTTGCTCCGGAATGCCGAACACAGCACGAGTAGCGAACGTTCAGTGCCGACTTCCTCGCTCAATTGCTGGAGTTGCTCGACGCTCAGCGTCTGAGTCGTCACGTAGATGAAATCGCGCTCAGTCGAATGGCCATGCTGCCAATAGACGGCATCGCTCGGCGCATAAGTGAAGCCTTCAATCTTGCACAAGGCTTCGGCGAGCATCTCGGCATTATAGGCCTTGCTGATGACCTCCCGGCCCCACTTGTCGGTTTCGAGCAGCGAAGGCGCCAGTCTGAAATAGCGAAAACCGCCGCCGCCCCGCCAATCGACGGCCTCGGTCACGCCGCCCTTGTCTTCGCCGTCAATGACTTTCTTCAGGCGCGGAATGATATGAGTATGGCAATGCTCACCCAGCTCTACCATGATCCAGCGTCGGCCCATCTTGTGAGCGACAGCACCAGTCGTACCGGAACCAGCAAAGGAGTCGAGGACGAGGTCGCCGGGTGTCGTGGCAAGTTCGATTATGCGCTTAAGTAGTCGCTCGGGTTTTGGCGTATCAAACGCGTTGTCAGCACCAAAGAGTTCAATAATCTCCTTTTTTGCTTCTTGGTTGTGGCCAACTTCTGAATTCGTCCACCATGTCCATGCACTTACGCCTTCTTGTTCACTCAAAAAGGTTTTAACTCTGGGACGAGCAGACCCATCCTTTCCAAACCAGATTCGGTTTTCTGACTTTAATTTCAAGAAAACACTTTCGATGTTTCCCCAACATCTGCCAGGTGGCGGATCAAATACGACGCCAGATGGTGATTTAATTTTGTACATTTGATTGGGGCGCCAACCTTGCGCTGTAAAATCGCTAGACGCCCAAGCCCCCCTCGGATCATCGTCGAGGTTCTTGAAATTCTTGATTTGTTCATCGGAGCGAACAAGTTTGTTAAGGATGAGTTTGGAAGGATTCTTGGAATAGACCAGAACGTCGTCGTGCGCGGTGCCAAGCTGCAACCTAGCTTCTGGTGACGTCCGTTTTTGCCAAACCACGTTGGCGACAAAATTCGCGCGTCCAAAAACCTCATCACAAAGTACTTTAAGGTAATGAGCTTCGTTGTCGTCAATCGTGATCCACAGCGAACCATCGTCGGCTAAGAGATGTCGGATGACGTCCAGTCGGTCACGTAGCAACCCAAGCCAAATTGAATGTTCCAATCCATCATCATAGTGTTCAAAGGCGCTACCAGTATTATAGGGTGGGTCGATGAAGACGCACTTCACCTTTCCCGTGAACTCGTGCTCCAGCGCCTTCAGCGCGAGCAGGTTGTCGCCAAAGATCAGTCGATTGTCGAAGATATCGTTCTCACTGACCCGATGCGTGGCATGATACGACTTCTCGGGATCTTCAAGCAGGATGCGCGGCTCTAAGCGCGGACGGTTGTCTTTGCCCACCCATGTTAGTTCGAGTTTTTGTTTTTTTGTCATGTCTTTGCCTTAAGCGGGCTTTTTAAGAGGATGGAGCCGACGGCTATCGCCACTATTGCGCCAATAGCTGCCGGACTTGTCATTGTTCGGCCAGCCATGATCTGGGTGGGACAAAGCATCAACCAACTGAACGACATGATTCGCGAAACCAATTGCATCCTGATCAAGCAAGTCAAAGGATATAGCTTTGAAATGCGCGCCGAGCGCATTGCGAACCTGCGCGATTCGAGAAAGCTCTTCCAAAATCGGCTTCAAATGAACTATGTTTGTGGACGCAGAGTTTGGGTCGGTTAGGCCATCGCGTATCTCGACCTTTAAAGCATCGCGGAGTTTAGTGCTTACGGCGGGCAGCAAATCACCAATTGTGTAACTATTGCCGTGGCGGCGAGGCACAGCACACTCGTAGCGCTGAGTGAGATAGTCGAGAGCGTATTCGAGAATAACGCCTGCCTTGCTACAAATAGCCTGCGTATCCGGCGGCGATGCAGTAAGTAGGGCTCTAAGCCGCTCGATTTCTGGCAAGCCTCCAACAATGCTCATGCCGTCTTCGATGTTCCAACCGCTTAGTTCAACGAACTGACATGGCTGGTCGGGCTTGAGCGATCCCCAGCGAAAACGCTCTCGCCATGGCCGGTAATGCGTGGTGACAATCGTATGTTGAAATTTTTCACTCACTTCATAGATTACGCCGACGACCCGCTCTACATGCGGCTCATCAACGCTACCGAGTACGTCATCCAAAATCAAAATCTTATCATCGCAACCATCGCGGGATGCAAGCGCCAAAAAAACGCACAACCCGAGTGTGTCCAAATGTGATTGACTGAAATAGGCCTGCGGCGGCACATCACGCCCAGAAAATTTTGCCTCTAACTCGATTGACGCTCGTTTGTTCGGGTCCAATGGTAAGGCAATGGCGTCCAATCCTTCGCCCGGATGAATTTTTTCATAAAGACTGCCGACTTCCTTTGCTATTTCACCGATCATCTCGTTAGTGAAAGCCTGCCGTTGCTCTACGCAGAGTTTGAGCGCTTCTTGCACTCTGGGTAGCAGATCATCGAGTCGGGCCCGAGAGGTATGATTCACATCATATCGTTCGGATGCCGCTTTTAAAGTCGCTGTAAATTTTTTCTCTTCATACCAAGAAGCTTCGATGGCTGGCCAACCTGATGCAACGGTGTCATTGGCATCTAGCCATGACGCGAGCGAAGCCAAATCCGCAGGTGGAGAGCTCGTCGGCAACTGCAACTCACTTTTCCAGGAATGACCATCTTTAGCGGTGGTATACGTCGAAATTGCCTGCGCGTAGTCTAAGTCAAGCTGGGCCAAAGCGGCTCGCGCGGCTTCAAACGCCTTGATGCGCTGATCGAGCGCAAACGCTGCCGCACTTAATGCGGACAAGCGAGTGAGGCGGGCTGCAATCTCATTCGCTAGCCCCGAAACGTTTTCTTCACTGCGGCACAGCGGACACTCGTTCGCATCTGGATGAGCGTGTAAGTATTTGCTACCCGCGTCCAGTACCGCCAATATCTCAGTTGCATCATCACCCGCCGCCGCAGCGGCTGAAGCAAGCGCTGCGTTAGCTTTATCAACTTCTTCGCCGGTCGCGGCAACAGCCGCATGCACGCTCTCTCGTCGCTTCAAAATATTCTTAACTGCATCAAAAGCAGACCGTAGCTTGCCGATAGCAACGATATCTGCATCCAGGTTCCCCGCGGGCTGGGCAAGTTTCTGCTTGGCCCAAATGACAGCGGTCAATCCTGCTGGTTCGTTAGCCGCTTCATAAAATCCTTGCAGTTCAAGTAGACTCTGACTCTCGGCATAGTGCGCGTGGTCACGCTCTTCAGCGAGCGATTTGGAAAGCTGGCGCAGTGCTTCCTCGGACCTCTCAAAATTTGAAATATCGATAAAACGCTTAATCGCATCGTAGCGTTCCTTTGGCTGCGCTTGAATCAAACGAAGAATATGCTGACGACGCAGCAGTTCAATTCGCGGACGCGATGAGGATGGTGTGATCTGTACTTTCTTGTTGACAAGCTTGCCGGAGCAAACCCCGTCTTGCGTTTCCAACGCGACCAACAGATCGTCTGGGCTCTTGCTTGCGCTAGGCCAATATTTCTCTAGGCTCCCACCAAGCCCATAACCTTCGAGCGATGAAATCTTTTCGAGGGCCAAGAATTCGAAGGCATCACAGATCGTCGTCTTGCCGGTACCATTCTCACCATAAAGAAGTGTGAGTTTTCTTTCCTTTTCAAAAGGAAGAATGAATGTCGCACAAGAGCCCCGAAAAGCAGTGAGGTTGAGCGCCTTTAATGGGACAGTAGTCATCGCCGCTCAACCTTGGATTTCGCAATATCAATTTCTAGTTTCCAATCTTCTCCCTTCATACTTCCGGACGAAATCGTAGCGATGAGGTTGTCGCGTTTTTCGGAGCGAACCAGTCCTGATTGGATAAGCCTATCAACGACCACTGCAGATAAAGACTCCGAAGGAGATTTCTTGTCGGTCACTGCAGACTCCAACGAATAGTAAAGAGTGATCTCAAATTTGTATTTTGTTCCAACTTACCTTCAATCTGAGCAATTAGCTGCGCTCTCTGCTTGTCAATTTCGTCTTGCGCCTCGAACAGTGATTTTCGTTTTTCGTTTCGCAAAGCTTCAATCGACTTGATTTGCTTTTGCCCTGCGAGCTTATCTTCTAAAGTCGATGCAGTTGTCGCGGCACGGCGGGCTTCCTTAATTCGACGATCTAGTTCTTTGATTTCGCGCTCTAGACCGACTTTGAGATCATCGGCCCAGCCGTCGAGCTTATCTGCTTCAACCTCAAAAAACCGGGCGTTGCGTTCAGAAATCGTGCGCTGAATTTCCTGTTGCCTAAGCCGAAGATTACCGTTCAAGCGATCTATCGTATTTACTGGCGGGGGCATCTCCGGTCCAACTCTTGCTGCAAGCGTCAATAGACGCAAGGCGGCTTCGTCGCTCAACGAATCTCCTGCATCCGATACACCAGATACCAGGAGATATTCTTCGGTTTGATCTAGGGCTTCAACAGCAAGCTGGGCAGCGACGAACCAACCGGCCTGGCCTTTGTGGGGCTCAAGCGCGGTCACCTTTCCAGGGTGATTGGAGTAATCAAATACCAGCTCTGCCGGGACGAGTTTTTTCGCCTTCGCACGTTCCACGACCGCCTCACCCAAAGGATGGCTAAGTCTATAAAGGTGCGCTTCACCTGTCCGGCGTGGTAACTCGTAGAGCCCGAGAGGAATATCTCCCACCTCAACCCAATCTGGCTTTGATTTCAGACGGAATGACGTGGCATCAATGAAGTCGGCACAATCTTTTAACTCGTGCTGAGTTACGCGCATGAGTAACTGTTCAAACCGATCGAGATAGACCTTGGCATCTTCGTCGCGAATTTTGAGCTTCTCGCGAACCTCATCGTCAAAATTTTCTAAAAGCTTTTGTCGTGTCTGAGCCATAGCCTCGTTTATTTCGAGGCTGAGTTCGAGTTGAAGATTATCGAATGCTGTCTTGATCTCTTCTTTCTGACGGCATCGCTGATAAATGGCACTAATTCTCTTTTCAAAGTCTACGCCAGACTCGATAGCACCCAGTACTTCATCGCTCGCTCCAAATACTCCTTCGAACAGTTTAAATTTCTCCGAGAGAAGTTGATAGACACGCTGATCGGCTTCGTTCTTGCGATTTAGAAAGTTGACGACCACAACGTCGTGCTTTTGGCCATAGCGATGACAGCGGCCAATTCGCTGTTCAATGCGCTGGGGATTCCAAGGAAGGTCGTAGTTCACGACCAGAGAGCAGAATTGAAGATTGATTCCCTCGGCGCCCGCTTCGGTCGCAATCATAATGCGACCCTCATCACGAAAATATTCCACTAAAGCCGATCGCATGTCGGCCGTCTTCGACCCGCTTACCCGATCTGAGCCTTGGTGACGCTCAATCCATTTGGCATAAATTTGCTTTGACCGCTCGTCGGTGTTTGTACCGTTGAAAAGCACAATGCCGTCGGCGTAGGGACTGTCGGCGAGCACCCTTAGTAGGTAGGCCTGTGTCTTTCGTGACTCGGTGAAAATGATAGCTTTTGGTTCGGCGCCAAGCTCCTCGGCCTTGGCAAAGGCGACGCTCAAAGCCTTTAGAAGCGCCTTCCCCTTGGCGTTGTGATCGATCGAAGTGGCGAGCTTAGCAAACTCTTCTAGGTCAGCGATTTCGGACTCGATAGCCTTGCGATCAGTCTCCGTTAGTGTTTCAAGTGGCTCCTCCTCGGTCCATTCTTCGGCAGTTGCATCCATGCTCTCGTAGTCTTGTCCGAGATCATCTTCGAGTGTCGCTTGGACCTCGTGCTTCTTCAACTTAGCTCGCATGCGCTTGGAAATTGAGGAGAGAGCCCCAGCGATTGCAAAGGTTGATGACGCGAGCAGCTTTCGCAGAACTAGCGTCATCAAGGAGCGCTGGCTTGCTGGCAAGGCCTGCAGATTATCCCGTCGCAAATATTCCGAAACGAGTTCGTATAGCCGATCCTCGCCATCGCTTGGCGTGAATTCTTCAACGAGCGGTAAGCGACGCGTATAGGGAACGTATGCGGTCACCTGCCGACGCAAGGTTCGGTGACATATTGGCTTCAATCGCTCCTTCAAAACATTGAACACGCGGTCGTGAGCGAGATTGGCAAACTGCTCGCGGAAGCTCTTTAGATCGCCAAATGTGTGTTCGTCGATAAAACTCACAAGGCCAAATAACTCCATCAGCGAATTTTGAAGTGGAGTCGCTGTCAGAAGTAATTTTTGTTTCTGGGCGAGCGCCTGTTTTAGCGTATTCGCGATCACATTGGATGGTTTGTAGACGTTCCTAAGCCTGTGGGCCTCGTCGATAACGACTAGATCCCATGGCATCGCGTGAATGTCCGCAGCCTTGTTCCGCGCGAACTGGTACGAGCAGATTATGACAGTGTCTTTCACATCGAACGGACGGAAACGCCCTAACTTGATTGCCTCGTTATAAGTTCGCGACTCAAGAATCGTGCACGGCAAGAAAAATTTCTCGCTGAGTTCCTGATGCCACTGCTTTCGGAGGTTCGAGGGCGTAATAATCAAAATACAACGCTTTCGTTCAGCCCAGCGCTGGGAGATGACGAGGCCTGCTTCGATCGTTTTTCCAAGGCCCACTTCGTCAGCTAGTAGGGCGCCCTTCGAGAGGGGGGACGAAAAGGCAAAAAGCGCCGCATCGACTTGATGCGGATTTAGATCAACCTGAGCGCCTGCAACAACACTAGCTAGTCTCTCAGCGCTATCTGACGCGCAGCGTTTGGTTAGATCATGGGCAAAATACTTTGCTTGATAATCAGTAATCATTGCGCTCCAGAAACTGGTGATCGGAATTCATCAGCTCATTTTCATGCTAACTTGCAATCACTGACCTTCGCTAAGTCGTTCGATTGATGACGACCTTGTAAAATTCGACCCCCGGCTTGGACACCGGGGGTCGGCTTCCTCTTTAGGAAGCATTCCAATCTTCGGTCACTTTCAAACCGTGGGACTCGAAGTAGGCGAGTATTTCACTCATGCGCCACACCGGGTGAGCGTTTGGATGCTTACCGAGTTTGCGGCACGCCGGGAATCGGCGGTCGCCATACTCCGGGTCAAACATCAAGCGCCACGTATGGGCTCGTGAGTAACACCAGCCGAGCTTCTTAAGTCCCTTCCAATCGACGATGAGTGGTCGGTTAGACATTGCAAAACTCCCTTTGAAGAAGAGCTTGCAAGCCCCCGGTTCACCACCGATGGATCCCGAGAATGTATGCATAGAAAGGAGGAGCCACAAGATGCTCATGGCTCCTCATTGTTTCTCCTTAAGAATCTGGCGCAGCCGAGATTCCCATTTCGCAAGTGCGTCACGTTTTTCGTCGAGATAGTCGTAACGGTCGTAAATCTCGTCGAGGTCGTTCCTATTTGCTCCGGTGACATGGTTGAGCATGATCTCTGCAATTTCCCGGGGCACTTTCATCTTGGCCAGGTTCGACCGGAACGTGCGGCGAATATCGCGAAGCTGCCAGTTATGGACGCCAGACACTCGATCAAGGTCCGCCTTGAGCTTTCCCCACGAGCCGTCGTTGAAGAACGTATCCGATGACTTCCCGGGAAAGAAGAATGCGCCCTCTGGGCATTCAGAAAGCACTTTCTTAGCGAGAGGAAGAAGCGGAATAGCGTGGGCGCGCTTGTTCTTCGTTACCTCGCCGGGGATCGTGAGAACGTTGTCTTCGATCCACGAGCGTCGGATGCGCGCGGTCTCTCCGTTTCGCGTACCCCAAAGGATGAGGAGCCGGAATAAGCCGCCGTAGCGGCCCGTGGCGACCTTCCAAATCTTCGCGAGTTCGGCGTCAGAGAGTACGCGCGTTCCTTTCCGATCTTCTCCAGGCGGCTCGTATCCTTCGAGCGGGCTGTGCGCGATGTACCGACGCGGGGGCCGCGTACACCATTTCAGCATCGTTCGAAGGGCACGGAACGCATGAAGCTGTTCGCTCGGCGTCTTGGCAAGTTTAGAAAGAACTGCTCCCACGTCCGCATCGGTAATTTCGGAAATCGGCCGCTTACCAAAAACCGGTGTGAAGTGCCGTGCAAGCAAGCGCTTTGCTTCTGCTTTTGTGCGCGGTCTTTTGCCTTTGTAGTTCTCGTCGAGAAAGTAGTTGCAGGCGGTCGCAAACGAAACGCTAGACGGTTTCGGTTTTGCTATGCCCAGCGTCTTCTCGGCGAGGATACGTTTTGCTTCAGCTCTTGCTTCCGCAAGAGTAATAATCCCAAACTTGCCGATAGTTTGGCGCTTCCCACTTCCGACAAGAACGATGAAAGTCTTCGTACCTCCAGCAGAGACACGCACGCCGACCGGGCTGCTCGAATCCCAGACGGTGATCTGACCGTGTGCGGGAGCCTTCAGCGCCCGCACGGAAATATCCGTGAGGACGGCTCTAGGCATTTTCAGGCACCTCTCAGGCACCGAGTGGATGGGTGTAGCTGCGTTTTTCAATGTGCAGCTAGGAATAGGATAACACGCGAAAAGCCCCAAAAATCGGGGCTCGTCATCATCTATGATGAACTATGAAAATTGCTTCGGCTGATTGGGAAGCTGTCGTTCTACCACTGAACTACGCCCGCGTTGCGTGCACGCTACTACATCGGCGCAAAGAGCAAAATGCTGTAGGTCTCGGCGAATCCCGGTATTATAAATCCGCGAAATGGATCGGGATTTGGGTGAGCCGAGTAGATGGATAGCGTACTAAGCTTGGCGGCGGCGAACCTGATTTCGCCCATTGTACTCAGCTTCGTGCTTGGCCTGTTCGCAGCGCTCGCGCGATCCGACCTCAACTTTCCCGAGGCCATCGTTAAAGGCATCTCGCTTTATCTTCTGTTTGCCATCGGCTTCAAAGGCGGCGTCGGAGTCACCGGCCACGGCATCGATCTGCGCCTGTTTGCAGCGTTGCTCACAGGGGTCGCGCTTTCCTTCGCGCTGCCGTTTGTCGCGTATCTGCTGTTACGCTCGATGACCTCGCTGCCTGTGGTCGATGCCGCTGCTATCGCGGGCCACTACGGCTCGATCTCGATCGTGACCTTCGTGGCGGCAAGCACGCTCCTAAGCGGCATGGGCACGCCGGCGGAAGGCTACATGGTCGCTGTCGCGGCGGCGATGGAGGCGCCGGCGATCGTGTCTGCGCTATGGCTCGCAGCGCGCGGCAGCAAAAACGGCGGCAGCATTGACGGCAGGCTCTGGCGGGAAGTTCTCCTGAACGGATCGATTGTCTTGCTGGTCGGCTCCTTCCTCATCGGCTGGATCACCGGCAAGGATGGGCTGGCGCAAATTGAAAGCTTCGTCGTTTCTCCCTTCAAGGGCGTGCTGTGCCTTTTTCTCCTCGATATGGGGATCGTCGCGGGCCGGGGTCTGAAGGATAACCGAGGCTTGCTCTCGCCCGGCGTCGCGGCGTTCGGCATCGTGATGCCGTTGGTGGGCGCTGCGTTCGGGCTTGGCGCCGGTCTTGCGCTCGGACTGTCGCTTGGCGGCTCCGTGCTGATGATGGTGCTCGGCGCGTCTGCCTCCTACATTGCCGTTCCGGCGGCGATGCGGGTGGCATTGCCGCAGGCGAACCCTTCAATTTCGCTGACACTCTCCCTCGGCATCACGTTTCCATTCAATATTACGCTCGGGATACCGCTTTACATGACGATGGCGCAGGCGCTGATGCGCTGAAATCCGGGGTGAGAGCGATGCAGATGCACAAAGCCAAGCGCGTGGAAATCATCATCGAAGCCGTCATGGAAAAGCGGCTGACCGACGCGCTGATCAGCGTCGGCGTGACCGGATTCACGGTCCTGCCCGTAAGCGGCGGCTCGGGAAGGTCGGGCCAGTGGAGCCGCGAAGGCCAGGTGAGCCGCGCGAGCGGCATGGTGGCGGTGATCTGTCTGATCCGGCCGGAGCGCCTCGACAAGCTTCTCGATGCGGCCTTTGCAGTCGTCGAGCGGCATATCGGCGTCGTAAATGTCAGCGATACCTTCGTGCTGCGCGCCGAGAGATTTTAGGTCCCCTTGCCACTTTCAAAGGCCCTGCTCTAATGCAGGTGGAATAGTGGGGGCTTTCTGTGGCGAAGCGTGCAAATCCGAAGCGCCTGATCCGGGCAACCTGGGGCGGCGCGACCATCGATCGTGCCCGGCATTTTCTGGAACATCCGAAAACCGATCGCGTGCTTGCCGCACTCATCATGCTGAACGCGCTGGTGCTCGGCCTCGAGACCAGCGGAACGCTGATGAAGCATTACGGCTGGATCCTGGAGCCGCTCGATCATGTGCTCCTCGGCATTTTCGTCGTCGAGGTTCTGGTCCGCCTGATCGTCACCGGCCGCAGCTTCTTTCGCGATCCGTGGAATGTTTTCGACTTCATCGTCATCACGCTTTCGCTGATGCCGCAGACCGGGCCGCTCTCCGTCTTGCGCGCGCTCCGTATCCTGCGCGTGCTTCGTCTCGTCTCCGCGGTGCCGACGCTCCGGCGCGTGGTTGGCGGCCTGATCGGCTCGATGCCCGGCATCGGCGCGATCGCGTTCCTGCTGACGCTCGTCTATTACTGCTTCGCCGTGATGGCGACGAACATGTTCGGTCCCGACCATCCGGATGCGTTCGGCACCATGGGACGTTCGGCCTATTCGCTCTTTACCGTGATGACGCTCGAGGGCTGGAATGAGCTCGCGAACAACGTGATGAAGACGCATCCCTATGCGTGGCTCTTCTTCATCCCATACATTCTGACGACGACGTTTACGGTGCTGAACCTTTTTATCGCGATCATCGTGACGGCGATGCAGAACGAAGCCGACAAGATCCGCCAAGCCGAGGAGCGCGAGCATCGCGCGGAGCAGCAGGCGCTCGCGGAACTGAGCGACAAGGAAAGCGTGCTGCTTACAGAAATTCGCGCGTTGCGCGCCGAAGTGCGGGCGATCTCCGGCAAGCGGACGCGGACGAAGAAGGCCTAGCGAAGAGTTAAGTGAGCGGCCTGAAGTGCTTCGAAAGCTTCAGGCCCTGCGCCTGATAGTTCGATCCGACCTCGCCGTATAGCTTGTCCGGACGTTCGGTCAGCCGCTCATACACGAGACGCCCGACGATCTGTCCGTCTTCCAGAATGAAGGGTACTTCGCGCGAACGCACTTCCAGCACCGCGCGCGCGCCATGGCCGCCAGCCGCCGCGTGGCCGAAGCCGGGATCGAAGAAGCCCGCATAGTGTACGCGAAATTCGCCGACCAGCGGATCGAACGGCACCATTTCGGCGGCGTGATCCGGCGGCACATGCACCGCTTCCTTCGAAGCGAGAATATAAAAAGCGTCTGGATCGAGCACGAGACGGCGCGACGGATGCGCCGGAATCGGCTCCCAGAAATCCATCACGTCATAGCCCGCGCGCTTGTCGACATCGATGAGGCCGGTATGCCGCTTGGCGCGAAAGCCCGCATAGCCGTTGCCGAAGTCGGAAAGATCGACAGACACGGCGACCCCACCGCCGCGCAGATCGGGTTCGGCTGCGCTGACGAGCTTCTCGCGCGTCTGGAGTGCCGCGAGTTCTTTCATGTCGAGCTTCGCCTCGCCCCGCCGGAAACGGATCTGCGAAAGACGCGAGCCGCGGCGCACCAGAATCGGAAACGTGCGCGGAGAAATTTCCAAATAGAGCGTGCCCTGGTATCCGTTCGGAATGGTATCGAAGGCGGCAACGCGGTCGCCGATCACCCGCGTGAAAACGTCGAGACGCCCGGTCGAGCTTTTCGGGTTGGTCGCGGCGGCAATGTCGGCAGGCAATGCAAGCCGCTCCTCGACCTCGACGATATAGACGCAGCCGGTTTCCAGCACGGTGCCGTCGCCGTTCAGCGAAATCGAATGCAGCGCCAGATCCTCGAGCCGCTCCGAGATGGGCGTCTTCGCGGACGGCAGGAAGCTCGCGCGGATGCGCCAGGCGCGCACGCCGAGGCGCAGATCGAGCGAGGCCGGCTGAACCTGATCCGCGTCAAAGGCGCGATCCGCGACGATCGCCTTCGTGTCTGCAAGCTCGCGGATCGCCCGCGCGGGCAGAATACCTTGGGCCGATTGTGGGAGCCGGTGCACGGAGGCGCTTTCCATCTGAGAGACCTAGAATAGGCCGAACTTGACGCCAAGCGAGCGTTACGCATAATCCCCGCACTTCGTGGTCATTTGAGCCGGCCGGCTTGCAGCCACGTAAAATAAGTCGCTAAAAGGCCGGGGAGACGTGTGTCACCCGGCTTATGGGGCCAAACCCCCGGCCGGGTTTTTGTTTGGAAGGACCACGTCAATGACCGTCAAGACCCCTCGTCCCGTCCCCGATGCAGCCTCGCTGCGGCCGGAAACCCGTCTCATCCATTCGGGCATCATGCGCTCGCAGTTCGGCGAGAACGCGGAGACGCTCTATCTCACCCAGAGCTTCGTCTACGACAGCGCCGAGCAGAGTGCGGCGCGCTTCCGCGGCGAGGACGACGGCTTCATCTATTCGCGTTTTTCGAACCCGACCGTCGGGATGTTCGAGGAGCGCATCCGCGCGGTCGAAGGCGCGGAAGCTTGCCGCGCGACTGCGACCGGCATGGCGGCGGTCACCGCCTCGATGCTCTGCTTTCTGAAAGCGGGCGACCATGTCGTGGCCGCGCATGCGCTGTTCGGCTCGTGCCGCTATGTGATCGAGGAACTGCTGCCGCGCTTCGGCATCACTTCGACGCTGATCGAGGGTACCGACCTGAAGGCGTGGGAGAATGCGGTACGTCCCGAGACCAAAGCCTTCTTCCTCGAAAGCCCGACCAATCCGACGCTCGAAATTCTCGATATCGCGGCGATCGCGAAGGTCGCGAAGCGCGCGAATGCGCTCCTGATCGTGGACAACGTCTTCGCGACTCCGATGCTGCAAAGGCCGCTCGAACTCGGCGCCGACATCGTCTGCTATTCGGCGACCAAGCACATCGACGGCCAAGGCCGCTGCCTCGGCGGCGCGATCCTCGCATCCGAGAAATTCGTCAAAGACCATCTGCATACCTTCATGCGCCAGACCGGCCCGTCCATGTCGCCGTTCAATGCCTGGGTTTTGCTCAAGGGCATCGAGACGCTGCAAATCCGCGTCGAGAAGGCACAGGAGAACGCCGCGAAAATCGCGGACTGGCTCGCCGGCAAGCCGAAGCTGAAAAAAGTGATCTATCCGTTCCGGAAGGATCACCCGCAATACGAACTTGCGAAGAAGCAGATGAAGGGCGGCTCCACGCTCCTCTCTTTCGAGGTCGATGGCAATCAGGCCGGTGCGTTCCGCTTCGCGAACGCGCTCCGGCTCATCCGCATCTCGAACAACCTCGGCGACACCAAGAGCCTGATCACGCACCCGGGAACCACGACGCACCAGCGCTTCACGCCGGAGGCCCGGGCGCAGATGGGCATCGGCGAAGGCCTGTTGCGGCTTTCCGTCGGGCTCGAGCATCCCGACGATTTGATCGAGGACCTCTCGCGCGGACTTGCCGCCGTCTGATACTATCTGCGGCATGTATCGCGCGACGACTCGCAAAGTTCAGATCACGGTGACGCCGGAGTATTCGTCGGAACGCTCGTCCCCGGGCGACGACGAATATTTCTGGGCCTATACGATCGAGATCCTCAATCTCGGCGAGGAAGCCGTGCAGCTCGTCTCGCGGCACTGGAAGATCACCGACGCGAACGGCCGCACCGAGGAAATCAAGGGCGCGGGCGTCGTCGGCAAGCAGCCGGTGCTGCGGCAGGGCGAGCGCTTCGAATATACCAGCGGCGTGCCCCTGAAGACTCCGTCAGGGCTTATGTCCGGCACCTATCAGATGGTGACGGAAGACGGCGACGATTTCGACGCCGAGGTGCCGGCCTTCTCGCTCGACAGCCCGAGCGTGAAGAAGGTGATGCATTAGCATTAGCATCAACATCGTCATTCCGGGCGAGCGGAGCGAGACCCGGAATCCAGTAAACACCAGCGTAGATCATTGGCACTGAAGGTTACTGGATTCCGGATCGCCGCTTGCGCGGCGTCCGGAATGACAGACTCATTTATTCTCCGTCTCAACCTCGCCCGGCTCGAACGGGTAAACCCGCCCGCAGAATTCGCAGGTGACGACGATCTTGTTGTCTTTCACCATGCTCGCGCGGTCTTCCGGCGTGAAGCTCTTCAGCATGTCGTAAACACGGTCTCGCGAGCAGGAGCACTTCGCTTCCACCGGCATCGCATCGAACACGCGCACGCCGCGCTCATTGAACAGACGCCACAACAGCCGCTCGCTGGAGAGCGAGGAGTCGAGCAGCTCGTGGTCCTCGACGGTCGCGACGAGCGACTTCGCCTCGACCCAGGCGTCGTCTTCTTTAACCTCGTGCTTCTCCGTGCCTTCCGGCGCGTCGCCGGCATCGATGTCGCTCTGGCGCGAGCGCGAAGAATCCGACGGCAGGAACTGCACCAGCAAGCCACCGGCGCGCCAATGCATCTTCTCGCCGGCAAGCATTTCCTCGCCGACCGCGAGACGCACGCGGGTCGGGATCTGCTCCGAGTTCTGAAAATAGGTATGCGCGGCTTCTTCGAGCGAGTTGCCATCCAGCGCAACGATGCCCTGATAGCGCTGCGCCTCGTTGCCGGTTTCCATCGTCATCGCCAGATGACCGTTGCCGAGGAGTTGTCCGGTCGTCGCCTTGCCCGCGTCCGCGAGCCGCGCACGGTTGAACCGTGCATAGGCGCGGACCTTTTCGGGGGCCACCACATCGACGACCATGAAATCAATCGGCCCATCGGTCTGCGTCTGGAGAATGAGACGGCCGACGTCCTTCAGCGTGGAGCCGAGCAGCACGGCAAGCGTGATCGCTTCGGAAAGCGCACGGCACACCTGCGGCGGGTAGTTGTGGTTCTCGATCGCCTTGTCGAGTGCGGGGCCCAGGCGAACGACACGGCCGCGCACATCCAACGGCTCGACGGCGAAAGGAAGAACCTTGTCGTCGTCGGGTTGCTGGCTCGGCAGGCGGGCGACTTCCGCCGCGCTCATGCCGCTGGCGCTCCCATGCACCACGCCAGAATACCCTTCTGCGCATGCAGGCGATTTTCCGCCTCGTCGAATACGACCGACTGCGGCCCGTCGATGATTTCGTCGGTGACTTCCTCGCCGCGATGCGCGGGCAGGCAGTGCATGAAGATCGCGTCCGGCTTCGCGTGCTTCATCAGCGCGTGGTTCACCTGATAGGGCTTCAGGATGTTGTGGCGGCGCTTGGCTTCCTTGTCGCCCATCGACACCCAGGTGTCGGTAACGATGCAATCCGCGCCTTCGACCGCCTCTTCGGGGTCACGCATGAAACGGATCGCGGCACCCTGTTCCTTGGCCCATTTTACGACCGGCGGCTTCGCGGCGAAATCCTTCGGCGTCGCCACGTTCAGTTCGAACTCGAAGCGCGCGGCGGCGTGCACCCAGGAAGTCAGCACGTTGTTCGCGTCGCCGGTCCAGGCGACCTTGCGGCCCTTGATCGAGCCCTTATGCTCTTCGAAGGTCATCACGTCCGCCATCACCTGGCAGGGATGCGAGAACTTAGTGAGCCCGTTGATGACGGGAACGGTCGCATGCGCGGCAAGCTCCTGCAGCGCCTTATGATTGAGAATGCGGATCATGATCGCATCGACATAGCGCGAGAGTACCCGCGCGGTGTCGCCGATGGTTTCGCCGCGGCCGAGCTGCATCTCCGCGCCGGTCAGCATGATCGAGTGTCCGCCGAGCTCGTGCATCGCAACGTCGAAGGAGACGCGCGTGCGCGTCGAAGGCTTCTCGAAGATCATCGCGAGCGTGCGGCCGGCGAGCGGACGCTTCGGATCGCTCGCGCGCTTCGCCTTCAGACCGGAGGCGAGCGAAAGAATTTCCCTGAGCTTCCCACCCGAGAATTCCGACAGATCGAGAAAATGCGAAACGCCGTTCGTAGTCATTACGCGGCTCCCTTGGTCGTCGCCGCTTCGAGTTTCCGGCACGCTGCAGACATTTTTGAAATGGCTTCGTTGATTTCGGTTTCGGTGACGATGAGCGGCGGCAGGAGGCGCACGACGTTCTCGCCGGCCGCGACCGTGAGCAGGCCCTCGCCCATCGCGGCATTCACGAAATCGCCGTTCGGCACGACCGTCTTCACGCCCAGGAGAAGCCCTTCGCCGCGCACTTCGGCGATCACGCCCTTATGCGTGTCTTTCAGCTCGGCAAGCCGCTGCTTCGCGAACAGGCTCATCCGCTGCACATGGTCGAGGAAGCCCGGCGCCAGCACCTGATCGAGCACCGCATTCGCCACCGCCATCGCGAGCGGGTTGCCGCCGAAGGTCGAGCCGTGCGTGCCCGGCGTCATGCCCTTGCCGGCTTCCGCCGTCGCAAGACAGATGCCGAGCGGAAAACCGCCGCCGATGCCTTTGGCGACCGCCATGATGTCGGGCGAAACGCCCGACCATTCATAGGCGAACAGTTTTCCGGTGCGGCCGACACCGGTCTGCACTTCGTCGAAGATCAAAAGCAGGCCGTTCAGATCGCAAAGCTCCCGCAGCGCTTTCAGAAAGCCCGGCGGCGGCACGCGGATGCCGCCCTCGCCCTGGACCGGCTCGATGATGATCGCGGCGGTTTCCTTGGTGATCGCCTTCTTCACCGCGTCGAGGTCGCCGAACTTCACCTGCAAGAAACCCGGCATGCGCGGGCCGAAGCCTTCGAGATACTTTTCGTTGCCGGTCGCGGAAATGGTCGCGAGCGTCCGGCCGTGGAAGGCGCCGTCAAAGGTGATGATCTGGTTGCGCTCGGGCTTGCCGGACACGGACTGATACTTCCGCGCCATCTTGATCGAGCACTCCATCGCTTCCGCGCCGGAGTTCTGGAAGAAGGCGGTGTCGGCAAAAGTGTGCTCGATCAGCCGCTTTGCGAGCCTCTCGCCTTCCGGAATCTTGTAAAGGTTCGAGACGTGCCAGAGCTTTTGCGCCTGCTCCGCCAGCGCCTGCACGAGCGCCGGATGCGCATGGCCGAGCGCATTCACGGCGACGCCGGAACCGAAATCGAGGTACTTCCTGCCGTCGGTCGAGGTCAGCCAAGCGCCTTCGCCGCGCTCGAAACTGACGTCGGCGCGCGAATAGGTCGGCAATACCGGCGCGATCATGGCATGCGCCTCCTCAAGTTCCTTCGTTATTGGGCCCTAAAACGAAATCTGCCGCCCATTACGAGCGGCGCGACGGACGGTCTTGGGGCTGGTTTCCTTTATGTACAACGCTGCCCTCGTCGGTTCAACCAGCGCCTTCCGACTCGAAAACGTCACAACTTGTGGGGAAAACGACCTTCCAGGCGGCGGACTCTTGTGGCGTCGAGTCTGCCTATTGTAGCGTTTTATCCGTCGAATACGACATATCGTGCGGCGGACGACCCTAGGCGAAGCGTGATCGGCCATATCCGGGAGACGGGGCAAACCTCGATTCCGGCGAGCGCGGAAGGATTCTGCCTCATGGCCCCGCATAGCCCTGGGAACAGGGAACAAAAGAATGAGCTGGACCGACGAACGAGTTGAACTCCTCCGCAAGCTTTGGGCCGACGGCCTTTCCGCGAGCCAGATCGCAGGCGAACTCGGTGGCATCACCCGCAACGCCGTAATCGGCAAGGTGCACCGGCTTCAGCTTTCGGGCCGCGCCAAGCCCTCGTCCTCGGTGCCGCGCATCCGTAAGCCGCGGGTATCGAACGGGGTCATGCGCCCGCGCATGCGCTACTCGGGCAACAACGCACTGGCACCGGACTATGCGCGCGAAGCCGAACCCGATCTCGATCCGCTCGCGAATGTGGTGCCCATTGGGCCTCGCGTCTCGATCACGGAACTGAATGAGAATACCTGCCGCTGGCCGGTCGGCGATCCGGGGGCGGAGGATTTCGGTTATTGCGGCGCGAAGCCGAAGACCAACGTGGTCTATTGCCCCTATCACGCGCGGATCGCCTACCAGCCGCTTGCCGATCGCCGGCGCGAACGCAGGGCCGCACAAGGGCGCTAAGGCCGGATTGCAGACATAAAACCCGGAGGTCAGCTCCGGGTTTTATGTTTTTCAGGCTGCCGTTTCGGCGAAACGCTCGTTGAAGGAGTAGCCCGAGCCGCGAACGGTGCGGATCGGATCGGGCTCCTTGCCGCGCGTGAGCGTCTTTCTGAGGCGGCCGATGTGTACGTCCACCGTGCGCTCGTCGATATAGACGTCCCGGCCCCAGACGGCATTGAGCAGCTGCTCGCGCGTGAACACGCGGCCCGGGGACATCATCAGAAATTCGAGCAGCCGGAACTCGGTCGGCCCGAGATGCACTTCGCGCTCTCCGCGGTGCACACGCTTCTTCTCGCGATCGAGTTCGATGTCGCCGGATTTCAGTTGCTGCGACACCTGCTCGGGGTTTGCGCGTCGCAGAAGAGCGCGGACGCGGGCGAGAAATTCGGGTACCGAAAACGGCTTCACCATATAGTCGTCGGCGCCGGTCGAAAGCCCGCGCACGCGCTCGGACTCCTCGCTGCGCGCGGTCAGCATCAGGATCGGGAGGCGTTCGGTCTCCGCACGGGCGCGCAGACGGCGGCAAAGCTCGATGCCGGAAAGGCCAGGCAGCATCCAGTCGAGCACCACGACGTCCGGCAGGTTCTCCTTCAGCCGGATCTCGGCCTCGTCGCCGCGGTTCACGGTTTCGACGTCGTAGCCTTCGCTTTCCAGGTTGTAACGAAGCAGCACCGACAGCGCCTCTTCGTCTTCGACCACCAGGATCTTCGGCTTCATGATGCGTGTTTCCGGCTAGTCTCAACTCTTCGGATAGGTGACGGCCGTGAGGCTGGAAGTGTCCGACTTCGGCCGCTCGTCGACAAGCTGCTCGCCGATTACGAGATAGTGGACGGTTTCGGCGATGTTCGTGGCGTGATCGCCGATGCGCTCCACGTTCTTCGCGGCAAAGAGAAGATGCGTGCACATCGTGATCTGGCGCGGGTCTTCCATCATGTAGGTCAGCAATTCGCGGAACAGCGAGGTGTAGAGGTCGTCTACTGCCCCGTCGCGCTTCCACACCGCCATCGCGCGCGTTGCATCGCGGGCACCGAAGGCATCGAGCACTTCTTTCAGCTGCTCGAGCACGATCTCGCTCATATGCTCGACGCCGCGGAGCAGCGCCGCGGCCTGGTATTCGCCCTTGAGGGCGAGCACGCGTTTTGCCGTATTCTTGGCAAGATCGCCGATCCGCTCGAGATCGTTGGAGATGCGGATCGCCGATACGACCTCGCGCAGATCGACCGCGAGCGGCTGGCGCTTGGCGATCAGGGTGATTGCGTCTTCCTCGATCTCGCGCTGGAGCTGATCGAGGCGTCCGTCGGAAGCGATCACGCGTTGCGCGAGGATGGTATCGCGTTTGATGAGAGCGTCGATCGAATCGACCACCGACTTCTCCGCGAGGCCGCCCATTTCGGCGACCTTGCGGTTGATGTCCCTGAGCTCGTTCTCGAAAGCTGTGACGATATGGCTTGCCATGATGATCCTCGCCGGCGTTAGCCGAAGCGCCCCGTGATGTAGTCGAGCGTGCGGTTGTCTTTGGGATTGGAGAACATGCCGGTAGTCGGGCCGGCTTCGATCAGATCGCCGAGATACATGAAGGCGGTCTGATCGGCGACGCGCGCCGCTTGCTGCATGTTGTGGGTCACGATCACGATCGTGAAGTCGCGCTTCAGTTCGTCGATCAGCTCCTCGATCTTCGCGGTCGAGATCGGGTCCAGCGCGGAAGTCGGCTCGTCGAACAACACAACCTCGGGCTTGATCGCGACCGTACGTGCGATGCAGAGGCGCTGCTGCTGGCCGCCAGAAAGACCGAGCGCGGAGGTGTGGAGGCGGTCCTTCACCTCACCCCAGAGGGCCGTGCGGGTTAACGCGGATTCGACGATTTCGTCCATCTCCGCGCGCGAGGGCTTCATATAGAGCCGTACGCCGAAGGCGATGTTGTCATAGATCGTCATCGGAAACGGGGTCGGCTTCTGGAACACCATGCCGACCTTCGAGCGCAGCAAGTTCGCGTCGAGCTTGGGGTCGAGAATGTTCTCGCCGTCGAGCGTAACTTCGCCCTCCGCCCGCTGACCGGGATAAAGCTCGTAGATACGATTCAGGATGCGGAGCAGCGTGGACTTGCCGCAGCCGGACGGGCCGATCAGCGCGGTCACGCGCTGCTCGTAAAGCGGCAGGGAGATGTCCTTCAGCGCTTTCGAATCCCCGTAGTAGAACGAGAGATTCTTGATGTTCATCTTCGGCTTCGCGTTGGAAAGCGAATCCGCCGCGGCATGAACTGCAAAATTGGCCATTACTTAGCCTCCTTCGATACCAGGACGCGCGCGAGCACGCTGAGCGTCAGAACTGCGACTGTGATCAATAGCGCGCCGGTCCAGGCAAGCCGTTGCCAGTCTTCGTACGGCGAGAGTGCGAACTGGAAGATGACAACCGGCAGGCTCGGCATCGGCGCGAGCACGTTCGTGCTCCAGAACTGGTTGTTCAGTGCCGTGAACAGAAGCGGCGCGGTCTCGCCGGAAATACGCGCGATCGCGAGGAGAATGCCGGTGATAATGCCTGTCTTCGCGGCGCGATAGCTGACATAGCGGATCACGGTCCAGCGCGGCGCCCCGAGGGCTGCCGCCGCCTCGCGCAACTGGTTCGGCACCAAGAGCAGCATGTCTTCGGTCGTGCGCACAACGACGGGAACCACGAGGATTGCAAGCGCCACCGCGCCGGCGATGCCCGAGAAGTTCCCCATCGGGCGCACCATGATGCCGTAGACGAACAAGCCGATCACGATCGACGGCGCCGAAAGCAAGATGTCGTTGATGAAGCGCACGACATTCGTGAGCTTCGAGTAGCGGCCGTATTCGGCCATATAGGTGCCGGCGAGGATCGCAATCGGGGTTCCGATCGCGACGCCGAGCGTTGTGAGGATCAGGCTGCCGACAATCGCGTTGAGCAGACCACCGTCGCTGCCGGGCGGCGGCGTCATTTCGGTGAATACCGCAAGACTCAAGCCGCCGACACCCTTCACGAGCAGCATGCCGAGAATCAGCACAAGCCAAGTCATGCCGAATACTGCAGTCAACAGCGACATCGTCATGTGGAAGCGGTTGCGAAGCTTGCGGCGCTGATAAAGGCCCTGGTCGATCATAACTCAGCCTCCTCCCGCACGTTTGTTCAGCGAGGCGAGCAGAAGGCGCGCGCAGGCCAGAACGAAGAATGTGATAACGAAGAGGATCAGGCCGAGCGCAATCAACGAAGAGGTGTGCATGGCCTGAAGCGCTTCGACGAACTCGTTGGCGATCGCCGCTGAGATCGTAGTACCGGGCTGCAAGATCGATGCACTGATCCGGTTTGCGTTACCGATGACGAAGGTGATGGCCATCGTTTCGCCGAGCGCGCGGCCGAGCGCGAGCATCACGCCGCCGATCACGCCGACACGCGTGTAAGGCAGAACGACTTTCCAAACGACTTCCCATGTGGTGGCACCAAGACCGTAAGCGGATTCTTTCAGCACCGGCGGCACGGTTTCGAAGACGTCGCGCGTGATCGAGGCGATGAAGGGAAGCACCATGATCGCGAGGATGAACCCAGCGGTCAGCACGCCGATACCGTATGGCGGGCCCGCGAACAGCCAACCGATGACCGGTACATTGCCGAGCGTATCGATGATTATCGGCTGAACGTGCCGCTGCAAAAACGGGGCAAAGACGAAAAGACCCCAGATGCCATAGATGATCGAAGGAATGCCTGCGAGCAGTTCGATGGCAATGCCGATCGGGCGGCGCAGGAACTGCGGACAAAGTTCGGTGAGGAAAATCGCGATGCCGAGGCCGATCGGGACGGCGACCAGCATGGCGATAATAGAGGTTACAAGCGTTCCATAAATCGGCGCCAGCGCGCCAAAGCGCTCCTTCACCGGATTCCACTCTTCGGTCCAAAGAAAGCTAATTCCGAATTGCTGAAACGCGGGAATTGAGCCTTCGATCAGCGTCACAATCACGCCGAAGAGAATAAGAAGAACAAAAATCGCAGAAACACGCGTCAGCAACTTGAAGAGTTTGTCGCTGAGAATCAGACGGCGCTGCGAGGCGCGGCGCGGATCGCCCGGCTTTACTTCCTCGCGCGCCTCGGCGGGATCGAATGTCAACTCAACCATCTCGCCCCCTGAGGCCGAGTAAGAGTAACAGGAACGGTTTTTTCTGGTTCACGGAGCGAACCCGCGGGGACCGGTTGAGCGGTCCCCGCGGGCCGCAGTCTCAAACGTGACGCGAAACGTTCGCGTTACGAGCCCTGATTATAGAGCGGCTTGCCGTCGGCGCTCTTGATATTGCTCCACTCTTTGCGGATCAACGCAACGAGACTGTCCGGCAGCGGGACGTAATCAAGCGCTTCGGCTTCCTTGGCGCCATTCTTGTACGCCCAGTCGAAGAACTTCAGCGCGTCGGTAGCGGCAGCGGCGTCCGCCGGCTGTTTGTGGATCAGGATGAAGGTCGCACCCGCGATCGGCCAGGTCTTTTCGCCCGCCTGTTCGGTCAGGATGATGTTGAAGCCCTTCGCCTTGGCCCATTCGGCACCGGCAGCAGCAGCCTGGAAAGCGGCAGCATTCGGCTCCGCAACCTTGCCGTCTTTGTTGATCATGTTGAGATGGGTCATCTTGTTCTGCTTGACGTAGGCGTATTCGACATAGCCGATTGCGCCCTTGGTCTGGATCACGTTGTTGGCGACGCCTTCGTTGCCCTTGGCACCGATGCCGACCGGCCACTTCACGGCCGTAGAAACGCCGACCTTGTCGTCCCATTCCTTGCTCACCTTCGCGAGGTAATTGACGAAAAGGAACGTTGTGCCCGAGCCGTCCGAGCGATGCACGATTGCGATCGCAGTGCTCGGCAGCTTTACGCCTGGATTGAGCTTGGCGATCGCGGCGTCATCCCAGGTCTTGATTTTACCGAGGAAAATGTTCGCGAGCGTCGGGCCGTCGAGCTTGAGCTCGCCCGGCTTGATGCCGTCGAGGTTCACGACCGGCACGACGCCGCCGATCACGGTCGGGAACTGCACGAGACCGTTCTTCTCAAGATCGGCTTCCTTCAGCGGCGCGTCGGTCGCGCCGAAGGTCACAGTCTTGGCGATGATCTGCTTGATGCCGCCGCCGGAACCGATCGACTGATAGTTCAGGCCGACATTGGTCTGCTTCTTGTAGCTATCCGCCCACTTTGCGTAGACCGGGTACGGAAAGGTCGCGCCGGCACCCGAGATGTCGGCGGCGATTGCATAGCCGGCAACCGTGATGCCGGTGAGCGCGATGGCCGCGCGAAGTGCGAATTTCGAATGTTTCACGGAGATTACTCCTTCCTGTGAAAGCTCGTCCGGACGGCAGCCCCGCTGCCTTTCCCTAACCGGACGCCGGACTCCTAGGGAGCCCGCGTCTCGCTTCTATGACGCGGCCATGACAGGTAAATGACACCGCAAGCCGCTTGAATCGTTCAGGAATCCGGCGCGTCAGCCGGTGGATAACGGGAAGCGGACGGAAAATTTCGCTCCCTTGCCCGGCTCGCTCTCGATCGAGAGACGTGCGCGATGCCGGGCCACGATGTGCTTCACGATCGCGAGCCCGAGTCCGGTGCCGCCCTGCTCGCGGCTCTGCGCGACATCGACCCGATAGAAGCGCTCGGTGAGACGCGGCAGGTGTTCGGGCGCGATGCCGGGGCCGAAATCGCGCACCGAAAGCACGCCTTCGCCACTGTCAACGCGCAATCCGATCTCGACGCGCTTGCCGTTCGCTCCGTATTTCAGCGCGTTCTCGACGAGGTTCTCAATCAGGCGGATCAGTTCGTCGCGGTCGCCGCGGACAAGGACCGGCGAGGCCGGCGCGTCGAGCGCGATCTCGACCTTGCGGTCGCGCGCGAGCGGCGAAAGCGAATCGCGGACATGCGCGACGATGGAGACCAGATCGATTGCCGCTTCCGGCGGACGGTGCACGTTCATTTCGATCCGCGAGAGCGACAGCAGATCGTCGATCAGACGTGACATCCGCCGCGCCTGCTCGCTCATGATGTTCAGGAATTTCTCGCGCATCGCCGGGTCGTCTCGCGCGGAACCGCGCAGCGTGTCGATAAACCCGGTGACGGAGGCGAGCGGCGTGCGGAGTTCGTGGCTTGCATTCGCAACGAAGTCAGCGCGCATCTGATCGACCCGCATCGCCTGCGTAAGGTCGCGGAATACGAGCATGACGAGATCCGGCACGCCGGACTTTGCCTCGCGGTCGAAACGAACCGGCAGAATATGCGCTTCATAGGAGCGCTCGACGGGCACGCGAAGATTGAAGGCGACGAGACGCGCGGCGCCGGACGCGCCGGCCTCGCGCACGGCTTCGAGCACATCGGGTGCGCGCAGCATCAGCGAAACCGGAGCGCCGAGGCGTATCTGTCCGAGCATGGCCCGCGCCGCGGCATTCGCGCCCAGCACGATGCCGCCGGGATTCAGGAGCAGCGCCGGTTCGGGATACGCCTCGACAAGTGCCGAGAGCCGGGGATCGAGCTGCCGCTCAAGACCCTCGCCGGGCAGCGCCGTATAATAGGAACTGTCGCTCATAGCGCTGACTTACCAGAGCCTCTGCTGCGGAAGCAAAAACGCATGGAAACCACGGAACGGGAATGGTTAGCATACGTGCGGCGTGGTATCGAACGCGATCCGCAAGGGGAAATCGAGCGATGATCCGGCGATGCGCAAAACTGTTGCTCCCTGCTGTTGTCGTTTGGGCGCTTGCAACGCAGCTTGCCCCGCAGGCGAAAGCCGAAACCATTCCCCTGCCGACGATCGACTATGAAGCCAAAGCCAGGCTGATCAACGACGGCACGCTTCTGGTGCGACACGCGAACGGCAAGATCCGGATCGAAATGCTGATGCCGCAGCTCAAGGAGCCCGCGATCGGATACATCGATCTGAAACGCAAGGCCATGGTGATGACGCTGCCGATTCCCGGCGTTCAGGACACCGCCTTCGAAATCGAATTCGGCGATGAAACGACTTTCGGCCAAGTGGCGGGTCAAGGAAAACGTTCCGGTGAGGATACCGTTGCAGGCGAGCGCTGCACGATCTGGCAGATCACGAGCGCAGGAACCGAACACAGCGCGACCGCCTGCCTCTCGTCGGACAACATCGCGCTGCGAACGCAGGCCGTGATCGACGGAAAACACACCACGGTATTCGAAGTCACGGAATTGAAACGTCAGCGGCAGAATCCGGCCGAACTGGAAGTGCCGTCGAACCTCAACGTGATGAAACTGCCGAAGGGCATCAAGGGCATTCCCGGATTTCCCTCGCGCTAGCGCTTGCGCACAGGTTTTTTCTTGCGGCTATCTTATTTCTTGCGAATGTCCTGCATCACCTGTTCATAGGACTTGAACGCCTCGCCGTCTTTCTTGCATGCGTCGGGGAGTCGCTTTTCGAAAGAAAGCTCCACTTCCTCGTAGAGCAGGTCGGCGGCTTCGTCTTTCAGGCCCATCTTCTTCTGCAATGCCGACGCCGTTTGAATCAGCTTGTCCGCTTCCGCTTCGCTCAGCGGGAAATCGCAGCGATCCGCCGCAATTGAAGCGAAATACAGCGTCATCAGCGCCCGGCGGTCCTGATCGGCCTGCGCATGCGCGGCGGTGACCGCGAAGAGTGCGAGGAGCCCGGTCAGGTGAGCGCAAATCCGCTTCATGCTTACTTCTTCTTGGCCGCAGATTCGGTGATCTTCGCGACCACCTTCGAAGCATTCACGTCGTGCGGGTCCGGCATCTTATCTACCGGGGGCTTGATATCGAGCACCAATTCGCGAATGGCGATAATCACCAGCGAAATCGCAAACGGCGCGATGAAATAGAAGAGCCTGAACAGGAGCAGCGACGCAAGCAGCTGCTCGGGCGCGAATTGCGGCAGCGCGATCAGCATGGCTGCGTCGAATACGCCGAGACCGCCCGGTGAATGGCTGGCGAAGCCGAGCAGGGTCGACGACACGAAAATTACCGCAAGCGAGATGAAGTCGATCTGCGGCGAAGCCGGCATCAGCACATACATCGCGAGCGCGCAGCAGGTGAGATCGACGATGCCGATGGCGATCTGCAGGATGGTCAGCCTTCCCGCGGGAAGGGTGACGCTCCAGTTCGCACGGCCGATCACGCGCGGCTTCACGCTGACCCAGTAGGTGTAGACTGCAAGACCCGTGAGTGCGGCGATACCGATCACGCGATTTACCGCCGGCGGAAGCTGGTCGACCATCGAAGCCGCTTCGGGATGAATCGTCATACCGATGCCGAGTACCGCGATATTGCCAAGCCAGAAGGTCAGGCCGGCAATAAAACAAAGCTTCGCGACTTCGATCGCGTTCAAGCCGCTCGATGCGGAGTAGATGCGATAGCGCACCGCGCCGCCGGAGAATGCGGTGAAGCCGACGTTGTGTCCGATCGAGTAGCTCGTGAACCCGCCGATAGAGGCGATGTGATACGGCACTTCATGCCGGCCGATCGTCTTCAACGCGAAGTAATCGTAGAAGGTCAGCGTCAGGTACGCACACGCGACAAAGAACCCTGCAAGTGCAAGCTGCGTCCAGGTTACGTTCGAAAGCGCGTAGCCGACTTCCTCGATCTTGATGTTGCGGAGAATGCGGTAGAGAACGAACGCTGCGACGCTGAAAACGATTACGCCAAAGGCTAACCCGATCCGGTGCCATCCGATCTTTTTCTCGAACCAGTCCGACACGCCCTTGAGAAATTGAAGCATTCCCTGCCCTTTTTTATTTCCGGCCGAATCCCCCATCCGGCGAACGTCCCAAGCCTCTATCAGAGGCCTATGACACGCGCGACTCCCCGGCACTCAGGTAAGCGTCTTTGCCCGCGGTGCAATTCCCGCGCGGCCGCCGGCAACATCCGGAACGGAAAAGTGATCGTAAGGCCGTGCCTCCGGACCGGTCGACCAGCGTTTCCGCGTCAGGATGAGTGGCGTTTTGCCGCGCGAAGCGCCTCGATCGTGGTGCGGCTCGAAACCTGTTCGGGGTCCGTCATCAGTTCGAGAACCGCGGGCTTGCCGGATTTCAAGGCGCGTTCGAACGCCGGCATGAAGTCGGCGGTCTTCTCCACGCGCTCGGCATGGCAACCGAACGACTTCGCGAAGCCGACAAAATCGGGGTTAACGAGGTCGGTGCCCGAGACGCGTTCCGGATAATCCCGCTCCTGATGCATGCGGATCGTGCCGTACATCCGGTTGTTGAACAGAAGCACAATCGGCCGGCCGCCGTGCTGTACGGCCGTGCCGATCTCCTGACCGCTCATGAGAAATCCGCCGTCGCCAACGAAGCTGATCACCGTGCGTTTCGGGTCGGCGATCGAAGCTGCGACTGCCGCGGGCACGCTGTAACCCATGGCGCCGGAAGTCGGGCCGAGCTGTCGGCAGGGCCGCGCATAGCGGATAAAACGATGCGCCCAGGCTGAGAAATTTCCTGCATCGATAGTGACGACGAAATCCTTCGGCAAGGCCGCCGCGAGATCGGTGATCGCCTTGCCCATGTCCAGCGGGAAATCCACCTTCGGAATCTTGACGGACTCGAGATAGTCCTGACGCGCGCTGTCGCGCCATGTTTTCCACTTCGCGCCGTCGAGCGGCTTCAGCCCGCTTGCCGCCGCGGCAAACTCGGATGAAGACGAAACGATCGCGAGATCCGGAACATAGACGCGGCCGATCTCGTCGGGGTCCGGATAGACGTGAATGAGTTTCGGTTTCGGCGTCGGCGATGCGATGATGCGGTAGGCCTGGGTCGTGATTTCGCCGAGCCGCGCACCGACGACGAGCAGAAGATCGGATTCCTTCACGCGCTGCGTGAGCGAGGGCGCGACCGATGTCGAAAGATCGCCCACATAATTCCCAGACGCATTGTCGAATACGTCCTGCCTGCGGAACGAACACGCCACCGGAATGCCGTTCGCTTCGGCGAAGGAAACGATGTCCCTACATCCGCGGTCGGTCCAGCTTCCTCCGCCGACGATCATCAACGGCCGCTCGGCCTTGCCGAGCAACTCGCGCATCTCGTTCAGCTTTGCGGCGTCAGGGGCTGCCTGCGCAGTGACGTACGGCTTCGCGTCCTCGACATCGCAGACTTCGGCAAGCATGTCTTCCGGCAACCCGAGCACGACAGGCCCTGGACGGCCGGAAGTCGCCACCTGAAATGCACGCGCGATGTATTCCGGGATTCGCGACGTGGTTTCGATTTCCGCCGCCCATTTCGCGACCGGGCCGAACATCTGGCGGTAGTCGATTTCCTGGAACGCTTCGCGGTCGCGCGTGCCGCGCGCGATTTGGCCTACGAGCACGATCATCGGCGTCGAGTCCTGATAGGCGGTATGCACGCCGACGGCCGCGTGGCAGGCGCCGGGACCGCGCGTCACCATGCAGATGCCGGGTTTGCCGGTCATCTTGCCGTGGGCTTCCGCCATGTTGGCGGCACCCGCTTCATGCCGGGCATTTACAAGCTTGAAGCGGTCGCGAACATCGAAGAGCGCGTCGAGCACGTCGAGATAGCTTTCGCCCGGCACGCAGAACGCGAGATCGGCGCCGTGGATCAGAAGCTGATCCACGAGAATACGCCCGCCGGTGCGGATGTTGGGCCTGAGTTTGGAGGAAGCGGAGACGGAGGAGGCGCGTTCTTGAACTGTCATGCGCCCATTTTGGCATTGCGCTCCGGACACGGCAACGCGGCAGCGCAACAGGCGATGAACCGCCAAGCGAAATCAGCCTAGGAGAAACCAGTAGAACGAAAGCGGTCCTGCGGACAGCTAGGGCCGGCTTGCCTTCTCCGTCAGTTCACGGAGGCAATGCTTGTGCTGGCCGGTTGCGCGGTTATGCAGCGGCTCGGCTCCTGCGAAAATTTTTCGTTGCCCGCATAGGCAGGCACCGAAGGCTCGCAGCCGTCGCCCGGCGCGGTCGGGCTGAGCGTCGGGCTGAGCGTCGGGCGCAGATCCTCGATCGCTACGATCTGAACGTTCGAGCTTGCAAGCTCGCGAATCGTAACTTCCGGCAGTTGCACGTCCTTGGCGACCATCGTCACGTTGGAGACGGGGTCCGTCTTAAACAGAACATTGCCGTCACGATCGCGATACACGATCGCAGTGTTCTCGACGCCGACGACTTCAACCGTCGTGATGCGGCGCGGCGTACCCGAGTTCGCGGACTTGGGCAGCGAGTCGGCCTTGTTGCCACGATTGATCTGCCCGGCCTGGCCGACCGTATTCGTTGCGACCTCGGCCGGCTTCGGGCTGAGAACTACATCAATGAGCGCAGCGGTAAGAAGGGTACCGGCGGCAATTGCGCCGGCTATGCCGGTAGCTTTGCGCAACATGGAACCTCTCCTGCATTCAGGCTCGACGAATTATCCGGTTGCAGATTGCCCGCAATTCGGGCGGCTTCTGACCGATAAAACGCGCCGTGAAACGAAAGGTTCCTAGCCTCCCGCGGCCGGTTCCGCGGCGTCGAATAAGTGATGTTCGGGGACTGAAATAGTGCAGCAAACTCCGGTCTCGGCGAAGTTGAGATCGACATCCGCTTCCAGCGAACGCGAAAGGTTGCGCTGGATCGCCATGGTGCCGAATCCATGTTTCTTGGGCCACTCGACCTTGGGGCCGTCGCGTTCGATCCAGCGGATGACAATCCCATTACCGGCTTCAACATTCGGCTCCCAGAACACGTCGACGCGGCCCTTGGGCGTGGACAACGCGCCGTACTTCGCGGCATTCACGGCGAGCTCGTGCAGCGCAAGTCCGAGGCTCTGCGCCGCTTCCGGCTTGAGATGAACCAAAGGGCCGTCGATCGTAATCTGCGACTGGTCGCGGTCGATGTAATGACCGAGTTGCGAGCGGACGAGATCCCACAGACCCGCGGAATGCCACTCTTCCTGCACGAGAAGGTCGTGCGAGCGCGATAGCGCCTGAAGCCGCGCGCTGAATTCCTCTAGAAAACTCTCGAGCGAACCGGCGTTGCGCGAAGTCTGGCGCGCGAGCGCCTGAATGACCGCAAGCAAGTTTTTCGTGCGGTGCGTGAGTTCGCGCATGAGCAGGCGCAGATGTTCTTCACCCGCCTTGCGATCGGTGATGTCGACCGCGGCACCCGTCAGACCGACAACCTGTCCTTCCGCGTCACGCAACGGCTCGATGTGAAAATCATACCAGCGGCTGGTATCCGGCCCCTTCAAGCGCAACTCGGCATCGACCGGCACGCCATCGGCAAGAGCCTGCTGCTTCATCTTTACGATGGTCGCGCGATCGGAGGCCGGGACGACGTCCTCGTCGCTTAACCCTATGATCTGATCGACGCGGCGGCCGAGAAACGCATTGCTGATCGAAGTGTAGCGCAAGTTGCGGTCCTGCGTGAAAACAGTGACGCTCGAACCCCGTAGAGCGATCTCGTAGCGATGCAGGGCGTTACGCAGTTCTTCCGCGAGCCGGCGCTGTTCGGCTTCCAGCGAGCGGATGCGCGTGATATCCGCGGCGGCGCAGCGGACACCCGTAATTTCACCATCCAGGTTACGCATCGGCTCGATGTGAAGCGCAAACAATACCCTGCCCTCGGGCATTTCGTGCCAGGCTTCGATTTCCGAAGGCTCGCCGGTTTCGATCACCCTTCTCTTGATGACGATAATCGCATCGCGCTCCGGCGCGACCAGAAACTCTTCGTCAGTCCTGCCGAGCATCTGCGCGCCGGCATCCTCGCCACGCGGGCCGAAAACGCCGACGTAGCGAAGATCGCGGTCCTGCGAGAACAGATAGACTTTCGCGCCGCGGAGGCAGGTATCGAGCCTGCTCTGCACGAGCGAGAGTTCTGCAGCCTTGTCGATGACGGTCTGTTCGAGCTGCGAACGCAGGCGATCCGCTTCATTCGCGCGTTCGCGTTCGACCTCCAGATCGCCTTCCAGTCGCTCGCGCGCGGTAATGAGCGCGGAAGCCGACGGAACAGAAACAAGTCTGCCGAACAGAAGCCATAGAAAAATCAGCCAGAGAATTCCGGCGAACAGGCTGGCAAATGCGACCGCATCCGGCGTCGGAAATTCAAAGGCCTTGGCAAGCGGAGCGGCAAGTTGCCAGATCGCGAAAGCGAAGCTCGCGAGAAACAGCGCTAGCGCGAAAATCCGTGCCACCAGAGACAGATCGGAGCGGCGCCACGCGGCCCAGACAATGCCCGCGGGAATCAGAAAGTAGCTGAGCGCCGCGATCCAGGTCGCGATCAGCAGGGCGGTTTCCGAAAGCGCCTGCCTCCAGAAAGCCATGTCCGCTGGAATTGCATCGCCGAGCTGCGCGAGCCAGGCAAATACGCCGTTCATTACTTTTTCCCCGCCCGCCAGGCGCCTTCGCGCCCATCTTGAAAGCCCGGAGGAGTGTAACCTGTCCACCTCGGGAATGTTTCAATCCGGAAGCTCTTGTTTGCCGGCAGCGCCGCGGAACTTAGCGCGCGCCCGCGCGTTCTTTCTCTGCAGCCGGCCACCCCACCAGCCCTCCCCCGTAACATGGCCGGATGCATCAGGCGCAGTTGGCGAAAGCTTGCTGCGCCTGAATTTTTACGTTCCGCCTTAAAGGCAGGAACGGAGCGCGCGCTGCCGGGTTTTCTCCAAGGCAACCCGCCACTTCCAGAAACACAAAACGAAAGAGGAGACCACCCATGAATTGGGATCGTGTTGAAGGCAACTGGACGCAGTTCAAAGGCAAGATTCAGGAGCAATGGGGCGACCTCACGAACGACGATCTGGACAAGATCGAGGGCAACCGCAAACAGCTCGCGGGCCGCATCCAGGAACGTTACGGCATTGCGAAGGAGCAGGCCGAGAAGGACATCGATACCTGGCTGAACAAGCTCAACTGACTGTCGTAAGCGGAAGCGAACAAGCCCCGGAGATTTCACTCCGGGGCTTATCGCTTTACCCCACAGCTTTCTGTTTGTTCTTGCCCTGCGCCGCGTTCTGAAAGAACAGCGCCTGGCTGATGACCGCCGAAACGGTCGCAGGCTGATACGGTTTCGGTATCAGGAACGCAGGCTCAGGCCGTTCGCCGGTGAGAAAACGTTCCGGATAGGCGGTGATGAAAATCACCGGCACGTCGAAGGATTTCAGCAACTCGTTCACGGCATCCAAACCCGAACTTCCGTCGGCGAGCTGAATGTCCGCAAGAATGAGACCGGGCCGCTGAGTCTTTGCGATCTGGATCGCTTCAGCATGCGTGCGCGCGATGCCGATGACCCCGTGACCAAGATTCTCCACGAGCGCCTCGATGTCCATCGCGATCAGCGTTTCGTCCTCGATGATCAGAACATCGGTGGCGATTTCGCTGGCAAGTTCGCGGCCCGCGCCCTCCATGAGGTTGCGAACCGTCTGCACATCGATGTCCAGGATGCGCGCGGTCTCGGTCTCGTTGAAGCCCTCGAGCGAAATCAGCAGAAATGCCTGGCGCGGGCGCGGCGTGATCTGCGTGATCCGCTGCTCCGCCGGAAGCTTCCTCGCGCCCGGCTCCGTCGCTCCGTTCACGGCCATGGAATTCCAGAGCTTGGTGAAGGTGCGATAGAGCCCAACCCGGGGATCGCTCTCGGTCTCGACATTGGACGGGTCCTCAATCAGGACCTCGAGTACGGCCTCAACATAGGCATCGCCGGACTGCTGGCTTCCCGTCAGAGCCCTGGCGTAACGGCGTAAGAATGGCAAATGCGGCGAAATCGTTTGCGATAGGGACACTATTGGCCCTCCCTTATTTTCCCAGCGTATTCGGCCCCTTAACCCGGCTCCAGAAGAAAAGTTCCATGGCATGGAACCTTTGATGGGACGGGGGGTTATATAGGCTCTGTGCGGGGCAAAACCGGGGTGGGAACAGCGTAATGACTGAAAAACCTAAAGGACCGGACCCTAATATGAACAATCCAGCTGAGGCGGGAACCAAGCCCAGATCCGGGGGCCTAGACCGTCAAATTCAGGCGAAGATCGGCCAGCAACTGCGGGCCATGTACGACGAGGTGGTCGATCAGGGTGTACCCGACCGCTTTGCCGAGCTTCTGAAGAAGCTCGACGGCGCGCAGAGCACTCCGAAATCCGAAGAGGACTCGCGCAAATGACGACCGATCCGGCGACCCTGAAGATCATCATGGCGATCGTGCCGAAGCTGCGCGCCTTCGCGATTTCGCTCAGCGGCAACGTCGATCGCGCGGACGATCTCGTGCAGGAAACGCTCATGCGGGCGATCGCCAACATCGACTCCTTCGAGCCCGGCACCAACATGCAGGCGTGGCTGTTCACGATCCTGCGCAACCGCTTCCGCTCCGAATACCGCAAACGCAAGCGCGAAGTGGAAGACGCCGACGGTCATTACACGGACAGTCTGGTTTCGCAGCCGGAACAGACCAGCAAGCTCGAATACAAGGAGCTGCGGGCCGCGCTCGAAAAGCTTCCTTCAGACCAGCGTGAAGCGCTGATCCTCGTCGGCGCTTCCGGCTTCTCGTATGAGGAAGCGGCGGCGATCTGCGGCTGTGCGGTCGGTACGATCAAGAGCCGCGTCAATCGCGCACGTAACCGCCTCGCGGTCGAACTCGACGTGAAGTCGATTGACGACTTCGGTCCGGATCGCAACACGCGCGCTGTACTTGCGGCGAACGACCGCCGCTAAGTTTTCGGAACTATTCCTGCAGCAAGACGGTTTGTCTCCCGAAGGCGCAACAACGCGCCGGATAAAATCTGGGAGATAAAACCATGATCGGCTGGGCCATCACCTTCCTGATCATTGCGCTTATCGCGGGTCTGCTCGGCTTCGGCGCAGTTGCCGGGACGGCTCTCGAATTCGCGAAGATCGTTTTCTTCATCGCGCTCATTCTCTTTGCAATCTCCGCAGTAGTGGGTCTGCTGCGCGGACGCGCTCCGGCGCCCTAACCGTCAAAGCAGCCTGAAAAACTCCCCGTAACGCAGAAGCGTTGCGGGGAGAATCTGCGGATTTTTTTCAACACAGTATTGGAGCAAACCATGAAACAGCATCTTCGTGCTCTTGCGGGCACTTTTGCGGTGACGGTCGTCGCGGCTACCCTCGCAGCACCGGCATCCGCGCAACCGAACGACCGCGTGCAAGCCGGCGTTCTTAACTGCGACGTATCCGCGGGCCTCGGTCTCATCGTCGGATCGCAGAAGGAAGTCACCTGCCAGTTTCTCCCGGCGGACAAATCCAGTCCGCGCGAAGTTTATGTCGGCGTGATTAACAAGCTCGGCATCGACATCGGCGCCACCACGAAAGGCCAGATGGTGTGGAACGTGTTCGCGCCCACATCGCGTCCTGTCGCCGCTCTCGCCGGCGACTACATCGGCGCCGGCGCGGAAGCGACCGTCGCGGTCGGTCTCGGTGCGAACGCGCTCGTGGGCGGCAACAACCGCACCGTGGCGTTGCAGCCGGTCTCCATTCAGGCGCAGGAAGGCCTGAACGTGGCGGCCGGCGTGACGGAACTGCGGCTGCGCGCCGTCAAGTAACAGTCAACGCGGGCAACATCCGCATCATATGAAACAACGGCCGCTCAACCTATCCCGGTAGCGGCCGTTGTTCTTTATTCTATGCGGCGAAACCATGGTTCACGCGGTGTGGTGGAACCGCAACCGAGCGTGAGAGGCATTCCGGAACGATGCCCGGACACGGCGGGTTTTCTTCTGTCAACGGATTCACATTCAGACGGGAGAACAACAATGAGAAATTCCTTGAAGGCCATGGTCATCGGCGCCGCCGTGCTGTCGGTTCCGGCGGCCGCACTCGCACAGGCCACGATCACCACCACGACCCGCACGGTGCACGGTCCGCTGGTGCTGACCCCCGATCAGCGCACGACGGTCTACAAGCGGGTCGTGCGGGAACGCGTCGTTACTCCGCATGGCGAGGTCATCGAGTATCGCGTCGGCACCCGCGTTCCGCGCGAGATCGAGCTGCGCACTTTCGACGAGGATCTCTATGTCGAGGCGCCGGCGTTGCGCCGCTACCGCTACGTCCACGTGAACAACCAGCTCGTGCTGGTCGATCCGAGAACGAGCGAAGTCGTCGAGATCATCGCGGACTGATGCAGACCTGAAACTCCGGGCCTCGCGCCCGGAGTTTCGTTACTTTGCCGGCTGCGGGCTTGCGGTTTCAGGCTCTGCCGGTGCCTTTTTGCCGGTAACGGCGGCGAGATTGCCGCGGATCAACTGCCGCCCGGCATAGATTCCGCCGACGATCTGCATTTCGAAGCGCTCCTGATCGTTGCGGATCACTTCCTGCATGACCGTCTCGGCTTCCTCGTCCGGCACACCGAGTTGCTTCAGCGTCTCGCGGCCGAAGGCGACCGCCGAGTGCAGCACTTCGCGCACCTGATAATCCACGCCCGCACGAACGAGCTCGATGGCGTGCTCGCGGTCGAACGCGCGCACCAGCACTTTCACCAGCGGAAATTCGTGTTTCACAAGCTCCGCGATTTTATTTGCGGCAGTCCATTCGTTGACGCACACGAGTATGGCCTGCGCCCTGCCGGCGCCCGCGGCATGCAAGGTATGAAGCTGCGTACCGTCGCCGTAATAGACCTTGAAGCCGAAATCGCCGGCGTCCTTGATAATCTGTATCTGGTTGTCGATGATCGAGATGTCGATGCCGCGCGCCAGCAGCGGCTGGCTCACGATCTGCCCGAAACGTCCGAACCCGATGATCAGCACGCTGCCGGACAAATCCGCCGCAGCGTCGATGCCATCCATGGATTCCTTTTCTTTCGGCATAAGCCAGCGGAGCGCGAAGACGAGGAGCGGGGTCAGCGCCATCGAGACGATGACCGCCGCCGTCATCAATGCGTTCACCTGCGTAGAGAAAATTCCGGCCTGCGTCGCGGCGGCATAGAGCACGAAGGCAAATTCGCCGCCTTGCGCCATCATCGCGGCGCGATAGAGGCCTTCGCCATGCTTGCTGCGAAAGCGTGCGATCGCATAGATGCCGACGCCCTTTACAACCATGAAGGAAAGCGTGCCCGCAAGAATGAGCGGCCACTGCCGCCCCATCAGCGCAAGATCGATCGACATGCCAACGGCGAGGAAGAAAAGACCGAGCAAAATCCCGCGGAACGGCTCGATATCGGCTTCCAGCTGATGCCGGAAACTCGATTCCGAAAGCAGCACGCCGGCCAGAAACGCGCCCATCGCCATCGAGAGGCCGCCGAGTTCCATCGCCAATGCCGCGCCGAGCACGACAAGCAGTGCCGCCGCCGTCATTACTTCACGTGCCTGCGACTCCGCGAGAAAACGGAAGAACGGATTGAGCAGCCACAGACCGGCTGCCACCAGAATCGCCACCGATACGCCGGCGAGGCCGATCGCTTGCCAGAATTCCACCGGCGAAAGTTTCGCAGCACCCGGCGTCAGCAAGGTCACGAGCACAAGCAGCGGAACGATCGCGAGATCCTCAAGCAGCAGGATCGAGACGATCCGCTGGCCGCGCGGCGATGACGTTTCGCGCCGTTCGTCGAGAAGCTGCATGACCGTTGCGGTCGATGTGAGCACGAAGCCCGCGGCCGCGAAAAAGGCGACCAGTGGCGACAAGCCCCAGAGCATGCCGGTGCCGGTAAGGAGCAGGCTACAGAACGCGACCTGCGCGACGCCTAAGCCAAAAATTTCCTTGCGCAGGCTCCACAGCCGCGACGGCTGCATCTCGAGACCGATCACGAACAGGAACATCACCACGCCAAGTTCGGCGATATGCAGGATCGCCTGCGGATCGGAAAAAAGGCGCAGACCGAACGGGCCGATGACGACGCCCGCCGCCAGATAACCGAGCACGGACCCGAGACCGATGCGCTTGAAGACCGGAACGGCGACTACGCCGGCTGCGAGGAGCGCTACGACCTGAACGAGCTGGCTTCCAGTATTCGCATCGCCGGCCATGCCGGGTTCTCCAATTCAAAAGCTGCGCGGCCCGCAGGCGGAATCGGGCCGGACGTTCGGGTTCGCATTATATGCTTGGGGAAATGGCGCGCTCGGAGAGATTCGAACTCCCGACCCCCAGATTCGTAGTCTGGTGCTCTATCCAGCTGAGCTACGAGCGCATTGAAGGCCAGCGAACTACCCGCCCTGCCCGGTATTTGCAAGCGGCGGGCTGGCGGCGGTGCCCTCGGCAAGCGCCCGTTGCTCGATCCGGAATCGCCAGGCCAGCAATGCCGCGTTCAGGCAGAAAAACACGGCCGCGATCCAGATCAGCCCGAAGGCCAGCGGCACAATCGCGATCTCGAGGACCACGACCAGATAATTCGGGTGCCTGAAAAAACGGTAGGGCCCGGTACGGAGCAGCGACGCGCCGGGAATCACGAAAACCCGCGTGCTCCAGCGGTCCCCGAGCGTCATGATGGCCCAGTACCGCAGCGGCTGAAGCGCGAGGAAGGCCGCGACCAGGAGCATGTTCGGCTCCCGATTCCAGGCGAGCAGCCAAAGTGCTGCGAGCCAGGCGACATGTGTGATCACCAGATAGGGATAGTGGTTTGCCCCGGCCTCTACCGCGCCGCGCAACTTCAGCCGCGCCTCGTTGCGGCGCGACAGCAGAAGTTCGAAAAGCCGCTGCAACGTCACCAAAGCGAGCAGCAAGATCGCATCACGCACGGGCCGTCTCCATCTTCAGGCTGGCCGGAGACAGGGTAACGAAACGCCGCGCATAAGAGAAATGCTTCCGGCGTCGCATCGGAAACGTTAGGCGCGGAACTTTTGCTCCCGATAACTGTCCAGCTGCGCCGGACGATCCGGAATCGAAATGCGGAACGCGGCACCGATGGTGCCGTCCACGAGTTTGATTTCGCCGCCGTGCAGCCGGACGATCTCGGCTGCGATCGCAAGCCCTAATCCGGTACCGCCGGAGCGCATGGAGCCGTGGAACGGCTCGAACAGATGTTCGCGTGCGCGCGGCGGCAGTCCGGGGCCGGTATCTGCGACTTCGAGCACGACCACGGCACCTTCGCGGCGTCCGACCATACGCACCTGATCGCGCGCGGGATCGTTCGGCACGCGCGATTGCAACGCCTCGATGCTGTTGCGCGAAAGATTGAGCAGCACACGGAACATCTGCTCGGGATCGGCGTCGATCATCAGGCCGCGCTCGATCGACGGAGCCCAGCCGATCTGGCTCGCCTCGTTCAGGTTCAACGTCTCGCGCACTTCCTCGACCAGATGCTCGACGCTCACGCTCTTGCGCATCGGCAGGGGTTCCTGCGCGCGGCCGTAAGCGAGCGTCTGCTGGCAATAGGAGATGGCGCGGTCGAGCGCGCGCATCAGCTTCGGTGCAACCTGCGCCACGATCGGCTCGCGCAAATGCGCGATGCGATCCGACATCAGCTGCGCCGACGACAGGAGGTTGCGCAGATCGTGGTTGATTTTCGAAACGGCGAGGCCGAGCGAGGCGAGCCTGCTTTTCTGGTAGAGCGTCTGCGAAAGTTCGTACTGCATCCGCGCGAGTTCGCGCTCGGCGAGGCCGATCTCGTCGGCGCGGCGCGAGGGAGACAAAATCCGGCTCGCGTCCTCCGGGTTCTGCGCAAAACGCATCATCTGCTCGGTCATGTTGCGCAAGGGCCGCACGAACAGCCAGATCAGCGTCGCATACACCAGCATCGCGGTGACGATGGAAATCACGAGAGAAACCCAGAGAATGTTCTGCGATGCCGCGACCATCGCGCGGTAGAGCGGGCGCTCGGGAAGGATAACTTCGATGAACTCGCCGCCCATCGGCGCGCTGTCGAGGATGCGGATCGTGCGGTTGCCGCCATGCGCGATCGTCACGAAGGCATCCATGATCGACGCCATGTAGGAATAGTTGCGCAGGTCGATGCTGTCCTGCACCGCCGGCGGCATATCGGACACCGCAAGCAACCGGCGCGTATTGCCGAATTTCACCGCGACTGCGGTAGCACCGGCGCCGTCAAGCAGGCGCTTTGCAAGCTCCTGCGGAACCATGTTGTCGGGCGTGGCATCGAGCGCAAGAACTGCGAGACGCGCGGTTGCCGCGCGATCCTTGAGCCACATCGTGCGCACGTTCGCGATCGAGGGGACGTAGATCAGCACTTCCGCGAGCATCACGAAAAGAATCGTGAGCAACAGGAGCTTGCCGGAAAGCCCGACGCGAAACGGCGGGTTTGCCGCCGTTTCCGGCCGCGGGCCGCGATCTGCCTGTTCGTTCATGACAGAAGGATGCGCTCGCCGTCCGGAGGCGTCAATTCACGTGGAGTTTACGGCTTAACGCTTTCTTGCCGCGGCCGCCGCCGCCACCGCGCGATGCGTTTCCGGAAGATCAGCGGCAGCGAAGCAAGCGCCGTGACAAGAATGAGTCCGATCATCAGTTCCGGCGAAAGAAAATGTGCGGCGTCGAATTCGATCCGGCATGCGCCTGCATTCGCCGCTTCGCAGGCCCGGAAAGCCGCCAGTTGTTTCTCGATGGCCTGATCGAGACCCGAGCCGATGAAGCCGAACGAGAATGCGATCGGCGCAATTCCGATCACGGTCGCGGCCACGAATGTCCTCAGGGGCACGCGAAAAAGACCGGATGCCACATTGATCGCGATATACGGAACAACCGGAATAAGACGCAGAAGCAGAATGTAGCCGAAGGCACCGTTGCGGAATCCGGCGGCGAATTTCTGGAAACGCGGGAGTGCCGCTTGTTCGAGGCTCCGTCCGATCGAGGTGCTGCCGATCAGTACCGTGACCATGCCGCCGATGGTGGAGCCGAGAATTCCGCCGAGCGCCCCGAAGAACCAGCCGAACAAAAAACCTCCGAACATCGTAAAGACGACCGCGCCCGGAATCGCGAAGGCGATGGCGGCGACGTAGATCCCGAGATAGATCGCAAACGCAAGGAGCGGGCTCGCCTCGACGAGCCGGTCCAGGGTCTCCGAATGGCGCAGTGCGGATTCAAGCGAGATATAGCGATGCAGCCCGAGGCCGAAGATGCTTCCTGCCCCCGCGAGCAGCAGCGCGAGGGGGATATAGCGGAGCCAAAGGCCGGGGCCGTTGAACGCCTTGCTTTGTTCCGGGCCCTGCATCGATCTCGAACCGTTCCCCGCGCACTTCGCGCCGGCGCCTTATACAATGTGCCAAGGCTCAATAACCGGGAATGGCGACAGTTGTGCCGGGGCCGGAAAGCCCACGAAACGAGGCCTTCTGCAGCGAAAACACCCGTTTCCATTGACTTTGCCGAGAGGTGCCCCCATAAGCCCCGCGCGCTTGCTTGGGACGATTTCTGGCGGCCGTGGTCTCCCCGGAGGCCCGGACGATGCGGGTTTCCCGCCACCAGGCCCTAGCGCGCAAATTCTTGGTAGCCACCGGCTGCGATTAAGGCGGAGTAAGCCCCGTGAAACGGACCTATCAACCGAGCAAAATTGTCCGCAAGCGCCGGCATGGATTCCGCGCGCGCAAGGCGACCCTCGGAGGGCGCAAGGTTGTTGCTGCCCGCCGCCGCCGTGGACGCAAGCGTCTCTCGGCCTGATCGAACGCGCCGGTTCGGGCAAGTCCTGATGAACCGGATTCTCAAACGTGCGGATTTTCTCGCAGCGTCGAAGGCCGCGCGGGCGAATGCCGCGCCGTTTTCGTTGCAGGCGCGCGACCGCAAGGACGATGCCGGGTTCCGGCTCGGCCTTACCGTCACGAAAAAAACCGGAAACGCGGTGGAACGGAACCGTATCCGCCGCCGTCTCCGGGCCGCTGCACGTGCGGTTCTGCCGCAAGCAGGTAAAGACGGCTTTGACTATGTAGTCGTGGCGCGCAGAGCTGCATTAACCGCAGGCTTTTCCGAACTTACCGGCGGCCTCGAAAATACGATCAAACAAGTCCATAAGACCCGGCGCTAAGCAGAGCCCGGCGACGGAGAAGAATAATGGCCGACCAGAAGAACACGCTGATTGCGATCGTCCTTTCGGTGATCGTGCTTGTCGGCTGGCAGTATTTCGTTGCGGGACCGCAGGTCGAAAAGCAGAAGCAGATTCAGCAGCAGCAACAACAGCAACAGCAGACGAAGACCGGCCCCCAAGGCCCGCAGGCGCCCGCGCAAAAGCAGCAGAACGGCCCGCAGTCTCCGTCAACGCCGCAGACGCCTTCGTCGGCCCAGGCGCCCTCAGCGCCGGGAACCGCGCAGCGCCCGGCAGCCGGCCTGACCCGCGAGCAGGCGCTCACGGCATCCGGCACGCGCGTCAGGATCGAAACGCCGCGGCTGCAGGGATCGATCGCGCTCAAGGGTGCGCGGATCGACGACGTATCGCTGAACGACTACCGCGAAACGGTGAACCCCAAGAGCGCAAACATCGTGCTGCTTGCGCCCTCGGGCAGTCCGCAACCGTTTTATGCCGAGTTCGGATGGGTCGCGGGCGACCAGAAGATGAAGATGCCGGATTCGGAAACGGTGTGGACGCGCGACGGCTCCGGCGCGCTGACGCCCGAAAGCCCGCTGCGTCTTTCCTGGAACAACGGCGAGGGCATCACCTTCCGCCGGACGATTTCGATCGATCGCAACTACATGTTCAAGATCGTGGACGAAGTCGAAAACGGCACGCAGCAGACGGTGCAGCTGTTTCCCTACGCGCTGGTTTCCCGTCATGGCACGCCGCAAGTGCTCGGCTACTACATTCTGCATGAGGGCCTGATCGGCGTTACCGGCGACAACAAGCTGCACGAGATTCAGTATTCGTCTATCGCCGACAAGCCGGCGCAGACGTTAAAGACTACGGGTGGCTGGCTTGGCATCACCGACAAATACTGGGCTGCTGCGCTCGTCCCCCCGCAAAACGCATCGATGAATATGCGCTTCTCGTCGGGCTCGATCGGCCCGGTGAAAACCTACCAGTCCGACTATCTGCTCGACGCGATTTCGGTCGCTCCCGGCGCCAAGGCGCAGAACCAGTCGCAGCTCTTCGCCGGCGCCAAGGAAGTCAATGTCGTCGATGCCTATGAGAAGAGCGATGGCATCAAGAACTTCGAGCTGATGATCGACTGGGGATGGTTCTATTTCATCACCAAGCCGCTGTTCAAAGCGCTCGACTATTTCTTCCGCCTCACCGGAAACCTCGGCTACGCGATCCTGATCGTCACCGTTCTCATCAAGATCGCGTTCTTCTGGTTCGCCAACAAGTCTTACGCCTCCATGGCGAAGATGAAGATGGTGCAGCCGATGATGGAGGAAATCCGCAAGCGCTTCGCCGACGACAAAGCGGCGCAGCAGCAAGCGCTGATGGAGCTCTATAAAAAAGAGAAGATCAATCCGCTCGCGGGCTGTTGGCCGATCCTGATTCAGATTCCGGTATTCTTCGCGCTCTACAAGGTGCTGTTCGTGACGATCGAAATGCGTCATGCGCCCTTCATCGGCTGGATTCGCGATCTTTCGGCACAGGACCCGACCAATCTGTTCAACCTGTTCGGCCTGTTGCCGTTCGACCCGGCCGTTATCCCGGTGTTCGGCCAGTTCCTGCATCTCGGCATCTGGCCGATCCTCATGGGCATCACGATGTGGGTGCAGATGAAGATGAACCCCTCGCCGCCGGACCCTACGCAGAAGATGATCTTCGACTGGATGCCGGTGATCTTCACCTTCCTGCTCGCCTCATTCCCGGCCGGCCTCGTGATCTACTGGACCTGGAACAACTTCCTCTCGGTGTTGCAGCAGGGCGTCATCATGAAGCGCAACGGAGCGAAGATCGAGCTTTGGGACAACGTGAAGGCGCTGGTCCCGAAAAAGAAGGCCGCGAACGACAACTAGCGGCAAACACAAATACTGAACTCGTCATGCCCGGCCTTGTGCCGGGCATCTCGCTTAGAAGGGCAACGCCTCCGCAATCACGATGGCCGGAACAAGTCCGGCTATGACAGGATGTTTTCAACTTCGAGTACTTTGCTCTAGAAGCTGCCACCCATGATCGTTCTCGACGACATATCGCTCCGCGTCGCGGGGAAGCTCCTTATCGACCACGCTTCCGTGTCGATTCCGGAAGGCGCACATGTGGGCGTCGTCGGCCGCAACGGTTGCGGCAAGACCACGCTGTTTCGCGCGCTCGAGAACGAGGTCGATATCGAGACCGGCTCGATCCACAAGCCCGCACGCGCCCGGATCGGCAGGGTCGCGCAGGAGGCGCCGGCAGGACCCGACAGCCTCCTGGATCGCGTGCTTGCCGCAGATGTCGAGCGCGCCTCGCTGCTCGCCGAGCGCGAAACCGCGACCGACCCGATGCGGATCGCGGAAATTGAAATCCGTCTGGTCGATATCGACGCCTACTCGGCTCCTGCGAAGGCCGCGAAGATTCTCGCGGGCCTTGGCTTCGACGAAGCAGCACAGGCGCGGCCCTGCTCATCATTCTCGGGCGGCTGGCGCATGCGCGTTGCGCTCGCGGCCCTTCTCTTTGTCGAACCGGATTTGTTGCTGCTCGACGAACCGACCAACTATCTCGACCTCGAAGGCACGTTGTGGCTTCAGGATTATCTCGCGAAATATCCGCACACCATAATTTTGATTAGCCATGACCGCGACCTGCTCGACACTTCGGTCACGCATATTCTTCACTTCGACAACAAGAAGCTGAAGCTCTATCGCGGCGGGTTTTCTTCGTTCGACCGCCAGCGGCGCGAGAAGCTGGTCCTCGACGAGAAAGCACGGAAGAAGCAGGAAGCCGCGCGTGCGCATATGCAAGCCTTTGTCGATCGCTTTAAAGCAAAGGCTTCGAAGGCAAGACAGGCACAGTCGCGCGTGAAAGCGCTTGCGAAGATGGAGCCGCTTGCGGCCCATATCGAAGACGCGCGGGCGGCAATCTCGATCCGTCACCCCGAAAAAACGCTGTCGCCGCCGATCATCGTCTATGACGGCGTCAATGTCGGTTACGAACCGGGCAAGCCCATCCTGCGCAACCTCGAACTGCGGATCGACGAAGACGACCGCATCGCGCTCCTCGGTCCGAACGGCAACGGCAAATCGACCTTCGCGAAACTCTTGGCACAGCGCCTTCAGCCGGAAAGCGGCAAGGTGGTGCGCGCATCCAAGATGGAAGTCGCGTACCTCGCGCAGCACCAGCTCGACGAGCTGAACCCCGAACACTCTCCTGCCGAACATGTGCGCGAACTGATGCCCGGCGCACATGAAGCGAAAATTCGCGCACGCGCGGCGGAGATGGGATTTTCCGCGGCTGCCGCCGACACCAAGGTCTCGCAACTCTCGGGCGGCGAAAAAGCCCGGCTTCTGCTCGGGCTCGCCGCGTTCCACGGGCCTCACCTGCTCATTCTCGACGAGCCGACCAACCATCTCGACATCGAAGCGCGCGCAGCCCTCATCGAAGCGGTGAACGACTATCCGGGCGCGGTGATCCTCGTCAGCCACGACCGGCATCTTCTGGAAGCCTGCGCCGACCGGCTCTGGCTGGTCGCGAACGGCACCGTGAAGCCTTACGAAGGCGATCTCGATCAATACCGCCGTGACGTGCTTGGTGGCGCGGGTGCCGAGCGCATGAGCGGCAAGGAAAAGCGCGCGGCGAACAACGGGGGCGCGAAGAAGCCCTCGCTCAGCAACATCAACAAGAAGATTGCGTCGCTCGAGACACAGGTGCAAAAACTGGAAGAGGAAATCTCGCGGCTTGACGCGCAGCTTTCCGACGCCGATCTGCACAGCCGCAATCCGCGCGAAGCGTCTTCGCTCGGCGAAGCCCGCAACCGGGCATCAGAGGCGCTGGCGAAAGCCGAAGCCGAGTGGCTCGCGCTCTCATCAGAACGCGAAGAAATGGGCGCTTCGTGATGGATTTCACATCCCGCGAGATCGAAGCAGGCCGCAAGCTGTTCGCAGGCGAGTTCGAGTTTTTCTGGGGTGCCGACAAGCCGGACACGCTGCCAAAACCCTTCGGCATCGAGATCGCCTTCGCCGGGCGTTCGAATGTCGGCAAGTCGAGCCTGATCAATGCGCTCACCAACCGCAAAGCGCTTGCGCGCGTCTCGATCACGCCGGGACGCACGCAGCAGATCAATTTCTTCAAGTCGCAGGGCAATCTCGTGCTCGTCGACCTTCCCGGCTACGGCTACGCGAAAGCCGCGAAGGAAAAGGTGAAGGCCTGGAGCGGCTTCGTGCGCGTCTATTTGCAGAAGCGCGTGAATCTCGGCCGCGTCGTTGTGCTGATCGACGCGCGTCACGGGGTAAAGGCGAACGATGCCGAGATGCTGGACGAGTTCGACAAAGCCGCCGTCAGCTACATGGTCGTGCTGACGAAATGCGACGAAGTGAAAGCCGCCGACCTGCCGAAACGCATCGAGGAAACGCAGGCCGCAATTGCCAAGCGTCCCGCCGCTTTTCCCGAGGTCTTCGCGACCTCTTCCTACGAAGGAAGCGGAATAGCCGAAGTGCGGGCCGCGATCATCCGGCTGATGAACGAGCGCGGTTACTGAGGCCGCCTCCAACCGATCAGCCCTTTCTCCCCCGGTCCCAAATCGGCTAGAAGATTGCCGAAATCCGGAACCGAGATTCATGAGCAAAGACCCCACTCCCTCCGACGCCCACCATCAGGCACGCGTCCTCGCGCAGGCGCTGCCGCACATGCAGCGCTACGACGACCAGATCGTCGTCGTGAAATACGGCGGTCACGCCATGGGCGACGAGCAGGTGGCGCGCGATTTCGCCCGCGATATCGTTCTTCTGGAGCAGACCGCGATAAACCCGGTCGTAGTGCACGGCGGCGGCCCCCAGATCGGCCAGATGCTGGACAAGCTCGGGATCAAGTCCGAATTCAAGGACGGTCTTCGCGTTACCGACGAGAAGACGGTCGAGATCGTCGAGATGGTACTCGCGGGCTCGATCAACAAGCAAATCGTCGGCTTCATCAACGAAGCGGGCGGGCGGGCCGTTGGCCTTTGCGGCAAAGACGGCAATATGGTGAAGGCAAAGAAGGTCACACGCACAACGCGCGACAGGGACTCCAACATCGAAAAGGCGATCGATCTCGGCTATGTCGGCGAGCCCGCCGAAGTCGATACCACCGTGCTCGAACAGATTCTCGGCCGCGAATTGATCCCCGTGCTCGCGCCTGTCGCTGCCGGCATAAACGGCGGCACCTATAACGTGAACGCCGACACTTTTGCAGGTGCGATCGCGGGCGCGCTCAGTGCAAAACGCCTTCTCCTGCTGACCGACGTTCCCGGCGTGCTCGACAAGTCGAAGAAGCTGATCGAGGAACTGTCCCTCAAGGAGGCGCGCAAGCTGATCGCAGACGGCACGATCTCGGGCGGCATGATTCCGAAAGTCGAGACCTGTATCGACGCGCTGGAGCGCGGTGTCGAAGGCGTCGTCATCCTCGACGGCAAGGTACCGCATGCGGTATTGCTCGAACTGCTGACCGATCACGGTGCCGGAACGCTGATCAAGCGCTGATGCGGCGCCCGCTTGCAGCGATCTTCCTTCTGCTCGCGACGACCGCCGCCCGTGCGGATCTCGAAATCTGCAATCACACGAGCTTTGTGATCGAAGCCGCAATCGGCGTCGAGACGAAAGGTGCGGCGGCGACGCGCGGCTGGTTCAGGATCGATCCGGGCATCTGCCGTTCCGTGTTGCGGGGTGAACTCGCCGCCGATCATCTTTACATGCATGCGCGGGCGCTACCGCTATACGGCGCGCTTCAGCCGCTCAATGCCTCTCACGTCGAGCTCTGTACCGGCGACGGCGACTTCCTGATCGCCGGCGCAAGGAAATGCACCAAGCCCGGCGAGCGGCCGCTTCCCTTCGCCGAGATGCGGCCGGGGAAATCCGGCAGCAAGGCCTCGCTCTTTGTCGCGGAAAGCGCGGGTTACGAACCGGAGCAAGCGCGGATCGCAGCGATTCAACGATTGCTTACGCTTGCAGGCTTCGATGCGGAGCCCGTCGATGGCTCGCTTGGCACGAAAAGTGAGGCGGCAATTGCCGCGTTTCTGAAAAGCAGGAGCCTTCCCGAGCAGGCCGCACTACGTTCCGATTTCTTCGATCTGTTACTCACCGCCGCGCGGAGCGGCGGAACGCCCGGACTGCTCTGGTGCAACGACACACGCCACGTGGTGATGGCCGCACTCGCTGTAGAAGACAGCACAACGATCACGACGCGTGGATGGTGGAGGATCGAGCCCGGTGCATGCGTGCGCCCGGAGTTGCCGCGCAGGTTTTCCGGCCGTCAATTCAGCTTCGCAGAAGCGGTCGATGCGACCGGCGCACCCGTAGAAATCAAAGGGCGGCCGCTGCTGTGGGGCGGCAAAGAAAAGCTGTGCGTGAAGAACATCCGCTTCGAGATCCGCGATCACCGGAACTGCGAGGCGCAAGGGCTTGATGTGAAGTCGTTTGCTCCCATCGATCTATCGCCTTCGAACGGCGTCACGATCCGGTTTCGCGAGCCATAAGCGCAAGTTGACAAGCGTCCGCTTCGTGCGAAAACGCCCTGCCTGCATAGAACCGGAGCCTGAACCGTGAAGCCCGCCGAACTCGAAAAAATCATCGACGAAGCTTTTGCCGACACCGCCAAGATCGGCCCCAAGACCAAAGGCAAGGTCCGCAAGGCGGTCGATGAAGCGCTGGACCTGCTCGATGCCGGAAGGGCGCGCGTCGCCGAAAAGCAGGCAAGCGGAGAGTGGCGCGTCAATCAATGGCTCAAGAAGGCGGTGCTGCTTTCCTTCCGGCTGAACGACATGGAGACCATCAAGGGCGGCCCCGGCCGCGCAGTATGGTGGGATAAGGTGCCGTCGAAATTCGACGGCTGGAAGCCGGCGCAATTCAGGAAGGCGGGATTTCGCGCGGTGCCCGGCTGCGTCGTGCGGCGCTCCGCCTATATCGCGCCCGGCGCGGTGCTGATGCCGAGCTTCGTGAACCTCGGCGCCCATGTCGGCGAGAACACGATGATCGACACCTGGGCGACCGTCGGCTCCTGCGCGCAGATCGGCTCGAAGGTGCACATCTCGGGCGGCGCAGGCATCGGCGGTGTGCTCGAGCCGTTGCAGGCAGGCCCGGTCGTGATCGAGGACAACTGCTTTGTCGGCGCGCGTGCGGAGGTCGCCGAGGGTGTGATCGTGCGCGAGGGGTCGGTGCTTTCGATGGGCGTATTTCTCGGTGCATCCACCAAGATCGTCGACCGCGAAACCGGAAAAATATTCATGGGCGAAGTGCCGCCCTACTCGGTCGTCGTGCCGGGCACACTTCCCGGAAAAAGCATCGGCGGCTCGAACGAGCCGGGCCCGGGTCTCTATTGCGCGGTCATCGTAAAACGCGTGGACGAAAAGACCCGCTCGAAAACCTCGATCAACGAACTCTTGCGAGATTAGTTGCAGCGGAGCGAAGCAAGGCTGGCCGACTGGCCGCGTGCGCTCGTACCCCGCGGGTGATAAGGTGCCGCAAAGCGGGGGGCGCGTCATGACGACAAGCGAAGACGACCGGATCGCAAAAGAAGCCGGGGCGGTCGGCAGATTTCTTACGTTGCGGGCCACGGTCAGCAGAGGCTGGTATCTCGCTGGGCTCGGCGCCGAGTTCATGATTCTCGTTCTCGGACTGATGTCGCTCGCGGGGCTGAACAATCCGACCGGCGGCGGAAGCCTTGCAGGGGCGTTTTTCTTTCCGCTGCTCGCCTTCTTGTTGCACGTCTGTCTCGTTACCGGGCGTCTGCGCGACGCGGGTGCCGCCTATCCGATTCCGCTTGGTGTGATCACCGCCACGCTTCCCTTTGTCTGGCTCTATCTCACTGCCGAACTGATCGAGTACATCTGGCCGGTCATGTTGATCGTTTTTCTTGCGCTTTATCTCGGGCCTGTTTTTGCCAAGCGCAAAGCGGCCTAAGTCGGCAATTCCGATAACGTGAAGCTTCCAGCGCCCGGATACTCCCTATGAACGTCCTTCAGTTTTTCACGAGCGTCGAAGGCCGCATCACACGCCAGCAATTCTGGCTCGGGATCGTGGCGATCACTTTCGTCGGCTCTCCCATCGTGGGCCTTTCCGCCCTGCTCGGCGGCGCCACGGCCGGCGCAATCGTAAACCTCGTTTTTCTCTGGTGTGGCTTTGCGCTTTCGGTAAAGCGTGCCAACGATCGAGACCGGCACTACCTCTTCGTTGCCGCCTACTTCGCCCTGGTTGCGATCGTCACCAGCATGAGCGCAAGCCAGACCAAGACCGTTGACCGGATGGCGTCCGAGCAGCAAACCCTGTTCGCAATCGTCTCGCTTATTTTTCTCGGCTATATGCTCTTTCTTTTTGTTGATCTCGGCCTGCGGCGCGGCACCGAAGGGGCAAACAAATATGGCCCAGACCCGCTACAGCCATAAGAGGGAACGTTCGCGCGCCAGTATTCGCGTAAAGTATCAGCCATGAAGTACCGCCAGCTCGAATCGAACGAGATCATCCACACCATCGACGAGTTGCATATGCGCATCTCGCACCGGTTTCCGAAATCGGACCTCGCGGCCGTCTGCGAAGAACTGCTCGTCGTCGCAAAGGAAACCGAGGCAAAGTCGCATGCGGTGAACGCCGCGAACTATCCGCTGCGCGGAATCGTTCTTGTTCTCATCGCCGCCGCGGCCGGGCTCGTGTATTTTCTGGTCCGCGCCGTGCAGCTACGAACCGGCGACGTCGATCTGATCAATCTGCTCCAGGGGCTCGAAGCGGGCACTAATCTCATCATCTTCATCAGTGTCGCGATCTTCTTTCTGTTCTCTCTGGAATCGCGCATGGCCCGCACGCGCGCGTTGAACGATCTCAACGAGCTTCGCTCGATCGTACACGTGATCGACATGCATCAGTTCAGCAAGGACCCGAGCGAACTTCTGAGTGCCGACAGCACAAGGGGCATGTCGCGCACCGACCTCACGCGCTATCTCGGGCATTGCAGCGTCATGCTCTCGCTCGGCGCCAAGCTCGCGGCACTCTACGCGCAGAAGCTTCCGGACGAGGTCGTGATCGACGCTGCAAGCGATCTTCAGAACGTCGCCAATGGACTGAGCCTGAAAATCTGGCAGAAGATCGCAATTCTCGAATCCTATGAAGACTACCGGGAGAAGCAAAGGCTCGGGCATGTCTGATCCGAACGCAGTCGAAATCGCGCAGGCGCTGATCCGCTGCCCTTCCGTGACGCCCGCGGAAGGCGGCGCGCTGGAAACGCTGGGCAGGATTCTGCGCGATGCAGGCTATGAGGTGCATCGTGTGCCGTTCTCGGATGCGAACACGCCGGATATCGACAACCTGTTCGCGAAAATCGGTAGCGGCGCGCCGCATTTCGTATTCGCGGGTCATACCGATGTGGTGCCGCCCGGCGACGTTGCGAACTGGTCGCACTCTCCATTTTCCGGCGATATCGCCAACGGCGAACTGTTCGGGCGCGGTGCCTGCGACATGAAGGGCGCAATCGCGTCCTTTGCCGACGCCGCGATGAAGTTCGGAAAGCCCAAACACGGCACGATTTCCTTCCTGATCACCGGAGACGAGGAAGGTCCCGCGGTAAACGGCACCCGCAAGCTCCTGCGCTGGGCCTATGAGCGCGGCGAGAAGTTCGACCACTGTATCGTCGGCGAACCGACCAACGTGTCCGCTCTCGGCGACATGGTGAAGATCGGCAGGCGGGGCTCGCTCTCCGGCACATTGATCGTCCGCGGGCAACAGGGCCACGTCGCCTATCCGCATCTTGCCGACAACCCGGTGCCCAAGCTGATGCGCGCCGTCACGGCCCTGATCGAGGAACCGCTCGACCAGGGCACGGAGGATTTTGACGCTTCGAACCTCGAGATTACCTCGATCGAAACCGGCAACCGCGCTTTCAACGTGATCCCGGCGGAAGCCCGCGCGCAGTTCAATATCCGCTTCAACGATCTCCATACCGCCGACAGCCTGCGTGAGCTCGTGCTTGCGCGCGCGGTTGCCGCGGCCGGCGACGACGCGCATTTCCAGATCGACTGGGAACCGTCGAGCGACTGCTTTCTCACCCAACGCGGTGCCTTCACCGATCTCGTCGCCGATGCGATCAAGGAAGCGGCGGGCGTCGTGCCGAAGCTTTCGACCTCCGGTGGCACGTCCGACGCGCGTTTCATCAAGGATTATTGTCCGGTCGTGGAATTCGGCCTCGTCGGCCAGACCATGCACAAGATCGACGAGCGCGTCCCGGTATCCGATGTCGAGAAGCTCTCGCAAATTTATCTGCGGGTTCTCGAGCGTTACTTCGCGTAATCGACCCGCACCAGATAAAGCCCGTCCGGCGGCGCGACGGGTCCGCAAGCAGAGCGGTCGCGCGCATCAAGCACCCGCTTCATGTCGGCGGGCGTCCACTTGCCTTCGCCGACCTGCGCGAGCGAGCCCACGATCGAGCGCACCTGATGATGCAGAAAGGATCGCGCACTCGCATCGATCCGGATCTCGTCTCGCTCCCGCGTGACGTTCAGTACGTCGATGGTCTTTACCGGTGACTTCGCCTGGCACTCGGCAGCACGAAACGTCGTGAAATCGTGATTGCCGACGAGATGCTGCGCGGCTTCATGCATCTTTTTCTCGTCGAGCGGGCGCACTACGCGCCAGACGCGATTGCGCTCAAGTGCAGCGTCCGCGCGGCGATTGAGGATTCGATAGAGGTAATGCCGCTTGGTCGCGGAGAACCTCGCGTCGAAATCCGCGCCGACCTGCGCTGCGGAAAGAACCGCAACCGGATGCGGGCGCAGATGCGCGTTCAGCCCATCGCGAATCGTATCGGTGTCCCAATCCTTCGCGAGATCGATATGCGCGACCTGCCCGAGTGCATGCACGCCGGTATCGGTACGGCCTGCGCCGGAAACCTTCGCGCGTTCGCCGGAGAGTTTCTCGACCGCATCTTCGAGCACGCCCGCAACCGTGAGCCCACTCTCCTGCACCTGCCAGCCGAGAAACGGCGAGCCGTCATATTCGATGGTGAGCTTGTAGCGGGGCATCAGGCGACCTTCGCGCCCTTCTCAATCTTCGCGCCGCGCAGGAATTCTTCGGCGCCCATCGCCTTTGCGCCTGCGCGCTGCACTTCAATGAGCCGCACGGCGCCGTCACTCGTAGCAACGGTGAGATGATCGTCGAGGAGCGTGCCAGGCGCTCCGCTGCCCACAGAGAGTTCCGAGCGAAGCACCTTGACCCGAACAGGCTTGCCATCGATCCCGGCCTCGAACCACGCGCCGGGAAACGGCGAGAGCCCGCGAATGTGATTGTGCACCTCGCGCGCGGGCTTCGACCAGTCGATTTTCGATTCGGACTTGTCGATCTTGTTCGCGTAAGTCACGCCATCCGAAGATTGCGGCGTGAACGACAACGATCCGCGCTCGAGCGCTGCAAGCGCTCGCCCCATGAGATCGGCACCCGTAAGCATCAGCTTGTCGTGCAGTTCTCCCGTCGTGATGTTCTCTGGAATCGTAATACGCTCGGCGAGACCGACGGGGCCGGTATCGAGCCCTTCCTCCATCTTCATCACCATGACCCCGGTCTCGCGGTCGCCTGCCATGATCGCGCGATGAATGGGCGCGGCACCGCGCCAGCGCGGCAGCAGCGACGCATGCAGGTTGAGACAACCCTGCGCGGGCGCATCGAGAATGGATTTTGGCAGGATCAGTCCGTAAGCGACCACCACCGCGACATTGGCGACATGCGAGCGAAACAGCGCCGCCGCCTCGCCGCCGCGCAACGTCTTCGGATGATGCACGGCGATGCCGAATTTCTCGGCAGCCTGGTGCACGGGCGATTTGCGGTCGTTCATGCCGCGCCCGGCCGCGGCCGGCTCGCGGGTATAGACGGCCACGACCTCATGGCCGCGCGCGACGATTTCCGAAAGCGTCGGCACCGCAAATTCGGGAGTGCCGAGAAATACCACGCGCAACGGAAGTCCTTTCCGCGCTTCAGCCCGCGACGGTCGCGCGCTTGTTCGCCTTCGCAACCTTGCTGAACTTCTTGGTGACGCGGTCGCGCTTCAGCTTCGAAAGATGGTCGATGAAGAGAACGCCGTTCAGGTGATCGATCTCGTGCTGTAGCGCGCGCGCGAGCAACCCGTCCGCTTCGATCTCGTGGATCTTTCCCTTTTCGTCCATGTAGCGGACCGTCACCTCGGAAGGGCGCTCCACCTCTTCGTAGTACTCCGAGATCGAGAGGCAGCCCTCTTCCTTGCTGTCCTTCTCGCCGGACGCAGCAATGATCTCGGGATTGATGAAGACCATCGGGTTCTTTTCTTCGTCGCCGCGGGTCGCGTCGATCGTGACGACGCGCTTCGTGACACCGATCTGCACCGCGGCAAGGCCCACGCCGGGCGCGTCGTACATGGTTTCGAACATGTCCTTGATCAGCGTCTTGATCTCGCTGTCGATCTTTTCGACCGGCGTCGAGACCTTGCGCAGAACGGGATCGGGAAGCTGCAAAATGGGACGGATCATGCGCGCGAGATAGGTGATCGTCCGATTGTGGTCAACGCGGACGGAACGCTCTTGCGGTGATGGCCTTCCGGTGAGATGTTCCCTCTTCGTTCCGGAAAGAATCAGCGGGAAGCGGCGGCGTAATGAGCGAAATCCTGTTTGCGATCAACGGCATGAACGTGACTTTGGGGATGCTGGTGGCGACCCTCAGCGGGCTCGCAGTGGCTCTGTTGCTCGGGCTTTTGTTCGCGCAGGGCCGCCAGAGCCGCACGCGGACGCTGGAGGCACAGGAGCAATCGCTTCGTGTCGAGGAGTTGCAGCAGCAGCTGTTCGAGCTGCTGAAGGCGCAATCCGCCACCACCGGGCAGGTGCAGTTTCTCGCGCAGGGCTTCGGCAACAAGCAGGAAGAACTCACCCGCACCGTCAACGAGCGGCTCGACGCGGTCACGCATCGGCTCGGCGAGAACATGACGAAAGCCGCGCAGGCCACGTCGGAAGGTCTTTCCAAGCTCCACGAGCGGCTCGCGGTCGTCGATGCCGCGCAGACCCGGATGCAGGAACTGACCGGCCACATGGTGACACTCAAAGATGTGCTCGCGAACAAGCAGGCTCGCGGCGCGTTCGGACAGGGCCGCATGGAAGCGATCGTCGCCGACGGACTGCACAAGAACGCTTACGCATTCCAGCACACGCTTTCGAACGGCAAGCGCCCCGACTGCGCGATCTTCCTGCCCGGCGACGACAGGCCGCTCGCGATCGACGCGAAATTCCCGCTGGAAGCGATCACCGCCTTCCGCGAAGCGCAGACGGAAGACCTGCGACGCGGTGCGCTCGCGCGCCTGAAGCAGGACATCAACAAGCATGTGAACGACATCGCGGAGCGCTATCTCGTACCCGGCGAGACGCAGGATATCGCACTGATGTTCGTGCCGTCGGAGTCGGTTTACGCCGAATTGCACGAAGCCTGCGACGACGTTTTGCAGAAGGCATTCCGCCAGCGTGTCATCCTGGTGTCGCCGTCGCTTCTGATGCTCGCGATCCAGGTCGTGCAGGCGATCGTGCGCGACGCGCAGATGCGGGATGCAGCAGAGAAAATTCAGGTCGAGGTCGGAAAGCTGGTCGAGGACGTCGGCCGGCTGCGCGACCGCGCCGTGAAGTTGCAGATGCACTTCGCGCAAGCCTCCGAAGATGTCGGGCAGGTGCTGATCTCCGCCGAGAAGGTTTCGAAACGCGGCGGACGTATCCAGTCGCTCGAACTCGATGAAGATGCCCAACCCGCAAAGAGCGTGGAGAAGCCGCCTGCGGTTCCGCTCCAGTTGAAGCTAGGCGGGCGCGAGTAGCCCTTCCGATTCACAAACGCCTGCGCCTGTGCAACAAGCACAACGCATGGCCGAATCCGCAGAACCTGCTTCGACTGCGTCATCCAGATGGATGAAAGCAATCGCGGTCTATACGCGCCCGCGCGTACTGATCGTGATGCTGCTCGGCTTCTCGGCGGGCCTGCCGCTCGCACTCGTCACCAGCACGCTACAGGCCTGGCTCACGCAGAGCGGGATCGACCTGAAGACCATCGGCCTCTTCTCGCTCGTCGGCCTGCCCTACACCTTCAAATTTTTCTGGGCGCCGCTGGTCGATGCGCTCCACGTGCCCATACTCACCCGGCTGCTCGGACGCCGCAGAAGCTGGCTCGTCCTTTCGCAACTCTTGCTCATCGCCGCGATTTTCGTACTCGGTTACTCCGATCCGAAAACATCGGTCTTCTACGTCACCGTCGCGGCCCTGCTCGTCGCCGCCGCATCGGCAACGCAGGATATCGTGATCGACGCCTTCCGCGTGGAAAGCCTGCCGCAGGAAGAGCAGGCCGCGGGAATCGCGAGCTACATTCTGGCCTATCGCGTGGCGCTGCTTCTCTCCGGTGCGGGCGCGCTGCTTCTGGTGGCCTATCTCGAGGCCAACGGCGTGGCGCAGCTCGCGGCATGGAAGATTTCCTATCTCGCAGCCGCAGCCTGCGTAACGGTCGGTCTGATCGCGGCCTTTCTCGCGAAAGAGCCCGCCGACGAAAGCGAGACCAACGATGGATCGCCCGTGCGCCGCGTCTTCGCGACGGCCTTCTCCGCTTTCGGCGAATTTCTTTCGCGTCCGCTCGCAATTTCGGTGCTTGTGTTCGTGCTCTTGTTCAAGTTCTGCGACGCTTTTGCGGGCGTACTAACTGTCCCATTCGTGCTGAAAACGGGATTCAGCCTTGCGACCTATGCGACGGTCGTGAAAGGCGTTGGCTTCGCCGCGGCCGTGATCGGCGGGCTTGCGGGCGGCGCGCTCGCGCGCGCTTTGCCGCTGACAACCTGTCTCTGGATCGCCGCCATCATCCAGATGCTTTCGAACCTGATGTTCTCGTGGCTCGCGTGGGTCGGCCCCGACGTTTCCGCGCTCACGCTCACCATCATTGTCGAGAACTTCACGTCGAACGCGGCAAACGTCATCTTCGTCGCCTATCTCTCGGCGCTATGCGGGGCGCGGGCGCATACGGCGACGCAATTCGCGTTGCTCTCCGCGATCGCCGCAGTCGGCCGCACCGTGCTTGCCGCAAGCGGCGGCTATGTCGCGGAAGCGACCGGCTGGTTCTGGTTTTTCGTCGTGACCGCGCTTGCCGCCATCCCGAGCATCGTTCTGCTCTGGTGGCTGCAGCGCCGCGGACATTTCGAGCGGCTCGCGCCCGACAAGAAGTAGCTACTTCTTCTTCGGCGGATAGACGAGATATTTTCCGAGCGGCGTGAGGTCGTCAAAGAAAGGCTCGCCGTCGCAATCGTTTTTGCTCCAGAAGCGGACGAGCGCGAACTCCTTTCCGTTCCAGCGCCAGTTGCCGGAAGTGCCGCAATCGCCGACGCCGCGACCCTTATGAAAAGACTCCAGAACTTTCTTCTTCTCGTCATAGGACGGGTTCGAAAGCTGGAAGGTCTGCACAAGCCGGTTCTTTTCGTCCGGAATCCTGAACTGCAACAGCCGCGCCTTCGACAGATCCTTGGGGTCGGCGGCAAAGAAAATGCTTCCGAAATTGTAAGCCGCGCTCCAGCACGACAGCTCGATAAGCTTGAGGCCGGCGCCGAGATCTCCTGCGAACTCCAGATCCTTATTCTTTTCGTCGAGTTCGTTGTCGCATTCGGCCTTCTCGTAGGCCGCCTCGGCAACCGCTTTGGGCAATGAGAACTTCTGTGCCTGCGCCGAGAAACTGAATAAAACCAATGAAAGCAACACAAGAAAGCGCATTCGAACCCTCTCAAAACAACGTCCGTTGCCGTATCGCCGCGGATAGCGTGCCTTCGTCCAGATAGTCCAGTTCGCCGCCAACCGGCACCCCGTGCGCGAGCCGCGTCACCTTCACTTCCGCATCGCGCAGAAGATCGGTGATGTAGTGCGCCGTGGTCTGGCCGTCGACGGTCGCGCTTAGCGCAAGCACCACCTCTTTCACTTCCGGCTCGTGCGCGCGCGAAACGAGAGACGCGATATTGAGATCGTCGGGGCCGATGCCGTCGAGCGCCGACAGCGTTCCGCCGAGCACGTGGTAGCGGGCGTTCACGGCGCCCGCGCGCTCGAGCGCCCAGAGGTCGGCGACATTCTCCACCGCGACCAGCAATGAGGAGTCGCGCGTCTCGTCCGCGCAGACAGAGCAGGGATTGCGGGTATCGATGCTGCCGCAGGTATCGCAGACCACGATCTTTGCGAGCGCGTCACCAAGGGCCGCAGTCAAGGGCTCCATCAGTTCTTCGCGCCGTTTGACGAGATGCAGCGCCGCGCGGCGCGCGGAACGCGGGCCGAGCCCGGGCAGCTTCGCAAGCAATTGAATGAGCCGCTCGATTTCCGGCCCGGCGACGACGCGGCGCATTAGAGCATGATCCCGAAAAGTGGGTACCGGTTTTCGGACTTCAGAAGAGTTTCATGCCCGGCGGCAGCGGCAGGCCGCCGGTGAGCGCCTTCGCCTTCTCCTCGACGAGCTTCTCGGATTTCGCCCGCGCGTCGGCGCTGGCCGCAACGATCAGGTCTTCGACGATTTCCTTTTCGTCGGCCTTCATCAGGCTCGGATCGATCGCGACCTTACGGATCGTGCCCTTCGCATTCATCGTGACGGAGACGAGACCGCCGCCTGCGCTCCCGGTGACTTCGAGGGTCTCGAGCTCGGATTGCATGCGCTCCATGTTCGCCTGCAATTCCTTGATCTTGCCCATCATGCCCATCATGTCGCGCATGCTGTTCGCTCCTTATTCCTCATCTTCTTCGATCGGGGCATCGAAGCCGTCGGCCGGATTCTCGGCTTCTGCTGCAGGCCCCTTGCGGCGCACCTCGACGATCTCCGCGCCCGGAAAGGCACTCAGCACGGCCTGCACCGCCGGATGGTTGCGGACGTCGGCTTTCAGTCGCGTCTGCGTGTTCTGCTCTTTCTCGGCAAGCGTTTCGCCGCCCTTTTCTCGGGCGACGATCACGACCCAGCGGCGGCCGGCCCATTGCGAGAGCTTCGCGCCGAGCGTGCCTGCGAAATTCACCGGCGCGCCCTCGTCGAGCGAAATCTCGAGCCTGCCGTCTTCGATCTTTACGAGACGGGCAAAGTTTTTCAGTGCGTGCTTGATCTGGAGGTCCCGGTACTTCTCCGCAAGCGAAAAGACATCTTCGAGCGACTGGAGCTGCGGCGCGTTGTCGGGCGCTGACGCGGGACGCGGCGTCGCGCGGCCGATCGCGTTCGCGCCGCCCTGCGCGCTCCCTTGCGCCATCTGCATGCGCGGCGCGCCCGAGGGCACGCTGCCGCCGCTGCCGGGAGATGCACCCGCACCGTTTCCGCCGTCGCCGAGCATCTTCAAAGCCTCGTCAGGCGTCGGCAGGTCCGAGGCATAGGCAAGACGCACCAGCACCATTTCCGCTGCCTGCGCAGGCTTGCCGGCTGTGGCCGTCTCAGAAATTCCTTTCGAGAGCATCTGCCAAGCGCGCGAAAGGACCCGGATCGAGAGTCGCCCGGACAACTCCGCGCCGCGTTTGCGCTCGGCCTCGACGAGGCTGGTATCCTCGAGCGACGACGGCACGATCTTGAAGCGCGTCAGCAGATGGCTGAATTCCGCGAGATCGGAAAGCACGGCCACGGGATCGGCGCCGAGATCGTATTGCTCGCGGAACAGCTTCAGGGCTTCCGCGATGTTGCCGCCCATCAGCGCCTCGAACAGATCGATGATGCGCGTGCGGTCAGCGAGACCCAGCATCTCGCGCACTTCCAGAGCCTTCACGCTGGCGCCGCCGTGCGCGATAGCCTGATCGAGCAGCGAGAGCGAATCGCGAACCGAGCCTTCCGCCGCCCGCGCGATCAGCGCGAGGCCTTCCGACTCCGCGCCGATCTTTTCGGCATCCGCGATCCTGCCGAGATGCTTCGCAAGCGTGTCGCCATCGACACGCCGGAGATCGAAGCGCTGGCACCGGGAAAGGATCGTGACGGGAACTTTTCGTACTTCGGTCGTCGCAAAAATGAACTTCGCATGCGCCGGCGGTTCTTCAAGCGTTTTTAAGAGCGCATTGAAGGCCGCGCCCGAAAGCATGTGCACCTCGTCGAGGATGTAGACCTTGTAGCGCGCGCTCACGGGCGTGTAGCGCACAGCGTCGTTGATCTGGCGGATATCCTCGACACTGTTATGGGAGGCCGCGTCCATCTCGATCACATCGACGTGGCGGCTTTCGAGAATTTCCTGACAATGCCTTCCGGGTTCGGGCATCTCCAGCGTCGGGCCGGTATCCTTGCCTGACTTCGGCTCGTAGTTCAGCGCGCGGGCGAGGATGCGTGCGGTCGTGGTCTTGCCGACGCCGCGAACCCCGGTCAGCAGATAAGCCTGCGCGATGCGGCCGCTCGCAAACGCATTCGAGAGCGTGCGGACCATCGCTTCCTGACCGATCAGGTCGTCGAAATTGCGCGGGCGGTATTTGCGCGCGAGCACGCGGTAGCCTTTGGTGGCGTCGCCAAACAAAGAGGCGCCGTCCAGCCCTGCCGCGTTCTTTTTGGGCGTATCGTCCATCCGGCCCGCGTTCCTTGGAATTGGGTGGGAGGCTGGAACGATGACCCAAACCGGTCTCGTTAGGGCTGCTTCCTTCCGGACCTGACCCGGTTGGCGAGTGGCTCGTCCACCGCCAACCTCCCGCTCTCTATATCGGGCGGGCTGCGACGGAAGGCAAGCGCGGACGGGAATTTCACCATATTGTTGCTCGAACTCGCGGGGATTCGCAGAAAATGACGCAGGAAATTTCACTCGACCCGCGGCTCTCGAGCGACTCCGCGCGCATCGGCAGGCTCGCGCTCTGCGAAGTGCGGCTGCAAGACGATGCGCGATTTCCCTGGCTCGTGCTGGTGCCGCAGCGGGAGGGAATCTCCGAACTGTTCGAGCTTGCCGTTGCCGACCGCGCAGCGGCAATGGAGGAAATCGCGCAATGCGCGGCGGCGCTGCGTGCGGTCACGCAATGCCTGAAGATCAATGTCGGCGCACTCGGCAATATCGTGCGGCAGTTGCACATCCATATCGTCGCCCGCAACGAAGGCGACACCGCTTGGCCGGGGCCGGTATGGGGTGCAGGAACGCGCGTGCCGTATAGCGAAATGCAAAAGTCCGAGTTGATCGAAAGAATGCGAAGCGCACTAGGTATGCGCGGCTAACGGATTGCGGCACCTGGCGCGTCGTGGCAGCGTCGCACAAACAAAGACGCCAGCAATGTCTCTTCCCGAAACCAGACTCACCTACTCCGGTTCTTCGCTTGACCGGCTCAGCGAACAGCGGGGCGACACCGCGCTGATTGAATCGCTTCGCGCGAATGCGCGCAATTTCGTGCTGGCCGGCGAATCCTTCCTGCTCGCAAAGCGCGGCGAAGGTTTCGACGCGGGTCTCACGAACGACGAAGCGGCCTATGCAGGCGAGCCGCTCGAGGCCGCAATGCTCGGCAAGGATGCGAACGGCCGCGGACATTTCGCGCGAGCGGTTCCGCCTGAGCGCATCGAAGGGATCAAGGCACGCGGCGACTTTATCGTGGTGGACCTGCGCTCGATCGCGCTCCAGGGACTGTTGCCGCCGGAAGACCTGTCTGCGCTCGCGACGGCGAAGGCGCTCTTGTTCTGGCACGAACGGCATCGTTTCTGTGCGAACTGCGGCAAGCCGACAAAACCCGCGCAGGCGGGCTGGCGGCGGGACTGCGCGATATGCTCCGCGCAACATTTCCCCCGTACCGATCCTTGCGTCATCATGCTCGCGATTCACGGCGAGCAGTGCTTGCTTGCGCGGCAGACGAGATTTCCCCCGGGCATGTGGTCCGCGCTCGCCGGATTCGTCGAGCCCGGCGAAAGCTTCGAGGAAGCGGTGCGCCGCGAGACGATGGAAGAAGCGGGAATTCCCGGAGGCCGGGTCGCCTATTTCGCGTCCCAGCCGTGGCCGTTTCCGATGTCGATCATGATCGGCGCTTTCGTCGAGGCGAAGACCGGCAAGCTCAAGATCGACGAAGTGGAATTAGAAGCCGCGCGCTGGGTAACGAAAGACGAATGCAGGCTGTTACTCGCCGGCAAGCATCCGGCGCGTTTCTTCGCGCCGCCGCCGCTCGCGATCGCGCATCATCTGATCAAGGCCTTCGTCGAGCGCGGCGCAGGGGTATTCGACTGATTATTTGGCCTCGTTGCGCGCCTTCATGCGGAAGGGATGCGCGGGATAGACGCCGAGAATCTTCAGCTCCTCCGAGAAGAAGTCGAGTTCCTCAAGAGCGAACTTGAGCCCGGTGTCTTCGGGATGACCTTCGACGTCGGCATAAAACTGGGTCGCGAAGAAATTGCCGTCGATCTGGTACGACTCTAGCTTCGTCATGTTGACGCCGTTGGTCGCAAAACCGCCAAGCGCCTTATAGAGCGCGGCCGGAACGTTGCGCACCTTGAAGACAAAGGTCGTGACGATCACGCCCTCACCCTGCTTCGCCCAGGATCTGTCTTTCTGGAGAATGATAAATCGCGTGGTGTTGTGGTCCTCGTCCTCGATGTTCTCTTTAATGATATCGAGGCCGTAGATTTCGGCGGCGAGTGCGGACGCAATCGCGGCGCGCGCCGGATCCTTCGCTTCCATGATCTGCCGGGCGCTGCCCGCCGTGTCGGCACCGATCACGGCGGTGAGGCCGAGTTCGCGGATCACGTTGCGGCACTGGCCGAGCGCCATGACATGGCTCTGCACCATCTTCACCGTCTTCAGTGTCGCGCCTTTGATGGCCATCAACTGATGCGACAGCGGCAGGAAGAATTCGCCGACGATGTTGAGACCCGAATGCGGCATCAGGTGATGAATATCCGCGACGCGTCCCGCGACCGAGTTCTCGATCGGGATCATTGCAAGATTGGCATCCCCGTTCGACACGGCGGCAAAGGCGTCCTCGAACGTCGCGCAGGGTACCGGCTCGTAATCCGGAAAGCGCTCGCGGCATGCGATGTGCGAATTGGCGCCGGGTTCGCCCTGAAAGACGATGGTTTGCTTCTTGGCCATGTCAGGAATTTCTCTTCTTACCCGCGAGCAGTGCACGGGCCTTTTCGAGGTCGGCAGGAGTATCGACGCCGAGCGGCAGAGCGTCAACGATTGCAACGTCGATGCGCATGCCGTGCTCCAGCGCACGAAGCTGTTCGAGCTTCTCGCGCTTCTCCAGCGTGCCCTGGGGCAGCTTCACAAAGCGCTCGAGCGCGGCACGGCGATAAGCATAGATTCCGATGTGATGGTAAAGCGGGCCATCATTCGCGGGCGCAGTCGCGCGAGTGAAGTAGAGCGCGCGGAGACGGCTTTCGCCCACCGGGGTCCCGACAACTTTCACAACGTTCGGATTGGTCTTTTCTTCTTCGTCGGCGATCTCCACCGCGAGCGTCGCAATATCGACCGCGGGATCGTCGAGCGGCTCGACCACGCGGCGAATCGTGACCGGCTCGATCGAAGGCAGATCGCCTTGCAGGTTCACGACGACCGCGACCTTGCCCGCAGGATCGGCCTTGCCAAGCGCTTCGAAGATCCGGTCGGAGCCGGTCTGGTGGCCTGCATTTGTCATCAGCACCCGTCCACCCGCCCGCTCCACCGCGTTCCGGATCGCTTCGTCATCGGTTGCGACCGCCACTTCGCCGACATCCGCCTCGCGTGCCCTGTCGAGGACATGCAGAATCATCGGCCTCCCGCCGATGTCAGCAAGCGGTTTGCCGGGCAGCCGGGTCGCCTGCATCCGTGCCGGAATCAGCACGATCAGGTCTGAGCGGGACGAGCCTGTGGCAGCCATGAAAACACCCGGGAAGCTGCTGCTACCCGCCGGTTCGCGGCGGCAGAAGGTAGCAGCGGCGGGCGGGTTATACGGGTTGCCTCCCATCGGGCAAAGCGATACCTCTGGCTCTCATTAATGGGCCTCTCGCCGGGACGCCGGCGGAAAAAACACCGGAATTGCCGGCCGATGGACAGCTTCGAACTCAATAAAATCATGGGTGCCATCCTCGGCACCTGCCTTTTCGTCCTCTCGCTCAGCATCGTCTCAGGCGGCATCTTTGCGTCGCATCCGCCGAAGAAGGCGGGCTACGAAATCGCTGCTCTCGAGGAGAAGGGTGGCCAGAAACAGGCCGCTGCCGAACCGCAGGTTCCGCTCGAGAATCTTCTCAACGAAGCCAGCGCTGAGAAAGGCGCTTCCGTCGCGCGCCAGTGCGTTGCGTGTCACGAATTTGCAAAGGGCGGCGCCAACAAGGTTGGCCCGGGTCTCTACAATGTCGTCAACAGCGACATCGGCACCCATTCCGGCTTCGCCTATTCGAACGCGATGAAGAGCAAGAAGGGCAAATGGACCTTCGAAGAGCTGGATAAGTTCCTTGCGAATCCAAGCAAGTCCGTCCCCGGCACGTCGATGACCTTCCTCGGCGTACGCCGCGCGACCGATCGTGCAGCCCTGATCGTCTATCTCAGCAAGCAGGCCGACAATCCGGCGCCACTGCCGAAGCCTGTCGCGGCGACCCCGCCCGCCGAGAAGAAGGAAGAGCCGGCCAAGCAATAAGGCCGGCATCCGCTCAAATCATCGCGAGATCGGCGGGCAGCGCTTTGGCGCGCCCGCGCAAAACGGTCATAATCGCCGCCGACATTGGCCCCTGAGAGACGGGGGTTCGACGGAGGTACTTGTGACGCCGAATCTTGCCCGGACTCTCGTTCTCGCCCTCGCCATTCCTTTTCTGCCGCTGAAGGCGGACGCACAGGAGATACCCTGGCGCCACGCGCTGTCGCTTATGGGCGACATCAAGTACCCGGCGGGCTTCAAGCACTATTCGTACGTGAACCCGAACGCGCCAAAGGGCGGACTATTGCGCCTCGGCGTGGACGGCACGTTCGACAGCTTCAATCACATCATCACGCGCGGGACCGTCGCGGCGGGCGTGTCCACGATCTACGATACGCTGATGACCGCCTCGCTCGATGAGGTGGCGACCGAGTACGGGCTGATCGCGGAATCGGTGCGCTATCCCGCCGACTACTCTTCGGTGACGTACCGGCTGCGCGCGAGCGCGCGCTGGCACGACGGCAAGCCGATCACGCCGGAAGACGTGATCTGGACGTTCGAGATGCTGAAGCAACACAACCCCCAGCGCCGCTATTACTATCGTCATGTCGTGAAGGCGGAGAAAACCGGCGAGCGCGACGTCACGTTCACGTTCGATGAGCCCGGCAATCGCGAACTGCCGCAGATCGTGGGACAGATCGCTCCGATGCCGAAGCACTGGTGGACCGGCAAGGACCCGCAGGGCAAAGAGCGCAATATCGCGAACGCCACGCTGGAGCCGCCGCTCGGTTCCGGTGCCTACAAGTTGAAGAGCTTCATCCCGGGCCGCACGATCGTTTACGAGCGCGTCAAGGACTATTGGGCAGCGACGCTTCCGGTGCGGATCGGACACGATAATTTCGACGAATTGCGCTACGAGTACTTCCGCGACGATTCCACCGAACTGATCGCCTTCAAGGCCGACGAATTCGATTTCCGCGCCGAGAATGTCGCGAAGAACTGGGCGACCGCCTATGACATTCCGGCGGTGAAGGAAAAGCGGCTGCTGCTCGAGACCTTTCCCGACCGCGCGCGCGGCGTGATGCAGGCGTTCGTATTCAACCTCCGCCGCGAGAAATTCACGGACCCGCGGGTCCGCCTCGCACTGAATTACGCGATGAATTTCGAGAACATGAACCGTAACTTTTTCTACGGTCAATACGAACGCATCGCCTCCTATTTCAGCGGGACCGAACTTGCGTCTTCTGGATTGCCGCAGGGCAAGGAACTCGAGATTCTCGAATCCGTCCGCGGGCAGGTTCCGCCGGAAGTGTTCACGGCGACTTACAAGAATCCGGTTTTCGACAAGGAAGAATCCGTTCGCGGCAATTTGCGGCAAGCCGCCAAGCTTCTCCGCGAGGCCGGATACGAGGTCCGCGATGGCAAGCTCGTCAACGCAAAGACAGGTGAGCCATTCACCATCGAGTTTCTGATCGCAAGCCCGAGCTTCGATCGTATCATTCTGTTCTATGGCGAGGACCTCAAACGCCTCGGCATTCAATTCACAGTCCGGCAGGTGGACGTTTCGCAATACCAGAACCGTGTCCGTTCGCGCGACTTCGATGCGATCGTGAGCGGCTGGGGACAGTCGCTTTCTCCGGGCAACGAGCAGTACGAATATTTCGGAAGCGAATCCGCCGACCGCGACGGCTCCAGCAACTATGCCGGCATCAAGAATCCGGCTGTCGATACTCTCATCAAGAGAGTCGTCTTCGCAAAAGACCGCGGCGAATTGCTCGCGGCGACGCGCGCCCTCGACCGCGTACTGATGTGGAATCACTACGTCGTTCCGATGTGGAGCATCAATGTCTCGCGCATCGCGCGCTGGGACCGCTTCGGCAAGCCGGACAAACTGCCCGAATACAATATCGGCTTCCCCGATATCTGGTGGTTCGACAAGGATCGCGCCGCCAAGGTGGGGCCGCAGAAGTGAACGATCGTCAGCGGATTTCGCGCCGCTCGCTGCTTGCGTGGAGTGCCGCTGCGGGCGTATCGGCAGCGCTTCCCGCGCGCGCGCAGAATACTCCGACCGAACGCCACGGCATCTCTGCGTTCGGGGACCTGAAATATCCGCCGAACTTCCCGCACTTCGATTACGTCAACCCGAACGCCCCGAAGGGCGGCGCGTTCTCGCTCGTCGGTTCTTCGGGTGCCTTCAACCAGAATCTCGAGACCTTCAATACGCTGAACATCTTCACGCAGCGCAACGACGGCGCGCTCGGCATGGAACTGACCTTCGCTTCGCTCATGGTACGCGCGCTCGACGAGCCCGACGCGATGTACGGGCTCGCTGCCGCTGCGGTCTCGGTCTCGGACGACGGCCTCGTCTATCGGTTTCGCATCCGCCCCGAAGCGCGCTTCCATGACGGCACGAAACTCACCGCGCACGATTCGGCCTGGACCATCACCACGCTGAAAACCATCGGTCATCCGATTCTCCGCCAGCTTCTGCTTGATGTCGAAAGCGCAGAGGCGGCAAGCGACGATGTGCTCCTCGTGTATTTCGTGAAGAACCGCGGGCGCGAAATCCCGCTGATCGTCGCCGGGCTGCCGGTGCTGTCGCGCAAGTATTTCGAAGGACGTAATTTCGAAGAGGCCACGCTCAGCGCCCCGCTTGGCTCCGGCCCCTATCGCGTCGGCAAACTCGAAGCCGGCCGCTTCATCGAATACAACCGCGTCACGAACTGGTGGGGCGAGAAGCTGAACGTAAGCCGGGGCCAGAACAATTTCGAAACGCTGCGCTACGAATTCTACCGCGACCGCGACGTCGGGTTCCAGGGATTCACCGCACGCAACTATCTGTTCCGCGAAGAATTCACCTCTCGTATCTGGGCGACGAGCTACGACTTCCCTGCCGCGCGCGACGGCCGCGTAAAGCGGGAAGTGTTGCCCGACCAGACGCCCTCGGGCGCGCAGGGCTGGTTCATGAATACGCGCCGCGAGAAATTCTCCGACAAGCGCGTACGCGAAGCGCTCGCGCTCGCCATGGATTTCCCGTGGATGAACAAGAACCTGATGTACGGTTCCTACGACCGCACGTATTCGTACTTTCAGAACTCGGATATGGCCGCGCAAGGCAAGCCTTCGCCGGAAGAACTAGCGCTGCTCGAGCCGTTCCGGGGCAAGGTGGACGACGCCGTTTTCGGCGAGGCCTATATGCCGCCGGAAGCCGACGGTTCGGGTCAGGACAGAAACCTGCTGCGCAGAGCGGGCGCATTGCTGCGCGAGGCAGGCTACGAGATCAAGAACGGCAAACGGACGAGCCCGAAGGGCGAGCCCGTCTCCATCGAATTCATCATCAACACGGCTTCGTTCCAGCCACATCACTCGGCGATCATTTCGAACCTGAACCGGCTCGGGATCGAAGCCAATATGCGCGTGGTCGATCCGGCGCAGTTCAGGCTCAGGCTCGACACCTTCGATTTCGACATCACCGTCCAGCGCTTCTCGGTCAGTTCCACACCGGGCGAATCGCTACGCACGTTTTTTTCGTCGCAGGCGGCGAAGATCACGGGTTCGCGCAATCTCGCCGGGGTTTCGGACCCGGTCGCAGATGCCCTGATCGAGCGGATCGTCGAGGCCAAAACTCGCGAGCAGCTCACGTTCGCCTGCCGCGCACTCGACCGCGTGCTCCGCGCGGGGCACTACTGGATTCCGCAGTGGTACAAGGGAACGCACTGGATCGCCTATTGGGATGTGTTCGCACGGCCCAAAGAAAAGCCGCGATACGGGCGCGGTATTCCGGAAACGTGGTGGCGCGCCCGCGCCGATTGACCGGATCGCCGAAGCCGCGCAGTTTGTCGGAATTCCCTGCCGCAGAGGCCTGAATGCTCTCCTATATCGTTCGCCGCCTGCTTCTCATCGTCCCCACCATTCTCGGGATCATGCTGGTCTCCTTCGTGGTGATCCAGTTTGCGCCGGGCGGGCCGGTCGAACAGGCGATCGCGCAGCTGACCGGCTCCGACATTTCCACCTCCGACCGGCTCAACCGCAGCGGCGGCGAAACCTTCCGGCCCAACAATACGGGCGGGGGCGCGCTCGATTCCTCATCCTCGCGCTATCGCGGCGCGCAGGGGCTCGACCCGCAGATCATCAAGGACCTCGAAAAGCAGTTCGGCTTCGACAAACCCGCGCATGAGCGTTTCCTGCTCCTGATCTGGAACTACGCGCGGTTCGATTTCGGCAGAAGCTATTTTCACGACGCGCGCGTGCTCGATCTCATCCTCGAGAAAATGCCGGTTTCGATTTCGCTCGGGCTTTGGCTGACGCTGCTCACCTATCTGATCTCGATTCCGCTCGGCATCGCGAAGGCGGTACGCGACGGCTCCCGCTTCGATGCCTGGACATCGGTGATCGTCATTGTCGGCTATGCCATTCCGGCCTTCATGTTCGCGATCTTCCTGATCGTCGTGTTCGCCGGCGGATCGCTCAATCTGCCCTGGGGGCTGAGCTCGGCGTTTCCGCTGCGCGGCCTGACCTCGCCCAACTGGGACGAGCTTTCGCTGCTCGGCAAGATCGCCGACTACTTCTGGCACCTCACGCTGCCGATCACCGCGATGCTGCTCGGCTCGTTCGCGACCATGACGCTGCTCACGAAGAACTCGTTCCTCGACGAAATCCGCAAGCAGTATGTCGTGACTGCGCGGATGAAAGGGCTTTCGGAGCAGCGCGTGCTCTACGGGCATGTCTTCCGCAACGCCATGCTGATCATCATCGCCGGCTTCCCGGGCGCGTTCATCGGCGCCTTCTTCTCGAGTTCGCTCCTGATCGAGCAGATTTTCTCGCTGAACGGGCTCGGCCTCCTCGGGTTCGAGGCGGTCGAGAAACGCAACTATCCCGTCGTCTTTGCGACGCTCTATATCTTCTCGCTCCTCGGCCTTGTCGTGAACCTGATCTCGGACCTCGCCTATACCTGGGTCGATCCGCGCATCGATTTCGAATCGCGGGAGGTCTGAGAGATGGATCAGATCACGCAGACGCCTGTGCCCGCGCCACCCGGCGAGAATGCAGCTCCCCGCAAAAGCCGGCTATCGCCGATCAACCGGCGCCGCTGGCAGAACTTCAAACGCCACCGCCGCGGATACTGGTCGCTCTGGATTTTCTCGATCCTCTTCGTGCTGACGCTCTTTGCCGAACTGATCGCGAACAACAAGCCGTTCCTCGTTTCCTACGACGGCAAGTGGCACTACCCGATCGTGCAGTTCTATCCGGAGACCGCCTTCGGCGGCGATTTCGAAACCGAAGCCAGCTACCGCGACCCGGAAGTGCAGAAACTCATCAGGGAAAAGGGCGGCTACATGCTGTGGCCGCTCATTCCGTTCCACCATTCGACCATCAACTACGATGTGCCGACACCCGCTCCGTCCAAGCCGACATGGATGTACACGGAAGAAGAATGCAAGGCGGCGGTTGCGAAGAAAGAAGGCGCGAAAAGCTGCCGCGATCTGGATCAGAACTGGCTCGGCACCGATATCGCAGCGCGCGACGTGACCGCGCGCATGATCTACGGCTTCCGCATCTCGGTGATCTTCGGCCTGACGCTGACGATTTTGTCTTCCATCATCGGGATCGCGGCGGGGGCGATCCAGGGCTATTTCGGCGGCTGGGTCGACCTTAGCTTCCAGCGTTTCATCGAAATCTGGACTTCGATCCCGACCTTATACGTTCTTCTCATCGTGGCCGCCGTGCTGCCGCAGGGCTTCTTCGTGCTGCTCGGCATTCTCCTGTTGTTTTCGTGGACGTCGCTGGTCGGCGTGGTGCGTGCCGAGTTCCTGCGGACGCGCAACTTCGAATATGTGCAGGCGGCCCGCGCGCTCGGCGTCTCGAACGCAGTGCTGATGTATCGCCACATCCTGCCGAATGCGATGGTCGCGACCATGACCTTCATGCCCTTCATCCTCTCGGGCTCGGTGATGACCCTGACCGCGCTCGATTATCTCGGTTACGGCCTGCCGCCCGGCTCGCCATCGCTCGGCGAATTGCTCAATCAGGGGCGCAACAACTTACAGGCGCCATGGCTCGGCATCACCGGCTTCTTCACGGTCGCGATTCTCCTGACCCTCCTGATCTTCATCGGCGAAGCGATCCGCGACGCCTTCGATCCGCGAAAGACCTTCTCATGAGCGCGCTTCTCGAGATCAAGAATTTCTCGGTTGCGTTCCGCCAGTCCGGCCGGGAGACGCTCGCGGTCGATGGTATTTCGTTCGACGTGAAGAAAGGCGAGACCGTCGCCGTCGTCGGCGAATCCGGATCGGGAAAATCGGTTACGGGTCTTTCGGTACTGCGGCTGTTGCCGGCCTCCGCGCATCATCCGGGCGGAGAGATCCTGTTTCAGGGACGGAACCTGCTGAACCTTTCCGAGCAGGAAATGCGCGGCGTGCGCGGCAACGACATCACGATGGTGTTTCAGGAGCCGATGACGTCGCTCAACCCGCTGCACACGATCGGTCAGCAGATCATGGAGATGCTCGAAGTGCATCGCGGCATGCGCGGCGAAGCCGCGCGCACGCGCGTGGTCGAGCTGCTCGCGGAAGTCGGCATTCCCGATCCCGAAGACCGTCTCGGCTCCTATCCGCACCAGCTTTCCGGCGGCCAGCGCCAGCGCGTCATGATCGCACTTGCGCTCGCGAACGAACCGGAACTGTTCATCGCCGACGAACCGACAACCGCGCTCGACGTCACCGTGCAGGCGCAAATCCTGAATCTTCTGAAAGAACTGCAAGGCCGGCTCGGTATGGCGATGCTCTTCATCACGCACGATCTCGGTATCGTGCGGAAGATCGCCGACCGCGTCTGCGTGATGAAGCAGGGCAAGATCGTCGAGCAGGGCACGGTCGGGGAAATCTTCGGTAATCCACAGCATCCCTATACCAAGGCGCTGCTTGCGGCCGAGCCGCGCATCCAGCCGGCGCCGCCGCAACCCGACGCCCCCGCAATCGTGGAAGCCGACGATCTCAAGGTCTGGTATCCGATCAAGCGTGGACTTTTCAAACGCACGATCGGCCATATCAAAGCCGTCGACGGCGTCTCGCTGAAAATCCGGCGCGGCGAAACGCTCGGCGTGGTTGGAGAATCGGGCTCGGGAAAGACGACGCTCGGGCTAGCGCTGTTACGGCTGATATCGAGCCAGGGACCGATCGTGTTTCTCGGCAACCCGATCCAGGGATTGAAATTCAAGGCCATGCGCCCGTTCCGGCGCGACATGCAGATCGTGTTTCAGGATCCCTACGGCTCGTTGTCCCCGCGCATGGCGATCACCGACATCGTGTCCGAAGGCCTGCGCGTGCACCAGCCGCAGTTGAGCGAGGAGGAGCGCGACCGCCGCGCGGCGGAAGCGCTGAAGGACGTCGGACTCGATCCGGCGACCCGGAACCGCTATCCGCATGAGTTCTCCGGCGGACAGCGCCAGCGCATCGCAGTCGCCCGCGCGATGGTGCTGGAGCCTTCTTTCGTCGTGCTCGACGAGCCGACCAGCGCGCTCGACATGCTGGTGCAGTCGCAGATCGTGGATTTGTTACGCGATCTGCAGAAGAAGCGCGATCTTACTTATCTTTTTATCAGTCACGACCTGCGTGTCGTGGCCGCACTCGCGAGCCACGTGATGGTGATGAAAAGCGGCAAGATCGTCGAGCAGGGTCCGGCTGAGAAGCTGTTCAAGCACCCGGAGAGCGATTACACCCGCGCGCTGTTCGCAGCCGCCTTCTCGCTGGAAGCGGCGCACGGCGCGGGTTGGTAGCACTCATTTTGCCATCGACCCGAGCCGGCGCATACCCGCCGCTGACGCGAACCCGGCATGATCCGGGTTGATCTTCCGCATGTTGTGGTCAGATGCGGCGAACGTCGAGCAGTTCGGAGCCTGCGGCGCGTATACGTTCGATGGCCGCGGTAAGCGGCTCCTCAGCAACAGCCATATGAAAGGCATTGGCGTGCAGAAGCATGCCCCTGCCCGCATAAAGCCCGACATGACCCTTCCAGAAGATCAGATCGCCGCGCCGGAGAGCGCTTTCGTCTCCGGAGAAAGAAACGTGGTGCCCGATCTTCTGCTGCATGTCGCTGTCGCGCGGACATTCGCGACCGGCGCTTTGCAGTGCCAGTTGCACGAGCGCCGAGCAGTCGAGCCCGGCGGAGGTCTTGCCGCCCCAGAGATAGGGCGTGCCGAGAAAGCGCGCGGCGGCCTCAACCGAATCGCTCTCACGAAAATCCAGCGGCACGACATGCTGCTTCGGGATGAAGCCTCCGGTCTCCGTGACCATGAAATCCGCTTGTTCGCGCTTCAGCGTAAAGACACTGCCAAAAGAGAGCGAAGCGACCGGTGGCGACTTGATGTCCGGTTTCGGAAAGACAAATGTGCGGAGCGCGCGAACGCGATGCGTCGGCTTCGCGACCTCGCGCGCGAGCGCATTTGATGGCAGCCATCCGACATAACCGTCGCGATTGAGCTGGCCCCAGGACCAGCCTTCCCCGGTTTCCTCATAGACCGTGACGCGCTCGCCGTGCAGCGCTTCGGTATCGAGCGAAGCTTCGGGAGATGGCACGCTTCGGAGCGGAGCGGATACGTCGATGACCTGCATCGCCACGCCGTCCACGAAGCGTTCTGCTTCCACCTTGCCGCGCAGATGCGATGCCGCGAGATCTGGCCGCGCCGGCGTGAGCCGTTTGTCGAAGCCGCTCACAGCGGCAGTTCTTTCGCTTTGGCGAGCATCAGATCGGCGAGCCGTTCGACATAGAGCGCGCCTTTGACGGTGCGGTGCACGAGCACGTTTCTGCGGTCGGCCGGATCGCGGCGGCGTTGCAGAATTTCCATGCGGCCCATGGTGTCGAGCGCGCGGGTAACCACCGGCTTCGTGACGTTCAGCTTCGCGGCGAGACCACGAACCGTGTGGGGCGGCGGCTCCAGATAGATCGTCAGGAGAATCGTGATCTGCCGGGCTGAAAGATCGTGGTCGTCGCGGACCATTTCAAAGTTGAAATCGTGCAGGAGCTTCAGCGCCTGCGAGGGACGGAGATCAACGGCCACGACTCGCTCGAAAATTCGTTTCGGAGCCGTATCATTTCAGGATGCCGCGGTTCGCGCAAGCTTAAGCGTAGCGTTCGGTTAACAGCGCGAAGAGCGCGCGCACGGAATGCGCCTCTCCGCCTTCGGGGCGTCCCGGCCGCTCCTTCGGATTCCAAGCGAAGATGTCGAGATGCAGCCAGCTCTTCGCGTGCGAGACAAACTTTGAAAGAAAGAGTGCAGCCGTGATCGCGCCGGCGTGACCGCCGCCGACATTGTTCGTGTCCGCGACTTTCGAGCCGAGCATTTCCATATAGGGCTGCCAGAGCGGCAGGCGCCAAAGCGGATCGCGTTCCTGCGCGGAATGTCTGGCGAGCGCATTCCAGAGCGCGTCGTCATCCGTGAATGCCGGCGGAATTTCCGGGCCGAGCGCGACACGCGCCGCACCCGTGAGCGTCGCGAAATCGATCATCAGTTCCGGCTTTTCCTCGTCGGCGAGCGCGAGCGCATCGGCAAGTACGAGCCTTCCTTCGGCGTCAGTGTTGCCGATTTCGACCGTGATCCCTTTGCGGCTCTTGAAGATATCGCCCGGCCGGAACGCGATACCGGAGATCGAATTCTCGACCGCGGGGATGATCACACGCAGACGCACCTTCAGCTTCGCGTCCATGATCATGTGCGCGAGCGCGAGCGCAGCCGCGGCACCGCCCATATCCTTCTTCATCAAGAGCATGGCGGAGTCAGGCTTGATGTCGAGACCGCCGGTATCGAAACATACCCCCTTGCCGACCAGCGTGAGTTTCGGATGCGAAGACTTGCCCCAGGCGAACTCGACCAGACGGGGCGCACGTTCGCTGCCCTGCCCGACCGCATAGACGAGCGGAAAATTCTTCTTCAGCAGATCCCTGCCGACGACGCTCGAAACCTTCGCGCCATGCTTCTTTGCGAGCGCGCGGATCGCCGCCTCAAGTTCGGCGGGTCCGAGATCGTTGGCGGGCGTGTTCACGAGGTCGCGTGCGAGCGAAACACCTTCCGCGATGCGCGCAATCTCCTTTGCGTCCACACCGGACGGAACAACAAGGCGCGGCTGCTTCTTCCCGTTCTTGCGGTATCTGCCAAAGCGATAGGAACTCAAGGCGAAGGCAAGCGATGCGAGCCTCGCATCCTTCGGTGCTTCGGCGAACTTCCAGTCGCCCTCCGGCAAAATTTTCTCGAGTTTGCCCGCGAGCAACGGATCGGCGTTCTTGTCGCCGTGTTTGCCGAGGCCGAACAGGCAGCCGGCAATGCCGCCGCCCGCATCCGGAAGAACCAGATGGCTCCCGGCATCCGGCTTGAACCCGGTGGCATCCGCGAAGGCCCGCGCTGCAACGGGCAACTTCTCGCGAACCGATTGCCAGTTCCGGTCATCGACGCACCAGACGGGCTTGGCAGACGCTGCGGAAGGCGCGAAGGCAGACGAAGCGGATTGCGACAAAGGAGAATTCCCGGTTTCTCGCCGTCTATCACGGGGAAAACGGCAGCAAAAGCGCGCTTAACGGGGCGTTAGGGTTAACTCTCTATTGCTTTGCCCGGCACTCCGGCCGTGCGCCGGGCTGCGCGCGGAGTATTTGTATGCTGTGTAATCCCGCCACCCCGAAGTCCCGCCTTTTCGGGAGCGTCTCGAAAGCCGCTTTGGCTGTCGCCCTCGCCGCCTCGCTTGGCGCCTGCGCGAACAAGCCAAAGACCGATGACATTACCGGATCGATCCGGAACCCCTTTGCGACGGTTGAGAACGACCCGCGCCGGGACGCCGAGCGCTTCGGCGACGAGTACCGGCGCAATCCGGCCGACGTGCAGGTCGCGATGGCCTATGCCCAGGCCCTTCGCCGCTCCGAGCAGCACGAACAGGCGGTTGCCGTGCTCGAGCAGGCGACCATCAAGAACCCGAAGCATCAGGGACTTGCCGGCGAATATGGCCGCGCGCTCGCGGAAGCGGGCCGTCTTCAGCAGGCGCTTGAGGTGCTTTCCCGCGCCCATACGCCGGATCAGCCCGACTGGCGCGTATTGAACGCGCAAGGTGCAATCAACGATCAGCTCGGGAACTACAAGGCGGCGCGCAATTACTACAAATCCGCGCTCAAGATCGCGCCGGACGAGCCCTCGATCCTTTCCAATCTCGGCTTGTCCTACATTCTGTCGAAGGAACTGAAGCTCGCCGAAACCACGCTGCGGCGTGCGTCTGCCAATCCGCGCGCGGAAAAGCGCGTGCGGCAGAACCTCGCGCTCTCGCTTGCCCTGCAAGGCAAGTTCGAAGAAGCGGAAAAGATCGCTGGCGGTGATCTTCCTCCTGAGGAAGCCAGCGCCAACATCGCGGCACTGCGCGACATGATACGCAGGCAGCAACAGCCGCGTGACCTGCCGCCCAAGCAGTCCTGATATTTCCGGTAAAGCAGAATAAGAAGCGCCCGCGGCAAAGCGGGCGTTTTGCTATTTGATTTCCATGACCCGGATCGCGGCCGGTCCCATGATGACGATGAACAGCACCGGCAGGAAGAACAGGATCATCGGCACGGTGAGTTTCGGGGGCAGTGCCGCCGCCTTCTTTTCGGCTTCGGACATGCGCTGATCGCGGATTTCCTGCGCGAGCACGCGGAGCGCCTGCGCGAGCGGCGTGCCATAGCGCTCGGCCTGGATCAGCGCAGTACAGACCGCCTTCACGCCGTCGATGCCCGTGCGCGCGGCAAGGTTTTCGAATGCCATGCGGCGGTCCTGAAGATAGGAGAGTTCGGCCGTCGTCAGCGTCAATTCTTCTGCGAGCGGCACCGACTGCGAGCCGACCTCCTGGCTCACGCGCTTGAATGCGGCGTCGATCGACATGCCGGACTCGACGCAGATCAGCAGAAGATCGAGCGCATCGGGAAACGCGCGGCGAACCGACTGCTGGCGCCGCGTGATCACGTTCCTCAGAAAAAGCTGCGGCAGCTTGATGCCGAGATAGGCCGCGGCGATGCACATCCCGATCTTCACCATCGGCGACTGATTGATCGGAACCAGCACGAACAGATAAAGCGCCGCGAAGATCAGCATGCCGATCGGCGCGACCATGCGGAAGAACAGGAAGGACACCTGCGGCCCCTGTCCGCGAAAGCCGGCCTGTACCAGCATGGCCTTCGCTTCGTCCTCACCGAGCCACTTCTTGAGATCGAGGCTTTCGACAACATTCTGCATGAATGCCTTGGGCGTAGGACGCAGATTCACTTTCTCGCCGCGCGCGAGTTTCTCGCGCTCGCGCGCGCGGATCTGACCGCGCTCCACGGCGAGCGTTTTCATGCGGCGGTCAAGGCCGTCGCCGGAAATGAAAGGCATGGCGAGCGTGTAGATCGTCGCAATCACCGCAACAACGGTGAACAGCGTCGTCATGAACCGGGCGTCGCTCAATCTTTCATAGAAAAGTTCGACCATGCTTGCGGCCTCTAGAAGTCGAAATTGATCATCTTGCGCATGACCAGGACACCCATGGTCATCCACATCGCCGAGCCAGCCATCAGAACGCGCCCGGTGGGCGTGGTCCAGAGCAGTTCGATGTAGCCGGGGCTCGTGAGATAGACGAGCATCATCACCGCGAACGGAAGCGAAGCGATGATTGCCGCCGAAGCCTTGGCTTCCATCGACATCGCCTTGATCTTTGCGGACATCTTCTTGCGCTCGCGCAAGACACGCGAAAGGTTGCCGAGCGCTTCGGAAAGGTTGCCGCCGGCCTGCTGCTGGATCGCGAGCACGATACCGAAGAAGTTCGCTTCGGGCAGCGGCACGCGCTCGTACATTTTTGCGGCGGAATCCGAAAGCGACATGCCGACCGCCTGTCCTTCGGCGATCTGGCGGAACTCGCCCTTTACCGGTTCGGAGGTTTCGTTCGCGATGATGCGGATACAGTCGCCGATCGGAAGGCCGGCCTTGACGCCGCGCACGATGACGTCGATCGCGTTCGGAAGCTCGAGGATGAACTTGTTCTCGCGCTTTTTCTTCAGATAGCCGATCACCCAGCGCGGAATGCCGAAACCGCCCGCGAGAATCGACGGGATCGCGAGCATGAGACCCATGCCGGACATATACATAAGCGCGAAGCTGAGCAGCCCCGCGGCAGCACTGAACATGTAGAACTGTTTCTTTGTGATCGACAGGCCCGCTTGCTGCAAGCGGATTTCAATCGGGGGGTTCTTGACGTTCTTCTGCCGCGCCTCGATCTGCTTCAGCGTGTCTTCGACCTGCTGCCGGCGCGAGCCTGCCGCGTCGCTGCTTTTGGCGCGCCCGCGCTTTGCTTGAATTTCATCGATCGAGATTTCCTTCAACCGCTGCTGGGCGCGCTTTTCGCCCGAGATCATCGGGTAAATGAAAACGTAGAGCACACCGGCAACGGCGACCGTAATCAGGAATGCGAAAGCGGCCGAACTCATGACCGCCCCAGCGCGTCGTCGATTTCGGCGCCGTCGAGCGCCGCAGCAAGCTTGTTCTGCTCGCCGTAATATTTGGTGCGGTCCCAGAAACGCGGCTGACCGATGCCGGTCGAGCGATGGCGGCCGAGCATGTTGCCGTTTGCGTCTTCGCCGAGATAGTCGAACACGAACAGATCCTGCGTGGTGACGACGTCGCCTTCCATGCCAATTACTTCGGTCACATGAGTAATGCGGCGCGAGCCGTCGCGCATGCGCGAGGCCTGGATGATGACGTCGATCGAGGACACCACCATTTCGCGGATCGTGCGCGGCGGAAGCGCAAACCCGCCCATCGTGATCATGGATTCGAGTCGCGAGAGCGCTTCGCGCGGAGAGTTGGCGTGTAGCGTGCCCATCGAACCATCGTGACCCGTGTTCATGGCCTGCAACAAATCGAATGCTTCGGGTCCGCGGACTTCGCCGACGATGATCCGCTCGGGACGCATACGCAGGCAGTTGCGCACGAGATCGCGCATCGTCACCTGGCCTTCGCCCTCCAAGTTCGGAGGGCGGGTTTCGAGACGCACCACATGCGGCTGCTGCAGCTGCAATTCGGCCGCGTCCTCGCACGTAATGATGCGCTCGTCGTTGTCGATGTTCGCGGTCAGACAGTTGAGCAGGGTCGTCTTACCGGAGCCGGTGCCGCCCGAGATCAGCGTGTTCACGCGGCAGCGGCCGATGATGCGGAGCAGCTCCGCGCCCTGCTGCGACAGCGAGCCGAACCGGACCAGATCCTCGAGCTTGAGCTTGTCCTTCTTGAACTTACGAATGGTGAGCGCGGGACCGTCGATCGAGAGCGGCGGCACGATCACGTTCACGCGGGAGCCGTCCGGCAGACGGGCGTCGCATATCGGCGAGGATTCGTCGACACGGCGGCCGATCTGGCTGACGATGCGCTGGCAGATGTTGTGAAGCTGCTGGTTATCGCGGAACCGGATACCGGTCTGCTGAATCTTGCCTTTGACTTCGATGTAAACCGTATTCGCGCCGTTCACCATGATGTCGGCGATGTCGTCGCGCGCGAGCAGCGGTTCCAGCGGGCCGTAACCGAGCACATCGTTACAAATGTCGTCGAGCAGCTCTTCCTGCTCGGCAATCGACATCACGACGTTCTTGATCGTGATGATCTCGATCACGATGTCGCGGATTTCTTCACGCGCCGCGATCGGCTCGAGCTTCGCAAGCTGCGTGAGATCGATCGCCTCGATCAGCGCGCCGAAAATCTGGCCCTTGACCTCGTAGAAGGATTCCGAGCGCTGATTGCTCATCATCGGCGGCGGCGGAGCTGCGGGCGCAAGCGGCGGAGACTGCATCGACGATGCATGCGGAGCCGGCTTCGCTGCGAAGTCCGAGACAGTCGCAGGCGGCAGCATCGGCGCTGGCGCCGACGAAGACGGTTGCGCCACGGGTGCACGCGGCATCTCCCGAACGCTGGCGCCGCCGCTGTTTCCTCTTTTGCCGAACATTCCGGGCCCCGACCTTCCGACTACTTCCGCAAGCCCCGGATCTTCGTGAGCAGCGGCGAAAGCAGATCGTTCTTCTGTTTCTTGGATTCCGCGCGGCCGGTGATCGACTTCGCGATCTGAAGGAACATTTCCGCGGTTTTATGCTTGGCCGAGACCTCAGCGATCATCTGGCCATTGTTCGAAGCCGTGCCGAAAAGCTGCGGCTCGAACGGTATTGAGGCAATCGGCTCGGCGCCGAGCGCCTTGGCAAAATCGGAAGTCTTCACTTCCGGCCGCTTCGGCATGCCTACCTGGTTGAGCAGATAGAGAGGCGCACGATCGTTCTGGCGCGCCGTCTTCGCGAGATCGAACATGTTCTTGGCGTTACGCAGGTTGGCAAGATCCGGCGAAGCGACAATGATGATTTCGTCAGCGCCGAGTATCGCGCGCTTCGCCCATCCGCTCCAGATATGCGGCAGGTCGAGAATGGCATAAGGCACCGAGGCGCGCAGCGTATCGAAGATCGGTTCGAACGCTTCGGGCGAAATATCGTATTCGCGATCCAGCGTTGCGGGTGCCGCGAGCAGGCTCAGGCGATCGGTACACTTGGAAAGCAGCCGGTCGACGAAGGCGGCATCGACGCGGTCGGGCGAGAAGACTGCGTCGGCAATTCCCTGCGGCGGATCCTGATTGAAATCGAGACCGGCCGTGCCGAAAGCGAGATCGAGATCAGCAACCACGGCATCGATTTCCAGATCGCGCGCAATCGCAAAACCGATGTTGTGCGCGACCGTCGAGGCGCCGACACCGCCCTTGGCACCGATCACACCGACAATCTTTCCGACCGGTTTGGCGTCGGCAGAGCCGTAAAGTCCCGAAATGGAAGCAACGATGTCGAGCGGCGCAAGCGGCGCGACGACGTAGTCGCTGATGCCGCGCCGGACCAGTTCGCGATAAAGGATAATGTCGTTCACGCGGCCGACGACGACGACCTTGGTGCCGGCATCGCAGCTCTCGGCAAGGCGGTCGAGCCCCTCGAGCAGCGCGTTGCTGTGGCCGTTATACTCGATCAGGATCACGTTTGGCGTCGCCGAGGTCCGGTAGGCTTCTTCCGCGGCAGGCAGGCCGCCCATCGAAACCTTCACATGCGCGCGCGCCATGCGGCGATCCGCAGCGGCGTTCTGCACCGAATGCGCGAGCTCAGGCGATTCGCAGAACGCCTGGATCGTAATGCGCGGCACCGGAGCGACATGGCGCTCCGGTTCGGCAAGATTCGTATCGAGTACTGGAGCGGCTCTCATTACGGACCCACGTTGCTGGCTTTGGTGGCGGTCGGATAAGTCGTCGAGGGATCCTGACCCTGACGGTATTTCTCAAGCACCGTCTTGCGGCGTGCCGCGTAGCCCGGCTGCTCCGCGCGTGGCTGCACGAGGTCTTCCGGATTGGCGACGGTAGCCGCGAGATTGTGCTGGGTTGCGCAGCCGAAGTTGCGCATCGGATAGTTCTGGGCGTCCTCGAAATTCTGCCGGTTGCCCAGGTTCTCCTGACCCGCGTGACAGCGGCTGGCGACCGCGGCGTTGATCGCAACAAACGAGAGGCGGAGCGGAGCGACGCTCGACGGCGTCTCTGCGCGGTAGGCCTGAACCTGGATCGCGCGCTGAGGAACACCAGACGCCGCTAGAACGCTGCGAAGCTCGCGCACGGTGTGCCCGGACGAAACTTCGTTCGCGACACCCGCGGGCACTTCGATCACCATGGGCCCGGAACCGTGACGGCGCCACTGCGAAGCAAAGCCACCGGCAAGCGCGCGCTGATCCGGCGTGAGACCGCTGCGGCCCGAGCCGACGAACATCTGGATCGAGCGAGCGCCCTCGTTGATCTGGATCGGATGACGGTCGCGATAATCGGACGGCACGGTGCCGGTCACGATACGGTCGGACTGACAGCCGGCCACCGCGAAGGTCGCGAAGCCGATCAGGAGCGCTGCGCGAAAGCGGCGGGGAAGGACGCAAGAAACTGACATTTTACGCTCCAAACACTCAGTCCAGGATGAATCCGTAGTCACCCTTCAAGGGCTTCTTTTCGTTCACGCCGGGCTGGCCGTAGATCCGGTTGAGGCGGCCGAGCAGAATCGCGGATTGATCCGACGGATTGGCAAAGCCGTCGTCCGGCCGCACGAGCTGCTGCTGCGAAACGGCTTTGACGACATAAGGCGTCACCATGATCATCAGTTCGGTCTGCCCGTTCAGGTAGTCGCGGCTCTTGAAGAGAGCGCCGAGCACCGGAAGGTTCTTCAATCCGGGAAGCCCGTTGATGTTCTGCTTGGTCTGTTCCTGCAAAAGGCCCGCCATCACCAGCGAACCGCCGGAGGATAGTTCGACCGTCGAGTTCGCGCGGCGGACGCGCAGCGCAGGAATGGTGACGTTGGAAAGACGGATCGCGCCTTCGGATGAAAGTTCGCTGACCTCGGTCGCAACCCGGAGGCTCATCTTGCCCTCGGAAAGAACGACCGGCGTGAATTCGAGCGCAACACCGAACTGCTTGAACTGGATCTGCACCTGACACTGGCCGGTGTTCGGATCGCAGCTCTGACCCGCGGGGATCGGAAATTCGCCGCCAGCCAGGAACTTCGCGGTCTCGCCGCTGATCGCGGTCAGGTTCGGCTCGGCAAGCGTGCGCATGACGCCAGCCTGCTCCATCGCGCGGATCGTGGCGCTGACCGTGCCGCCGTTCGGCAGCGTCAGCGTCGGCCGCACGTTGCTAGTCGACAGCATTGTATTCTGCGCCGAGAACGGATTGGTGTTCTCGAAATTCACAACGGCGCTGCCCACGTTGATATTGGCGCCGTTCAGATCGACGCCGAGCTGCTTCAGGACGTTCCGCTGCACTTCGGCAACGGTCACCTTGAGCATGACCTGCTCGCGGTCGCGAATGGAAAGCCCGTTCACGACCTTGTTCGCATCGCCCACCATGCGGGCTGCGGTATCGAAAATGTGCTGTGCTTCCGCGGCCGACCCGACCGAGCCCGAGAGCACGATGCTGTCGCCGATCGCATCGACCTTCACGTTCGCGCTAGGCGCAAGACGCTGGATGGCTGCGCGAACGCCGACTGCATCGAGTGCGACTTCGATGTCGTAGGCCGCGATCTGCTGTCCGCTTTCGTCGAAGAAGACGATATTGGTCTGGCCTGCCTTCACGCCGATCAGATAGGCGCGGCGCGTGGAGCGAATCACGGCATTCGCAACCGCAGGGTTCGCGATCAGAACGTCCTTCGCATCGCGCGGCAGATCGACGACGATCGATTTTCCGACGCCGAGCGCCAGAAAGTTTCCGCGGGCGTGCAGCACCGGCGCTTGTGGCCGCTGCGCGGCGGGCACCACCTTGGGTGCGCCCGCGAGCTGCGGTTCCGCAGCAAAAAGAGCCTTCGGCGCGGTCAACGCGACGGCGGCGAACGCAGCAAGGAAAGCAAACGTTAACCCTGCTTTTGCGGCTAGCGGCTTTTGCATCGTCAGCCTCATCCTTCGCTACTTCGCGGTCTGCGTTGAATTGATGCCGAAGCGGACGAAGTTCACGCGGCTCGACTTCTGCTCGGGCTCTTCGGTCTCGTTCGGGGCGTTGGGTTTTGCGTCGGCAAGCGAGCGCAGCGCGAGCGATATCGTTCCGCGCTGGCGGGACATCGCAAGCGTCTCGGCCTGCTGCGGCCCGAGTTCGAGCGTCGCGGTCTTGCCGACGACGACTTTCTGGCCGCCCTTTTCCTCGACCATCTGGTCGATCGCGAGCACGCGGATATTCCGCAGGATCGTCTCGGTCGTGATCGCTTCGGAATTCTGCTGGCCCTGCTCGCGGCGCGTGAGCAGCACGTCCACATGATCGTTCGGAAGAATGAACCCGCCGGCGCCGGTCTCCGCGGAAATTTCGGTGGAAACCGCGCGCATGCCCTGCGGCAGAATTGCAGACAGGAAGCCCGCGCCATTCGCGCGCACGAGTTTCTCCTCGCGGATGGGTTCGCCGGCCACAAACGGCGCACGCGCAACCGCGTCCTTGAATTCGTTCAACGCGTCGGGGCGCGCAGTCTTGCGAATGAAGAGCGGTCCCGCCGCAGAAAGAGGCCAGGCCTGCCAGGTAAGGTCGTCCTGCGAAACCGCACGGCCGACTCCGATGTCCTTCTTCGCGACAAGAATGTCGACGGTCTCGTTCGCGGGCTTCACGATCTGCTGCACCGGTGCGGGCGCGCGTTCGCCGCCCGACAACATGTAGGCGGCGGCACCGGCCGTCAAAGCGATGCCGAGAACGATTATACGGGCGGGTTTCATACGCTCACTCTTCCACTCGTGCTGAACAGGCACCCGGATATGGGTCGCCTGCTTGCCCTTTGCCGGATTTCAACAGCTAAGGGTCAACTTATGGTTAATGAGCAGTAGAGGAATTTATTTAACGGCTGCTTACACTTACGCTCAAATCGCAAGGGCGCGCATATAGGACGTCTCGGGATAGACCAGAAGCCCGGCGATCGCGAGCGCGATGCCGTAAGGGATTCCGGTCTCGAAATTATGCAGCCGCGCGATCCACGGCTGCCTTGCAAGCACCTGCGGCATTGGGAGCGTGCGAAGCTGAAGCAGTACCAGCGTGAGAATGCCTCCCGCGATGGAAGCGATCAGCAGATACTCCATGAGATGCGAGAACCCGAGCCAAAGCGCGGTCGCCGCCGCAAGCTTGGCATCGCCGCCGCCGATCCAGCCACGGGCAAAAAAGCCGAACGCGACGATCAGCACGACGCCTCCCGCCAGCAGATGACGGCCGATCTCGTACCAGCCCATGCCGGTCAGCCAAGCCACCAGAAAGAAACCGATTATTAACGCAATCGAAACGCGATTCGAGATCGTCATCGAGACGAGGTCGCTCGCCGCCGCAAACGCCATCGCGGCGGGGAATAGGCCGAGCACGAGAATTTCGAGAACCATCTGGGAACCGCTGCCGATGAACACCGGCGGATTAAAGCGGCAAAGCCTAAGCGAAGGATGAATCGATCCCAGAAAACCGGAAAGGCCCCGGCGAAGCCGGAGCCTTTCCATGCAGAGACGGAGGTAGAAGGAGTCTCGCGAAAGATCCTTTTACTTCAGGGCGCTTTCGACCGACGTAAAGGTCGAAGTCAGCTTGGTGCCGACACCCTGCACGACCGCGATGATTGCGACCGAGATACAAGCGGCGATGAGACCGTATTCGATAGCGGTCGCACCGGACTCGTCATTCAGAAAACGAACAAAGTTCTTCATAGACGGCTCCCTCAGAGGTTGATTGTGCCGGCTCTTCTGTCCGGCGACGCGCGGAAACTAGCGGCAACTTCCTGCGAGCGTGTAAAAGGCTGCATCCGGAATTGAAGCGAAAGTTCCGGCGTTATTCCCTGATCGTTTTAAGGATCAGAAACGCGAAAGGCCCCGGGTTTGCCGGAGCCTTTCGTACTTTGGAATTCGAGAACGCTTACTTGAGCGCGTTCGAAACCGAGGTGAACGTCGAGGTCAGCTTGGTGCCGACACCCTGCACGACCGCGATGATGGCGACCGAGATGCAAGCGGCGATCAGACCATATTCGATGGCGGTCGCGCCGGAGTCGTCCTTCACGAAACGAGCGATAGTCTTCATGTTACAAGGCTCCTTGAAACCTAGTTGGCTCTCTGCGTGTCCGCCGGACTTTTTGTGTCCGATCGAACGTGACGCAAAGCTACCGCGGACGGATTGCGTCACGGTTAATCCGATCGCAGAAACACCGGCATTCCGGCGCGAAATTGAACAGAGTTAACTTTCTGCTGCGCGTCTCGAAGAACCCTTGACGGCAAAAGATTCTTCCGGCAACGCGCGCCGGCGGACAAATTCAGCGGGGCGCATCCATTTGGATTTCGTTCACCAATTTGGGCGAGAGTCCCCTCATTCGTTGCGTTTGCGTTGGAGGCGTTCGTGCTGCGTAGTCAGATCAGGACCTTGTTCGTCCTTTGCGGCCTTGTTGCCGCACCGAATCTTGCGCTGGCCGAGGTTGTCTCCGTCGTGATGGATCAGGCCAAGCTGTTGCGCCTTCCGGATCGCGTTTCGACGATCATCATCGGCAACCCCTCGATCGCCGACGGAACCCTGCAATCCGGCGGATTCCTGGTCGTGACCGGGAAAGGCTACGGCACGACCAATCTTATGGTGCTGGATTCCAAGGGCGGGGTGCTGGCCGAGCACACCATCACGGTTTCGGCTCCGCATAGCGGCCTCACCGTATTCCGCGGTGCTGAGCGCGAAACGCTGAGTTGCGCACCGAATTGCCAGCGCACGCTGGTCCCCGGCGACTCGCAGGCCGTCTTCGATGCAGTCGTCTCGCAGAACGGAACCCGCAACGGTCTTTCGACCGGCGGTCCGGCTGGCGCGTCTGCCGCACGCTGATCTCCCGTTTGGTTAACCGGACACTAACGCCCGCCCGTTCGTTCGGGCGGCGCTAGTCAACGAATTTTCAAACGATGAACGCTACAAGCGCTCCATTATAATGGCGCAGATCAAAGTCATGTTCGGAATCGAGCTACGCAGGGAAAAAGCAAGCGGAGCCACGCGCGGATTGCGCCGGCTGATTCTCCGCTTCGGCCGGAAGAACGACGGCGCCGCGGCGGTCGAGTTCGCGATCGTCGTGGTTCCCTTCTTCGCGATCCTGTTTGCGATCATCGAACTGGCGTTCGTCTTCTGGGCGGGCCAGGTGCTCGAAACCGCCGTGAACGACACGAGCCGTCTGATTATGACCGGTCAGGCGCAAAAGCAGAATTTCGATCAGGCCAAGTTCAAGCAGGAGCTCTGTGGCCGCGTATTCGGTCTCTTCAGCTGCAATACCGGAATGATCATCGACGTCCGTACGTCGGGCGCTTTCTCCAGCGCGAACATGAGCAAGCCGACTTACAAACAGGACGGCACGATCGACGACACCGGCTTCCAGTATCAGACCGGCGGTCCCGGCGACATCGTCGTGGTTCGCGTCATGTATGAGTGGCCGCTGATCCTTCGCACTTTCGGTCTCGACCTCGCGGACACGCCGAGCGGCAAGCGCCTGCTGATGTCGGCTGTCGCCTTCCGCAACGAGCCCTACCAATGACCCCGCTCGCACTTTCCGGATTCCTCTCCAGGCTACGCGGCAAGCTTGCCGGCTTCGCGCGCGACAAGCGCGGCGTCTCCGCCGTGGAATTCGCGATCATCCTGCCCTTCATGGCGATCCTCTATCTCGGCGGCACTGCCGTGACCCAGGGCATCATCATCAAGCGCAAGGTCGTTCTCGTAACCCACACGGTCGGCGACCTCGTGGCGCGCGACAACAACATCACGAATGCGGAAGTCACTGCGATTTTCGACGCGGCGAAAGCCGTGTTCGCGCCTTACGGCTGGAGCAACCTGCTCAAAATCAAGGTCTCGAGCGTCAACATCAACGCCGCCGGCACTGCGACGGTCGGATGGGGCGAGGCCCTGCAGGATACGGCGCGTGCGCCGAACTCTTCCGTCACGTTACCGGCCGGCCTGAACGCGCCGAGCACCTCGATCATCTGGACCGAAGTCAGCTACGTCTATACGCCGCCGGTCGGCGGCGCCTTCACCGGCGGATCGGTGAACCTGAGAGACCAACTCTATATCCGTCCGCGTCTCGTCACCACGATCACGCGCTCGGCGAACTGAGCCGTCTAGATTTTCTGATTGTACTCGCCGACTTCGGGGTGCGTGCGGATCACCGCATCCACCGCCTCGAACATTTCCTTCAGGCGGGCTTCCGAAGCGGGGCTTTCGACAACCACGACGAGTTCGGGCTTGTTCGATGACGCGCGCACGAGACCCCAGGTGCCGTCCTCGACGGTGACGCGAACGCCGTTGACAGTAACGAGATCGCGGATCGCCTGACCGGACACCTTCTCGCCTTTCGCCTTCGCGGCTTCGAAGTGCTTTACGATTTTGTCGACGACAGCGTACTTCTTCTCGTCGTCGCAATGCGGTGACATGGTCGGCGACTGCCATGTGCGCGGCAACGCAAGGCGCAGATCCGACATTTTCTTCGAAGGATTGCGGTCGAGCATTTCGCAGACGGCGATCGCCGATAGCAGACCGTCGTCATAGCCGCGGCCGAACGGCGCGCCGAAGAAGAAGTGCCCGGACTTCTCGAAGCCCGCGATCGCTTTCAGTTCGTTCGCGCGCCGCTTGATATAGGAGTGGCCGGTCTTCCAGAAATCGACCTTCACGCCGTTTTGCTTCAGCACCGGATCGGTGAGCCAGAGGCCGGTCGATTTCACGTCGACGATGAACTGGCCGCCCTTGCCTCCCGCCGACATGTCGCGCGCCAGTATCACGCCGACCTTGTCCGCGAAAATTTCCTCGCCGAGATCGTCGACGACCCCGCAACGGTCGCCGTCGCCGTCGAAGGCGAGCCCGACATCGGCTTTATGCGAGAGCACCGCGTCGCGCACGGCGTGCAGCATCTTCAGGTCTTCGGGATTCGGATTGTATTTCGGGAAGGTGTGATCGAGCTCGGCATCGAGCGGCACGACCTCGCAGCCGATCGCTTCCAGCACTTTCGGCGCGAATGCCCCCGCCGTGCCGTTGCCGCAGGCGGCGACCACCTTGAGTTTTCGTTTCAGCTTCGGCCGGTTCGCGAGATCGGCCATATACTTCTCAGCAAAACCGGGAATGAATTTGAACGAGCCGCCTTCACGCGTCTTCGATTTCGCTTCGAGCACGATTTCCTTCAAGCGGCCCATTTCGTCGGGGCCGAACGTCAGCGGCCGCGCGGCGCCCATCTTCACGCCGGTCCAGCCGTTATCGTTGTGCGAGGCGGTCACCATCGCGACGCACGGACAATCAAGCTCGAACTGCGCGAAGTAGGCCATCGGCGAAAGCGCGAGGCCGACATCATGCACGCGCATCCCGCCCGCCATGAGGCCGCTGGTCAGCGCCGCCTTCACCGACATCGAGTAACCGCGGAAGTCGTGGCCGACGACAATGTCCGGGCGGACTCCAAGCTCGTGAAACAGCGTCGCCATGCCCAGGCCCAGCGCCTGAATGCCGATCAGGTTGATTTCCTTCTCGAGCAGCCAGCGCGCGTCATATTCGCGGAAGCCGGTCGGCTTCACGAGCGGGGTCGTCTCGTATTCGTAGGTATTCGGCGCAATCGCCGCCTTGGGCTTGGGAAACATCGTGGATCCGTACTGGGAAACATCCCGGCGGGCGCCGGGTTCGCCTGCGATCTAGCACGAAAGCGGGCGGAAATAAGTAGCGCCGGAAGTCTAGCGCTCCAGTTCGAGCACGCCCTTCTTGAACTCGAAGCGCGCGAGCCTTCTGAGGAAGCTCATGCCGAGAAGGTTTTGTCCGAGCGCTCCCTCGTCGAGCACCATGGCATCGACGTTTTCGAGCTGGATCGAGCCGAGCCGCACGGAACGAAGCTGCACGCGCTTGGCCCGCGCGGTGCCGTTCGCGGTATTGACCTTGATGTCGAAGCGATCGCTCGGCGTGACCAGCCCAAGCGCCCGGGCGTCCTCGTAGCGGAGCGCAATCAGCGTCGCTCCGGTATCCACGATCGCGCGGAAGCGGCGGCCGTTGAAATCGACGTCGGTGACGTAATGACCTGAGCGATCCGAGCGGATGCGGACGTAGCCACCGGCATCGTTGCTCTTTTCGCTGTTTTCGACCTGAGCCGGCTCGGAGCCCTGCTGAAAGGCGATGAAGGCATCGCGGCCACGGCGCATCAAGTCCTGCGCGACATCAGGCGCATAAACCGACAGCGCAAAAAAGCCCAAAGCAGTAAGAACGAGAAAGCGAAACATCGTGGCACCCGGCAGGCGCGATTATCGCGCGAAGAGCGTATGAAGCCCGTTAACGGCAAGTCGTACGCAGGATTGCGGCTTTTTCGGCGAATTCGTTTCGATCAATTCCCGCGCGGTTTCGCCCGGCGTGTCGGCGCGGCGGAAGCCGGGTCGTCCGGCCAGACGTGCTTCGGATAGCGGCCGCGCATTTCCTTTTTCACATCGGCCCAGGAACCGCGCCAGAACGCGGGCAGGTCGCGCGTCACCTGGATCGGACGGCCGGCGGGCGAGAGCAGAGAAAGCACGAGCGGAATCTTTCCTGCCGCGACCGACGGGTGCTTCGAGAGGCCAAACAGCTCCTGCACTTTGACCGAGATAGTCGGGCCCGCCTCCGCCGAATAATCGATGGCAAGTTCGGAGCCGGTCGGCGCGGTAAAACGATCCGGCGCTTCGGCATCCAGCCGCCGCGCAAATTCGCGGGGAAGCAACGCGTGCAGAGCGTTCGAAACGTCGCCCGCCGAGATTTCGTTAAGCGAGGTTTTTCCCGTAAGGAAAGGAGCGAGCCACTCGCCAGCGTTCGCCGTGAGCGCTTCCTCCGAAAGGTCACGCCACTCTTCGCCTTCGGCAGCACGCAGGAAACGCACGCGCTCGAGCCAGCGCCGCACGGCTTCGGAAAGCGGCAGCACGCCGATGCCGAGCGAAGCGACACCATCCGCAAGCGCCTTCGCCGTTTCATCGCCTGCCACAACTTTCAGCGGGCGTTCGCTTAGCACCAGCGACATGTACTTTCGCGCCGATCGGCCACGGACGGCGCGCGCCTTCGGATCGAACACGGACTCTTCCGTCTGCGCGATCCTGTCTGAAAAGCGCGAAAGAATTTCGGCTTCACTGATTCTCGCGGCAAGCAGCATGCGGCCTTCCTGTGCGGCTCCAGCGATTTCAGCGACCGCGAGATAGTCCTCGCGAGCAAGGGCACTCGTCTGTTCGAGTTTCGCGCCGCGTCCGTTCGCCAGCAGAAATGCGCCGCCGCGTTCGGGACGTGCCTTCGCAATGCGATCGGGATAGGCGAGCGCAAGCAGGCTGCCTGCGCGCGCGGGCGCCGTTTCCCGGATGGTACCGCCCGACGATTCCGCCCAGCGCTTTGCGAGGTTTCGCGCCTCCTCGCCGCGGCGCGATCTGTCGCGGCGAAATTCGGAAATGCGGTGCGAGAGATCGGGATCGTTGCAGCCGAGACCGCGCTCGGAAACGACCGCCGCGATTTCAGCGGCGAGCAGGGCCTGGCCCTCCTCTGCCGATGCGACGATCATCGCGGCAAGGCGCGGATGCAGCGGCAGCTTTGCGAGCTTCCTGCCGAGCGACGTAATCGCACCGCTTTCGTTGATCGCTCCCAGCGAGAGGAGCAACGCCTTCGCCTCGCTCACCGCCGCCGCCGGCGGCGCGTCGAGCCAGGTCAGCGTCATCGGATCACGTACGCCCCATTGCGCGAGATCGAGCACGAGACTTGTCAGATCCGCCGCAAGAATTTCGGGCGTTGCGAAGGGAAGCAGGCTGCGCGTCTGTTCTTCGTCCCAGAGACGGTAGCAGATGCCCGGCTCGGTGCGGCCGGCGCGGCCGCGCCGCTGATCGGCGGAAGCGCGCGACACCCGAACCGTCTCCAGCCTCGTCAGACCGAGATCCGGCTCGAAACGCGGTACACGTGCGAGGCCGCTATCGGCCACAACGCGCACTCCCTTGATCGTGATCGAGGTTTCCGCAATCGAAGTTGCGAGCACGATCTTGCGCCTGCCTTCGGGAGAAGGCTCGATCGCCTTGTCCTGCACGTCCGAATCGAGCGCACCGTAGAGCGGAACGATGTCGATGGTTTTGTCGCGAAGCCGTTCGGCGAGAAAATCCGCCGTACGGCGAATTTCGCCGACCCCCGGAAGAAAGGCGAGGATCGAGCCGTCTTCGTTCGCGGCAACGCGCGCAAGCGCGTCCGCCATCTCCTGATGGATGGGTATCCGGGCGTCGCGGCCGAGATACTTCGTTTCCACCGGAAACGCGCGGCCTTCGCTTTCGATGACCGGCGCATCGCTCAAGAGTCTCGCGACCCGCGCGCCGTCCAGCGTCGCCGACATCACGAGAATACGCAGATCGTCGCGCAAGCCCCGCTGCGCATCGAGCGCGAGCGCCAGGCCGAGATCGGCGTCGAGCGAACGCTCATGGAACTCGTCGAACACGACCGCCGCGACGCCCCTCAATTCGGGATCGTCGAGCACGAGGCGCGTGAACACGCCTTCGGTGATCATCTCGATCCGCGTCTTCGCCGAAACTTTCGAGCCGAAACGTACGCGCAGGCCGACGGTTTCGCCGAGCTTTTCGCGAATCGAGTTCGCCATGAAGGAGGCCGCAGCGCGCGCCGCAATCCGCCGCGGCTCCAGAACGAGAATTTTCCCGCCCTTCACCCATGGCTCGTTGAGAAGCGCCAGCGGCACGCGGGTGGTCTTGCCCGCGCCCGGCTGCGCCACGAGCACTGCCGCATTGCCCGCACGCAAGGCATCTTGAAGCGCGGGCAGCACCTCATCGACGGGAAAAGCGCCGTGCAACGGTTCTCGTGGTGAATTCATTCTTAATGCGTTCGCTAAAACTGTCGCGGAATAGCCGCTCGCTCCGGCCCGGTCAAAACCTGAGAAAAACGGCCCTTGGTCTGCACCGCAAATTAAGAGGCGGCGGCTATTAAGTGCAGCAACGGCACAACCGCGCCCGGAGGCGCGAGATGGAAGCGATCGCGAACTACGGCAAGCCTAGGGTCGACTGGGTCGATTACGCCAAAGGGTTCTGCATCATCATGGTAGTGATGATGCACTCGACGCTTGGCGTCGAGGCGGCAGCAGGAAAAGATAGCTGGATGCACGCGCTCGTCGCTTTCGCGAAGCCGTTTCGCATGCCGGACTTCTTCCTGATCTCGGGTCTGTTTCTCGCGCGCGTGATCGCGCGGCCATGGCGCGACTATCTCGACAAGAAGGTCGTGCACTTTCTCTATTTTTACGTGCTGTGGGTCACGATCCAGTTCGTGTTCAAGGCGCCGGGCTTTCTTGCGCAGGGCGGGATCACGAACGTCATGCAGCAATACGCACTCGCCTATCTCGAGCCCTTCGGCACGCTCTGGTTCATCTACATTCTGCCGGTGTTCTTCGTGGTGACGAAGCTGCTCAAGCGCGTGCCGCCGATCGCGGTATTTGTTGCCGCGGCAGCAATCGAGATCGCGCCGATCCATACCGGCTGGATCATGATCGACGAGTTCGCGGCCCGCTTCGTCTATTTCTTCGCGGGCTATTGGCTCGCCGGCTACTTCTTCGGCTTGGCGGATACTGTGCAGAAAAACGTAGCGCTTGCGCTTGCCGGGCTCGGCGTGTGGGCGCTCGTCAACGGCTATCTCGTTTTCGCGGGCTACGGCGACCTGCCGCTGGTCTCGCTCTTGCTCGGCTTTGTTGGCGCGGCTGCGATCGTGACGATGGCTGCGCTGCTTGCGGCAATGAACTGGGCGGCGCTCCTGCGCTACGCAGGCGAGAATTCCATCGTCGTCTATCTCGCGTTCTTCCTGCCGATGGCGGCAACGCGCGCAGCGTTGCTGAAGGCCGGCGCGATCCCCGATCTCGGCACCGTCGCGCTGATCGTAACCGCGATGGGCGTCATCGTGCCGCTTCTGTTCTACGCACTGATCCGCGGCACGCGCTTCGATTTCCTCTTCGTGCGGCCCGCGGCTTTCCGGCTCGCAAGCCCGCGCAAAGCGCCGCTTCAGCCCGCGGAATAAGCCCTACCGGCGCGCAGCGGCTGTCCCCATCTATGGGTACGGTTGCGCTTGCCGTGCCCGCCTCGCTTCGGCATCGTGCCGCCAGCTCCGCGAGGTTCCATGTCCGAAAAGCGTCCTCTCAAGAAGGGCGACCGCGTCTTCCTGATCGACGGTTCGTCTTTCATCTTCCGCGCCTATTTTGCGATGTTCAAGGCGGCGCAGTCGCGCGGGCGCGCGTTCTCGCGTTCCGATGGATTGCCGGTCGGCGCGATCATGACCTTCTCGTCGATGATGTGGAAGATCATGCGCGAGGGCATCGACGGCAAGAAGCCCACGCATGTCGGGGTTATTTTCGATGCGCCCGGCGACGGTTTCCGCAACGAGATTTACCCGGAATACAAAGCGAACCGCGACGATCCGCCCGAAGACCTGGTGCCGCAGTTCCCGCTGATGCGCGAAGTGGTGAAGGCCTTCGGCATGAAGCCGATCGAAGAACCGGGTTATGAGGCCGACGACCTGATCGCGGCCTACGCCCGCGAAGCGCGCGAGCAACAGGCGGAAGTCCTCATCATCGCGGGCGACAAGGATCTCATGCAGCTCGTACGCAAGGGCGTCACCATGTACGACCCGATGCCGGGCAACGAGCGCAAGATCGGCGAAAAGGAAGTCGAGGAGAAATTCGGCGTCGAGCCCGAGCGGGTGCCGGACGTGCAGGCGCTATGCGGCGATGCCACCGACAACGTGCCGGGCGTTCCCGGTATCGGCATCAAGACCGCGGCATTGCTCATTCAGGAATATGGCGATCTCGATACGTTGCTCAAGAACGCCGAAAAGATCAAGCAGGACAAGCGCCGCCAGACGCTGATCGACAACGCCGAGCTTGCCCGTGTCTCGAAGAAGCTCGTGCTGCTCGACGACAAGGCGCCGCTGAAGATTCCGCTGGACATGCTCGGCGTCGATGGCAGCGATCCGAAAAGGCTGGTCGCGTTCCTGAAGGCGATGGAATTCACGCGGCTCACCGAGACCGTGGCAAAAGCCTCCGGCATCGATCCGGCCGATGTCGAGCCCGATCCGGAGCTCTCCGCGGGAGCCGCGGTTGCAAAGAGCAAACCGGCCACGAAGGAAGCGCCTGCCACGGTGGGCAAAGTTGCGCCTGCGGCTGACGGCGATCTCACGCCGCAAGCTCTCTTTGCGGCTCGCGAAGCGCAACTGAAGGCAATCCCGTTCAACCACAAAAATTACGAAACCGTCACGAGTGCGAAGCAGCTTGACGCATGGATCGCGCGTGCGCGCGAGCAAGGCTATGTCGCCGTCGATACCGAAACGAGCGCGCTCGACGCCATGCAGGCCGAGCTTTGCGGCGTGTCGCTTTCGGTTACGCCGGGCGAAGCCTGCTACATTCCGCTCACCCACAAGAGCGAAGGCGAGGGTCTGTTCGAAGGCGGAGTGCTGAAAGGTCAACTTCCGGTCGACGAGACGATCGTGAAGCTGAAGCCGCTCCTGGAAGACAAAAGTATTCTCAAGATCGGGCAGAACCTCAAGTACGATCTTCTGGTGCTGTCGCGCTACGGCATCGAGATCGCGCCCTACGACGACACCATGCTGATGTCTTATGCGCTGGATGCCGGCCGCTCGGGCGGCGGGCACGGCATGGACAATCTTTCGCAGAAGTTTTTCGGCCACAAGCCGATCGCCTTCGAAGATGTCGCGGGCAAGGGCAAATCTTCCGTAAGCTTCAATCGCGTGGCACTCGACCGCGCCACCGAATATGCGGCCGAGGACGCCGACGTCACCCTGCGGATGTGGCTATACCTCAAGGCGCGGTTGACCGCCGAAAGCATGAACAACGTCTACGAGACGCTGGAGCGGCCGCTCGTGAGGGTGCTCGCGGATATGGAGAAGCGCGGCATCGCAATCGACCGCCAGATGCTCTCGCGCCTCTCCGGCGAATTCGCGCAGATCACCGCGCGGCTCGAACACGAAATTTCGAAGATCGCCGGCGAAGAGTTCAATCCGGGCAGCCCGAAACAGCTCGGAGACATTCTGTTCGGCAAGATGGGGCTGCCCGGCGGGACGAAAACCGCGACGGGCGCCTGGTCCACCGGTGCGAAGGTCCTCGAAGATCTCGCCGAGGAAGGCCACGAACTGCCTAAGAAAATTCTCGAATGGCGGCAGCTCTCGAAACTGAAATCGACCTATACCGACGCGCTGCCGGAATATGTGAACCCGGAAACCAAGCGCGTCCACACTTCCTACTCGCTCGCGGCCACGCCGACTGGCCGCCTCGCCTCGTCCGAGCCGAACTTGCAGAACATTCCGGTTCGCACCGAGGAAGGCCGCAAGATCAGGAAGGCCTTCGTCGCGGAGAAGGGCAACCAGCTCGTATCGGCAGACTATTCGCAGATCGAACTGCGGCTCTTGGCCGAGATCGGCGACGTGCCGCAACTCAAAAAAGCGTTCCGCGAAGGGCTCGACATTCACGCGATGACGGCCTCCGAAATGTTCGGCGTGCCGGTCAAGGACATGCCGGGCGAAATCCGCCGGCGCGCGAAGGCAATCAACTTCGGCATTATCTACGGGATTTCCGCCTTCGGTCTTGCCAACCAACTCGGCATCGGCCGCGAGGAAGCGGGCGCGTATATCAAGAAATACTTCGAACGATTCCCCGGCATTCAGGACTACATGGAAGAAACCAAGAAGTTCGCGCGTGCGAACGGCTATGTGACGACGCTGTTCGGGCGCAAGTGTCACTACCCGGGCATCAAGGACCAGAACCCCTCGGTGCGCGGCTTTAACGAGCGCGCGGCGATCAACGCGCGACTACAGGGCACCGCCGCCGACATCATCCGGCGCGCGATGATCCGCATGGACGGCGCGCTGGCGAAGGCGAAGGTCGATGCGAGAATGCTCCTGCAGGTTCACGACGAACTGATCTTCGAGGTCGCGGAGAAAGACATCAAGAAGACGCTGCCAGTCGTGACCAAGATTATGGAAGAAGCGCCGCTGCCGGCGGTGGCCCTTTCCGTTCCCTTGTCAGTCGACGCGCGCGCGGCGAGCAACTGGGAAGAGGCGCATTAAACGGCTACGCTTCCGGGCATGAACGAAGCGCTGCTTTCCTCGCTCTGGGCCTTCGCGCTCGCCTCGCTCATCGTCGAGCTGATCCCGGGTCCGAACCAGACCTATCTCGCGGCACTCACGCTTAATCACGGCATGCGCGCGGGCTTTGCGGCGGTCGCGGGCATTGCGATCGGGCTTGGCGTTTACGGCATGGCTGCCGCGCTCGGCGTCGCAGCGATCGTCCATGAATCCGACTTTCTCTATCAACTGTTGCGCTGGGCTGGCGTGCTTTATTTCCTCTGGCTCGCCTGGGACAGCTGGCACGACGAGCCGGACGGCAAAGTCGAAGCGAGCAGCGATGCGAGGGCCGCGCAATCCTTCCGGCGCGGGCTGATCACCAATCTCCTGAACCCGAAAGCGGCGATATTCTACATCAGTGTGCTGCCAGGATTCATCGTGCCCGGCGCGATCTCGGTCTTCGCGCAGACCGTCCTGATGTCGGTAATCTATGTTTCGATTGCAACGGCAACACATGTCGCGGTCGTGCTGCTTGCCGGACGGCTCTACAGATTTCTCGACGACCCGCGCTATCGCGTGCCGGTGCGGCGCGGGATCGCGCTCGTGCTGGTCGGCGTTGCGATCTGGTTTCTGCTCGCAAGCGCGCGCTAGAGGAAGATGCTCACTTCCTCGAGCTTCTTCTTCGCAATCACCGGCACCTTGCAATCTTCCGCAGGATAACCCGCTACCAAGAGCACGTAAGGCTTTTCGTTCGCGGGCCTGCCGCAGATATCGTTCAGGAATCCCATCGGCGACGGCGTGTGCGTAAGCGTCGCCAACCCCGCGTTGTGCAATGACGCGATCAGGAAGCCCATCGCAATGCCGACCGACTCCGGCACGTAGTAGTGCTTCACATGCGACCCGTCAGGCGCAACGCCGTAGCGCTGGCCGAAGATCACGATAAGCCAGGGCGCAACCTCCAGAAACGGCTTGTGCTCGTCGGTGCCGAGCGGCGCGAGCGTATCGAGCCACTCGCCCGGCGTCTTGCCGCCTTTGTAAAATTCGCGCTCCTCTTCTTCGGCGGCAACGCGGATTTTCGACTTCACCGCTGCGTCCGAGATGCACACGAAGCTCCATGGCTGCTGGTTCGCGCCGGACGGCGCGGTTGCCGCGGTCATCACCGCATTTTCGATGATCGCCCTCGGCACCGGCCGATCCGAAAAGTCCCGCACCGTGCGGCGGCGCTTCATCAGCGCGCGGAAATCGCGGGCGCGCGCGAGCATCTCGGTCTCGCTCCGGGGTGAGAATTCCAGCGCGTGATAAAGTGCCGGGGTCATGGGTCCGATCCGCTGTTGATGGGCATGCGGCCCGCATTGGCGCTGCCACCCCCGGATGATAGCAAGTCCCAGCGCCCGCTCCATACGGACCCCGCCTGTGACCCAGATCCTCTCGCTTCCGGACCCGAAAGCCGCGCGCGCGCGGCTGAAAGAAATCATCGCCACGCGCTCCTTCGGCCTCGGCCAAGTGACGCTCGCCTCCGGCCGCAAGAGCCATTTCTATTTCAACCTGAAGCCCACGATGCTCGACCCCGAGGGCGCGGCGCTCCTCGCGCAGCTTTCGTTGCAAGAACTGGCCGGCGAGAAACTCGACGCCATCGGCGGCCTCGAGATGGGTGCGGTGCCGATTTCGGGTGCGGTCGCGGCATTAAGCTGGATTTCCGGAAAGCCGCTGCCCAACTTTTTCGTGCGCAAGAAGCCGAAGGAGCATGGCGCGAAGCTTCTGGTCGAGGGGCTGACCAAGGGCGAGAGCCTCGCGGGCAAGACCGTTGCCATCGTCGAGGACGTCACCACGACCGGCGAATCCGCACTGAAAGCCGCGAATGCCGCAAAGGAATCCGGCGCCAAGGTTTCTCTGGTCCTGACCATCGTAGACCGGCAGGAAGGCGCTACCGAAACCTTCGGCAAGGCCGGCTTGTGCTTCCGCGCGCTATTTACGGCTGACGAATTCTTGAAGAAGTAGTTCTGGCCAAAAGCCCTGTAGTCGGCTCGAATACGGCCCCGAACTTTCCGCGGGCCGGGCATTTCCGAAGGCAGGGCCGCGGCTGCAGAGTCTGCCCGGGAAGAATGGCTGGAGGCATTGCGAAGGTGGCCGTACGTCGTTCGATAGCCGCTTTTCTGTCCGCCGTTACGGGGGCCGCGATTCTTTCGCTCGCCATGATCCCGCTCTCCGGCGGGCCTGCCGACGCGCAGGTCTTCTACAGTATCTATGGCGGATACCGGAAATCGCCGCCCGCGCCCTACCGCGACGACCGGCGCTCCAACAGCGGCTCGTTCTCCGATTTCTTCGGCACAATCTTCGGCCGTCACGACGAGGAAAATCCGCAGGACGTGCTCCAGCACAACTGCGTGCGCATCTGCGACGGGAAGTTCTTTCCGATCAGCCGCGGCGAGCGCAAGGATATTCCACTCGATAAAATTTGCAGCGCGATGTGCCCGGCTACGCCAACCAAAGTGTACAGCGGGCGCGGCATCAATAATTCTTTCGCCAGCGATGGCCAGCGCTATACCGCGTCACCGAACGCATTCCTCTACCGCACCAAGATCGTGGAGAACTGTAGCTGCAACGGACGCGATCCCTTCGGCATCGTGAACGTCCCGCTGGAGAACGACCTGACGCTGGAGGGCGGCGATCTGGTGGTGGGCGAAACCGGCTTCACTGTGTTTCGCGGCGGGAAAAACTTTACGCCGATCGAACGCGCGGGTTGGGGCGCCGCCTATGTGAAGCAGCTTCAGGCCATTAAAATCCTGCCAGATAATCCGCACGCGACCTTCGCAAAGACGATGCCGGTCATGGAAACGGCGCCGGAGCTCCAGCAGCGCAGTCCGGACGCGATTGCACCGAACGCAAACGCGCCCGTGGCGGCGCCGGTGCCGCTGCCTCAATAGCTGTTTCCCAACAGCCGTCTCCGGTTTCCTCGATCCGAGCAGCATGACCCCGCGGACCGGCCGCGGGCCATAAGTTCCAATCAAAAACGACGCTATTTCACTCTGTTCCGAAGCAACCTTCTTCAACGTGAAGCGTTGAATGGCACGTCACGTCTGTTCCGGCCTCCGTATCGGCTGGAAATCCAGATCAGCAATGTTCCAGAACAGAGGCGGAAATGCCCGCGGTTCGATATATTCGCTTCGCGTTGTTCTCAGCGGTCTTGGCCGGCACTGCGATGGCGGTGATGACAGTGCCCGCAGCGGCCCAGTCGTTTTTCGGGTTTTTTCGTCAACCGCATGCAGCAGCGCCGCCGAGCTCCAGCCCGCATCAAAACAGGGGCAGCTTTCTCGATGACCTGTTCGGAATGTTTCGCGGTCTCGAGATAGAGCGGATTGAGGAAAAATCCGCAGGCAGGGTTTATGCGCATTACTGCGTGCGCACGTGCGACGGAAAGTACTTTCCGATAAATGGCCGCACACGCGACGACGTTTCTGTCGACAAGATATGCAAAGCCATGTGCCCCTCCGCAGAGACCGCGATTTTCCGCGGCGCCGGCATAGAGCATGCGACCACCAAGAATGGCAAAGCATACACGAGCCTCCCTGCTGCGTTCGCCTATCGCAACGGTATCGTTGACAACTGCACGTGCAACGGCCGCGACCCCTTTGGTGTCGTCAATGTCGATATCAAAGAGGACCCGACGCTACGCGGCGGCGACATCGTCGTCCGTTCGAAAGAGGTGGTCGTGTTCCTGAGCGGCCCGGCTACCCCTGAGGGCGGCAACTTCACTCCGATAGAGAACGCCAAGAACGTAAGTGCCGCGGATCGTAAGCAGATCTCGACGATGCGGGTACTGCAGGACAACCCCCACGCGACGTTCGCGAGGACAATGCCGGTGCTCAGCGTTTCGGAGCCGGTGGCGCAAAGCCACTCACCCGAACTCTCCTCGCCCGAAGTGCTTTCGCCGAACGCAAACGCGCCGGCAGCAGGGCCGCCGGCGCGCATAAACTGACGAAATCTTAGGCCGCGTTTATTCCGCAGCGAGCCTGATCTGGGGTGCGGCGTGCTTCACGGCCGCGTCGACATGGCTCTCAAACTTCTGGAAGTTCTTCTGGAACATGCCGACGAGGTTCTTTGCGGTCTCGTCGAACTCCGCCTTGTTGCTCCAGGTCTTCGACGGATAGAGCAAATGCGGCTCGACGCCGGGGACCGAATTCGGAACTGCGAAGCCGAAATAAGGATCGGTGTGGAAGTCCGCGTCCTTGAGCGAACCGTTCAACGCGGCAGTCACAAGCGCGCGGGTCGCCTTGATCGGCATGCGGCGGCCGACGCCGTACTTGCCGCCGGTCCAGCCTGAGTTCACGAGCCAGCAATCGACGCCGTGCTTGGCGATATATTCCTTCAGGAGCTTCGCGTATTCCGACGGATGCAGCGGCAGGAACGGCGAACCGAAGCAGGTCGAGAATTCCGGCTCCACGCCGGTGAGACCCTTCTCGGTGCCCGCGACCTTCGCGGTGTAGCCCGAAAGGAAGTGGTACATCGCCTGTTCGGGCGAGAGCTTCGCGATCGGCGGCATCACGCCGAAAGCGTCGGCGGTCAGCATGATGATGTTCTTCGGATGCGCGGCGCGGCCGGTGCGCGACGCATTCGGGATGAAATCGAGCGGATAGGCCGAGCGCGTATTCTCGGTCTTCGAGATGTCGGTGTAGTCGGGAACGCGCGTGACCGAGTCGAAGCCTACGTTCTCGAGGATCGCGCCGAAACGGTTGGTCGCGTCCCAGATCATGGGCTCGTTTTCTTTGGAAAGATTCACGGTCTTGGCGTAGCACCCGCCTTCGAAATTGAAGATGCCTTCGGGCCCCCAGCCGGTTTCGTCGTCGCCGATCAGCGTGCGGTTCGGGTCGGCCGAGAGCGTGGTCTTGCCGGTGCCCGAGAGACCGAAGAAGAGCGCGCTCTCCTTGCCGTCGTTCGAGACGTTCGCGGAGCAGTGCATCGGCATGACGCCCTGCTGCGGCAGATAGAAGTTCAGCGTCGTGAAGACGGACTTCTTCATCTCGCCCGCATAGGACGAACCGCAGATCAGAACGATCTTACGGGTGAAGTCGATCGCGACCATCGTGTCGGAGCCTTCGCGGGCACCGTGCCGCTTCGGATCCGGCTTGAATGAAGGGAAATCGAGAATGGTGAGTTCGGGTTCGAAGCTCGCAAGCTCGTCGGCCTCGGGGCGGATCAGGAGCGTGCGGATGAAAAGCGAGTGCCAGGCTAGTTCGGTGTAGACGCGCGTCTTGATGCGATAGTTCTTGTCGGCGCCGCCGTAGAGGTCCTGTGCGAAGAGTTCTTTGCCTTTGGCGTGGGCGATGAAGTCGGCGAGCAGATTGTTGAAGTGCTCTTTCGAGACTTTCTTGTTGTTGTCCCACCAGACTTTCTTCTCGGTGAGTTCATCGACGACCGTGTGTTTGTCTTTCGGCGAGCGGCCGGTGTGGTGACCAGTCTCCGCGCAAAGCGCGCCGCCGGCGACGATCTGGCTCTCGTGGCGCTGAAGCGAATGCTCGTAAAGCGCTGGCGTCTGGAGATTCCAGTGGACCGCCTTGAGACCCGAAAAACCGAATTTGTCGGCGCCGTACGCGCTTCTGATACCGGACTCGTTCACGAAACTTCCTCCCGATCGCCCGGCCAGATGCCGATGGCTTCGACCGCTGTGCTTTTCTCGTACAAGAGGGCGGCAAATGGGCAAAACAGCCCGTCCCCAAAGGCCTTACCCCCGGAAAGCGCGGGACCATAGTGAGAGGCCCCCGGCTTGTGAAGCCTTTATGTCATAGCGGACGGCTGAAGTTTCGTTGCAACGCGAAACATCCGGGACCGAAGGGTAAGTCCCCGCTCGCCAAGGTTAATTCTCAGCCGCGCGAGCCCGCTGCTGACCAGTTCTGTCCTCCAGAAAGAAGCAGGTCTGCGGCCGTGAGGTCCGAGATTCTGCCGAAGGTCGCGACAAGATGGCCGCGCTCGATCGCGAGCCCCCAGAAGCCGAAGTCGGCGAAATCGACATATTTGGAGGCCTCGGGATGCCGGACGAGATAGCGGGCCCTGACCTCGTCCTTTCCGACCTCTACGACCTCGCCCGTCACCGTCAGGCGGCCAGCCTGGAGCGGGTCCTGATCCTTCGACTTTTCCGTAAGCAGCAATGAAACCCGAGGGTCTTTCCGGATGTTGTGGGTGTGCTTCGCGAGGTTGGAAAGCAGCATGACCGGAGCGCCACTGGGCATCGCAGCGACCCCTACCAGCGACGCAAAAGGGTATCCGCCCTCGCCTTCGGTCGCGAGCGAACCGAACAGAGCCTCCCGCAGGATGAAGCGGGCGTGGGCCTTGGGAGACTGAAAATCGTCCTCTGACATCTGAATTATGGAGAAAATGTAATTCTTTTAAGGGGTTACGTTTCCTGGTCCAGGCCGCTAGGTTGCATCCAGCCGGCGGGGGCCGTCACATTTCGGCCCTGCCATAATTGTTTGAACGGCCCCTACAGTTCCAGTGCCTTTGATTCCGGGGCTAGACAGGTCCGGACAGGAGATTGCATGCCGACCATCGCGCTTGTTGATGACGACCGCAACATTCTGACTTCCGTTTCCATCGCACTCGAAGCCGAGGGCTACCGGATCCTCACCTTCACCGACGGCGCGTCGGCGATCGAAGGTTTCAAGTCGAGCCCACCGGATCTCGCGATCCTCGACATCAAGATGCCCCGCATGGACGGCATGGAGTTGCTTCGCCGCATCCGCCAGAAGTCGGACCTGCCGGTGATCTTCCTCACGTCGAAGGACGAGGAGATCGATGAGCTCTTCGGCCTCAAGATGGGCGCCGACGACTTCATCCGCAAACCCTTCTCGCAGCGTCTTCTGGTCGAGCGTGTCAAAGCGGTGTTGCGCCGCTTCATTCCGAAGGATCAGTTGCCGCAGAAGGAAGCCGGAGAGACCGCGAAGGTTCTCGAACGCGGTCTGCTCAAGATGGACCCCGAGCGCCATACCTGCACCTGGAAAGGCGATCCGGTCACGCTGACCGTCACTGAGTTCCTTATCCTGCAGGCGCTCGCGCAGCGTCCGGGCGTCGTGAAGAGCCGCAACGCGCTGATGGATGCGGCCTATGACGATCAGGTCTATGTCGACGACCGCACCATCGACAGCCACATCAAGCGGCTTCGCAAGAAGTTCAAGGCCGTCGACGACGATTTCGAGATGATCGAAACGTTGTATGGTGTCGGTTACCGCTTCAAGGAAGCGTAACGAAGGCGCGGGAAATAGCCCGCGGCCGGGGCCCATGAAGGCAGACGTGGAAAAGCCCGCACAAGACACGTCCGGTGTCTCCGGCAAGCGCGGCTTTCGCTCGCTCGCTCCGCGCATCCTCGATCCGATGGAACTGCGCTACTGGTTCGGTCTGGCGAAGCGGCCGGCAAACGAACCGAGTCCGGAATCTGCGCTTCCGGAAAATGCCGGCTGGCTTCGGCGTCTGCGCGCTTTTCTTGCCCATCAGGGCTTCTCTTCGCTCCGGCGCCGCATCGTTCTCCTCAATCTCGTCGGTCTCGCGTCGCTCGTCGCCGGCATTCTCTATCTGTCGGAATATCGCGCGGGCCTGATCGAAGCGCGTGTGCAAAGTCTGCTCACGCAAGGCGAGATCATGGCGGCTGCGATCGCAAGCACGACGCGCACCGACGCGAGCAACATTCCGATCGATCCCGACAAACTCCTCGAACTGCAAGCCGGCGAAAGCTATGTGCCGAGCGACGACTTCACGGCGCTCGAATTTCCGATCAACCCCGAGACCGTCGCGCCGCTGTTGCGGCGCCTGATCGTGCCGACCAATACGCGAGCGCGCATCTACGACCGCGACGGCGGGTTGCTGCTCGACTCCCGCACGCTCAGCGTGACCGGAGAAATCCTTCGTTTCGATCTGCCGAGTCTCAGTGAACAGCAGCCGCAGATCAATCCGATCCGCGCCTGGTGGCGCCGCGTGCGGCTTTATTTCCGTTCCGGCGGCCTCCCCATTTACAAGGAAATAGGTGCCGCGAACGGCAAGGAATATTCCGAAGTCGCAAGCGCCATGGCCGGCCAGCCCGACAGCGAAGTGCGCGTCAATGAGCGCGGCGAAGTCATCATTTCTGTTGCGATCCCCGTGCAGCGCTACCGTAGCGTGCTCGGCGTATTGATGCTGCAAACGCAAGGCGGAGAAATCGACAACGCTGTCGAATCCGAGCGGCTCGTGATCGTGCGCGTCTTTCTGGTCGCGGCCGCGGTGATGATCGTGCTCTCGCTCTTTCTCGCAGGCACGATTGCGCGGCCGATGCGCCGTCTCGCGGAGGCCGCCGAACATGTGCGGCGGCGCACGCGCTCGCGCGTCGAGATACCCGACATGACGGCGCGTGCGGACGAAATCGGGCATCTGTCCGGCGCATTCCGCGACATGACGAACTCGCTCTATTCACGGATCGAGGCAATCGAAAGCTTCGCCGCCGATGTGGCACACGAACTCAAGAACCCGCTGACTTCGCTGCGATCGGCGATCGAGACTCTGCCGCTCGCCAAGTCGGAGGAGTCGCGCCAGCGGCTGCTCAACGTGATCCAGCACGACATCCGGCGTCTGGATCGTCTTATTTCCGATATTTCGGACGCCAGCCGCCTCGACGCGGATCTTCTGCGTCACGACGCCGAACCGGTCGATATCCGAAAGTTGCTCTCGGCCATATCCAATCTAGTAAACGACGTCCCGCGCGAAGACGGCGTGAAGGTGGAGATCGCATTCGAGCCGAAGGACGCACCGGGCTCGAGGTTCACCATTCTCGGAAACGACTCGAGGCTGGGCCAGGTGATCGACAACCTGGTCGAGAACGCGCGATCCTTTTCGCCGCAAAACAGCAAGGTGCGCGTGTCGTGCAAACGTGCGGGAGGCGAGATCGAGATTTCGGTCGAGGACGAAGGTCCCGGTGTGCGTCCGGAAGCACTCACACGGATTTTCGAGCGCTTCTACACCGATCGCCCCGAGCACCGCTTCGGACAGAATTCCGGTCTCGGCCTTTCGATCTCCAAGCAGATCGTCGAAGCGCACGGCGGACGCATCTGGGCGGAGAACCGTCTCGCGCCCGCCGAGAAGGCCGGCGAAATGCCGAGAATTGCCGGTGCGCGCTTCGTGATCCGGCTTCCGGTCGCGCAAAGCTGATGCGCACCGAGCACGGCACCGAACACGCGACTGCGGTGCTGGCCGGGCCGCGCGCGCTCCTGATCCGTGGGCCTTCGGGCGCGGGGAAATCAAAACTCGCCTGGCGACTTCTGGAAGCGGCGAAGCAGGGCAAGCTTCACTTCGCGCAACTCATCGCCGACGATCGCGTAGCCCTTTCCGCCGTGAACGGCGCGCTTATGGCCGCGGTCCCGAAGACGATCGCAGGCAAGATCGAACTGCGCGGCTCGGGGGTACACGAGGTGCCGTTCGAGCCGTTTGCCAGGGTCGGACTTGTGGTCGATCTCGATGCCGAAGACGGCGAGCGGGTTCCGGCACCTCGGGCGCAGCAAACCGAGATACTGGGCGTCAGATTGCCGCGCTTGCCCGTGCCGAAAGGCTCGGATCCCCTGCCGCTGGTCCTGCATGCGCTCGGCGGTAACGCAACGGACATCTGAGGCTTGCATTCCGCAATGCACCTAACGAATATGCGCGTCCCGCACCGACCCGCGGGAGGAGCCGGGCAAGAATCAATAGCCATCCCGGCGGAGCTGATGATCGGTCTCGTTCTCGTCACCCATGGCCGTCTTGCCGTCGAGTTCCGCTCGGCGCTCGAACACGTCGTCGGCCCGCAGAAGCAGATCGAAACCGTCATGATCGGGCCGGATGACGATATCGAGGGCTGCCGGAAGCAGATCATCGAGGCTGTCAGGAAGGTCGACAGCGGCGGCGGCGTTGCCATTCTCACCGACATGTTCGGCGGCACACCTTCCAATCTCGCGATCTCAGTGATGAACACGCCGAACGTCGAGGTCGTCGCCGGCATCAACCTGCCGATGCTGGTCAAACTTGCGAAGGTGCGGGGCGATACCCCGCTCGTGCAGGCGGTGTCGCAGGCCCAGGAAGCCGGGCGCAAATACATCAACATCGCAAGCCGCGTGCTCGCCGGCACGGGGAAGTGAAGTAACGTGTCGCAATCCGAACTGCCCCCTGAAGAAGAGTGCAAGCCGAACGCTGCGGTGCCCGCAGGCGCGGTCTCGAAGGAGTTACCCGTCATCAACAAGCGCGGACTGCACGCACGCGCTTCGGCGAAGTTCGTACAGATGGCGGAAAAGTTCGACGCCAAGATTCAGGTCACCCGCTGCGGCGAGACCGTGAACGGCGATTCGATCATGGGCCTTCTGATGCTCGCGGCGGGACCCGGCACGACCATCCAGGTCACGTGCTCCGGCACTGACGCGAAGCGGGCGCTCGACGCACTCGAAAATCTGCTCGCGACCAAGTTCGGCGAGGAAGAATAATACTTAGACTCGCGCGTCGGCCGCGTCGCCTATGTGCCCTTTTCTTCCTGCGTACCAGCCGAGATAAGCCTGCGCGCCCGCACAGATTACGAGCATCCAGAGTGCCGCGATCCAGCCGTGCGTCAGATCGTGCAGCGCACCGAAGAGCACCGGGCCCGTGGCGGCTATGCCGTAGCCGACCGACTGCGCCATGCCTGAGAGAGCTGAGGCCTGCCGCGTGTCGGATGCGCGCAACGCGAAGAATGCGAGGGCGAGCGGAAAACAGAACCCGAGTGCCACGCCCGACACGATCACCCACAGCACGGTGAGCTGCGGCAGAAAAATCATACCGACATAGCCAGAGAGCATGACAAGGCTCCAGAACGCGCTGAGACCGCTCTGATTGCTGAAGCGCGAGACGATCGGCGCAAATACGAATCCGACCGGGATGCCGAGCGCCGGAAACAGCGCCGTGATCCAGCCCGCGTTCACAGGCGAATAGCCCTGGTCCAGTAGGATCGAGGAGAGCCAGCTCAGGATCGTATAGAAGCTCATGGATTGCAGGCCCATGAACAGCGTGACGTGCCAGCCGAGCTTCGAGCGCCACACGCTCTGCATTACTTTGTCGCCCGGCTGAGGGAGCGGCTTTGTTGTGTTCTTCAACAAGGGCAGCAGAATGATCGCGGTGATGATCGCTGGCACGAACCAGACTGCGAGCGAACCGCGCCAGCCGCCGGGCAGACTGTTCGCAAGCGGCACGGCGATGCCGGAAGACAGCGATGCGAAAGTCGCGAGCGTCGTAGCATAGACGCTCGTCATCAAGCCGACCTTGTCCGGGAAATCCCGCTTGATCAGTCCCGGCACCAGCACGTTGCCGACCGCAATCGCGGAGGCGAGCAGGATCGACCCGGCATAGAGCGCAAACAATGAAGGCACCGCGCGAAGCAGCACGCCTGCCGCGAGCACGAGGAGCGCGATGAAGATCGCCCGCTCTATACCTAGCCTGCCCCCGATCGGCGCGGCCCAAGGTGACATCAGCGCGAAGGCCGCAAGCGGGATTGAGGTCAGAACGCCGGCCATCAATGCCGAAAGACCCGTGTCGGCGCGGATGAATTCGAGCACCGGCCCGACGCCCGTGATCGCTGGACGAAGGTTCATCGAAATCAGGAAGATCGCCGCGACCAAAAGCAGGCTGCCGGAAGCCAGTTTCATTGCTGTTTTTGACACGGAGGGCCTTCGAGGAACGGGTCGGGCCCTGCTTATAGCCCTATCCACGCTTGGTTGAACGACATAAAGAAATCTTTATATGTCTGTTGCCATGCGCGGGTGTGGCTGCTATAGCCACGTCAGAAATCGCGCGGGCATGCCCGCGCCCTTCCCCTTTTTGAAAAGCAACATTGAAGGATCGTCATGACCGCTGCGTTGAAGGCCGTCGCCAAGGACTACATCGTCGCTGATATCGGCCTCGCCGATTTCGGCCGCAAGGAACTCTCGCTCGCAGAGAGCGAAATGCCCGGCCTGATGGCGACGCGCGAAGAGTACGGCCCGAAGCAGCCGCTCAAAGGCGCGCGCATCGCAGGCTCTCTGCACATGACGATTCAGACCGGCGTGCTCATCGAGACGCTGAAAGCGCTCGGCGCCGACATCCGCTGGGTCTCGTGCAACATCTACTCGACGCAGGACCACGCCGCCGCCGCGATTGCCGCGGCCGGCATTCCCGTGTTCGCAGTCAAGGGCGAAACGCTGAAGGAATATTGGGATTACACCGCAATGCTGTTCGACTGGCACGGCGGCGGTCATCCGAACATGATCCTCGACGACGGCGGTGACGCGACCATGTACGTCCACCTCGGCCTGCGCGCCGAGAAGGGCGACACCGCGTTCCTCGACAAGCCGGGTTCGGAAGAAGAGGAAGTGTTCTTCGCGTTGCTCAAGAAACAGCTCAAGGAAAAGCCGAAGGGCTACTTCCAGGCGATTGCGGACAGCATCAAGGGCGTCTCGGAAGAAACCACTACCGGCGTGCATCGTCTCTATGACATGCAGAAGGCGGGCACGCTGTTGTGGCCCGCAATCAACGTCAACGACTCGGTCACGAAGTCGAAGTTCGACAACCTCTATGGCTGCCGTGAATCGCTCGTCGACGGCATCCGCCGCGGCACCGACGTCATGATGTCGGGCAAGGTCGCGTTCGTCGCGGGCTTCGGCGACGTCGGCAAGGGCTCGGCGGCTTCGCTTCGCCAGGCCGGCTGTCGCGTGCTGGTCTCCGAAATCGACCCGATCTGCGCGCTGCAGGCGGCGATGGAAGGCTACGAAGTCGTGACCATCGAAGACGCGCTGCCGCGCGCCGACATCTATGTCACCGCCACCGGCAACAAGGACATTATCACGCTCGAGCACATGCGCGCGATGAAGGACCGGGCCATCGTCTGCAACATCGGCCACTTCGACAACGAAATTCAGGTCGCACAGCTCAAGAACTTCAAGTGGACCAACATCAAGCCGCAGGTGGACGAAATCGAGTTTCCGAACGGCAACCGCATCATCCTTCTGTCGGAAGGCCGCCTCGTGAACCTCGGCAACGCGATGGGTCACCCCTCGTTCGTGATGTCGGCGTCGTTCACGAACCAGACGCTTGCACAGATCGAACTCTTCGCGAACAACAAGGACGGCAAGTACAAGAAGGAAGTCTATGTGTTGCCGAAGTCGCTCGATGAAAAAGTCGCGCGCCTGCATCTCGCGAAGATCGGCGTGAAGCTGACCCAACTCCGTCCGGATCAGGCGAGCTATATCGGCGTGAAGCCGGAAGGCCCGTACAAGACGGACCACTACCGCTACTAAGCCTTCATACCAACGCAAAGACGCCCATTCCGGCCGAGGCCGGGATGGGCGTTTTTCTTTGCTCCGAAGCCGGAAGCTCTCAGAGCACTTTCTGCATCAACACGAGATCGAGCGGCTTCCCGAACTTTTCGCCGACGCCCGGCATCCGGCCCACTTCCTCGAAGCCGAATTTCACATGCAGCGCGATCGACGGTGCGTTCGACGCATCGATCCCGCCGATCATGTTGTGCTTCTGCATCCGCTTCGCTTCCGCAACCAGCGCCGCGAGCAACGCTTCGCCCGCTCCCTGCCCGCGCGCATCTTTCGATACGTAGACCGAATGCTCGACGGTTACGCGATAGCCGTCGAAAGGACGGAAGTCGCCGAACGAGCCATAGCCGATCACGCCGTCGCGCTCGGCGACCAGCACCGGAAAACCCTTGGCCGTCCGCTCGGAAAACCACGCCTTGCGGTTTGCGAGATCGGCGGGTTTCTCGTTCCAGATCGCGGTCGTGTTCTCGACCGCGTCGTTATAGATCGCGAGAATCGCGGGCAGGTCCGCCTCGGTGGCGGGGCGAATCGAGGGCGGCGATTTCATGCACCAACTTTACCCGATTCCCCCCACCCGCTCGCTATCGCTCGCCTCCCTCCCCCGCTTCCGGGGAGGGATAAAGGTAGGGGCTTGAACCGGCGATGACATTCTGTGCCCTAGGCGTGCCCGAATGTAGGTGCTAACACCCGCGCGCCATGCCAACGCCCATCGAAAACATCCGCAACTTCTCCATCGTCGCGCATATCGACCACGGGAAGTCCACGCTTGCCGACCGGCTGATCCAGCTCACCGGCGCGATGGACGCCCGCGAGATGGCGGGCAAGGAGCAGGTGCTCGACAACATGGATATCGAGCGCGAGCGCGGCATCACCATCAAGGCGCAGACCGTGCGCCTGAACTACAAAGCGAAAAACGGCCAGACCTATGTGCTGAACCTGATCGACACGCCGGGGCATGTCGACTTCGCCTATGAGGTGAACCGCTCCCTTGCCGCCTGCGAGGGCTCGCTTCTCGTGGTGGACGCTTCGCAGGGTGTCGAGGCGCAGACGCTCGCCAACGTGTATCAGGCCATCGACAACAATCACGAGATCGTGCCGGTACTGAACAAGATCGATCTTCCCGCGGCCGAGCCGGAAAAGGTGAAGGCGCAGATCGAGGAAGTGATCGGCATCGACGCCTCCGGCGCGATCGGCATTTCGGCCAAAACCGGCGAAGGCGTGCCGGATGTGCTGGAAGCCATCGTTCACAAACTGCCGGCGCCGAAAGGCGACCGCAACGCGCCCCTGAAGGCGCTCCTGGTCGATAGCTGGTACGACGCCTATCTCGGCGTCGTCGTGCTGGTGCGCATCATCGACGGCACCATGAAGAAGAACCAGCGCATCCGCATGATGGGTGCAAAGGCGGCCTACGATCTGGATCGTGTCGGCGTCATCAATCCCAAGAAGGTCGAGGTCGACGAACTCGGCCCCGGCGAAATCGGGTTCTTCACGGCATCCATCAAGGAAGTCGCGGACACGCGCGTCGGCGACACCATCACCGACGACAAGAAGCCGGTCGAAAAGGCGCTGCCCGGTTTCCGCCCGGCGCAGCCGGTAGTGTTCTGCGGTCTTTTCCCGGTCGATGCCGCGGAGTTCGAGAATCTCCGCGCGGCGATGTCGAAGCTGCGCCTGAACGACGCGAGCTTTTCCTTTGAAATGGAAACCTCCGCCGCGCTCGGCTTCGGCTTCCGCTGCGGCTTCCTCGGGCTTCTTCATCTCGAGATCATTCAGGAGCGCTTGTCGCGCGAGTTCGATCTGGAACTCATCGCGACCGCGCCTTCGGTGATCTACGAGATCCGTCAGACCGACGGCAGCGTGATGGAACTGCACAATCCGGTCGACATGCCGGATGTCATGAAAATCGAGGAAATTCACGAGCCCTGGATCACGGCGACAATTCTGACACCCGACGAGTATCTCGGCTCGGTGATCAAGCTCTGTCAGGACCGCCGCGGCAACCAGAAGAACCTCGCTTATGTCGGCGCGCGCGCAATGCTGGAATATGAATTGCCGCTCAACGAAGTGGTGTTCGATTTCTACGACCGGCTGAAATCGATCTCGAAGGGCTATGCCTCGTTCGACTACAAGATCATCGGCCGCCGCCCCGGCGATCTCGTGCGGCTATCCATTTTAGTCAACAACGAGCCGGTGGATGCGCTGGCGATGCTCGTTCATCGCACGCGCGCCGAACAGCGCGGCCGCGCGATGTGCGAGAAGCTGAAAGAACTGATCCCGCCGCACATGTTCCAGGTGCCGATCCAGGCCGCAATCGGCGGCAAGGTGATCGCGCGCGAAACCGTGCGCGCGCTCCGCAAGGACGTGACAGCAAAATGCTACGGCGGCGACGCCACCCGCAAGCGCAAGCTCCTCGACAAGCAGAAAGAGGGCAAAAAGAAAATGCGCCAATACGGCAAGGTCGACATTCCGCAAGAAGCGTTCATCGCGGCGCTGAAGGTGGATGGGTAGAAATACTAGCGCTCGTTCTTCGCTGCCCGCGGGAACTGCATACGGCTTACGTGTCTGATAGACTTGGGCTTCGGCTCGCAACCCGCCATCAAGACGTTTGATGTTTTAGTACTCTGCAGAATACTCGACACACGAGAAAACGCCCCGCTTTCGCGGGGCGTTTTGTTTCACGCGTTTCCTGTGAAACAGGCGGGCGTTACGCCCAGTAGGTCGGCACACCATAGTGGCCGTAGATTTTCTGGCCCTGAACGGTGTCCCAGGAATATTCCTTGCCCGGGTCAAAGTGCGGCGCGTTTTTCAGTTCGTCCTCGGTGATGTTGACCTCGTAACCGCCGAGCTTCGGGTTGTAGTCGAGCTTCGCCCACGGGATCGGGTAGTGATCGTGACCGAGGCCGAGGAAGCCGCCGAAGCTCATCACGGCATAGGCCACCTGCCCGGAATACTTGTCGATCATCACGCGCTCAATCGAGCCGATCTTGGTTCCGTCGGAGCGATACACATTCGTACCCTCGACGCGGTCGCTCTCGATCAGGTCATGCGTGAGCTTGGTGTGTGCGGTGTCCGCCATCGCGCGCGGTGCTGCTGTCGCCATTTGATCCTCCTCATGGAATGTACGCCCCCGCGTACAGGGAAAACCGTGGAACCAAGTCATGGTTCCCGCGTGGAACCAGCACGTTCGATCCGCGTTCGCGCCAGACGAATTGATGGGAGATGCAAATGCCCCGCGGCGACAAGTCGGCCTATACCGACAAGCAGAAGCGCAAGGCCGGATATATCGAGGAAAGTTATAAGAAGCGCGGCATGCCGGAGGACGAAGCCGAGGCCCGCGCCTGGGCCATCGTGAACAAGATCCACGGCGGCGGAGAGCTGAGCGGCTCCGGCCGCGGCAAGCCCGAGAATAAAGAGGTCTACAAGAAGGGCGGGCGCAAAGGCGGCACCGCTTCAGCAAAGCGCAGCAAGGCCGCGAAGACGCGCACTGCGAAGAAGGCGGCGAAGACGAGATCGCGAAACAAGGCCAAGAAGAGCGCGCCGCGTAAGAAAAAGGCCAAAGCGCCCAAACGCAGGGGCTAGACCGAAAGCTTCCTACTTGCAACTAATTCGCAATTGCAATAGGCTCGGATTCTCTTTCGGGGGAAATCCATGCGTTTCCAGACGGTCTTGAAAAATCTCCTCGCGCTGTCATGCGCCCTTGTTTTCGCAGCCGCCGCGCAGGCTGGCGGCGACCTTTCACGCCAGCAGCCTGTCGAGATCGTTGTCGATCTCGGCAAGCCCGGACACCACGCTTTCTTTCCGGACAAGCTCAAATTCGAAACCGGCAAGCTTTACAAACTCGTGCTCCGCAACCTGAGCAACGATCCGCATTACTTCACGTCGCACTCGTTCTCGCAGGCGATCTGGACCCGCAAGGTGCAGGTCACGGAGACCCGCGACGGCAAGCTCGTGACGCTCGCCGAATTTAAGGGTGCAATCCGCGAGATCGAAGTTTATCCCGGGCACGCCGCAGAATGGTGGTTCGTACCGGTCGCGACTGGACGCTTCACCGATCTCGTCTGCGGCATTCGCGGGAGCGACGGCAAGACACACGCCGAGCACGGCATGACAGGAGAGATCGTGATCGAATGATCAGACGGCCCAACCGGAATTCGCAAACAAAAACGCCCCGCTCTGGCGGGGCGTTTCGTTTTTCCTTTGCGGAACTCAGCGCGTGAGTGAAGCAGTCGCTGCGGGCTTTTCTTCGCGCACGACTACGACCTGAAGGCTCTTCTGGCCGCGCTTCTGCACCATCTCGAACAGCTTCTTCGCGTTGTCGGTGTGCAGCCGCGTGCAGCCCATCGAGGCCGGGCGGCCGAGCATCGACACGGCAGTCGTGCCGTGGATCGCGTAATGGCCGTCATAGAAGATCGCAAACGGCATCGGCGCGTTGTTGAAGAGGCGCGAGAAATGGTTTGCGGAGAGCAATTGGGCCTTGAAGGTGCCGGCGGGCGTGATCGCGCCCTGACGCGCGGTCGATACCGGCCACACATACATCTCAACGCCGTCCACGACGACCCGCAGTTCCTGACGCGGCACCGAGATCGTCACCACGATCGACGGCGACTCGTCGGGAACCATCGGCAGCACGGCCATGCGGTCTTCAGCCTGCGCGGGCGCGAGCAGAAGCGCCGAAAGGAGAGCGGCGGCGGCAAGCGAATGTTTCATGAAAAGCCCCGTAAATTTCGATTCAGCCCAAGGCCATTTATTCCGTCCGCGAACGGCTTTCGCAAGTGCAGAAGCGCAACAGTCGGTACGTCAGTGCTCCTTTCGCGCAAATGTTACCGAAAGAAGCCCGTTTTTGGAGGCATGGGAGGATTCAGATAGGATTAACCCATGATGCGCTTTCTCTCCCTCATCGTCCTCGCCATGCTCGCGCCGGCCGCCGCGCTCGCGCAGAACCCCGCGCCGAACGCCCCCGCCAAGGAACTGTTCGGCCGCAAGACGGATGCGGCACCGCTCGCCGCCCGCGCGATCGGGTTCTATTCGAAGGGCTGTCTAGCCGGCGGCATCGCGCTGCCGGTGAACGGCAAGACCTGGCAGGTCATGCGGCTGTCGCGAAACCGCAACTGGGGGCACCCGGACCTGATTGCCTTCCTCGAGCGCTTCGCGAACAAAGTGCCGAAGGTCGCGGGCTGGAGAGGCATTCTGGTCGGCGATCTCGCGCAGCCGCGCGGCGGGCCGATGCTCACGGGCCACGCCTCGCATCAGGTGGGGTTGGATGCCGACATCTGGCTCACGCCGATGCCTGAGCGCACACTCGAGAAGGAGGAGCGCGAAACCTTCCCGCCGCAATTGATGGTGCGTGCGGATCGCCGCGACATCGATCCGAAGATATTCACGCCCGGCCACGTGCAGGTCATTCGCGCGGCGGCGGAAGACGACGATGTCGAACGCATCTTCGTCAATGCCGCGATCAAGAAGGCGCTATGCCGCGAAGCGCCGGGCCAGGCGTGGCAAACGAAGGTGCGCGCCTATTGGGGCCACGACTATCACATGCATGTGCGGATGCGCTGCCCGAAGGGCAGCCCGGAGTGCCAGCCGCAGGTTCCGGTCGGCAAGGAAGACGGCTGCGGGAAGGAACTGGACTGGTGGTTCCGCGACGCGATCATCAATCCGCCGCCGCCGGTGGAACCGAAAGTGAAACCGAAACCCAAACCCCCGATCACGATGGCGGAACTGCCGCCATCGTGCCGGGATGTCTTGCTTGCGAAGTGACGCTTAGCGCAAACCCGTGACGCCGACACCGAGGCCGAACGCACCGACGATAAACGCGAGGACCGCTCCGATCACGATCGAGACGAGAACCGCGCAGATGACGATCACGACCGTATAGCCGACCGTCTTGTCCTGCGGCGTCCGCATCAGAACGGGAATGCCGAGATACAGGAGATAGAGGCCGTAGAGGCTGGCAAGCAACGCGAGCAGCCCCCCGATGCCGGGGATGATGCCGAAGATTCCGGAGATCCAGGCCGGGGTATACGAATAGGCGGTGAGCTTCAGCGCGCTCGGCATGTGCTTTTCGCTGCCGAAGGTCGGCGCGAGCGCGTCGATGATGTAGGCGACGAGATAAACAATCACGAAGGCGAGCAGATAGCCGAGCACCGCGGAGGCGATGAAGAACCCGAGCGCGCGGGGAAACAAGAGCAGGCCGCCGATGATCCCGAAGATGGCGGGGATTGCGGCGAGGACCGCGACATAAGTGAAGACTTCCTTGGTATCGCCGGACTCGCCGTCGATCACCTCCCACTCCGTCTTCGGACTCAACAGAATATTTTTTACCCGATCGACGATACCGGCCATCTGAACCTCCTGCCCCGATTGCCCCGACATCCGAGGCGATTCGAACTCTCCGCGGATAATCCCGCCGCGGGTGTATAAAGTCACGCGGAACGGGTCCGGGATCAACGGGTTTCGGAACGGTTCGCCAACACCCGAACCGCGCCCCCGCGCCCTCGAATTGCTGCCGATTTTCCGTTCATGCGAAGTTTTCCGCCCCGCCGCATCGTTTGCCTGACCGAAGAGACGGTCGAGACTCTTTATCTTATGGGCGAGGACACCCGCATCGCGGGCGTCTCGGGCTACGCCGTCCGTCCGCCAAGGGTGCGAAAAGAGAAGCCGCGCGTCGGGGCCTTCATCTCCGCGGACGTTCCGAAAATTCTCGCACTCGATCCGGACCTCGTGCTGACCTTTTCCGATCTTCAGGCCGGCATCGTCGCCGATCTCGTCAAGGCCGGGATCGCGGTGCACGCCTTCAACCAGCGCGATATCGCCGGAATTTTCGCCATGATCGAAACGCTTGGCGCCCTCATCGGCAAACCGGAGAAGAGTGCCGCGCTCTGCGAAGAATTGCAGGCGGGGCTTGCGGCCGCCCGTGCGCGAAGCGCCGCGCTGCCCGCGCGGCCGCGCATCTATTTCGAGGAGTGGGACGAGCCGATGATTAGCGGAATCGGCTGGGTCTCCGAACTGATCGAAATCGCGGGCGGTGTCGAAGCTTTCCCGGATCTGGCCACCAGGAAATCCGCGCCCGAACGGATCGTCACGAACGAGGACGTGATCGCCGCACGGCCCGACATCATCATCGGCTCGTGGTGCGGAAAAAAGTTCGTGCCCGGCCGCGTGCAGGAACGTCCTGGCTTCGGGCAAATTCCGGCCGTGCGGGACGGGTTTCTGCGCGAGATCAAGTCTACGATCATTCTCCAGCCGGGCCCGGCCGCGCTCACCGACGGGCTTGCCGCGATCGAGGCCATCGTTGCCGAATGGCTCGAAACGCGCGCTGCGGCGGGTGCCGCGACTGCCGCGCAGACCTAGGACGCGCGCGGCGCTTTGCGATTCCGCCGCGCATTTGTTTTATTGACCCTACCCAGAGGGCGAAACCCGGCGTGACGTCAGACAAGAATTTCCTGAGCGATCTCCTGCAGTCGATCTCCGAGCGCGGCCGGGAGCTGATTGCGCGTGCGCGCGGCCGGGCGAAGCCCAGCGGCGAAGTGCGGACGGAGAATCTCGTGGAACTTTGCGAGCACCTCCTTTCGGGGCGCGGGGAAGCTTCCGGGGTCGCGCTCGCCGCCGAAATTCTGGAAAACTATCGCGAACTGAAGACCGGGGAGCGGGTCGCCTTCTTCGAGGCGCTTGCACATCGCTTCGGGCCGGATCGCGAACGGCTGAAATCCGCCGCGCAAAGTTATCTCGCAACGCCGACCGAGCAAGGCGAAGAAGAACTACAGGAAGCCGCCGAGCCGCGAAGGCAGGAAATCGTACGGCGTCTGAACCTCGCGCCGGAGGGCACCGGGACGCTCGTCGCCATGCGCGCGCATCTGCTAGACGCGCTGTCGCGCCGTGCGGATCTCGCCGCGGTCGACCGCGACTTCGTGCATCTGTTCTCGTCGTGGTTCAACCGCGGGTTTCTGGTGCTGCGCCGGATCGACTGGTCGTCGCCTGCGATCGTGCTCGAGAAAATCATCCGCTATGAGGCCGTGCACGAGATCCAGGACTGGAACGATCTGCGTGCCCGGATCGATCCGCCGGACAGACGCTGTTACGCATTCTTTCATCCGGCGCTCACCGACGAGCCCCTGATCTTCGTCGAAGTCGCGCTGACGAAAGAAATTCCGGATGCGATCGCGCCGATCCTCGCACGCGGCAGGGACCCACTCGATCCCCGGGACGCGAAGATCGCCGTGTTCTACTCGATCTCGAATACCCAGAAGGGCCTCGCCGGCGTTTCCTTCGGCAGCTTTCTGATCAAGCAGGTCGCGGAGGAAATCACGCGGGAATTTCCGAAGCTGGAGACCTTCGTCACGCTCTCTCCGGTCCCCGGATTCGCGAAGTGGCTTGCGCGCGAACGCAAGGCGCCGGTTTCCGATGCGATCCATGACGCAGATCGCGCGGCGCTTTCGATCCTCGACAAGCCGGGATGGGAGCAGGACGCACAAAGCCGCGCACGGCTCGAAGCCCCGCTCACTGCGCTGGCGGCGCATTATTTCCTGAACGGGAAAACCAGCTACGGCAGGCCGCTCGATCCCGTCGCGCGCTTTCATCTTGGCAACGGCGCTGCGCTCGCGCATATCCACGCATCAGCCGACCTCTCGCCTCGTGGGCTCGCGCAATCCTACGGGGTGATGGTCAATTATCATTACGATCTCGAAGAGATCGAGAAGAACCACGAAGCCTATGCGGAAGCGAGCGAGGTCGTCGCAAGCAAGGAAGTCCGGAAGCTCTTGCGTTCGGCAAAGCCGGCGCGCGCCGCTCCGGCAAGGTTACCGGAAATGAAAAGCACGAATACCCTCTTCAGCGCGCTGGAAGCTGCGATCCCCTCCCGCGAGAAAATCCTGATCGAGCTGCCCGACGGCAAGCAGGTTTCTTACGGCGACGTCTTCGAACTTGCCGGGAAAATTTCTACATATCTGATTGAACGCGGTGTTGCGCCCGGCGACCGTGTCGCGGTGCAGGTCGAGAAGTCCTGGCAGAATCTCGCGCTCTATCTCGGGGTCGTGCGCGCGGGCGGCGTTTATCTCCCGCTCAATACCGCCTATCCGCTTGCGGAACTCGAATATTTTCTCGGCGACGCTGAGCCGCGTGTCGTCGTGTGCAAACCGGAAACGGCGGACGGCGTAAGAACGCTCGCCGCAAAACTCAGGATCGCGAGCGTAGAAACGCTCGGCGTGAGCGGGGACGGCACGCTGCTTGCGAACGCGAAGAACGCGGCGGCATCTGCGCCGGTCGCGCGCGGCGCCAACGACCTTGCCGCCATTCTTTATACCTCGGGGACGACCGGCCGCTCGAAAGGCGCGATGCTCTCGCACGAAAACCTGCTTTCGAACGCCGCCACGCTCAAGGATTACTGGCGCTTCACGGCCAAGGATGTCCTTCTTCACGCGCTGCCGATCTATCACACGCACGGCCTCTTCGTTGCGATGAACGTCGTTCTGCTCGCCGGCGCATCGATGATCTTCTTCGGCAAGTTCGATGCCGACGAAATGATCCGGCTGATGCCGAAGGCGACCTCGATGATGGGCGTGCCCACCTTCTACGTGCGCTTCGCGGATCATCCGAAGGTGACGAGGGAATCGACGAAGCACATGCGTCTGTTCGTTTCGGGTTCGGCGCCGCTGCTCGCCGAGACCCACCGCGCATTCTCGGAAAAGACCGGCCACGCGATCCTCGAGCGCTATGGCATGACCGAAACGAACATGAACACCTCGAACCCTTTTGACGGCGACCGCATCCCCGGTACCGTCGGCTTCCCACTGCCCGGCGTCGCGCTTCGCATCGCCGAGCCGGACACCGGCAAGATTCTGCCGCAAGGCGAAATCGGCGTGATCGAGGTGAAGGGCCCGAACGTGTTTCAGGGTTACTGGCGCATGCCGGAAAAGACTGCCGCCGAATTCCGCGCCGACGGCTTCTTCATTACCGGCGACCTCGGCAAGATCGACCAACGCGGCTACGTCCACATCGTCGGACGCGGCAAGGACCTCGTGATCTCCGGCGGCTTCAACGTCTATCCGAAGGAAGTCGAAGGAGAGATCGACGCGATCCCGGGCGTCATTGAATCCGCAGTCATCGGCGTCGCGCATCCCGACCTGGGCGAGGGCGTTACCGCCGTTGTCGTGCGTGCGAAGGATGCCGCAGTCACCGAAGCTGAAATTTTAGGGGCTCTCGAAGGCCGCCTCGCCCGTTTCAAGCAGCCCAAGCGCGTGTTCTTCGTCGACGATCTACCGCGCAATGCGATGGGCAAAGTACAGAAGAACGTGCTGCGCGAAACCTACGCAAAAACTTACGCAAAGAGCGTCGCTTAGACTTTCGTTCAGCGCTTGCGGTTCTGCAAATCCCGTTCGCCCGGGAGCAGACGGCCATCTGCCGTGGGGGCCGCCGCCCAAGCGTTTTCGCAGCGCAATAAGTTCAAGACTCCCGGAAAGATACTGTTGGAAGTCCAATGGTTTCATCTCATGATAGACGGACAAGAAAAGCCTTTGGGAGGAGACCACCTATGTTGAAACGAGTTCTCGGCGGCCTTGCCGCGATCGGCCTGATCGCTGCATCGACGCAAATGCTGCCGGCGCAGGACGCGCCGAAATCCATCAAGGTCGGCTATGCCATCTCGCTTTCGGGCCCGCAGGCTGGCGGCGCGCTGCTGACGACCGTGCCGAACTACCGGCTTTGGGTCGATGAAGTGAACAAGGCCGGCGGCCTTATGCTGAAAAAATATGGCAAGCGGATTCCGATCGAAGTCACCGAAGTCGACGACCGCTCCAACAATGACGATCTGGCGCGCGCACTCGAGCGCCTGATGACCGTCGACAAGATGGACATCGTGCTTTCGCCGTGGGGCACCGGCCCGAATCTCTCGGTGCTGCCGATCTTCGCGAAACACGGCTACCCGCACATCATGGGCACGGCCGCGACCGAGCAGATCGACAAGCTCGCGCCGAAGTTCGACAACGCTTTCTGGATGCTCGGCAAGCCGTCGGACGGCGTGAAGGCGCTGGTCGGCATGCTCAACGACATGCGCTCCAAGGGCCAGATCAAGGGCGAGGTCGCGCTCTTCTCCGTGCAGCATCCGTTCGGCGCAGAATTCCTCGCACCGGCGAAAGCTGCATTTGCCGCCAACAACTACAAGGTTGTCTACGAGACCACTTATCCGCTCGGCTCCGCCGATCTCTCGGCGCAGATCAAGGCGGCGAAGGCAGCGAACCCCGACGTGATGATCGCTTTCTCCTATCCGCCGGATACCTTCATGCTTACCGAGCAGGCGCTCGCCAACGACTTCAACCCGAAAGTGAAGTATCTCGCGGTCGGCGCGGCCTTCCCGAACTACAAGGCGAAGTTCGGCGACAAGATCAACGGCTTCTTCGGTCTCGGCGCGTGGGATCCGGCAGGTCCCGGCGTGCAGGACTGGGTCAAGCGCCACAAGGACGTGAACAAGGGTCAGGAGCCTGACCGCTGGGCAAGCTCGAATACTTATGCCGGTTTGCAGATGCTGCAACAGGCGATCGAGCGCGTCGGCGAGATCGACAACAAGAAGATCATCGCTGAACTGAAGACCGGCACCTTCAAGACCATTCTCGGCGACGTGAAGCTGGAAAATAACCAGTTAACCAAGCTGTGGTGGGTCGGTCAGTACCAGGGTGGCGAGTACAAGGGCGTTGCACCGGGCAATCTGCCGGGCGCCGTCGCTCCGCAAGTAAAGTAAGGTTAAGCCAAAGCTACCGGGCCCGCGTGTCACAACGCGGGCCCTTTTTATATAAAGTTGCGGCAAGTTTACGTGCGCGCGGTTCCGCGCGAGCGGCTGGAGTTTGCGTAGCGTGACCTTGTTCTTCGATTTCATGATTGCAGGCCTCGTGATCGGCGGCATTTATGCGCTGATCGCGATCGGCCTGAATCTTCAGTACGGCGTCGCGCGCGTGCTCAATCTCGCCTATGGCGAGTTCCTGATGCTCGCAGGCTACGCAGCATTCTGGGGTTTCACGCTCATTTCCGCGCCGCCCTTCGTCACGCTCTTGTTCGGCGTGCCGGCGGCATTCGCCGCGAGCTGGCTTCTCTTCATGTATGTGCTGCATCCGCTGTTGTCGCGCACACGCGATCAGGGCAAGCGAGAGATCGATTCGATCATCTCGACGTTCGGCCTGCTGTTCGTGTTGCAGGGGGTCGCGCTCGTGCTGTGGACCGGCACCGACCGCGCCTACACTTATCTTGCCGACATCGTGAAGCTCGGGCCGCTCGCGCTTTCCGCAAACCGTATCGTCACACTGGTCGCAGCTCTCGTACTTGCGCTCGGGGTTTATGCGGCGCTTCGCTATTCGAAAACCGGACGTGCGCTTCGCTCGATCGCGAGCAACCCGGAGGCGGCACCGCTCGTCGGCGTCGATGTGAAGCGCTACAGCGCGCTTGCCTTTGCTGCCGGCGGCGCGCTCGCGGCGTGTGCCGGTATTCTGATTTCGATGTTCTTCGGCATGAACCCGACCACCGGTGCGGCTTTCACCATGAAGGCGTTGATCGTGGTCGTCATGGGCGGCATCGGGCATGTCCTCGGCGGCTTCGTCGCCGGCATCATGCTCGGTCTCGCCGAGCAGTTCGGTGCATTGTTGCTGAACTCCGGCCTGATTACGGTCGTTTCCTTCACGCTTTTCTCGATCGTTCTCCTATGGAAACCGGAAGGCCTGTTCGGCGGTTCGGCCCGTACGGGGCGTGGCGTCTCGATCCGGATTCCGAAGGAAATCATCGCGCTCGCGGTGCTCGCGGCGCTCATCCTAGCGCCGCGCTACATCGACAGCTTCCGTCTCCTGCAACTGATCGACATCTTCAAGTATGTCGCGCTCGCAACCGGCTGGGCCTTCTTCTCCGGTCCCACGCGATACATCTCGCTTGCCGCTTCCGCCTTCTACGGCGTCGGCAACTATACGATTGCGGTGCTGGCGCCGGATTATGGCTACCTCTATGCGCTCTGCGCCGCGGCGGCGATCGGCATCCTGCTCTCGGCTTTCGTCGGTCTCGCCACCCTGCGCCTGAAGGGAATGTACTTCGTCATCTTCACGTTCGGCCTGGCCACGCTCGTGCGCGAAGTCGTCACCTGGTACGAAGCGAGCATCGAGATGAAGGCCGGACGCTATCTCTACAGCCTTGAAGTGCTGACCGGAGATACGACGCGGGACATCTACTATCAGTTGCTCGCGCTCTCGGCATTCATCATCGCGCTCTGGCTCATCCGCGACCGCACGCGCATGGGATTTGCGATGAAGACGCTCGGCGCCGACGAAACGGTCGCCCGCCAGATCGGCATCAACACGACCCGGCTGAAGATCGGCACGTTCGTCATCAGCGCGCTCGTCATGACGCTCGCAGGGGCGATCATGGCGCCGCGCGCGAGCTATATCGATCCGACCACGGCATTCAACCCGACGGTATCCTTTCTCACTGTCATCATGGCGCTCCTGGGCGGTGCGACTTCCGTTTGGGGCCCGATGCTCGGCGTGATCCCGCTGGTGCTCATCCAGGACTGGATCTCGATCAACTTCCCGAACTACTTTTCGATCGTGCTGGGACTGTGCTTCCTCGCAATCGTGTTCTTCATTCCGAACGGGCTGCTTGGGCTATTGCAGGACTGGCGGCGAAGATGGCGCGCTAGACGCGGCGGTGACGCATGAGCGGCCACGTCCTCAATATCGCGAACGTCTCGCGCCGCTTCGGCGGCCTGAAAGCCGTCGACCGGGTTTCCTTTTCCGTGCCGCGTGGCGAGATCATGGGGCTGATCGGCCCGAACGGTTCGGGCAAGACGACGCTCCTGAACGTCATCATGGGCCGGCTCCTGCCGAGCGACGGCACGGTGCTGAAAGACGGCAAGCGCATTTCAAGCCGCACGCCTGAGCAGATCTGCCGTCTCGGCGTTGCGAGCACATTCCAGCTCGTTCGCGTTCCCGATGCGTTGAATGCCCGCGACAACGTCGCGGTGGCGGCGATGTACGGCAAGCGCAGGATCGGCGTCGCAAGCGCACGCGCCGAAGCCGAGCGGTTGCTCGATCGCGTTCAGTTCGAAGGAAGCCTAGAGGCGCATGCGGACCAGCTCACCTATTTCGACCAGAAACGTATCGAGCTTGCCCGCGCGCTGGCCTGTTCTCCGGACGTACTTCTGCTCGACGAATGGCTCGCAGGCCTCAATCCCTCGGAACTCGAGCGCGGCATCGAACTGGTGGCTTCGCTGAAGGACGAAGGCATCACCATCGTCATGGTCGAGCATGTCATGCACGCGATCCGCTCGCTGTGCTCGCATGTAGTCGTGCTCAGCGCCGGCAGGCTGATCGCATCCGGCACGCCCGACGAAGCGCTCGCCGACCCCGAAGTCATCCGCGTCTATCTCGGGGATGACCAATGATCGAAGCGAAGAACCTTTCGGTCTCCTATGGACGGCACATCGCGCTTGAGGGCGTTTCGATCAAGCTCGACCGCGGCGACGTGACGGTCGTGCTCGGCGCAAACGGGGCGGGCAAGACGACGCTCGTCAATGCGCTCGCGGGCACCGTTCCGCTGCTCTCGGGCACGGTGCTGCTCGACGGCCGCGACATTACGAACGAACCGACCCACAACCGGGTGAAATTCCGTCTCGCCACAGTGCCGCAGGGACGCGGCCTGTTTCCGGACATGTCGGTCGAGGACAATCTCTCGCTCGGCAGCTTCGTCTCCAGCGACAAGGACGAGATCGAGTACCGGCGCGCGGAAATCTTCCGGGTATTCCCGCGCCTGAAAGAACGCGCAAAGCAGGCGTCGAGCACGATGTCGGGCGGCGAGCAGCAGATGCTCGCGATCGGCCGCGCGCTGATGTCCTCGCCCGCTTATCTGCTGCTGGACGAGCCCTCGCTGGGCTTGAGCCCTGTGCTGACGAGCGAACTGTTCAAGACCGTCCGCAAGATCGCGGACAAGGGCGTTGGCGTGCTCCTTGTCGAGCAGAATGCGCTGCAATCGCTGAAGATCGCGGAGCAGGCTTATCTCGTCGAAACCGGCCGCATCGTCGATCAGGGGCCGGCACAGGGCATGCGCTACGACGCGAGCGTGATCGCCACCTATCTCGGCGGCAGGAAGACCCTGCCCTTGCCGGAGAAGCCCAAGCTGATCGGCAACTAAGAGAGGTTTTGCGTGCATCGCCGGGACAAGCCCGGCAATGACGGGTTCTCCGCTACGCAACCTCTCGCAACTACATCCGCGACGGCAGGAACAAGGACAGCGCCGGGAACATCACGAGCAGCGCGAGCCGGATGAAATCCATCAGGATGAACGGCGTCACACCGCGATAGATGCGCTGCAACGGCACGTCCTTCGCGATCGAATTGATGACGAACACGTTCATGCCGATCGGCGGCAGGATCATGCCGAGCGCGACCACCATCACGATGATGACCCCGAACCAGATCGGATCGAAGCCGAGCGAAGTTACGACCACTTCGAACACGATCGGCACCGTCAGCAGGATCATCGCAAGCTCGTCCATCACCGCACCGAGCAGGATGTACATGAGCAGGATCAGCGTGAGGATGCCGTAGGGGCCGAGTGGGAGCGTCAGCAGAAACGCGCTGAAGTTCTGCGCCGCCTGCGTAATCACGAGCAGATAGCCGAACACGAAAGCGCCGATCACGATCGTGAAGATCGCGGCTGACGTGCGCACGCTGCTGACGAGGCACTCCATTACAATCTTCGCCGTCATCCTTCCGCGCAGCGCGCCGATGATGAAGGCGCCGCTTGCGCCCATCGCCGCGGCTTCGGTCGCCGTGAACAGGCCCATGTACATCCCGCCCATCACGAAGAAGAACAGGACGACCGTCGCCCAGATATCCTTGAGCGAGGCAATGCGTTCGCTCCAGGGAGCGACCGGCCCGCGAGGCATCAGTTCCGGACGGAAGAAGCCGACGATCTGCACCGCAATCAAATACATGAACGCGCCGAGGAGTCCGGGAATGACGCCCGCGATAAGTAGCTTAGAGATGTCGGTTTCGGTCAGCACTCCATACAGCGCGAAGACGACCGACGGCGGGATCATGATGCCGAGCGTGCCGCCGGCGGCGATCACGCCGGTTGCGAGGCCGTCCTGATAACCGGCCTTGCGCATTTCCGGGAGCGCGACCTGGGTCATGGTCGCCGCGGTCGCGACCGACGAGCCGTTGATCGCGGCGAAACCGGCGCAGGCAGTGACCGTCGCCATCGCAAGGCCGCCGCGCCTGTGGCCGAGCCAGGCGTTGCTCGCGCGAAACAATTCGCGGCTCATTCCGGCCGCGGTCGCGAAGGCACCCATCAGAATGAACATCGGGATGATGCCGAGATCCCAATCGGTCACGTTGCGGATCGGCGATTGCGCCAAGAGCGAAAGCGCAGGCACGCGGCCGCTCAGATACCAGTAGCCGGCGACGCCCATGACCGCCATGCCGATGCCGATCGGCACGCGGACCGCCATCAGCGCAAAAAGTCCCACGAATGCCGAAAGGGCAACAATCGTATTCTGCGTCATTGGATTATTCGATGTGCTCGAGCTTGTGCTCGCGTTCGACGTTCACGCCTCGCGCGATGCGGGACAGGCGCACCGCCACCAGAAGCGTTGCGAACACGACGCCGAGCGCCATCACGAAATGAAACGGCCAGAGCTTGAGCCGCAGGTCGTAAGTCGCCTCGCCGCTCCCATAGCCGCTCATGACCTTGACGCCGAGCATCCAGGAGAAGACGAGCAGAAACACGAAGAGAGATGTGGTCGCAATCAGATCGATGAGGCGCTTGTTCGCGGGACCGACCCAGTCCCAGAGAATGTCGACCTTGATGTGATCGTTGCGATAGCTGGTCGCGGCGAAGCCCCAGAAAATGCAGACGCCGAGCGCGAGGCAGGACAAATGATACCACTCGGGAATCGTCAGCACGAACTTCATGTCCGTCCGGCCGGTGATCCAGTTCAGAAAATCGCCGAGGCCGCTGCTCGCGCCGCGCAACATCACGTTGACGAAAACAAGAAGCGTAACAGCGGCGAGGAATATCCCCGCCGCCGTTTCCGTGTAAGCGATCAGGCGCTCGATGGCGCTGTTTCGCCGCGAAGCCATCAGTAGGCCGCGTTCTCTTTCTTCAACTCAGCCTTCAGCGCGTTCAACATCGTGTCCGGATCACCGGCATTCGCCTTCTTGATGTTGTCCGACCAAACCTTCGCGAGCGGTTCGGCGGCCTTGCGCCACTGTCCGAGCTGAGCATCGGTGATCTTGTAGACCGTGTGGCCCGGAGCGTTGCGGAGTTTGTCGCGTCCGCCGGCTTCGTAGACTGCCCACGGACCCGCGACCTTGCCTGCCCATTCCGGCGAGCAATGGTCGTCGATCACCTTCTTCTGCGCCGCCGACATCGAATCGTACTTCGCCTTGTTCATCACCCAGGCGAAAGTCGTCGCATAAAGCGGCACGTCGAGATGGAACTTGGTCACGCTGTCGATCTTGAACAGCAGGATCGAGCCCCAGGGGAAGGTGATCGCGTCGGCCACGCCGCGCTCCAGCACTTCGCGCGCTTCCGGCGCGGAGGCCTGCACGTTGGTGCCGCCGAGCAACGTCACGAAGGACGCCATGGTGGCATGTGCCGGGCGGATCTTCATGCCCTTGATCTGATCGGGCGTCTCGATCTTCTTCTTCGAGTGCAGCGCGCCGGGATCGTGCACGAAGGCGAGACAGAACTTCACGTCCTTCATCTCGGTAGCGGCGTACTTGCGGTACCACTTGTCGAGCGCCACCGAGCCGCCGGTTGCGTTCGACATCAGGAACGGAAGTTCGCCGGCCGCGATGATCGGGAAGCGGCCCGGCTGATAGCCGGGGTTGATGTAGGTGACGTCGGCGATGCCGTCGCGCGCCATATCGTAGTGGTCGGGCGCCTTGCCGAGTTGCTGAGCCGGATAAACCTGGAACGTGATGGTTCCGTTCGAAGCTTTCTCGACCGACTTGCCCCACTCTTCCATCGCCTTCTGCAGCGGGTGTGCGGGCGGAACCCAGTGTCCCATTTTCAAGTGAACCGGCTTGTCCTGAGCCACCGCCGAACCGGCGATGCCGAGTGCGAGCACGGCTCCGAGCGCAGTCGCGCGCAAATACATTGCAGTCCTCCCTTTGCCGCCGGCTTTACGTTCTGGCGTGCCGGCTCGTTTTAGCCGGTCTGGCACCGGCCTTGGTTTGTTATACCACGAAACTTTCGGTTATTGTTGTTTGGCGTGGCGTACGAAAAGCCTTCGCCGCCCGTCGCATGCGCTCCCGGGAAGCAATCCAGCTTTTCCGATTGAGCCAAAGACCCGGTCTCTTGTAAAGTAAATTAGTTGGGTACAAAACCAATTTGCGCTAGTACCTTTTCGGTGCCCATCGAACGCACTAGACACGATCACCTTTTCTTCTGAAGTCAGCCCTCGAACGGACCATTCGTTTCATGAAGCAAGACATAGTCTCCCGCACTGCGGAAAACGAATCCGTTCATACCCGGAAGGGGGGTGCCAACGAGAATGTAGATTTCGGGCCGCTCGCGAACTGGGTCGGATTTCATCTGCGCCTCGCACAGACTGCGAGCTTCCAGGCTTTCGTACAGGAAGCACGCGCGGTCGATTTGAGCCCCGGCCGCTTCGCGACGCTCATGCTGATCGGCCGCAATCCCGGCATCAGCCAGACCGCGCTCGCCGCCGCGAACGGTCGAGACAAGTCCACGCTGACCCCGATCCTCGAGGATCTCGAGCGCCGCGGCCTCATCGTGCGCGAGAAAATGAAAACCGACCGCCGCAGCTATCAGCTGTCGCTGACGGACGCGGGCAAGAAAATGCTCGACCAGTTGACGGTCTGCGCGAAACGGCACGACGACAATCTGGACCGCATCATCGGCGCGAAAGACCGCGTGAAGTTCCTGAAGATTTTGCAGAAGATCTCCGCCGAAATCGGCGGCGAAGAATAAGAAACGGAATGCAAGAATGGCCGAAGTCTCGTTCCATAGCGAGATCAAAAGTCTCTCGCTCGGCAATGGCGATACCTTCCGCGGCGAAGGAATCCTCGGTGTAACCAAGGCGCTTCTGCAGTCCGGGGTCGCATATGTCGGCGGCTATCAGGGCGCGCCGGTCAGCCATCTGCTCGACGTGCTGGTGCAGTCCGAGGATCTGCTTGCCGATCTTGGCGTGCACCTCGAAACCTGCACCAACGAAGCGGCTGCGGCGGCGATGCTCGGCGCATCGATCAATTACCCGCTGCGCGGCGCGGTCACGTGGAAGTCGATTGTCGGAACGAATGTCGCGGCCGACGCGCTTTCGAATCTCGCTTCCGCGGGCGTGATCGGCGGCGCGCTGATCGTGGTCGGAGAAGACTACGGCGAGGGCGCCAGCGTCATTCAGGAACGCACGCACGCTTTCGCATTGAAGTCGTCGCTCTGGCTCTTGGATCCGCGTCCTGAGCTGCCGACCATCGTGCATATGGTTGAAAAGGGATTCGAGCTTTCGGAAGCGAGCAATACGCCGGTCATGCTGGAGCTTCGTATCCGCGCCTGTCACGTCTATGGCAGCTTCGAGGCGAAGGACAACGTCGCCGCGAAATTCTCCGCGAAGCACCGCATCCCTACGCCTGCGGCTTTCGAATATGACCGCCTCAGCCACCCGCCCGCGACCTTCGCGCAGGAAAAGCACAAGACCGAGCAGCGGCTGCCTCGCGCGCAAAAATTCATTCTCGAACACAAGCTCAACGAAATTCTCGGACCCGAGAATGGCGACGTCGGCATCATCGTGCAGGGCGGGCTGTTCAATGTGCTGAACGGACGGCTTGCGTTGGCCGGGCTTTCCGATTCCTTCGGCAACGTGAAGCTTCCGACGCTCGTACTCAATGTTACCTATCCGCTGGTGCCGGAGCAGATCGCTAAATTCTGCGCAGGCAAGAAGTCCATCCTGATCGTCGAGGAAGGCAACCCCGATTTCATCGAGCAGGCGATCGGACAGATTCTCCGCAAAGCCGACCTGAATACGAAGATCTTCGGCAAGGATGTGCTGCCGTCAGCCGGCGAATACACTCCGCTTGTCGTGGCAAGCGGCCTCGTGAAGTTCTTCGAGGCGAACGGGCTCAAGGCACCCACGCTGAACGGATGGCTCGCGGAAACCGAAGCGCACCACAAGGAAGTGGCGAGTGCACTCGGCAATCCGCTGCCGCCACGGCCGCCGACCTTCTGCACCGGCTGCCCAGAGCGGCCGGTCTTCTCTGCGATGAAGCTGCTCAAAAAGGAAATGGGCCCGGTGCACGTCGCCGCCGACATCGGTTGCCACGCTTTCGGTACCTTTGCGCCGTTCAGCCAGGGCAACTCGATTCTCGGCTACGGCATGTCGCTCGCTTCCGCCGCAGCCGTTTCCGGCACACAAAAGAGACGCCCAATTTCGATCATGGGCGATGGCGGCTTCTGGCATAACGGCCTGCTCTCCGGCGTCGCAGGAGCCGTCTTCAACAAAGACGACTCCGTGCTGATCGTCATGAACAACGGCTATTCGAGCGCGACGGGCTTGCAGGACATCCCCTCGAGCGCACCCGAGAACGATGGACGCGGCAACGGGCTCGAAATCGAAAGCGCACTGAAGAGTCTCGGTGTGCCCTGGGTGAAACGCCAGCGCACCTATGGCGTCGTAGGCATGATGGACACGCTGCGCGATGCGCTGACCTCGGACGAGAAAGGCCTGAAGGTCGTGATTGCCGATGGCGAATGCCAGCTTGCGCGCCAGCGCCGCGTGAAACCCGCCTTCGCAAAACTCAAAGGCGAAGGCAAGCGCGTCGAGCGCACGCGCTTCTGGATCGATCCCGATGTCTGCACCGGCGACCACTCCTGCATCCGCCTGTCCGGCTGCCCGTCACTGACCATCAAGCCGAACGAAGATCCGCTGCGGCCCGATCCCGTCGCGCACGTGAACAACGATTGCGTCGGCTGCGGACTGTGCGGCGAAGTCGCTCACGCGGCACAGCTTTGCCCATCGTTCGCCGAGATCAAGGTGATCGAAAATCCGAATTTCATCGATCGTCTGCGGCACCGGATTTCTTCCGCACTGATAGCGCTGCTCGGCGGCAACCGGCCCGCGCCAATGCCGGCGCCTGCGGAATAGTGCGATGAACGACGTACGTCCCGTGAAACTCCTGATTGCGGCGCTCGGCGGCGAAGGTGGCGGCGTGCTTGCTTCGTGGATCACGAATGCGGCGGTTGCCGCCGGTCATGTGGCACAGCGCACCTCGATTCCGGGTGTCGCGCAACGCACCGGCGCCACGACTTATTATCTCGAAATCGTTCCACATACGGCAAACGGCAAAAAGCCCGTGCTCGCGCTGAACCCCGCGCCCGGCGAAGTCGACGTGATGCTTGCCAGCGAATTGCTGGAAACCACGCGCGCCGTGCAGGCCGGAAGCATCACGCGGGCGCGCACCCATCTGATCGCAAGCACGCATCGCGTGTTCACGGTCGATGAGAAGTCCGCGATGGCGGACGGCCGCGTCGATCCGGAGAAGATGCAGGAGGTCCTGCGAAAATTCTCGAAATCCGCATTACTCGCGGACCTTGCCGCGACGGCCCGCGAGGCGGGTAGCCAGCTTAACGCGGTCATGCTCGGCGCGCTTGCCGGCTCCAAAGCGCTTCCTGTCGGCGACGATTTCTTCCGCGCCGCGATCCGCGCCGAAGGTAAGGCGGTCGCGGCCAATCTGCGTGGCTTCGAGGCGGGATATGCGCTTGCGACGGGCGGCTTGAAAGCTGTGGAAACACCTTTCGTGGCCACAATGCCGCGGGCGGAGAACGAGATCGAAGCCCGCGCGGTTCGCGCGCTGCCGCGCGATGCAGCCGAAATCGCACTCGAAGGCGTGCGCCGCCTCACCGACTACCAGAACCAACGGTATGCCGCGCTCTATCTGGAGCGGCTGGAACGCTTCGCGAAGCACAAGGCAGCCGACGCCGCGTTCATGCAGGAACTCGCACGTCTGCTCGCCGTGCGTATGTCGTTCGAAGATACGATCCGCGTCGCGCAGCTGAAGATCCGCAAAGGCCGTCTCGAGCGGCTACGCCGTGAATCCGGCACAGACGCCGGCGCGCTCATCCAGGTGTCCGAGTTCATGAAGCCGGGACCCGAAGAAATCTTCTCGATGCTGCCGCCCGCACTTGCTCGCCGGATCCTCGCGTGGATCGAGCGCAAGGGCTGGAGCGAACGCTCGATCAAGATGAAGGTTTCTACGACGGGCTTCTTCGGCTTCCTCCGGCTGCGGCTGCTTGCTGGATTGCGCTGGTGGCGGCCGCGCACGCTGCGCTACGAGGAAGAAAAAGTCTGGGTCGAGCGCTGGCTCGATCTCACCGAGCGCTCGCTTTTGCGGAACCCTGAAGCGGCGAAGGCTGTCGTCGCGAGTGCCGCTCTCATCAAAGGCTATGGCGAAACCATGAAGCGCGGCCTGAAGAACTGGGACCTGCTCGCCAAGTTTGTGATCGAGCCGTTTCTCGAAGGCAAGCTGCCCGCCGCACACTTCGCCGACGCGGTCACGCAGGGGAAGATCGCGGCGCTGAAAGATCCCGAAGGCGGCAAGCCGCTCGGTGCGCTGATCGAATCGTTGAAAACGCTGCCGCGCGAACGCCCGATCGCCGCCGAGTGAACTAGCCCTTCGCGGGCATGCGCCTGAGCCGCTCCGCCGGCATCGATTCCACCTGCATCACGTCCGCGATCTTCTCGACATTATCCAGCGGAATGACCGGCACGTTCGCCTGCGGCAGCGCCGCGTTCGAGGTGATCGCGACGATGTAGTCGTCGTCAGGATGCAGGAGCGGTTTGCCGACTTCGGGACGATGAATCTCGATCTTCGGATGCCGGTGCCACTTGAAGCCTTCGACAATCAGTAGATCGACCGGATTCATCATCGGAAGAATATCGACGAGATCCGGCTCGCGCTCTCCGCGCAATTCGTGCACCAGTGCCCAGCGCACGCCCGACGCAACAAAGACTTCCGTTGCACCGGCCTCGCGGTGCCGGTGCGAATCCTTGCCGGGAAGATCGATATCGAAGCCCTTATGCGCGTGCTTGACGGTCGAAACCTTCAGGCCGCGCGCGATGAAGATCGGGATGAGCCGGGTCACGAGCGTAGTTTTGCCCGCGCCACTCCAGCCAGCGAGGCCGATAATGCGCATTTGCAACGCTATAGCAGGCAGATGAAGCTTTACACATAGCGTCCTCTTGACGCCGGTACTGGCTGCGGCAGTCTCCGAATCGAAGCCTCCGACGCTAGGATGATCCATGCCGATTCTATTGAGTGCGATGCAGCGTGCCTTGCGCATCGCAGCCGCCCTGATGACAGCTTTCGTTTCCCTGCCCGCAGCAGCGGACACGCCTTACGAAGGGCCGATCTTCGACGCACATCTGCATTACAACTGGGAGCCGACGCCGCATTACAACGTCGAGCAGGTGTTCGCGCTTCTGAAAAAGAACAACGTACGCGGCATCCTCGCCACCAGCCGTCCGAATACGGGCACGGTCGCGCTCATGGAGGCGAAGCAGAGCGAAATCTGGGTCGTGCCTTTCATCCGGCAATACAAGACACGCGCAGATATCCCGACCTGGTTCAAGGACGACTCGATCTATGAAATGACGCTCGACGAATTCAAGCGCGGCTATTTCCGCGGCGTCGGCGAGTTTCATATTTACGGCAAAGCGGCCGCGACCGAAGGTGCCGCGAAGCTCGTCAAATTCGCGGTCGAGAACAATCTCTACATCCACGCGCATTGCGACGTGGAGGCGCTCGAGCTTCTCCACTCACATGACAAAAGGGCAAAAATCATCTGGGCGCATACCGGCTTCTCCACGCCGGCCTCCGAACTCAAGGCCCTGTTCGCAAAGTACCCCGCGCTGATGGGCGAGCTATCCTTTCGCGGCGGCATCACCGGCGGCAACGGCAAGCTGACCGATGACTGGAAGGCCCTCTTCACCACCCATTCCGACCGCTTCCTGCTCGGCACGGACACCTGGGTTACTCCGCGCTGGCTGCAATACGACGCGCTGATTGCCGACTACCGCGCATGGCTCGGCCAGTTGCCGAAGGAGCACGCGCAGCGTATCGCCTTCGGAAACGCCGAGCGTTTGTTCCGTTCCGAAAAGAAGTAAGAAGAAAGAACCATGACTGCTGCAACCGGAATCTGGCCGCCGGCGGCGACGCCGTTTCGCGAAGACCTGTCGATCGACACGGAGCGCTATCTCGCGTTCTGTCACGAGTTGCTCCGCGGCGGTGCGCATGGCCTCGCCGTACTCGGCACGACGAGCGAAGCGAACTCGCTCGATCTCGATGAGCGCAAGGGCGTGCTCGAAAAGCTGATCGCTTCCGGCATCAGTCCGGCGCAGCTTCTTCCCGGCACCGGCGCGGCCTCGTTCGGCGACGCCGTGAAGCTGACGAAGCACGCCGCCGATCTTGGCGTGAAGGGCTCGCTCCTGCTGCCGCCGTTCTATTACAAGGGCGTCTCCGACGAGGGTCTTTTCGAATTCGTGTCGGAAGTGATCGGCCGCGTGAATTCGAAACGCTTGCAGCTCTATCTCTACAATTTTCCGCAACAGACGGGCCTCGTCTGGTCACCCGGCCTGATCGCGAAATTGCGCCGCGCGTTTCCGGAAACCGTCGTCGGGATCAAGGACTCGTCCGGCGACACGCAGTATCTCGATACGCTGCTCGAGCAGTTTCCCGGTTTTGCGATCTTCCCGTCGTCCGAATCCCTCATGGTCGATGCCCTCGGCAAGGGTGCGGCAGGCTGCATCTCGGCGACCGCGAACACGCACGTGAAGGAAATCCGCGCGCTCTATGACGGCTGGAAATCGCCGGAAGCGGCAAGCTTGAACAAGCGCGCGAGCGCGATCCGGTCGCTGATTGCTTCCTACCCGCTGATCGCGGCCGTGAAGGCGACCCTCGGCGATCAGCACAAGCATAAGGGCTGGCACCGGCTCCGCCCGCCGCTGACATCGCTCGGCGATCAGCAGGCCGCCGAACTTCGCGGGAAGCTCGCCGCGCTCTAGGATTTTGGGCATGGTGGGCCGCGGCGTGGGCGCCGGAAGCCGGCCGGTACCGGGCCTGTCGCAGCGCATGTTTGCGCGCGCCAAATCTTGGGCTAGAACCGCGCCAGAAGAAAAACGTAATAGGACATAACTACCATGCAGAGGACAACGCCCCCGTTTCGCGCCGACCAGGTCGGCAGCATTCTGCGCACCGCGCCGCTCAAGGAAGCGCGCGCGAAGCGCGAAAAAGGCGAAATCGACGAAGCCGCGCTGAAAGCTGTCGAAGACACCGAAATCAAGAAGATCATCAAGAAGCAGGAAGACGTCGGGCTCAAGAGCATCACCGACGGCGAATTCCGCCGCTCGTGGTGGCACTTCGACTTCCTGAAAAAGCTCGACGGCGTCGAAGGCTATCAGGCAAGCCAAGGCATCCAGTTCGCGGGCGTACAGACGCGCGCGGAAAGCGTTCGCATCGTCGGCAAGGTCGGCTTCTCGACGCACCCGATGATCGAGCACTTCAAGTTTCTGAAAGCCAACACCAAAGAAACGCCGAAGATGACGATCCCGGCTCCGTCGGTTCTGCATTTCCGCGGCGGCCGCAAAGGCATCAACGAGAAGATTTATCCGGACCTCGATCAGTTCTTCCACGATCTCGGCGCCGCCTACAACAAGGCGGTGAAGGCGTTCTACGACGCGGGCTGCCGTTATCTTCAGTTCGACGACACGGTCTGGGCCTATCTGTGTTCCGCGAAGGAAATGGAAGGCGCGCGGGCGCGCGGCGACGATCCGGAAAAACTGCCGATGTGGTACGCGCGCACGATCAATCAGGCACTCGCGAACAAGCCTGCCGACATGACGATTACGACGCATGTCTGCCGCGGCAATTTCCGCTCGACCTGGGTTTCCGAAGGCGGTTACGAACCGGTTGCCGAACGCCTGTTCCAGGAAGTGAACTACGACGGCTACTTCCTGGAGTACGACAACGACCGCTCGGGCGGCTTCGAGCCGCTGCGTTTCGTGCCGAAGGGCAAGAAGCAGATCGTGATCGGTCTCATCACCTCGAAGACCGGCGAACTCGAAAACAAGGACACGATCAAGCGCCGCATCGACGAAGCGACGAAATATGTCGCGCTCGATCAGCTCTGCCTCTCGCCGCAGTGTGGCTTCGCTTCGACCGAGGAAGGCAACGTGCTGACCGAGGACGAGCAGTGGGCGAAATTCAAACTGATCGTCGATATTTCGAACGAAGTCTGGAAATAAGAAAAAGGGCGGCGCATGGCGCCGCCCTTCCCGATTCAGGAAAGCCGGATGGCAAGCAGTAAGGCAGTAAGGACGGAAAGCGAAACGCGCGCGGCCGAGACTCTCGACCTCGGCGAATTGCCGCTGCTTTCCGGTTACATGCTGCGCCGCGCGCAGTTCGCAGCCTTCAACGATTTCCTGCGCTTCTTCGACGATCTCGGCGTCAGGCCCGTGCAATACGCGGTGCTGACCGTGATCGACCGCAACCCCGGCCTGAAACAGTCCCAGGTATCCGAAGCGCTCGGTATCAAGCGCGCGAATCTGGTCGCCATTCTCGACGCGATCGAGCGCCGCGGCCTTGCACGCCGCGAAGCGGTCGCGACCGACCGCCGTTCGTATGCGCTGCGGCTGACCGATAAAGGCGTTGATCTCATGCGCGAGCTGCGCATGCGCTCGGAAGCGCATGAGCGGCGCCTTGCGGCAGTGATCGGAGAAGACGGAAGGCTGCAACTGCTGAAGCTTCTGCACGGCGTGATCGACGCCGTCGGCCCGGGCAGCGAAGGCGAGGAAGACTAGACTTCGACTGTTTTCTTCTCGCGCAATCTGTTTGCGACTTCGTCCGGTATCGGCTTCGACTTGATCTTCGCCGGGTCTTCCGGATGCTTGCCTACCCAGACGCGCTTTTCGTGCGCCTCAATCGCGAGCTTGTCGCCCTTCCAGACACGGTGCAGCACGTCGAAGCTCGATGTACCGAGTTCGGAAATCGTCGTCTCGATCACGATGTCGTCGCCGAACTTCGAAGGAATCATGAACTTCGCGCCGGTATCGACCATCGGAATACCGACAAAGTCATACTTCTTGGTGAGCTCATATTTGGTGAAGCCGGTCGCGGCTTCCAGCATCATCGCGGTCGAGTGATCGAACATCGCGAAGTAGCGCGGATAGAAAACGATTCCTGCCGGATCGCAGTCGCCCCACTCGATCCGTACCTTGCGGCGATTGACGAACATTATTCCGGCGCCTTCACTTGGGTGCCATGCGCAGCGAGCCGTCGATGCGGACGACCTCGCCATTCAGATAGGTGTTGCGCACCATCTCCATCGCAAGCGAGGCATATTGCTCGGGCTTACCAAGCAGTTTCGGGAACGGCACGGAAGCGGCGAGAGAGCGCTGCACCTCCTCCGAAAGGCCGAGCAGCATGGGCGTGAGAAAAATACCCGGCGCAATCGCGAGTACACGGATGCCGAACTGCGCGAGCTCGCGCGCGGCGGGAAGCGTGAGACCGACGATACCGCCCTTGGAAGCAGCATAGGCCGCCTGTCCGATCTGGCCTTCATAGGCCGCGACTGAAGCGGTCGAAATGCAGACGCCCCGCTCGCCATCGGCCAGCGCTTCCGCGTTCTGCAAATCGGCCGCGAACAGCCGCAGCACGTTGAAGGAGCCGATCAGGTTCACGCGAATGATGCGCTCGAAATCGGAAAGCGCCTGCGGGCCGTCTTTCCCGAGAATTTTCTTCGGCGTGCCGATACCGGCGCAATTGATCAATACGCGGGCGACACCATGCTTCTCGCGCGCTTCTTTCACCGCCGCGACGGCGCTATCCGAATCGGAGACGTCACACTTGATCGCGATGCCGCCGATCTTCGCCGCATGTGCTTTTGCAGCATCCAGGTTTACGTCGAGCAGCGCCACCTTTGCGCCCGCTGCTGCGAGCGCCGAAGCGGTCGCAGCACCCAAACCGGAGCCGCCGCCGGTAACCAGCGCGGCATGACCTTTTACGTCCATCTCAGTGCTTCCGTGCGTTGATGTTCTCGACCAGGAGCGCAATGCCCTGCCCGCCGCCAATGCAAGCGGATGCGATGCCATAACGCAAGCCCGAGCGCGACAGCTCGCGCGAGAGCGTGACGGCGAGACGCAGGCCGGTCGCGCCCAGCGGATGGCCGATCGCGATCGCACCGCCGTTCACGTTGAGCTTGTTCTCGTCGAGGCCGAGTTCGCGCGCGCAAGCCATCACCTGCGCGCCGAAAGCTTCGTTGATTTCGAAGCGATCGATGTCGGAAAGCTTCAGGCCCGCTTTCTCAATCACGGCCTTGATTGCAGGAACGGGACCGATGCCCATGATTTCCGGCGGACAACCTACGGCTGCTCCCGCTACGACGCGCGCGAGCGGCGTTTTACCCTTCTTCTTCGCGTAGTCGCCGCTTGCCACGAGTGCCGCGGCGGCGCCGTCGACGACCGCGGACGAATTGCCGCCGGTCTGTACGCCGCCAAAAGCGGGACGGATTTTTGCGAGCGTTTCGATCGGCGACGGCCGGATGTGCGTGTCGTCGTTCAGTTCGTCGATCTTGCTGGGCAGCTTGATGCCCCGCGCGTTATAGCCCTCGCGCTCGAACTTCTCGGTCTTCACCGGGGCGATTTCGCCGGCAAGAAACCCGCTCTTCTGTGCGGCCACGGCACGCTCGAAAGAGCGCGCCGCATAAGCATCCACTTCCGGCCGTGTGATCTGATACTTCTGTGCGAGGTTCTCTGCGGTGTCCCCCATCGTCACGCTGGCCGCGGGATCGAGCAGCGCTTCCCAGAGAAAATCCTTGAACTCGACCTGACCCATGCGGAATCCGTTGCGCGACGTGTATGACGCCACCGGATTACGGCTCATCGATTCCGCACCGACGCAGAGTGCGAGATCGACGCCGCGATGCGTGATCGCGTCCGCCGCCTGCATGATGACTTCGATGCCGGTGCCGCAGACGCGCTGAACCATGTGCGCGGGCACTTCGATCGGCACGCCGGAATAGAGACCGACGTGGCGCGGCAGCATGTAGGCGTCGAAGCTCGCCTGCGCCATGTTACCGGTGACGACGATGCCGACATCTTCCGGCGAGAGCTTGGTCTTTGCGAAAGCCTCGCGCGCGACTTTGATGCCCAAGTCAATCGGCGACACTAAAGAGAGAGCGCCGGTGTAATCCGCGAACGGCGTGCGCACGCCATCGACGATCCAGACGTCATTCCAGCTTGCTGCAAGCGGCTTTGGATTGGCCATCTTTACTTTCCTTCCGCGACGATCACCCGCTCAGAAGGCGGGGTCGAATAGAGTTCTTTCACGAGATTGGCGCGACGGCCAAGAACCGCGCGCTGGTTGATCGATCCTTTGTCGGTCATTTCACCGGCGTCCATCGAAGGAGGCTCATCCATCAAAAGAACCCGGGTAAGGCGGTTCGAACTGCCGGTGCTTTCGCGCTTGAACGCCGTCAGGCGCTCCTTCACTTTCGCGCGCACGATTTCGGAGTTCAGCACTTCCGCGTCCGAAAGCTTCTTGTCGAGTTCCGGATGCAAGGCTCGGATCGCGGGCATGTCCGGTACACCGAGCGCGGTCACGTCATTCTCATTCTCGCCCGCGAGCACGACGTCGCGCATATAGGGCTGGAAACGATTGATGATTTGCGTGCGCAGCGGGCCGACGCTGACCCAGGTGCCCGTCGAGAGCTTGAAGTCTTCGGTGAGACGGCCGTCGAACAACAACCCCTTTCGGGGCTCGTTCGGGTCTTCGAATTTTAGCGCGTCGCCGAGTTTATAGAAGCCCTCTTCGTCGAAAGCTTTCGCGGTCAGTTCGGGCTGACGCCAGTAGCCCGGTGTGATGTTCGGCCCACGCAGCCGCGCCTCGAGCTTGCCCTGCGCCGGCACGAGTTTCAGCTCGATGCCCGGTCCGGGTAGGCCCATGTTGGTCGAATAGTCGCTATCCCACATGCGGCCCAGCGCGAAGGGTGCGGTCTCCGTGGAACCGAGACCGGTGAGGAATGGAATGCGCTCGCCGCAGGTTTGAACCGCGAGATCTTTCATGGCATCGAAGACCGGCTGCGAGAGCGCGGCGCCCGCGAACCAGAGCACTTTCAGCTTGCTGAAGAACTTTTCGCGAAGTTCGCGGTCGGCGCGCAGGAAAGGGATTAGCGCCTCGTAGCCCTTCGGCACGTTGAAATACCAGGTCGGAGCGACATCGCGCAGGTTACGCACCGTCGCTTCGATCGCGCCCGGCGCGGGCTTGCCTTCGTCGATGTAGAACGTACCGCCGTTATAGAGCACGAGGCCGACATCGTGGTTGCCGCCAGCGGTGTGATGCCACGGCGCCCAGTCGAGCGTGACCGGAGGTTCGTCCTGAAAATATTGCAGCGCGCTGCGCAGCATGACCTGGTTCGAGCACAGCATGCGTTGCGTGTTGATGACGCCCTTCGGCACGCCGGTGGAACCCGAGGTAAAAAGAAACTTCGCGATGGTGTCGCCGTTTACTCTCTTGTTCGCGGCGTCGATTGCCGGCGTCGGCTTTGTCTTCGCAAGATCGGAGAGCAGCGTCGACTTCCGCGATTTGAGCGGATTCTTCGCAACGACGACTTCGACATCGGCGGGCACGACCGTTTCGATGGCTTTTTCGAAGGGCGCGCCATCGACCACAAAGACCATTCCGGGCGTAAGCAGTTTGAAAATGTCCCTGAGCTTTCCATAGTCAGTGGAAATCAGGGAGTAGGCGGGCGAAACCGGCGCGTAGGCGATCCCGGCGTACATCGCACCGAGCGACAGCATCTGGTGATCCACCCCGTTGCCGGAAAGGATGACCACCGGCCTTTCTGCGGAAAGATTGCGCGAAAGCAGCGCCTCGCCGTAGCTCTTCGCAAGCGCAAGCGCTTCGGCATAGGTGACCTTGCGCCACTCGCCGCGTTCGTCGCGCTCCGCCATGAATACGCGGTCAGGCGTTTCTTTCGCCCACAGTTCGAGGCGCTCGGTGATCTTTTCGGGATAGGCCGCGAGCTTGTCCTCGCTCGTCATATAGATGGTTCCGTCGGCGCGTCTGTCGACGATCGGCTCGAGCCGGCTCAGGCGAACCTTGCGTACCGGAATTTCGTTTGCGGCGCGTTCTTCGTGCCGCACGGCGTTGGACATTCCGCCCTCCTGATTTATCGAAGCCGTTTTCCGGCGTTGTCTTTTTAGCGGACGACCTTTGGCCCGCGCTTTTCGAGGAACGCACGCAGCCGCTCCTTGGCCGCTTCGTCCGAAGACGCAACGGAAGAAATGATCGACTCCACGACGTAACCGCCCGCCGTGTCGAACTCGACGATGCGCGGCAAGACATTCGTGATCGCGAAATTCGTGAGCGGCGGATTTTCGGCGATGCGCTTTGCGAGGGCGACGCCTTTGGCAAGCCCCTCGCCGTTCTCGACGAGGTAATTCGAGATGCCCATCTGCTGTCCGTCTTCGGCGCCAAAGATGCGGCCCGTGAGCATCATGTCCATCATCTTCGCGGTGCCGATCAGCCGCGGAATGCGTACCGAGCCGCCGCCGCCGACGTAGATACCCCGGCTGCCTTCCGGCAGCGCGTAATAGGCGGACTTTTCGGCTACGCGAATGTGCGTCGCGCAGGCGAGTTCGAGCCCGCCGCCAACGACCGCGCCGTGCAGCACCGAAACCACCGGCGCCTTGCCGAATTCGATGCGGTCGAAGGCGTAGTGCCACATGCGCGAGTGGTGATAGCCCTCGATGAAATCGGTCTCGGTCAGCGACGAAAGGTCGAGCCCCGCCGAAAAATGATCCCCCTCGCCGTAGAGCACGACGGCCTTCACTTCCGCCGGAAGGTCGATGAAGAAGTTTTCGAGGCCGCGCACGATCTCATTGTTCAGCGCGTTGCGCTTGTCAGCGCGCGAAAGTTTCAGGATCGCGATTTCGTTGTCGAACTCGACAGACAGCGAGCGCGGCAATGCCTGCGCCAGCCGGCTTTGGGCGGAAGTGGCGACCATTTCAGCTCCCCAGACTTATTTGTTATACAATATAACTTTCGATGCAGCTCCGCAAGCGGGCCAATACGGCATATAGATCAATAGGTTACGAGGGCTCTGCTTACAGCACTTCGAACAGGTCGAGCTTCACCTGCATCTTCTCCCGCGCACCGACCGCAATCATGAGCACCCGGTTGAGCCAGTCGGCCTCCGGGTCGGCGGTTTCGAAGCGCACGCAGGTCCGGAAATAATACTGGTCACGGGGCACCGCTTCCCCTTTCGCGAGCCTCGCGATCACATCCGGCGGGCCGTGGCGGAGACCGGCGCTGGTTACGAGCACGAGACCGCCGCCTTCGATCTGAAACGTGTACTTCGCGAAAATATCCGCAGCACCATCGGCGCGGATGATCTGCCAGTCCGCGCCGCCGGGAAGAATCCTGCCGCGCAGCCGGGGACCGGAAACCGTGCCCCCAACGATATTGATGACGCGGCGCTCTCCATAAGGCGTCTTTCCGAACAGCTGCGGCGCCTCGAGATCGGCCTCTATGCGAATGACGGGTTCCTTCGACAGCATTCCGCTTTTCCTCATTTCCATTCGGCTCAAGGATATATGCGTGGCCGTGCCGGGCTACGTCGCAATCTTACTTGCGATTCACTCGCGATATCCGCACATCAATAGACGAACTCTATTATTTCAGCCGAGTCGATTCGAATGCTCGCACTCGCAGCACGAAGAATCGTGCGGTGCACCAACGATTTCGGCACTTCCGTGGAATAATGTATGCACAATTAATTGGACTCCGTGGAAGTTCGGGTTAGCCTTCCTCGTCCCAACCCGACGTTAGATCGAGTGGGACCACTCTAAGGGAGGACGGGATGTTCCAATTGAAACGTAGTTCTGTATTTGTTGCGGCGGCAGCGCTCGGCATTGCGCTCGGCGCACAGACCGCCAACGCCTGGGAACCGGAAAAGACGGTCGAAATCGTCGTACCGGCCGGCACCGGCGGCGGCGCGGACCAGATGGCACGTGCCATTCAGGGCATCGTCGCCAAGCACAACCTGATGAAGCAGTCGATGATCGTCGTGAACAAGGCCGGCGGCGCCGGCTCCGAAGGCTTCAACGACGTCAAGAATTCGAAGGGCAACCCCCACAAGCTCATCATCACGCTGTCGAACCTTTTCACCACCCCGCTCGGCACCAACCAGCCCTTTAGCTACAAGGACTTCACGCCGGTCGCGATGCTTGCGCTCGACGAGTTCGTGCTCTGGGTGAACGCCGAGAAGCCGTACAAGAACGTGAAGGAATACATCGCTGCCGCGATCGAAGCGACCAAGAAGGGCAGCAACTTCAAGATGGCCGGAACCGGCTCGCGTCAGGAAGACCAGATCATCACTGCCGCAATCGAAAAGGCCACCGGCGCGAAGTTCACCTACGTTCCGTATCGCGGCGGCGGCGAAGTCGCCGTTCAGCTCGTCGGCAATCACGCCGACTCGACCGTGAACAACCCGATCGAAGCAGTCGCTCACTGGCGCGGCGGCAAGCTGCGTCCGCTCTGCGTGTTCGACAGCAAGACGATGCCCTATAACGACAAGGTCGCAGGCGATCTGCCCTGGAGCTCGATCCCGACCTGCAAGTCGCAGGGTCTCGACGTCGAATATCTGATGCTCCGCGGCTTCTTCATGTCGCCGGGCGCAACCGCCGAGCAGGTCAAGTACTACGTCGATCTGTTCCAGAAGGTCCGCCAGACTCCCGAGTGGAAGGACCTGATGAACAACGGCGCGTTCAACCAGTCCTTCATGACCGGCAAAGAGTACGTGGAGTGGGTCGCGAAAGAGCACCAGCGCCACTACAACCTGATGAAGGAAGCGGGCTTCCTCGCGAACTAAGCAATCCGCCGGCGGAGCAATCCGCCGGCGTTTTTTATCCATCTGACAAGGAACAACGTCATGAGTGGTGACGGAAACACCGCAAGCCATGGGCCTGCGCATCGTAAGGTCGAACTGGCCACCGCGGCTGCAATCGGACTGTTCGGAATCATCGTCGTTTACGGAGCCCTGCAGGCCGGCATCGGCTGGGGCTTCGAAGGACCGAAAGCGGGCTTCTTCCCGTTCATCATCGGCGTGATCCTGATCGGCGCGACGTGCGTGAACCTCTGGAACGGCCTGCAAACAAGCAGCAGCAAAGTTTTCTCCGAATGGGATGAACTGAAGCGGGTCTGGGACGTCACCTGGCCGATCGCAATCTTCATCGCCCTTGTTCCCTATATCGGGATCTATTTCGCTTCCGCGGTCCTGATCGCTTACTTCATGATGCGCATCAGCGACTACGGCATCGGCCGTACCGCAATCGTCGCGCTCAGCGTGCCGTTTGTGACGTTCCTCGTATTCGAACGCTGGTTTCTGGTGGCGCTGCCCAAGGGACCGATCGAAGCGATGTTCGGTTACTGAAATACAGAAAATAGAAACCACTTAACCCCGAAGTGTCGCCATGGCTGAATTTGCAAATCTCTTTCACGGTTTCGCGACGGTGCTCGCGTTCCAGGATGTCAACGTCTTCGGAACGACGATGTACCTCCCGTTCAACATCTTCATCATGATCGTCGGCATCGTGCTCGGCGTCATCATCGGCGTGCTGCCGGGCCTCGGCGGCGCAAACGGCGTTGCGATCCTGCTGCCGCTCACCTTCTCGATGCAGCCGACCTCGGCGGTGATCCTGCTCTCCTGCATCTACTGGGGGGCCCTCTTCGGGGGCGCGATCACGTCGATCCTCTTCAACATTCCCGGCGAGCCTTGGTCCGTCGCGACCACTTTCGACGGCTACCCGATGGCGCAGCAAGGGAAGGCCGGCGAGGCACTCACCACCGCTTTCACATCCTCTTTTGTCGGCGCCTTCTTCGCAGTCATCATGATCACGCTGCTCGCACCGATGGTGGCCGCCTTCGCGCTGCGATTTGGTGCGGCGGAGAAATTCGCGGTCTACTTCCTTGCTTTCGCGAGCTTCGTCGGTCTCTCGAAGGAACCGCCCTTCAAGACGCTCGCTGCGATGCTGATCGGGTTCGCGCTCGCAGCCTTCGGCACCGATCACATGACCGGTTCGCTGCGGCTCACTTACGGCAGCGACTACCTGTTGCCGGGCTTCGACTTCCTGATCGCGGTCATCGGCCTCTTCGGCATCGGCGAAATCATGCTCACGATGGAAGAGGGCCTCAAGTTCAAGGGCAAGGAAGCGAAGATCAATCTTCACGTCGTCCTGCAGACCTGGAAGAAGCTGCCGCAATACTGGTGGACCTATCTGCGCTCCTGCATCATCGGCTGCTGGATGGGCATCACGCCCGCAGGCGCCACGCCCGCGTCCTTCATGAGCTATGGCATCGCCAAGCGCGTTTCGAAGAACGGCAAGAACTTCGGCAACGGCGAGATCGAAGGCGTGATCGCGCCCGAGACCGCGGCGCACGCTGCCGGCAAGTCGGCGCTGCTCCCGATGCTCGCGCTCGGCGTGCCGGGATCGCCGACCGCGGCCGTCCTTCTCGGTGGCCTGCTGATCTGGAACTTGCAGCCGGGCCCGATGCTGTTCGTGGAAAACAAAGAGTTCGTCTGGGGCCTGATCGCCTCGATGTATCTCGGCAACATCGTCGGCCTGATTATCGTGCTCACCTGCGTGCCGATGCTGGCCGCAATCCTGCGCATTCCGTTCGGCATCATCGCACCGATCATTCTCATGTTCTGTGCGGTCGGCGCCTACACGGTTCGCAACAGCTTCTTTGACGTGGTCATGATGCTGGTGTTCGGCATCCTCGGCTATCTCTTCAAGAAGACGAACTATCCGCTGGCGCCGCTGGTGCTCGCGATGGTGCTCGGCGACCGCGCAGAAGAGGCCTTCCGGCAGGCGCTGGTGGGATCCGCCGGCAACATGGGCATCTTCTTCTCGAATGGGCTGGTCAGTTCGATCATGGCGCTCGGTTTCATCGCTCTGTTCTGGTCGGTGATCTCGGCTGGCATCAGCCGCGTCCGCGGCGCGAAGCCAGAGGCCGCATAACGAGAATAAATCAGCGGAGGCGGCCAAGAAGAGTCGCCTCCGCTGTAATTATGTATTACAGTAAAGGTATCATGCATTTAGCATGAAGGTTTTCGAGTATGAGCACACCGGTTACCGGCGCAGGCGCCACGCGGGAAGCAGCCGAACGAATCACGGCGGAACCGCTTGAAGGCACCTCCACATTCAAGGACCGCGCGTACAACGCGCTGAAGGAAGTTCTTCTTTCGCTCGATATTTACGGGCGGCGCGGAGAAATCCGGCTCGACGAGCGCGCGCTCGCGCTCCAGTTCGGAATCAGCCGCACGCCCGTCCGCGAGGCGATGGCGCAGCTTGAGCGCGAAGGTTTCGTGCGCTCGGTGCCGCGCCGGGGCATCTACATCGTCCGCAAGACGAAACGCGAAGTCGTCGAACTGATCGAAGCCTGGGCGGCGCTCGAAAGCATGGCGGCGCGGCTGATCACGGAAAACTGCTCGGACGAAGAAATCTCGCACCTGCGCGAAATGTTCGCGAAGTTCGAGAACGGCAAGCTCCACGTGAAGCTCGACGAGTATTCGGAGGTGAACATCCAGTTTCACCAGACGATCATCTCGATGAGCAAGAACGAAGTGCTGATCCGGCTAGCAGAGAACCTCTTCACCCATATGCGGATGATCCGCCGCAAGACGATCGTCGAGAAGAACCGCGCCGACCGGTCTATCCACGATCATCTGAACATCATCGAAGCGATCGAGTCGCGCGACACGCCGCGCGCGGAAGCGCTCGTTCGCCAGCACGCGCTCGGCCTCGCCGATCACGTCGCCAAGAACGCCGACTATCTCGACTAAACAAGACAAGGATTTCTGGAGGGAGACTATGGCAGAAGCGGCCCTGAAAGCAGCCGGACCGGAAGAAGAACTGACCGACGGCTTCAATCTCATCATCGACGCGCTGAAACTGAACGGCATCAAGAATATCTACGCCGTTCCGGGCATTCCGATCACCGATTTCCTGCGCATGTCGCAGGCCGCCGGGCTTCGTGTGCTCTCGTTCCGTCACGAGCAGAATGCGGGCTACGCCGCATCGATCGCGGGCTGGCTGACGAAGCAGCCGGGCGTTTGCGTGACCGTTTCCGCGCCAGGTTTCCTCAACGGCCTTACTGCGCTGGCGCATGCGACGACCAACTGCTTCCCGATGATCATGATCTCGGGCTCGTCCGAGCGCGAAGTCGTCGACCTGCAACAGGGCGACTACGAAGAAATGGATCAGCTCGCCGTCGCCAAGACGATGTGCAAGGCGGCCTATCGCGTTCTGCACGCCCAGGACATCGGTATCGGCATCGCACGTGCGATCCGCTCGGCGGTCTCGGGCCGTCCCGGCGGCGTTTATCTCGACCTGCCGGCGAAGCTCTTTGGCCAGGTGATGGGCGCGGAAGCCGGCAAGAAGTCGCTCGTGAAAGTGATTGATGCCGCTCCCGCACAGATTCCCGGCGCCGATGCGGTGAAGCGCGCCCTCGACGTTATCAAGAGCGCAAAGAAGCCGCTCATTATTCTCGGCAAGGGCGCTGCCTACGCGCAGTGTGATCAGGCGATCAAGGACTTCGTCGAAAAGAGCGGCATCCCGTTCCTGCCGATGTCGATGGCGAAGGGTCTTCTGCCTGACACGCATCCGCAGTGCGCGGGCGCGGCACGCTCGCTCGTGCTGAAAGATAGCGACGTCGTCATCATGATGGGCGCGCGTCTCAACTGGCTGCTTTCGCACGGTAAAGGCAAGAACTGGGGCGATGCACCGAAGAAATTCGTGCAGCTCGACATCGAACCGAAGGAAATGGACTCGAACGTCGAGATCGTCGCGCCTGTCGTCGGCGACATGGGCTCGTGCGTAAACGCATTGCTCGGCGCAATGGGCAATAACTTCCCGAAGGGGAACAGCGATTGGATGGCGACCGTTGCGAAGAAGCGCGACGAGAACATCGCCAAGATGGCGCCAAAGCTCATGAACAACAACGTGCCGATGGACTACCACGGCGCGCTTGGCGTGATTAAGCAGGTGATGACGGAACGTCCGGACACGATGTTCGTCAACGAAGGCGCGAACACGCTCGACCTCGCGCGCGGCATCGTCGACATCCACAAGCCCAGAAAGCGTATCGACGTCGGCACCTGGGGCATCATGGGCATCGGCATGGGCTACTGCGTCGCCGCTGCGGTCGAAACCGGCCATAAGGTGCTCGCTGTCGAGGGCGACTCCGCGTTCGGTTTCTCCGGCATGGAGACCGAAACTATCGCCCGCTACAACCTTCCGGTCTGCATCGTCATCTTCAACAATGACGGCATCTATCGCGGCACCGACGTGAACACCGCCGGCAGCGATCCCGCCACCACAGTCTTCGTGAAGGGCGCACGCTACGACAAGATGATGGAAGGCTTCGGCGGCGTGGGCGTGAACGCGACTTCGCCCGACGAACTCCGTCAGGCGATCAATGCCGCGCTCGACTCGGGCAAGCCCACGCTGATCAACGCGGTGATCGATCCGGCGGCGGGCTCCGAATCCGGCCGCATCGGCAATCTCAACCCGCAAAGCGCACTCAAGAAGAAGTAATTCTCATTCCTGCGAGAACAGTCATGGCAAAGAAAGCAAAGAAATCGAAACCGAAGGCCGTCAAGGCCAAGAAAGCGAAGAAGCCGGCCGCGAAGAAGAAGTCGAACGGCCTGCCCTCGCCCTCGAAGAAGCCGTTCGGTCAGGCGGGCCTCGCGCTCGACGGCGTGCGCATTCTCGACTTCACGCATGTTCAGTCGGGACCGACCTGCACGCAGCTGCTCGCGTGGTTCGGCGCGGACGTGATCAAGGTCGAGCGTCCGGGTGTCGGCGACATCACGCGCGGACAGCTCGTCGACGTGAAGGGGGCGGACAGCCTCTATTTCACGATGCTCAACCACAACAAGCGTTCGATCACGATTGACAGCAAGCACAAGAAGGGCAGGGAAATCCTCGATCGCCTCATTAAAGAGTGCGACGTGCTGGTCGAGAACTTCGCCCCCGGCGCGCTCGATCGCATGGGCCTCACCTGGGAGCACATCCACAAGCTGAATCCGCGGATGATCGTGGCCTCGGTGAAGGGCTTCGGCCCCGGCCCGTACGAAGACTGCAAGGTCTATGAAAACGTCGCGCAGTGCACCGGCGGTTCGGCTTCGACCACCGGTTTCCGCGACGGCCCGCCGCTCGTTACCGGCGCGCAGATCGGCGACTCGGGCACCGGCCTCCATCTCGCGCTCGGCATCGTGACTGCGCTCTACCAGCGCAGCCGCACCGGCCGCGGCCAGAAGGTGCTCTGCGCGATGCAGGACGGCGTTCTGAATCTCGCGCGCGTGAAATTGCGCGACCAACAGCGTCTGAAGCACGGGCCGCTCACCGAGTACTCGCAGTATGGCGAAGGCGTTCCCTTTGGTGATGCCGTGCCGCGCGCAGGCAACGACTCCGGCGGAGGCCAGCCAGGCCGCATCCTGAAGTGCAAGGGCGCGCCGGAAGATCCGAACGCCTACATCTACTTCATTACGCAGGCGCCGGTCTGGGAGGCGATCTGCGACGTGATCGGCGAGCCGACCTGGAAGACCGATCCGGAATACGCAACCCCCAAGGCGCGTCTGCCGAAGTTGAACGCGATCTTCTCGCGGATCGAACAATGGACCATGACCAAGACCAAATTCGAGGCCATGGACATTCTGAACAAGTACGACATTCCGTGCGGTCCCATCCTTTCGATGAAGGAACTCGCGGAAGACCAGTCGCTGCGCAAGACCGGCACGGTCGTCGAAGTCGATCATCCGAAGCGCGGCAAGTATCTCTCGGTCGGCAATCCGATCAAGCTTTCCGACTCGATCTCGAAGGTGAAGCGCTCGCCGCTCTTGGGCGAACACACCGACGAGATTCTCAAGGACGTGCTCGGTTATTCGGCGAAGGAGATTTCCGACATCAAGTTGTCGGGCGCAATCACCGCGCCGGAAAAGAAAGAAAAAGCGGCCTAGGAACAAAGCCCCCGCCCCGGCAACGGGGCGGGGTTTTTAAACAGATATTGGCGGGGAGATCAGACGATGCGTATCGTCGTGCATGGCCAGCAGGCCTTCGGAAAAGCCGTACTCGAAGCGCTCCTGAAGCGCGGTGACAATGTAATCGGCGTCTATGTCGCGCCGGAAAAGGAAGGCCAGAAGGCTGACCCGCTCAAGGAAGCGGCGCTCGCCGCCAACCTTCCGGTCTACCAACCGGATTCCTACAAGAAGCCGGAAGTCTGGGAGCAGTTCAAATCGCTGAAGCCCGACCTCCAGGTGATGGCGTTCGTCACGCTGTTCGTTCCGGAAGAGTTTCTCAACATTCCGACCCACGGCTCGATCCAGTATCACCCCTCGCTCCTGCCGGCCTATCGCGGCGCGTCCGCCATTAACTGGCCGATCATCAAGGGCGAGAAGGAAACCGGACTTTCGATTTTCTGGCCCGACAACGGCTTGGACACCGGCGACGTTCTTATCCAGAAGAAGACGCCGATCTCCGATAAGGACACGCTCGGCACGGTCTATTTCGACCGCCTGTTCCCGATGGGCGTCGATGCAATGCTCGAATCCGTCGATCTCGTGAAAGCCGGCAAGGCACCTCGCATCAAGCAGGACGAATCCAAGGCGACCTATGAAGGCCTTTGCCGCGCCGACAACGCGCATGTCGATTTCGGCAAGCCGTGGGAGCAGATCGACCGCCTGATCCGCGGCTGCAATCCTGCGCCGGGCGCATGGGCCACGATCAACGGCGTGAAGCTCAAGATTTTTGACGCGACTCCGCTCCCCGCGCGCGATCCGAAGGGCATCGCAGGCAAGATCGGCGAAGTCGTGCTGGTCGAAGCCGACGGCATCACCGTCGTCTGCGCCGACGGCCGCTTCAAGCTCACCCGCGTGCAAGCCGACGGGCCGAAGATCAACGCCGGCGAGTGGGCGGCGGCGGCAAAGATCGAGAAGGGCGCGCGCTTCTCCTAACCCTGTTCTCTTCAACTTCCTGAAACTCAATCCAGCCACGGATCAAGTCACATGCCTGCTTCACAACACCAGAATCCGAAATCGGACATCGAGATCGCCCAGGCCGCGAAAATGCGGCCGATCATGGATGTCGCCAAAGAACGTCTCGGTATCGACGCGAAAAACCTCGAGCCCTACGGCCACTACAAGGCCAAGGTCTCGATGGACTACATCAAGTCGCTCGCCGGAAAGAAAGACGGCAAGCTCATTCTCGTCACCGCGATCAACCCGACGCCGGCAGGCGAAGGCAAGACCACGACGACCGTGGGCCTCACCGACGCGATCAATCACATCGGCAAGAAGGCGATGTGCGCGCTGCGCGAGCCCTCGCTCGGCCCCTGCTTCGGCGTCAAAGGCGGCGCTGCCGGCGGCGGCTACGCACAGGTCGTGCCGATGGAAGACATCAACCTGCACTTCACCGGCGACTTCCATGCAATCACCTCCGCGCATAACCTGCTCTCGGCGCTGATCGACAACCATATCTACTGGGGCAACGCTTCGGGGCTCGACTCGCGCCGTATCGCCTGGCGCCGCGTGCTCGACATGAACGACCGTGCGCTCCGCGAGATCGTCTGCTCGCTCGGCGGCGTCGCCAACGGCTATCCGCGCGAAGCGGGCTTCGATATCACGGTCGCGTCCGAAGTCATGGCAATCTTCTGTCTCGCGAAGGACATCGACGATCTCAAGACTCGTCTCGGCAACGTCATCGTGGGCTACACCCGCGACCGCAAGCCGGTGCGCGCGAAGGAATTGAACGGCCACGGCGCAATGACCGCGCTGCTCAAGGATGCGATCGCGCCGAACCTCGTGCAGACGCTCGAAGGAACGCCCGCCTTCATCCATGGCGGCCCGTTCGCCAACATCGCGCACGGCTGCAACTCGGTGTCGGCGACGACTGCCGCGTTGAAGCTTGCGGATTACGTCGTGACCGAAGCCGGCTTCGGCGCCGACCTCGGCGCGGAGAAATTCCTCGACATCAAGTGCCGCAAGGCGGGCCTGAAACCCGATTGCGTCGTGATCGTCGCGACCATCCGTGCGCTCAAGATGCACGGCGGCGTCGCCAAGGCCGATCTCAAGAAGGAAGACCTGAAGGCGCTCGAAGCCGGCATGTCGAACCTCCAGCGTCACATCGAGAACCTGAAAAAGTTCGGACTGCCGGCAGTGGTTTCGATCAATCGCTTCTCTGCCGACACCGATGCCGAGATCAAGCTCGTGCGGGAAAAGTGCAAGGCGCTCGGCGTCGAAGCGCTGATGGCCGATCACTGGGCGATGGGCGGCGAAGGTGCAGCCGATGTCGCGAAGGCCGTCGTCAAGGTCTGCGATGAAGGCAAAGCGAACCTGAAGCTGCTTTACCCCGACGAGATGCCGCTGTTCGAGAAGATCCGCACGATCGTGAAGGAGATCTATCGCGGCGACGATGCGGTCGCGGACAAGTCCGTCAAGGACCAGCTCAAGACCTGGGAAGAGATGGGCTTCGGCAAGCTGCCGGTCTGCATCGCGAAGACGCAGTACTCGTTCTCGACCAACCCTGACGCGAAGGGTGCGCCCACCGGCTTTACCATCCCGGTGCGCGAAGTCCGTCTCTCCGCGGGCGCGGAGTTCATCGTCGCGATCTGCGGTGAGATCATGACGATGCCGGGCCTGCCCAAGGTACCCTCGGCCGACACGATCGACGTTAACGCCGAAGGCCGGATCGTCGGCTTGTTCTGACGACCGTCGTGGTGCGCTGGCCAGCGAACACATCCCGTCCCGCTGGCCAGCCGCCATCATTCCGTACTAAGAACTCCCCCGAACATTTTTGTACTCCGGCGGCTAACCCAGCCGCGTCATCGTCTTCAGGGGATGTTTCTTGCGTGGCGTTTCGGATCGCAGCTTCGCTGCTGATTCTGGGGGCTTAGCTCCCGATTTTCAGAAACTTCGAAAGTTCTCGGTGGTTGCCGGCGTCGGCTCCGCGGTTCTTTTTATCGTCGCCGGCCTCGCATTCGCGTTTCAGCTCTTTGGCGACAGCGCGCTTTTTTCCTATGCCATCGCGGTGCAGGACTCCTGGGCGTTTCACTGGCACAACATTTCGAGCCGTTCGACCGTCTATCTCTATGCTCATCTTCCTGCGGAGATCTACGGTAGCCTTACGGGCAACGCCTGGGCGGCCATTCAGATTTACGCCTTCTTGTTCTTCGGTGCACAGCTCCTCGGTCTTGCGTTGACCTATTGGCTCGACCGTACGCCCGGACGGTCCATCTTCGTCTTCGCCTGTCTTTCCAATGCGGTGCTATGTCCGCTCATTTTCGGCGCGCCGAGTGAGATGTGGGTCGCGCACGCTTTCTTCTGGCCTGCGCTTGCGGCCGCGCATTGTTCTACGTCCCGCTGGAACTGGCTTGCGGCATTCCTCACGTTTCTGTCGCTCGCCTTCACGCATGAAGGTGCGTTGGTTTTTCTGGCCGCGATCCTCGGTTCGGTGCTCGTTCGCAAGAACGAGTTCCCCCGCTTCGTGAAATGCCTCGGCGCAACCGCGGTGGTGCTCGCCATCTGGATTCTCGTGCGCTACAGCCTGCGCCCGGACGAATACACCGCGCGCGTCCTTTCCGCCGCGGCTTCCAACGTGTTCAATCCCGAGATTCTGCTGGATCGCATGCTTGTGCTGCTTGCCGCAATGGCCAGCGGGTATTTGCTATTGTTCTTCACGTTGCGGCACGCGGGAGTTTCTTATCCCGCTGCCGTTGCTCTTGTTGCAGCGCTTGCGGCGCTTTCCGCTTACTGGTTCGTCGGCAATCCTGAAATCCATACCGAGAACCGGTATTATCTGCGTACGGTCATCATCGTCCTCTGCCCGCTGATTGCGGCCGGCTCGATATGCGCCGCATTCGGCGGTGAACTCGTTCGCCGGGCAGGCGTGCCTTGTAAAATCCTGCACACCATTGCCCGCCGCATCGGCCCCGGCGCGCTTGCCGCATTGCTGTTGCTGACGATCACGGTCCATGCGGTCGAAACCGCAAGATTTGCTGCAGGCTGGACCGAGTATCTCACGATCTTTCGCGGCATGGTCTCGAAAGGCGAGACGCAGGACAGTAAGTATGTCGAGATCGATCCGGACAATCCGAAATTCCACGACATGCCGTGGTTCTCCACGCTGCCCTATCTTTCCGTGCTGGTTGCGCCAGGTCTCAAACCGCGCCGGCTCGTGATCGACCCGAGGTCCGACTATTTCTGGGTTTCCTGCGCTAAACTTACCGCGAGCGTTCGCAAGGGGAGCGGCCTCGGCATTCCTGCGCAAAGCCGCCAGATGATCCGCGACTACAACTGCCGGAGTCGTCCCTGAGAAATCCGCCCGCCGGGAAGGCGCGACGTTTCCTACATCTCCATACTGATTTCGACCCGGCGGTTTTGCGGCTCTCTTATATTGGGTCCGGTCTTGACGAGCAGGGCTGAAGTTCCGCTGGTCACGACATTGAAACGCACGCGCGCCAGCGACTGCTTGCGCAGGAAATATTTCAGCACTTCGTTTCCGCGTGAGTAGGAGAGCCGCTCCGGATGCGTTTCTGCGGTATCGGCGTGACCGGAGAGAGTCACCCGCGCAATCGGGAGAATTTGCCGGGCGACGAGATCGGCGAGTTCGGCTGCGCCTGCCGTCAGCTGCGTACTTTCGAAGTCGAAAAAAAGATTGAAGCTGTAGGGCCGGGCCGTCACGGCAGGGCTGGTTAGCGGAAGCAGGCTGAACGCAGCGCCGAATTGCAGTAGGCTGCGGCGGTTGAGTGCATGTTGCATGATCCACCTGTTCAGTTTTGCAGCGCAAAACGGGCGGACTTCTACAACGACGTTAGACTCCGCTTTCCGTCTGCTTGCGAGCCTCGATATCCAGATCGGAACCGATTCTGCGCGCTTCGGCAACGAGCGCCGCAGCAAGAGGCGTCATCGGTTCCCGCGGCGGCACCACGAGGCCGATCGTGTGCACGGCCTCGGGGTTGGTGATGGGGATCGCGCGAATGGTTGCGGTGAGCCCGAGCGTCTCCGCGAGCTTCTCCGGCATCACGCTCGCCCATTGTCCGGTGCGGACATGCGCGAACAGCACGATCATGGAATTCGATTCGAGCATGGGCCGTGGCTCGCCGCCGGCCGCGCGCAGCAGGCCTTCAATGATGCGGCGGTTCTGCATGTCGGGCGTAAGCAGGCAGAGCGGCACGCGGGAAACTTCCGCCCAGGTCACGCTGTCGCGATTGCCGAGCGCGGCTTCGGCCGAAGTCAGCAGGCAATAGCGCTCGCGATAGAGCGGCACCATGTTCACGCGGCCGAGCGGCTCGTTGTCGAGATAGGTGATACCCGCATCCACTTCGAGGTTTTCGAGTGCGGTAAGGATTTGAATCGACGTCATCGACAGGATCGTGAAACGCACTTCCGGGTGCCGCTCGCGATAGGGCGTGGTGAGTTCGGCGACCATGGCAAGCGCGGTCGGAATCGCGGCGATGCGGATCTGCCCGGCCAGCCCCGATTTCAGCGCGCGCATTTCTTCGTGCAGCGTACGGCTGTCGGCGAGGATGCGGCGGGCCCAGTCGAGCGTGCGCTCGCCTTCGGGTGTAAAGCCGATGAAGCGCGAGCCGCGCTGAACGAGCAGCACGCCAAGCTGCGCTTCCAACTGCTTGATCCCGGCTGAAAGCGTCGGCTGGGTCACGCCGCAGGTCTCGGCGGCGCGTCCGAAGTGGCGTTCGCGCGCCAATGCCATCAGATATTCAAGCTTGTCGATCAATGGCTTACCTCTGGTATACCAGAGTAGCCGTTCCGATAGGAATTTTCAATCGTACTGGAAATCGCCGGAAAACGAAAAAAAAACCCCGCGCTTTCACACGGGGCTTTTCGATTCGTCAGTGGTCTAGTGGCTTACCACCAGAGGAAAGCCTGGCGCTTCGGGCCGACATACTTGCCGTTCTTGCAGCCCGAGCCGCCGAAGATGGCGTGGAAGCCCTGGCAAGGCGTGGTCAGCGCGTGGATCGTGGCAACGGTCGCGATACCGGCGAGCAGACCGCCAGCCGCGGAACCCGTAGCCGAGCGCGCGATCGTGCCGGTCGTCAGCGAGTTCGAGGAGCCGAACCAGCCATCATAGAGGCCGATGCCAACGAGCGTACCGACAACCGCGCCAGCGATGATCGTCGGGTTCTGCCACTGATTGTGGCGCTTGCCGCCGGCGCTCGCCGGCGAAGAAACGGTGAAGGCAACCGCGAGGGCCGCCACAAGGGTCAAAATCGTCTTGCGCATTCTGCACTCCTGAAAGATTGCGTCGCCCTCCCAGCTGGAAAGACGCGCGACAGAGACGCCATTGGACTCCAATGGCAAAGTTCCAATTCATGCCGCGGAGCGCCAGAAATCTGATTCTTGATCAAATTGCAAAAGGAAAAGGCAGTTAGGTGCTCACGATTCGTTGAAATAGGCGCCATTGCTCGAAGTAACGCTAACCCTTGGTTACGGATTCAATGAGTCCCGCCAAGGACTTGGATACGAAAAGGGCTCCGCGAAACCGCGGAGCCCGATCGTTTCAAGTTGACGTAGCGTCAACAGGATTTTTAGCGGCGATACGCGACGCGCTCACCTACGTACCGGCCGTTCACGCAACCCGAACCGCCGAACAGGGCGTGGAAACCCTGGCACTTGGTGGTCGCGGCATGCAGAAGGGCGATAGTGCCCACGCCTGCAAGCCCGCCGGCAGTCGCGGCGCCCGCGGTCGTCGCGGCGAGCGTGCCAGCCGCAGCAGTCGTCGACGCGCCGAACCAGCCGTGGAAGAGGCCGACGCCAACAACCGTACCCACACCGATGCCAGCCGCCGGAGCGACCCAACCATAGTGGTTGTGGTGATAGTGGTGATCACGCGGATGCGCGAGAACCGGCGAAGCCGCCGTGGCCGTTACCGCTGCCGCAGCAGCAAGCGCAATGATTGTCTTTCGCATGGAATTTCCTCACGTTGAATCGCCCTCGCCCAAGAAGAAAACGCGAGTCCTGAAACTGCGTTCCTGCCGACTTATGTCATGCCGAATTGCGGCGGGTATGGCGACAACATGACCATTTCGCGCGCGAGGGACCCGTGAGATCACATCGTATGCGAGTGTGAAACGGTTTGTTACCGCGCTTGCTGAAACGAAAAAGGCCGAGCGAAATTGCGAACAAATTTGCTAGTTCGATTCCTGTTCTCCGGCGACGTGAATGGCCCTGTCGAGCAACTCGTAAAGCAACTTCAGTTCCTTCGAACCAATCCGCCTCTCGATCGACGCATAGATCTGCTCGGATTCCCTCGCCATGCGCTGAAACAGCGACTTTCCCTTAGCCGTGATCGAGACAATCACATAGCGCTGATCGTCGGGGCTCGCGCGCCGTTCGATCCTGCCGTCATCTTCGAGATTCGGAAGCATCCGCGAAAGGCTGGCCGGATGAATCTGGCACATCTCGCCAAGCGCATTGATGTCCATCGAACCGGCTTCGGCGAGCGCGCGTAGCACGCGCCACTGTTGCTCGCTGAGACCCTGCTTTCTCAAATGCGGACGGAATTCCTGCATGAGCACCTCGCGCGCGCGCAAAAGCTGCATCGGCAGCGATCGTGCAAACGGGCGCATGGCCTGCGCGCTGTCACGCCTTCTGACGCTCATCGTTCTGCAACGACCTTGTTCGCGAGCATGCCGATCCCCGGCACCTCGATCTCAACGATGTCGCCTTCTTTCAGCCACTTCGGCGGATCGAAACGCGCACCGGCTCCGGTCGGCGTTCCGGTGACAATCATGTCGCCGGGCTTCAGTGTAGTGAACGTGGCGATGTAAGCGATAAGATCGGCGAACGTGAAGATCAGGTTCCCCGTCGTATCGTGCTGGCGTACCTCGCCGTTCACGCGCGTCGTCAGTTGCAGTGGCTGCGACGGATCAAGCTCATCCGGCGTCACCATCCACGGACCGATGCTGCCGGAGGCGTCGAAGTTCTTGCCCTGCGTCACATTGAATTTTCCGTGGCGCAACCAGTCCCGGACCGAGCCTTCATTGCATAGTGTCAGTCCCGCGACGTGCTCGAGTGCACGCTCGCGCGGGATGCGCCTCCCACCCTTTCCGATCACCAGCACGATTTCGCCTTCGTAATCGAACTGATCGGATTCGCGCGGCTTGACGAGCGGTTCGCCGTGTCCTGCGAACGATCCGGGCGTGCGCATGAACAGACTCGGATACTTCGGCCGCTCGGAGCCGTCTTTATACTCTTCATTGCGGTTCGCGTAATTCACCCCGACGCAGAGAATCTTCTCGGGCTGCGTCACGGGCGGGAGCAGCACGACATCGCGCAGCGGATACTCCGGTCCCGAGTGCTTGAGCGCTCCTAGGGTTCCTGTGCGCAAAACATCGAGTAGCGACGCGCCTTTTGCGCCGCAATCGGTGATCCGGTCTCCGGTCACGATGCCGAAACTCTCCGTTTCGCCTTTGCGAAAGCTTGCGATTTTCAAGCGTCACCTTTTCCGCTTGACGGGAGGAACCTCCCGCCAGATACTTAACATGTTAAGTTTATCCACAAGGCGGGTCAACCGCCCGGTACACGCCATGCCCCATTTCGTGATCGAATATTCGGCCAATCTCGAACCGGACATCGGCCTGCGCGCCATCGTCGATGCCGTCCACAAATCCGCGGTGGATTCCGGCCTGTTCAAGATCGGCGGCATTCGCGTTCGCACGCTCAGGCACGAAATCTACAAGATCGCCGACGGCAACCCCGAACACGCCTTCCTGCATGTCCGCGCCAACATTCTGGAAGGGCGCTCGGTCGAGGACCGCGAAAGACTGGGGCAGACCACGCTCGCAGCGGTCGATGCGCTTCTTGCCGCCGCGCGCGAAAGGCGTGGCATCGCGCTCTCCGTCGAGGTCAGCGAGATCGGCCACAACATGAGCTTCAAGAAGAATTCGCTACATGCGCAGCTCGGAAAAGGTGGCGCGGCATGAGTGCATTCGACGATTCGCTGGCCCGCGCACGGCAGTACCTCGCCCGATTCCGCGGGAAGACGCTCGACCACCAGATCGGCGGAAAGTCCGTCACCGGCAGCGGTGGCACTTTCGAAACACGCTCGCCCGTGGACGACACACTGCTTGCGACCGTCGCCAGAGGCACGGCCGCCGATATCGATCAGGCGGCACAATCCGCAACGCGTGCATTCTTACAGTGGCGAAAGACAAGCGGTGAAAAGCGGCGAGAAATCCTGCACCGGATCGCGGACGCGATCGAGGCGAGGGCCGAGGAAATTGCGCTGATCGAATGCATGGATACCGGACAGCCGATCCGCTACATGAGCAAGGCCGCACTTCGTGGTGCGGAAAACTTCCGCTTCTACGCTGATCGCGCTCCATCCGCCGCGGACGGTCTGTCGCTGCCGACGGACACGCATCTGAATTACACGATCCGCGAACCGATCGGCCCGGTCGGTGTGATCACGCCGTGGAACACGCCCTTCATGCTTTCGACCTGGAAGATCGCGCCGGCATTAGCTGCGGGCTGCACGGTCGTTCACAAGCCCGCCGAGTGGAGCCCGCTGACGGCCGCGCTGCTTGTGGAAATAGCGATCGAAGCAGGATTGCCCGCGGGCGCGCTCAATGTCGTGCACGGATTCGGCGAAGATGCGGGCCGTGCGCTCACGGAACATCCCGAGATCAAGGCTATCGGCTTTGTCGGCGAGACGACGACCGGCAGCGCGATCATGGCGCAGGGCTCGCAGACCTTGAAACGCGTTCACTTCGAGCTGGGCGGCAAAAATCCTGTCATCGTATTCGACGACGCCGATCTCGACCGCGCGCTCGATGCGGTGCTCTTCATGATCTACAGCCTGAACGGCGAGCGCTGCACCTCGTCGAGCCGCGCGCTCGTTCATGCATCCATCTATAAGGAATTTGCCGCCAAGGCGGCGGAGCGCGTGAAGCAAATCAAGCTCGGGCACCCGCTCGATCCCGCGACAGAAATCGGGCCGCTGATTCATGCCCGGCATGTGCAGAAGGTCATGTCTTATGTCGATGCGGCCCGCAGCGCGGGCGCGACGGTAGCGGCCGGCGGCGTTCTTTCGTCACTTGGCACCAATTACGTTGAGCCCACACTTTATACCGGCGCGCACAACGGTATGAAGATCGCACAGGAAGAAATCTTCGGGCCTGTGCTCACGATGATCCCCTTCGCCGACGAGCAGGAGGCGCTTTCGATCGCAAACGATGTCCGCTACGGCCTGACCGCCTACATCTGGACGCGCGATGTCGGCCGCGCGCATCGCGTGGCGCAGGCCGTGGAAGCCGGCATGGTCTGGGTGAATTCGGAGAACGTGCGCCACCTGCCTGCGCCGTTCGGCGGCGTGAAGTCGTCGGGCATCGGCCGCGACGGCGGCGACTACAGTTTCGACTTTTACATGGAGACGAAGAACATTGCGATCGCGCTTGGCGACCACAAGATCTCCCGTCTCGGAATTTGAGAGCGACGCGCGATGCCCATCCCGAAGCCCGTATTCACCCCTCCCTTCAATGTCGTTCGCGTCTCGCATGCCGAGTTCGGCGTCACCGACCTCGAGCGCTCCCGCGCATTCTATGTTGATTGTCTCGGCTATACGGTGAGCGCAAGCTACAAGGATGCCCTGCATCTGCGCGCGATCGAGGAGCGCAACCACCATTCGATCATTCTGAAGAAGGCGGACGTGAAGGCGCGCGCGCTCGGTTTCAAGGTTGCGAGCGAGGACGATCTCGACCGCGCAAGGCGCTGGTTCGAACAGAAGGGCCTGCCCGCGAAGTTCGTCGAGATTCCGCATCAGGGCCGGACGCTGCATGCCGCCGACATCCACGGCATGCCACTCGAATTCTACTTTTCGATGGATCAGGCTGAATCGATGTTGCAGAAGTACGGCGAACATCGCGGTGCGCGCATCCAGCGCATCGATCACGTCAACTGCTTCACGCCGGACGTGCAGAAGAGCGTCGATTTCTATACCGAGCTGGGCTTCCGGGCGACCGAGTTCACTGAGACCGAAGACGCCGACCCGAAGCTCTGGGCGGTGTGGATGCATCGCAAGGGCAACGTGCACGATCTCGCGTTCACCAACGGCTACGGCCCGCGGCTGCACCACATCGGCGTCTGGACCGCGACCCCGATGGACATTCTCAATATCTGCGACGTGATGGCGACCACCGGATTTCTCAAGAATATGGAGCGCGGCCCGGGGCGGCACGGAATCTCGAACGCATTCTTTTTGTATGTACGCGATCCGGACGGGCACCGCGTCGAATTGTTCACGAGCGACTATCTCACCGCCGATCCCGATCATACGCCGATCCGCTGGACGCTTCGCGATCCGCAGCGGCAGACGTTGTGGGGTCATCCCGCGCCGCAGTCATGGTTCGAGGAAGGTTCGGAGTTTCCGGGTGTCGCCGTGAAGGAGCCCGCGCTTAAGGCGCAGCCGATCGTCGCGCGATAACTTTCCGCGCTAGCGAGCGTTGCGGATCGAGTCTTCCAGAAGTTCAATATTGCTCTGGATGTAGCGGCTGTTGGGGTCCTTGGCTTTCGCTTCGGCGAGTTTGATCCGTGCGTTCTTGTAATCGCCGCGCAGGATGTACGAATAGCCCTGGTTGTTCAGCAGCTCCGGCGTTGGACCGACAATTGCGAAGGCCTGACCGTATGCGCGATCGGCAAGATCGAAACGCCTGAGCCTGTCATAAGATGCGGCAAGCCCCATCCACGCTTCGGCGTTCTGCGGCGCGGCCTCGACCGCGCGGCGGAAGTAGCGCTCCGCCATACCGAAATTCTGCTCTCGGTACTGCTTCTTGCCAAGCTTGATGTCGTCGGCCGGATTGTTGCCGGACAAGGTCTCGCCTTGCGGCGTGTTGTTGAGGGGGCTGTTGTAAACCTGCTGCTGTTCGGTTGCCGGGGGCGTGCTCGGCTGTTCGCCGAAGCTGTTTGTCTGCTGCGGCGGAGGCTGTTGATTGAACGAGGCGTTCTGTGTCGAGGGCTGATCGAACGAGCCGAACAGATCGAACGAGCCATCGGTCTTGCAGCCGCCAAGGGTCAGCGCAATCAATGCGGCAAGGACGAGCGAGCGAGCGGCTACGACACGCATGTGCAGACTACCCGGGCTTCCGAAGCGAACCACGCTTCGCGCGGATGCGCCGCGCCGCGGCGATCCGGTGCGAACCCTCACTGGGATGAGGCTAAATACCGGCGGTAAAAAAAGCATTGCGCGGGCTTTCCTCTCTAGAAGGGACCGAACTTCACGCGGATATAGGCGGGAAGCATGGTCACGATGATCAGCACGGGAAAGATGCAAAGCACGAGCGGCACCGAGAGCTTCGCCGGGAGGCTGTAAGCCTTCTCTTCCGCGCTCGACAGGCGCTTGTGCCGCATGTCGTCGGAATAGACGCGTAGCGCATCGGTCAAACTCGATCCGAGTTCGGCGGATTGCTGCAAAAGAGTCGCGAAGGCGCGGGCTTCCTCGAGGCCAAGGCGATCCGCAAGATGCTCGAGCGCCTCGCTGAGCGTCCTGCCCGCACGTATCTCCAGTGTGGCCATGTGAATGTTCGCACTCAGAGACGGATAGGAATCGGAGAGCTCGCGGCCGACACGGTCGAGCGACGCCTCCATCGAAAGTCCGGCGTCGGCGCAGACGACGAGCAGATCCATGAAATCCGGGAAGCCGGCACGATGTTCGGCCTGACGGCCCTTAATCCGGCGGTCGAGATAAAGGCTCGGCGCCATGTAGCCCATCATGCCGGAGCACATCACGCACATCCAGAACCAGGTTGGCGTAAGATCAGGCAGAAGATACGGCACTACCGGCATCGCAACTGCAGCGAAAACGATCGCCAATACCGTGCGCGCGATAAAGAAGAACGCGGGCGCCTTTGCATCGAGAATACCCGCCTCGATCAGGCGACGGCGGAGCATCTTCAGATTCACATCGTCCGCGGACGCGTAGTGCTTTGTCGTGTATTCGATCAGCTTCTGCGCAGCGGCGATACTGGCGTAGCGCAAAGAACGCTTCTCCGGCGAACCGTTAACCCGGCCCGGCACATCGACGACGATTGCCGAGGCACGGCGTTTCAATTCGGCGCGGTTTCTCAGCACCGACATGATGCCGAGCGAGAGCGCGGCCGTCGCGAAAAAGATCAGTGCGCTGACGAGCGTCACGGGATTGCTGCCGAGGAGCGACGAAAGCGCGGAATACATGCTTTCCATCGCATCAGATCCTGAAGTTCACGAGACGCCACATGATGTAGTTTCCGGTAAGCATCCACGCCGCGGCGCAGGCGAGGACGACTTTCGTGAGATCCACGTGCCAGACCTTGCCGTAAAAATCCGGCGTCATACCTTGCAGAATCGAGAACATCGCGATCGGCAGACCGGAAAGAATGATCGCGGAGTACTTGCCTTCCGCAGCGAGCGCCTTGACCTTGCGGCGCATCTTGAAGCGCAGACGAATGATCGCAGAAAGGTTTTGGAGAATTTCGCTCAGGTTACCGCCGGTCGATCCCTGAATCGCAACCGCGGTGACGAAGAGCGGAAGATCGTCCTGCCCGACACGAAAATAGAGGTTGCGCATGGCGGTCTCGAGGTCGGCGCCGTAGGTCACCTCGTCGGAAACCATGCCGAACTCGGAGCCGATGGGATCGGGCATTTCGCGTGCGACCATGGAGATCGCGACCGGCACCGGATGGCCCGCCTTCAGGCTTCGTACGATGATGTCGATGGAGTCGGGAAACTGCGCACCGAAAGCCTTGTGGCGGCGGCTTCGCTTGATCCGGAGCACCATGACCGGAAGAAGCAGCGAGCAGAACAGTGCGGCGGCGAGCGCTTGCAGAACATTATCCCGCAGCATCCAAACCGTAACGAACGATAAGACGAAGAGAATCGCGCATACCACCGCGAGTTTACCGACCGAGAGCTTCAGTCCGGATTGCAGCACGAGCCGGTTTATCGAAGTGAACGCACTCGAGTAGGTGCCCGCGGCCGTCAGCGAACGCTCGCGGCGGAGCTGTACGAGGATCTGCTCGCGGTTTGGCTGGTTCTTCATCAGGCGCAGACGGCGGTTCAACTGACTGCGATAGGACGCCTTGTTATAGAAAAAGAGATACGCCGCCTCCGCAGCGAGGATCGCAGCGACTGCCGCCAGGAAATAGAAGAGATGAAGCTCGTCGATGTCGAACGGCATCGTGCTCACATTGGCTGCGAGGGGTCGAAATAGGAGCCGGGAATGTTGATCCCGCGCGCGATCAGTTCAGCAAGAAAACGCGGGCGCACGCCGGTCGCCTGGAAGTGACCTTCCACCGAGCCGTCTGCGGCGGTGCCGGTGCGTACGTACTTGTAGATTTCCTGCATCTGCAGAATGTCGCCTTCCATGCCGGTAATCTCGGCGATGCTCGTCACCTTGCGCTTGCCGTCGGAGAGGCGCTGCAACTGCACGATCATGCGTACGGCGGAAGCGATCTGGCCGCGGATCGACGCGATCGTCATTGGCATGCCGGCCATGCCGATCATCTGCTCGAGACGCGAGATCGCTTCGCGCGGCGCGTTGGCGTGAATCGTCGCCATCGACCCTTCGTGGCCGGTATTCATCGCCTGCAACATGTCGAAGGCTTCCTCACCGCGGCACTCGCCGAGGATGATGCGGTCGGGGCGCATACGCAGCGCGTTTTTGACGAGTTCGCGCTGGCGGATTTCGCCCTTGCCTTCGATGTTCGGTGGCCGCGTTTCCATGCGGCCGACATGCGGCTGCTGGAGCTGCAATTCCGCGGCGTCTTCAATGGTGACAAGACGCTCCTTCTCGGAGATGAACGCGGAAAGCGCGTTCAGCATCGTGGTCTTGCCGGAGCCGGTGCCGCCGGAGATCAACAGCGTCACGCGCGCCTTGACGGCGGCGGCGAGCACTTCCGCCATCGGCGGTCGGATCGCCCCGATGTCGATCAGCTTGTTCAGGTTGAACGGCTTCTTCGAGAATTTGCGGATCGAGACCAGCGGCCCATCGACTGCAATCGGACGGATCGCAACGTTGACGCGCGAGCCGTCGAGCAGACGCGCGTCGCACAGCGGATGCGATTCGTCGACGCGGCGTCCCACTGCGGACACGATCTTGTTCACGATGCGCAGAAGATGCGGTTCGTCCTTGAAACGCACAGGCGTCGGTTCGAGCATGCCGAGACGTTCGACGAAGACGCATTCCGGCCCGTTGATCAGAATGTCGTTGATGGTCGGATCCTTCAACAGCGGCTCGATCGGGCCGAGGCCCGTCATCTCGTCGATGATTTCGCTGACGAAGTCGTCAAGCTCGTTCGCGTTCAGCGCGATCCGCTCGGACTTCGTGAACTGCGAAACCATGGTGTAGACCTGCCGGCGGACTTCCGCCTCCGGCAGCTTATCCATCGCAGAGAGATTGAGTTCCTCGATGACCTTCCGGTGGAGGCGAACCTTGGCATCGAGCATCTTGCTGCTGAGCAACAGATTCTGCGCGCCTGCGGGCTCAGGCTCCGGCGTGTTGGCGAGATCGTCCAACAGAGAGGGTTCGAGGCGCGGTGCTTCGATCGCCGGAATCAATTCCGGCGATGGTCTTGCCGCAGCAGCACGCGCGCTGAAACGTCCGAGTACGGCCATGGTCCTTACCCTGCCTTATTGAACAGACGGGAAAGCGAACCCGGCTGCTTCGACTCTTTCGCTGAAGGGAGGATCAGTTTTTTGAGCGCAAGCACGACGTTGTTGCCGGGTTTCACTTCTTCAAGCGGAATTCCACGGTCGATCGCCTCGCGCACGACGCGGAAGTTGTTCGGCAGAGAGCCCGCGAACGCATTGCCAAGCGCACTCTGGATGTCCGTGAGCCGCAGCCCGGGGACGAACAGACGGGACTCGAAGCGGTTGACGATCACCTGCGGATTCGCACTTTCGCCGAGCCGTTCGCCGATTGCGGAGACCAGCTTCTTTGCGTGGCGCAGGCCGGGGATGGTCATCTCGCTCACGATGTAGAGTTTGTTCGATCCGAGCAGCACGCTGTCGGTCCAGGGGAACCAGGTGCGCGGCATGTCGATCACGACATAGCGGAAATGCGACGAGACCAGATCGAGCAGGCGCGTCACCATGACCGGATCAAACGACCGCATCTCGGCGGGACGATTGGGGGCCGCGATGACGGACAGGCCCGAGGAATGTTGCGTGAGCATCACTTCGAGCAGATGCCGGTCGAGCCGCTCCGGACGCGGCTCAATTTCACTCAGATCAAGACGGGGTTCGATGTCGAGATAATCCGCCACGGCACCATGCTGAAAATCGAGATCGACGAGGCAGGTCGAAGATCCGCCTCGCGTCGAGCCCTGCAAAAGCAGGGCGGACTGAATTGCGATCGAGGTGACGCCGACGCCGCCTGCCGAAGGCAGGAACGTGAAAATTTCGGCTTCCGTCAAAGCTTCGTCCTGCGAAGGTTTCTTCGCGGCACGCGCACACGCCCGCACCAGCTCGATCGGCGGGACCGGCTTCACCAGGAAATCCGCGACGCGAACCTGCAAGAGACGGCGCGCGACCTTCTGATCGAAGAATTGTGTGACGACCACGGCAGGCGGGCTGCCCGGCTTGGACGTCAGATGCGAGAGTGCCGCAATCTGCGCTTCGTTCGTCGCGTCGAGATCAATGATGACGACAGCGGCGCCATCGAAAGCACTGCTATCGATCTGCGCCAGATCGCTTTCCTGCATATCCAGCGATATCTGAAGCTGCGACGAGAATGTGGTCTCGACCATCTTCCGGAACTGCCGGTCGGACGAGATCGTGACGACGTGCGTCGTACCGCCCTTTTTGCCTTGCTCGCTCATAGTTTGTGCCGCCAACTTCCCGGGTCGTGCGCGGCGATGCCGCGAAACTGTGCGACTTTTCTAGCGCCCGCGCCTTTCGGCCGAATGAAATTGAGCGATTGAATTGAATAGAACTTTAGGAACCGGCCTGATCGGGCCTTAATGAAAATACCTGCCCGCGATGACGCGGACGGGCCGGCCGTTTCCATTGTTCAGGAGTGCGTTACTTTTTTTCTTCCGAACCCGGGCTCGCCGAAATCTCGACAGAGCTGGTTCCGAGACCGCGCGGCGGCGTCACTTTTCCTTCCTTGTAACGCTGGATTGCAGGCTGAATCTTCTCTCCGTTCATCAGGATATCGCGCTCTGCGGCGTGACGCGGCCACGGATCGATCGTCTGCACGGCGATATTGCTCGCGTTGGCGTCGCTTACCGAGAGATGAATCGCATCACGCCGGTCGTAATGGACATCCGAACACGCGGCGAGCAGCAGCGAAAACGCGGTGGCGGCGGCAAACGGGCTTAGTTTATTGGTTTGCATTGACGGCAACCTCAGGGGTGTCGAGTTGATGGCCTACATGCGGACGGCGCGCAGCAGGACCATAGGTCTTGCGAATCTCGTGGCGCGTCATTTCATGCTTGCCATAGAGGAACAGATCGCTGTCGTTCGGCGGCACGGAGGCGTCGAGGGGCGTGCGAAGAAGATCGCCGGGCCGGGCCGGGCGCACGAGGCGCGGTGTCACAATGATGACGAGGTCGGTCTCGCGCTTCTGGAACGAGGCCGAACGGAACAGCGAGCCGATCACAGGCACCTCCGCGATCCACGGCAGTTGATCCGCCGCGGTGCTGCTGGTCGATTGCAGCAAGCCCGCAATCGCGAAGCTCTGCCCGTCGCGAAGCTCGATGGTGGTGCTCGCGCGGCGGACGATCAGGCTGGGAACGGCAATGTTGCCGACCTGCACGACATTCGTCGGATCGAGCTGGCTGACTTCCGGCTCGATCTTGAGATTGATGAGTCCGTGCGAAAGAACGGTCGGCGTGAATGCGAGGCCGACACCGAACTTCTTGAACTGGATCGTGACCTGGTTGAACTGCGAAGCTACGGGGAAGGGAAATTCGCCGCCCGCGAGAAAGCTTGCCGTGTCGCCGGAAAGCGCCACGAGATTGGGTTCAGCGAGACGCCGCGCCACGCCCTTCTGCTCCAGCGCGTTGATCATGGCGTCCACCTTGACGCCGCGATCCACGAGTCTGCCGAGCACGGCACCGAACGGCATCGTGCCGGAAATGAGACCCGCAGTGCCGGCCGCCGCGGAGATGTTGTTGCCGACCGCCTCCCACTGCACGCCGAGCTCGCGGCCTGCGTTACGAGAGGCTTCGACGAAACGGACTTCGAGCAGCACCTGCTGCGGAGCGGCGACGCTTACGGAGTTGATGACATCCGGGCTGAACTGCTTCGCGAACTGCAGCGCCTTGTCGAGCGTGACGGCATCCGGCACTATGCCCGAAAGCATGATCCGTCCGTTCACCGTGGTCACGCGCACCTTCGCTTCAGGATACTGCGCGCGGATCGCGGCCGAGATTGCGTTGGTATCGTGGGAAACCTCGACGTCGAACACGCCGACAAGCTGCTTGCCTTCGCCATAGACCGAAATGCGGGTAAGCCCGACCTTGCGCCCGAGCACGGAGAGCGTGCGATCCGTGAGCGGGATGACATCCGCGATCTCAGGGTCGCCGACGATAACATCCACGAAGCCGGTGCTGGTGCGGATGTTTTCGGATTTGCCGAGCGGCACTAGAACCTGCGATGTGCGTCTGTCCGGCGACATCTTTACGACCTGCATTTTCTTCGATTGCGCCTGCACTTCGCCGGAAGTCATCGCCGCCAGCGGGCCCGAAAGCGTGGCGAGCGCGAGGAACCACGAGACCGTCGCGCGCCTGAGGAGAGCCCAGCCGATTCCGCTGGAGTTCATGTTGTTCACGACGAGAGACCCCTTTTGCCCATGCCTATTCGGCTTATTGTGTTGCGCCTTGCGGGATCGCGCTGTTGGTCAAGGCACCCGCCGCCGCTTCGGCAGGCACGCTGTAGTTTTCCTTCTTCTGTCCGCGCATCACGGTTATGGTCGAAAAGTTCGATTTCGTGCCAGTCTTCTTCTGTGGCTTGCCGAGATCTTCGGCGGTGATCTGCCGCGACGGGAGATCCTTGATGTCTCCGGCCTGACGAAGCGCGAGCGTGAGCGTGCCGAGGGACGCTGCCAGCGAAAGCTTCTGGCCTTCCGTCATTTCGACTTCGAGTGTCACCGCCTTGACGACGGCCGGCTTGTCCAGGCGGTCGTCGGCGATCTGATCGATCGCGAGCACACGGACATTCTGCAACACGACGTCGGAGCTGCTGGTCGTGTTCGCGCCGCGCTCGCTGCTTACGTTGCGTGTAAGAAAGATATCGACGCGGTCACCCGGCAGCACGAAGCCCGCCACGCCCTCGATATCGTTGACGCGCACGGTCACCGCTTTCTTGCCGGGCGTAAGCACCGCGGAAAGCGTTGCCCGCTGGCCGGGGCCGGTCACTTTGCTCGCGAGGATCGGCTCGTTCTCCGCAATCGCCGTCAGCACCATGCGCTTGCCGGCGGAAAGCAGGGATTCGATCGAAGCGAAGGAGCCGTCCGGGATGGCGTTTTCCGGCCACGGCACTTCGCGCAGATTGCGCTGGTTCAACTCAACGCCGAAACGAATCGGTGCGGTGGCAACCACGATGGTGCGCGTCTTGACCGCGACCGGCACGGGCACATTTCTGATGCGCGCGTCGTTCTGGCTGTTGAGCCACGACTGCGCCACAAAAACGGCGAGCGCGCCGAAAATGAGCGCGACCACGATCATGAGAACTGCGCTGATACGCAAGACGATGTACCCCGGAAACGAAGACGAATTCTTGTTGCCGCAGTGAACATCGCCCGGGTATGGATTCCGGTGAAATAATTGCTCGCATTTGATCTAGAATGGGGGGCAATCGCTGGGCGTGGGACTGCTCCTGCCAAGGCGCCCGATTCCGCAGAAGAAAGCGTGCGGGATCGCGTTCGCAAATCATTCACGATAGCGAAGAATTTCCGGGGCGACCAAAACGGCGCTTCACCGGCGCATTGAGGCCGGACGTACTGCAAGCGGGTGAAGAGGCCGTCATGCTGGTATGGTTAATGCATATTAACCATAGAACCCGAAACCTCACTTTTATGGTGAAGAGCGAGTTAATATGAAGCTGTCCGGCGGCGGATCGCGGCGACTTTCAGCGTTCTGAAATCTAGGGCCCTGTTTCGAGGGCCATTTTCGTCCACCGGGCTTTTGATCGTTGCGTATGGGGAGGCGTGGCCATGAGCCTGCCGAAGTACACGTTGATCTCGAACCCCTGGTTCGTGCCGCCGGAAAATTATGGCGAAGCCTACCGGCTGCCGCCGTCGCAGGCGAAGTTTCCGAACCAACGCTTCTCCGAATTGCAGGTCGAGTTCGAGCAGAAGACCCGCGCCTGCTGGTGCTTCATGAAACCCAACGGGCGGCCGAGCTATACGCCGGGCCTTTTGCGCGACCTCGACACGCTGCAGCAGGCGATCAAGAGCGAGAGCAGCGAGGCCCGCGCGAACGGCGAAGCGCCGGTACAGTATTTCGTGCTCGCTTCGAAAATTCCCGGCATCTTCAATCTCGGCGGCGATCTGACGCTGCTTGCGCGTCATATTCGCAGCCAGGACCGGCATGGACTGATGACCTACGCACGGGCATGCATCGATGTGCTGCATCGAAACGCAGTGGGACTCGACGTCCCGCTCATGACGGTGGCGCTGGTGCAGGGTGACGCGCTCGGGGGCGGCTTCGAATCCGCTCTCGCCTGCGACCTCATCGTGGCGGAGCGTCACGCGAAGTTCGGCTTCCCGGAAATCCTGTTCAATCTCTTTCCGGGCATGGGCGCATTCAGCCTGCTGAGCCGGCGGCTCGACGCCGCGCGCGCCGAACGCATGATCCTTTCCGGGAAAGTGTATGAGGCCGAAGAACTCTACGACATGGGCATCGTGAACATCCTGACCGAACCGGGACAGGGCGAAGCCACGCTGCGCGAGTACCTTGCGGGCCGCGGCCGCCGCTTCACGTCGCAGTGCGCAGTCTATGAAGCGCGCCGCAAAGCGCAGCCGCTGCCATACGACGAACTGCGCGATATCGTGGAGATCTGGGTCGATACTGCGCTGCGCCTGCAGGAGATCGATCTGCGCAAGATGGAACGTCTGGTCGCCGCGCAGGACAAACGCAGAAAGGCCGGCGGAGCCCTGCGTCCGGTTACGGATAGCCGCGCTTAAGCCTGCTGCGGAAGATGATCCGAGCGCCCGCGCGCTGAATACGCTTTCAGCGCGGCGCGGACTGCACTGAATTCGTCGCCCAGCTTCGCCAGATAGTCCGTGCCGCGCTGCTCAAGCTCGCGCTCGCCGATGTGGCGCCACGACAGGCACATCTTGTAGATTCGGCGGGCACCGATATTCGCGGCGCCGCTGCGCATCGCATGCAGTTGCTCCCGGAATGCGTTCACATCGCATGACTTCGCGGACTGCTCGAGTTCTTCGAGCAGCGTTTCGGTGTCGCGAACGAAATCAGCGATCAGTTCATCCACGAACTTGGTGCCGCCGAGCGCTTCGAGATCGGTGAGCGCGCGAACGTCGATCGGCGAGACATCCGACGCCTTGAACTTCGGATGCGAGGCGATCCGCTTGACGGTTTCGCTTTCGGTGAATGTTTCCTGATCGCTTACCTGCTTCTCGATGACAATCGAGTTGATGATGCTGAGAAGCCGCGCCGGTTCGATGGGCTTGATAACGCAGGCATCCATACCCGCTTCCTCACAGCGCTGCTTGGTTTCCGGCGTAGCGTCGGCGGTCAGCGCGACAATAGGAAGCCGCGGCTTGCCGAGCGAGGCGAAGCGGTAGAGCTTGGTCGCTTCGATGCCGTTCAGAACCGGCATGTTCACGTCCATCAGCGCAATGTCGAACGCCTTGACCTGCATGGCGTCGAGCGCCTGCTCGCCGTTCTCCACAATGCTGACATCGTGACCGACGCGCTCCAGAATCTTTCCAATCACCTTCTGGTTGGTGCGGTTGTCGTCGGCGACGAGAATGGAGAGCTTTCGCGCAGGCTGCTCATGATCGACTTTGCCTTCCTCGTCGATGCCGGCTGCATCTCCGGCCTTCGCGATTCTCAACGCAGCGCCCAACGTGGACGATTGAGCGGGCTTGGCGATGACGGAGGCAAAGTCAAACCGGTTAGGAAGCGGCAGCAACCCGGTTAGCGGCTCTGCCGTCAGCAGAACAACGGAAAGATTCGCGCCGCCATTCATCTTGTTCAGCGTCGTACCGACCGAAGCGGAATCAGGCTCTAGTTGATCGCCATCCACGATCACAATCGTCCGGCGTATGCCGCTGGCTTCCGGTACAGCGAACTGATCGCAGGCCTGGTCTGCCGTACGCGCGACCCCGACGGTTGCGCGCGAATCTTCCAGCATGCGTGTGATTTCGGTGGCGCTGTCATCGTTGCACGCAACGAGTATGACGCGCGTATCCGAGAGATCCGGAATCGAGCCGGCACCTTCGTTTGTGCCGATCTGGTAGCCCAGTTCGAACCAGAACGTACTGCCCTCGCCGGGCTTGCTGTCGACGCCGATCGTGCCGCCCTGACGTTCGATAAGCTGCTTCACAATGGCAAGGCCGAGCCCGGTACCGCCAAAACGGTCGACGATGCTTTCGTCGGCCTGCGTGAAGCTCTGGAAAATTTTCTCGCGCGCTTCTTCGGCAATGCCGATCCCGGTATCGGTCACTTCGAACCGGATCCGCGCCGTGCCGTCCTTTTGCTCGATCAGACCGGCTGCAATCGCAATGCTGCCGCGCTCGGTAAACTTGACGGCATTCGCCGTAAGATTGGTCAGCGCATCCTGCAACGCGCGCGAATTGCCATGCAGCTTATAGGGCGTGTGCGGGCCGACATGCAGCGAAAGGCGGACGCCCTTCTCCCTTGCCTGCGCGACCAGCATCGAACGGACCTGTCCCAATACCGCGTGCAGATCGAAATCGACCGAGTGGTCCGGCATCTGGCCGGCTTCGATGCGGGAGTAATTCAGAATGTCGTTGATCTGCGCGAGCAACGCGCGTGCCGACCCGCGGATCGTCTGGGTCATGTCGAGCTGCTCGGCATTGAGCTTGGTGTCGCGCAGCATATCGCTCATGCCGATCACGGCATTGAGCGGCGTGCGGAACTCGTGGCTCACGCTCGCAAGGAAGAGGCTTTTCGCCTTGTTGGCCTGTTCGGCCTCGTTTTTGGCCGCCTGCAGCTTCTTGATGAGTGTCGCTGCATAGAGCGGCAGGATCACGAGGCCGCCAAGCAGGCCATAGGCGAGCTTGGTGTGAAGCGCCCAATACTCGGTGGTCGCAACAACGGCCGAAAATCCGGCGACCGCGATCAGCATGGCGCCGAAGAGATACTTCAGGCCGAAGCGAAAGCCGTTTCCGAAAATGACCCAAAGATAAATCGGATAGAGCAACGAAAGCGCTTCGTCGCCGGCATGAATGCCCCAGGACAGAAATCCGAGATCCGAGCACATCGCGATGACGCGCCGCGGCACGGATACGCCCGGCTGGTAGAGCATGTGCGCAAGGAACGCGAACGAAATGCCGAAGAACAGCGAAGTAAGCAGAACGGCTTCGTAGGGAACCTCTACGCCGAACAGCGAAGCAACGCCGAGATAGATCAGAATAAGCGCACTGATGACGACGCGATTGACGACCATCTCGTGCTCGCCATCAGGCCTATTCTTGAGTCGGCTTTTCAGAAAGCCGATCAGAGAGAAGTGGGACTTCGCCGCCGCTGTCATCGGGTAGCCCTCATGCAGTCCGCGCCATTAGATTCTGCTGATTGAATAGGAAGGCGAAGTCTTCGGCGGGAACCGGCGGGCTGAAGTAGAAGCCCTGCACTTCGTCGCAGCCTTCGCTGCGGACGAAAGCGAGTTGCTCCGCGGTCTCCACGCCTTCCGCCATGATCTTCAGGTTGAGGCTGTGGCCGAGATTGATGATCGCCCGGACGATGGCGGCGTCGTTCGGATCGGTGTTTACGTTGCGGATGAAGCCCTGGTCGATCTTCAGGCGATCGACCGGAAGGGTCTTCACATAGGAAAGAGACGAATAGCCGACGCCGAAATCGTCGATCGAGAACGTGATGCCCTTCTCCTGAAGGAACCGGACGTCCTGCGCGACCGCTTCCGGGTTCTGCATCAGGATGCTTTCGGTCAGTTCGAGCTCAAGCGAACGCGGATCGAGGCCGGTCTTTTCCAGCGTATCCAGTACATGCTGGCGGATATCCTGCTTCCGGAACTGCACCGGCGAGAGATTGACCGCGATCCTGAAGGTACCGTGATCATTCGCCCAGATCTTCGCCTGCTGACAGGCTTCGTGCAGCACCCACTCGTTGATCGGGACGATGAGTCCGTTTTCTTCCGCGAGCGGAAGAAATTCGGCAGGGCGCACCAGACCCGAGCCCGGTCGCCGCCAGCGCAGGAGCGCCTCCGCGCCGATGATGCGGCCCGTGCGAAGATCGATCTGCGGCTGATAGTTGAGCAGGAACTGCTTCTTCGCCAGCGCCTGACGAAGATCGCTTTCGAGCACGATCGCCTCGCGCGCGATCGTGTGCATATCGGAGGCGAACACGCGCCAGGCGTTCCTGCCTTCGGCCTTCGCCTGATACATCGCAAGATCGGCGTTCTTTATCAGCGCGTCCACGTCGACGCCGTCGGTAGGATGTACGGTGATGCCGATACTGGCAGTGGTATTGATCTCCTGGCCTTCCAGCTCGAAAGGCTGCTCCAGCGCCTCGATCACCTTCTGCGCCAGCGTCACGGCGTCGTCGGTGCGGCCGATCTCGGTCTGCAGGATCGCGAATTCGTCGCCGCCCAGGCGCGCGACGATGTCGGTTTCGCGCACCGTCCTGCACAACCGCTGCGAGACCGCCCGCAGCAGCTGATCGCCCTGCTGGTGGCCGAGCACGTCGTTGACGCCCTTGAACCGATCGAGATCGAGCAGCAGCAGCGCGAACTGCTTGTCGCCGCGGCGCGTGCGGGCGATCTGCTTGCGGACGCTGTCGTGGAAGTAGGTGCGGTTCGGCAGCCCCGTCAGCGGGTCGTGATGCGCGAGATGATGGAGATGCTCCTCGGCCTGCTTACGCTCGGTGATGTTGAGCGAGGTCGTCAGCACGTTGATGATCTTCCCGGCGCGGTCGCGCAGGGGCGATTTCGTGGTCAGGAAGACGTGGCGATTTCCGGCGCGATCGATGATCTCTTCTTCATAGCTCGGCAGCCCTTTGCCGTTCTCAAAGACGACACGGTCAAGGCCGGCGCTCTGCGGGCCGAAATGCGAGCCGAAGATTTCCGCCGCGGTCTTGCCGCCGGCCTGCGTCGCATCGACGCCATAGAAATTCGCCGTGAAAGCGTTGAGAAAGACGCAGCGTCCGTCGCGGTCGGTTGCCGAGATCAGCGCGGGAACGGTGTCGATGACCTGGGCGAGGCGCTCGCGGCTGTCGCGCAGCACTTCCTTGCGAAAGCGCTCGCTGTCCATGAGCTCGCGCTCGAGCTCTGTGGCGCGGCTCTTGATGACGAGCGACTGCTTGCGGAGCTTCAGAAGGTTGCGGGCGCGCGTCAGAAACTCGTGATGATCGACCGGACTTTGCAGGAAGTCGGTGGCACCCGCCTCCAGCGCCTTCATGCGATGCGAGCGCTCTTCGTAAACGGTGATTACTACCGCGGGTACGTCGGCGCACTCGGGAATCTGCCGGAAGCGCCGGACGAACTCGGCGCCGTCCATGACCGGCATCTTGTAGTCGGTTACCACGAGATCGGGCGTGTTGTTCTTGATCCACTCGATCGCCTCGGCCGGATCGCCAAACGCGCGCACAGCCACGCCTTCCTCGATGGAAGTCGCGAGCTTCGCAAAAATATTCCGGTTCGTAATCCGGTCATCGACGATGACGATCAACGACATTCGCGAACGTAGTCCCCTGGCCTCGCCGCATGCAGCGGCATCATTCTTCTTTTCGCTACCGTGCGCCTCGTTGCTGAATCCGCGCGAGACGCATTTTGCTCGGGAACTTTTTAGCGATGATTGTTGAAGAAGCTGCTAACTGTCCGGCTACGAATTGTTAGCGTTGTTGCCCGCACAGACTGCGACTTCGGTAACGATTCCGGGTTCGTTAAGGCTAACGAAACGTTGCGGAAAAAGATAAACTCCCCGCCTTGCGGCGGGGAGTTTCCATTCGTGCTTGCGAAAGTGCGCGCGGCGATTAGCTGCCGCGTACTTCGCCGGAAATGATCGGGCCGAAGAATTCCCATCTTCCGCCCTTGAAGCGCATCATCTGGTTCTGCTCGATCGGATAGAAATCCGTCGCGCTCGTGTTCACCTTGATGCCGGGCAAAAGCAGGTCGAGTTCGAGATCCTTCATGCTGGCGGCTGCCTTCATGACGCCTTCGCGCGTCAGATTCTTGCCGGCCGCGAGCAGCACCTTATGCAGGTTCTGCGCGACGGTGTAGCCGTAGACATTGAAGCTCGAGGTCTTGTCGCCTTCGGGATAGTACTTGTCCATGAAGGCAAACCACTTCTTCATACCGGCGTCGTCTTTCCACTGCGGATCGTTCTGATCCTTCAAGTATCCGGTGGAGAAGATGCCTTCTGCATTTTCGAAGCCGGCCGGCTTCAGCACGCCGCCAACCGAGTTCGAGACCTGGTTGAGGAAGTGAGCCGGCTTCCAGCCGATCTCGGCCATTTTCTTGATCGACTGCGCCGCAAACTTCGGCGTGGTCGCGTTGAAAAGCACGTCCGCGCCCGATGCCTTCAGCGCGATGATCTGGCTGTCGACGGTCGGGTCGGCGACTTCATAGGGCTGCTCGGACACGATCATGGTCTTGGCCTTTGCGCCGAGACCGTCTTTCAGGCCCTTCACGTAGTCCTTACCGTAGTCGTCGTTCTGATAGAGAACGCCGATCTTGGCATTCGGGAAGTTCTTCAGAATGTAATCCGCATAGATGCGGCCTTCGCTCTGGTAGTTCGGCTGCCAGCCCATGGTCCACGGGAACTTCTTCGGGTCGCCCCACTTGGTGGCGCCGGTCGCAACGAAGAGCTGCGGCACTTTCTTGCCGTTGAGATAGCCCTGGATCGCGGTGTTGCCCGGCGTGCCGAGCGGCTGGAACACGAGGAGCACGTTGTCGGATTCCACGAGCTTACGGGTCTGCTCCAGCGCTTTCGGCGGCGAGTAGCTGTCGTCGTAAGAGATGAAGTTGACCATGCGGCCGTGGATGCCTCCCTCGGCGTTCACCATCTTGAAGTAAGCGGCGATCGACTTGCCGATCGTGCCGTAAGCGGAGGCAGGCCCGCTATACGGATTGATGTTGCCGATCTTGATTTCCTTGTCCGTTACGCCCGGCGTCTGCGCAGGGGCGGAGCCGGCCATCGTTACGGCGAAGCCCAGCGCGAGCGCCGAGACAATTCCGTATTTCTTGATCGTCATTGTTACCTCCCTTGGGAAAATGACCGTTCAGCTTCTCGCCTGCGCGAGCCGCTGCACGGCCAGTCGAAGCAATCCGGCAAGGCCGGACGGCATTACGTAGATGAGCAGGATCAGGAACACGCCGTACACGGTGCCGGTGAGTCCCTTCGAGCTCTGCTCGCCGATTGTCGGAAAGAAAGGAATGAACTTGCGGACGAAGTCGAAGAAAGCCGCAAGGCCGAAAGCAATGTGTTCGGCGATGTTCGGCACGAACAGGATGAACAACGCGCCGAGAAAAGCGCCGGGAATCCAGCCGACGCCGCCGACCACCATGCCGACGAAGATCGCAACTGCAAGCGTGATCTGGAAACTGTCCGGAGCGACGAAAGCGATCAGCATCGCGCTCAGCGCGCCGGCGACCCCGGTAAAGAGCGCGCTCACCCCGAACGTCAGGGTCTTGAACAGCGAGAGATTGATGCCCGTGACCTTGGCCGCGATGTGGTTGTCGCGGATGGCCTTCATCGCGCGGCCCGAGCGGCTGTTCACGAGGCTGAAGGCGAAAAAGAACATCAGGATCGTCACGGCGAACGTCACGTAGAAAGTCCACTGATCCTGATCCAGTTGCAGGCCGAAGGGCGCCTCCGGTTTCAGGTGGAAGAGCGCAAGTCCCTGCACGCCGCCGGTGAGATGCTCGATGGGCTTGAACTTGAGAATCTGCGGGGTCGCGATGGCCAGAGCAAAGGTCGCAAGCGCGAGATAGATTCCTTCCAGCCGCAGCGCCGGAAGTCCGAACAGAAACCCGAAGACGAAACAGACCGCAGCGGCAATCGGGATTGTCAGATAGAACGGCATATCGAGTTGCGTCATCAGGACCGCGGAGACATAGGCGCCGATCGCGTAGAACGCGCTGTGGCCGAGCGAAAACTGGCCGTTGAATCCGGTCAGCAGGTTGAGGCCGGCAATTGCGATCGCATAGATCAGCAGCTGCGTGATCTGGAACGTGAATACGCCGGACGCCATCAGCGGAAACAGGCCGCCCACGATGAGGATGAAAATAAAGCCTGCAAGCTTCCAGTTCTGCGCAAGCGTAATCACGGTTGCGCCGATTGCGGCGATCAGAACGGTGACGGGTGAAGTGGTTTTCATGACTACACCCGGCTTACGATCTTACGGCCGAACAAGCCGTTCGGTTTCAGGGTCAGAACGAGAATGATAAGCGCGAGCGCGATGGTGAGCTTCATCTCCGCACCGAATTGCGGGACGAAAGACGCAAGGTTTTCGATCACGCCGACCGCAAAGCCGCCGAATACCGCCCCGCCGGGGCTGGTCAATCCGCCGACGACCGCACCCGCGAAGCCGTAGAGCAGGATAGTGACCATCATGTTCGGCTCGAGGAACACGACCGGCGCGATCATGATGCCTGCAACCGCGCCGATCGCCGCGGCCATGCCCCAGCCCAGCGCGTTCATGAAGCCCACGCGAATGCCGACCAGCCTCGCGGAATCGGGATTTGCAGATGCCGCGCGCATCGCAAGGCCCACGCGCGTGTAGCGGAAGAACGCGTAAAGCATGACCAGCATGATGCCGGTCACCGCGATCATACCGGCTCCGTGTGCGCTGAGAATGCCGCCGCCGAGCACCGGCTTGGTGCCGAATGGCGTCGGGAACGGCTTGATCGTGAACTCCCAGATGAATCCCGCCATCGAATTGATGATGACGAAGAGCGCGATGAAGATGACGATGTGGCTGAGCACCGGAGCGTTATGCACCGGCTTGAAGACAATCCGCTCGATCGCATAACCGAGCACGAAAGAGATTGCGATGGTGAGGAAGAATGCGCCCCAATAGGGCATTCCCCAATGCATCAGCTGCCAGGCGATATAGGTCGAGAACATCGCCATCTCGCCTTGGGCGAAGTTAAGATGATCGATGGCCTGGTAGATCATGACGATGGAGAGCGCGATGCAGGCGTAGATCGCGCCCGTCGCAAGTCCACCGACGATTTGTTGTACGACCTGTTCCATCGTTCTTCCTCAATATCCGAGATATGCGCGCCGGATGTTCTCATCCTGGCTGAGTTCTTTGGCGGGACCCGACATCACGACCCGGCCGGTTTCCAAAAGATAGGCGTGGTCGGCGAGTTCGAGCGCGAGCGAAGCGTTCTGCTCGACCAGGAACATCGAGACCTTCTCTTTCTGGTTGAGCCGCCGGAGGATGCCGAACATCTCCTGCACGATCAGCGGCGCGAGCCCGAACGACGGTTCGTCGAGGAGCATCACCTTCGGCCGCAACATCAGCGCGCGTCCGATCGCGAGCATCTGCTGCTCGCCGCCGGAAAGCGTGCCGGCCTGCTGACGAAAGCGCTCTTTGAGCCGTGGGAAGTAAGTGAAGACGAGATCAATGTCGGCCGCGATCTGCCCTGCCGGCTGGGTGATGCCGCCGAGTTGCAGGTTCTCCTCGACCGTCTGCCGGACGAAAGTGCCGCGGCCTTCGGGCACATGCGCGACACCAAGGCGAACGATATCCGCCGTCTCCTTGTTCGAGATCAGCTTGCCGTCGAAGCGGATTTCGCCGGCGGTTTTCACCATGCCGGAGAGAGCGCGCAGCGTGGTTGTTTTGCCCGCACCATTCGCGCCGAGCAACGTGGTGATGCCGCCGGCATGCATGTCGAAATCGATATCGTAAAGTATCTGCGTCGGACCATAAAAGGCGCGGAGATTCTTCGCGGAAAGAAGCGGAGTGCTCATTTCTTGCCGCTCCCGAGATAGGCGCGGATCACTTCCGGATCCTGCTGCACTTGTGCCGGGGTTCCTTCGGCGATCTTTTTTCCGAAATCGAGCGCGACCACCTTGTCGGAGATCGACATCACGAGGCTCATGTGATGCTCGACCAGGAGCACGGTAACGCCGCGTTCGTCCCTGATCTGCTTGATGAGATCGCCGAGTTCGCCGACCTCGTGATGCGTGAGCCCCGCGGCCGGCTCGTCCAAAAGGAGAAGCGTCGGCTTCGCGGCAAGGGCGCGCGCGAGTTCCACGCGCTTCTGCGTGCCGATCGGAAGACCGGAAACGAGCGTGTCCGCAACTTTCCGCAGTTCCAGATAGTCGATGATCGCGCGCGCCTGCGCGTCGATCTCGCGCTCCTGCCGCCTTACCCACGGCAGGCGGAAAGAATCGCTGAAATAGTCGCTCTTCGTGACCGGATGAAAGCCGACCTTGACGTTTTCGAGAACGGACATGTTCTTGAACAGTGCAAGATTCTGGAAGGTCCGCGCGATCCCGAGGCTCGCGATCTGATGCGGCGCAAGCTTCAGGATGGATTTCCCGTCGAAGGCAATCTCGCCGCTATTCGGCGTGTAGAGCCGGCTCAGGCAATTGAACATCGTGGTCTTGCCGGCGCCGTTCGGCCCGATCAGCCCGAGGATCGTACCCTCGCGCTGATCGAAAGATATTCCGTCGAGTGCAACGATGCCGCCGAAGCGGACACCGACGTTCTCCACCGACAGGAGCGGCCGTGACGATGCCGATGCCCGCGCACTTCCCCGCGCCGGATTCCCGGCTACACGCATATCCATCATCGCGCGCTAAAGCGATGATGCAGTCTTCCCTTACTGCTCACGAGCCTTCCCCTGCTTGTGTCTTGTGTTCGGCGTTTCTTCCCTCAACCGCCGCCTATCGCGGCTTCTATGTTCTTTGCGAGATTGACGAGACGCGGCCCGACTTCCCCTTCGAGCTTCTCCCGCGATGTCTGGTACACGTTGGCGCCGCAGTTGAATGCGTAGACGCCGGAATCGTCCGGCGGGATCAGCGGCACGCCGACGGCGTAAACGTCCTTTTCCCATTCTCCGAACGAAGTGGTGAAGCCGCGTTCGGCAAGATCGCGGATCGCTTTTTCGATACCCGCCTTCACCTGCGCCCAGTTTTCGGCGGCATGGCGCTTGATGTGGCCCATGAGCCAGTCGCGCTCATCTTCCGGCAAGGCGGCGACAAGCGCGCGGCCCATGGCCGTAGTCCCGATCGGAATGCGCGAGCCGAGATTGAGGCGCAGCAGGCCGTCCGACTTCGAGCGGCAATGTTCGATGTAAATCAGGTGCATGCGGTCGCGGCTGCCGAGCGCCACCGAAGCGCCGGCATAGTTCGCGAATTCCTGCATCTGCTTGCGTGCGACCTGGCGGATACGAAGGTTCGCAAGCGTCGAGTAGCCGATCGAAAGCGCTGCCGGCGCGAGCGAGTATTTTCCAAGCCGCTCGACATGCGTGAGATAGCCGAGCTTGGTGAGCGTGTAGGTCAGCCGCGAGATCGTGGTCTTCGGCAGGCCGGTGCGCTCGGCAATTTCATTGTTGCCGAGCAGCCATTCGCCCGGCGTGAAGGCGCGCAACACGTCGAGGCCGCGCGCAAGCGCCACCACGAACTTGCGATCGTTGCCATCGTCGAGTTCGGAGAACTGACTGTCAGTGCGTTTCGACGCTGCACTCGGACTATGCACTTCCAAAGCCCCTGTTCTTTCCGGGCGGACTGATTGACTTCAATCGCACCACTTTCTAGCTTTCGGGTCAAGAATGCAGAACGATGTTCCGCGTAGCGGAAATGCCCTCTGGGCGCTGCAACAGTGTCTTGAGTAGGAACGGCTCGCCGCGCGGCAAAAATCCGCTACGCTTGCGGGCAAGAGGAAGCGCCAAGGAAAATATAAAGTGAGTGATCCAGTCACGCTGCGCCGCGAAGGCGTAATCGCCGTTATCACCGTTGACAACCCGCCCGTGAACGCGCTGAAGCACGCAGTACGTGCGGGCTTGCAGAAATATTTCAAAGAAGCCGATGCCGATGCCGGCGTGCAAGCGATCGTACTCACCTGCGCGGGCCGTACCTTCATCGCCGGCGCCGACATTACCGAATTCGGCAAACCGCCGATGGCTCCGAGCCTGATCGAGGCGATCACGGACATCGACAACGTGTCGAAGCCGACGGTCGCCGCGATCCACGGCACAGCACTCGGCGGCGGTCTCGAAGTCGCGCTCGGCTGCAATTATCGCGTGGCCAGCAAAGACGCGAAGCTGGGCCTGCCGGAAATCAAGCTCGGCCTCATTCCCGGCGCGGGCGGCACGCAGCGGCTTCCGCGGCTGATCGGTATCGACAAGGCGTTGCCGATCATTCTTTCAGGCAATCCGATTCCGGCTTCGCAAGCGCTGCAAGATGGTCTCGTAGATGAAATCGTGGAAGGCGATCTTCTCACCGGCGCGATTGCTTTTGCCAAACGGCTGGCCAGCGAGCAGCTCTCGCTGAAGCGCGCGAGCCGGATGGAAGACAAGCTTACCGAGTTTCGCAAGAACCCCGAGAAGTTCAACGAACTTGCCGCGAAAGCGGTCGGCCGCAACAAGGGCCTGAAGGCGCCGATGGCGGCGGTCGAGGCCGTGAAGATGACGCTTTCCGTCCCGTTCGAGGAAGCGGTGAAGCGCGAACGCAACATGTTCATCGAACTCTTGATGACCGACGAATCGAAATCGCAGCGCCATGCCTTCTTCGCCGAACGCGAGGCGAGTAAGGTACTCGATATGCCGGCTGATACCAAGGCGCGCGAGGTCAAGCGCGCGGCTGTGATCGGCGGCGGCACCATGGGCGGCGGTATCGCCATGTGCTTCGCGAATGCCGGAATTCCGGTGACGTTGATCGAAACCACCGACGAATTCCTGAAGAACGGACTCGCGAAAATCCGCACCAACTACGAAAACACCGCGAAGCGTGGCGGCTTGTCCGAAGCCGACGTCGAGAAGCGCATGGCGCTGATTACCGGCGCGGTCGGCCTGGAAGCCGCGAAAGACGCGGACATGGTGATCGAGGCTGTGTTCGAAGAGATGGGTCTTAAGAAAGAAATCTTCGGCAAGCTCGACACCATCACAAAAAAGGGCGCGGTGCTCGCCACCAACACGTCTACGCTCGACGTGAACGAGATCGGGAATTCTACCTCCCGTCCGCAGGATGTGATCGGGATGCACTTCTTCAGTCCCGCAAACATCATGAAGTTGCTCGAGATCGTTCGCGGCGAGAAGTCGGCGTTTGACGCGATCCAGACCGCGATCGCGATCGGCCGCAAGATCGCGAAAGTGCCGGTTGTGGTCGGCGTCTGTTATGGCTTTGTCGGCAATCGCATGCTGCATCGCCGCGGCGTGCAGGCCGACCGCCTCGTGCTCGAGGGCGCGTTGCCGCAGGAGGTGGACGCGGCCACCACCGAATTCGGGTTCCCGATGGGTCCGTTCGCGATGGGCGATCTTGCCGGCATCGATGTCGGCTGGCGCATCCGCCGCGCGCGCGGCGAGCGCAACGAGGTCGCCGATACGCTCGCGGAGGCCGGACGCTTCGGCCAGAAGACCGGCAAGGGCTACTATATATATGAGAAGGGTTCGCGAACGCCGATCCCGGATCCGGAAGTCGAGAAGATCATTCTCGACGCCTCAGCCAAGAAGGGTATCAAGCGCCGCCCGATCTCGAAGCAGGAGATCATCGAGCGCACGATCTACCCAATGATCAACGAAGGCGCGCGCATCCTCGAGGAAGGCATCGCGTCGCGTCCCGGCGATATCGACGTGATCTGGCTCTATGGCTACGGCTGGCCAGTGTGGCGCGGCGGCCCGATGCATTATGCGGACACAGTCGGCCTGAAGCACGTGCGCGACCGCCTCGCCCATTACGCAAAAGAGTCGGGCGACAAGACCTTGGAGCCCGCAAAGCTCCTCGACCGTCTGGCAAACGAAGGCAAGACTTTCGCGTCTCTCGCCAATGAGATGAAGAAAGCGTCATGACCTATAGCCGGCCTTATCCTTGGGAAAAGTCGTATCCCGCGGGCGTTGATCCGGCGGCGCCGATCCGTGCGGGCACGGTGAACGAACTCTTCGATCGCGCCGTCGCGGCCTACCCGGACAACTACGCGCTCGAATACCGCGACCGGCGGACAACATATAAGGAGTTGAGCGATCTGGTTTCCCGTGCCGCCGCGGGGCTTGTCTCGCTCGGCGTGAAGCCGGGAACCGCAGTCGGACTTTATCTCCCGAATACGCCGGTGCATCCGGTGATGTTCTTCGCAGTGCTGAAGGCGGGCGGACGCGTCGTTCACATGTCGCCGCTCGACGCCGAACGCGAACTTGCGCACAAGCTGAAAGATTCCGGCGCGCGCATCATGGTGACCACGAATTTTCCGGGCATGGTCACCCGCGCGTTGAAGCTCGACGCCGAGGGCCTGCTCGATCACCTGATCATCGGTGACGATGCCGAGTTCGGCCCCGCGCCGATCCAGTACGACCCGATCCCGGCGAACGGCCGCACGATTACGCTGAAGAACCTGCTGTCGCTGGCCTCGCCTCCGGCGACGTGGCCCGAGGTGAAAGAAAGCGACATCGCGCTCCTGCAATACACCGGCGGTACCACTGGCCTGCCGAAAGGCGCGATGCTCCTGCACCGCAACCTCACCTCGACGAATTCGATCTACAAGAACTGGGCGTCCGCGCAACGCGAACTGAAGTCCGGCGAGAAGGTCATCGTCGTTCTTCCCCTCTTTCACATCTACGCGCTCAGTTCGGTGTTCCTGCGGGCGATCGATCAGGGCAACGAGTGCATGCTACGCCCGCGCTTCGACGTGGAAACCACGCTGCGAGACATCGAGGAAAAGAAGGCGAATTATTTTCCGGGTGTGCCGACCATGTGGATCGCGCTGGTCTCAGCGCCGGGGCTGGAGAAGCGCGACCTTTCTTCGCTCTCAATGTGCGCCTCCGGCGGCGCGCCGCTTCCCGTCGAAATCTTCGACCGTTTCAAAAAGATAACGGGAATCTCTCTTCGCGGCGGCTGGGGCATGACCGAAACGGCGCCGGCCGGCACCAACCAGCCTTATGACGGCGACACGCCGCCCGGCACGATTGGGCTTCCTTTGCCCGGACTTTATATGGATATCGTCGCGCTGGATGATCCTTCGCGCACTTTGCCGTTCGGCGAAACCGGAGAGATGCGGATCAAGGGCCCGAACGTATTCGCGGGCTACTGGAACAAGCCGGAAGAAACCAAAGCCGCCTTCGTCGATGACGGATATTTCCTCACCGGCGACATCGGCTACATGGACGAGAACGGCTGGCTCTATCTCGTGGACCGCAAGAAGGACATGATCATATCAGGCGGCTTCAACGTTTATCCGAGCGTGATCGAGCACGCGCTGTTCGAGCATCCCGACATCGAAGGCGTAATCGTGATCGGCGTGCCGGACGACTATCGCGGCGAGGCGGCCAAGGCTTTCATCAAGATGCGCAAGGGTGCGGCGCCGCTCACCCTTGAAGCCGTCAAGGAATTTCTCGCCGACAAGGTCGGCAAACACGAAATGCCCGCGGCCATCGAGCTTCGCGACGCGCTTCCGATGACTTCGGTCGGCAAGCTCTCCAAAAAAGAGCTGGTCGAGGAAGAGCGCCGCAAATACCAGGCTTCGAAACAACAGAACACGCCTGCTTCCGCAGGCGCATCCAGACAGTGAGGAAATGAAAATGCGTGAGGCCGTTATCGTCTCTACCGCCCGCACCCCGATCGGCAAGGCCTATCGCGGCGCCTTCAACAACACCGAGGGGGCGACCCTCTACGGCCACGCCATCGAGCATGCCGTGAAGCGCGCGGGCATCGATGGTGCCGAAGTCGAGGATGTAGTGATGGGCACCGCGCTCCAGCAGGGCGCAACCGGCGGCAATATCGCGCGTAAGGCGCTCTTGCGCGCGGGTCTTCCGGTAACGGTCGCGGGCACCACGATCGACCGTCAGTGCGCCTCGGGCTTGCAGGCGATCGCTCTGGCCGCGCGTTCGGTGATCTTCGACGGCGTCGAAATCGCGGTCGGCGGCGGCGGCGAATCGATCAGCCTCGTGCAGAACGAGCACATGAACATGTTCCATGCCGTCGATCCTGCGCTGAAGGAAATGAAGGGCGACGTTTACATGCCGATGCTGGACACCGCTGAAGTGGTGTCCAAGCGCTACAACATTTCGCGCGAAGCGCAGGACGAATACTCGCTGGAGAGCCAGCGCCGCACGGCCAGCGCGCAGCAAGGCGGCCGCTTCAAGGAAGAAATCGCGCCGATTTCCACCAAGATGGCGGTGATGGACAAGGCGACCAAGGAAGTCTCCTACAAGGACATCACGCTCTCGCAGGATGAAGGCCCGCGTCCGGAAACGACTGCGGAAGGTCTCGCATCGCTGAAGCCCGTGCGCGAAGGCGGCTCGATCACCGCCGGCAACGCGAGCCAGCTGTCCGACGGCGCGAGTGCCGCCGTCATCATGAGTGCAGAAACCGCTGCCAAGAAGGGCCTCAAGCCGATGGGCATTTTCCGCGGCTTCGTCGCGGCCGGTTGCGAGCCGGACGAAATGGGCATCGGCCCTGTGTTCGCGATCCCGCGCCTCTTGAAGCGTCATGGTCTCAAGATCGACGACATCGACATCTGGGAACTGAACGAGGCCTTCGCGGTGCAGGTGATCTACTGCCGCGATAAGCTCGGCATCGATCCGGAAAAGCTCAACGTCTCGGGCGGCTCGATCGCCGTCGGCCATCCGTACGGCATGACCGGCGCGCGTCTCGCGGGCCACGTGCTGATCGAAGGCAAGCGCCGCAAGGCGAAGTACGGTGTGGTCACGATGTGCGTCGGCGGCGGCATGGGTGCCGCGGGCCTGTTCGAAATCAACTGAGCGGAGCGCGAGATGGATCTGAATTTCACCAAGGAAGAGATCGCCTTCCGCGACGAAGTACGCGACTTCTTCAAGAAAAACGTTCCTGCCGGGACGAAGAAGAAACTGATCGAAGGCCGCAAGCTCGAGAAGTCCGACATCGTCGACTGGCAGCGCATTCTGAACAAGAAAAGCTGGGCGGTTTATCAGTGGCCGAAGCAATACGGCGGCACCGGCTGGACGCCGGTGCAGAAGTACATCTTCCTGGAGGAACTGCAGCGCGCGCCCGCGCCAGATCCGCTCCCGTTCGCGGTGAGCATGGTCGGGCCGGTGATCTACACCTTCGGCAGCGAAGAGCAGAAGAAACACTTCCTGCCCCGGATCGCGAACCTCGATGACTGGTGGTGCCAGGGCTTCTCCGAGCCGGGCGCCGGCTCCGATCTCGCCGGCCTCTCCACGAAGGCTGTCCGCGAGGGCGATCACTGGATCATCAACGGCCAGAAGACCTGGACCACGCTCGCGCAATATGCCGACTGGATTTTCGTGCTCGCACGCACCGACCCGAAAGCGAAGAAGCAGGAAGGCATTTCCTTCATTCTTTGCGACATGAAAACGCCGGGCATCACCGTCCGCCCGATCCAATTGATCGACGGCGGCAAGGAAGTGAACGAGGTTTTCTTCGATAACGTGAAGGTGCCTTACGAGAATCTCGTCGGTCAGGAGAACCGCGGCTGGGATTACGCGAAATTCCTGCTCGGAAACGAGCGGACGGGTATCGCCCGCGTCGGCATCTCGAAGGAGCGCATCCGCCGCCTGAAGGAACTTGCCTCGCTGGAAGTTTCCGGCGGCAAACCGATGATGGATGACCCGCGCTTCCGCGCGAAGATTTCTGCGGTCGAGGTCGAACTGAAAGCGCTCGAGATGACGCAGATGCGCGTCGTCGCAGCCGAAGGTAAGCGCCGCGACAACAAGCCGGATCCGGCGTCTTCAATTTTGAAAATCAAAGGCTCGGAGATCCAGCAGAACATCACGGATCTCCTCGTCGAAGTGGTGGGTCCCTTCGCCCTGCCCTATGCGGACGAAGACGACGTCGCCGGGTCGAACGAACTGCCTGTCGCGCCCGATTACGCGGGTCCACTGGCACCGATCTATTTCAACTACCGCAAGGTCTCGATCTACGGCGGATCGAACGAAATTCAGAAGAACATCATCGCGAAAGCGATCCTCGGCCTCTAAGGCCGGGGCGGGGGAAAGAAAGACAAGCGTATGGATTTTGAGTTTTCCGAAGAGCAGCAGCTCCTGAAGGACAGCATCGAAGGCCTGCTCGGCGACAAGTACGACTTCGAAACACGGAAGAAGATTCTGGCAAGCCCCGACGGTTGGAGCCGCGAAATCTGGAAGCAGTATGCGGAGCTTGGTCTGCTCGGATTGCCTTTCTCCGAAGAACACGGCGGAATCTCCGGCGGGCCGGTCGAAACCATGATCGTGATGAGCGCGATCGGTAACGCACTTGCGCTCGAGCCATACCTGCCGACGGTCGTGCTCGCGGGCGGCTTTATCCGCCGCTTCGGCACCGACGCGCAGAAGAACAAGTACCTGCCGCAGATCTCGGAAGGTAAAATCACCGGCGCGTTTGCGCATACCGAACGGCAGTCGCGCTACGATCTGTTCGACGTGAAAACGACCGCGAAGCCCGCCGGCAGCGGTTTCACGCTCGACGGACAGAAGAGTGTGGTGCTGAATGGCGATCAGGCCGATTTCATCATCGTCACCGCACGCGTTTCCGGAAGCCAGCGCGATAAGGATGGCCTCGGACTCTTCCTCGTCGATGCGAAAGCGAAGGGGGTGACACGCCGCGGCTATCGCACGCAGGATGGGCTAACGGCCGCGGAAATTCAGCTTTCCGGCGTAAGCGTTGACGCAGATCAAGTGATCGGCAAGCCCGGTGCGGCATACCCCCTCATCGAGCGGATCGTCGATGACGGCATCGCCGCACTCTGCGGCGAAGCGGTCGGCGTATTTTCCGCGCTGACGGAAGCCACCACCGACTATCTGCGCACGCGCAAACAGTTCGGCGTGAACATCGGTTCGTTCCAGGTGCTGCAACACCGCAACGTGGAAATGCTGATCGCCGCCGAACAGGCAAAAAGCATGGCCTTTCTCGCAACCATGATGGTCAACGAGGAGAATGCGGTCACGCGCCGCAAGACGATGTCGGCGGCGAAGACCCAGATCGGCCGCTCCGCGCAATTCGTCGGCGAGCAGGCGATCCAGCTTCATGGCGGCATCGGCATGACGATGGAACTGAAGACCGGCCACTGGTTCAAGCGGGCGACCGCCATCGACATCCAGTTCGGCGACGCCGACTATCATCTCGAGCAATTCGGAAACATGGGCGGCTTCGAACCCGCCGCACAAGCAAAAGAATAAGGGAGAGAAAGAAAATGTTCATTCCGCTGTCGCCACGCGCGGCCGAACTCAAGAAGAAAGTCACCGCCTTCATGGACGAGCACGTCTATGCGGCGGAGCCGGTTTATGCGCGCCAGCTGAGCGAAAGCGGCGACCGCTGGAAGAGCCCGCCGGTGATGGAAGAACTGAAGAAGAAAGCGCGGGCGCAGGGCCTGTGGAATCTCTTCCTGCCGAAAGCCCACCATGAAGATGGGTTGACCAATTACGAATACGGCCAGATCTGCGAGATCATGGGCCGTTCGCCGATCGGGCCGGAGAGCTTCAACTGCTCCGCGCCGGACACCGGCAACATGGAAGTGATCCTGAAATACGGCACCAAGGAGCACCAGAAGCAGTGGCTCGAACCGCTGATGGACGGCAAAATACGCTCCTGCTTCGCCATGACGGAGCCCGCGGTTGCATCCTCGGATGCCACCAACATCCGCGCCGAGATCAAAAAGGATGGCGACAGCTACGTGATCAACGGCCGCAAGTGGTGGACGTCGGGGGCGAACGACCATCGTTGCAAGATTTCGATCTTCATGGGTCAGACCGATCCGAACGCGGATCCGCACAAGCGTCAGTCCATGATCCTCGTGCCGATGGAAACGCCGGGCGTGAAGGTGCTGCGTCACCTGAACGTCTTCGGCTATGACGACGCGCCGCACGGCCACGCCGAAGTCGTGTTCGAGAACGTGCGCGTGCCCGCTTCCAACATTCTCCTGGGCGAGGGCCGCGGCTTCGAAATCGCACAGGGCCGTCTCGGACCCGGCCGCATCCATCACTGCATGCGCGCGATCGGCTCCGCGGAGCGCGCCCTCGAGCTCATGTGCCAGCGTTCGGTATCCCGTACCGCTTTCGGCAAGAAGCTCGCCGAGCACAGCGTGAACAAGCACTGGATCGCGGAATCGCGCATGGACATCGATCAGGCGCGTCTGCTCACGCTTTACGCCGCGCACAAGATGGACGAACTCGGCAACAAGGAAGCGCGCGCGGAAATTGCGATGATCAAAGTGGTGGCGCCGAACATGACGCAGCGCGTGATCGATCGCGCGATCCAGATGCATGGCGGCGCGGGCGTCTCGCCCGACTTTCCGCTTGCCAAAGCCTGGGCCGGCAACCGCACGCTCCGCCTCGCCGACGGCCCGGATGAAGTGCATCGCGAGACCATCGCCAAGATGGAATTGAAGAAATACATGGCGACCGGCGGAAATACGCGCTGAGCGCACTCACCGGCAACAGCAATAACGATCGTCATGCCCGCGCTTGTCGCGGGCATCTCGTTTATAAGGCAGCGAGTTCAGAACGAGATGGCCGGGACAAGCCCGGCCATGACGTCAGCTGTTCGGCTTTGAAGTCCTACGGCGCAATCGTCACGCCGCCATCCACCACGATCACTTCGCCCGTAATGTAACTTGCTGCCGGCGACGCCAGAAACGCAGCGACGCCACCGAGTTCGTGCGGTTCGCCGAGACGGCGTAACGGCGTTTTGTTCTCGCGGTCATTGCGGAGCTGCTCGTTCTCCCAGAGCGCCTTCGCGAAATCCGTCTTGATGAGGCCCGGCGCAATACAGTTCACGCGGATATTCTTGTGGCCCCACTCCTGCGCGTAGTTGCGGGCGAGCGCGAAGTCCGCGGCCTTTGAAATTCCGTACGTTCCGATCATTGGGGAAGCCCGCAAACCGCCGATCGAAGAGACAATGATGATCGAGCCGCCGCCCTGCTTCGCCATATCCGGAATCGTAAGATTACAAAGCCAGACATTGCTCTTCACGTTCGAACCCATGATCTTGTCGAAGGCGTCGTCCGTGATTTCGCTCATCGGGCCGTAAGCGGGATTGACCGCCGCGTTGCAGACCAGAATATCGATGCGGCCGTATTTATCCTTGGTGCCTTTGACGAGCGCCTCGACCTCGTTCTTGCGCGAGATGTTGCAGGGAATGACGCTCGCCTCGCCGCCGTCGGCGCGAATCGCCTCTGCAACCTCTTCACAGGCGTCCGCTTTGCGGGACGAGACGACGACCTTGGCGCCGAGCCCCGCCATCGTCTCCGCGATCGAACGGCCGATGCCGCGGCTCGATCCGGTGATCAGCGCGACCTTGCCTGCGATGTCGAATGGCGATTTCATTTCCCGTTCCTCCCTGTCGCGCGATTCAAACAGTTTGGACGTAGTTGTCCACCTGCAAGGACAGCGTGCCGCAAGGCGGAAGGTTGTGAGGCCTTACATTCGCGGATAGGGTTCGCGCCGATATAAGAGGCGCCTTCGGGGGAGGGGACTGAAATGCACGAACTGAATCGCAAGCTCGGCACGGCCGCGCTTGGTATGGCGCTGCTGGCCGCGAGCGCACCGCAGGCTACCGCTGCGGAAATGAACGGAGCTACGCTCGGCCTCGTCTGGGCCCTTCCTTTTGCAGGCATCCTGCTTTCGATCGCAGTCTTCCCGCTGCTCGCCCCGCATTTCTGGGAACATCATTTCGGAAAGATTTCGGCGTTCTGGGCGGCTCTCGTCGTTATTCCGCTCGCTCTGGTCTTCGGCACCTCGCCCGCGGTCCACGCGCTCTCCCACACGGCGCTGCTGGAATATATCCCCTTCATCCTTCTGCTGCTCGCGCTCTTCACCGTTGCCGGCGGCGTCGTGGTTTCGGGCAACCTGCATGGCTCGCCCACGACGAACACGGCGATCCTCGGAATCGGCACGATCCTCGCGAGCATCATCGGCACGACCGGCGCCTCGATGGTTCTGATCCGCCCGATCATGCGCGCGAACGACGACCGCAAGCACAACGTGCATGTCATCGTCTTCTTCATCTTTCTCGTCTCCAATATCGGCGGCTCGCTGACGCCGCTCGGCGACCCGCCGCTGTTCCTCGGCTTCCTGCGCGGCGTAGATTTCTTCTGGACCACGACGCATCTGCTGCCTGAAACGGCATTCTGCGCTGCCGTATTGCTCGCCGGGTTCTTTGTCCTCGATACGATCATTTACCGGCGCGAAGGACACCTGAAGAAGGATCCCACGCCGGATCGGCCGATCCGCGTGAAAGGCGGCATCAACTTCATCCTGATCGGCGTCATCATCGCCGCGATCCTGCTCAGCGCGCGCGTGAAGCTCGGCACCTTCACGATCCTCGGCACCGAAGTTGCGATCCAGAACGTGCTGCGCGACCTCACGATGATCGTGGTCACGCTCGTTTCGCTGCGCTTCACGCCCAAGGCGAGCCACAAAGCAAACGGCTTTTCCTGGGGACCGATTCAGGAAGTCGCGAAACTGTTCGCCGGCATTTTCGTCACCATCATTCCGGTGCTTGCCATGCTGCAGGCGGGAAACAACGGCGCGTTTGCGCCGCTCGTCGCGCTTGTCACCAATCCTGACGGCAGCGCGAATAACATCGCTTATTTCTGGATGACGGGCATCCTTTCCTCGTTCCTCGACAATGCGCCGACCTATCTGGTGTTCTTCGAACTCGCAGGCGGAGACCCGCAGCAGCTCATGACCAAAGGCGCGCTTACGCTCACCGCGATTTCCGCAGGCGCGGTGTTCATGGGTGCGAATACGTATATCGGCAACGCGCCGAATTTCATGGTCTACGCGATCGCGCGGAACGGCGGCGTGAAAATGCCGAGCTTCTTCGGCTACATGCTGTGGTCGGGCGTGATCCTCGTGCCGCTCTTTATCATCGCGACGTTTCTGTTCTTCCGCTGATCAGGGACGCATCGCCGCCGCGCGTGGACCTGCCTTGCGGAGTTTCGCCGAGAGATTGGCGAACTCGCAAAGCAGAGGCCGCGTGCTGCGCGGGTCGATGATTTCTTCGGCCATGAAGGTCTCGGCGGTACGAAACGGCGAACGGAAGCGGTTGAGGCGCTCTTCGATCTCGGAGAGCAGCTTCTTCGGGTCGGAAGACGCCTCAAGCTCGGCGCGATAGGCCGCTTCGATCCCGCCTTCGATGGGGAGCGAGCCCCAGTCACCCGAGGGCCAGGCGTAGCGGTAATGCAGGCGCGAGTGGTTCATGTGGCCTGCGCCCGCCACGCCGAAGCTCTTGCGCACCATGATCGAGCATTGCGGCACTTCGCTCTGGTAGATCGCGGCGAGCGCCTTCGCGCCGAAGCGGATCGTGCCCGCCTTCTCCGCGTCGGGTCCGATAATGAAGCCCGGGACATCGACGAAATTCACGATCGGAAGATGAAACGTATTCGCGAGATCGATGAAACGCTCCGCCTTGCGCGCGGCGTCCGCGGTCCAGGCGCCGCCATAAAAGAACGGATCGCTCGCAAGCACCGCGACCGGCCAGCCGTCGAGGCGCGCAAGCGCGGTGATCACCGGGCCGCCGAACTTGCGTGACATCTCGAAGAGCGTATCCTTGTCCACCACTGCGTTGAGAATCTTCCGCATGTCGTAGACCTTGCGCCGGTCGCGCGGCACGGCGGAGAGGAGCGATTCTTCGCGCCGCGCCGGATCGTCCGCGGGCGTAAGGCGCTCCGGCAACTCGTTCACCGACGCAGGAAGATAGGAGAGAAACCTTCGCGCCTTCGCAAAGGCCTCATCTTCGCTCGCGACAACATCGTCCACCGCGCCGGCTTTGGCGTGGATCTCCGCGCCGCCGAGTTCTTCCTTGGTCATGGTGACGCCAGTACGGGCGACCACAGGCGGGCCCGCGATGAACATCTGCGAGATGCCCTGCACCATCACCGAATAATGACTCGATACCAGACGCGCGGCACCCAGCCCCGCGACCGAACCCAGGCCGAGCGAAACTACGGGCACGGTGCCGAGGTTCTTCACCACGAAATCCCAGCCGGGATTGTGTGCAAGATAAGTGTAGCCGAGCACTTCGATGGTCTTTACCGAACCGCCGCCCCCGGTGCCGTCGATCAGGCGCACGATCGGCAGGCGCAATTCGTTCGCCATCTGCTCGGCATAAACCTGCTTCTGCATGATCGCGGCATCGCCCGCGCCGCCGCGCACCGTGAAATCGTCGCCACCCACGACAACAGGGCGCGCGTCGATCTTTCCGCGTCCGAGCACGAAATTCGCAGGCTGGAAATCGGTCAACTCGCCGTTTGCGTCGTACTTTCCCTTTCCCGCAATCGCGCCGACCTCGTGAAAGGTGTCCTTGTCGAGGAGCCGCGCGATCCGTTCTCGAACGGTGAGCTTCCCGGCGTCCCTATGCCGCTTCACTTTTTCCTCGCCGCCCATTTTCTTTGCGAGTTCTTCGCGGCGGCGGAGTTCGTCGAGTTCTTTTTCCCAGCTCATGATTTCAACCTGTCCTACGCTTGACATCAGCGCTCGGCAGCAAGAATGCTCTGCGACGGATATTGCATCCGCCGCAGGAATTCCGAAATGGCCGAGTTCGAAGTCCGCTCCGAAATCGCAGGCGTCGTGCGGACGATCGAAGCCGCCGTGGGCAGCACGCTGGAGCGCGACGGTACGCTGCTCGTCCTCGAATCGATGAAGATGGAAATTCCCGTCCTCGTTCCGCAGGGCGGCAAGGTGAAGACGATTTTTGTCGAAGAGGGCGCAATGATCGAGGAAGGGCAGAAACTCGCGCTGCTTGAAGGATAGGCTGCGCTGCGGCCCGGTTAATGTCCGACGCCGAGATAGGCCTGCCGCACGCCGTCGTCATGCAGGAGCTTTTCGCCCGAGCCGGAAAGCACGATGCGGCCGTTCTCAATCACATAGCCGCGGTTCGCGAGCTTCAACGACATCGCGACGTTCTGCTCGACCAACAATACCGTCAAACCGGCTTCGTTGACCTTGCGGATGGTCTGAAACAGTTCCTGTACCAGCGCAGGCGCAAGGCCCAGCGACGGCTCGTCAAACATGATCAGTTCGGGCTGTCCCATCAGGCAGCGTCCGATCGCGAGCATCTGCTGCTCGCCGCCAGACATGGTGCCTGCGAACTGCTCGCGCCGCTCGGCCAGGCGCGGGAACAGCGAATAGACGCGCTCCATCTCGCTGGAGAGTTTTTCGCGGGCGCGCGGCAGCAACGCGCCCATCTCGAGATTTTCCTGCACCGTCAGTGTCGGAAAAATCTGGCGGCCTTCCGCGACCTGGCCGATGCCGAGATTGCAAACCACGTAGCTCGGCTTGCCGGTGATGTCGCCGCCCTTGAAGCGGATCGAGCCGCCGCGCGGGCGCTCGATGCCGGCAATGGTGCGAATGAGGCTCGATTTCCCCGCGCCGTTCGCACCGACGATGGCGACCAGCTCGCCCTGCCCGACTTCGAGCGAGACGCGGTCCAGCGCCTGCGCGTCGCCGTAGTACAGATCGAGCTCCTTGATCTCGAGGATCACAGCGCTTCCTCCCCGAGATAGCATTCCAGCACTTTCGGATCTTTCGCGATCTGATCGGGTGTGCCGCGCGAGATCAACTCGCCATGATGCAGCACGACGATATTTCCGGCGAGCGCCATCACCGCTCGCATCACATGCTCGATAAGGAGAATCGTGAGGCCGCGCTTGTTGAGATCGAGCAGCACGCGCACCATCAGGTCGACTTCGGTCGGGCGCAATCCGGCCATCACCTCGTCGAGCAAGAGCAGTTTCGGCCTGGTTGCGAGCGCGCGGGCGACTTCGAGCCGCTTGCGATCCGGAAGCGTGAGCGTGGAGGCCGCCTGCATGCGTTTCGGCGCGAGGCCGAGGACGTCGAGAACTTCTTCCGCGACCTTGCGGGCTTCGACGACCGACGCCGTTGCATTCAATGCGCCGACCACGACGTTATCGAGAACGCTCAAGCCGGCAAATGGCTTCACGATCTGGAACGTACGGCCGATACCGCCCTTGCAGATTTCGTCGGGGCGCTTGCCACCGATCGCAGCGCCGTTCAGCTTCACCGATCCGGAGTCGGGTTTGTAGACGCCCGCGATCATATTGAAGCAGGTGGTCTTGCCCGCGCCATTCGGCCCGATCAGGCCGACGATCTTTCCTTCCGGCACTTCGAAGGTGACGTTCTGCACGGCCTTGAGGCCGCTGAAGCTTTTCGAGATGCCGGAGACTTCGAGGAGTGCCACGGTCAGCCCTCCTTCCGTTCGGTATCGCGGTCCAGTCCCAGTTTCTTTTTCAGCGGCGGCCAGACGCCGTCGGGAAGAAACATTACGACGACCAGCAGGCAAAATCCGTAGAACACCTGCTTCACGCCCGGCAAATCGACGCCGAGACGCAGCATCACTTCGCGCAGGCTCTCCGCGAGTCCGGTCAGCAGGAACGCGCCGACGATCGGGCCGAACAGCGTGCCGATGCCGCCGATGATCGGGCCGAGGATGATTTCGATCGAGCGCGAGATGTGAAACACCTGCTCAGGAAACAGGTTGTTGTAGAAGAACGCGAAGAACACGCCGCCGAGCGCGGTAAGTGCCGCCGAAAGCACCACCGCGTACATCTTGTAGCGGAAGATGTTGATGCCGAGCGCTTCCGCCGCCTCGGGACTTTCGCGGATCGCAAGCCAGTAGTAGCCGGCACGGCTCCGTAAAAGCAGATGACAGAGGATGAATACGGCAACCGTCATGGCGAGCAGAATGTAATAGAACATCCGCTGGCTGCCGCGCAGGTTGAAGAAATCGTTCTGCGTATAGTTCGCGACCGGAAGGAAAAATCCGCCAGCGCCGCCGACCCACGTGAAGTGATCGAAGCCGATGCGCGCGAACTCCGCAAACGCGATCGTGAGAATTGCAAAGTAGACGCCGGAGACGCCAAAGCGGAACGCGAGAAAGCCGATGAGTGCTCCGACCGCGCCGGAAATCGCGAGCGCTGGGAATAGTCCGATCCACGGGCTCACGCCGAATTTCACGTAGAGCGCGGCAGTGATGTATGCGCCGAGACCGATATAGAGCGCATGCCCCAGCGAAAGCTGACCGGCAAAGCCCATCATGATGTTCCAGCACTGGCCGGCATAGGCGAAATAGAGAATCGTGACGAGCACGACGAGCACGTAATCGTTCGCGACCATCGGCGCGAACAGAAGTCCGGCGAAGAACAGCGCGAGCAGTACGAGCGCGGAGCGCGGAACACCGTCGAGAAGAAATTTCATGCCGTTTTCCGTCCCATGATGCCCTGCGGGCGGAAAAGAAGGACGAGCACGAGAATGGCGAACGAGAACATCGTTTTCGCGGACGGCGTGAAGAAGAAGCCGCCGAGCGCCTCGGTCAGTCCGATCAGAATGCCGCCAACAATCGCGCCGGGCATCGACCCGAGCCCGCCGGTGATCACGATCACGAAGGCCAAGAGGGTGTAGGCCGGGCCGATCGCGGGGGTAACGTCGGTCACGATCATCAGCATGGTGCCCGCGGCGCCGACACAGGCCGCGCCGATGCCGAAGGTCAGCGCATAAAGCTGCTTGACGTTGAGGCCGACGACGAGCGCGCCGTGGTAGTTATCCGCGCAGGCGCGGATCGCCTTGCCTGTAAGCGTGAGGCGAAAGAAAGCGAACAATGCGACCGCAACCAAGAGTGCCGCGATCGCCGCATAAACCTTGCCCGCATCGATGATGACGCCGCCGAGATCGAAGCTGTCGAAAGAGTAAGCGGTGGTAATGCCCTGCGAATCCGGGCCGAAGATCAGCAGCAGGCCGTTCACCATGACGATGGCGACGGCGACCAGAAGCATGAACTGGCTGTGCTCGGGGCGATTGATGAACGGATTAATGATCGCGCGCTGCATCAGATAGCCGAGCGCGAACAGAACCGCCGAGATCGGCACCAGCATGATCAGCGGATCGAGGCCAAGCGCCGAGAAGAGAACGATCACGAGGTACATCGCGATCGTCATCATCTCGCCGTGCGCAAAATTGACGACCCTGACGACGCCGAAAATCACCGAAAGGCCGAGTGCCATCAGGCCATAGACAAGGCCCGTCAGCACACCGCTGATTGCGATTTTCAGAATGACTTCGGTTGTCACGGCTTAGCCCTGTGCAGCAACACTCCGGCCGCAGTTAGCGGCCGGAGCAATTGTTATGCAAACGCTGCTTAGCGCTTGTCGTACGGAGTCATCGGATGTTGCGGCTTGGCGTTCGACGCCGAAGCCGGCGCGATCGTGACGAGCTTGCCGCCGCGATTCTGGATCGCCGAGTTCTTGAGCGCCGCGTTCTGCCCCTTGGCATCGAACTGGATGCCCGGGCCCGGCGAGACGTTATCCTTGATATTGGTCGCGCGGATCGCGTCTGCGAGGGCCTTGGGGTCAGCGGAGCCGGCGCGCTTGTAGGCATCGGCTGCAATGAGAAGCGCCTCGAAGGTGTACACGTGGTTCGTGTTCATGTTGAGACCCGGATGCGCCTTGGCGAGCGCAGTTTCGAGCGCCTTCGAGAGCTTCTTGTTCGGATCGTACCAGGGCACGAAGCTCATCGGGCCGTCGCCGAGCTTGCCGAGAGTCTTCAGATACTGGTCTTCGTACCAGCCCGGGCCCATGGACAGGATCGCTTTCGGCGACCAGCGCTGCTTGATGAGTTCGCGGGTAATCAGGATCGCGTCGTTCAGGCGGCTGACCATGACGAGCGCTTCCGCGTTCGTGGCTTTCGCCTTTGCGACTTCGACCGAGAGATCGCGTGCGGTGCCGTCATAGGCGATGGTCTCGAGCACCTTGTAGGGCGTTTCCGGGTACTTGCCCATGATGCCCGTGAAGCCCTTCTGCATCGCGGCGCCGAAGGTGTCGTTCACGTGCATGAACACCGCCGTCTTCGGTGCGTTGCCGGTCGCCTTGAAGATTTCGATCTGGTTCTCGAAAGCGTTCGAGAGAATCGTCGGCGCGGTCGGGAAATTGCGGAACACGAACTTGTAGCCCTGTTCCGTGATCGGCGGCGCGGCGGCGATGTTGATGACGTAAGGAATGCCGCGCTGTTCCGCGACCTGTGCGATCGCGGTCGACTGGCCGGAGTCGAACGCGCCGATGAGGAGCTGCGCTCCTTCGTTGATCAGGCGCTCGGCGCGGGCACGGGCAACTTCGACGTTGGTTTCGGTGTCGCCGTTCATGATCTGCAGCGACGGCAGATTGAGATCCTTTAGAATGCCGGCGGTGATATCGACACCGCGCTGGCAGTCCTGGCCGATGCCGGCCTGCGCGCCCGAACGCGGCAGCAACACGCCGACTTTCAGCGGCGCGCCCTGTGCGGAAATGATGTTGAACGGTGCAGTACCCGCGACGATACCGGCGGCACCCATGCCAGCGGTGAATGTGCGGCGCGAAATGCGCGTCTTCGAAGCCATTTTCGTTTCCTCCCCTGAACTTCGTTGCTTTTTGGCGTCGTTCTTGTCGGCAGTCTGCCTCGCTGCCGAGGCCATTGTCGATCATTATATCACATTACAATTCGAAGCGGGCTTCGTGTAAAGCGTCTGATCTTATTATGAATTATAATACATTTGGTTCGTGCGACTGCAATACTGCGGTGCACATTGCTTGGCACGCCAACGAGGCGGACGACGCTCTCATCCTTTTCGCCAAGCGCGCCAGAAACATGCTTGCCGCATGCGTGTTGGCAATTCATACTTGAACTTAGCTGGTAACGAAGAAACGAGATGCATCCTGCGCGCGCCGGAAGGGACGCCACGGAGCGATACTCGCAGCGATTGCCAGACTGGGAGGAAACGATATGCACAATAAGTCACGAGTCTCGCGCCGCCGCGTATTGCAGATGGCCGGCGTAGGTGCCGTCGCAGCGGCATTTCCCTTTGCCCGTCCCGCCATCTCGCAGGGCGCTCCGCTCCGCGTCGGTCTCCTGCTGCCCTACAGCGGCACGTTCGCCGCGCTCGGCACCGGAATCACCAATGCGATGGACCTCTACGTAAAGCAGCAGGGCGGCAAGCTCGCCGGCCGCACCATCGAGTGGATCAAGGTCGATGACGAATCCGCTCCGCCGAAGGCCACCGAACTGACCTCCAAGCTCGTGCAGGGCGAGAAGGTCGATGTGCTTATCGGCACCGTGCACTCCGGCGTCGCCATGGCGATGGCCAAGATCGCGCGCGAAGCGGGTCTGCCGACGCTGATCCCGAACGCGGGCGCGAACGTGCTGACCCGTGCGCAGTGCGCGAAAAACATCTTCCGCACCTCGTTCGGCAACAGCCAGCCCGGCGTCGCCGCAGGCCTCGCGATGATCAAGGCCGGCATCAAGACCGCCGTGACGTATTCCTGGGGCTATGCGGCCGGCGAAGAATCCGTCGCGGGCTTCAAGCAAAGCTTCCTCGCGGGCGGCGGCAAGATCATCAAGGAACTCACGCTGCCGTTCCCGAACGTCGAATTCCAGGCCGGTCTCGCCGAGATCGCCTCGCTGAAACCGGAAGCGGTTTACTCCTTCTATGCCGGCGGCGGCGCGCTGAAATATATGCAGGACTATGCAGCCGCGGGCCTGAAGAACTCCGTGCAGCTCTGGGGTCCCGGCTTCCTCACCGACGGCGTCGAAAGCAAGGTCGGCGCAGCGGGCGATGGCGTGAAAACCGCGTCGCATTATGTCGAGTCGCTCGACAACGCCGAGAACAAGAAATTCCGCGCCGACTACAACGCGGCTTTCAAGATGTTCCCGGACGTCTATGCGGTGCAAGGCTGGGATACGACCATGCTGCTCGACATCGGCCTCAAGGCCGCCGGCGGTGACGTCAAGAAGCAGGACGCGATGTTCAAGGCGATGCGCGAAGCGAAATTCAACAGCCCGCGCGGGCCGTTCCGTCTCTCCGCCGCACAGAACCCGATCCACAACTTCTATCTCCGCGAATTGAAGGGCGGCGAGAACAAGTTCCTCGGCATCGCGGCGGCGGACGTCTCCGATCCGACGACCGGCTGCAGCCTCGCCTAAGCCGATCCGCGAATTGAAGCGAGCGGGGGCGCAAGCCCCCGCTTGCCGCTTATAGTAATCGCTACGTGCAGGCGCCGGGGGACGCCGCGTATGGATCTCGCTCTCATCCAGTTGCTGAACGGCGTGCAGTACGGACTGCTGATCTTTCTTGCCGCGTCCGGTCTCACGCTCGTGTTCGGCATCATGGGCGTGATCAATCTCTCGCACGGCTCGTTTTACATGCTCGGCGCATACGGCGCGCTGACGCTCGTCGGCTTCACCGGCGACATATTCCTTGCGCTGCTGATCGGCGTTCCGCTCGCCTTCGTTTTCGGCATTGCGATCGAGTGGCTGTTCATCCGCCATCTCTATGACCGCGATCACCTGCAACAGGTGCTGCTCACCTTCGCGCTGATCCTGATCTTCAACGAAGCGCAGAAACTGATCTGGGGCAGCTATCCGCACAGCGTTCCCGTGCCGGGCTATTTGCAGGGGGGTGTGCGCATCTCCGAGCTGCTCACCTATCCCTATTATCGTATCGCGGTCGCGGCCTTCTGCGTCGCGCTCGCGCTCGCAATGATGTTCGTGATCCAGAAGACACGGGTCGGCCGTATCATCCGCGCGGGCGAGTCGAACCGCGAAATGGTGGAAGCGCTGGGCATCGATTCGCGGCTTCTGTTCCGCTTCGTGTTCGCCGCAGGTGCGGCGCTCGCCGCCACTGCAGGCATCGTCGCGGCGCCACTCGAGAGCGTCTATCCGGGCATCGGCGAGCCGGTCCTGATTATTTCTTTCGTCGTGGTCGTGATCGGCGGGATCGGCTCGATCAAGGGCGCGTTTCTCGGAGCGCTCCTGATCGGCGTCGCCGACGCGCTCGGCAAGGTCTACTTTCCCGCATTCTCTTCGAGCGTCGTCTACGCGCTGATGGCCGCGGTGCTGATCGCGCGGCCCGGCGGCCTGTTCGGACGGACGGCCTGACATGCTGTCCACGCCCCGCCCGCTCGTCATCGTCGTACTGCTCGCGCTGCTCGCTTACGCGGTAGCGCTACCGTTCTTCGGCGGCGTTTTCGCGCTGAAGTTCGCGAGCCGCATCATGATCATCGGCATCTTCGTTATCAGCCTCGATTTGCTCATCGGCATCACGGGCATGGTGAGTTTCGGCCACGCGCTTTACTTCGGTCTCGGCGCGTATTCACTCTACTTCATTTCGTCCGAAAGCGCGGCTGCAAACGGATTCTTCGCAATTCCATTCGCAATTCTGCTTGCCGGCGTGGTCGCCCTCGTCGTCGGCTCGGTGGCGGTGCTGACCAAGGGCTTTTATTTCATCATGGTAACGCTGGCCTTCGGCCAGATGGGCTTTTCGGTCTTCTTCGACACCAAGATCGCGGGTGGCACGGACGGCGCCTATATCAATGTGCGGCCGATCTTCTCGCTCGGCTCCCAGCAGTTGTTGACTTTCTCCAACCGGACAGCGTTCTTTTATTTCTGTGTCGCGGCCCTCGTGCTTTCGTATCTGTTCGCACTCTGGCTCGTGCGCACGCCGTTCGGCCGCGTGCTGCAGGGAATACACCACAACGAAGCGCGGATGAGCGCGCTCGGCTTCAATACCTACGCATACAAGCTCGCGATCTACGTCATCGCCGGTGCAATGGCGGGGTTTGCCGGCAGTCTGTTCGCAGCAATCGACGGTTTCGTCGCGCCTGAACTCTTGGGCTGGCGCGAGTCCGGACTCGCGATCATGATGGTCGTGCTTGGCGGAGCCGGAACGATTTACGGGCCGCTGCTCGGCGCTATCGTCTATTCCATCGTCGAAGAAACGCTCAAAAGCTCGACCGAACTCACGGCAATCTTCTCGCTGTTCACCGGGACTGCGAACGCGAAATGGCTCGGCGGTATCGTCGCGAACAGCTGGTCGATGGCGCTCGGGTTCTTCCTGATCGCGGCCGTGCTGGCGGCGCCCAAGGGGATCGCGGGCTTCATCGGAAAATTCGCGGGCGAAACGAAGCGCGGCAAGCCGCGCGACGTCGAAGCTTCAGCGGACGGCCGCGAGCGGGCCAAGGCGATGCAACTCGAAGTCGAGAACCTGTCGCGCGCCTTCGGCGGCCTTGTCGCCGTAAACGGCGTGACCGTCACATTCCCGCCGAACAAGGTGCACGGCATCATCGGCCCGAATGGCGCAGGCAAGACGACTTTCATCAATGTGCTTTCCGGAGCGCTGCGTCCGACTAAGGGAAATGTGCGCCTCGAGCGCGAGGAAATCGGCGGGCAGAAGCCGCACAATGTCGCGCGGCGCGGACTCGGACGTTCCTATCAGAGAACAAACGTCATCATGCCGTTCACGGCGCGGGAAAACTGCGCGCTTGCGGCGCAGGCGCAGTTTCCGAGCCCGCTACGCTTCAGCAGCAGCTGGCGGCGCGACGAAGAGGACGCAGCAGTCGAGAACGCGCTCAAGGCTGCCGGCATTGCGCCGGAGCGTGCAGACATGATGGCTTCGAGCCTCAGCCATGGCGAGCAGCGCCAGCTCGAAATCGCGATGTTGATCGCATCGGGAGCGCGACTCCTGCTCCTCGACGAGCCGCTTGCCGGCATGGGACCGGAAGAAACCGACCGCGTGACCGCGCTTCTGCGCGAGCTTTCCGCGGACCATACGATCGTGCTCATCGAGCACGACATGGATGCGATCTTCGCCGCCGCGGATACACTTACCGTGCTGGTCGAAGGCCGTCTGCTCGCGCACGGCACACCGGAGGAAATCCGGAACAACGCTGCGGTGCGTGAAGCCTATCTCGGCGAATGGGGACAGGAGGCGGCGTCGTGAGCGTGCCTGCGATCCTCGCCGAGAACATCGACACGCATTACGGCCGCAGCCACATTCTGCGCGGCGTCTCGTTTCGCGTTGCGCCCGGCGAAACCGTAAGCCTCCTCGGCCGCAACGGCATGGGCAAGACCACGCTCCTGCGCACGCTGGCCGGCCTTTTGAAACCCACGTCGGGAAGCATCCAGCTGAACGGCAACGATGTCACAGCTTCGCGCGCATCCGCGCGCTCGCGTGCCGGACTTGCGATCGTGCCGGAGGGCCGCGGAATTTTCCCGAACCTTACGGTGACGGAGAACCTGACCTTTGCCGCGCGGGCGAACGAGAGGGGCGAGCGTCCCTGGCCGCTCGAACGCATCTACTCCCTGTTTCCGCGGCTTGCGGAAAGAAAGCATCACTGGGGGAATGAGCTTTCCGGCGGCGAACAGCAGATGCTGTCGATCGGCCGCGCGCTCATGACCAGTCCGTCGATCGTTCTGCTTGATGAGGCGACCGAAGGTCTCGCGCCGAAACTGCGCGAGGAAATCTGGGCAACGGTGAGACAGATCACCGATTCCGGCATCGCCGCGATCATCGTCGACAAGAATCTCAACGATCTGCTAGCGCTCGCTGACCGCAATACAATCATGGCAAAGGGCGAGATCGTATTCGACGGCAGCTCCGCGGACCTGCGCGCCGACGAAGCGCTCATTCACCGGCATCTCGGCGTCTAAAGCACAAACATAATCCTTTAATACTGTCATGCCCCGCGAAGGCGGGGCATCCAGCAATCTCATGTGCTTACGATTTTCGTCTTTGGTTACTGGATCGTCCGGTCAAGCCGGGCGATGACGAGACCCTAAGCGATCCTGCGCTCCGCTGCGGGCTTCGGGAAATCGATCATCGATATCAGCTCGCGCAAGCTCTGCTCGGGCTTCTTGCCTTCGGTGTCGATGATGCGATCAGCCTTGGCGTAAAGCGGCTCGCGGCTCTTCAGGATCGAAACGAGATCGTCCATCGCCTTTGCGTTTTCGGCCATAGGACGCAGGTCGCCCTGCTCGATCACGCGGTTCATGTGCTGGTCGGGCCCGGTGCGGACCCAGACGGTCAGGCACGATGTCAGCAGCATTTCGTAGGTCGCGGGTTCGGTGACGAGACTGCCGCCGGTCGCAAGCACAAAACGCGGGTGTTCGGCGAGCGTCTTCTCCAACGCCTCGCGCTCGAAGCGGCGGAAAGTGGGCTGGCCGAACATCTCGAAAATCTCAGACAGCGCGATGCCGCTCGCCTTCTCGATCTCGCGGTCGAGTTCGACGAAAGGCACCTCGAGTTTCTCGGCAAGCATTTTCCCGAGCGTGGATTTGCCACCGCCGCGCAGGCCGATCAACGCCACGCGCCCTCGGCGATCCTCGTTCGACGGCCCGCCAAAATGAGAAAGCAGCACATCGCGCGCTTCCGATCGCTCGGCGGGCGAAAGCCGGTCGAGAAACTGCTCAAGCAGGAGATGTTCGACTTCGCGCTCGGGCCTGTCATCGACGAGTTCGGCGACCGGCACGCTCATCGCTTTCGAAATCCGGCGCAGGAGGACGATCGAGCAATTGCCTTTGCCGAGCTCGAGTTGCGCGAGATAGCGCTCGGAGACCTTCGACTGCCGCGCAAGCACCTTTCGCGACATGCCGCGGCGCGAGCGGATGGTGCGCACGCGCTCTCCGAGCTGCGCCAGAAAGGTGTCGTCGTTGGCTTCTTTCTTTGCGGTGTCGTTGCGGTGTCTGGCCATACGATCTCAGGTCCCGGATTGCAGTATAATTCATGCTGCCCTAGGATTGAAACTGCGAAAGCCCAAGGAAACACGGCTTTCGTGCATCTTCGAATTATTATTCATCGAAGGCGGGCCGCCGAACGAGCCTGCCGCGACAGCCCCGCCGCCTTGCGCGGGGGTCTCAGGGAGCGGGTGGATGAGCAGTCTTGCCTCGATCACGGAGCGGCGTCCGTATAACGCGGCAAACGATTTCGTCGATGCGAACGTATCGGCGGGGCGCGGCAACAAGGTCGCCTTCAAGGAAGGTAGCCACACACTGACCTATGGCGATCTGCAAAAGGACACCTGCCGCTTTGCGAGCGGCATGAAAGCGCTTGGCTTCGGGCAGGAGACGCGCGTGGTGCTGCTCGCGCTCGATGTGATTGAGTTTCCGGTCGCGTTCTGGGGCGCCATCCGCGGCGGGATTATCCCGATTCCGCTCAATACGCTTCTTTCGGCCGAGCAATACGCCTACATGATCGATGACAGCCGCGCATCCGTGCTGCTCGTCTCCGAGGCGCTCGCGAAGACGGTCGAGCCTGTGCTCTCGAAAATGACCTGGCTCAAGGCCGTCATCGTCATCGGCGACAAGAAAGCGCTCTCTGGCGGAAAGATCCCCGTCTATTCGTTCGAGGAAGTGGTCGCGAAAGGAAAGCCCGATCTGTTCACTGCGCCGACGCTTTCCGACGAAGTCGCCTTCTGGCTCTATTCCTCCGGATCGACCGGCGCGCCGAAGGGCACCAAGCACGTGCATTCTTCGCTGATCTATACGGCGAAGAGCTACGCCGAACAGGTGCTCGGTATCCGCGAGGATGACGTCGTCTATTCTGCGGCGAAACTTTTCTTCGCTTACGGTCTTGGCAATGCAATGACCTTTCCAATGTCGGCCGGCGCGACCACCGTGCTGCTGCCGAGCCGGCCGACGCCGGACTCCGTCTTCGAAATCATCAAGAACGAGCAGCCATCGCTTTTCTTCGGCGTACCGACGCTCTACGCGGCGCTCGTCGCAGACCCGCGCGCGGCCAAAGGCGCGGGCTCCGCTAGGCTGCGCATGTGCGTTTCCGCAGGCGAAGCGCTGCCGCAGCATGTCGGTGAGAACTGGAAACGTCAGGTCGGCGTCGACATTCTCGATGGCATCGGTTCGACCGAGATGCTGCATATCTTCCTGTCGAATCGCCCGGGCGAGATCCGCTACGGCACATCCGGCAAGGCCGTGCCCGGATACGAGGCCAAGATCCTCGACGAGAACGGGAAAGAATGCGGCACCGACGAGATCGGAGAACTTGTGGTGCGCGGCGCGTCGGCGGCAGAAGGTTACTGGAACCAGCGCGAGAAAAGCCGCCGTACCTTCGCGGGCGAATGGACCTATACCGGCGACAAATACGTCCGCGATGCCGACGGATTTCTGCGCTGCTGCGGACGCACCGACGACATGTTCAAGGTGAGCGGCATCTGGGTGTCGCCGTTCGAGGTCGAGTCCGCGCTCGTTTCCCACGAAGCGGTGCTTGAAGCCGCCGTCATCGGCCACGAAGACTCGGACGGATTGCTGAAGCCCAAGGCTTACATCGTCCTGAAGCAGGGCTTCGCCTCGAATGAGGATCTGTTCGAGAGCCTGAAGGCGCATGTGAAAGACAAGGCCGGCGCCTGGAAATACCCGCGCTGGATCGACATCCGCACCGAATTACCGAAAACAGCGACCGGCAAGATCCAGCGCTTCAAGCTGCGTGAGGAAGACGCCCGAACGCACAGCTAAGACCTTGAGATTCCGGCTCGATTCAGGCCCTGAATTTTAATGCATAGAAGGCTTGCGCCTCTGGAAAAGGCTTATTAGAACCATGCAAAATAATGCATATCGCGTTTGAGCTACGGGGACCGCCGAGATGAAAACCATCGACTGCCAGACCGACCCGTCCCGCTACCGGCACTGGAAACTCGAATTCGATGGCGAGATCGCCTCGCTCATCATGGACGTCGACCCCGCGGGTGGCCTTTCGTCCGAATATGAGTTGAAGCTCAACTCCTACGATCTCTCGGTCGATATCGAACTGAATGACGCGATCCAGCGCCTGCGCTTCGAACATCCGGAAGTGCGCGCGGTCGTCATCAAGTCCGGCAAAGACAATGTGTTCTGCTCCGGCGCGAACATCCGCATGCTCGGCAAGGCGACGCACGGGCACAAGGTGAACTTCTGCAAGTTCACGAACGAAACGCGGCTCTCCATCGAGGATGCCAGCGAAAACTCGAAACAGCTTTATCTCTGCGCGGTGAACGGCACTGCGGCGGGCGGCGGCTATGAACTCGCGCTCACCGCAGACCATATTATGTTAATCGATGACCGCCGTTCCGCGGTGTCGCTTCCGGAAACGCCGCTGCTCGCAGTTCTCCCCGGCACCGGCGGCATCACGCGTGTCACCGACAAGCGCAAGGTGCGGCGCGACTACGCTGACTTCTTCTGCTCGACCGAAGAAGGCATCCGCGGACAGAAAGCGGTGCAGTGGCGGCTCGTAGACGAAACCGTTCCGAAGTCGAAGTGGAACGAAGCGGTTACGGCGCGCGCAAAGGAACTCGCCGCGAAGTCGGATCGCCCGAAAGATGCGAGGGGCGTTGCGCTCACCAAGCTGGAGCGGACGATTGGCGGCGACACGATTCTTTATCCGCATGTATCGGTCGAAATCGAACGCGCGCGCGGCCTCGCGACAGTCATGGTTCGCACCTCAAAAGACAAGGTGCCGGCCTCCGCTGCCGATGCGCTCGCCCAAGGCGACAAGTTCTGGCCGCTCGCGGTTGCGCGTGAGCTTGAAGACGCGATCCTGCATCTGCGCTTCAACGAGCCCGCGATCGGGCTGCTTCTGTTCAAGACCGAAGGCGATGCGCAGAGCGTACTCGACTTCGACAAGTTCATCGCGAGCCACCAGAATGACTGGTTCCTCCGCGAAGTGCGCCATTACATCAAGCGCACGCTGAAGCGCATCGACGTCACCTCGCGCAGCTTCGTATCCCTGATCGAGCCCGGCACCTGTTTCGCGGGCATGCTCGCCGAACTCGTGTTCGCTTCCGATCGTGCGCTGATGCTGATCGGCCAACGCGAAGGCGACAACAAGCCGCCGGCTGCGATCATGCTCTCGGAAGCGAACTTCGGTCTCTATCCGATGGGCAATGGCCTCACGCGTCTGGAGACGCGCTTCCTGGGTGAACCGGAGAGCGTCGAGAAGGCGAAAGCAAAGCAAGGCGTGAAAATCGAAGGCGAGGACGCCGTCGAGCTCGGCCTCGTCACCTTTGCATACGAAAACTTCGACTGGGACGACGAAATCCGCGTGATGCTCGAGGAGCGCGCGAGCTATTCCCCCGACGCGCTCACCGGCATGGAGGCAAACATCCGCTTCGCCGGCCCGGAGACGATGGAAACCAAAATCTTCGGCCGCCTCACCGCCTGGCAAAACTGGATCTTCCAGCGGCCCAACTCCGTTGGCGAGCAAGGCGCGCTCAAACTTTATGGCTCCGGCATTTCGCCGACCTACGATCGTGAAAGGGTGTGAAACGATGAACATCATGAACGTCGATTACGACGGCCTCATCCCGAACAACGTGAACCTCAACGGCGATCCGCGCGTGAAGGCTGCGCTCGAGAAGTGGCACCCGGGCTATCTCGACTGGTGGAATGACATGGGCCCCGACGGCTTTCAGGAGTCGCTCGTCTATCTGCGCACGGCAGTCAGCGTCGACCCGAAAGGCTGGGCGAAATTCGATTATGTGAAGATGCCAGACTACAAGTGGGGCATCCTGCTCGCGCCGCAGGGCGAAGACCGCAAGATCCCGTTCGGCGCGCACGCGGGCGAGAAAGCGTGGCAGGAAGTTCCGGGCGAATATCGCGCGATGTTGCGCCGCCTGATCGTGATCCAGGGCGACACCGAGCCCGCATCCGTCGAACAGCAGCGCTTCCTGGGCAAGACCGCGCCGTCGCTCTACGACATGCGCAACCTCTTTCAGGTGAATGTCGAAGAAGGCCGCCATCTCTGGGCGATGGTTTATCTCTTGCAGAAATATTTCGGCGCCGACGGCCGCGAAGAAGCGGAAGCGCTTCTGCAACGCCGCTCGGGCGACGAGGACACCCCGCGCATGCTGGGTGCCTTCAACGAAGAGACTCCGGACTGGCTCTCGTTCTTCATGTTCACCTTCTTCACCGACCGCGACGGCAAGATGCAGCTTGAAGCACTCGCGCAATCGGGCTTCGACCCGCTCTCGCGCACCACGCGCTTCATGCTGACCGAGGAAGCGCATCACATGTTCGTCGGCGAAACCGGGGTGGGGCGCACCATCGAGCGCACCTGCCAGGAAATGCAGAAGGCCGGTATCGACGACCCCTACAACATCGAGGCCGTGCGCAAGCTCGGTGTGATCGACCTGCCAACGCTGCAGAAGAAGGCGAACCTGCATTATTCCTTGACGCTTGATCTCTTCGGCAACGAAATCTCTACCAACGCCGCGAGCGCTTTCCATGCCGGCATCAAGGGGCGCTATCGCGAGGATAAGCTGGACGACGATCACAAGTTAGAGTCGTCGACCTATCCGGTCACGCGCTTCAAGGACGGCAAGATTGTTGTCGAGGACGTGCCTGCGCTTTCGGCGCTCAACCTGCGCCTACGCGACGACTACGTCGCCGACTGCCAGGGTGGCGTCTCGCGCTGGAACAAGGTGCTCGAGAAGTACAACATCAAATTCCAGCTGAAACTTCCGCATGTCGCGTTCCACCGAAACATCGGCGAGTTCAAGGAAGTGCAGGCGGACGTCGACGGCAACATCATCAGCGGCGACGCCTGGGAAAAGAAGAAAGATGAGTATCTTCCTTCTTCGAACGACCGCGACTTCATCGAGAGCCTGATGAAGACCGAGGTCGAGCCGGGCAAGTTCGCAAGCTGGATCGCACCGCCGAAAGTCGGCATCGACAACAAGCCTGGCGATTTCGAGTATGTGAAGATCGCGTAACGCTTACCACGTCATGCCCGCGACAATTGCGGGCATGAAAAAATAGAAACAACATGTCCGCGCCCATCAAGCAGCACCTGATCGACCCCGCCGTGTGCATCCGCTGCAACACGTGCGAGGCGACGTGCCCGGTCGGGGCGGTGACACATGACGCGAATAACTATGTCGTCGATGTCACGAAATGCAATTTCTGCATGGACTGCGTATCGCCCTGCCCGACCGGCTCGATCAACCACTTCGTGAAGGTCAAGACGCCATTCTCGCTCGAGGAGCAGTTTTCCTGGAGCGACCTGCCGGAGATCAAGGAAATTCCGGATACAGACGGCCCCGCGATCTCGGCAGCGGAAGCGATCGACGACGAAGCGGCAGCACTGCTCGATGACGCACACAAGGGTGCGGGCGGACGGATGAAAGCCCCCGCCTCCGCGAGCAAGCCGCGTATCAATCTGTTCGGCAGGCGCGAGCCTGCAATCGCGAAAGTCACCGGCAACCTGAAACTCACCGGCGAAGGTGCTTCCGCCGATATCCATCACATCATTCTCGATTTCGGCACGACTTCGTTCCCGGTACTGGAAGGCCAGAGCATCGGCATCGTGCTGCCGGGCAACGACGAGAACGGCCGCCCACACAAGATGCGGCTCTTCTCGATCGCAAGCCCGCGCGACGGCGAGCGGCCGAACACGAACAACGTTTCGCTCACCGTGAAGCGTGTAGTCACGAAGAACGCCGACGGCACCGAAACGCGCGGCGTCGCGTCGAACTATGTCTGCGATCTCAAGCAGGGCGACACGGTGCAGGTCGCGGGCCCCTTCGGCTCGACCTTCCTGATGCCAGACGACCCGGAAGCGGACGTCGTCATGATCTGCACCGGCACGGGCTCCGCGCCGTTCCGCGGCTTCACCGAGCGCCGCCGCCGCTCGATGCCGAGTGCGAAAGGAAAGCTCTATCTCTTCTTCGGTGCGCGCACGCCGGAGGAGCTTCCTTATTTCGGTCCGCTACAGAAAGTGCCGAAGACGCTCTTGGATCAGGAACTCGTCTTTTCGCGGCTCCCCTACAAGCCGAAGGAATACGTGCAGGACCGCATGAAGAGGCGCTCCGCCGATCTTGCGGCACTGCTCCAGAAGGGCACCACGCACATATATATGTGCGGCTTGAAAGGTATGGAAACCGGCGTCGAGGAAGCCTTCGCTTCGATCTGCCGCGAGCACAAGCTCGATTGGGCTTTGATCCGCGCGAAGATGCGCGACGAAGGGCGCTTCCACGTCGAGACGTATTGATCGCCGGGCGGAGCCGCGAACCACGCCATTTCCTCTTCGGTGCCGGGCGACTAGACTTTGCCGGAACATGAAACGGCGAAACGAACGCCGCGCGAAGAGGAACTCCCGTGAACTTCTCGACCTTCAAGCCGCAGCATTTTCTCTGGAAGCTTGAGAACGGCGTCGGCACCGTCACGCTGAACCGTCCCGAGCGCAAGAATCCGCTCACCTTCGAATCCTATGCGGAACTGCGCGACATGTTCCGCGCGCTCAAAGACACGAAAGACGTTAAGGTCGTCGTCATCACAGGCGCGGGCGGAAACTTCTGTTCGGGCGGCGACGTGCACGAAATCATCGGTCCGCTGGTCGAGTTGCGCCGGAAGAAGGATAGCGCGGGTCTTTTGAAGTTCACCCAGATGACCGGTGATCTCGTGAAGGCCATGCGCGGCTGTCCGCAACCGGTGATCGCCGCCATCGACGGCGTCTGCGCCGGCGCGGGTGCCATCCTCGCGATGGCCTCCGACCTTCGTTACGGCACATCGCAAAGCAAGATTGCCTTCCTGTTCGTCCGTGTGGGCTTGTCCGGCGCCGACATGGGAGCATGCAACCTGCTTCCCCGCATCGTCGGCGCGGGACGCGCGGCCGAATTGCTCTACACAGGCCGCGCCATGAGCGGAGATGAGGCGGAGCGCTGGGGTTTCCTCAACAAGCTTTGCGTGCCGGAAAGCGTTCTCGCCGATGCAACGGCACTTGCAACCTCGCTCGCGGCCGGCCCGACTTACGCACATGCAATGACCAAGCGCTGCATCCATGTCGAATGGGACATGCCGGTCGACGCCGCGATCGATCACGAAGCGCGCGAACAGGCGATCTGCATGGAGACGATGGATTTCGAACGTGCGTATGAGGCGTTCGCCGCGAAGCAGAAGCCGGTGTTCAAAGGCGACTGACTACTCGGGCAGCACTGCCGTCGCTTCTATCTCGACCAGCGCCTGCTTCTCCACGAGCCGCACGACCTGCACGACGGCCATCGCGGGGAAATGCTTGCCCATCACTTCGCGATAGGCCGCGCCGATCTCGCGCTGGAGCGCAAGATAATCTTCCATGCCGACGACGTACCAGGTGAGGCGCACGATGTGCCTCGGCTCGGCACCGGCTTCGGCGATGATCGAGACGATGTTCTCGAGCGTCTTCTTCGTCTGCGCGGCAAGACCTTCCGCGAATTTGCCGTGCTCGTCCCAGCCGACGCAACCGCCGGTGACAATCACACGCCCCTTTGCGGTCATGCCGTCGGAATAGCCTTTGGGCTGCGGCCAGCCTTTGGGGCGCAACGCTGCGGGTTCGGACTTGTTCTTGTCTAACATGGCGTCACGACGCGAGTTTGGCGTTTGCCGAAGCCGCCGCCGCTTCGCGCAGACGGAAGCGTTGCAGCTTCCCGGTATCGGTTTTCGGCAGGCTCGAAACATACTCTACAGCGCGTGGATACTTGTAGGGAGCTACTTCCGCTTTGACGAACTCCTGCAGGATTTTCGTCATCGTGGCATCTCCTGCAAAGCCTGGGCGTAGCACGATAAAAGCCTTCACGATCTGACCGCGCTCCGGACACGGCGCGCCAACTACGCCACATTCGGCGACCGCGGGATGTGAAAGCAACACGGATTCAACTTCGGGACCCGCGATGTTGTAGCCAGCCGAAACGATCATGTCGTCGGAGCGAGCCTGATACCAGAAATATCCTTCCTTATCGCAGAGATAAGTATCACCGGTGATGTTCCAGCCGTCTTCGACATATTTTCTTTGTCGTTCGTCGGCGAGATAGCGGCACCCCGTCGGCCCGCGCACGGCGAGCCTGCCCGGGACGTTCGGCGGCAGCGCGTTGCCGTCATTGTCGATGATCTTGGCCTGATAGCCGGGGACCGGCTTGCCGGTCGCACCCGGGCGCAAATCCTCTTCCGGCGAACCGATGAAGATGTGCAGCATCTCGGTTGAACCGATACCGTCGAGAATGCTGATGCCTGTCGCCGCATGCCAAGCCTCCCACGTCGCTTTGGGAAGTGCCTCACCCGCGGATACGCATTTCCGGAGCGAAGCAATGTCGCGGCCGTCCAGCTTTCCGAGCAACGCGCGGTATGCGGTCGGCGCCGTGAAGCAGACCGTCGCACGATGCTGTTCGATGGCCGCAAGCAGTTCGTCCGGCCCTGCTTTTTCAAGCAGCACAGTCGAAGCGCCGGCGCGCATCGGAAAGAACAGGAGGCCGCCGGTGCCGAACGTGAAAGCAAGCGGCGGCGAGCCGATGAAGCGGTCGTCCGCATTCGCGCGAAGCACATGTCTTCCATAGGTATCGCAGACCGAAAGCAGGTCGCGATGAAAATGCATGGTGCCCTTCGGTTGTCCGGTCGTGCCGGAGGTGAACGCAATCAGGCAGACATCGCTGGCTGCCGTATTGCAGGCAGAGAAGTTCTCGTATCCGGGCTGGGCCATCCGCTTTTCGAGATCGCCCGACCCCCAATAAACAAGCTGTTTCAGTTCAGGCGCAAGGCTCTTCGCCTTGTCCATTTCTTCGCCCAGTCTCGAATCGCAAAGCGCAAACGCGACCTTCGCCTTTCCGATCACGTAGGAGATTTCTTTCGCGCGCAAGAGCGGCATGGTCGCGACCGCGATCCCGCCTGCTTTCAGAACGGCAAGGTAGCTCGCGGCCATCATCGCGTTGTTCGCGGAGCGCAGGAGCACGCGATTGCCGGGGACCATGCCCAGATCGTTTACGAGTACGCTGGCGATCCGGTTCACGCGCTCGAGTAGTTGGGCGTAGTTGAGCGTTTCGGCGGGCGTGACGATGCAGGGCCTGTCACCCAGCCCACGCGCAACGGCGTTATCGAGCAACTCGACGCAGGCATTCATGCGATCCGGATACTGCAACTCCGGAAGATCGAACAGGAATTCGGGCTGGAGAGCCGCGGGCGGGAGATTGTCTCTGGCGAAGGTATCGACATGGGCGCTTGCGATCATCCGAACCTCCTCATTCTTCAAACGTCCGCAACGGCGCTGCGTACGCTCGCTTTAAGTTTTCCGAGCAGTTTTGTGAGCGCTGAAAATTCGCTGTGCGACAGTCCGCCGAACATGTCGGCAATCCAGTCCTCGTGTTCCTTCGCCATGCGCGCGAACTGACGGCGGCCTTTCTCGGTCAGGCTCACGATGTACGAACGCCGGTCGCTCTTGTGCTGGCGGCGGGAAATGATTTCTTCCGCGAGCAGACGATCGACAAGGCCGGTAACGTTGCCGTTGGTAACCATCATGCGCTGCGAGAGTTCGCTGAGCGTCATGCCGTGCGGTTTGCGCTCAAGCTGTGCCATCAGGTCGAACCACGGCAAGGCTACGTCGAAGCGCTCGCGCAGGCGGCGGCGAATTTCGGTTTCGATCAAAGTATTGGTCGCAAGCAGACGCAGCCAGAGCCGTAACTCGGCTTTGTGGTCGCCGGGCGCTTCCGCGATCTTAGTTTCGGCGTCCAGCGCCGCAGACTGTTCGAGCTCCATCCCAAGGTCCATCCCTGAAGGCCTCGATCCGGCTTGCGATGAAAGTACTTTAAGCCTAAACTAATTGATCTGCAAGCGGTGAAACCGCGAGGTTGTGAGCCATGCGCATCGCAGTCGTGGGCGGCGGGCCGGCCGGCGTCTATTTCTCGATCCTCGCCGCCAAGGCCTGGCCGAAAATGGAGATCGACGTTTTCGAGCGCAACCGGGCCGACGATACCTTCGGCTTCGGCGTGGTGTTCTCCGACGAAACGCTCGACACCTTCGAGAAGTACGACCGCGAGAGCTACAAGGCGATCGCCGACAACTTCGCGTACTGGGACGACATCGAAATCCACTTCAAGGGCGGCAAGCACCGCATCGGCGGCAACGGCTTTTGCGGTTGCGCGCGCACCACGCTCTTAAAACTCCTGCACGACCGCGCCCGTGCGTTAGGCGTAAAGCTGCATTTTCAGTCCGAGGTCGATCCGGAGCTTTCGACACTGAAAGGCTACGACCTGATCGTCGCCGCCGACGGCGTGAACAGCAAAATCCGTGAAGCAAACCGGCTCCGCTTCGGAACCGAGATCGATTACCGCCCGAACAAGTTTGCCTGGATGGGTTCGACGCGCTCGTTCGACGCTTTCACGTTCTTCTTCAAGGAAACCGAATACGGCATCTTCATCGCGCATTGCTATCAGTACGAACCGGGACACTCGACCTGGGTTCTGGAAGTGCAACCCGACACGTTCGAACGCGCCGGGCTCGGCGCGATGTTCGAGGAAGAGTCCGCGCGCTTTCTCGAGAAAATCTTCGAGAAAGAACTGGAAGGTCACAAACTTCTCGTCAACCGCTCGATGTGGCGCAATTTCCCGCGCATTTCGAACGAGCGCTGGGTGATCGACAATGTCGTCCTGATCGGCGACGCCAAAGCGACCGCACATTTCTCGATCGGTTCGGGCACGAAACTCGCAATGGAAGATGCGATCGCGCTCTACGAATCCTTGGCGAAGACACGGCTCGATGTTCCCGCGGCGCTGGATCATTTCGAAACTTCACGCCGCGAGGACGTCGAAAAAACCCAGCATGCAGCGGATGTCTCGCTGGTCTGGTTCGAGCACGTGGATCGTTTCTGGGACATGGACCCGCGGCAGTTCTCGTTTGGCCTGATGACCCGCTCAAAGGCGATCACCTGGGACAACCTTCAGCTACGCGCGCCGGACTTCGTCGCACAGACAGCCGAAATGTTTGCGGAAGGCGTTCCGGGCGCGAGCCGCGAGCGGCCGCTGCCGCCGATGTTCCAGCCCTTCAGATTGCGGGGCATGGAGATCCAAAACCGCGTCGTCGTCTCGCCGATGTGCATGTACTCGGCGAAAGACGGCGTACCGAACGACTGGCATCTCGTGCATCTCGGCGGCCGCGCGATCGGCGGCGCCGGCCTTATCTACACCGAGATGACCGACGTTTCGGCGGAAGCCCGCATCTCGCCGGGCTGTGCCGGCATCTACACGGACGAGCAGGAGGCCGCGTGGAAGCGCGTCACCGATTTCGTGCACGCGAATTCGGAGGCGAAGATCTGCCTGCAGCTCGGTCATGCGGGCCGCAAGGGCGCGACCAAGCTCATGTGGGAAGGCATCGACGAGCCGCTTGATTCCGGCGCATGGCCGATCATGGCACCATCTCCGCTTCCATATTACCCGCACAGCGTGGTGCCGCGCGAAATGACACGCGCGGATATGGATAAGGTCAAAGCCGATTTCGCAGCCGCCACAGAACGTGCCGAACGTGCAGGCTTCGACATGCTCGAGCTTCACTGCGCCCACGGCTATCTGCTCGCGACCTTCATCTCTCCGCTCACCAATCGTCGCCGCGACGAATATGGGGGTTCGCTGGAGAATCGCCTGCGCTTTCCGCTCGAGGTGTTTCGCGCGATCCGTGAGGCGTGGCCCGCGCACAAGCCGATGTCGGTGCGCATCTCGGCAACAGACTGGAAGGACGGCGGCATCACCGGCAACGACTCGGTCGAGATTTCGCGCGCGTTTGCGCGAGAGGGTTGCGACCTGATCGATGTCTCGACCGGGCAAACCGTCTACGATGCGGAGCCGGTATTCGGCCGCATGTTCCAGACGCCCTATTCCGATCAGATTCGCAATGAAGCGAAGATCGCGACCATGTGCGTCGGCAATATTACGAGTGCCGATCAGGTGAACACGATCCTCGCCGCCGGACGCGCGGATCTTGTTGCGCTCGCGCGCCCGCATCTCGCGGATCCCTACTTCACATTGCGCGCGGCAGCCTGGTACGGCGTCGATACCATCGCATGCCCTCCGCAATACCTTGCCGGCAAGGATCAACTGTTCAGAACCGCGCTGCGCGATCGCGCCGATCTCGCGGAACTTCGGCACAAGGTGAAGCCGCGAAGTCATCAGCGCGGGTTACGCAGCGAAGCGGCGGAATAGTTATCGCGAAATAATGCGTCAGCACTGTTTCCGCACAGCGGGCTACTTGCTGCGCTGCATCATGCGACCGATTCACTCTGCGAAGATTTCATGCATTTCGCGCCTTCGCATGTGCCGCATCGCTATTGACGAACCCTTCGCAAGTGCCTGAAACTTCTACGTGATGGCTCGTCGAAGCCAGCGTGCAAGCCGATGAAGGGTGTGCCGACATTCACGGCGTCAGACATAAGCGAACAACAATAAAGAACGCGGCGCACCGATCGGTCGCAAATTCTTTTGGGAGGAAAAACTACGATGAAATGGCAAATGCCTAAGAAGCTGCTCGGGCTTGCTGCTGTCGGCCTCGTCGCCGGCGCCGGCTATCTCGCGCTGCCGCAGAAAACCGAAGCGCAGGGCGCAACCATCAAGATCGCCTATGTCGACCCGCTTTCCGGCCCGATGGCCGGCATCGGCGACACCGGCCTCAAGAACTTCCAGTACATCCTCGAAGACATCAACGCCAAGGGCGGCGCGAACGGCAAGAAGCTCGAAATCGTTCCGTTCGACAACAAGCTGAACGCCCAGGAAACCATCGTGCAGGTGCAGAAGGCCATCGACCAGGGCATCCGCATCATCACGCAGGGCAACGGCACTTCGTTCGCGATCGCGATCTCGGAGTTCGTGACCAAGTACAACGAGCGCAACCCCGGCAAGGAAGTCGTCTACCTCAACTACGCTGCGGTCGATCCGATCCTGACCAACGACAAGTGCAGCTACTGGCACTTCCGCTGGGACGCGAACACCGAGCAGAAGATGGCTGCGATCACCACCTTCCTGCAGGGCCGCAAGGACGTGAAGAAGATGTACCTGATCAATCAGGACTACGCCTTCGGTCACGGCGTGCGCGATCTCGCGCTGAAGTTCCTGAAGGAAAAGCGTCCCGACATTGAAGTCGTCGGCAATGAAGTGCATCCGCTTGCCAAGGTCTCCGACTTCGCGCCCTATATCGCGAAGATCAAGGCTTCCGGCGCCGACAGCGTGATCACCGGCAACTGGGGCAACGACATCTCGCTCCTGATCAAGGCGGCGGCCGATGCGGGTCTCCAGGTGAACTTCTTCACCTTCTATGCGGGCGGCACCGGCGGTCCGACCGCGGTCAAGCAGGCCAACCTTTCGAACCGCGTGTTCGCGGTCGGCGAAGGCTTCGCGAACATTCCGCACAAGGCTTCGCAGGACTTCGAAAAGGGTCTCCGCGACAAGTATAAGGTTAGCCTGTTCTATCCGCGCGGCGTGAACCAGATGCGTATGCTGGCTGCCGCGATCAACCAGGCGAAGTCGGACGATCCGAAGAAGTTCGCTGCCGTTCTCCACGGCATGAAGTTCGAGGTGTTCAACGGCGGCCAGGGTGAAATGCGTGCCAGCGATCACCAGTTCATGCAGCCGATGTACATGGCGAGCTTCGGCCCGATCAAAGCCGATCAGCCCTTCGACGAAGAAGGCACCGGCTGGGGCTGGACCATCGCCGGCAAGGTCGACACGAAGGACACGAACGTCTCGACCACTTGCAAGATGAACAAGCCGTCCTAAGCGGCTTCCGATAAGCGTCCGGCCGGGTTCCCCGGCCGGACGTTCTCGTCTCTTTCACCCCCGGCGGGCAGGGCACCGTGGCTGAACTCATTATCATCTCAACGCTGAACGGCGTGCTTTACGGCATGCTCCTCTTTCTGATGGCGAGCGGCCTTACGCTCATCTTCAGCATGATGGGCGTACTCAACTTCGCGCATGCGAGCTTCTATATGCTCGGCGCGTTTCTCGGATTTCAGATCAGCCAGTGGGCCGGGTTTATCCCCGCTCTCTTTCTGGCGCCGCTGATCGCAGGCGGTATCGGCGCACTCGTCGAGCGCTATGGCCTACGGACCGTTCATAAGAACGGACACGTCGCCGAGCTGCTCTTCACCTTCGGCCTTGCCTTCATCATCGAGGAAGTAATCCAGATGATCTGGGGCAAGCTCTCGGTGGATTATCGCGTGCCGACCTGGCTGGATTTTCCAGCTTTCACGATCTACGCAACCAACTATCCGGCCTACAAGACCTTCATGCTGGTGTTCTCGATCGCGATTTTCATCGGGCTCATCTACCTGCTCACGAGAACGCGCGCGGGCCTCATTATCCAGGCGTCGCTGACACACCCGAACATGGTCGGCATGCTCGGGCACAATGTTCCGCGTGTCTTTATGCTGGTCTTCGGCTTAGGTACGGCACTTGCCGCGATTGCCGGCGTGATCGCGGGTGCGGCCTACGTCACGCAATCCAACATGGCCGCGCTCCTCGGGCCCATTCTCTTCGTCGTCGTCGTGGTCGGTGGCCTCGGCTCGCTGTGGGGCGCCTTCGTCGCCTCGCTGCTGATCGGGCTCTTGCAGACCTTCGCAATCGCTTCCGACTGGTCGCTGAATAAATTCTTCGGCGACTTCATCACGCCAACGCGCGGCACGCTCCTGTTCGACGTGTGGACCGTCACGATCGCCCAGATCGGGCCCATTCTTCCGTATCTTCTGCTGGTGCTCGTGCTGATCTTCCGTCCGACGGGCCTGTTCGGGACCCGCGAAACATGATGAACCTCATCAAGAGCTTAGGCATCTGGATCGCCGCAGCGATTCTGATCGTGATTCTGCCTTACGTTTTTCCGTCCGGCGCGTCGATTACCACCATGTGCCTGATGGGCATCATGATCATCTTCGCGCTCTCCTATAATATGCTGCTCGGCCAGTCGGGGATGCTCTCCTTCGGCCACGCGGTCTATTACGGCCTCGCCGCCTTCGTTACCGCGCACACGATCAACTGGGCGATCAAGTCCGGCGTCCCGCTACCGCTGCCGCTCATCCCGGTAGCCGGCGCTGTCACCGGCCTTATCTTCGGCATCATTTTCGGCTCGGTCTCGACCAAGCGCGCGGGCACCGCATTCGCAATGATCTCGCTCGGTCTTGCCGAACTCGTCTATTCGAGCTCGCTCATTCTGCGCAGCTTCTTCGGTGGCGAAGAAGGCATCTCCGCCGACCGCACTAAACTCATCCGCTTCTTCGGCTACAATTTCGGGCCGCAGATTCAGGTTTATTACCTGATCGCAGCATGGTGCCTGCTCTGCGTGATCCTGATGTACGCCATCACACGCACGCCGCTGGGCCGGATGTGCAACGCCGTTCGCGAGAACCCGGAACGCGTCGAATTTGTCGGCTACAATCCGCAACTGGTGCGCTACATCGCCTTCTCGCTCGCAGGCTTGTTTGCCGGTGTCGCGGGTTCGCTCGCCGCGATCAACATAGAGCTGGCGCAGGCCAGCTTTGTCGGTGCCGCGCAGTCGGGAGCCGTGTTGCTGGCTGCCTATATCGGCGGCGTCGCTTTCTTCGTCGGTCCGGTCCTTGGCGCAATTCTGGTGACGTATCTTTCGCTCACGCTTTCCGACTTCTCGGAGATCTGGGTGCTCTATTTCGGCATCCTGTTCGTCGTGATCATCATGTTCGCGCCATACGGCCTTTCGGGGCTACTGATGATGCACGCGCAGTTCTGGCGCGGACCGCTTGGCAGCCGGCTTGCACGATTCGGCCGGCTGTTCGGCGCCTATCTGGTCGCAGCAGTCCCCGCGCTCATCATGCTCGGCGGAGCGATCCTGTTTATCGAGATGATCCATCACGTCGCGCAGAAGGGCGCTGAAGGCGCAAACATGCACTTCCTGCGCCGCAACTACATCACGATAAATACGCATTCGGTATTGCCGTGGATCGGCGGCATCGTCGCCATGATCGGCGGCTTCTTCGCGTTCCGCCTCTCGTGGCCGACGGTTGCGAATGCATGGCACAAGGCGCTGCTCGATGCGCAAAGGAGCGGCGCATGAGCTCTGCTGTCGAACTCGACAATCTCGAGAAGCGGTTCGGCAAGACCGAGATCATCCGGGGCGTCAGCCTCGACGTGAAACTCGGCGAGCGCCATGCCGTCATCGGCCCGAACGGCGCCGGAAAATCCACGCTGTTCAACCTCATCAGCGGACGGCTGATCCCCTCGGCCGGCTCGATCCGACTGCGCGGCGAGAACATCACCGGGCTCCGGCCGTTCGAGATCAACCGCCGCGGCCTTTCGCGCAGCTTTCAGGTAACGAACATCTTCCCGCGCCTCACGGTCTGGGAGAACGTCCGCTGCGCCGTCTTGTGGTCGAAGGGCTACAAGTATTCGTTCTGGCACAATATCGACAAACTCGAGGACGTGCGGGCACGCACGCAGGAAATTCTCGAGCAGATCAATATGGCGAACCGCGCGCAGATTCCGGCAGGCGTGCTCACCTATGCCGAGCAGCGCGCGCTCGAAATCGGCATCACGATCGCAGGCGGCGCCGACATCATTCTGCTGGACGAGCCGACCGCCGGCATGAGCCGTTCGGAAACCGAGCACGCGGTTGCGCTGATCCGGAAGGTCTCCGAAGGCCGCACGCTCATCATCATCGAACATGATATGGGCGTCGTCTTCGATCTGGCCGACCGGATTTCAGTGCTGGTCTACGGGCAGATCATTGCGACCGACCAGCCCGTGAAGATCAAGGCAAACCAGAAAGTGCAAGAAGCTTACCTCGGAGCGGCAGGCCATGACTGACGTAATGCTCGAGGTAAACGACCTCCACGCCTACTACGGCAAGAGCCACATTCTTCAGGGCGTGAATCTCAACGTGAAGAACGGCGAGATCGTTTCGATTCTCGGCCGTAACGGGGTCGGCCGGTCGACCACACTGAAGGCAATCATGGGCGACGTGCCGCCGCAGGGCTCGATCGTTTTCAAGGGCAAACAGATCGCCGGGCTCAAATCCTATCAGGTCGCCTATGCGGGACTTGGCTATGTGCCGGAGGACCGCTCGATCTTTCCGGGTCTCACGGTCGAACAGAACCTGATCCTCGGCGAGAAGTCGAAGCGCAGCAATCCGCGCTGGTCGATCGAGGACGTCTACGACCTGTTTCCGATCCTGCGCGAGCGCAAGGATACCGACGCGAGCGTGCTTTCGGGCGGCGAGCAGCAGATGCTCACGGTGTGCCGCACGCTGATGGGCGATCCCGACCTCATCATGGTGGACGAGCCGACCGAAGGCCTGTCGCCGCAGATGACCGAACGCGTCAGCAATCTCCTGAAGAGCATCGCCGAGCGCAAAATCTCCATTCTGCTGGTCGAGCAGAAGCTCACCATCGCGATGAAGATTTCCCACCGCGTTTACGTGATGGGCCACGGTCATATCGTGTTCGAGGGAACGCCCGCCGATCTCGAGAAGAACGAAGCCGTCCGCCGCGAGTGGCTCGAGGTCTAATCCGCAGCATTCAGATTGTTTGCAGGAGCGGCCGGAGCGATCCGGCCGCTTTCTTTTTCGGAACTAGCTCTTCCAGGCAAGAATGCGCTTGTCGGCGATGGCAAGACCGTAATTGCTGACGAGCCCGATCATGCCGAGCAGAATGATGCCCGCATAAAGGTCGGCGGCGCGATACGAACGCGCGGCGTGCAGCACCGCCGTTCCCAGGCCTTCCTGCGCGGTCAGCAACTCGCCGACAACCGCGAGGATCAGCGCGACCGTGAGCGAAAGCCGCATGCCGGCGAGAATGTCGGGCACCGCGTTCGGCAAACCGATCTTGTAGATGAACTCCCAGCGCGACATCTGGAGAAGGCGCGATACTTCCACGAGCCGCGGCTCGACATGCGCGAAGCCGTGAATCGTGCCGAGCAGCGTGGGCCAAACCGCGCCGAACACGACCACGCCGAGCACCATCGACGTATTCAGGCCGAAGATCGAGATCGCGACAGGTATGATCGCGGAGGCCGGCAGCGGCCGGAGAAACTCGAGCGTCGGCTGAATATAGGCGCGCGCGATCGCGGAAACGCCGATCAGGCTGCCGACCGCAATCGCAACCAAGCTTGCGAGCAGCCAGCCCTGCACCATGCGATTGATGGTTGCGATCGTCTGCGGAAGCAGATCGCCGTTCACAAGCCCCCATTCGAGCGCGGCGATGGTCGCAGCCGGGCCCGGCAGAAAAACACGCGAGATGAGTTCCAGCGCTGTCACGAAATGCCAGAGCAGCAGGAGTGCTGCGAGGCCCGCGACACCGAGAACGATATCGATGATGCGGGAGCGGATCATGCGTCAGCCGACAATCCGGGCGCGCGATGCGCGAACAGGCGTCCTTCGAGACGCACCAGAAAATAATTCAGCGCCCAGCCGAGAATGCCGACCCAGACCAGCAGCGCGAACATGCGGTCGGGGCGAAGCGATTCCTGCGCCACCATCAGGCCGTAACCGAGCCCTTGCGGGTTCGCGGCGATTTCGACCGTCACCGAAACGACCAGCGACAGCCCGACCGCTAGCCGGAGTGCGGTGAACAGGCGCGGTGCAGCCGCAGGCAGCATGATCTTGAAGATGCGCGAGAGGATGCCGAAGCCCATCAGTCTCGAAACCTCGATCAGGCGCACGTCGATCTGCTTCAGCGCATGCTGCGTGAGAATGAGAAACGGCCAGAACGTCGCCCAGGCCACGACCGCATATTCCATGCGATAGCCGTAGCCGAAGGTGAGCAAAGAGAGCGGGATCAGTGCAACCGAAGGTATCGGCCGCAGCATCTCGACCGACCACGAAGACAACCGGTCGGCCGTGCGCAGAAGTCCGATCACGATGCCGCAGATCGTTCCCGCGGTCATGCCGATCAGCAACCCTGCCGCAGCCGCGAACAGCGTCTGATAGGTGGTGCGCAGGAACGTGCCGTCCGTCATGGTTTCCACCGCACCGAGCAGTATCTTCGACGGCGGCGCGAGCGTATCGCTCATAATCGGATTAAGCAGAAACCACGCTTCGGCCGCAGCCAGCACAGCCAGCGGCAGGAGCCAGCCTCGCCAGCTTCTTGTGAACCCCGCCGTCATGCGTGGATCTTATTCATGATCTCGAACATCTCGCGGCGAAGCCGCAGGAATTCCGGATGTTCGCGCGTCGTGAGCTGGTCGCGCGGACGCGGCAGCGGAACCTTGATGTCGTAGGCGATGCGGCCAGGGTTCGAATCGAGCGCGACAACGCGGTCGCCCAGATAAAGCGCCTCTTCGATATCGTGGGTCACGAAGAAAACCGTCGTTCTGCGTTCGGCAACGAGCCGCATCACTTCGTCCTGCAACGTCTGGCGCGTCATGGCATCGAGCGCGCCGAACGGTTCGTCCATCAGAAGCGTGTCCGGCTCCTGTGCCAGCGAACGTGCGATCTGCAAACGCTGCTGCATGCCGCCGGAGAGCTGCCCCGGAAACTTGTTCTCGTGATTGGCAAGCCCGACCTTCGCAAGCAGCTCGCGGATCCGTTTCGGCCGGTCTCTTGCCGGCATCCCGCTCGCTTCGAGCGGCAGGCTTACATTCGCGTAGGCGCGGCGCCACGGCAGCAAGGCGCGGCCGTAATCCTGAAATACGACCGCCACTTTTCGGGTCGGCGCGCGAACCGGCCTTCCGTGCTGCAGCACCTGCCCGCTTGTCGGCGTGAGCAGTCCCGCGATCATGCGCAACAGCGTGGTCTTGCCGGATCCCGACGCGCCGATCACGCAGACGAACTCACCGGGCTCGACGGACATGTCGATCCCGGTGAGAATCTGGTTCGAGCCGAAGGAGAGACTTACGTTCTTCAGTTCGATTGCAGAAGCAACAGCCGCCATTATTCGGCGACGAGCCGCTTCAGGTTCAGCTTGGTACGAAGCATCCGTTGCTTCTCCATGATCCCGATCCAGCGCGCCATGCTTTCTTCGGGAATTTCCGCGCGCCACTGGCCGTTGATCGGCATGGTTTTCAAGACTTCCGGCGGCAGCTTGATGTACTTGCCGATGGAGGCGCGAAGGAAGGCATCGTCCTTGCGCACATTGAGAACGCCCTCTGCGATGGCATCGCGGAAGGCCTTTGCAGCGGCCTTATTCGCTTCGTACCACTTGCGGGTCGAGGAATAGACGATGATCGGCATCTCGCCCTTCAACACTTCGTTGAAGTAGGTGGCGACCTTGCCGATGTTCGCCTGCACGATGCGGCTCATGATGGGCTCGCCGGTAATCACACCGTCGACGTTGCCCGCGCGAAGCACATCCGCCATCTGCGGAAAGGACACTTCTACGAACGTGACCTTCTTGATGTCGACGCCCTTCTCGATCAGCCAGTTCTGGAACAGCACATGCAGGAACGCGCCGATACCCGGAACGCCGATACGCTTGCCGGCATAGTCCTCGGGCTTTGCGATCGTGATATCGTTTTTTACGACGATGGCGAAATTCTGGTCCGACGGCAGCGTAATTCCAGAGCCGGCGATCGCGATCAGATCCAGACCGCTATCCACGGCCTGCAGGAAAACCGGCAACGTGGTGCCGGCCAGATCGATGGAGCCCGACTGCAACGCGGCCGGCATGGTCGAGTTCAGCGGGATCAGCTGAAACTCGACGTCGAGGCCGCGATTTTTAAAGTAGCCGGACTCAGCCGCGATAAAGCCGCTCGCGAAGTCGGAGGTCGCGGTATAGGCGACCTTCATCTTGGTCGGCGTTTGCGCGACAAGCGCATTCTGCAATCCGAGCGTAAACAGGCCGGCTGCGAGGATCGCAAACGCGGCATAAATCTTCCGTTTCATTTCATTCCTCCCTAGATCGTTTCCTTGATTGTCATTGCGCCGTCTTGCGTCGGCTCTTCTTCTTGTCCTGCATCCCTGCGGGCTCGAGTATCCCCCGCTCTTTCGCCCGCAGCACTTCGGTAATCACGTCGTTCGTGATCGCGATATGCGCCCGTATCGCCTGCTGTGCCCGTGCGACTTTTCGGGAGAGCACGGCGTCCGTGAGGTCGCGATGCTCCGCGATGACTTCCTCCGCCGTGAACCCGTAACTCCCGAGCAGGCGGCGATAGCGCGTTTTTCGCACGTAGAGCTCGTCGCAGAAATTCCGCATCGAGGCGAAGGGGCAGGCCGCGATCAGCGCGCGGTGGAAGCGATGATGCCGTTCCTCGAAATAGTCGCGCTCTTTCTCGCCGCTCTTCATGAGAACGATCGCCCGCTCCAGAACATGGTAGCTTGCGACGATCTCCTCTTCCCACTCGGCACTCGCGTTCTCGATCGCGAGACGGACAGCCTCGCCTTCGAGAAACTGGCGGGTCTTGGTGATGTCAACGAGTTCCTCGATGCTGACCGGCGGAACGCGAAAGCCCTTCTGCGCGCGCTGGTGCACGAAGCCTTCGGCGGCGAGTTGCGCGAGCGCTTCGCGCATCGGGCTTGCGCCGATGCCGTAGCGCGATTTCAGCTCGCGCATCTTCAACCGCGAGTCGGGCGCGAGCGCGCCGGACATGATGTCCTGCTTCAGCTTGCGCACCGCAGCTTCGGTCGCAGTGGCAGACCCGGTCTTCGCGAGGGTCGTGAGCGTCATTCGATAAAATTCCGATAGTCGACAAATCTCAAAATATCGATATTTTAGGCGGAGCGCAATAAGGGCCGCGACGCCGCGCCCGGGAGTGAAACGCCATGAAAATCATCGACCTGTCGGTGCCGCTCGAGAACGACGTCCCAGCCGACCCGCCGGGCCGCGGGCCTAAAATCGAATACACGAACCACAAGGAATCGGCGGCCGGCGTCTGCGCCTTCTTCCCCGGATTGAAGCCGGAAGACCTGCCCGACGGCGAAGGCTGGGCGGTCGAGCAGGTGAACCTGACGACGCATAACGGCACGCATCTCGACGCACCCTACCACTTCGCCTCGACCATGAACGACGGCGAACGCGCCTGGACCATCGACGAGGTGCCGCTGGATTGGTGCTTCCGCCCCGGCGTGAAGCTCGACTTCCGCCATTTCGATCACGGTTATGTCGCGACCGCCGCAGACGTCGAAGCGGAATTGAAGCGCATCGGCCATAAGCTACAGCCGCTCGACATTGTCGTCGTCAATACTTCCGCAGCCGCCCGCTTCGGCAAGCCGGACTATCTTGCAAGCGGCTGCGGCATGGGCGCGGAAGCGACGCTCTATCTCACTTCGCGCGGAGTGCGCGTGACCGGAACGGACGGATGGTCGTGGGACGCGCCGTTCGTGCACACGGCGAAGAAGTATGCCGAGACAAAAGACGCATCGCTGATCTGGGAAGGGCACAAGTCCGGCCGCAAGATCGGCTACTGCCACATCGAAAAGCTGCACAACCTCGAAGCCTTGCCTGCGAACGGATTCAGGATTGCGTGCTTCCCCGTCAAAATTAAAGCCGCATCGGCAGGCTGGACGCGCGCCGTCGCCATTCTGGAGAATTAAGAAAATGAAACTTGCTACGTTTGAGAAAAGCGGCAGACAGCTCGTCGGGGTCGTTGACACCGCGAAGAAGGAAATTCTCGATCTGGCGGGGGCAAGCGGCGGCCATGCAGCCTTCGCCTCGATGCTTTCGCTGATCGAGGCAGGTCCTTCCGCGCTTGCGGAAGCGAAGAAGCTCGCCGGCGAATGGAAGAAAGACGCGGCCATGCCGCTCGACGGCACGAAGCTGCTCGCGCCTGTTCCGGTGCCGCCACAAATGCGCGACGCGTCGGTCTATGCCACGCATGTGAGGAATGCGCCGCGCGGCATGCAGCGCTATCTCGCCCGCAAGGCGCATGGCGCGGAAGCCGCCGCGAAAATCCAGGCCGAGCCGGATGTGCCGCCCGTCTACCGGCAACTTCCGGTCTATTACATCACCAACCGCTTCAGCGTCGTCGGCCCGGACACCACGGTGCAGTGGCCGCGCTACAGCGAGCTGATGGATTTCGAACTCGAGTTCGGCATCTATATCGGCAAACCCGCGAAGAACGTGACGGCAGCGAACGCAAAGGATCACATCTTCGGCTACACCATCTTCAACGACTTTTCCGCGCGCGACCAACAGGTGATCGAGATGCAGGGCCGGCTCGGGCCGACCAAGGGCAAGAGCTTCGACATGGGTAACGCCATGGGCCCATGGATCGTGACCCCCGACGAATTGGGCGATCCGCAAAAGATGAATGTCGAGGTGCGCGTCAACGGCGAAGTCTGGGCGAAGAACACCACCGCCGACATGCTGCACAGCTTCGAGCAGATGATCGAACACATCTCGAAGGACGAAACGCTCTATCCCGGCGAATTCATCGGATCGGGTACGGTCGGAAACTGCTGCGGCCTCGAGCAGGACCGCTTCCTCTCGGATGGCGACACGATCGAGCTATACGTCGACAAGATCGGCGTGCTTCGCAACAAGGTCGTGCGCCAGAAATAGTCAGTACGAGCGCGGCAGACCGAGCACGTGTTCCGCGAGAAAAGACAAAATCAGGTTCGTCGATACCGGCGCCACCTGATAAAGCCTCGTCTCGCGGAATTTGCGCTCGATGTCGTACTCCTCGGCGAAGCCGAAGCCGCCATGCGTCTGCACGCACATATCGGCAGCGGCCCAGGAAGCATCCGCCGCTAACAATTTCGCGAGATTCGCTTCCTCGCCGCAGTCCTCGCCGCGCTCATAACGCGAGGCCGCTTCCGTAACCATCAGCTCGGCCGCGCGCATCTGCGCATAGGCCCGCGCGATCGGAAACTGCACACCCTGGTTCTGACCGATCGGACGGGAGAATACGCTGCGTTCGTTGGCGTAGCCCGACGCCTTGTCGATGAACCATTTGGCGTCGCCTATGCATTCGGCGGCGATCAGGATGCGTTCGGCGTTCATGCCGGAGAGAATGTAGCGGAAGCCATGCCCTTCCTCGCCGATCAGGTTCTCCGCAGGCACGCTCAGATTCTCGATGAAGATTTCCGTGGTCGCATGATTCATCATGGTGCGGATCGGGCGGATGACGAGCCCCTTTCCGACCGCCTCACGCATGTCGACCAGAAAGACCGACAGCCCCTCCGAGCGCTTCTTCACCTGCTCCTTCGGCGTCGTGCGTGCGAGCAGAAGCATGAGGTCCGAATGCTCGGCGCGCGAGGTCCAGATTTTCTGTCCGTTGACGAGGTAGCGATCGCCGTCGCGTTTTGCCGTAGTCGCTATATTCAGCGTATCGGTGCCGCTCGCAGGCTCGGTCACGCCGAAAGCTTGCAGCCGTGTCTTTCCTGAGGCGATCTGCGGAAGGTATTTCTTCTTCTGCGCTTCGTTACCGTGCCTGAGCAGTGTACCCATCATGTACATCTGCGCGTGGCAAGCCGCGCCGTTGCAGCCTGCTGCCTGCACTTCTTCGAGAATTGCCGCTGCCGCGGAGAGCGGGAGTCCGCTGCCGCCGACTTCTTCCGGTATCAGCGCAGCGAGAAAGCCGGCGCCCGTCAGTGCTTCGACGAAGGCTTTCGGGTACGCGCGCTCGCGATCGAGATCGCGCCAGTAGGAGGCCGGGAACTGCGCGCAGAGCGCACGAACCGAATCGCGGATCTCGGAGTAGTTTCGCGCGCGGGCGCGCATCGGAAGGCGGGCCTAGCCGTCCTTCTTTTCTTCGTTTTGCTTGGGCTTGGCCTTCGGTTTGGGCTTCGGCTTAGCCTTGGTTTCCGGCGCGTCTTCCTTCGCCATGCATCGCGAGAGGAACTTCTTGCGTTCCGCACCCTTCAGCTTCTGGTCGTCGGCACCGAACTCGCAAATGCTTTTCTTCGATTGCTTGTCCTGCGCAAAGGATTTCACGCCCGGCGAAAGCGCAACCAGACCCACGGCAAAAAGAACGGCGATCAAAACGCGAAACATGAAGTGCTCCATCCGTTGCGGCGCGGAAGCGACATAGAATTGCTCTACCCCGGCACCCGGCTACCCGCAAGATTGCGGTGCGGGATCACTTGCACATGCCCTGACGCTCGTTCATTTTTGTGGCGAAGAAGAAGAAAGAGAGCTGCCGGACCTTCCGATGCGTACCAATCCAGCCGTTCCGGCGAAATCCTGATGGCAACGGTCCTGATTACGGGAGCGGCCGGCTTTATCGGCCGCGCGTTAACGACTGCGCTGAAAAGCGCGCATTACGTCGTTGCGGTCGACCTTCGAGAGGTGGCGGAAGCCCAGCGGCTGCCCGGCGTCACCTACGAAACGGCGGATATCGGCGACCCCAAGCTCGGCGAGATCTTCCGCACCTATCAACCGCAGACGGTCGTGCATCTGGCTTCCGTCGTCGCGGCCGGCGGCGATCCCGCGCGCGATTTCGCAATCGACGTTATGGGCACGAAGAACGTGCTCGAGGCATCGCTCGCAGCCGGCGCGAAACATATCGTCGTTACATCGAGCGGAGCCGCCTACGGCTATCACGCGGACAACCCGGTGCCGTTGCGCGAAAGCGATCCGCTGCGCGGCAACGATGACTTCCCGTATTCGAAACACAAGCGGCTGGTCGAGGAGATGCTGGCCGAATGGCGCGGCAAGTATCCGCAACTGAAGCAGACCGTGTTTCGTCCCTGCACCGTGCTCGGTCCGGGTACGAGCAACCAGATCACCGCCATCTTCGAGCGTCCCGTCGTGGTCGGGTTGAGCGGAACCACGACGCCATTTTCTCTCGTCTCGGAACTCGATGTGGTCGACGCGCTGGCCTGGGCCGTGAACGAATCGCGCGGCGGAGTCTTCAATCTTGCGGGTGACGGCACGCTCAGCCTCCGCGAAATCGCGAATTTACTGGGCAAGAAATTTCTGCCGCTGCCGCCCGCCATTCTGAATACGGCACTCTGGATTCTGAACATGCTCCGCATCACGAAGCTCGGGCCAGCGCATGTGAAATTCATCCAGTACCGGCCGGTGCTCGCAAACGAAAAGCTGAAGTCGGAGTTCGGCTTCACGCCGCGGCTCGACGCACGAGCGGTGTTCGACCGCTATCTCGAGAGCCTAGGGAGCGCGTCGTGACCTATCTCGTGATCGGTGCCGGTCCCGCGGGTCTTGCCGCAATCCGCAGCCTGCGCGACGCGGGTCTTCCGGTCGAAGCAGCCGAGAGGAATTTCGATGTCGGCGGTCAGTGGCTGTTCGGCGCGCAATCGAGCGCGGTCTATGCCTCGACACATTTGATTTCCTCGAAATCGACGACCGCCTATGCCGATTTTCCGATGCCTGGGGAATGGCCGGCCTATCCAAGCCGTATCCAGATCGAGCAATACTTCAAGGATTTTGCGAAGCGTTTCGATCTCTACCCGCTGATCCGGTTCAATGACGGAGTTTCGAAGCTCGCGCGCACTGGCGGCCGCTGGCGCGCGACTTTCGATAAGGGCGAAACGCGCGACTTTGACGGCGTCGTGATCGCGAACGGGCACCTCAGCGACCCGCTGATGCCGGAGATTCCGGGAGCGTTCTCAGGCACGGTCCTGCACGCCAAAGAATACAAATCACCCGGGATTTTCGAAGACAAGCGCGTGCTCATCAGCGGCATGGGCAATACCGGCTGCGATATCGTGGTCGACGCGATCCACCGTGCGAAATCCGTGCTGTGGAGCGTGCGCGGCGGCAACCACTTCGTGCCTAAATTCGTGGGCGGAAAGCCCGCCGACGAAAGCAATCACCGCGCGAAGATCGTGCTGCCGAAGTGGCTGCGCTCACGCCTGCATGAGCCGTTCGCACGGCTGCTCGCGGGTCCGCCGGAGCGTTTCGGATTGCCGAAACCCGAACATCGCCTCTACGACCGCACGCCCATCGTGAACTCGCTGGTGCTCCTGCATCTCGGGCAAGGCGACGTTTCTTTGCGCAAACCCGTGAAGGCTTTCAACGGCAACAGCGTGATCTTCGAAGACGGCAAACGCGACGAGGTCGACATCGCGGTCTTTGCAACCGGCTACCGGATCACCTTCCCGTTCCTGGAGGATTTGAACGCTCTGAACTGGCAGCCGCAGTTCGGCGCGCCGCAGCTTTATATGAATGTGTTTCCGCCGGAAGATAACGGCCTCTTCGTCGCGGGTCTGCTGGAAGGCGCGGGTGTCGGCTGGCCGGGACGCGCGTTGCAGACCGATCTGATCGCGGCTTATCTGAAGGCGAAAGCGGCGAAGCCTGCCGCTGCACAAGCGTTCCGCCGTGAGATTGAGCGATATTGTGCGGCACCCGCAGACAAGGATCGCGGCGGCCACGGCATCTTCGTGGACTTCCTGCAATATAAACGCGATCTTAAACGCGCGATCGAACGGCTCTCCTAGATCAGGATTCTCCCGGCGGCAGGCTGAATGCATCGCCGGAAGCGGCGAGGCATTGACATAATTCACAAATGCTTGGCGGCGGCCTCGATCCGCAACGCGCAAGCATGCAATGGTTGAGACGGCGACTTCGGCCTGGCTATCGATGGCAACACGGCCACTTTGCGGAAGCCGCAAGCGGCGATCAGCCGGCGACTTTTTTCACCGGCCTGAATTCCAGCTTGACCGCACCGAGGGCTATGACATCGCCGTCGGCGAGCGCTTTCTTGTCGACGCCTTTGCCGTTCACGAGCAATTCCCGGTCCGATTTGTTCTCGATCGAGAGCGTGCCGTCGGCAGCGAGATTGAGCAGCGCGTGCTCGCGCGATACGGTCGGGTCGTCGACGACGATGTCGTTGGTCCGGCTGCGTCCGATGCGCATTACCGGCATATCAACAATATGCGCCTTGCCCGTGTCCACCTGCTTGAGAATCCCGCCAAAAACCGGAGCGCCGCGCCCCGCGAACGCGTGTCCCGCGGTTTTCCTGCGACGAGCGAAGAAGAGTGCGAGGCCGCCAAGCGCGAGGATCCCGCCGAAGCTGCCGAGCGCAACCGGGCTTTTCACGAGATACTCAAAGCCTTCGCCCACGCCGGCGGACGGCACATCGGCATCCGCCGTCAGGTCGAGCGTCTTGCCGCCGTAGCGGAACGACACCGTGATTTTAGGTTTCCCGAACTCCCAGAAATAAGTCTTCGCGCCCGCGAGCGAGAAACTCAGCCGGCCGCCGCTGTCGAGCAAAGCGAAAGGTTCGCGAAGGAAATCGGTGACGGCATTCTCCTCGATCAGAAGTCCACCGGTGGAATTTGCGAACTGGGACAGCGCCGAAGCATCGGCCGCGCGATCGCTGCGAATGGTCAGGAACGTGATGGATACGCCCGTCGACTGCGCCAGATCGCGCACTTCGTCGAGCGCGATGGTGCTGTCGTTATGGCCGTCGCTGAAAACAAAGATCGCGCGCCGATCGGCGCTCAATGATTCCAGCGTGCGGATCGTGCGGATCAGCGCGCCGGAAAGATTGCTCGGCTGATCGAGCGGCGGCAGCTTGAGGAGCAACTGGACCAACTCCTCGCCGTTGGTGCTTCCCGGCACGAGCAGGCGCGGCTCAAGCCCGTAAACGGCAAACGCGATCTGATGATGCGCTTGTTTGCGCCCGGCGAGCAGGAGCATCGCAAGCTTGAGACGCTCGATCTGATCGGCGCGCCTCGGATCGCCGAGGTCGAGCAGCGCAAGAATGGCGGTCGTCTGTTCGGCGCCGGGGTACTGTTCGACACTTGGCACGCCAAGCGGCCGGCCATTGATCGTGCCGCTGATCTCCTCGAGCGGCGTATCGAGCCGGCGTACAAACCTCCAGATCGCATGTGCCTCATTGTTGCGAACGGAGAGCGACGCCACGATTCCGTCCTGCACTTTCAGAACGTTCGGCGCCTGCGCGAGCGCAAAAGACGCAAGCCCGGCAAGAGAGAATACGGCAGCCAGGACAGTGGTAAGGGTGCGCTCAAACATGTTCGTTAGGGCCGTTGCAGGATGATGGGTCCGGGTGTGATGGTCTGGTAGCGGCGAAGCATTTCCAGCATCTGGAGATTTTCCTGATAGGTCCGCTCCAGGCGCTGACGCGCCGCGGCCGAGGGGTCGGAGCGGCTGTAAGCCGAGAGTTCGTTGAATTCCTGAAACTGCCGGTAGGCTTCGGTGCCCGAAACGATACTCTGTCCCGCGCTGCCAAGCGGGCTGATGCCTTGCGCGGTTCCCAGCGTGTGCCCGAACGCTTCGATGCCGAGCAGCCTGCGTTCGTTGGGATCGGTGGTGTTGAATGCCTGGTCGAACTTCTGCAGCGCGTTCACTCCCGATTGCACGTTGTCGCCGTACCTCGTGAAGCCTTCGGCGGCGTGCACGACGGCCTTACCCGCATGTTCAAAGGCCTGCCGCGTGTCGCCATTGCGTGCGGCGTCGATGGCATCCCACGTGGACAAGCCTGCTTGAGCCGTCCCGAGCGCGCGACCGACGGCACCCGGCGGCCCGCTGTCGGGAGTATTTCCGCGCACGGTGTCTTTGAATAGCTGCGGCATGCCGCGCAGATCGTTCACGATTTCCCTTGCATCGTACGCGGCTTGGGCTGCATCGACAGTATTGCCAATTCGCGTGCGCACGTCCTGCGCTGGCGGACTCGCATTTCCACTGCTGCCGCCAGAGGCCGAAGCGGATCCGCCCTGCGCGGAAGCTCCGCCGGCGCCCGGCGCGTTGCCACCCGATGCGTTGCCGCCGCCTACACCCGAACTTCCGGCGCCTGATCCAAATCCGAAATTGCCGGCGAGATTGCTGACGCTGTCGGCAACGCCGACAATCTTGTCGCCGACCCCACGGCCGAAGTTCCATGCCGAGCCTACTGCTCGCGCTGCTGCGAACGGGCTAGCCTCCGCCGCATGCGCCAATGCGTCGGCCGAATAAATAACGCCGAGGCCCGCGCTGCCGATTTTTCCAAGAAGTACCGCGCGATCGCGTTCCTTGATCGACTCCTGGTGCAGTTGCTCAACTTCCTTGCGGGTCTGATCCTGCCGCTCAAGTTGCTTCTCGAGTTGCTCCCGCTCTTTCGCAAAGCGCTCGACCACCTTATCGCCGCGTTCGAGATTCGCTCGACGCTCGGCGGATAGCTGATCGACCGGCGTTCCCGACGCAACAGCGCGGCGATCCTGTTCGTACTGCTGCCAGTTCACCTGATTGAATTCGTTCTTCATACCGGCAAGGCCGGCAGGCGGAGCGGCCGGGGGCTGCTGCGTGGAAGGCGGTGTTGCAGGTTCCTGTTTCTGCTTTGCTTGCGCCGAGGGCTCTTGCTTCTGCTTCGCTTCGCCGGAAGACGGTGTCGAAGGCTCCTGTTTCTGCTTTGCTTGCGTCGAGGGCTCTTGCTTCTGTTTCGCTTCACCCGACGGTGGAGTCGAAGGCTCTTGCTTCTGCTTCGCTTGCGTCGAAGGCGGCGTAGAGGGTTCCTGTTTCTGCTTGGCTTCTCCTGACGGCGGAGTCGAAGGCTCCTGCTTCTGCTTGGCTGCGCCGGACGGTGGTGTGACCGGATTTTGCTTCTGCGATTGCTGCGGCAACCGGCCGTCTAGGAACCGGCCGGAAGCGGCAGGATCCGTGCCGCCGGTGTTGTTCGAACCTGCGGGTTGCTGCTTCGATTGCGCGTCCGGACCCTTTTGACCCGCGCCACTAGGCGCCGGCGTCGATTCGCCGGAGTTCGGGGTGACGGTCGACGCCTTGGGGAAACTCCCGCGCATCGCGGGTGGCGCTGCACTCAGTTTGACCAGTCCAGGTGAAGACACCGTCCGACCGCCCGATCCCGATTGCTGCGTGCGGCCGCCCGCGGAGCCGCCGCTTCCGCCTGCGGATGACGAACCTCCACCGCTCGCTGACGAACCACCGGCGCTTCCGCCCGACGATCCGCCGCTCGATCCGCCCGCGCCGCCTAACGATCCGCCGCTTCCAATGCTTCCGCCTGCCGATTGACCGCCACCGCCGGGCGATCCGCCACCCGAAGCTCCGCCACTTCCGGACGAACCACCGGCACTGCCGCCTGCGCCGCCACCACTTCCCGAAGAGCCACCGGCGCCACTGCCCGACGACCCCCCGCTTCCTGACGATCCGCCCGCACCGCCCCCCGACCCGCCTGCTCCCCCTGAAGATCCGCTGCCGCCAGTTCCTGCGCTACCGCCGCTACCCTTCTGGCCCCCGGCACCCTGACCGCCGCTTCCGCCACCGGTGCCCGCGCTTCCGCCGCTACCCTTCTGACCACCGGCACCCTGACCGCCGCTTCCGCCACCGGTGCCCGCGCTACCGCCAGCACCCTGCTGACTCCCACTTCCGCCACCAGTTGCTGCGCTTCCGCCGCTACCCTTCTGACCCCCGGCACCCTGACCGCCGCTTCCGCCTCCGGCGCCCGCGCTACCGCCAGCACCCTGCTGACTGCCACTTCCGCCGCCAGTGCCCGCGCTTCCGCCAGTGCCTTTTTGGCTACCGGCACCCTGACCGCCACTTCCGCCGCCGGTGCCCGCGCTACCTCCGCTGCCCTTCTGGCCTCCGGCACCCTGACCGCCGCTTCCGCCGCCAGCACCCTGCTGACTTCCACTTCCGCCTTGGAAGTTTCCGCGCAGTGAAGGCGGAGATGTATCTGTCAGCGCTACGCGGCCAGGTGATGCGGTGTATCCGCCCGAGCTGCCACCGCCCTTCTGTCCACCGGTTCCGCCAGCACCCGGCTGACTTCCACTTCCGCCGCCGGTCGCAGCACTTCCGCCCGCACCCTTCTGTCCACCGGTTCCGCCAGCGCCTTGCGCGCCACCACCACTGCCGCCTCCGGTCGCAGCACTTCCGCCAGCGCCCTTCTGTCCACCGCTCCCACCAGCACCTTGCGCGCCACCACCACTGCCGCCACCAGTCGCAGCACTTCCGCCCGCGCCCTTCTGTCCGCCGGTTCCACCAGCGCCTTGCGCGCCACCACTGCCGCCACCGGTCGCGGCACTTCCTCCAGCGCCCTTCTGGCCACCGACTCCAGCGCCTTGCGCGCCGCCACCAGTCGCAGCACTTCCGCCCGCGCCCTTCTGTCCACCGGTCCCGCCAGCGCCTTGCGCGCCAC